>ERZ824598.38-NODE-38-length-190873-cov-7.967723_pt1 | contig 190873 bp, 168 predicted proteins | sample MGYA00519934_ERZ824598 | MGnify/ENA primary metagenome ERZ824598 (study PRJEB31778, sample SAMEA3449177) | human gut metagenome | biome: human gut; feature: human-associated habitat; material: faeces | place: United Kingdom | collected 2010/2012 ... | reverse complement strand
AGCGAAAGTCTATGAGTGACACAAAAAGACAGTTTTCAGTTACTAAATCGTTACATTTGAAAAATTGAACTGAATTAAAATGTTGATTCATAAGGATTTTGGAGAGAAAGGTTCATAATCCTGTCTCTCCGCCGGAAAGGGGTATAAATCAAGTGTTCACGAGATTTATGCCCCTTTTGTTGTATCCTCAAAAGTCTATTGCGTGTTTATCATGGAATATAGTCATGCGTCCTGTCAACGGTAGGACATTCCCCGCTAATATCTTCTGAAAAAAGATGATGTACCCCCTTGCTGTTTGTCCTAACTATGTCACATTTATATTGTACCATTCCAACTCACAATTCCCGTAAATATCGGATATACATGGAAATACTACGATGTATTTGTAATAATAATGTCCTAAATATCTGTTTTTATCGTTACTCATAAAGATAAACAGTTGATTGTGCTTGTATTTTTAAAATTATTTGTATGTTTGTATAGTCGCAATCGAGTGGCAGTGTTTTTTGCATTTTAGGAAAAAAGCGTTTAGCCGAACTTCTGTATAAAGGGATATCAAGACTTTGTGCTCTATAAGAAGCTAATGCCCTTACGCTTTTTATGTTAATTGGTTTGCACATAAGGGCACAAGCCATAAATGTTTTGCAATATGATAAACACGTGTGTCGCTGTTCCTGTTTTCTTCCCGGAAAGTCTTTTCGGGATTTGAACCTCTCTGATACGGTATTCTCTTTACAATAGAGTGGCAGTTACCTGTTATGAATATACTTAAACTAACCATTATTACTACTAACCGTTTTTATTAATAACCTTTATGGACAAGAAAATTGTAGGTGTCAATGCCGGAAAAGTTTGGCAGGCACTAAATGAAGTAACTGAGATTTCAATCGTTGAGCTTGCCGAGAAGCTGAATTTAAGCGTGGAGAGCACAGCATTGGCAGCAGGTTGGCTGGCAAGAGAAGACCAGATCAGCATAGAGCGAAAGAATGGAACTATCGAGTTGCAGCGAAAGAACGCTTATACGTTTAATTTCGGCTAAGAGCAGCTCCGACCATAGCATAATGTTCCCTATACTTCCGGTGATGAAAATTCGTCGGACGTATAGGGAATTTGTATCTTTTATTGTGCCGGAATCCAACTGTCTACCAATGCTTGATGTTCTTTCATCCACTGACGGGCGGCATAGGTTTCCGTTTTCCGTGTTTCTTCCACAGCGGTCATCAGCGAACTGATTTGTTCGTCATTCAGCCGGATATTTCGTAAAAGTTCGGTAACAAACGGCTCCTTCTCACTAAAGCCTTTCCAAGTTACAGTGTGGATGGATTCCGCTTTGCCATATATCTGTTTGGGGTCGTCCAGTACTTTCAGTTTATAACGTCCGAACATCCAGTGCGGAGTCCAGCCGGTTACTACCACCCATTCTTTCTTCTGAATAGCCTTTCCCAGCGATGTGGTCATGGCGGGAGCGCTTGCGGTCATCAGTTTGTAGTCCAGCCCGTAGCCGTCCAGTGCCTTTTCGGTTGTTTTCATAATTCCGGCTCCTGCGTCGATGCCGATAATTTTTCCGGAGAATTTATCCTTATACCCGTTCAATTCTTCGATAGATTGGATAGTGACGTATTCCGGGACTACCAGTCCGATGCGTGCATTGTCGTATACATCGCTGATGATTTCCAGTTTGTCGCCGTATTGCTCCATATAATCATGCATGGTTACCGGCATCCATACGTCCATAAATACGTCCGCTTTTTTACGCGATAATGAAGCGAAGATAGGGGCTAAATCTGCGTTCAGCATTCGTACGTCGTAGCCGTGTTCTTCCAGTATCACTTTGGCCAGATGAGACATTGCGATACCTTCCGACCAGTTGGCGTAGGCTATGCTGATTTTCTTATCGTTGTTGAGGTTGCCGCAGGCTGTTGCCAGCAAAGCTGCCAGTAACAGTACGGCTGTTGTTTTCAGTCTGTTCATATTCCTTATTCCTTTCCTGTTCTATTGTTTTTTCTTTTTGCCTTGCGCCATACCCTGCGTGATGCGGTCCAGTACGATAGCCAGTATGACAACGGCTATACCGCCTTCAAAGCCAAGTCCTATTTTCATCTGGGTGATTCCTTTCAGGACGACTTCTCCCAGGCCGCCGGCCGAAATCATTGCGGCAATCACTACCATGGACAGAGACATCATGATTGTTTGGTTTATTCCCGTCATTATGGTTGGCAATGCCAGCGGTAGCTGTACTTTATAGAGTAACTGCCAAGGGGTGGCACCGAAAGAGCGGGACGCTTCCACTACATTTTTCGGAACCTGACGGATACCGAGCCCGGTCAGTCGTACTACCGGTGGCATGGCAAAAATGACGGTTGCAAATGCTCCCGGTACAGTGCCCAGTCCGAAGAACAGTACTGCCGGAATCAGATACACAAAGGCTGGCATGGTTTGCATGAAGTCCAATATCGGACGCATGATTTTATTGCATCGGTTGCTGTTGGCAGTCCAGATACCCAGCGGCACTCCCAGCAGCAGTGCGAGACAGGTGGACGATAGTACGAGCGCTAAAGTCTGCATGGTCTCTTCCCAGAAGCCCATTCCGTAAATCAGCAGCAGTCCCAGCACGGTAAATACTGCCGTACCCTTACCCGATTTCATCCAGGCAAGAATTGCCAGTACGGCAATGGTGATATAAAAGGGAATCCCGTACAGCACATGCTGAAAGCTGTCTATAAAGCCGCCGATACCGATGCTCAGAGTGTCAAAGAATGTAGCGAAGTTATTTGTAAGCCAGTTGATGGCCGTTTCTATATATTGTCCTATATTTATCATAATTCTATTGCGTTTTGAATGATTTCATTGATTTCTTCCTTGTTCTTTCCGGTTACTTCGATGATAAGTGATGATAGTGGAACCACTCCCTGGAATTCCCGGTTCTCGTTCACTACCCAGATAGGTGAGTTGGTGCGCGTCATCAGCGGCAGGATATCCTCAAGTATGGCATCGCTCAGTACGGAGTGCACTTCATGGCGCACAACGGTGTCTATCGAGCGGATTTGCTCCTTTCGCAGTTTTATCAGGTCGTTCAGTCTGACCTCGCCAATCAGGATATTGCCGGCATCTACCACAGGCAGTACGGTCAGATTGCGTTCACGCATTTTACGAATCAACACTTCCGGCCCTTCTTTCTTCAGTCGCGCTACGAGCGGTTTGTCTACCATGATAGAGCTTGCGGTGATAATCTTGGAACGGTCTACATTTTCTACGAAACGCTCCACATAAGCATTGGCGGGTTCGGTCAATATCTCTTCCGAAGTGCCTGTCTGTACGATTTCGCCGTCTTTCATAATGGCGATGCGGTCACCCAGCTTGATGGCCTCATTCAGGTCGTGGGTGATAAAGACAATTGTCTTTTTCATTTTCGACTGTAAAGTCAGCAGTTCATCCTGCATCTGTACGCGTATCAGCGGGTCGAGGGCGGAAAAAGCTTCGTCCATCAGCAATACTTCCGGGTTATTGGCAAGGGCGCGTGCCAGTCCCACACGTTGCTGCATACCGCCGGAAAGTTGTCCTACCATTTGGTTTTCATAGCCTTTCAGCCCTACCTGTTGCATACATTCCATAGCTTTCTTCTCACGTTCTCCCTTTTTCACTCCTTGCAGTTCCAGCCCGAAAGCGATGTTGTGCAGTACGGAGCGGTGGGGCAGCAATCCGAAATGTTGGAATACCATAGCGAGCTCTTTTCTGCGTATTTGCAGTAACTCCTGTTTGGAAGCCTTTGAGATGTCTGTTTCGTTGATTATGATTTCTCCTGAGGTAGGGCGTATCAGGCGGTTTATACAGCGTAGTAAAGTTGATTTCCCGCTGCCGGACAGTCCCATGATTACGAATATTTCACCTTCGTTGATAGAGAGATTGGCATCCTTTACGGCGACGGTACATCCGGTTGCCTTTAATATTTCCTCTTTGGTTTTGCCCTCTTTCAGCATTTTCTCCGCTTTATGTTTTTCTTTTCCGAAAATTAGGTATAGGTTTCTGATTTCTATTTTACTCATAATAATATTGTTTATTTTAACTAATGGTTCAGGTTTACGTTTCATTTTCAGACCGGGGCGGTTTATTTAACTCGGTTTGCCCTGGGCAGGACAAGCAAATATGGAATTAAGAATGAGGGATATTTGTCGTTTTCTGTTATATAAACGGGCTGTCGGTGCGCTTTGTTCAGGGGCGGTTAAAAAAATCCCGTCCTGCTTTCACAAGTAAGACGGGAAAACGACAAAATTTATAATAGCCTTTTAAGAGGGCTATACAAGTATCTAAAAAAAGATAAATGCATAATAAGAAAGGGAACTAAAAAAGCCCCCGACTTGTTAATATTGACACCACTCATGTACTAACAATAAATGCGATAAACGCACCGTCGAGGGCTTAATGCCTTCCCGTTGCGTATATCGCATTTATCGTACATAAGTGGTACTGCAAAAGTAATAATTAAATTTGATTATCGAAGTTTTTTTCGCTTTTTACTTGAGTTTGGTCGAATATAATATATTTCGGCTGATTATTTATGCCAAACATTTGGTAAATTCGAAAACTTCCTCTACTTTTGCGCCCCGAAAAGGAGAGGTGCTCGAGTGGTTGAAGAGGCACGCCTGGAAAGCGTGTATACCCCAAAAGGGTATCCGGGGTTCGAATCCCCGTCTCTCCGCTATTTCTGTCTATTATAATCCCACTTTCCGGATTGTACCCCCCTCATTTGAGCATCTATATATCCGCTTTCTGCCCTGCCTATATCGTATGTTTCATAAACTACATCATTTAACGACTCCACGGCTTCAAACCATTCATCACTCATATATCGGGTCTGTTCAAGTAGCTTTACGATGCTTACTATCTTATTAAAAGTACGGCTGTTAATAATGAACGGCAACTTTTTAAGATATTTGGCATCGGTATGCATGGTGAGTTTTGAATTGTTGTAGCAGAATTTCAATAGGAAATAGTTGCATAGTCTGGAATGTAAAATGCCCAGAATGTACCGGCACATGTTTTCGTCGCGGTCTGTAATTACAGTGACGGTTTCAGAGGCCTCTAAATTTCCTGCAAAGCTGGCGATGATACCCGCCTCGGCGCTGTAAATATTCTGAATAAACACCCGGTCACCTTTCTGGGGGACGGGGGCATTCTTTAGGGAGAACTTCCGGATGTCCTTTCCTGTGACGGCGGATGGAGATTTGGATTTGCCCCTGCCCACATAGCCTGTACAGATATCGCCTAACTTCTTATACGAGGATTCTAACCGCTTATATATGCGGAAATCCGTTTCATTCTCAAATAATAGAATCTCGTTGTCGTAAAAGCTCTGCGGAACTTCCAGACGCTTGATGAATTCATTGTTGCCGTATCCGTAGATGCGGATATTGTGGTTGGGGATGTGGCTGTTTTTTAGGGTGATGATTATTTGTTCCCCCCTTACGCTTTTAAAATACACGCCGATGTCGATAATCGACAATATGGTCTTTTCACTCAATATCAGCTTCCTCAGCTTGCTGTATGAGGCAACATGCAGGAAATTTTTGGGGATGATATATGAAATCACGCCGTTCGGACAGGCCAGTTCAAAAGCCCTGTATATGGCGGCAATAAATAAGTTACTGCCCGATTCTTTTACGCTTTTCAGGAACGGTCGGTCGGGAGTGTCTATGGTGATGTCCTTGTTGATAGGCACATAAGGCGGATTTCCTATCACATAATCTACGGGAGATTTTAAATGCAGCTCTCGTAGGATATCCTTGCCGTTGTTCGCTAAAGTATCCAGCACGGTGATGTTCTTTATGCCGCTTTTCCTTTGGCAGAGAGCTATCGCGTTTGCGTCGATGTCGGAACCATACACATTTTCATGGCCTGAGCTCCGTGCCGATACGATAAAGTTTCCCGTTCCGCAACAAGGGTCCAGTATATAGGCGCCGCAAGGAATCTCCAGGAATTTGATGATTCTTGAAGACAGTTCCATGTCGGTGTAATAAATACCCTTCCCTTTCTTATATGATGCGTCGAGGGAGTTTTCGTATTCTTTGCTTTCTGTTGAATAGGTGTCTGTTGCCATACCACTGCTATGATGTGGCAAAGATAGGCATTTTATCATGAAATCCGGCGGTATGCCTATATTCCCCTTTCTTTTTTTCTTTCCAGTTTCTCCTTCTTTCGCCACAGTTGGAAATGTTTCATCAGGGTATCTTCGTTGACTAACTCGTCCATGTCATAATCGGTGATGAAGCGGATGAGGGAATGTTTGTACATGATGCCGTGTTCAAATTTCTCGTTGAGCATATATTCTATCATTTCCCGTCTCATCTGGCGGTTTATCTTCACGGAAAGCAGGCGGATGCTTTCGCCGCTCAGGTAGTTGTAGGTACGCGGATCTTTGCCGATGTCGGGTACGGGTAGGGCAAAAGTGAGGTTTCCGATGTCGCGCCAAGAAATATTTTGAGGTCGGGGAGCGGTAAGTTCGAGTAAAATGTGATAAAGATTGGTTCGGTGGCTTAACTTTATGGCGCCTTCACGAATACAGTTGGCGTAGCGGGCGTACATGTAGTGTGCCAGATACGGTTCTACATTCACACAGATGGTCATCATTGGTTTTCAATGTTTTAATTTTTTAATAGTGATTTTTATGTTTGCGCTCCTGTGAAAGGAGTCCGAAACCGTATGCGGTTGAAGTTCATTCTGAACGGTTCCGGTAAAACATTGAATGGTAGCCGGTTAATGGCTTTCGATGATAGGTCGGTGTCCGATGGTTCGTTCCTCACCGAAGAACAGGGGGCTTTCCACCGAGGAACCGCCCGTTCCTCACCGAGGAAAAAAGAACCTTTAATACTTCGGGTGCAAAAGTAGGACAAATTAATAGTTTATATCATAATTATAAAGATATGTAATTAGCTATATATGTAATGAAACATTGTCTAAGATTTGTTGTTGACTGAGGGTCAATAAACTAATTATAATGTAAAAATAAACAGAACTATGGACAAAGGTGAATTTTATGATTTTATGTTATCCGTGATAACGGATATGGAACGGCAGGGACGTTACAGTACTGCCCATGTGTATTATTGTGCATTGCAGTCGGCGATGGGATATGGCGGATACTCTTTGCGCATTGAAGAATTGAACCCTGTTTGGTTGGGACACTATCAGGAGCACTTGCTGAGGCAGGCATTGATGTGGAACACGATTTCCACGTATATGCGTATGCTTCGGGCGGTATACAACCGGGCGGTGGATATGGGGCTGGCCCCCTATATCCCCCGACAGTTTAAAAATGTGTTTACCGGGCGGCATACCAATCATCAGAGGGCTTTGAAGAAAGAGGAAATACGGTTGGCGCTGCTGGAAAGAGTTGATACAGAGAATGATAATCTTCCGTCCGAAAGCGAAACTGCTGCACCCTGTACTTTACGCGACCTCGACTGGGCACGTGCCTGCCTGGAGCTGATGCTGCGTTTTCATGGCATACCTTTCGTCGATTTGGCACACTTGCGTAAGGTAGATTTGCGGAACGGCTATCTCACGATTCGTCGTCATAAAACGGGGATGCCGCTTTCGATAGCAGTCGATGCGGCGGCCATGAAACTCTTACGGCGTTATGCCAGCGATGATCCGTCTTCGCCTTATTTATTGAATATCCTGAATGGCAGGCTTTCCGGTAAAGAGGCGTATAAAGATTATCAACAGGCGTTGCGCATGCTGAACTTACAGCTATACCGGCTCTCACGAGCCTGTCGGTTGGGAAAGAGATTATCTTCCTACACCGCGCGTCACAGCTGGGCTACTATCGCGAAATCTCGCGGAATATCTGTGGAAGTGATTTCAGAGGCATTGGGGCATGCCTCAATCTCTACTACGGAAGGTTACTTGAAGCAGTTCGATAATGACGAAATCGAAAAGGCTAACAGAGTAATAATAAATTATATATTTAAGAAATAGCAAACAAAGCAAACAAACAAATTACGACTGATAATCAATACTATATAGCTTAGTTACTTCATAAGTAATGGAATCATAGATGCCCGCAAAATTATACATAATACTTAAAAAACCAAAGAAAATCTTATATTTTTTCACTTTTTGCTATGTATTTTGAGTGATAAGCCAGAACTCAGCTTTTATCTTTCTTAACTATGGAGATTATGGCACATAGCATCCCCGCACTTTTCTTAGGCTGAAAAGTGAACGGAGACAGTGTAGATAACACCCTATTATGTACACATAAATAACTATGTCTTTTTGTGTTTAGACATGACAATATAAATATTGTTATGTATCTATCTGTTACTTATGAAGTAACGGTATATCTTTTATGATAAATGAAATAAAAATGTTGACAGACAAAACACAGAAAGCAATAGGTATACTCCATGAGATAGCGTACTACGATACTCGCTCTTACTCGGACAAGGGGGCTGAACATGCTTGTAATCCTTCGTGTACAGCTATTTTGGGACAGTTGCGGAATGCCGGTTTCATACGTCTGTTACCCGAAGAACAACCGGATGCGGTTCAATCATATAGATTATGCAAGGAATTATCGGAAATATCTCTGTTTCAACTACTGATAGCTATCGGTGAAGGAATTAACCCGGTTGTTCCCAGCGCCGATGAAGACCGTATCTATAAGCATTTTCATTACGGCATGGGAGCGTCAAAGCTGGGTGTTATTAACCAGATGCTGTGCACCATGCTGCGCGATGTGAACCTACTGGATTTATAAAGATTGGAGCAAATGAGTAAAAACCTATACATACTGATAATATCCGGAATGTTGAGCATCCTGTCCGCTTCCGGAGCATTTGCGCAACGTCTGGCAGTGAAAAGCAATCTCTTAGCCGATGCTCTGGCTTCCCCGAATATAGAAGCGGAACTTCTTGTTTCTACCCGGTGGACACTGGACTTTGCGGCACATTATCAGCCGTTTGCTCCCCGTGATAACCGTCGTTGGAAACACTGGATTTTGCAACCCGAAGCCCGTCGCTGGCTGTGTACTCCTTTTGCAGGTCATTTTCTGGGTGTCCATGCTTTGGGCGGACGTTTCAATGTAGGCGGAGTGCATCTGCCTTTCCATATTCTGAAAGGAGCGCGCGAGGCGCGTTACGAAGGTTGGTTTTTGGGCGCAGGCATTTCGTATGGATATCATTGGGTGCTTTCTCCGCATTGGGGCATGGAAGCCGCTTTGGGAGTAGGGGCAGCCTTTCTCCGCAGCGACCGCTATCGTTGCGGCCATTGCGGCAGCAAGCAGCGGGATGTGAAAAACAAGGGATATTACGGCCCTACAAAGGCTGCCGTATCCATCGTATATATGATTAAGTAAAAACGTAAGTCACAATTAATAATTGAATAGATGAATCGAAAAACATTTTGCAGCGTATTGCTGCTGTTGTTGCCCTTGCTCACCTTATGCGGTCAAGAGGCTTATATGGGGCAGATACAGATAACCCGTCGGAGTTTCTCCCTTTCGGGCAATCAGTTGCATATACAGATGGATGTCAACTATGAAGGTTTGCAAATGCCTTCGGATGAATCGCTTACGCTGACACCTTTTTTGCTGGCGGGAGAGCAGTCGTTCGATTTGCCGTCTATTCTTATTAACGGTGCGGAAAAACAGAAAGTGTACGAGCGTACCCGTGTATTGGGTGGAGCGTCCGAAACGCGCAACGGTAAGAATCCCGTTCCCTCGGTGGTACTGAAAAACGACCGTAAGGCATCCCGCCGTTTCACATATAAAGTGGCTATTCCGTTCAGGGAGTGGATGGTGCAGGCAGACCTCATGCTGCACACCGAAGAATGCGGATGCAACGGTAAGGAAGCGGGAGTGTACGACGATAGGATTGCTTCGGGCATCCTGCTGCCCGAGGTGGAAGTTCCGGGTTTGGAGAAAAACGTGGATGTGCGCTGCCTGTCATGGGTCAATTTTATACCCGCTTCCCTTGAAAGCGCCGAGTTCCGCCTGCCGGCCAACGGTGACGGATGTATCACGCCGGAATGCCTGTTCGCCCTTGCCAACAGCTATACCCCAGGTTCCGCCGAGTTCAACGATATTTACGACCTTGCCGCCCGCCTGTTTCCCGATTGTCCGGAAACCAACATCAACGCCGCTGCCGTGGCTTTGAGCAAGCGCGATACGCGTAAGGCGCGCAGGTATCTTTCACGTTTTTCCACCCGTCCGTCCGCTTTCAACAATATGGGCGTGCTCTGTATGCTCGAAGGCAACCGCGAGAAAGCGGAACTTTATCTGGAAATGGCCGTAGCGGCAGGGGTAGAGCGCGCAAGCGAAGTTCTGGAAGAACTGAGGAGCAGGAGAAACCTGTATTGAACCGAAAAGGCAAGATGAACATACATCCGTTACTTTAATATATAAATATATGTCAGGAATCATGGTTTTGAAGTATAAGAAAACTTTAAGGATTGTAGGTATATGTATTATCTGCTGGCTGTATGCCTTGGCATTCGCCGTATTGGCTTCCTCGTGCGGCGGCGAGGCCGAAAGCATAGGCGGGAATACGGCAAAGACAGCTTTGCTCCGCTTGAGCATATCCGGTACGAACGCCGCAAAGACTCGCGCCACTGCCGCCGCCCTGCCCGAAAATGAGGCTACCGTTCATCGGCTGACGATAGGACTGTTTTATGCCGACGGGTCGGTGAACACCATTGCAGAGCCCGCTATCGAAGCCGACGGCACTACCGGGACGCTTGCGGTAGAGGGTATCTTGTGCTCACCCGGCACTTGCGACGTGATTGTGGTGGCAAACGCCCCCGAAGGAACGTTTGCCGGCGTACAGACCAAAAACGAATTTGTAGGGAAAAATGTCAGTCTGGTGCAGACTGTGCGCAACGGACAGCAGGCATCCGACCTCTTGCCCATGTCCGGCATCAGCGAGCGTCCGGTGGTGCTGGAAACCGGGAAGTCGGTTTCCGTGTCCGTCAATCTGTCCCGTCTGGTGGCGCGTATCTCCATTGCGAGCATCCGCAGCGCATTCAGCCTGAACTATGCCGATGCCACATTTACATTAGACCGCATTTTTCTGTGCAATGCGCTGGAAGCTTCCCGCGTTTCGCCCGGCGACATAACCCAAACCATGCCTGCCAAGCCTACGTGGCTGCATGGCGGTACGACGAGCGAGCAGCCCGACGGCTCTTTCCTGTGGACTGAGGGGGCGGGCTTTCTGCTGAATGATGTTACCCCTTCCGAAGGGATTCCGATAACCTCGGATGAATATACCGTACCCTATTGGTTCTATGCCTTTGCCAACAACGATGCCGCCAATCGTACCAAACTGGTGCTTTCCGGCTATTTCGACCCGGACGGCAGTACGGGGCCTAAAGCTCCGGTATATGTGTATTATCCTATCGTGGTGAACCGCTCGCAGACAGGTACGGTTATCACCCCTTCGGGCTCGGCCGTGCAAAACGGGGTGGGCGACGGCACTATCGTACGCAACCGCGACTATCGCATCAAAGCGGTTATCAAGGGCGACGGAGAACCCACGCCCGGTACGGAAGTAGTGCCTTCCAGTCTTGAACTGACGGTGAGCGTGGACGACTGGACGCTGAAAATTGTGCAGGAAGTGGAACTGAACTAAAACAGGAAGAATATGGGAACACTGAAAAAAACAGTTGTACTCTGCGTATTGGCAGGACTGCTTGGAGGATGTATTTCCGACAGTCCGGACGATTGTCCGCCCAAGCCCGATAAAGGGGGCAACAACGTGGATATAACGGTAGATATGGATACGAATGTGGATATGGGCGAGCAGGAAACGGAAATGCCGTAACCGGAACAGACCGTAATGAATACTTGAAAAACAAGACTATATGAAGATAAAAACGATACTGCTGCTGCTTTTTACATGTATCCTTCCGGATTGCTTGTACGCAGAGGTGATTTTGCCCCCCGACACGTTGGGCCCCGATAAACTCTATCGGGACTCGACGTACAGGCGCGTTATCAAAGAAGGGACGGCCGGCCTGAACTGCTATTTCTCTTATCCGCAAGGGGGATGGCAGATACGGAAAGACTACGGCGGCAATGCAGGAGAACTGGAGAAGCTGGATAAATTCATGCGCTCCTCGTTTGCCGATACGCTGATTTACGTCCGGCGGATTACCCTGACCGGCTATTGCTCCATAGAAGGCAGTTATGCTGCCAACGAGAAGCTGGCGCACGACCGTGCCAACGGGTTCAGAAACTATCTGAACAGCGTGTACGGGCTGGCGAGACGCTATCCGGTGGAAGTGCATTATGTAGGTGAGGACTGGGAGAGGCTGCGCGAACTGGTGGAGGCTTCCACATTGCCCGGACGTACGGAAGTGCTGGCTGTCATCGATAATACGGACATCTTCAAAGGACGCGAAAAGAAGCTGATGGACTTGCAGGGCGGAGTGCCTTACAACCTTATGCTGGCGGAGCTTTTTCCATTGCTCCGGCGGGTTGAAATCAGGGTGGAATACGACCTGCACCGCATCATCGAGGAACGTTACCGGCGGAAGTTGACGGATGCGGAATTTCAGGAAATACTTGCAGGCGAACGGGCTGCCGCCGAGGCCGACGAACTTCGTCTGGTGGAACTCAGGAGACTGGAAGCGGAAAAACGACAGCGGGCCGAGCAAATACGTATGGAAGAAGAACGTGCCGGACAGGCACGCCGGGAAGAGGAACAACTCCGCCGGGAAGAAGCGGAACGGCTGAAAGAGCAACGTTTCCGTGAGAAATGGCTGGCCGAACGGCAGGCACAGCGCACTGCACGCAAACAGCGCAATATGCTGTTGCCGTTGGTTTCCGTAAAAACGAACTTATATACCTGGGCGGGTATGACGCCCGATTTCGATTATACCGCATTTACTCCCAATCTGTCGGCGGAGTTCTTCTTCGCGCGCCGCTGGTCGGCAGTGGCTTCCGCCGCTTATGCGGATTGGGACTACGATGGCGGTAAATGCCATTGGGGAATATCGGGATACAGCCTCGAGCCCCGTTTCTGGTTGAACGGTGACGGCCGTTATCGCTGGTGCTACGTGGGCGTTTACGGACAAATGGGCGATTTTGATAACCGTAGCGCCGACAGCAGCCGTATAGCCGGAAGCACTGCCAACTGTACGGGCACTTATTGGGAAGGCGGGTTGTCCGTCGGATGCTACATCCTGCTCGATGCGCATTGGGGCTTCGAAGCCGGTTTGCGCGGCGGATACCGCACTTCGGACGTCAATGCCTATGACGTGGAAATGCCTTACTATTATTTCAACCGTAACTTCCGTGAGAATCATTTCGGAGTGACGGGAGTGGATATAAGTATCAGTTACCGGTTCGGCAGCCGGAAGTAAAAACGGGGAAAGGAGTTCGGACATGAAGATAAAAACGCTTGGTTGGCTGATTATTCCGGCCATTGCTTTTCCGTCATGTACGGAGAGGGCATTGGACTATCGCAGCGATGAAGGAACGGTGACGATTGCGCCCGAGTGGAGCGATTTTGCCTGTCCGTCTTCTGCCTGCTACCGTTTTTATACGACGGATGGCAAAGCCGTTGCCGGAGACGGTGCGGATGTCGCCGCTTCTGCCGGACAATTTTCGATAACGCTTCCCGTGGGCGGTTACCGCCTGCTTGCCTACAATACGGATGCGCGCGGAGTTGCTTTTACAGGGCTGGAGAACAGGCATTCCGCCGAAATCCGCCTGACTTCGGATGCGCAGCCCGGCAATGTATATAGCTGGAATGTGGATGATGTGAACGTTCCCTTGCGGGGTACGGTGCAATATGCGCCTGTTCCGCGCCGCCTGGTGAAGCAAATGGTGTTTCACTTCCAGGTGACGGGTATGGAAGAGGCAAAAGTGCTGAACGGCAAAATGAACGGGGTGTATCCCGCCCTTTTCCTGCTTTCCGGCGAACCGTCGGCGGAAAGCGTGGCGGCCGCTCCCGACACACGGACGGAATTTACCGTCACGCTGACAAGGGCGAAAGCGCAAGCCGGAAATACCGACCCGGCTTATAGGGCTTCGGCGGACATACGTTTGCTGGGATTGCTCTGTCCGGACGGCGGAACATCTTATGACTGCCGTCTGCAGTTGCAGGTGCGCAATTCCGTCGGCGAGGCATATAGCGCTTCGGTGGATATGAACGAAACGCTGACGGACATCATCAATCTGTATGCAGGCGAACTGCCGGCAGATGAAACGATAGAAGTAAACATCGGCGTCGACTTGATGAATACGGTTCTTACCGCTGTGGTAAAGGGATGGACGGAAGGAAGCGGTGAGGGCTGGGTAGGAGCCCGGAAGCGATGAACGGTGCATTAAAAAGGATGGCCTATGAACGGAGTATATAAAAATATTGCAGGAATGGCGGTGTGTCTGCTGCTGTGCGCTTGCGCGGAGCGGGAGTCATTGTTGCCGGACGGCCTTATCAGGCTGGGAACCCGTGCGGACAAATCTACGGATGTCCGTACCCGCGCTTCGGTGAACGACCTTGCCGGACTGGTTGCCGTGGGCGACCGTGTGGGCGTATACGGCGTGGTGACCGACCGTGCGGACGCTTCGTATGCCGCCTTGACCGCCGAATGGGATACCGCTCCCCTGATGAACAACGTGCGTACCACGAAAATAGACGCAACATCGGGCATGCTTTTCTGGGACGGCGATTATAGCTATCCGCCGGAAGAGAATAAGCGGGTGAAGTTCTGTGTATATCATCCCTATGCGCCTGTGGGTACGGGCGGAGATAATTATGTGGAAGCTGTGGCCGGACATTCTCCCGTTCTGCACTTCAAGCTGACGGGAGCGGAAGATGTGATGTGGGCGCATCCGGTCACAGGTTCACGCAGGCAGGTTCCTTCCGCATTGATTTTTGAGCATAAACTGACGCAACTCCGTTTCCGGCTGATTGATGACGAGGGAGAGTTTGCGGGGGTAAAAGTTACCGGGCTGCTCTTGACCGGAGTAAGTACGGCCGCCACCCTCGATTTGGAAACGGGGGAACCGGGCGGTTGGTCTGCCGCATCGGATGCGGTGCGGTTTCCTTTGAAAGCTTCCGTTGCCATAACCGGAACAACGGACGCGCCGCAAATTCTGGCGGGCGAGGTGATGCTGCAACCGGAGCAGTCCGTGTTCCGCCTTACGCTGAAAACAGACGGCAGGGGCGACTGCTCCGGCATAGAGATACGTCCGTCGGGCGGCGAAACGGTTTTTAGGGCGGGACGCTCCTATATGGTGACACTGAAATTCCGCGACCATACGGCGGTTGCCCTTTCGGCAAAGGTTACGCCGTGGGTGATGGACGGCTACGGTGAGGGAATGGTAGAGTAAATTATCAGTATTCATTTAACATAAAACAGTTATGAAAAAAAGTATCTTTTCGCTTCTTGCCGTAGTAACTATGGCAGGTTGTACACAGGGTGATGTAGTTGAATTGGTTCCGAACGAGAATGTGGAAATCAAGCTGACATCTTCCGCCATCGCGGCGGAGACAATGACACGTGCGCCGTACGAGGGTACGATAGGCGTAAACGGCTCGCTGACAGCCAGAGTGCTGGTGTCCGAAACGAGCGGCAGCTATACGACGACCTATGCCAATGACAAAATGACTTTTACGGACAACGGCACTACGGCGGTGGGTTTCGATACGCCTAAATATTATCCGGCAGACAACCGCGCTTTGTATATCTGCGGCTTGTATCCGTTTGAGGATTGGGGCACTCCGGCCAATGACGAATGCAAGTTTACATTCAATGGCAGCCAGGATGTGATGGCGGCCGGCCAGAAATCTTCCACAAAGAATACGTCGAAAGACGGCACTTATCCCCAGCTAACATTCAACCACCTGCTTACACAGTTGGTAATCAAAGCGGTGGCCGAGGATGATGCGGCCATTACGGCATGGGGAAATCTGACAGACCTCACCCTGACAAAAGTAGGCGCGGACAATCCGGCAAGTGCGGTAACGGTGACTTTATCGACCGGAGTTGCCGATGAAGGTACGGCATTTGCCACACTGTTGCCTGCGGGTATGTCTTTCTGGGTGAAAGGAGCTGCTCCGGAAACCGCTTTCACGTCGCAAACCAAAGCGCTGACTACCGACGGTGAAGAAGTTGCCTACTCGATGGTGGCTCCTCTGAAAAACGCAACCGGCACGGCAGACTATACGCTGGCCGTAAAAACCGCCAATTCGGGCTCTACGCCTGTAACCGTGCCTGTCAATTTAAGAACGACCGGCAGTAATGCCGACTATACCGCATCGACGCAGGGTAAGAAGTTCGTGGTGCTCCTTACGTTCAAAGCTACCGAAATCAAAGCGTCGGCTACCGTGGAAGACTGGAAAGAGGACGGCGGAAGCAGCGAGGATATACAATAATCAACCGATATACAGTATGCTTATGAAACGGAATAAATGGATTTTATATATCAACGGCGTTTTACTGTCGGTGTTTGCGGCCTGTTCCGCAGATTCGCCCATGGAAATGGTACAAGACGACGGACGGGTGGAAATACGCATTAACAGCAATATAGCGTCTTCGGTAGAAGCGGCTACGAGGGCGGTACTGGACGGAATGATTAATTCCGGTTTCGGTACGGATTTGGATGTGGCGTTTGCACGTGCCGATGCCGACAATAGCGGTACGTATACCGCATATGGAACCGATGCGCCGGCGGGAAGCATAGCGGCTTCTTCAAAGGAGCTCTCTTTCGCCCCTGCCCAATATTATCGGGCAAACGGAAACAAAACCAAGCTGATAGGCTGGTATCCGCGACGTACAGGAGTATCCTTTACACAGGCGACAGGCGTGGTGGATTTCGGCACGATTGACGGTAAGACGGATATTATGGCCACCCCGTTGAAGGAGGGAAAGAAAGACGCGCCGATACAGTCGTTGGCTTTCAGCCACCTGCTTACCCAAATCAGTGTAAAGGTGTATGCTCCCGATGCGGCCACACAGGCTTTGTGGGGCAAGGTGAAATCAATCAAGGTTACCGGGAAAAAGCAAGGGTGCACGTTCAAGGTACCGGCCGTAACATCGGCGGACGGAACAACCATAACCGACCTTTCCTTTACGGGTACGGACAATTTGGATCTAGTTTCCGCAGACCCGGTTACGCCTTCAAGTACGATTGCCTATCCGCTGGAAATGGGCGTAGGCGCTACTGCCGACGACGCTGTTATGGCGGGATATGCCATGTTTGCCCCGCAGACGGCCGATGCCATCGAATTGCAGGTCGATTTGGTTGCCGGCGGTTTGCAGAAACCTAAGATTTCCGTTCCTGCCGACGGCGGTTTCAAGGCGGGCACTTCGTATGCCATTACTTTGAAGTTTACGTCTGCCGGGATAAATCCCACGGTGTCCGTTACCGACTGGGTAAGCGGAGACGCGATTGAGGATGTGGAAATATAATAAGATAACCCATCGGATTTATGAACTATAAAGGGATGATAAAATACTTGCCGGCAGTATTGTTGCTCTGCGCGTGTACGGAGAACGAACTGCTGTTGAGGGAACGGGAACAGCAGTTTGCCGTACGGTTTTCCGCATCGGGCGTCTGTACCGAGGTGGCTACAAGGACGGCTTCACTGCTGGCGGACGGCACAATGCTGCGTATTCTCGCTTTCCGGCGCGTAGGTGAGTCTCCCGATTTGTCAACGGATAAATACATGGGAGAGGGCACGTACAAAGCCATAAACGGCGACGGTACTTTAGCGGCTGTCAGCTCTTTGTTGCTGCGTACGGGCACGTACGATTTCTACGCCCTGACCCCGGATTTGGCGGTGGCCGATGCCGGCCGCAGCGGAGCCGGCGTGACGTGCGCCGTTTCTGTGGGGCACGGCGTGGACTATGCCACTTCGCTGACGCCGGGACAAACGGTGAGCGAGGCAAGTCCGGCCGTTGCACTCCACGACTTGAACAGGCATTGCACGAAGCTCATATTCGCATTGCAGCCGAAAGCGGGCAATATCACTTCGGTAAGTGTCGAGTCTGCCGGACTGACCAATATGACGCAGGCGCCTGTAACGGCGTCCCTGCACTCCGCGTTACCCGTTGCGGGAGTTGCGCAGACCGATGTCCTTACGATAGCGGGGGATAAATTTTCCACGCCGGACGCGGACAAAAAAACGTCGGCTTCCGCGGTGACATTACCGCGTGAGGCGGGCGAATTCCGGTTCAAGATGAAAGCGGCGTTCAATGGGAAAGCGGCCGCGGAGTTTGTTGCGGATATGCCGGAAACGCTTGCTTTTGCAGCGGGCACGCAATACACATTCACCCTGAAAATGAAAGGCGGTTCCGTCCGGTTGATTCTGGAGGTGCTTCCCTGGGGCGAGAGCGTAATGTCCGGACAGGACAACATAGGCGCGTTTACTCCGGTGACTATTCATATAGGCACGTGGGAGCATGTGGAGATACCGGGTGAAACGGGTGGCGGCAATACCGTCGTCGGTACAGGCCAATGGGTTCCTAATCCGGAACTGGACGCCGAAATAGGCGCGTTCGGGCTGACATCGGTAGGCGGTGAGGACTTGCCCTGGGCTTCGGAACAAGGGGTTCCGGGCGAAACCGGAGGCGGTAATACGGAAGTCGGTTCCGGCGATGTCTGGGGAACGGAAGACGTACCTGCCGATACCGGAGACGGCAAGACAAACCCGAATCCGGATGTAGTATAAGAAACAAGAAATATGAAAAAGAAATAAGTATGAAAGTAACAAAATTTTTCGGACTCTGGATGTTATCCGCGCTTTGCCTCTTTTCCTGTACGGACGAGGAGCAGACGCAGGGAAATATCGCTCCTGATGTTGCGACGACACCTGTGAGGCTTTCGCTCGGTATGGCGCCTATGCGGGAAACCGGAAGTGTGACGCGTGCCCGTGGCGACCATTCCTTGGACTTGGTGCTGGGTGAGGAGGCCGGGAAGCCGGCAGATGATGCCGTAACCCGTGCCGGTACGCTGACCGACGCTCAGGAGAATGCGGTAAACGATATTTGTGTGTTCCAGTTCGGCAATGCCGACGGCAAGCTGAAATACAGCGAATATGCTTCGCTGACGGACGGCGGGCTGACGGCGGATATTTCACTGGCCGCGGGGATGGGCACGTGTACGGTGTATGTGCTGGCAAACGTGGGCGACCTGACGCAAAAGGTGGCGTATGGGAGCGCTTTGGCCGACTTCAAGAAGTTTGCGGCGGAAGTGTCCTCGGGCAAGGGAACGGGACAAAACCTGCCGATGTGCGGTTGCAAGACCGACTTTAACTCGGAAACGGACAATGCATCCCTTACCGTCTCGCTGACCCGTGCGGTAGCCAAAGTCAGTCTGAACCTGACAACTCCGAATGCCGGTGACGCTTTTACGGTGGCTTCCGTGAAGTTGATGAACGTGGCGAAGAAACTTTATTATGTAGAGTCGGCGGCAACCGCTCCGGCTGCGGAGGAGCTTACAGCCTATACGAGCGACAATTCCAAGACTGTCGCCTGGTATATTCCTGAAAACAAGGCGGGAAGCAATTCGCTGACGGACTGGAAAGACCGCTATGAGGGAAATGTGCCTGCTACGGCCACCTATATTCTGATAGAAGGAAGCTATAAGCCGCAAGGCGGTAGCGCCCGTGATGTGTCGTACGCCATCTATCTGGGCGCAGGCGACAATGCAGCCGATTTTAATGTGGCGCGCAACACGAAATACACGGTGAACGCCGCTATTAAAGGTACGAACATGAACGACGGCCGTGTGCTGGTGGGCAGGGATTTGAGCGCAGCCGGAACCCGGACTGCCAATTGCTATGTGGTCAGGACTTCCGATGCCAATAAATGGTATCGCTTTAAGGCTACCGTGCGTGGCAACGGTGCGGAAACTCCGGCGCAGATTTCCTATACGGGTGCGGTGATACCGGCCAACGACAAGATTCAGCCTACCAATGCCGCCCTCGTGTGGGAAACCCGCGAAGGGGGGACGGTTTCCACCCTGGACTATGTGGGGTATTCCAGAAACGGCTATGTCGTGTTCAAAGTGGGCGGAGCCACCGAAGGAAATGCGGTGGTTGCCGCCAAAAACGGAGTTACCACTCTTTGGAGCTGGCATATATGGACTACGGCGGCATTCGACGGAAACGGCATTAAGGTGCAGACATACGAAACACGTCCGCGCGACGAACTTGCCGCCTATGCCGATATCGCCAAGCGGAAGTTTGAGATGATGGACCGAAATCTGGGTTCTGCCGGCGGAAAGGCTACGAAAGTGGCGGAAGAGGCTGTGAAAACGTATGGCGTATATTTCCAGTTCGGCCGTAAAGACCCGTTTCCTGCGGCAGGGGTAATGACAAGAACGAATGATGCGGACATTGTGCCTGTGTACGATGGAAGCGGAAACAGGATTCTGAAGAATTCCAACCAGATAACGAACAGTGTGCTCACGAAGGCTTTTGACCTGAATGCCGTGAAAGTTCAGCTTGCTTATGCGGTGGAGAATCCGCTGATGTTCATTCTGCGTAATGATGAGGATAAAGCCGTCACCTATGGCGGTGACGGTACGAATCCCTCTTATAACTGGATTTTTGCGGCGCATCCGGCAAAGGGCGGCGCGGAAGGTTCCGTGCCGTGGAAAGCATCCAATAAGCTGTGGGGAAGCGGTTTGCAAGATGAGAAAGCCGGCCTGATGCTGGGAACGGTTGCGGATGTGAAGAAAACCATCTACGACCCGTGTCCCTATGGCTATCATATGCCGCCGCAGGATGCATGGACTAACTTTACGACCGTTACAACGGCTTATAATACGAGTAACGTGACCGAATACAATGTGGTTGAGGCGGATAAGTATAATCAGACTACCGATGGTATCGGCTTTACGGATGAAAAATTCGAGGTGTGGGGACGTAGATTCTTCACTACCGGGGAAGCGGAAACAGCGGATGCGGGCAATGTGGCGTTCTACCCGGCGGCCGGCTATCGCGACGGGTTTGACGGCCATGTCAACAGCGTTGGGTGGGGGTGCTACGCTTGGTCGGCCTCTCCGTACTCTGCCACGTCGCAGAACGGGGGCTTCCTGAGCACGGGCTCAGGCTGGGTGGACCCGGTGAGCAACACCGGCCGTTCGAATGCGTTCCCTGTGCGTTGCGTCCGAGATTGATAGCGGTACGAAGTGACGCTATTCGATTTGTTTTTTGATTTATTCTTGGGGGCATTTAAAGCCCCCAAGACCTAAAACCGCCGTAAGGCGGTCGAAAAAAAAAGTTCTTTGAAAGAAAACAAGTTCCGGTTATATATCGAGAGTATTGCAAGTCCCGGTGCTTGCGGTAGGGTGATATGTAAATTCAGCAATCCACTGGCGGAGTAATTTGCGTATAAGGACTACGTGTTGTGCGGTTACGGCCGCCTACACCCCGAGCTACGTTTCCGTTAGTTATCCACACCAGTCTGTATGGGGACCGGGCGGCGTATTCCGTTTGACAGGGATATATCCGCTTCTTTCCGGTACATTCATTTCAGTGATTGCTTTTTCCGGCGGCCGGCTATCGCAACGGGTTTGACGGCCATGTCAACAACGTTGGGTGGGGGTGCTACGCTTGGTCGGCCTCTCCGTACTCTGCCACGTCGCAGAACGGGGGCTTCCTGAACACGAACTCAGGCTGGGTGAACCCGGTGAACAACACCAACCGTTCGAATGCGTTCCCTGTGCGTTGCGTCCGAGAACTTACAGGCCTGAACTTTGTTTGTATGAGACACCGAAGATTTTTTAAGGGGGATGACCTTCTTCTTGCCCCCGGCGCAATCTTCGGTTTTTGTAGCCGGATGAGGATGTGAATCACCGTCCGTGCCTATTTGTTTGTTTGAAAGTTTTCCCCTTCCAGGCGTGGAAGGGGGAACTTATTTTTATCGTAACGTATCATCAGTTATTTACCATAAAAAAACAGTATGACCGTAAAGGAAATTATTCAGATAGAGAACGGCAACCGGAATACCATCATCCTGTTGCGTGAGGGAATATTCTGGCGTGCCTATGAGAAGTCGGCGTATGCCTTCTCCATGCAGGTGCATCCCTATAAGCCTACCCGCAAATGGGTGATAGCCGTAAAACAGGATGTCGTTTCGTTGGGCTTTCCTGTATCGGCAGCCGAAAATGTACTGAACGGTTGCAAGGTGCTGATGCGGCAGGAAGCCCGTTTGGTACTGGCCGCCTCGCCCATAGATCCCGACGGGTTTGAGGTTTGGAAACAGACTGTACCCAGGTCGTTGCCGCCTGCTGTTGCCGCTCCTGAGCCTGCCGCCGCTTCGCCGGTTATGGAGCCGGCCGCTTCATCTGCCGCTTCATCCGTTGTTTCACCCGCCGTTTCTGCCGTCGGACAGTGTTGCGACGGGCTTGCGGACTGCATCCGCCGTTTTAACATCGAAAGCAAAACTCCCGTGGACTGCATGTTGTTCCTTATGGAACTGAAGCGTAAACTGGCGGAATAATCATAGAATATCACAGAAGGAATGGCTACTTATAATCAACTTCCCGTATATAAGGCTACTTACGACCTGCTGCTGTATGTCTATCAGACCGGAAAAGACGTGCAACGTGACTATCGCTATACGCTGGGCGAAACGTTGAAGAGAGATTTGATAACGATATTGACTCTTATCTACCGCGCCAATGCCAACCGGCAGAAGGTGGAAATCATTGTCGAGGCAAGGGAGAAACTGGTTGCCGTGAAATTGCAACTGCGCCTGCTGCACGACCTGAAACAACTGTCGCTGAAAAACTACGCCAACGCTTCGCTAATGACCGAATCCATATCCAAACAATTGTCTGCATGGCAAAAGAGTTATGAAGGAAGAACCCCTGTTACTTGATGTGTTCCGTGCCTACTACGATGCCCGGAAGCACAAAAGAAATACGCGCAGCCAGCTTGAGTTTGAGTTTGAGTTCAATCTGGAGGAGAATCTCGTAAAACTGTACGAAGAACTGCGTGACCGTACCTATAAAGTGGGCAGGAGCGTTTGTTTCATTACCGGAAATTCGGTGAAAAGAGAGGTGTTTGCCGCCCACTTCCGCGACCGTGTGGTGCATCATCTGCTCTACAACTACACCGCCCCGATTTTTGAACGCACCTTCATCGCGGACAGCTACTCGTGCCGCAAAGGTATGGGAACGCTCTACGGCGTGCAGCGTTTTGAACATCATCTGCGTGCCTGCTCGGACAACTGGAAACGTAGCTGCTATGTGCTGAAACTGGATATAAGGGGGTACTTCATGCACATCGTCAGGCAGAAACTTTACGACCAGGTGATGGGAACCTTATGGCGCTATGCCGGACGGAAAAACAGCATGGGGCGGTACTGGGCGGATGCGCTGGATTACAGTCTGCTGGAGTATCTGATGCAGGAGATTATCTTCAACGACCCCACCTTTGACTGCGAAATGCGGGGAACAAGCAAGGACTGGGAGGGATTGCCTTACGACAAGAGCCTGTTTCATGTGCCCGAAGGACGCGGCCTGCCTATCGGCAACCTTACCTCGCAGCTTTTCAGCAATGTCTACCTGAACGTGCTCGACCAGTTTGTGAAGCGCACTTTGGGCGAGAGGTATTACGGGCGCTATGTGGATGATTTCTTTATCGTGGGCACTGACAGGAAGCGTCTGTCGCAACTCATCCCGCAATTGCGCGGCTTTCTGGAAAAGGAACTGGAGCTGACGCTGCATCCCGACAAGGTGTTTCTGCAACAGGTATATAAAGGAAGTGCCTTTCTCGGCATTTTCGTGAAGCCCCACCGCCGCTATCTGCCGCGAAAGATAAAATCGCGCATCAGCGAGCGCATGGCGAAGATGAACCGCCATTTGTCGGACAGGAAAGTAGACAGGAACAGGCTGCTGTATATCTCCTGCGTAGCGAACTCTTATATGGGCTATATGCGGCACATGGCCTGCCACCGTTTCAAACACCTGCTTGTGGAGCGTAACGCCTCTTTCTGCAAAATGGGTGACTTTCGAGGGGAAAAGCTGGTGTTTGTGCCGTTTATTGCGGGAAGGGGCGTTATGAACCAGGGGAAGTGATATTTCGACCGGGTTTGTCCGGCTGTATCTTCTCTTTTTAGGGCTTACTTACCGATTATTTTCTCTTTTTTCCTTATGAATCGCGTTCGGATCGGAGTGTTAGTTGGGGCGAGAGAGGATAGAGGGCATATAGCGTCTGTGTTTTATTGATGTTTGGGGTTGGAAAAATGTTCTTTTGGTTGTCGGCGGGATTGCCGCATCTTTGTAACGTTAACGTTGACAAAGAGATAATTAAGACAAAGTATTCATTTAAAAACAAAAGAACATTATGACAATTTTGTATCGTAAGCATTATCGCCTGACTGACTTGTCGGACAAAAATTCTGCAAAGAAAGCATTTCCTACCATTACGTACGAGTATGGACAAGCCGCTACACTGACGGAAGTGGCTAAAGAAATAAGCGGCAATTCCGGTGTAAGCGAGGGTGAGACAATCAGTGTACTGAAAGACTTCCGCACATTACTGAGAAAACTATTGCTTTCCGGCCGCTCGGTCAATATAGACGGACTGGGATTTTTTTACCTCTCTGCCAAAAGCAAAGGTACGGAAAAAGCGGAAGATTTTACAGCCAATGACATCACAGGTCTGCGCATCTGCTTCCGTGCCAACAGCGATATCCGTTTAGTAGCCACAGGAGCTACACGTTCCGACGGTTTGAGCTTCAAGGATGTAGACCGTATTCAAAACGGCTCTGCCGATGGCGGTAACGGTGGTAATGGCGGCTCTTCGGATGGCGGCGAGGAGGAGAATCCTCTTGGATAAGCTTGTGTCGGTAACTGTCTTCTGTAACTGCCCTCTGTTACTATCCGATAACATGAACCGTAATCAGGTAAAGGCGGAAAGGAGGTGTGGAAAATGGCAAAGAAAAACCTCTGGAGCAAGATATTAAAGGCATTGATAGCTGCGGCTACGGCCGTACTGGGTGTATTGGGCGGCACGAATGTGCTGAAATAATTCCTTAGGGAATAATAGAAGAGAAGCTACCTCGGAATGGGGCAGCTTCTGTTTTTATATTATTGTTCATCTTAATATTAAGTAGTTAAGTATAATAAATGTATTTTGACACCCTCAAGAAGTCATCTGAAAGTATGAGGAATATAGTGATTTATGAATTGTTCGATATTGAAGGAATTCAGTCAAAACTAAGGTACAAATTCAAAATTTACGTTTTTTATGAACTTTTCTGAGGGAAAATAAGTAATTTTGTGTGTACTATGGGGTGATAGTATTATTACATCTAAGGTGTGTTGGAAATTTAACTAACAAAATGCAATGAAAATACCATTTAAAGTTTCGTCAAGAACTGCCAGACTTATTGGACGAGAGAATGTAGCTACTGCTAAGGGAGCTATCATAGAACTCGTTAAGAATGGTTATGATGCAGATAGTCGGTATAGCATTGTTTATATTGACAATGAACTGTCATTCTTTAAAGACAAACTTTCTGTGGAAGAATATGATAAGTTGTGTACCAAAGGAATTGACAACAATCTATTACAGTCGATATATCACTTGATGGATGATGAATATGTGCTTAATGATGGGGTTGACTCTTCGCTCATTCAAACGCTGTCCGACCAACTGAAACAGTTTGCCAGTTTGTATGTTATTGATTGTGGAGAGGGCATGACACATGAAATCATTAAGGATTATTGGATGATCATCGGTACGGATAATAAGTCAACTAATTTTTATACAAAGAAAGGTAGGATAAAGGCTGGTGCCAAGGGTATAGGTCGCTTTGCAATGGATAAGTTGGGTGCAAATTGCGAGATGACTACTATTTATGACAAGGATGTGCATCATGATTATGATGAGAATGGTAAAGAATCTCCTTTTTGCGGATATCAATGGATTGTTGCATGGGATGACTTTGAGGGAACAAACAAGACCTTGGATTCGGTGAATGCAGACCTTGAAGGCTTGAAAGATGTTTCTTTCATTGATTGTGTGAGGAGGATGAATTTACCGGAAAGTATCAATGCCGTGTTGAGAGAGGATACTTTCGAGCATGGTACGATTCTCAAGATTACAAATCTAAGAGATGTATGGGATGATGAATCCGTCAAACTGCTATTTGAGGATTTAGGTGTTCTTGTACCGCCATCTGAGAATAAGGACTATTCCATCATATTGAGATCATCTTCTTTACCTGCTGAGTATGGTGAAGTGGAAAGCTCTGTTTGTGATGATTTTGACTTCAAAATAGAGGCTCATGCTGATTCAAAGCAGACTGTGCATATCAAAATTATACGAAAAGAAAACTTGGTGGAGGCATTGCCACCTTCATTTTTTGCTCGTCCCAATCAGCAGAAAGCAAACTATACGAAAGCAGACTTTGAAAGAGGGTATTGGGAAACGATAAGGACATTTGCTCAACTGTTACCAGGTTTTAATGTTACTGATTATGCACAGGTGTTCAGCCGTATCGGCTCTTTTGATTTTGTGTTCTATTTTATGAAACGTTCTGCTACGAAAAAGGATGAAGCACGTTTCTTCTATCGGCCTTGTGCATATAATTTGCGTGCTGACTGGTTGCAGAAGTTTGGTGGAATAAAACTTTTTAGAGATGGCTTCCGTGTGCGCCCTTATGGAGAACGTAACGATTCTGCTTTTGACTGGTTAGGATTAGGTGCCCGCAAACAAAAGAGTCCGGCTGGTATTGCCAAGCCAGAAGGTGGCTATAAGGTAGAGGTTGAGAATGTGGCCGGTTCTATTTGTATATCACGACTGACGAATGTGGAATTTGAGGATAAGTCGAGCCGGGAAGGTTTGCAAGAAAATAGTGCATTTCAAGTTTTCAAGAGGCTGATTCAAGGTATTATTGCTATATTTGAAGAGGACAGAGCTTTGATAGCCCGCGAACTGGCTGCTGACGATGAATACCGAAACGGTGAAGCCCGAGATATGCGTCAAGCAGAAGAACTTGCAAAAAAGATTCTTGCCAAGCAACGTGAGAGAAAGGAGAATAACCAGAAAGAGTCTGGGCGGCAAGAAAAAGGTGAGCGGTATTCAATGGAGTTGCTGGCTGCATTGAATGAAAAGAAAACTTTGGAAATCGAACAGCTCAGGGAAGAACAAAAAGTTTTGAGAGCATTGGCGAGCAGTGGGTTGATGTTAGCATCGTTCAGCCATGATTTGAGCAAGATTCATGATTCGTTGAATGATAGGTATGACAAAATACAACAAAATTTGTTGCCATTTGCCTCAGAAGAAATGTATGTTGACAGGGAAGACCGCAAGAATCCCTACCGGCTGATGGATAAGGCTCGTAATACGGACCAAAAGATGCAAAACTGGTTGAGGTTCTCGACAGGTATCATTAAAAAAGATAAACGCAGACAAAAGCTCGTTGATATTAAAACATACACCGAGAGCTTGTTGCAGACGTGGACCGGTATATTTGAACAAAGAGCTATAACTGTAGAATACACGATTGCTCCGAAACTTAAAATGAGAGCCTTTGAAATAGATTTTGACAGTATCTTTTATAATCTATTCTCCAACTCGATAGAAGCATTCAACATGATGAGAGTAAACAGACCGAGAAAGATTGAAATTTTATGGATGTCTACCGATAAGGAAATCATCTGTGAATATAAGGATAACGGTACGGGATTAAGCTCGGATATCGTTACACCGGAAGATATCTTTAAGCCTTTGTTTACAACAAAACGTAATAATACCACAGGTGAAGAGATAGGGACAGGTTTGGGGATGTGGATAGTAAAACTGATAGCAGAGGATAATGATGCAAGAATAAACTTGCTGAATTTGAACTTTGGTTTTGGTATCAGATTCGTATATCCTCAAAAGTATGTACAGTCAGTAAATGAATTAATAAATGAATAACTTTAGGAATATGAAATACAAGATATTGTTTATAGATGAGGAAAAAGATCAGCATGATAATTTTCTCGATTATATGGATAAGATAGAAGATAAGGTGGAGGTGAAATGTCTGTATCCGGAGGAGAACATAGAGGCGATGATTCAGGTATTTGAAGATGAACATCCGGATGCGATTGTTACTGATCATCAATTGAACGAAATAAAGACGGAGATACAGTACAACGTATCGTATAATGGAGCAGAGCTTGTCAATGCTTATAGGGATATACGTCCGAACTTCCCTTGCTTTGTCATTACATCATATGATAACGATGCCATTTCTACATCGAAAGATGTGAATTTGGTCTATGTTAAGATCCTTATGAATGGAGGAGAGGAAGGAGCCAAAGCAAAGTTTCATGACAAGATGGTAGAACAAATTGACAAATACAAGAAATCGATTGATGAAGCTCAAAGCGAACTGACCAGTTTGGTTCAAAAGAAACAGGACAAAGGATTGACTTTGCATGAAGAAGACAGACTGGTGGAACTTGATTCGTTTTTGGAGAAATCATTGGATTCATATGCCACATTACCTGCCGACATAAAGAGATCAAAAAGTCTTGAACAGCTTTCTGAAGTGATTGATAAAGTGGATGAAATACTGGCAAAATTGGATTAACCATGAAACAGTATCTTTTTAGAGAACAGCACCCACAAAGAACTTACAAAGGCCATTATAGCGACTATCATAGGTACAAGGAATATTTGGCATCTGACTTTAATCACCATTGTGGCTATACTCATTGTACGGACCGGTGGTTTGGAGGAATGAGAACGTTTCAAATTGACCATTTTAAACCTCATTCTAAATATCCCAACTTGAAAACGGAGTATAGTAATTTGGTGTATTGTTGTTCCTATGTGAACAGGTTGAAATCGGATGATGACAATGCAAAACACCTTGATCCTTGTGACGAAGACTACAATATACATTTCGAACGAAATTATGACGGAAGAATATCCGGCAAAACAGACTGTGGTAAGTTTATGGCTCGGAAACTTTCGTTGAATCTTTGCCGTTATGCTATTGTCTGGAATATTGAACGTTTGGAGAAACGTATAAAGCTTTTGCGAGAAAGAGAACAAGAATATCCCGAGCTGAAGGGAGTGGGCGATGCCATGTGTCGTCTTTATTTCGATTATACCCAACATCTATTTAGTCTTCAGTGAAGCAGGAGATTTTTACATATTTAAAACGAAAAAGTCTCACAGATATACGAATGGTCAACAGATTATTCGTGTCTGCGTATTTGAGACACCATGGCTTGAAACCTCAAGTAAATCGTTTGCTTGTAGAGGCATGTATTGCTGAGGAATCACAAGATAATGACTTGTTGAAAGAACTAATCTGTCAGTTGGACAAGAGTGAATGTGGATATTCACTGGAAGACCTAACCAAACTTTTTGAGTTTGTCATCTCTCCGGAAGATAGAAAAGTGACAGGGGCCGTTTATACGCCCGATTATATTCGTAAGCGAATCGTTACGGAAGTTCTTACAAACTATGACAATAATCTGGAAAATATACACATTGCTGATATAGCCTGTGGCTGTGGAGGTTTTTTTCTTACGGCAGCTATGTTTCTCCATTCTCAAACAGCCAGGTCTTTTGAGTCCATTATTCGGGAAAATATTTACGGCGTAGATATTCAAGATTACTCCATTGAACGTGCAAAACTTTTGTTGTCTTTACTGGCATTGACAGCAGGCGAGGACGTAGAATTGCAGTTCAATCTTTGGAAAGGAGATACATTATGTTTTGATTTTTTGCAGATGGGAAGGGTGGATGTAATAGTAGGTAATCCTCCCTATGTATGCGTACGTAATATGAGCAATGAAAGTCGTGAGTTGCTGAAAAAATGGAGAGTGTGTGCTTCCGGTAATTCAGATTTATATATTCCTTTCTTCCAAATAGCCATTGAAATTGTCAGGGAGGGTGGTCGTGTAGGTTATATAACCATGAACAGTTTTCTTACCAGTCTGAATGGTCGTGCTTTACGTGAGTATTTCAGTGAAAAATCATATAGTATCAGTATTGTGGATTTTCGTGGCACACAGATGTTTCGTGGCAGGTGTACATATACTTGTTTATTCTTTTTGAGAAAAGTCAGGTCAGATGAAATATCATACTGTATTAACGAAAATAAAGAATTAGCACCTCTGTTCAATTTTCAGTCATTTCAATACTCTCAGTTGGACAATAAAGGCGGTTGGAAATTGAATGACTTTAAACGTGCACAGACTCAGGAGACAGTGGGAACGCCATTAGGTAAATTCTGCCAATCAAGACATGGTATTGCAACGTTGAGCAACAAAACCTATGTATTCACCCCTATAGCTGAGACGAAAACTTTTTTTTCTTTTGTAAAGAACAAGCGGAATATTAAAGTAGAAAGGGCTATATGCAGAAAAATTGTCAATTCTAACAAGTTAAATTCTGATGTCAGTATTGCGGATGTAATGGAATATGTGATATTCCCGTACAGACGGAACGGACAAGGTGTTATGGAACTAATCCCGGAGGCGGAAATGAAATCAGACTATCCATATGCATATAATTATCTACGGAGTTGTTATGAAATTCTGGCACAGAGAGATAAGGGGCGTACAGAAAAGTACCCTGCCTGGTATGCTTACGGGCGAACTCAATCTCTGCAGATGCCGCGTTATAAGCTGTTCTTCCCTAAGATAGCGAATAAGGCTTTACGTTGTGAACTTGTAGATGATAAAGACCTGCTGTTGTATAACGGAATGGCTTTCGTCAGCAATGATAAGACGGTCGTGATGGTTTTAAAAGCGATTTTAGAGTCAAATATTTTCTGGAAATATGTGGTGTTAAACAGCAAACCTTATGCTTCTGGTTACTATTCTTTGAATGGAATGAATATTAAGTATTTTGGCATACCTGAATTTAAGGAAGGCGAAAAACGACATCTGTTAGAGTTGGCGGATAGTGAAGAAATCAATAACTGGCTTGAAGGGTTTTATAAAGGGAGTTATACCCCGCAAAAAAATGATTGAGTATCTCTTTGACGTCATCGAAAGTGAAATGGATGAAGTAATTCCTCAGGAAATGATAGGTGGAAGGGTATATCAAAACTAAAATTCGCTTACAATTTGTTTCTCTTTGGGCACGGATTATACGAATTTATTTTATTTTTTTGGAAACATAACCCTTCTTTTCCATTTCCGTGAAATCCGTGCCTAAAAAATCATTAAGTGTTTTTTGACTCTGTTTATTTTCTTGTACTGATGTTTTTTATAATCTCCGCTCCTTTAAAGTAGATAATCAGTGAGCTGACAATAATCAACATACCCGCTACGGTACTGAATGTGGGGTATTCTCCCGCAAGCATAATCCAACTTAATACAGCTCCGAGAATCGGGTTGATGAGGCGGCACATATTGATGTCGCTGACTTTTGCTCCTTTGCTTTGTAACGCCATAAACCAGAAACTGAATGCAAAGACAGAAATGAATACAAGGATACCCAGACTGATATAGAACCCGGCAGGCTTGCCGATAAAAGAATGATAACCTTCCGTACTCAGTCCGATGATGTAGATAAGGGCGCCACCGAAGAACATCTGTACGGCATTCAGGAAGATAGGGTTGATTTTGCCTTTCTCCTCGGATACGGAGATGGCGGAGTAGCCTTGAAAAATGATACTGAGCAATAATAGTATGATGCCTGTAATGCCTTTCCAATCCAGCGGTTCGCCGTCGCTGCCCATTCCTACAATCAGCAAAAGTCCCGCAAGGCTGACGATGAGGCTGACTATCTTGTAACCGTTCAACTTGTCGTTACTTGCCAGCAAGTGGGCAAGCAATACATTGATAAGCGGTGTCATACCCATGATGATGGATGAGATAGCCCCGCTGACAAAGTCCACCCCGAAATAGAAGGCCGTATAGCCCATGAACATATTGATGAATATCAAGTTGAGGAACAGTTTGCGGTACTGCTTGATTTCCTGCCACATACCTTTGTGCCAGGTATAAGCAAAAAGCAGAATGCCGACACTCGTAAAACGAATACCGGCGAAATTCATCGGAGTAAAATCATAACTGAGCCCTTGCTTGATAAACGGGTTTACGATGGCCCATAGCACAGATGCCAATATAGCGTACAGCAGTCCTTTTTTCATGGTTGTAGAAAATAGTTTTGTAAAATCGGCTGCAAAGATACGCCTTTCTTTTGACAAATGCCTCACTCCGCTTTTATAAAAAGAACTTGAAAAAAGTGTTCCACAGAATAGATTAGTTTTCGTCTTTCTTAAAGTCGACAGTCATATAACGTTCGCCGTCGTACAAACTTTTTACGCGGATATTAAGTCCGGTTTTTCCGGATATCCGGTCGGCTATCTTATCCAGTTTGAAAGAAACAAGTCCTTGTCCCGGCATGAGGGGTTCGTCATCATAGGCGTTTTGGCGGAATTCCAGCGTGATATAACCTTCTTTATCGTTTTTGCCGTCGGACGTTTCGTTGACTATCAGGTTCAGCATATGTTTTTTGTCGTTACTGTTGCTGTGATATAGCTGGTACTGAATATTCAGATAATTGCCCGTAATCCACATATTGGTTATGTTGATGCGGTCGTCACCGATACTGTCGGCTTTTTCGGCGGGCATGAAGTAGATGTCTTTGGTGAGAATATTCTCTACATGATTGATTTTGGCATTGTAATCGTAGCCATCCACCTTTTCGTCCAGCAAGTTGAAATATACAAAAGCGCGTTGTCCTTCCACCAGCGTATAGTTATTGACTTGGGCGGTATCGCCGGGAAACATTCTGGTTCCTTCATCGAGCGCGAAGTAATAGTCTTTTCCATCGATGATACGTACAGTGCCGATAGTGAGGGATGAACGCTCATCATCGTTCCAATCGTCCAGACAGGATTGCAATACGGGCATGGCAATGAGCAGTAGCAGAAATACGGCTAATGTCGTTCTTAACTTTTTCATAAGTAGAGGTTTTGTTATTGGTTCTGTTTTAGATTTCGTATTCAGAAAATGCCGGGATTGTGCAAATACTGCTTATAAGATTGTTAAAGAAGATGAAGAATGAATTTCTTATCTGCCGGATGCAGTATTTTTGCGCCTGTTGCATTTATAAGGTAAACACGTGTTAAAAGAGAGAATGGAAGAACAGGTATTGGCAGAACGCTGCAGGCAAGGCGACAACCTTGCCCGCAAAGAACTGTATGAACAGTATGCAGGGCGGATGCTCGGCGTATGTTTGCGTTATGCCGGTGACCGGGAAACCGCACAGGACTTGATGCATGACGGTTTCTTGAAGCTGTTCGATTCTTTCGATAAGTTCACTTGGCGGGGAGAGGGTTCTTTGCGGGCTTGGATGGAGCGTGTAATGGTGAATACGGTGTTACAGTATTTGCGGAAGAATGATGTGATGAACCAGTCTGCTGCCTTGGATGATGTGCCGGAAACGTATGAAGAACCGGATGCCTCGGCTGTGGATACAATTCCTCAAAAAGTATTGATGCAGTTTATCAGCGAACTTCCTGCCGGTTATCGTACCGTATTCAACCTGTTTATTTTTGAAGATAAATCTCACAAGGAGATCGCCCGACTGCTGGGCATCAATGAAAAATCCTCGGCTTCGCAGTTGGTACGCGCCAAAGCAGCTTTGGCGGTTAAGGTGAAGGAGTGGATGAAAAAGAACGCATAAATGAAGAAACGTATGGAAGATGAATTGTGGATGCGAAAGATAAAGGAACGGTTGGAGGATTATTCCGAACCGTTACCCGTTTCCGGTTGGGAACGGCTTGAAAAGGATTTGTCCGCTCCGAAGCCGCCGGTAGCCGGAAAACGGAGGATTATTCCTTTCCGCCGCTGGGCTGTAGCTGCGGCTGCGTCATTGCTTATCGCGGTGTCGTCAGTCAGTGTGTGGTTGCTTCAGAGTCCTGTGGGAGAGGAAATGAGGGGTACGGCTGTGCCGGCATTGGCAATTGCTCCGGACAGACTGCCGGAGCAACAGACACCTTCGATACGGACAGAAATAACGGAACCTGACTATCGCGCGCAGAAACAGGTCTCGTCAGCGGGTATAAATAGGCGTTCTTTGTTGGCGCAACAACTGGATACAGCAGGTGATGCGGAGCAGACAACGAAGATGCAGCCTTTGGATACGGAACCGGAAATTCAAGAGAGTGTACAGGAACAAACGGTTCCGGTAACGAAAAAAGAAGATGAGGTTGTTACAACCGGAAATAATAGTACGGAGAAACAGCAGGCTGAACGTCGTCGTCCGTCCGGTAGGGATAAACTGCAACTGCCGGTTGGAAATACGAAAAAAGAAAAGTCACGCGGCTGGTCGGTCGGGCTGGCTGTGGGAAATACGGGCGGGCTGATTGCCGGAAACAGTATCGGTGAAAGCGGTTTTGTACAAAGCGATCCGGGTTTCGGCTATTCCGGCGGGAAGGTCGATTTGGCTACGGTGGCTAACGGTATAATGGATGTTCCGGAAGGACAGGAACTTGTTTTCAAGAATGGTATGCCGTATCTGATGAAAAACTCGGAAGAGATAGTGGATATAGACCATAAGCAGCCCTTGTCTTTCGGTTTCTCAGTGCGTAAAGGACTTGCGAAAGGATTCTCCGTAGAGACTGGTTTGACATATACGTATCTTGCTTCGGATGTGAAGTTTGCCGGAAGCTCGAAGAAGGTCAGCCAGAAATTGCATTATTTAGGTATTCCTTTGCGTGCCAACTGGAATTTTGTAGATAAGAAGTCCTTTATCATGTATGTTTCCGCCGGAGGCGCCATGGAGAAATGTATTTATGGTAAAATAGGCAGTCGGAGCGAAACCGTGAAACCGTTGCAATTCTCTGTGATGGGAGCTGTGGGTGCACAGTATAATATAAGTAAAAGGGTCGGTATTTATGTAGAACCGGGAGTATCTTACTTCTTCGATGACGGCTCCGATATTCAGACGATAAGGAAGGAAAATCCCTGTAACTTTACGTTACAAGGGGGAATACGGTTGACTTACTGATTAAATTGAGAATTGAGAATTAAAAATTGAGAAATAGGCTGCGCTATAATAGTAAATAGCAAAATCGGGGTTTATACCGATAAAGAATTTATAGCGCAGCCTATTTCTCAATTTTTAATTCTCAATTCTCAATTTACCACTACTGTGGGGAAATATTCTTTGAAGAGCTTTTCGGCTCGTTCCAGTTGTGCGGGGGTATTTTCTACTACCTCTTTTAATTGATAATCCCAGCCCATGGCCTCGTATTTATGTATTCCTAAGCGGTGATAGGGAAGTATTTCCACTCGTTGTATGCTTTGGTATTTGCCAAGCTGCTTGCCCATATTACGTATATCTTCCTCAAAATCACTATATCCCGGCACTAAGACATAGCGCAGCCAGAATGGATGTCCTTGTTGTTCCAGCCAGGCGGCAGTGCGCAAGGTTTGTTCGTTGCTGCGCCCGGTTAAAGCACGGTGACGTTCGGGGTTGAACTCTTTGATGTCAAGCAATACCAAATCTGTCAGACTTAACAATTCCTCTACTTTGTCATTCCAGATACCACCGTTGGTGTCAAGGCAGATATGGATGCCGTTGGCTTTCAAATCTCTGAATAAAGGTATCAATGCCTCGGCCTGCAATGTGGGTTCGCCACCGGAGAAAGTGATTCCCCCTTTCTTTCCAAAGAATGCTTTTTGGCTGATTGCCATTTGTAGAATTTCATTGGCGGGGGTGGGAGTACCGCCTTTTACGTCTATGGTGTCGGGATTGGCGCAATACAGGCAACGGAAAGGACAGCCTTGAAGGAAAACGACGAGCCGTAATCCCGGACCGTCAAAGGTACCCATTGATTCGTATGAATGAACATTAATCATAATCGTATATATTATAAGTAAGAATGTATTAAGAAAAAAGCACGGATTACATGGAGTACCCGGATTATTTACTTAATCCGTGAAATCCGCGTAATCCGTGCCTGAAGATTATACTCTTAAAGTATTACTTACATTCTTTCGTGGAAACTGCGGCTGATGACTTCCAACTGATGCTCGCGGCTCAACTTCACGAAGTTTACGGCATAACCGGAAACGCGGATGGTGAGTTGCGGATATTTTTCCGGATGTTCCATGGCATCTTCCAGCATTTCACGGTTCAATACGTTCACATTGAGGTGGTGCGCGCCTTTGGTGAAGTAACCGTCCATCATGGTAACCAGGTTGTCGACACGCTCTTCGTCAGTAGGACCTAATGACTTCGGAACGATAGAGAATGTGTTACTGATACCGTCTTGCGAGTCACGATAACGCAGTTTGGCTACCGAACTCAAAGAAGCGATAGCACCGTTCTTGTCACGTCCGTGCATCGGGTTGGCTCCCGGAGCAAAAGCGACACCTTTGGTGCGTCCGTCAGGAGTAGCGCCGGTCTTCTTGCCATACATCACATTGGAAGTGATAGTCAGCAATGACAGGGTAGGACGGGCATTCTTGTATACGGGCAGCTTCTTCAGCTCTTCGCTGAAATAGTAAACCAAGTCTACGCCGAGATGGTCTACACGGTCGTCATTGTTACCGAAGCAGGGGAAAGAACCTTCGATGTCGAAGCCTTCCGTCAAACCGATGTCGTTACGGCGTGCCGTTACTTTGGCGTATTTGATGGCGGAAAGTGAGTCGATAGCGATGGAAAGTCCGGCTACACCATAGGCAAGATTGATGCGCGGGTCGGTATCGACGAATGCCATTTGGGCTTTTTCGTAGTAATACTTGTCGTGCATGTAGTGTATGATGTTCATTGCTTCGTTGTAAACGCGGGCAATCTCCGTCAACACTTTCTTGTAGTTGGCCATTACTTCTTCAAAGTTCAGCGTGTCGTGGGTCAGTACGGGGATACCTTTTACCATTACGGTTCCGGTATTCTCGCAACGTCCGCCGTTGATGGCGAGCAACAATGCTTTGGCGAGGTTGGCACGTGCGCCGAAGAACTGGATTTGCTTACCGATGGCTTGGTAAGATACACAACAAGCGATACCGTAGTCGTCGCAGTTACGTACTTCGCGCATCAGATTATCGTTTTCGTATTGGATAGAGCTGGTATCCACAGATACTTTGGCGCAGAATTCCTTGAAACCTTCCGGTAATTCGGGACTCCACAGAACGGTCATGTTGGGTTCGGGAGACGGGCCGAGGTTGTACAGCGTTTGCAGGAAGCGGAAAGAAGTCTTTGTTACTTTCACGCGACCGTCATTGAAGCGTCCGCCGATAGCTTCGGTAACCCAAGTCGGGTCTCCGGCGAAGATGTCGTTGTAAGACTGCATACGCAAGTGGCGTACCATACGCAGTTTGATGATGAACTGGTCAATCAGCTCCTGAGCAAAAGTTTCGTCAATCTTACCGTGAGCCAAATCGTATTCGATGAAAATGTCGAGGAATGAAGATACATTACCTAATGACATGGCTGCTCCGTCTTGTTCTTTTACGGCAGCGAGGTACGCCATATATACCCATTGTACAGCTTCCTGAGCAGATGTGGCAGGGTGGCTGAGGTCGAGACCATAGTATTCACCCATGATTTTGATGTCCTTCAAAGCCTTGATTTGTTCTGATACTTCTTCGCGCAGGCGGATACGTGCCTCAGTCATGGGGCCGGTCAGGTTGCGTAAATCTTCCTGTTTGGCCTCGATGAGGCGGTCGATACCGTACAATGCCAAACGACGGTAGTCACCGATGATACGTCCGCGTGCATAGTTGTCGGGAAGTCCGGTAAGGAAACCCAGAGAGCGGAACGAACGGATTTCTTCGGTATATACGTCGAATACACCGTCATTGTGAGTCTTACGATAATGTGTAAAGATGTCTTTTACTTTATCATCTACTTCTACGCCATTCTCGCGGCATGCTTTTGCCACGACATTGATGCCGCCAAAAGGTTTGATGGCGCGTCTCAACAGCTCATCTGTCTGCAAACCTACGATAAGTTCGTTTTCCTTATCGATATAGCCTGCCTTGTGTGAAGTGATAGTAGATACTGTAGTATGATCTAATGAGCGAACACCGTTATTGGCTCTTTCTTCTTCCAATGCTTCCAAACAGAGGTTCCAAATACGTTTGGTACGTTCCGTAGGTCCTTGCAGGAAAGATGCATCTCCGGTGTAGGGTGCGATGTTTTTACTAACGAAATCACTAACATTGATTTCTTTGCTCCAAAGCCCGTCAATAAAGGTTTTGTTTAATTCCATAATATTCTTTTTTTGAAAGTGATTAGATATGTTATCCTTTAGAGCGCGCAAAATTACGGAAATATTTCCGTAATTGCATAATAAAATGCATAGTTTTTATGCTGAAGAACATAAAATAATCATTAATAGGTAGAGAATGTCGCTGTGTATGCATTTATTTGTTGCTTGCTGTTAATTGGGGCTGAACTGTTTACAGGCTATTGTTTTCTTGTGGAAAAACTATTCTTACCACGCCTGTTATCCTTTCATACTACTGCCGTTATCTTTTCTTACAACAGCTGTGGTATGAAAAGATAACGGATGTGGTAAGAATAAAATAGATTGTTGTATCGGTTATTAGTTTGTACTGTACCATCGTAGCAATTTAAGGGAGAGAGTGATATTTATGCCGAGTTTGTTTGTTGTTTAAAAAAGAAGTATTATCTTTGCAGCGCTTTAAGAGAAAAGCACTTCTTGAAAAGGAAGTTTTGGAGAGGTGGCAGAGTGGTCGATTGCGGCGGTCTTGAAAACCGTTGTGCTGCGAGGCACCCGGGGTTCGAATCCCTGTCTCTCCGCGGAAATAGAATATGAATTAAAGAAAAGTCCTGTAAATTAATAGTTTACGGGACTTTTTATTTTTGGGTAAATGGCAAAAAACGTAAAGAGGTACACCTATTTTGCCGAATGATGCATTGTTTGTCGGTGCCGATGGCAATATCGGCAGATTGCTAACCGCTTGTTCTTGCTTTGAATACAGGAGTGGTTTTCTGTACTTCAGATTCAAATCCAAACCAATAACCGCATTTTGTATTTTCGTCTTGTGGAAGAAAGCAAAGCCTGAGGCTGTCTTTATAATCTCCATATATCACTTCCCACCTCTCCGGTGGAACTTGATGTTTGGTCTTTACCTTTTCTGCAGGAGCTTTCTTTAATGACATGCCGGCTTCTATCCAGGCAATGCTAGCCTGCATTTGATATTCAGGATAAGCCAACTTACAATATTCATAAAGTATAAGCCCGCGTTTTTCCAAGCTCATGGGTTGGTCTATAAGATTTATCTGTATCAGATGTTCAAGGAACCTCTGCAAGAAAGTTCTGTCATTTAAGATTAACTCCCGGGTTAGTGCCTGCCAGGCGGGAGTGTTGTAAAAACCGTCTAACAGGCGGGATAGCTGGCGGGCTGTCTGCAGTTCGCCTACGCTGATTTCGTTTGTTTCTAAAACTTCGTAGGGTGGGAAAGGGGAATAGCGTATTCCGAGTTCTTCTGCCCGGCGGTGCATTTCCGTACCGGGAAGCAGTTTGAGTGACTCTAATTGTATCTCTCCCGCATTGTACCGGGCCAGGGTATATACATCTTCGAATATCTCATTGAGATGATAGAGGGGAAGTCCGGCTATAAGATCGGCATGCGTTTCCATATTCGGAAGCGAGCAGAGAAATTTCAGCCCTGCCAAAGCATCGGATAATTTACCCATGCGGCGGCTTTGTTCAAGTACTGGTTCACGCAAGCTTTGAATCCCGGCTTCAAGGTGGAGCAGTCCTTGCGGTAACAGTTTTAACTCTTCTTTTAATTCCTCGGAGAGAAGCGCCGGATGTATCTCTAAATGAAAACGTATGTCGGGATATTCTAAAAACAGTTGGAGCAGTTCTTTTGCACGACGTGCATTGTAATTGAATGTACGGTCGAGTACGCGTACATTTTTAATACCATGCTCATGGATGATTCGGAGCCGTTGGCGGATGCTGTCAATAGAGAGAGTACGAATCGGTTTCTCGCCGCCGCTGACGCAAAAGGCGCATGTGTTGAAACATCCGCGCGTAGTTTCAAGTTGTACAAACGGCTTGCTCCAATTGAAGAAACAGCTTTTTTCGGGTGGAATAAGTCCGGAGAAGTTTAAGACACGGGCTATTCCATTGTCTTTATATTGTTTATCGGCATCCAGATAACACAGACCGGGAATATCCTTCCACTGTTCCGGATGATTCCAGCAGGCCAACCACTGCGGAAACGCCTCTTCGCCTTCTCCTCTGAATACACAGTTTACAAAAGGGTTCTTACGCAGAAAGAATTCATTGTCTCCAAGAAACTCCGGACCGCCTAATATAAGGCAGGTTTCGGGTAGTAAAGCTTTCAGCCTTGATACGATATGCAGTAATTGTTCGTGGTTGAAAAGCCAGGTGGTTGCGGCAAGAATGTCGGGCTTGTGCCGATAAGCTTCGTCCACAACGGTCCCTGTGTTTTCATTAATTGTGGCGGAAACGATTGCCCATTCAATCGAGGAATCATCCGCTATTTGTGCATGCAGTGCGGGAAGCGCCAATGAGGAATGGGCGTAAGAACTATTTAAGTCTATCCAGAGAATTTTCATATTTGATTTAGTTTCATCCTTGCAAAGATAGGTGATTTTACTGTTAGGATAAATAAAAAAGTATATATTTGCGGACTATTAATGAATCCGGATAGGCTCAGAAACTATGAAAAATTTCCTTTATATCTGCTTTTTATTCTTGGTGGACAATGTTTTCCTGATGGCTCAGGAGAAAGAAAATAATGAGCAATCTTCACCTTATACAGAGCAGTATATCACGGATATATATATGACTGAACCCGACCGTGCATTGCAATTGCTGGATGAAGCCGAAGAAAAGCGGGCAATGCTGCCTGCCCGGATAAACGACCTGCGGAGCATGGTCTACCGTAATAAGTACCAGTGCAAATTGGCTTTTCGTTATGCAAGACGGGCTTATGTACAGGATTCCGTGGCGAATAATACCCCCGAACATCTACTAAAGATGACGATTGAGTTGGCGGACTTGGCAAGTCTGTTGAGCGAATATGAAGTAAGTAATCGGTATGTCGTTGAGGGCATTCGGTTGGCCAGGAATATGAATGATGAACAGGCGGAAGCTAAATTGCTATTCTGTATGGGAGAGAACAAACGCCGTTTGTCTTTTAAGAAAGAGGCGTATGAAACATTCGATGAGGCTATCCGGCTCTTGAGCAATGCTGACGATGCATACGGTTTGCGCATGCTTTCTTACTTTTGCGGGGTTAAAATGAGCTTTCTGATAGATGATGATTTGATAGATGATGCCTTGGCGGTAGGCTTGTATCGTCAGGAGTTACTGGATAAAATGGAAAGGACGGAAGGCATGCAGGAAGCTTATCTGGATTTGCAGAAATCATATTTATATTCAAAGTTGGCTTATCTGTATTATCGTTCGGGCGATAAGAAAAAGGCGGAGAAGTGCTTTGCAAAATATAAATCCACACAAGCCGCTTCAACTCCTGAAGGTAAATATAATGCTACTCCCTATCTGCTTGTCACAGGACAGTATCGGGAGATACTGGATAATTGCCGTGACTTGAAAGAGCTTTTCAGGGAACAGGATACCGTCAATTATCAGTACCGTGGTATTTTGTCCAAAGAAATAATGGCTTATACCGGTTTGGGAGAGTACAAGCAGGCCGCTGAGTTAAGCGCCCTTTTTATTGCTGTGACTGACAGTATACATCAGCGTGAAAAGACGAATGCCGCATTGGAGCTTGACGCCTTATACGATGTCGATGAGAAAGAAGCGCATATTGTGGAGCAGGCTTCCCAATTAAGAATAAGGACTGTCTCTTTGATTTTTATCTGTATCTTGGTGCTGCTGGCTTTGTTTTTCCTATGGAAAGTGTGGTTGCAGAATCGGAATATCAAGGATAAGAACAGGGCATTGATGAAGTATATCAATGAGGAACTTTCCGCGCAGAAGAAGAAACAGCAGTCATCGGGAGATACCGAGCCGCTTCTTCCGCATCATGAACTGGATACGGAATCTTCCGATGCCGGCCAGGAGTATGAAATCAATAAACTGGTCTTTCAGAAATTGGATTCTCTGATAAGGAAAGATGAGCTTTATCTTTCCGCCGATTTGTCAAGAGAAGATTTGGTGAGAATGGCGCACATGAATAATACCCGTTTTGCCAAAATGATAAAAGAAAATACGGGAACCAATCTGAATGGCTATATCAATGAGCTGCGTTTAAATCATGCCATACAGTTGTTGAAAGAGCATCCCGAGTATACTTTACGCGCCATAGCAGAGGCTTCCGGCATTAACAGCATGCCGACTTTTCACAATCTGTTTAAGAGTAAAACGGGTATGACGCCTTCTGAATTTAAAAAGGTTCAAATGGAGATGGAATAATAAACCGTTGTTATACAGTGTTATAGGACTTTTCTTTATAAACTTTAGGACAATTTTTTATAGTAGGGGTTATTGAAGTAGGATACTTCATAGGGAAATGCTTTCCTTTGCGGTGCAAAACAAGTATTGGATAATCTTTTGTCTAATGCCATGAAATGTACAAGCAAAGGATATAATAGATATATCTTATGAGATAAATAAACAGGAGTTGAAATTGAGTGTAACTGACACAGGGTGTGGAATACCTAAAGATAAACTTTCTACGATCTTTGACCGATTTGAAAAGCTCGACTCTTTTGCACAGGGGACTGGTTTGGGGTTATCGATATGCAAGTCTATTGTAGAGAGTATGGGTGGAATCATAGGCGTTGATTCTGAAATCGGTGTAGGAAGCAAGTCTTGGGTACATCTGCCCTGTTGTCCGCAACTTATTGAGGGATGCCGAAAGGTGTCCTAAGTTCTGTTTATTCTGGGGTCCCGTAAGTCGTTGAGATTTGCGGGACTTTTTTTATTATTTATAGTATGGAAGCAGAATAGCGAGAGGGATAAAAAATCATTGTGGTATTTGAGTAAATCCGTCCCGCAGGATGAAAAAAAACGTCTTGCGGGACGGATTAATTCATCTCGTGAGATGGGTTGGTTTGTCTTATGAGACGGATTAATTTGTTCCGTGAGAGAAAAAAGAAAATCCTTAATAATCTATGGATTATTAAGGATTTCTTTGGGTGACTGAAGGGACTCGAACCCTCGACATTCAGAACCACAATCTGACGCTCTAACCAACTGAACTACAGTCACCATGTTGTTGCATTTCTTAAATGCGGTGCAAAGATAGGGATAATCTTTGATATTACAAATATTTCGATGAATATTTTCAATAAAAAACAGCTATTTGTTATTCTCATAAATTCCTATATTGTGCCGGGACAGGAGCTTTCGGGAGTTTTTCATAAAGATATTCAAGCGGTTACGGGCTGATTTCGGTAAGCTGTCCACCGGTGTATGGGAGGGATATAAAATGTAATTTTTTTCTCCGGTGAGAGCAGGGCGGCCGGTCCACACTAAGGTGTATCCACACCGGACGACACGGGCGAACGGAAAAGAAAGGGCAAAAGGTTCGAGCGACGGTGGATAGCTTAAATTGTTTTGCAATGGGTGGATGGGCGCGGGGAGAGGATATTTCTCAAGTTGCAGCGTAAAAATGAGGCCGCCGTCTGTATTGGCAGCGCTCATGTTGGAAATGAAGTTTCCTAAGGAATAGACGATGACATGTTGTTGATTGCCGTTCGTGCGTAATTCCATAGGCTGGATTACGTGCGGATGCGAACCGATGATATGGGTTACTCCCTGTTCCAGTAACCAGCCGGCAAGTTCGCGTTGCTCGCGGTTGGGGAGTGATTGATATTCTTCTCCCCAATGCATACAGGCTATAATGGCGTCCGGGCGTACGGCCCGGGCGCTATGGATGTCCTTTAGAATTGTTTCTTTGTCGATGTAATTGACGATGTTGGGTGCGGATGGCTTGATTCCATTGGTGCCGTAAGTATAGTTGAGTATGGCTATACAGAAACCTTTTTTCCGGATGAAAAGAGGATAGCGTTGTTTACGTTCGGCGGCGTTCCGGTAAGTGCCTGCATAGGGTATGGAAAGGGAGTCGATTTGTGTGATGGTTCGTTCCAGTCCTGTCTTGCCGCGATCCAGACAATGATTGTTTGCTGTGAGAAGAACATCAAATCCGGCATCCTTGATAGCTTGCAGATATTCGTCGGGCGCACTGAAAGCGGGATAGCCTCGATAGGGTTTTCCACCGAGAGTTACTTCGAGATTGCCTATCGCAATATCGGCACGAGAGATTTCTTCCTTTACGAGAGAGAAATAAGAGGAGTAATCATATGTTCCGTCGGAAGTACGGGCGGCATCTATTTGCGCCCGGTGTTGCATTAAGTCTCCTACAAATAATAGCGTAATCCTTTCCTGTGAGGAAAGGGCTACGCTATATAGTAGAAAGATAAGGGTGATGAGCGTTTTCATCATCCTTATTATTGATAAATAGCTTTCTTGCCTGCCAGAAGTGTATTCTTCATTAAAGAGACAATGGTCATCGGGCCTACGCCGCCGGGTACGGGGGTGATGAATGAGCATTTTGGAGCGACTTCATCGAACTTGACGTCACCGGTCAGCTTGAAGCCGGATTTCTTGGTTGCGTCCGGTACGCGGGTGGTACCTACGTCGATAACGACTGCGCCTTCCTTTACCATTTCCGCTTTTACGAAGTTGGGTTGTCCCAAAGCTGCGATAATGATATCGGCTTCCTGGCACTCTTTTACCAGGTCTTTACTGCGGCTGTGGCAAACGGTCACCGTGGCGTCTCCCGGATAAGCTTTTTGCATCATAAGGGCAGCCATGGGCTTGCCTACGATGTTGCTGCGTCCCAGTACAACGCATTTCTTTCCGGAGGTTTCTATTTCGTATCTTTTCAGTAATTCGAGAATACCATTGGGAGTTGCGGAAACGTAGCAAGGCAGTCCTATGGACATGCGCCCTACATTGATGGGATGAAAGCCGTCCACATCTTTGCGGTAGTCGATGGTTTCAATCACTTTTTGTTCCGAGATATGTTTGGGCAAAGGCAGCTGGACGATAAAACCGTCTACATCCGCATCCTCATTCAGTTCGCGCACTTTCGCCAGTAACTCTTCTTCCGTTACGTCCGCCTCATAACGAATTAGCGAGGATTTGAATCCGCATACTTCACAAGCTTTTACTTTGGCTGCTACATAGGTTTCGCTGCCACCGTCGTGTCCCACAAGGATAGCTGCCAAGTGAGGGCGCTTTCCGCCGCGTGCCACTATATCAGCTACTTCTGCTGCAATTTCCTGCTTAACCTGTTCGGAAATTGCTTTTCCGTCAATTAGTGTCATATTCAATATATCGTATTAGTTATTATTTGCATGGCATTATTCGCAAAAGTAGAGCAAATAACCGAATAAAGCAAAAATCCCGCTGATTTCATTTAATATATGAAATCAGCGGGAGGTATATGCGGGGAGTTTCTTCTTATCTTTTCAGCTTCGGCATCATCTTACCCATTTTGCTGCCGGTCACCATTTTCATCATTTTACGGGTCTGGTCGAACTGTTTCAGCAGACGGTTTACTTCTTGAATGTTCGTTCCGCTACCTTTGGCGATGCGTTGGCGACGCGAACCGTTCAGAATGGCAGGATTACTGCGTTCTTCCGGGGTCATGGAGTAGATAATTGCTTCTATACTCTTGAAAGCATTGTCATCAATGTCGATATCCTTGATGGCCTTGCCGACTCCCGGTATCATGGAAGCAAGCTCTTTCAAGTTACCCATTTTCTTGATTTGCGCAATCTGACTCAGGAAGTCGTTGAAGTCGAACTGATTCTTCGCGATTTTCTTTTGCAGACGTTTGGCTTCTTCTTCGTCATATTGCTCTTGCGCACGCTCTACCAGTGACACGATGTCACCCATACCGAGAATACGGTCGGCCATACGGGCAGGGTGGAACTGATCGATAGCGTCCAGCTTTTCACCGGTTCCGACAAACTTGATAGGCTTGTTTACTACGGAACGGATGGAAAGGGCGGCACCGCCGCGGGTATCACCGTCCAGCTTGGTCAATACCACGCCGTTGAAGTCCAAACGTTCGTTGAATTCTTTGGCTGTGTTTACGGCATCCTGTCCGGTCATGGAGTCTACCACAAACAAGATTTCGTTCGGGTTAATGGCGGCTTTGATTGCAGCGATCTCGTTCATCATTTCCTCGTCTACGGCCAGACGACCGGCTGTATCGACGATTACGAGGTCATACCCTTTTGCTTTGGCTTCCTGTATGGCGTTCTGGGCTATGGCTACCGGGTCTTTGCTGTCCGGTTCGGAGTACATGGGCACTTCGATTTGTTCTGCCAGTACGCGCAACTGTTCGATAGCGGCGGGACGGTAAACGTCACAGGCTACCAATAAAGGTTTCCGGTTCTTTTTGGTTTTCAGCATGCGTGCCAACTTTCCGGAGAAAGTTGTCTTACCGGAACCTTGCAGACCGGACATCAAAATAACAGCCGGCTTGGAATCGATATTGATTTCCGCAGTTTCGCCACCCATGAGTTGCGTCAACTCATCGTGTACGATTTTTACCATTAACTGGCTGGGCTTTACGGCTGTCAGCACGTTTTGTCCTAAAGCTTTCTCCTTAACGGTATCGGTAAAACTCTTGGCAACTTTATAGTTTACGTCGGCATCCAGAAGTGCTTTACGCACGTCTTTCAGCGTTTCTGCCACATTTATCTCGGTGATTTTACCTTCACCCTTCAAAATTTTAAACGACCTCTCAAGTCTCTCGCTTAAATTATCGAACATATTATCTAATTACAATTACTAAATTACAATTTACTCTTATTGAGGCGCAAAAGTACAAAAAATACCTGTAACTGCCTTCTTTTAAGGGCAGAATATTATTACGGCTTGGCGGTAGATTGTTCTGAAGCGTAAAATATATCCGTTTCAAACAATAGGAAGATTAAAATCATGTTGATTCTTTATACTTTTACTTTTTTATTCTTCTCATTATAATAGCATTAAAAAAGAGCGGAATAGATTGTACTATTCCGCTCTTTTTTAGAGTTTGCTTTTATGTCTTATAGGTTTTCTCTTTCGTGTAAGAGTTTAACCGTTCATACTCATCAGGAATTCGTCGTTGTCTTTGGTCTTTTCCAAACGGTCTTTTACGAAGTCCATTGCCTCTATCGGATTCATGTCGGCAAGATACTTGCGAAGAATCCACATGCGATCCAGCGTTTGCTTATCTTGCAGCAAGTCGTCGCGGCGAGTGCTGGAAGCGACAATATTGACAGCCGGGAAGATACGCTTGTTGGACAGGTTGCGGTCGAGTTGCAACTCCATATTACCCGTACCCTTGAACTCTTCAAAGATAACCTCATCCATTTTAGAGCCGGTATCAATCAGCGCCGTCGCAAGGATGGTCAGCGAACCACCGCCTTCAATGTTACGGGCGGCACCGAAGAAACGTTTCGGTTTATGCAGTGCATTGGCGTCCACACCACCGGACAGCACTTTGCCCGAAGCCGGGGAGACAGTGTTGTAGGCACGTGCCAAACGTGTTATAGAGTCAAGGAAGATAACGACATCATGTCCGCATTCTACCATTCTTTTGGCTTTCTCCAATACGATACCTGCGATTTTTACGTGGCGCTCTGCGGGTTCGTCGAAAGTAGAAGCGATAACTTCTGCGTTTACGGTACGGGCCATGTCGGTAACCTCTTCCGGGCGTTCGTCAATCAACAGCATAATCATGTACACTTCCGGATGATTGGCTGCAATAGCGTTGGCGATATCTTTCATTAAGATAGTCTTACCTGTTTTGGGCTGCGCTACGATTAATGCGCGCTGACCTTTACCGATAGGAGCGAAGAGGTCTACTACGCGTGCCGACATGGAGTCGGAATATCCGCCTTTGCAAAGCTTGAATTTTTCGTCCGGGAAAAGCGGGGTAAGATGTTCGAACGGCACACGGTCGCGTACAAAAGCCGGGTCGCGTCCGTTAATCTTGGATACTTTTACCAGCGGGAAGTATTTCTCGCCTTCCTTAGGCGGACGGATAACACCTTCCACTACATCACCGGTCTTCAAGCCGAACAGCTTGATTTGTGACTGTGAAACGTAAATATCGTCAGGGGAAGAAAGGTAATTATAATCGGATGAACGCAGAAAACCATAGCCGTCCTGCATGATTTCCAATACACCGGTCCCTGTGAGTATATCGTCGAATTCGTATGCCTTTTCACGCTCTGCTGCCGGCTTACGCTCGGGGGCGACATTGTTCTCGGTATTGTTCTGTTGTTGTACAGGACGTTGCTGCTGTTGTGCAGGACGCTGGTTGTTATTATTGTTACGATTGTTGTTGTATGGTGTATTATTGTCGCGGAGACGAAGACGGGGGCGTTGTTGCGGTTGCTCTGCTGCAGGAACGGGAGTTTCCGCTTTGGTGGCTTCAAATTTGCCGATGAGCTCCGACGGTAATTCTATTTTTTCGGTTGGCAAATCCTCGATGGGAATGAAGTCGTCTTCCACTTCCGGTAAGATAGGGCTTTCATCCGGTGTAGGTTGGGGAGCTGCGACGGCTTTCTTGGGTTCTGCTTTTTTCGGTTCTGCAGTTTCTGCTTTTGTTTCTGCCGGAGCTACTTTTTTAGGTGCTTCCGCTACGGGAGCAGCCTCTTGTTTTACTTTGCGAGGGCGTCCCGGTTTGCGTTTGGGAGCTTCAGCCTCTGCTGCGGGAGCTGTGGCAACAGCCGGTTCTTTAGCTGCCTCTGCCGCTTGTACGGGAATTTGTACGGCAGGTGTCTCTTCGGCTTTGCCTTTTGTAAGATCACCGTTTTTATTGGCTGTGAACACCTTGTCGGCTCCTTCTTTCTTGACCGTTACGCGAGAACGTTTTTGCTTGTCCCCTTTACGTTCTTCTTTTAATTTGTCGGCTGCTACTTTCTTGGTTGCTCCTGCAATAGCTTGTTCGTCAAGTATCTTGTAAACGAGTTCTTCTTTTTTGAGAGAGTCTGTTTTTTTGATACCCAACTCTTGGGCAATAGCTTGCAATTCCGACAAATTCTTGTCGTTTAATTGAATAATATTATACATACAGTATATGTGTGAATGGTTTTTACTTATTTGGTAAGTCTACCTTGTAAATTATGATTTAATAGGGATATTTATTATTGAACCGGAAATCTGACTAACAATCCTCACCTCAGTAAGGAGTTACAGAATGTTTCAACGGTGCAAAGGTAATAATTATTTTTGGTTTCATAAATAAATCGTCTTTTTTTTAATTTTAAAAGTTTATCTTTGCTTCATTATTATCAAGAAATAGATTTATGAATATATACGCAGTCCATTTGATTACTTTCTCACCTACCCATACCTCTAAACAAGTAGGCGAGGCAATTGTTCGCGGTACAAGCATTTCCGAAATCACAAAAACTGACTTGACGTTGCGTCCGGTGGGTAAGCTTGAAATTCCCGAAAACACCTTGACAGTGATTACAGTTCCTGTATATGGCGGAAAAGTGGCGCCTTTGGCATTGGAGCGGATGAAAGACATTCATACTTCCGGCGCTCCGGCGGTGCTGGTGGTCGTATATGGTAATCGTGCCTATGAAAAAGCATTGGCAGAACTGGACGCATTTGCATCGGAAAGGGGATTTAAAGTGATTGCCGGCGCTACGTTTGTAGGCGAACATTCGTATAGTACGGAGCAAAATCCCATAGCTGTGGGGCGGCCGGACGCGGATGATTTGCGGTTTGCGGAAACTTTCGGCGCAAAAATAAGGACTAAAATAGAAGCGGCTGCCGATATGGATAAGTTATACGCTGTCGATGTGAGCCGTATTCAACGTCCCCGTCAGGCGTTTTTCCCGTTATTCCGTTTTTTGCGGAAAGTGGTGAAGCTGCGTAAAAGCGGTGTGCCTATGCCCCGTATTCCGGCAGTCGATGCGGAGCTTTGCAATCACTGCGGGTATTGTGCGGCACATTGTCCGGCAGGTGCTATTGCGAAAGGTGATGAGTGCAATACTGATGCGGAAAAGTGTATTCGTTGCTGCGCTTGTGTAAAGGGCTGTCCGCAAAAAGCCCGTACTTTCGATACGCCGTTTGCAGCTTTGCTTGCCGACTGTTTTAAAAGACAGAAAGAAGACAGGATTATCTTGTAGCTTCAGGCGGATTGTATTTGTTTTCTCAAGCGTGCGGATTAAGCAGTCACTTTTATGATTAACGCTTTCCGGGTGTTTTCGTCTATCCGGAATCTGTTGTCTGTCCTTTCGCCTACCAGCCAGATAATGTCGTTGCCGCAACATAATACCCATTGCTGCTCTTTGCGGAGGAGGGAGAATTTGCGGTCGGTCATGTAGTCGCTTATTTTTTTTCTGCCTTTCATACCGAACGGGATAAAATAGTCTCCTTTCTGCCAAAGCCGCAGAGATAGGGGAAGCATGAGTTTATCCGCATCGAAGCAGGCGACTGTTTTGTCTCGGGGAATGATGAAGTCCGGGGTAAGAATACGCTCTTCCATGGTTAAAGTGGGTTGTGTGGCTTGCTGACAGGTTTCAATCAGCAGATATTCACGGTCTTTCACTACACGCCAATGCCCTGAGGTGAAAACTTTTCCCGGTTGTCCTTCCAACGCCCGGCATATATCTTCAACTTGAGTTGCGTTGAAGCCGAGCGGATATAAGATTTCAAACAATAATGTTTTTGGGGCGGGTTCATGCATCAGGGTACCGATGTGTATTCCCTTTGCTGTCCGTACCCGTTGTATTCCTTCTTCTATTCCTTTTTTATATATGGCGGACGCTTCGTTCAGATGTTCGGCGGTGTTGAGAATACTTTCTTTGACGGACGGATTGATTTCCTGCATCATCGGCAGCAGGTTTAGGCGTATTTTATTGCGGGTATATTCGTCTTGCAGATTGGTGCTGTCCGTTACGTAATCTTGTCCTATACGGTTCAGGTAGTTGATGATTTCGTTACGGTTCAGGCAGAGTAAGGGGCGTACGATGTGTCCGTTCTTGGGGCGTATTCCCCGTAGTCCGTTGATACCTGTGCCACGGATTAAATTCAGCAGAAGGGTTTCCACACTGTCGTCCTGATGGTGAGCTACGGCGATAACGTTGGCATTACTTTTTGTCCGTATTTTCTCGAACCATTCGTAACGCAGCTCCCTTGCCGCCATTTCGATGGAGATGTGTCGTTCTTCGGCGGTACGTAAAGTATCGAAGTGGACGGTGTGTAGCGGAACTTGTCGCTTTGTGCATAATTGGCGGACAAATGTTTCATCTCTGTCAGATTCTTCACCGCGAAGGTGGAAATTGCAATGTGCGGCTTCGCATTCATAACCCAACGTTTGCAGTAAGCACAATAGAGCAACGGAGTCTGCACCGCCGCTTAGGGCGACGAGTATTTTGTCCGCAGGCATGAAAAGCTTTTTCTGGCTGATATATCGTGCTACTCTTTCCTTTTCCATAGGGGCAAATATACATGTTTCTTCTTGAATTTTATTATTTCTGTGCAGAAACGTTGTTTTCCTTTATGTCTCTTATTTAAAAACATTCTAAATTATTTGTGCTGTATGAACTTATCTTTTATCTTTGCGGCAAAAATAAAGAAAGGCAGAAAGACTATGCGTTTATCCGAATTAAAAACCGGTGAAAAAGGTGTAATCGTTAAAGTGCTGGGACACGGCGGTTTCCGTAAGCGAATTGTAGAAATGGGTTTTATCAAGGGAAAAACCGTAGAGGTGTTGCTGAATGCTCCTCTGAAAGATCCTATTAAGTATAAGGTAATGGGATACGAAATTTCCTTGCGACGCCAGGAAGCCGAGATGATTGAAATCGTCGGTGAAAAGGAAATGTGCCGGGAAGCCGTGCAACTCGATTATCACAAAGGGCTGAGCGAAGATATGCGTTTGGGAGAAGAAGAACTGAAACGCATTGCTTTGGGAAAGCGTCGTACCATCAATGTGGCTTTGGTAGGAAATCCCAACTGCGGTAAAACATCTCTTTTCAATATAGCCTCGGGCTCGCATGAGCACGTGGGAAATTATAGCGGTGTCACCGTAGATGCCAAAGAAGGTTATTTCGACTTTCAGGGCTATCACTTCCGCATCGTGGACTTGCCGGGCACTTATTCGCTTTCTGCTTATTCTCCCGAAGAAATTTATGTCCGCCACCACATTATCAACGAAACTCCGGACATCATTATCAATGTAGTGGACTCTTCCAATTTGGAGCGTAACCTGTATCTCACTACCCAGCTGATTGACATGAATGTACGTATGGTTATTGCGCTCAATATGTACGATGAGCTGGAAGCGAGCGGAAATACGTTGGATTATGTAAAACTCGGCCAGCTGTTCGGCGTGCCGATGCTGCCTACTATCAGCCGTACCGGAAAAGGGATTGAACAACTGTTCCATGTTATCATCGATATTTATGAAGGCGGTGACTTCCTGGATAAGAAAGGCAAGGTGCGTGCCGAAATTTTGAATGACCTGCGTAACTGGCATAAGGAATATGTACCCGACCATGACTTTGGTACTCATAAAGAGGAAAAGGAGCATCCGGTGGGCTTTTATCGCCACATCCACATTAATCACGGACCGGAACTGGAGCGGAGTATTGAGGAGGTGAAACGGGTTATCAGTGTCAACGAGAACATACGCTATAAATACTCTACCCGTTTTCTGGCTATCAAACTGCTGGAAAATGATGATGACTTAGAGGGTACGGTAGAGGAGTTTCCTAATGGAAAAGAGATTCTTGAAGTCCGCAATCGTGAGGAGCAACGCCTGCGCAATGCGATAAACGAGGATAGCGAGCAAGCCATTACGGATGCCAAATATGGTTTTATCTCCGGTGCGCTGCGTGAAACTTATGTGGACAATCATGAGGATACGGCACGTACGACACGCGTGATAGACTCCATCGTGACACATCGTGTATGGGGATACCCTATCTTTTTCCTGTTCTTGTATCTGATGTTTGAAGGAACATTCATACTGGGAGATTATCCCATGCAAGGTATTGAATGGCTGGTTGGGGCATTGGGAGATTTGGTGCGTGATAATATGTCTGAAGGTCCGTTGAAAGATTTGTTGGTCGATGGTATTATCGGCGGTGTAGGCGGGGTGATTGTCTTCTTGCCTAATATCTTGATTTTATATTTCTTTATATCGTTAATGGAGGATTCCGGATATATGGCGCGTGCGGCTTTCATTATGGATAAGATAATGCATAAAATGGGGCTGCATGGCAAATCTTTTATTCCTCTGATTATGGGATTCGGTTGTAATGTGCCGGCTATTATGGCCTCGCGTACCATCGAAAACCGAAAGAGCCGGTTGGTAACCATGCTCATTAATCCGCTGATGTCGTGCAGCGCACGCCTGCCTATTTATTTACTGTTGGTAGGGGCGTTTTTTCCGAACAATGCCAGTTTGGTGTTGTTAGCAATCTATGCCATCGGAATTTTGCTGGCGGTAGTTATGGCACGGCTTTTCTGCCGTTTTCTGGTGAAAGGAGACGATACGCCGTTTGTAATGGAACTTCCCCCTTACCGTATACCGACATCCAAGTCCATTTTCCGTCATACATGGGAAAAAGGCGCGCAGTATCTGCGCAAAATGGGCGGTATTATTATGGTGGCTTCAGTTGTGATATGGGCATTGGGGTATTATCCGAATCATGATGCGTATCAGGATGTGGCGGAACAGCAGGAAAATTCTTATATCGGCAGGATAGGTAAGGCTGTGGAGCCTGTGATAGAGCCGTTGGGCTTTGACTGGAAGTTAGGTATCGGTATTCTTTCCGGAGTAGGAGCCAAGGAATTGGTGGTGAGTACGCTGGGAGTGCTATATGCGGATGATGCCGAAGCTGATGCCGTAAGCTTGGGCGAACGTATTCCGATTACGCCGTTGGTAGCCTTTGGCTATATGGTGTTTGTGTTGATATATTTTCCATGTATTGCTACGTTGGCGGCCATTAAGGGAGAGTCGGGCAGTTGGAAGTGGGCTTTGTTTACGGCTGTGTACACTACTGCACTCGCATGGGTAGTGTCCTTTGCCATTTATCAGATAGGAGGATTATTTGGATGAATAATTGGCAGAATTGGGCGGTAGCTCTCATCTTGTTGTTGTGCATTGTCCGTATAGGGCAGAGTGTTTATCTTTTTTTTCGTAAAGTGAAGGAAAAACGTAATCCTTGTGAGAATTGTGCAACTGGCTGTGAATTAAAGCGGTTGTACGAGAAGAAACGTTCCGAGTGCAGTGATGAGAGAAAAGAAATAAAGAAAAATTGTTGCGGATAGTTGGTAGTTCCAAAAAATGTACTACCTTTGCATCCGCAAACGAGAAAGATTGGTTCCTTGGATGAGTGGCTTAGTCAGCGGTCTGCAAAACCGTGTACGGCGGTTCGAATCCGCCAGGAACCTCAAAGAAAACTCCGAAATATCCGAATGTGATATTTCGGAGTTTTTCTTCTAATATAAAATAGCCGGCATAAAGTTATGCCGGCTATTTTATATTAGAAGATATTTAGAACATCGGTAACTGATAGATGAATCCTACCGATACCCTGTTGGTGGAATAATTCTCTTGTCCAAGCGCTTTGGCGCGAGCTGTGAAATCATAGGAGCGTCCTACGTAAGTAAGGAAGAAGTGTAAGTTTGTATCCATGGGATAGAACTCCACACCGGCAAAGTAGCCCCATGCAGTACGGTATTTGCCTTTCTCTAAATCTCCTTGTTGCTTGGTAAGAGATGCTGTTTCGTACATTCCTTTTACAAAAGCATTCCATTTGGGCAGGAAGCGATAGTTCAACTTGGTTACCATTGAAAAATACCCGGCATCGGAAGCGTTGTGACCTTCCATGCTGCCTGTAATTCCCGTCATGATTCCTTTACGGTCAATACTTTCTCTTGAATACATGAAGTCGAGAAACATATTGAACTTATTCAAGTTTAATTCATTACCGAATGCGTAATAATACATATTCCTGTCTTTAGCCTCATTCATAACGGAAGCAGACCAGCGTGTTTTGAATACGTCATTGAAATTACCGTTCCAGTTCAGGGTATACACAAGCGGAAGTTTGCCCGATTCTATTGTAGGGAGCTCTCCATCTCCGGTTTCAACTCCGTATGTTTTGCTGAAAGAACCATTACGGCTATCCAGGATTTGCAGGTTCAACTGCTGGTTGGAGTTGATGTCATATCCGATATTCAAACCGGTCATGAAGTTGCTCATGTTCTCAATCATATCGCTATACTCGTATATTTCGATAGGATTCAGGTCGAACTCGATACCGCCGTATGCGGCACATTGTTTACCGGCAAAGATAGAAAAACCTTTTCCGAGTTTCACGCCGATTCCGGCAATGTCGATGGAGGTAGGAAGATTGTCGATGTTTCCACTGCTGTCATTCGAACGATTCAGACGCTGTCTGTACCGATATGAAAGCCAGTTGTTGATGTTTCCTTTGGCTTCAATGCGAAGTTGCCTCATTTTGAAAGCTCCTTCTTCAAAGCCGTCGCGGAAGTTTGCATCGAAACTGCCTTGCATATTGAGGAATAAGTTGAACTTATCCTGTTTTTTCTTTACGTTGGTAAGTTCTTCAAACAGGGTTTTATTCTCAAGGAACTTCTCACTCTTCTCCGTGTTCTGAGCGTACATGCCTTGTGCGCAACCCGCTATCAGGAGTATAAATGTTAGTTTCTTTATCATGTCCATCTGTTTTTAGTATTCGTTGAAGTATTCTTGAATCTGTTTCCAGTCGTTGGTCTTGGTCAATGCAAGCATTAGCAGAACACGTGATTTCTGAGGATTTAACTCCTGTGATGCGACAAACTGATACTGCGCATCGTTTACTTCCGCATCGAGAGAAGTGGGACCTGTCGGTACTCTTGATGAACGGACAACAAGAATACCCTTCTTGCGTGCATCCATTAATACGGGGAATATATTCTTATGGATGTTTCCATTGCCTACTCCTGCATGAATGATACCCTTATAGCCGTTGCTCAGCATCGGAGTAACCATATCGGCTTCGATATTCGAATAGCTATAAACGATTCCTACTTTGGGAAGTGAGTTCAAATCGGTAACATCAAATACGGAGTGGGTGGTATGCTTCTTTACGGACGACATATTATAGGTAACCTTACCGTTCAAAACATAACCGAGTGCACCTGCGTTGGGAGCTTGGAATGTTTGTACGTCAACGGTATTCATCTTCAATACGCTTGCGGCGCCAAGTACGCTTCCGTTCATTGCCACTAAAACGCCTTTACCTTTGGATTCTTTAGCTCCGGCCACAACGACGGCATTGTATAAATTGAGAGGTCCGTCGGCGCTGATGGCGGTGGATGGGCGCATTGCTCCGACTAAAACGACCGGTTTGTCGCTCTTGACCGTCAGATTGAGGAAATATGCCGTTTCTTCCATTGTATCGGTTCCGTGAGTAATGACGATACCGTCAATATCGGAGCGTTTCAAAAGCTGGTTAATCTTCTTTGCAAGAATCAGCCAAACATCATCGTTCATATCCTGTGAGCCTATCTTGACGATTTGCTCACCTGTTACGTTAGCTATATTCTTCAGTTCGGGTACGGCATCAAGCAAAGTGCCGATAGCCACCTGTCCGGCAGTATAGTTGGTGGCGGTTGCAGACGCTCCGGTTCCGGCGATGGTTCCACCGGTGGCAAGGATATGAATATTAGGCTTTTGTTGAGCGAAAGCCATTGCTGCAGAAAACAGTAGCATAACGGCTACCATACTAAGTCTTGCTAATTTTTTCATAACTTACATTGTTTAAATTAAAAAATAGGTTGAAGTATAATATCTCAGAATATTTGTATGAATAACAATCCCAGCGCTATGGCAACTACCGTAGAGACAATACCGGGCATCATAAAGGAGTGATTAAGTATATACTTGCCGATGCGGGTTGTTCCTGTGCGGTCAAAGTTGATAGCCGCGACTACGGTAGGATAGTTCGGTATGAAGAAATATCCGTTTACGGCAGGGAACATGGCTATCAGCATATACGGCGATATGCCCAAAGCGATGCCCAGCGGTACTAAAGCGCGTACCGTGGCTGCCTGGCTGTACAACAAGATGGACATGACGAATAAAGCGATACCGAACAACCAGGGCATCTGGCGCACGATTCCTTCAATAGAGGCGGTCAGTTGCGCCATATTGCCATTCAAGAAAGTATCGCCCATCCAGGCAATACCGAAAATAGCGATTACGGCCTGCATTCCGGCGGGAAAAACAGAACCCTGTGTCGCTTTTATTCCGTCGGTTTTGGTAACCAACAGAATAAGGGCGGCTGCCGTAAGCATGATGATTTCGATAATGGCGGACATGCCTAAAGTGACTGTTTTTCCATCAATCAGGAAAGAAGGGCGCATACCCTCAAACGAACCGAAAAGAACAATGAATGCGGTAGCGAGGATGAATATAAGTACCGAAATCATAGCATGGCGTTTGTTTTTTACGTCATCAATCTTCACCTTTCTGCCATCGAAGTATCCCTCTGCCATGCGTTTTTGATACTCAGGGTCGTCAATCAGTTCTTTTCCCACACGCATGGAGCACAATGCTCCTACCAGCACGCCGAGAATCGTCGCAGGAATCGTTATTTTGAGGATATCGAATAAAGTGATGTCGAATCCGGCGAGCAGACCAAGCAGTGCCACCGTGGCTGCCGAAATAGGACTTGCCGTGATGGCTTGCTGTGAAGCGATAACCGCAATACCCAACGGACGCTCGGGTCTGATTTTGGTTTCTGTCGCAACTTCGGCTATGACGGGAAGGACAGAGTAAGCAACGTGTCCTGTTCCTGCTACGAAAGTAAATAAATAAGTTACGATGGGACTGAGGATAGTAACCTGTGACGGATTTTTGCGTAGCAGCTTTTCCGCCAATTTTACCATATAGTCAAGTCCGCCGGCCGCTTGCATACAGGAAGCCGCGGAAATAACGGCGGCAATCATCAACATTACGTCGATTGGTGGCGCGGTAGGTTGTAAGCCGAATACAAAAGTCAATATACCTAAGCCTACACCGCCCATTACTCCGAGACCTATGCCGCCTAAACGCGCACCTATGATAATAGCGGTGAGTACAAATAATAATTGTAAGATCATATACTTGTTATTTAAAAATTAAATGAAGGCTGTTCCGTTTCTTTAATATTGGCTAATTTCTGAAAATATCTTTTATATAACAAGAAAAGGGGGTAAATGTGTTGCCTGTATTACTTTATATTTTCTAAATAAAACATATATTAACTAAATATAGATAAACTTCTGATTTATTCTTATGGTTTACAATTTGTCATATTAAGTATAGAATTATGTGTAATATTTACTTGTGATTAAAGTTTGTTAACTTAATAATAAGGCATGGTGTTTACAAAACATTTTATGCTATCTTTGGTTATTCTTTGGTAACCGCTTATAGAAATGGTTAATAAATATATATTATGAAAGAAGAACTATCAAAAAAAACTCGCACAGAAAGTGATTTGATCGGCAGCCGTGAAATACCGGAAACTGCCATGTATGGAGTACAAACCCTCAGAGGTATCGAAAACTTTCGTATCAGTAAATTTCATCTGAATGAATACCCTTTGTTCATCAATGCTCTTGCTATCACTAAAATGGGAGCGGCTGTTGCCAACTTCGAGCTTGGCTTGCTTACCGAACAACAGGCGGATGCTATTCTTGAAGCTTGTAAGGAAATACTTGAAGGCAAGCATCATGAACAGTTCCCGGTAGATATGATTCAGGGCGGAGCCGGAACCACTACCAACATGAACGCCAATGAGGTAATCGCCAATCGCGCTCTTGAAATCTTGGGACATAAACGCGGTGAATATCAATATTGTTCGCCGAACGACCACGTCAATCGCTCACAGTCTACCAATGACGCTTATCCTACCGCCATACATATAGGAATGTACTATACACACCTCAAGCTGGTGAAACACTTTGAGGAGTTAATCGATGCGTTCCAGCGCAAGGCGGAAGAGTTCAGGCATATCATTAAAATGGGACGTACGCAGTTGGAAGACGCTGTACCTATGACACTCGGACAAACATTCAATGGCTTTGCCAGTATCTTACGCGATGAGATAAAGAACCTGAACTTTGCGGCAGAAGAATTCCTCACTGTCAATATGGGAGCTACCGCCATCGGTACGGGCATTACGGCAGAGCCGGAATATGCGGAGCGGTGTGTAAAGGCTTTGCGGAAGATTACCGGATGGGAAGTTAAGCTATCTGCTGATTTGGTGGGGGCTACTTCGGATACTTCTTGTCTTGTAGGTTATTCTTCGGCGATGCGGAGAGTGGCGGTGAAGATGAACAAGATATGCAACGACCTTCGTCTGCTCGCATCCGGGCCGCGTTGCGGACTGGGAGAAATCAATCTTCCTGCCATGCAGCCAGGTTCCTCTATAATGCCGGGCAAGGTAAACCCCGTTATCCCCGAAGTGATGAATCAGATAGACTACAAAGTAATAGGCAATGACCTTTGTGTAGCCATGAGCGGTGAAGCCGCGCAGATGGAACTGAATGCGATGGAGCCTGTTATGGCGCAATGTTGCTTTGAGTCGGCCGATTTGCTGATGAACGGATTCGATACTTTGCGTACTCTCTGTATCGACGGAATCACCGCTAACGAGGAAGTATGCCGCAGCTATGTACACGATAGTATCGGTGTGGTGACCGCGCTGAATCCGGTTATCGGTTATAAGAACTCTACCAAGATAGCCAAAGAAGCCCTCGAAACGGGAAAAGGCGTTTATGAACTGGTTCTGGAACACAACATACTTTCCAAAGAGGATTTGGATACCATCCTGAAGCCGGAAAACATGATTAAGCCTGTGAAGTTGGATATCAAACCTAATATTTAAAGGATGGCGCTCCGGAGCATAAGGTTCCGGAGCAGCCTGCGTTAAATATTCGCAAAGAGTTTATGCTCTATTTGTTTTCTTATGGCTAATTAGCTTCTTTTGCGGCAGGAAATTTGTTTATGAATACTTAAAAAGCGAAGAAGATGAAGCAACTCAGATTATGGCTGCTCGGCCTGTTTGCATTATGCGGCATAGCGGCTGTGGCACAGGAAGCAAAAGCGGACAGTACCGGTTATATTGTGAAAGTGGGGCAGACGGCTCCCGATTTTACCGTAACGCTGACGGACGGCAAAACCGTTAAACTTTCCGATTTCCGTGGCAAGGTGGTGATGTTGCAATTCACTGCCAGTTGGTGCGGTGTATGCCGTAAAGAAATGCCTTTTATCGAAAAAGATATATGGCAGAAGCATAAGTCCGATCCGGACTTCATGTTAATGGGTATCGACCGTGACGAACCGTTGAATAAAGTCATCGCTTTTGGCAAGTCCACGGGTGTTACCTATCCCTTGGGACTGGATCCGGGCGCTGATATTTTTGCCAAATATGCGTTGCGTCAGGCTGGTATCACCCGTAATGTGCTGATTGATAAAGAAGGGCGCATCGTGATGCTTACCCGTCTTTACAATCCTGAGGAGTTCTCCTTTCTGGTCAGGAAGATTGATGAACTTCTGAAATAGCTTTCTTCCGGCTTCCGGTTTTAGAAAGAAAAGCTTGTGCCGGCATTTAGCGACATCATGATGTCGCTTCCCTGCACGTTATCCTGCATCAGCAGCTCCTTTCCGTAAATGCGGATTTTGGGTTCGAGGAATACTTTGAAGCGGCGGCTCACTCGATAAGAGGTATGCAGTCCCGCTTCTCCACCGATAAAGAAACGGCTTTCATGCTGCATCCGCACGGATGCCACTACTCCGGCAAATAGCTGTATGTCGTATTTGCGTTCAGGGTCGTATCCCGTCATCAGATTGGTAAGATTCAGCATATAGTTAAGGCTTCCGCTTGCCATATCATATTTCACGGTTTCCCCTTTCAGGTCTGTGGAAAGAGGCGTGTAGTCCGCTCCTAAACGGAGCGACGATAGCGGAGTAAAGATGCGTCCCGCGCTTATCATGGCCTGATAGCCAAAGTAGCGTTTCAGTTCATACCGCTTCATCTGTATGGGGGTGGAGAAACCTATTGCGCCGCTCACGAAGAAAGAAGGTCGAAACAGTTCCCGGTTCAAAGAGCGTGCCATACGGTTCTCCTCGTCGGCACGCCGTATCTCGATACCTACATTGATGCTGTACAGATTGTCTGTGAACTTTTTGGCCACATATCTTCCTTCTTCTTTTTCGCTGGTCTTTAATGAATACGATGCCAGGCTGGTACGTGGTTCCACAAACAAAGAGACATCCCCAAAGAGCCTGTATTTAAATTGCACCCCGCCCGTAAATCCCGTATATCCGCCTTTCGCGGGGCGATAACCGTTCTCCTTCAAGATATATCCCAGCTCACCGCCGGCCAGTACATTGACGGAAAACTTGGGATTCACCTGCCGGCCGTTAAAGAAATACGTGGCGTCCAGCATACCTTCCAGACGTCCCCCCGCATATGCGGACATCTCATAGAATTCTTCACCGGCGGAATTTGCCGAAGAAGCGGTTACTTTTTTGTGCCAGGTATCGGAGGATTTGAATGCCGATAGTCGCAAGCCGAATGCGGGTATCAGCCATTTGCCGGCGGACAGGCTGATGTGCGGCCCGACGGAGTTCACCAATCCTATTTCGCTTGTCAGGCGGGAAGCCTGTAACTGTCCGCCTGCGGCAACGCTGACGAAGGTATTGTCCAAAAAGCGGTTTCCTTCCAATATGCGTATTTTGCCGAAAGGCTTCCATGCTTTCAGACGGTAGTTCATGCCCACTGTCGCGCCGTAGGTCATATCGTATTTATGCCAGTTCTTTTGAAAAGAGTGGTCTATGCCGTCACTCATAATGGTGAAGCGCGGTTCCAGATAAAAGTCCACATGCGCGGTAGGGTGCAGCTTCAACTGAAAACCTAAGTGCAGGTCGGCCACATGCTCCGTCCTGCCGGCCAGCGAGGACAGTTGATAACCGACTCCCGCTACGGTCAGGAACTCGAAGATACGTCCGGGATTATAGCCGTTGACGTAGGACGATACGTTTAACAGATAGTCCGCTTGCAACCCGAAGCGCATTAAGGTTTCGTTATCTATTTTGCGGGAAAAGTTGCCGGCGAGCAGTGAAGCCCGCAGGGCATGCGCGGGAGCGAACTGCCAGCTGGCGGCAATACCGCCCGCAGGGCCTGTATTGAAATCCGTGTTTCCGCGCGGAATCATTTTATCCATACCGCCGAACAAGGAGATATACACATTGTTCTTCCATAACGTGTCGAAAGGAACGGCGTCCGGATGCTGGTAACGTTTTTGGAACATCTGCCGGGTAGCGTCGAATCCTGCGCTGACCGTATCTTTAGGATGCGCTGTTCGGGGAGAATTGTCGCTGCCTTGCTGCTGGGCAAAGGCGGCGGGTATCGTTATGCTCAATACAATCAATATAATCGGTAGCTTCTTCATGGTTTTCAGCTCTCTCTATATCCGTTTAATAAAGTTTCCAGTCACCCTGGTCGTAATATTCCATAAACTCCTTGCTGATTTCGCCGTCATTAACGGCTATTTTGTAGTATTTCTCATCCAGTTTGACGATTTCTTCCAGTTTCTTGCAGGCTTCATCAAAATCCAGGGCGTTATCGTAGCTCCATTCATACAGTTTCTTTTCCCGAATGTAAATCACCAGCTTCATGTACTTTGTCATGGCCGTTTCGGGCAGCGCGTCCAATGCTTTCTCCGCTTCTTTATTGTAATTGTCCGTTTCCATGGCCATGCACATTACGATATTATTGAGCGGTGACGACTCTTTCACTGCTTTGAATACCTTTTTGCGTTCCTCACCCTCTTTCACGGTGGCTGCGCCCCGGTAGTCGTAGTAGCCGCCCAGACAGTTGGCAAATGCCTTTATCATCTGGAAGCGCTCGGTGTCGGGAAGCTTGTCGGCAAGGATGCTGGCCTCTTCAAAGTTATAGGCGCGTATGTACATCGCGAGCTGGTTGGCGACGATTGTTTCGGGGTTTACTTCGGTCTTCGTTATGCTGATGCCGTCGTTGAACGAATCCACCATGTTCACTTTTCGTTTGAGGTCAATCAGGGGTTTCAGTATCTCTACATCGAAAGTGTCCCTGCGCAACAGCGCTATGGCAAGGTTGTTGGCCGCCAGAATCCACGGCTTTTCTTTCCCTTTCGCGTCGTATGCCATTGTCTCCCTGTAAGCGCGCCGATAGAGCTTTTCCGCTTCTTTCGGCTCTTTTATCATTTGGAACAAATGCCAGTACTCGTAGCGTGTGAATGACTTCTTGCCGTCGGCATATTGCGGGTCGTGCAAGTATTTGTCCAATATTTCGTCCGGGTTCAGCTCACGGAATATTTCATGTTTGTATTCGTACTGCACGGTACGTAGCTTGGGCAGCCGCTCTTTGATGACGGTGGAGTAATAGGGCAGGCGTGATACGGCGGCAAATTGCGCATCGGGGTTCTTGTATTTCCCGGTGATTTCCCTTATCTCCCGCGCTTCCGCGGTGAGGCTGTCCCGCTCCAGCAAGCAGGCTACCTCATTCCAGGTGGCGACACGCGTTTCCGTGGGATGCTTATACACCCGGCTCCATTTGGCGGCAGGTATTACCGAAGTGATTTTTTGGAGAGCGAAAGCCGTTCGTTGTTTGGCGAGCGCCAGATTGCCGGCATAGCGTCCTTCGGGAGACGATACGCCGGTAATCTTAAATTCTTTCAGCGTGGTGCCTTCGCCGTTGACGATGCCCATCAGGTCTTCCTGCAATTTATTCATCTGCACCACGTTGGCAGAGTCCGCCGGATCCAGTTCGGCCTTGCCTACGAGGAATGTCAGCGAGATATTGCCCGCCGTATTCCGGCGTTCGCGTCGGGGCGTTTCTTTGTATTTATCGGGGTCTAATTCGAAATCGGGGAATGAGAACTCCAGAAACTGCAAAGGGCGTTTTATTTTGCAGGTAGTCATTTTCCATTCCGCTTCGTAAGTGGAGTGGGTATAATCGGCTATAATAACTTTGGACAATACGCTGTAAATGCGTCTGGGGTCGGGCACGGGCACTGAGTCGTTGATGTCCAGATTGAAGCGCGTGGCATCCAGCTGGCGACGGGTATTGATGAAGGGCGCCAGTTTGTCGTTCTTTATGTCGTAGGCCATGCGGCGGTCTTGCGTCAGTCCGTATTCGGGGCCATCCATGACGGTGGGGTCCATGTAGCTCACCACCTCTTCGGTGGTACAGTCCATGATGTAAGGCTGCATGATGAGCCGGCGGTTGGGAGCGCCGTAATTGCTGGGAATGGCTACCGAGTTGTTTACAATCAGCTTGTTTCCCACTATTTTCCCGGCTACGGGGCGGGGCTGCGGATTCGGGTTCTCAGCCACGACTTCCACTTCCTCAAGGGCGATCCCGCCGTCGATGTTGGCATTAATCTCCTGCTTGTAGTTTACCTCGCGCAGTTCGTTTTTCATTTGCACGTTAAAGATAAGCGCGCCGTTTTCCGCCACGCGTATTTCGTAGTACCCGTCGGCGCCTGCCACGGCGTCGGCATCGAAGAGCAGTGTCCCGCCACCGCCGGTTTCGAGCGCTTTCAGAGCATCGCGCGCGGAGGCTACGGTGTTGAAAGCGAAGATACGCACGGTTTCGCCCATGGGGAAAGGCCTCGGTTTCTTTTCGCCTTCGGGCAGGTTCAGCACTTTGCCGGACACGATGGAGATTTGCTGCGCCATGATTGATGCGGAAAATGAAACCATAGCAAGACAAACGGCTGATGTTATGATGAAATGTTTCATGGCGGTTGTTCTTTATTTGAAGATATAGGACACAGAGACACCTATCTTGATAGGCAATAGTTTGTAACCGTTGGCGTTGGCTTGTGCCGTTCCGTCGGTGTAGTCTGCTATGTTGTCGTTTTTGTAGTATTGTTTTTGCTTGAAGTATACGGCGCCGAATCCGCCGTAAAACTCTACGTTGAGGCGTCTGCTCAGATTCAGCGCGTAGCCGAACGTGATTCCGGCACCGGCGGCATCACCCTGATAGATACGCTCTCCCCATGTGATGTCGTAGGAAACGCCGAGGGCGGCTATTCCTACAAACTCCCGTGTCATGGGGCGTCCGTTGAACCAGTAACGGTATTCGGGCAGAAGTCCTATCATTTTGGCTTTGTTGCCATAGATGTTGATTGCGCCGAAAGCCGAGATGTCGATACTGCTCCGTTCGCCTACAACGAATTCGCAGCCGATGTTGGGAGCCATGGCGGCAAGCATCAGTCCGTTGGTTTTTACCGCCAGTTGCTGGGCATGCAGGGCAGGAGCGCTGCACAGTATCAGCAGAAAGAAGATACTGCTTGGAAGAAGTGTATGGTGATGGGTTTTCGGCATATCGGTGTTTATCGTTTGGGTTATTGATGGTTGTAAGCTCCGCATTATTGAAAGGTGTGTTCCGTACCCTTGTCCCAATCTTTTACGGAAGCTTTGGCGGCCATGCTTTGCGTATATATAATGTTGAGCGTGGTGGTTTTGCCTGCTTCCAGTACAATTGACGGGGGAGTGTTTGCATTGGCATCGGCTTCGTCGAACACAACGATATCCTTCACGGTTCCGTCGGGTTCCTTTATACTGAACGCCAATCGGCGGAGCGCTCCGGTAGAGCCGTGCTTGTATGGCAGCAAGAGGTAATCCTTTTGAAGGACGGACGTTCCGGGTATAAGGGCGGGTGGGGTTGCTTCGTCCTGGTAATCGGAGATGACGGATGTCCCTGTGTCCGGACTGTCGGACGTGATATCGCCTGTCTGCAAATCCATGGTTCCCTTTTGTCCCTCACGGGTGGTGAAGCCGATGCTTTGCAATACGGGATATGATTCGGCGGTATATTCGGGGCGATTGGTGGATATGTTGAGGCATAGCCGTGCCAGGGCATGTTTCAAGGAGACGGGAATGCCTGCCGCGGTTGCCGCCGCTTTCTTGCTGCCTTTTATTTCGCCGGTGTAAAGGTAGTCCGTCGCTTCATTCGCTTCCAGAGCGGCGGTGACGGGAATGGATACTTTGCCATGCCCGTCTGTGGCGGTTTCCGTTGTATAAGGATAGTAACCGTACAGGTAGAGCGTATCTTTCCGGGCGGGGTAGTACACTTTCGTTCCTTCCGGCTGCAAATTCAGTTGCCCGTCCTCTGCATACAGGTATGGAAGATTCTGCAAGTATGGGGTGCTGAAATTACTGTCTCTCATGAGGAACATGCCTATTTTATCTCCTGTATTCAGGGCGGTGCCTTCAATGACATTCCGGCTGACAGTAGCCTCTACGGTGCATACCGATGCTTTCAGCCGCACTTCCACAGCCCTCTCCTCGCCGGGAAGAGGGACTGTGGCAGTATCGGCGTCGCATCCTGCCAGTAGCAGGAGTGCGAGACTGAAGAGGTACGATATGTTTTTCTTTTTACTCATTACACAGTTTTTGTTTTTCGTGCGGGTACGTTCCGCTTTTACTCGATGGGTACGTCTACGGGATCACCGCCCGGTTTCCATGTGGCCAAAGTGGCGGTGGCGTTGATTTGCTGGGTGGCGTAGATGCCGATACGCACGTTGTAGTAATAGCCGGCATAGAATAATTTGTCGGTTTTATTCAAATCGGCAGAGGGAGTGGGGGCGTTGACGGGGATGTCGTGCACAATCAGGTCTTGGGGCACTCCGCCGGCGTCGGGAGCCATGATGGTAACGTCCATCAGGAATTGTTCCATATCCGGTTTCACCATCAGATAGCCTTGCACCAACGGGGCTGGGCTTGATACGCCGCCAAGCGTGTATTTTCCGTTCTCGTATTTCTGGACGTAAATGTCTTTGGGAACTTCGGCTGTTCCGTCGGCATTCTCGTTTGTGAAAGCGATATTTCCGTTGCCGTCGTCGGTGGCTTCCCTCATCAGCAGGGGACCGTTGTCGGTAAAGGTCAGCTTGCCGGTCAGAATGTTGAGGGTGGCGGTTGTACCGTGGTATTTGATGGTGATGTTTTTCACTTTCATGTTTTGAACGGCGGTTCTGTCCGCTTCGGACTGGTCGCTTGCGGGAATCACGGAGAAACGCAGTTGTGCCAGCCGGTGCTCGAAGTTGATGTTGGGTATCCACGGGTAGTCCGACTTATCGTGGGGTGTCTTATTCAGCTCAAAGTGATACTTCAATTGGCGGATGTACCGGGCATTGTAGCCGGTCAGCTCGGTATCGTTTGTTACGCCGTCTTTCAGGTAGATGGAGCCGGGAGCTATCGGGGCGGCAGCGGCGTTTTTCCAGATGATATCTTGCGAGCCGTCGAATTCGGTAAAACTTATTTCCGGTTTTGCGGCGCTGATGGTTTGGTCGGCTTGATAGGGGGCGTAACCGTAGAAAGTATAGTCGTATTTCTTCTGCATCGGATAGTAGTAGACACCGTTTGCGGCATTATCTTTATATAATGTAATCTTCTGCGCCTTGTCGTTTTCCAAGCCATCCGGCTTTTCGTCCGTACCGCCTTGTTGAGGCCAGGCGGTTACAGCTGCCTGTACGTTGTTCAACAGAATGCCGTAATTGTCCGTGTCGCCCCATGCGGCTGTTCGGTTGGCATCGGTAATGGCGGTGTTGTTTGTAGCGTCATTGGTGGCAAGGGCGAAGATTCCTAATTGGGTGGTAGCGCCGTCGGTGTCATCATACAGCTTGTCCAGCGGAGCGCGTGTTACGCCTACGCTGGCTCCTATGCGGGATTCTATTCCCCCTAATTGAATGATGAGGCGTCCGTCCGGCGACTCGAAGTCGCTGTCGGTAACAGGTTGCTCTATTACGATATCCTCGTTTTGCGAGCAGGCTGTCATGCAAAGGGCGGCCGCCAGAATCCATAAGTTCTTTTTCATGATTGTAGTGAGTAATTGGTTAAACATATCGTTCTTCTCTGATGTTCCCCGGGTGGTATTCCTCGTACCATGCTTGGGTATTCGTTATACCAACGGGTGGTACTTCCCGTACCACGCTTTGGTATTGCAAGTACCAACGGTTGGTATTAAGTGTACCACCCGTTGGTAGTTGGATTGTGTCAAGGGCTATCTCCGTTAGAGGAGCAGGCTTTTATTTTCCGTCCTCGATGTCGGTATTGATATCACCGCCTTCTTCCCATGCGGTCAGGACTGCACTGACTCTGATGTCTTGGAGACCATAGATAGTGATGTATACATTATAAGAATAACCGGGTTTGAATGTATCTGTTCCGTCTGCTGCATCTGTGTTTATCTTGTTTTGATAAACAACTAACTTTTGCCCTTCTTTTGTTACTTCTTTATAAGTCTTGGTTCCGCCATTATTTTCGTCTTCCGTATCTACTACATATTGTTTAAGGTCGATAGATAACGTTACGTCTCCGTCGGGGAAGAATAATACGGGTTCTCCTATTGGTGTTCCGTTCTTGTCCGGATCACTGGAAGGTATATTTGCGTTTCCATGAGGATATGTAGGAATTACAGATGTGATAGCTTCCAATTGACCTGTTACCGCATTCTTTTGACATACAGTAAAATTATCTGTTGCATCACCATTCTTTGCAGAGGTGCCGTTTTCAAGATCCATATCTACTTTGCTAACCATTTCTGTCAGCATAATTTTGGTAACTTGCATACCCAGTTTGTTAGCGCCGTCAGCATTCTCATCCCATTGGCTTGTACCTGTATTCCATTTCTTTGCTGCCGCTTTGGCATCGCCGGCTCTTACAAAAAACTTTAAGCGTGCTAATTGGTGAGTGAATTTCAGGACAGGAATAATATTATTGCGGGCAGTACGTGCTCCGAACTGGTAGTTTTGAACCAAATTAGCCCATGTGTCACTGGTTGGTAAGTGAGTGGCGAAGTCATAATACGGACTGTCTGTTTCCGTTGCATCTTCAGTTCGCAATGCAATGGTTTTTGCAGATAACAAGTCTTGAGTACCATTAATTGTAACGCCCGTTACGGTTTTTGTATCTGCTGTAATAGTTGCATCATCATGAGCTGCATCATCAACGTGATACCCATAGAATGTATAGGTTCCGTTAGTTGGGTAATACTTATATTGAATGGTACCCTTATCATCGGTTATTGAGCCGGTTTGGTAAATTCTGATGTTATCATCTGCCGCATCTTTTCTCGGTGCTCTGAACTCAAGCGCCGTATTATCAAAGATTTTTGTGCCGTCAGCTTCTTCAGCCTCTAATCCGGTCTCTTTATCTACCATGTGAATATACAGCCGTTGGCTATCCCACTTGTTGTTGACGCCATCTACATCTCCTACCGAACCTGTACCTCTGGTATTGGCTGTCACAGCAGGAGCATCCACGCCTAATGCAATCACTGCGCGGTCGTTACTTTCTTCCGGATTACCATTACCCGGATCATTGTCCTTTGAACAGCTGCTCATTACTGCAAGAGCCATTGCTGCATAGAAAAATTGCTTTTTCATAATCATTTAAAATTTAATTAATAAAAGAAAATATATAAATCTCTGTTTGTTTGCTCTTATAATTCATCCTCTCCTATCTCTATATCCCCGCCGTTCACCCACGAGGCAGCCTGTACGTTCAGTTTTATATCCTGCGGCCCGTATATGTAGGCGCTGATGCTGTATTCGCGTCCGCCCATAAATCCACTGGAGAGGTAGGCGCCGTTCTCGTCTTTGTTGTACACGGCATCCTTTAAATCATAGCTGAAAGTAGTGGCGTAGGGTTCGCTTGCAGTGTCGTTGGGATAATATACCGTGCTGATTAGGAGTTTGGCATTGTTGCCCGGCGGTAGCAGGAATATGCCGCCGTCTGTCGCCGGGCGCTGGTTTACTTCCTTGTTTGCGTCTTCTTCTTTCACCTGCATAGGGTAGAGGGAGTTCCCGTCGGCGTCGGTCCAGGGAATTTCTTTCCCATCGGCGTCGCGTGCAGGTATCTTGCCCCGTTCTCCGTCTGCCGGGAAGTAGACGCCTATGTTTGCGGGGTCTGATGCCGCTACCGTGAAAACGCCCTTGTTGACGCATTCTATCCAGACACCCGTAATGTAAACGATGTCTTCCGTGCTTTTACTTGCGGGGTAGAATTTCAGCTTGACGTACGACAGTTGATGCTTCATGCGGATGATAGGCCAGATATTTCGGCGTGCCGTGTAGGTGCCGTAGTAACAACTGCGCATCAGTTGACGCTCGTCGGCGCCAAGCTGTTTCAGCCGGTCGGCCTGCTCGCTGTAATCGGCGGCTATTTTCCGGCCGTTCTCCAGATCCTCTATCAGCGTTTTCAGGTCGGAAGCCGCAGCGCACATCAGGTCTTGCGAACCGTCTACCGTGACATCGAAGCAGATACGGTCTGCTTCACGCTTTACTTCGCCCGTTTTTGCATTGTCGTAGTAATAGGCGAAGAAATTGAAAGCGTCGAATTCTTCCTGCAAGTTATAATAAGGAATGTAGCCGGAGCTTTTCCAATTGATGAACGAGCCGTTTCCGGCATAGGCTGCCCGTTTGCCGTGCAGCTTGCATTGTTCGGCGGTAAGTCCCAGCGCGGCGCACTCTTCGGCGGAGATTTCGTCCAGGCTGCCGTCGATAAGGCAATAACGGCGGTCGGCATCCTCCGCCCGCCGATGGGCATAGGTCATGCCGTTGGGGTTGTCGCGCCGGAAAGCGTATACAAAGAATGTTCCGTCGGATATGCGTTGGCCGAAATTCGTTTCGTCCGTGGGGTTCAGCACTCCCGAACCACGCGTCAGTACATTATATATAGGGTCGCTGAAGGCTACCATGACGGGCAGTTGTGTCCGGTCGCCCTCGTTGTCCTGATGATTCGGGTCGTAAAGCGATTCGTCACCGGTGTACAGATTACCGCAACTGGCAACAAGCAGCAACATACACCATAGGGGCAGGACAAGCATATGCCGGCGTTTCCGCTTATGTATCTTATTACTATATGTCAGGCGTTTCATGGTTATATCTCTATTATTATGTCGTCATCCGGATTGGAAGGGTCGTGGGGCTGCCATCCCATACCGGTGTCGTTGGGTACTATCTTGTCGGCCTTTATCACCAAAGGAGTTGTTATCTCGATGTTCACGTCTTCTTTGCTGTAACGCAGGTAGGTCTTGCCGTCGCGCACTTCGATAAGCTGTGCCGCGGTCAGCTCGTCATAAGGATTGATGGCGCCGTAGATGTAACGGCTGTTCTTGACGGGATTGCCGTCCGCATCCAGTACCGGTGCTCCGGCGGCGTCCAACTGGGGAGTGGACACCTGCAAGGCCACTTGTAAGATGCTCGGCCCGTTGAGATGCCCTTTGGCCGCGCTGGGGATGATGCCGAGGGTATGGAAATGGACTGCGCATCGGTAAGTGCCTTCGCCGGTTTGCGTAAATTCGTCCGGTTGCACCTGATGTACCGTCCGGTATAGGCGGGTGGTGTCCAAACAGGCGTCGGAGATATTGAAGCGTCCGCAAGTTCCGGACAGTTCGATGATGGGCGCGGAGAGGTCTTCCTTTTTGATATTTCCCTCGGTGCGGATGTTGAAGATGATATTGATGCGCTGGCTGATACGTTGCATATCGAATTCCATAACGGTGGGTTGCCCGGTTTGGATGTTTATATTCTTTTGTACCGCATAGAAGATGGGGGACTTTACCTCCTTGAGGTACTCGTCGTCGGGATTGAAGTCGGGCAGGTCGTTGCCCTCTACGATACCGGGCTTCTCGTCGCCCATGCTGCTGATTTGCAGATACAGGTCTTTTACGCTTATCCGGTTGTCGTGGATGTAATTGTCCAGATTGTCTATGCTGATGATGGGAGTGGGCTTCGTTTCATCCGTTTGTACGGGGGTGTCTGCATACTGCTCGTTGATAACGAATATGTTGTACTCGCCGCCGCGCAGGTAAAAAGAGGAAGCGGCGGTTACGGCTGTTCCGCTGTCGGAAGAGCTTTGTTGCAGGGTGATATTATTGTCTGTTGCAGGGTCTGCGGATGTGTCTACGATGCCGTGGGTACGCCAGGTGTTTATGATGCGGCTTGCCACGATGTGCATTTCTGCCGGAATCTCATCTTTGCTGATGTCGCCCCAGTTGAGGCGTACCCGCATGTCGGTGATATGCGGGTGTTCCGCTTCCGGACAGAGGTCTACCGAGGTGCAGGCGGACATGCAGCACAGCAGGCTGAGGACAAGATATGTCAGTGTCTTGTTCTTCATCCTTCATCCTCCTTCCTTGCAGCTTCACCGGAGGCATCTCCTTTTTCCTCTTTGACGGCCGCGGCTTCCGGCTTTCCGTCCTTTTTCTTCTTTTTCCCAGAGTCTTTCTTGTTTTTCCTCTCTTTCTTCTCTTGGGCGGACTGCTTTGCCTCTCTGGCGGCGCGTTTGCCGAGCTTGGTGGAATCTTGCGTTTCGGCTTTCCGCTTCAATTGTTCTTCACGTACTTTCAGCGCCTTGCGCAGGGTCTTTTCCTGTTCGGAAGTAAGCGTGTCGCTCAGTTGTATGCCCAGAGAGTCGGCCACCTGTTTGCGCAGCTTGTCGGTGGCTTCTTTTGCGGCAAGTTCTTTGCGCTCTTGCTGCATCAGCTTCCATTGTTTCAGTTCTTCCTTATCGAGCAGGCTGTCCGGACGGCTGAAACCCTGTTCCCGTATCGCGTTGTTGATGGAGTCGATACGCTCGCGCATCTTATTTATCTTTTCATTGAGCGCCTGACGGGCGAAGTCGCGCAACTGTACACGGCGGTAGACCGATTCTTTGTACTTGCTGCCCGCCGACATGAACCGGTAGACGAAAGCTACGCGCAAATCCGTTATCAGGGGGAACGGTACGATGTGCCCGCCCTTGCATTTCTCCGCTATGCGAGGGTAGCAGCCGCTCTCCGCATCATGGGTGTAAACATCGTACGAGGTATAAAGCAGTCCGGCGGAACCGCCTAATTCCAGGTCGATGTAATTATTGCGGTAACCGTAGAGCGGAGCGGTATAGCCCACGCTGATGCCGGCTCCGTAAGCGTTACCCTGCTTTCCTTCCTTGCCGATTTTGAAGTTGTAGCTGGCGGCGTTGACGTATACGCCCCAGTAGTAAGCGCGCTCTTGGCGGGGATTCTTGCGTTGCGTGGTGAATACGGTTTCCTTGAGGCGTGTCATCAGATTGGCGTCTTTGGTGATGCCGCCTCTTTTACGGGTACGAAAATACTGCCGCCACTCTACCCGTGCGTCGAATACATTGAAAATAAGGGATGGGGTGTACTTTTGCGAGGTATTCCAATTCCACTTTATATTGGCGCCTATGGTGTGTTTGTTTCGGATAGTGTTGCCTAAGTCGAATTCCACGCCAATATTGGGGACGGTCAATAACCAGTCGACAGCATTCGTCTTGATACCCCAGCGGTCTTTGAAAGATATCAATTCTGCTTTCGCATCGTCTTTCTTGCCGCGTTGTACCTGAGCATGGGTGCTATTCAAAGTTATTGATATAAGAAAACACACTACAATCCTTCTGGATAAAAAAAAGTAGCGCTTTTTTTTATGCTCTTGTGATAAAATCACTTTCTTTTTAAAATGTTATTTGTTTGTTTGCGGCATCAAAAATATATACTAAGAACGTAAAAACAAAGTTTTTTGTTAACTTTCTTTCATTAACGGGGGATTTTCCGGTGCGATATGCCTAAAAACCGTTTGGATTGCATAATTTTATAATGGTTTTCCGTGATGCGGGTGAGTATGATATAAAGAAAAGAAGGTGTAAATTCTGTTTGAGAGAACTTACACCTTCTTACCTGAAAAATTATTTTTACTTTCCTTTATGCCTGTTCGCGCGTTTCTTGCGAATTTCGGCTTTCATTTTCGCCGCACCGGAACCATGCAGTCCGGTGATATAGGTTTTCTTTTTGGCTTTGGTCTTGACCTTGTTGTCTTCTTTAGGCTTGTCTTTCTTGCCTTTGAAAACAATACCGCCCATCATTGCTTCTTCTATACTCACGTTGTTGATGTATTAAGTATTAATGTAAAATCGGGGTATATCGCATACTTACCTGGCCGGTAGTATCTCAATCCAGTAATCGTCAGGGTCATTGATGAAATATAATCCCATCGCGGTATTCTCGAAACACACCCAGCCGTTTTCTTTGTGGTATTGGCGGATCGCCTCGTAGTCTCCGGCTACGCGGAAACAAAGGTGGCTTTCATTCTCGCCCAGCTCGTAGGCTTGGGGATGTTCTTTCAGGCAGGTCAGTTCCAAAAGGAAACCTGTGCTGCCGTCGGTGAGATAAACCAGCGTGAAAGAGCCGTCCGACGACTCTTTCCGGTGATGTTCTTTCAGTCCCAACGCTTTTTCGTAGAAAGCGATACTGCGTTCCAGATTGGTGACGTTTATATTAAAATGGTCAAATTTGCTTTTTATTTCCACTGTTGTTACTTATTTAGGTTTACATTATCGGTTCATTTGATTTTCGCTTTCAGGATTTCGCCTATGTATGTGCGCGGCATGCCTTCTATCGGAGCTTGTGACGGAACTTTCTTGCATTCCAGAATAACGGAAGGCTCTGTCTGCCCGTTGGGGTAGAAGCGTACGGTATAGTTCCCGGCCGCTTCCATCTGTTCGTAAGGCTGTTCCGGTGACAGGATGGTGAAGATTACCGGCTTGTCGCCTGCTATCTTGCCTAACGAGCCGCCGGCATTGGCGGTCATCATGGTCATGTTGAAAGGTTCCTCGCCAATCACGATAACCAGTTTGCCGTTTCCGGTTTGGATGGCGTTGGCGGGTATGGCGTTCGGCGCAACTTCCTTATAGGCGTTCGGCACAACCTGCGCATTCGTTTGAGGTGCGGTCACCGTAACCGGTACCGTAGCGGTTTGGGGAGTCTCTACCGTAACCTGCGTCTTGGGAGTAATCACCGTTGTGCCGGAGTTGACGAGTGCTTTTGTCTCTTTCTGTTTCTGTTCCTCTTTCTTTTCCTCTGCCGGAGCTTTGGCGACAGTGGCGCTTAGAGCCTCGGTCACGCCCACGCAAAGGTCATCTACAAAATCCACCGTCTTTCTGCGCCATTTGGCAAGGCCGCGCACCAGTTTGGTTTTGGACTTGTTCAATGCGTACTTATCGGTAATCCACTCTTCGGCGGTATATTTTTCTTTTCCTTCGCGGTAGTTGAAACGTATCTTCTCCACCTCAAAGATGCATTTCTCCGGCTGGCAGGTAACGGTGAGCTGGTAAAGTATTTTGGTTCTGTCCAGTGACAATGCCGTGGAGCTGAACACAATCCATTCGTCGCCCATGCCCACAATCTGTCCTTTCTCCTTGTCGGAAAAAACCACGCGGCTGTTATTCTCATTCTTCGCCAAACGCGCGTCCATCCATTTCAGCAGACGGGAATAGATTGTATCTTGAGACATGCCGGGAATGCTGAAATCTTTGGTAAATACCACTTTGCCGTCCACTTCCGGAACGGCGCCGGCCAGATATTTGCTGTCGTCCCTTTGCGCGTGCAGCAAGGCGGGCATGCAAAGGCAGAACAGTGCAACAAGAACTTGTGTCAAATTTTTCATAATGCTATGTTTTATTTAGTAATGTCAAAACTCTCACCCCGGCGGGAGATTGTAAGGAAACGGCAGCCTTCGCTTTCGGCAAAAGTACGGAATGCGTTGCCGCCCTGATAATCTTCACTGAAGTGCATAGGTGCAAATATAGTGGTTTTTATTCGTTCCACGAATTGTTCCGCACCGCGCATATAATCTTTTCCGATGCGGCTGTCCACCGGAAACATGGCTACATCTACCTGAGGAGCCTTTTGTCGCAGGGTTTTCACTTCTGCAAGAAAGTCGCCTTCGGCTTTGCGTATTTCCTGGGGAGTGGATTCTTCACTCCAATGCCAGTTGTTCAAATCGCCGGCATGGAACAGGCGGACGCCCTGTAAGTCTATCAGGAAGGAGATGCCTACATCGGTGGAGCCGAAGGCTTCGATACGGATATGCCCGTCCTCGCAGACGTCGCCTTTATTGATATAGGTGGCGTCTTCCGCCGTTGCACGCCGGTGTTTCAGAATATCTTTGGAGAAGATATACCGGATATCGGGGCGTTCTTCCTTCCATGAAAGAACTTCGCGGTTGAAGTGGTCGGGGTGGAAATGCGAGGAGAGTACGTAGAGTATCCCCGGTTTCTTTAACAGACGGTCGTGTACGATTCCCCGGTTCGGCTCCTCTTCCGAGGAGTCTTTGTAGTAATCGATAATGACCGTCACTCCGTCCGCTTCAATCGCGAAGCCGCTATGGTAGATATAATCAAGTTTCATTGTACGGATTCAATTATAGCGCAATATTACAAAAAACGCTACACAAACTTCCGGTTTAGCTGTTATTTTATGCAAAAGTCTTACATGGGGACTTCAATCAGCAGGATATGCGAATCTTTCAGAGTTTCCAACTCAAAGCTGGCGGTTTCGTATACTCCCATACCGTCGCGACGGGACAGTATCGTGCCGTCTACCTTTATTTCGCCTTCTATGAGGAAAATGTACACTCCGGCGTGCGACTGGTGCAGGTGATAGCCCAGCTTCTTTCCGGCCTCGACTTCTCCGATGGAGAACCATGTCTGTTGCAGTAGCTTGGCGGGAGCATTCCCGTCGGGAGATACGATGAGCGCAAGCTCGTTCTTGTGCAGATAGGGGCGGATGTCATAATCTTGATAGGCGGGCGGGGTATTCAGTTTTTCGGGCATTACCCAGATTTGGAGAAATTCCACCGATTCGGTATCGCTTCCGTTCATTTCGCTGTGGTAGATACCTGTACCGGCACTCATGGTCTGAATATCGCCTGTGGTGATGGTACGGCTGTTTTGCTTGCTGTCGCCATGTTTCAGCTTACCTTTCAGGGGGATGGAGATAATCTCCATATTCTTATGCGGGTGGGTGCCAAAGCCTTTGCCCGGAGCTATCCGGTCGTCGTTCAGTACACGCAGGGCGCCGAAGTTCATGCGACGGGGATTGTAATACTCGTCAAAACTGAATGTATGGTGGCTGTCGAGCCAGTCATATAAAGAACGTCCACGGCTTTCGGCTTTGTCTATTACTTTTTTCATAATCTTTCTTTTTAGTGATTTATCTGTATGTAACAAGCAATCGTGCCGGAAAGTTTGAGCCGTGGATGATTAATGTTCCATAAATGGCTTTTTACAGTTTTACTTCGTTCTCCAGTTTCTTGTGTTCCATGAAGTCCTTTATATTCATCAGGGTAGTGGATGCGATATTGGCAAGGGCTTCACGGGTGAAAAATGCCTGGTGGGAAGTTACGATTACATTATTGAATGACAGCAGGCGCGCCAGCGTATCGTCATCGATAATCTTGTCCGACTGGTCTTCGTAGAAATATTCGCTTTCTTCCTCGTATACGTCCAGTCCGGCGGAACCGATTCTCTTGTTTTTCAGCCCTTCTATCAAGGCGTTGGTGTGGATAAGCTGTCCTCGGCCGGTATTGATAATCATTACGCCGTCTTTCATTTTACTGATAGAGTAGTCATTAATCAGGTATTTGGTCTGCTCTGTGAGCGGGCAGTGCAGGGAGATGATATCCGAATTGTGATACAATTCATCCAGTGTGGTATATACCACCTGATGCTCACGGGCGAAATTGTAGTCGGGATACAGGTCGTAGGCAAGGATATTCATGCCGAAACCGCGCAGGATGGTGATTAACTTTTTGGCGATCTTGCCTGTGCCGATGATGCCGGCCGTTTTGCCATACATATCGAATCCCAAAAGACCGTGTAGGGAGAAGTTGCCGTCACGCGTACGCCAGGTGGCACGGGGTATTTTCCGGTTAAGGGAGAGCATGAGGGCAACGGTGTATTCCGCCACCGCATAAGGGGAGTAGGCGGGAACACGTACGACGGTAATACCGTTTTCCGCCGCTGCTTTCAGGTCTACATTATTATATCCGGCGCAGCGCAGGGCAAGGAGCTTCACTCCGTTTGCCGCCATTTGCCGGATGACTTCCGCGTCGGCCGTATCGTTTACAAAGATACACACCGCGTCCACACCTTGTGTCAGTATCACGTTATTCAGGTTGAGATGCCCCTTATAATAACGAAGTTCAAAACCGTATTCACTGTTTTTTTCATTGAATGAAGCCTCATCGTAAGGCTTGCTGCCGAAGAATGCAATAGTATATGCCATGAGTTTTTAAGTTTTTAGAATATTTCGCTTATTACCGATATAAATAACACATATAAAGATAATAAGGTTCAGGACAGGTTCATCACAGTTCGATGAAAAGATAACCTATATAGAAATACATTCAAATAACCGTAAGGTTTTGATGTACAGTTAAATCAAAAGAGTAACTTTGCAAATAAACAAAAGAAGACTATGGCTGAAAATACAGAAATGAAAGGGAATGATAACTTGGCGGATAACTTTCGTGGTTATGCGGCATTGCTTCGCAAAATCAAGCAAAGGGTACTGATTGCACAGCAACGGGTGATTTATGCAGCCAATGAGGAAATGCTTCGGATGTATTGGGACGTTGGTGAAATGTTACAGCAAAGTCAAGATGATGAAGGTTGGGGTAAGAAAACTTTGCAGCGGTTGTCTGTGGATTTGAAGAACGATTATTCCGAAATAAAAGGATTTACTGTGCGCAATATGCAATATATGGTGCAGTTCTTCAACGAATATAATCAAGAACTTACGATGGTGAAAGGAACTGCTTCTCCAATTACGAAATCAGTGATTTCGCAATTAGACGAATATAATTTTACTCTTCCCATCAAGTATCTGGATTGGACGCATAATCTTGTTCTGATAAAGCAGGTCAAGGATATTCGCGCACGGTATTGGTATATGGTGCAAAGCATTACCAATCATTGGACGACACGCTATCTGCAAGAAGCCATCAGACTTGATGATTACGGCAAGCATGGAGCGTTGGCAAACAATTTCACTGAAACCCTGCCTGCACCGGAAGCGGACGATGTAAAATCCATGCTCAAAGACCCATATATATTCGATATGCTGACTTTCACCGACCACTACAATGAGCGTGATGTGGAAATCGGTTTGGTGAAGCATGTAGAGAAATTCCTCGTGGAAATGGGAGCCGGTTTTGCCTTTATGGGTCGGCAGTATCACATAGAGGTGTCGGGTGATGATTATTATATCGACATATTGATGTATAATGCGTTTCTGCACAGATATTTGGTGATTGAATTAAAAGATACCGAGTTCATACCGGAGTATATCGGCAAATTGAATTTCTACTGTTCCGCTGTGGATGATATTCTTTGCCGTGAGGGAGATAACCGGACTATCGGACTGCTGCTTTGCAAGAGTAAAGACCGTATCAAGGCTGAATATGCCTTGCGTGATATCCAAAAGCCAATCGGAATTTCCGACTATGAGTTGGGACAAGCCTTGCCGAAAGACTTCCGAGGCAGCCTGCCTACGATTGAAGAAATCGAAAAAGAATTAGAAATAAACAGATAATGAATACGATGTGCTTACACATCATTGATTAATAATCGGTTGTAAACACTTCTTTTCCCTTTCGGGAGATTAATGATTTAGCATGCCTTACTTATATCGTTCCGGCATGGGGTAAGTTTTATTCCACCATGGAGAAAGTTTCGTTCCACCATGATGGAACGAAATTTACCCCGTGGTGGAATGATTTAAGATTAGCGGTCTTTTCCTTTCATTATGGAAACGCTGTTCGCTGAATTATGGCAGTGATAAATCAAGGAGTATCTCACCCTATATTGAGTATTTGCTTAAATGTTTCAATAGAAACTATTGATTTTTTCAATTAATTTCTTTACTTGTTATAAATTAAATGCACAAAACAGTTTTTCATGTGCAATATTATTGTACCTTTGCGCCCGAAAACAATAAAAAAGATTTAGATGAGAAAAATTTCATTGATTAGCATTGCGATGCTAATCGTTTCAATTCCAACTTTTGCGGGAGGTCTCCTGACAAATACAAATCAACACCCTGCTTTTCTTCGTATGTTATCCCGTGGTGCAAATACTACCGGTGTGGATGCGGCTTTGTCCAATCCTGCGGGTCTGGCCTTTTTGCCGAAAGACGGATTTTATACGTCCTTGAGTATCCAGAGTGCGTTCCAAACAAGAAATATCGATGCTTCATGCGAGGCTTTGGGCTTGGATAAGTATTACGAGGGTAAGGCGTCGGCGCCTGTTATTCCCAGCGTATTTGCGGCTTATAAAAAAGGTGATTGGACTATCTCCGGTTTCTTCGGTATCACCGGTGGCGGTGGAAAAGCTTCGTTTGACGACGGTCTTTCCATGTTCGATGCCATGGTAATAGGCGGATTGGGTCAACAAGGCATTCCGGGTAATGCCTATTCGCTGAACAGCTATATGGACGGCAAGCAGTACATTTATTCCGTACAGCTGGGTTTGACTTATAAAATAACGGATTGGCTTTCCGCTTTTGCGGGCGGACGCATGAACTACTTTACCGGTGGTTATAAGGGTGCGTTGAATGCCAGCGCCGCCGTCAATCTGCCTTTGCCTGCCGGGGGAGCGATACCCGTTGGTACCGAGCTTATCGGCATCGACCTGGATTGCAGCCAGACCGGTTGGGGATTTACTCCGGTTATCGGCTTGGACGCTAAGTTCGGCAAACTGACTATTGGCGCTAAATACGAGTTCAAAGCCAACCTGAACATCGAAAATAATACCAAACTGAACTCATTACGCATGGTAGGCGCTCCCGAAAGTGAGTTGGAAGCTTACAAACATGGTGTAAATACTCCGAACGATATTCCCGCCATGCTTTCGGTAGCCGCTGCTTATGAGTTCCTTCCCGTGCTGCGCGCATCGGTGGAGTACCACTTCTACGATGACAAGAACGCGGGTATGGCCGACGGCAAACAGAAATACCTGACAAAAGGCACGAACGAGTATCTGGCAGGTATAGAATGGGATGTAATCAAAAGACTGACCCTGAGCGGCGGTGTACAGTTCACCGATTACGGCTTGTCCGATAACTACCAGACCGATACCAGCTTCTCCTGCGATTCTTACTCTTTGGGTATAGGCGCAAAATTGCAGCTTTCGGAAAGAGCCGACTTGAATGTGGGTTATATGTGGACCAACTATGAAGATTATACAAAGACCACTCAAAACTACAACGGTTTAGGCTTGCCCGGTACCAACGTGTACAGCCGCACCAACAAAGTTTTCGGTCTGAGCATCGACTATCGCTTCTGATATTTCATAATCCAACCTTTATATATGGAAGAAGGGGATGTCCGTTACGGATACATCCCCTTCTTCGTTTTTATACAGATTAGAAAGAGTCTTGCGCCAATCAGAAGGAATATTGCACCAGCAGGTTCATACGGTTGGCATGATTGGTGGAATCATCGAAATTCGTACGCCATCCGCGCAGGTATTCCGCACCCACCTGCATATTGGGAGTGACATTCCAAAACAGGTTCGCTACGAAATATTGTCCATAGCGGTACGTAGACGGTTCGTTGGCGGGGTATCCGTTTTCAGAATAAAGGCGTGACATGCTGTATGTGCTTGAGAGGAACACCTTCGGACTGATATTATATTGCAATCCCGCATACCAGCCCAGCATCGGCAACGCCTGCATCTTCCCCTCTTTGTCGGGATCGGGAACGATGTCCACGTTCAGGTTGCTGATATCATTCAGGTATTGTCCGATGCCTTTTCCGTAGGTGGCCTGTCCGAATACCTGCCATTGCCTGCCTACATTGAAGGTGGCGGATGCCTGTACGCCGAATCCGGTAACGGCATGCGCCTTGTCGCTCAGCGTGCTGGTGTACGTCATGCTGCGGATAAGTCCGCCCACACGCAAGTGGCTTTTGCTGTTCCAGCCGTACTGTGCGTAAGCGGTGAAATCCGGCATACGCTGTTGCGCGATGTCAAGCCCGCTGTCGGTCGTACCGTCTACGGAAGGTACTTCGACGGAAGCGTTGAAACGGAAGTTTTTCAGCCCCTTGTAGGTATATGCCACTTGGGTGGCACGGTAAAAGGTGGCTCCGTTGGGACCCTGGAAGTCGATAGTGGAAGGTAGTGCGCCCAAGTCCATGAAACCGCCATAGGTATAACCTACCGTTACGTCACGAAAAGACACGTAGGCATTGCGCAGTTGGAAGCCTTTGTTGGAACCGTCCCGGAAGTTACCGGCGGTGTACACGATGAAGTCGCCGAGAATCTTGGTATGCCCCACCAGCTTCAGGAAAATGGTGGAAGTGCTGGCATCCATTTGAAACTGGTTCTTGATTTTGCTTCCACCAGGGATGTAGGCGGGGATAAAGTCGATGTTGTCGACGATGCCGCCGAAATCATACTCCGCCGTAGCGCGTACATAGCCGCCGATACCCAGGGCGAACTTGCCTTTTCTGTCCGTCAGCAGGAAGCGGGGAGCTTGCGGTTCGTGGATGTAAGGCAGTTGCGACTCATTCATGATGCGGATTATCTCATCGCCCGCCTTGTCTATGGTGACCAGTACGACACCTTTGGGAGACTCGTCTTCGATAATCACTTTTTTTTGCGCGTGGGCTGCAACTGCCGACAGTCCTGCGCCGCACAGCAGAAACATTACTTTTAAGATTGTTTTCATTTAAGTTAGGTTTTGGTGAATGTGCTTTGAACAACTTAAATTTAAAATGGTTTTGCGGTCACCGAAAGAAAGCGTATCTTTGCGCCCGATTTAACAAGAGTGAAATCATAAACTGAAATGTATGATGCCGCGAATAGCGGTCGTGTATTCTAGAACACCACGTAAAAAACAGGAATATGAAGCAAAAAGTATCTGTACCCTTTATGCTGCTGGGCATTCTGTTCAATGTCTGTTTGATAGCGGCTAATCTCCTTGAAACAAAAGTCATTCAGGTTTTCGGCATAACCGTTACCGCCGGACTGTTAGTGTTTCCCGTCTCTTATATCATCAACGACTGCATTGCCGAGGTGTGGGGCTTTCGTAAGGCGCGCCTGATTATCTGGAGCGGCTTCGCCATGAACTTCTTTGTGGTGATGCTGGGGCTGATTGCCGTGGCCTTGCCTGCCGCTCCTTTTTGGGAAGGAGCGCCTCATTTCAACTTCGTTTTCGGCATGGCGCCGCGTATTGTCGTTGCAAGCCTGTCGGCATTTCTGGTAGGTTCGTTTCTCAACGCCTATGTGATGAGCCGCATGAAAGTGGCGAGCGGCGGGCGTCATTTTTCGGCACGCGCCATCTGGTCTACGGTGGTGGGCGAGACAGCCGATTCGCTGATATTCTTTCCGGTAGCCTTTGGCGGCATTATCGCATGGCAGGAATTGCTGGTGATGATGTGCATTCAGATAGTACTGAAATCCCTGTATGAGGTAATGATTCTTCCGGTGACAATCCGGGTGGTGAAAGCCATTAAAAGGATAGACGGAAGTGACGTCTATGATGAGGGAATCTCTTATAAAGTGTGGAAAATCACTGAAATCTGACATCAAGTGTGGAAGGGGTTGTGCCTGAAAAGAAATCATCAAGTGTATTTTGACGCAACTTCCGACTACTGTTCTTATAAATAATAGCAATCATGAATAAAGAAGCAGCATTAGTCGTATTCAGCGGTGGGCAGGATTCGACAACCTGCCTGTTCTGGGCAAAGCGTGAGTTTAAGAAAGTGTATGCGTTGAGCTTCCTGTATGGGCAGAAACACCGGAAGGAAGTGGAGCTGGCGCGGGAGATAGCGCGTAAAGCGGAAGTGGAGTTTGAAGTGATGGATGTTTCTTTCATTGGCCGGTTGGGGCATAATTCGTTGACAGACCCCGGTATGGTGATGGATAAGGAAAAGCCGGCAGACGGTGTTCCGAACACTTTTGTGCCGGGACGTAACTTGTTCTTCCTGAGCATTGCCGCTGTCTATGCACGCGAGAAAGGCATCAATCATATCGTGACGGGTGTGTCGCAAACGGATTTCAGCGGTTATCCCGATTGCCGGGACGCGTTTATCAAGTCGCTCAACGTAACGCTCAACCTTGCCATGGACGGGCAATTTGTACTGCACACCCCGCTGATGTGGATAGATAAAGCCGAAACGTGGGCGTTGGCGGATGAGTTGGGAGTACTCGACCTGATTCGTCACGAAACACTGACTTGCTACAATGGCATACCCGGTGACGGTTGCGGACACTGCCCGGCCTGCAAGCTGCGTAGAGAAGGATTGGAAAAGTATTTGGCGGGTAAGCGATAACCTCTTTTAATCCCTGGAAAATGAATTGAAATCAATTAAGTAAACAGATACGCTCTGAATGATAGATAGCCCTGATATAAACTAAATTTCAACTACTTGATAATATGACCGAATTAAAAGACCAGCTTTCCTTATTGGGAAGAAAAACGGAGTATAAGCAGGATTATGCCCCCGAAGTATTGGAAGCGTTTGACAATAAGCATCCCGGTAATGATTATTGGGTGCGTTTCAATTGTCCGGAGTTCACCAGCCTTTGCCCCATAACGGGACAGCCGGATTTCGCGGAAATCCGTATCAGCTACATCCCCGATGTGAAAATGGTGGAGAGCAAAAGCCTGAAACTCTATCTTTTCAGTTTCCGTAATCATGGCGCTTTCCACGAGGATTGCGTAAATATTATAATGAAAGACCTCATTCGTCTGATGAATCCCAAGTACATTGAGGTTACGGGAATCTTCACCCCGCGCGGCGGCATCTCCATTTACCCGTACGCAAACTACGGACGTCCCGGAACGAAATACGAACGAATGGCGGAACACCGCTTGATGAACCGCGAATGAAATAATGGAATATACCTATCAATAGCGATTGCGGGTATGATACTTTCTTAGAATAGCGTTGATGTAATTACCTAAAACAAGTGATTGTGCGGTGTTCTTTTTCTGATGATCTTTGCATCGGTATTAGTAACAACTTAATAATCATTTCAAATTGAAAACAGTTATATCAAACCTATTCCTTTTCTTCCTGTCTGCGTGTGCATTTTCTGCATACGCGCAGAAGCCGGGTAAAACGATGATTTCCGGTAAAATCCTGTCTACGGAGAAAGAAGTCGTGGATTTTGCGACAGTCTACTTGAAAGGGACCGGTTACGGGGGGATAACCAATCACGAAGGTATTTATCATGTGAGTGCGCCTGCGGGTGACTATACGCTGGTAGTGTCGGCTGTCGGCTATAAAACCGTAGAGAAAGCGGTGACGCTGCTCAGAGGGCAAAGGGTGAAACAGAATATCACAATTACTCCCGAAACCCAGCAACTGGATGAAGTAACGGTAGTGTCAACGGGCGTAAGCCGCATCAAGCGGTCGGCATTCAATGCTGTGGCGGTGGATACGAAAGAGCTGCAGAACACCACGAAGAACCTGAGTGACGCACTGACCAAAGCGCCGGGCATGAAATTGCGCGAGTCGGGCGGGGTAGGTTCGGACATGCAGCTCATGCTGGACGGCTTCAGCGGGAAACACGTAAAGGTGTTTATCGACGGTGTTCCGCAGGAAGGTGTCGGAAGCTCGTTCGGGCTGAACAATATCCCGGTGAATTTTGCCGACCGTATCGAAGTGTATAAAGGCGTAGTGCCTGTGGGCTTCGGAACGGATGCTATCGGCGGAGTTATCAATATCGTTACGAACAAGAAACGCCGCCGCTGGTTTCTGGATGCGTCCTACTCTTACGGTTCGTTCAATACGCATAAATCCAACGTAAACTTCGGGCAGACCTTTAAGAACGGTTTTACGTACGAAATCAATGCGTTCCAGAATTATTCGGACAATGACTATCACATCGACGCTCCGGTGGAAGACTTTGAAACGGGCCGGATAGACCGTGACAAGAAAGTACGCGTAAAGCGTTTCAACGATACCTACCATAATGAGGCGATTATCGGCAAGGTGGGCGTTATCGACAAGAAGTGGGCCGACCGTCTGATGTTCGGTTTCACCTATTCCAATATGTACCAGGATATACAGACCGGTGTGCGTCAGGACATAGTGTACGGACAGAAGCACCGCAAGGGACACTCGCTGATGCCCTCGCTGGAGTATAACAAGCGCAACCTGTTTGCGAAAGGGCTGGATGTGGTGCTGACCGTGAACTATAACAAGAACCTGACGACAAACGTGGACACTGCTTCCTATAAGTACAACTGGTACGGAGACAGGAAACCGCTGAACTCTCCCGGCGAGCAGTCCTACCAGCACTCGCGTGCCGATAACAACAACTGGAATGGTACGTTTACGGCCAACTACCGTCTCGGGAAGATACACATGCTGACGTTCAATCACGTGTTGAATGCTTTCAGCCGTTCCAATACTTCGTTGCTCGCCAAAGAAGAGCAGTCGGATGCCATCGCCAAGGAAACCCGCAAGAACATCTCCGGTCTTTCTTACCGCCTGATGCCGTCTGAAACCTGGAACTTATCCGTATTCGGTAAGTATTACAATCAATTTGTTGCCGGACCGGTGGCTACCAATACCAATCAGGACGACTATGTGCGTACCACCCGCAGCGTAAGTTCCATAGGGTATGGAGCGGCGGGCACTTACTTCATCCTGCCGGGGCTGCAAGTCAAACTGTCCTACGAAAAAGCCTACCGTCTGCCTACTATCGAAGAAATGTTCGGTAACGAAGACTTGGAAATGGGAGACATTGGCATCCGTCCGGAGAACAGCGATAACATCAATCTGAACCTGAGCTATAATAAGACTTTCGGCAAGCATTCCGTATATGTGGAAGGCGGATTGGTGTACCGTAACACCAAAGACTATATCCAGCGCAACATCACCGACCTGAGCGGCGGTAAATCCGCGGCCACTTATATAAACTACGGAAAGGTGCTGACGAAAGGATATAACATCTCCGCCCGTTACGGCTTTGGCAAATGGGTGAGCGTGGGCGGTAACTTTACGCAGATGAACGTACGCGATAATATGAAAACGTCCATATCCGGCAACGCGGAAAATATAGCCTATAAGGAACGCATGCCCAACCTGCCGTATATCTTTGCCGATTCCGACGTGACATTCTACTGGCGCGACCTCGGGAAAAAGGGAAATGCGCTGACCGTATCCTACGACAATCAGTACTTGCATAGCTTTACCTATTATTCTTCCAAAATCGGTTCGAATAAAGGCGACTATGTGGTTCCCAACCAGTTCTCACACAACCTGAGCCTTTCTTACAGTCTCCACGGCGGGCGCTACAACCTGTCGTTCGAGTGCCGGAACTTTACGGATGAGAAACTGTACGATAACTTCAGTCTGCAGAAAGCCGGACGGGCATTTTATGGAAAGGTACGCGTATACTTCGGTAATTAAGCTGATAAATAAATCAATAACGATTAGTATAATATAATAAGGTAAAAACATCATGAAAAAGAATTTCTTTTTAGCCGGACTTTTCGCAACCGCGATGACAGGACTGGCATTGACATCTTGTACGGATACGGAAGTGCCGGGCGGCGGAAACAATAATGAGACCAAAGGCGATTTTGTGGTCGCTGCCTCTGTCACGGCCTCTGGTAATACGACTAACGTTTTGCTGACTTCCAAGACTTTGGACGAAGGCTCTGTTTCTACCGTCAACAACGGACTTGTCAACGACGGCGCTTCCCAATGGGTGTTCTATAAGGATCAGTATCTCTATGGACTGACTTATAATCAGGGCAATGCCGGAACTACCCGTTCTTATATCATGAACTCCGCCAACGAAGTGCAGGCGCGTTCGGGAGAGTTCGCCGTCAAGAGATTCACCACTTACGGCATCTACGACAAGTATATCATCACCGCCTCTACCGGTGACGGCCCTACGGAGTATGCCGATGACAAGCAGTATCTGCCTAAAATGTTCTTGCTCTCTTATCTGGATGTAGCGGCCGAAACGTTCAAAACCAATGATACGAAAGTAAAAGCCTATATGTCCGAGAATTTCCTGGGCAACGGTGAGTTCGTGACATTGGCGGGCATTCTGGAACATAACAAAAAGATATACAGCGCAGCCGTTCCCATGGGGTTGAGCCAGTATGGCGCTGCCGTAGACGGCGGTAAGTATATATTGCCGGGTAACGAGACGTTGGTAAAGACCGAAGACGGCGGTTCCAACAGCAGCGCTTACAAGAAAGGTGAGTTGCAGTGGACGCAGTACCCCAACGAGTGTTGGGTGGCAATTTTTGATGATGCCGCCATGACGACAAAGAAGCTCATCAAGACAGACAAAATCAGTTATGCCTGCGGCCGCTTCAAATCCCAGTATTACCAGACTATCTGGGAAGCTGACAACGGTGATATTTACGTATTCTCTCCAAGTTATGCCAAGACTATGAGCGATGTCCGCCAGCGGACAACCTTGCCGGCGGGTGTGGTACGCATCCCTGACGGTCAGGAAGACTTCGACAGCTATTACTGCGACCTGGAGGAGCAAAGCGGCGGAAAATCCTTCCTGCGTTGCTGGCATATTGCGGACGACTATTTCCTGCTGCTGATGTACGACCGTCCTCTGACGGAAACAGGCTTTGAGGCCAAAGAGCTGGCTGTCTTTAAAGCTGGAAGCAAGAAACTTACGTATGTCACCGGCCTTCCGTCGGCAGACTTGATTTCCGGTTTCGGCAACACCCCGTATACGGAAAACGGCTATGCCTATATGGCTGTGACAACTACCGACGGGCATCCGGCTGTTTATAAGATAGACCCGTCCAGCGCTACTGCCACGAAAGGTGTCACGGTAGAGGCTACGCAGATTACAGGTATCGGTAAGCTGAGCCCTCTTAATTAACTGCCATGAAGAAAGCATTTCGTAAAATACATCTGTGGCTGTCTGTTCCTTTCGGGCTGATTATTACGGTTATCTGTCTTTCGGGCGCTGCACTGGTATTTGAAGATGAAGTAACGGAATTGTGCAGGCGCGATCTCTATTATGTGGAAAAGGTAAGCGGCGCTCCGCTTCCTGTGGAATACCTGATAGAGAAAGTCGCCGGGACATTGCCGGACAGTGTTGCCGTTACAGGTGTCTCCATTTCTTCCGATGCGGAACGTGCCTATCAGGTCAATCTGTCGAAACCGCGACGGGCGTCCGTTTATGTAGACCAGTATACCGGTGAGGTAAAGGGCAGGCACGAGCGTGCGCCGTTCTTCCTCACCATGTTTAAGCTGCATCGCTGGCTGCTGGACGGAATGAAACCGGACGGCGGAATATTTTGGGGCAAGATGATTGTAGGGGTCAGTACGCTGATGTTCGTATTCGTGCTCATATCGGGCATTGTCATCTGGTGGCCCCGCACAAAGAAAGCGCTGAAGAACAGCCTGAAGATTGCCGTCGGTAAAGGCCGGCGCCGCTTTTGGTACGATTTGCACGTGGCGGGCGGTATGTATGCGCTTGTATTGCTTTTGGCAATGGCTCTGACCGGACTGACATGGTCTTTCTCGTGGTATCGCGCGGGCTTTTATAAGGTGTTCGGAGTAGAGATGAAACAAAGGGCGGGGCATGGTGCGCTGCAAACGGTTCACGGCACACCGCAAACGGCTCACGGCACACTGCAAACGGCTCATGGTACACCGCAAACGGCTCACGGTGGCAAGTCCGGGCGTAACTCTTCCGAAGAAGGTCGTGGAAACCGGGAGCATACCTCGCCATATGCTTGCTGGCAGCAAGTGTACGAGGAACTGAAAGCGCGTAATGCCGGCTATAAGCAGATTACAGTTTCCAACGGCTCTGCCAGCGTCTCTTTTGAGCGTTTCGGCAATCAGCGGGCTGCCGACCGTTATGCCTTTAATCCGCAGGACGGCGAAATCACCGAAGTTACCTTATATAAGGACACCGACGCTTCGGGCAAGATGCGCGGCTGGATATACTCCGTACATGTGGGCAGTTGGGGCGGCATGTTCACCCGGATACTGACGTTCATTGCCGCACTATTGGGCGGCACACTTCCGCTGACGGGTTATTATCTGTGGCTGCGGCGTATCCGCTTGATATAACTTAATACTTACTTATGACTTACTTAAGTAAGTGTTGAAATTTAATTTATAGCAAGAATAATCTAAGCTTGAAAGATTTTTAGTTTTCAGCTTGAAGGATTTTTAGCTTTCAGCCTGAAAGGCTCTTATCTCTAAGCCCGGGGTAACACCCCGGGAATAAATGTTCGTGGTATTCTGCGCCCTGTAAGGGCAAAAGTACTCCCGGGGTGTTGCCCCGGGCTATAAGATAAACAGGCTTTCAGCCTTAGGTTACGCTATATCCTCGTTACTGCTATAAACTAAATTTCAACACTTATTTATGACTTATTTATGACTTACTTATGACTTACTTGTTCAGTCTTAGTAGTTTGTATCTTGCTTGTTCAGTCTTAATAGTTTGTATCTTACTTATTTAGTCTTAATAATTTGTATCTCTTTTCCTTCCATGCGTATGCACCCTTCGCCGGCAAGCTCGGACAGCGCCCGTGCCAGTGAAGGACGTGCCACGCCGAGTATCTGCGCCACTTCCTGCTGGTTGAGTATGGAGCCGTGCATGCGCAGATAGTTCAGCAGACGCGATTTGAGGCTTTGCAGGGCAAAGGCATTCAGCTTTTTGGAAAGGAACAGGGTTCTGTCCGATACCAGCCTTAAAAAGTTGTGCATCGCTACGGGATATTGGTGCAGGAAGTCCAGAAAGGCGTTTTTGTTTACGACAAGGATTCCACATTCTTCTATCGCTTCGATATTGACAGGGAAGCGGTTCTCTGATGAAAAGACGAATGCGGGAGCAAGCAGTTGCGGGGCTTTCAGGGTCTCGATGGTCAGTTGCTTACCTTCCGCATTAACCATTTGCGTACGTACCTTGCCGCTGCACAGGATAAACAGGGAACGGTACACTTCTCCCTGCATGGCTATGAAGTCGGACGGCTTGTACAGTCGGCACGCATGCTCGGGGGCGAGGATAAGGGGTAATAATTCATCTTCCGTGGTTCCCTGGAAGGGCGGCATTTTCAGTAGCGGATATATTTCCATTCTCTTTTTGTTTTTTTGTAGTTTGGTGTAACATACGTGACAGTTTACGCAAGTGCGAATCCCCATCTTTGCACAAAGATAGTGAAACACTTTCTTTATAGGAAACCAAACGACGGGGAAAGTGTTGACAGAAAGTAGGTATAAACTTCTAAATGAATAAGAAAATGGAAATGAACATGTTTTGTTATCAATGCCAGGAAACAGCCAAAGGAGTAGGCTGTATGCTGAAAGGTGTGTGCGGAAAAGAAAGCCATACGGCGCAGGCCATGGATTTGCTGCTGTTTGTGGTCAGAGGCGTTTCGGTGGTGACCGATGCCTTGCGTAAAGCCGGATGCCCCGTGCCCGGAGAGGCCGATGTATTTGTGGTGGATGCCCTGTTCTCCACGATTACGAATGCCAATTTCGATGATGAAAGCATCCTGCAGCGGGTGGACAAGGGGCTTGCCCTGCGCAACCGCTTGATGGATGAAGCCAAGCGTAACAATGTATTTTTGCCGGAAGTGGACGAACTCTCCTGGCAGGGAACACGCGCCGATTACGCGGAAAAGGCGAAGTCGGTAGGCGTGTTGCGTGAACCCGACGAGGATCTCCGTTCGCTGAAAGAACTGCTGACGTACGGTTTGAAAGGTATGGCGGCCTATTTGGAACATGCCATGCGTTTGGGCTTCAACGACAATGATATTCATGTCTTTATGCAACACGCGTTGGCTACGATAGCCTGCCGCTCGCTTTCGGCGGACGAATGGACGCAGTTGGTGCTCGAAGCCGGCGGTTTCGGGGTAAAGACCATGGCGCTGCTGGACGAGGCGAATACGGGAACTTATGGAAATCCCGAAATCACCAAAGTGAATATTGGTGTCAAGAACCGTCCGGGCATCCTGATTAGCGGACATGACCTGAAAGACCTGGAAGAACTGTTGAAACAGACGGAAGGCACGGGCGTGGATGTATATACACACAGCGAGATGTTGCCGGCGCATTATTATCCCGCCTTTAAGAAGTACTCTCATTTTGTGGGCAACTACGGTAATGCCTGGTGGAAGCAACGTGAAGAGTTTACGGCTTTCAACGGCCCCATCCTGTTTACTACAAACTGTATCGTGCCGCCGCTGGCGAATGCCGTATATAAGGAAAGAATGTTTACCACCAACTCTACCGGGTATCCGGGCTGCAAGCATATCGAGAAGGACGCGACGGGCAGGAAAGATTTCTCCGAAATCATAGAGATGGCCAAACAGTGCCAACCGCCTACGGAGATTGAGCGCGGGGAGATTATCGGCGGTTTCGCCCATAACCAGGTTCTGCAACTGGCGGATAAGGTGGTGGATGCCGTAAAGAGCGGCGCGATTCGTCGCTTTATCGTAATGGCAGGGTGCGACGGACGTATGAAGAGCCGCGACTACTATACGGATTTCGCCAAATCATTGCCTCAGGACACTGTAATCCTTACGGCTGGTTGTGCCAAGTACCGCTATAACAAGCTCGGCCTGGGCGACATCAACGGCATTCCCCGCGTACTGGATGCCGGACAGTGTAACGACAGCTATTCTCTGGCGGTTATCGCCTTGAAGCTGAAAGAGGTGTTCCGGCTTAATGATATAAACGAGCTGCCTATTGTTTATAATATAGCCTGGTATGAACAGAAAGCCGTAATCGTATTGTTGGCGCTGTTGAGTTTGGGAGTGAAGGAAATACATTTAGGCCCTACTTTGCCTGCGTTCCTTTCTCCGAATGTGGCTAAGGTATTGGTGGATATGTTCCATATCGCGGGCATCGGCAGCGTGGAAGAGGACTTGAAGAAATTCGGGTTGGCTTCTTGAGCGGATAAGCCGATAGGGTAATAACGAGAGTGTGTCAAAACAAAACAAACGGTAAGCGTTTTTTTGTTTTGACACACTCTCAGCTTTTTAGTGACTCTCGTTCCGTAAAGAGAACGTTTTTCTTTACGCGAGATTGATTATCCTTCTGATTTCGGCCTCGGTTCCGCGGAACGGTCCGTGCGTTTGCAGCTTGATGGTGCACATGGCAGCGGCAAAGCAGCCCGCTTCCTGATAGGACGCGCCCTTGTTCCGCATATACAGATACCCCACCATATAGGTATCTCCGCAGCCTGTGGCATCCACTATTTGCAGGGCGGAGTAGGCGGGGATTTCGTGGAATTGTCCTTTGGCGTATATCAGCGAGCCTTTGTCTCCCAGTGTCAGCAATACCTCTTTCACGCCCCAGTCGGCAATGAGCAGGGCGGCTTCATGGGGTTCTTTGCATCCGGTGAGCACTTCCATTTCGGTTTCGTTGGCTTTTAATATATGGATATGCTTCAAGGCTTCTTTCTTTTCCGGCCAGTCCACGGGCAGCACCTTTTCATTATCCACCTTGCGCAGAAAGCCCTGAACGTCTACCGACAGCAGTCCTTTGCCCGACAGGTATTTGATGACGTCCAGCGAAAAGTCGTCAGCCAGCAGACTGCCCAAATGAATAATCCGGGCGTTGACGTCCCGCAAACCTTCCATTGTAAACGGATCGGCCTTTGCCGTGACACGTTGCGTACGTTCGTTCTGATTTTCTCCGTATATATTTTCAAAGCAGACGGAATGGGCGCTGGGCAGAGTTTTCACTTCGATGCCTTCTTTCCGTATATCTTCCGCTACGTTCATGTCGGCATCGGCCAGAGCCGTAACCAATAAAAAACCATTCGGGTCGAGATGCTTGATGGCATGCGCAAAATAGAAAGAAGTGCCGCCCGGCATGAATATCGTGTTCTTGGTGGTAACTATCTTGTCCTGTGTGATATAACCGATGCAGCATAAATCGTGTACACTCATTGTTCCCTGTTGTTTTTATTCGTTTATTTATTTGTAATTTTGCCGCAAAGGTAATGATTTATTGAGAAAAACAGTAATATTGATAACAACATCCGTAATCTGTATGTTGCTAAACTGAGGAAGTAAGCCTACATTTGCACAGGTTTAATGTAGTTTGAAGTATGAAGTCACGGAAAAAGAAAAAGATATATATGATAATAGGAATAATAACGGGTGTGATTATAGCGACAGGCGTGGCGGGTATTGTATTTGTCAACCGCCCGCAGTTTGGGAGACTGCCGCAGGGAGAACGGCTGGAGCGAATCAGAAAGTCGCCTCATTACAGGGACGGGCAGTTCCATAACCTGCATCCCACTGTGCAGATGACGGCAAAGAAAGGCCGTTTGGGCGCTTTATGGAGTTTTGTTTTCAAAAAAGAGGAAGGGCTTCGTCCACAAGAAGATGTTCCGGCCGTCAAGACGGACTTGAAAAGCATAGGACGGGACGAGAATGTGCTGGTGTGGTTCGGCCATTCTTCTTATTTTATCCAGGCGGACGGCAAGCGGATATTGGTAGACCCCGTTTTCTGTGCGGCCGCCCCGCTTTCTTTCCTTAACAAGCCGTTTAAGGGTACGGATATTTACAAGCCGGAAGATATGCCCGACATTGATTACCTGGTTATCACGCACGACCATTGGGACCATTTGGACTACGGCACGGTGATGCAATTGAAGGAGCGTACGGGTAAGGTCGTTTGTCCGCTGGGGGTGGGCGAGCATTTTGAATATTGGGGCTTCGACAAGTCGCGTTTGGTGGAACTGGACTGGTTTGAAGATGTCGGGCTCGATGAGGGCTTTCTTATTCACTGCCTGCCTTCCCGTCATTTCTCCGGACGTTTCCTGAAATCCAATCAGTCGCTTTGGGCTTCTTTCCTTATTGAAACTCCCTCGCAAAAGATTTATATGGGCGGAGACGGCGGATATGACACGCGTTTTGCCGAAATCGGTAAGAAATATCCGGGAATCGATCTTGCCATACTGGAGAACGGGCAGTATAATGAGGACTGGAAATATATCCATACCATGCCCGCTTATCTTGCGCAGGCAGCCGAAGATTTGAAAGCGGAGAAATACTTAACGGTTCATCACTCGAAGTTTGCCTTGGCAAGACACCGTTGGGATGAACCGTTAAGGAATGCCGTGAATCTGAAAGAGAAAGACTCACTGGATGTCCTGATGCCCGTAATAGGGGAGATTACTTATCTGAATTGAGTAGGGTGACCGGCATATGGACAACTGTCCTGTCAATTCTGCGCATATTTATATTCAGTCGGTGTCATCCCCGTTATCTTCTTGAACAGGCCGGTAAAATACTGCGTATTGGCATACCCTAATTTCTTGGCTACCGTGCCTACGGTATTCTCCTTGTCCAGCAACATTTTCTTTGCGATGTTGAGCCGCATTAGCTGGAAATACTCGTGAATACTTTTTCCGGTCTCAAACCTTAGCAAATCACCGAAATAACAGGGGGACAGGCGAAGGGCGTCCGCGCAATATTCCTCTGTGGGCAACACACCGCCTTCCAGCTTGCCGGACGAGATATATTCGCTCAGCAGCAACTTCGTTTTGTGCAGAATCGCCTTGTTGGCCTCACAACGGGTGATGAACTGGCGTTCGTTGAAACGTGCGCAATAATCCAGCAGCAACTCGATATAGCGTGAAATCAGCGTCTTGCTATGGCAATCTATGGAGTGCCGAAGCTCCTCTTCGATATTGCGGATACATTCTATGATTTTCATCTTTTCGCGCGATGACAGGTGCAGCGATTCGTTCAGCTTGTAAAAAAAGAAGGAGTACTCCTTGATGTGGCTTCCCAATGCAGTGTGCGCTATCAGCTCCGGATGAAAAGCCAGCAGCAGGCCTTTTTGAGTAAGTATATTGTTTATACCCAGCTTTATGGATTCGCCCGGCGTACGGAATATCAGTGTGGCGTTGGAGTAGTCGTAGTATTTGCGTCCGTACGTAAGCTCCCCGGCTTCTCCTTCCATCAGAATAATCGTATAGAAATCACACCGGATGGTGCGCTGCTCCAGGTTGGCTTTGGATAAGTCGATGACACTCACCAGCGGATGCAGCGTCTTGCAGCCCATACAACAATTACATTGATGTACAGTCTCTATATTCAGTATCTCTTTTTTCATAAGGACAATCTTATCCGCATCCTTTATATTTGTAGTTTTCTGTATTCGCCGGGTGTATACCCCACGTTCTTCTTGAAGATGCGATTGAAATGCTGCGAATATTGGAATCCCAGCTCATAGGCAATCTGGCTGACCGTCTTTTCCGTCCCGGCAATCATCTCTTTGGCTAAATCTATCATTCTGGTCTGAATGTATTCCTGCGCGCTTTTTCCGGTTTCTTTCTTTATCAGATCGCCGAAATAGTTGGGTGACAGGAATACTTTGTCGGCGAAGTATTTTACGGAAGGCAGCCCGTCCGTTTGCGGTTTGTCGCTTTGGAAATAATCGTCGAGCAAGGCTTCGAATTTCACCAGCACGCTCTTGTTGCTTTCCGAACGGGTGATGAACTGCCTTTCGTAGAAGCGCATGCAGTAATCCAGCAGCAGTTCGATGTTCCGCGAAATCAGACGTTTGCTGTGCTTGTCGATCGGGTGCTGGAGCTCCATTTCTATTTTCTCCAGACAATCCATGAATATGCCTTTTTCTTCCTCGGATAGGTGCAGGGCTTCGGCCGAGGCGTACGAAAAGAATGAGTACTGCTTGATGTCCTGTCCCAAAGAAGTTCCTTTAATCAGGTCGGGATGGAACAAAAGGCCGTGGGCGCTCGGCTTCACTCCCTGCTGCATCTCCGTTTCCACCACCTGTCCCGGAGCAAAGCTGGTGACCGTCCCTTCCTGGTAATCATAAATCTGCCTGCCGTAGCGGATGTCCCCGCATTTTACTTTTTTCAGAAAGAGCGCGTATATTCCGTAGTTCATCGTAAAATGTGTAGGGAACTTGGTGGCTTCCGACAGGTCTACCACGCTCACCAGCGGATGCAGGGTTTCAAGTCCGAAGAATTGGTTGTATTGGTCTACTGTGTCCAGTTTTATAACTTCTTTCATAAGGTATCGTTTTTAGTCCTGCACAAATGTAAAGAATAAAATCATACGTAGTACACCGCTTCGCGCAGAATCAGTAATTAGGTTACAAATGTCCGTAATTCGTTCACACGGGTGCGGTTGTCATTCGGTTACATTTGCAGTGTAATTTATTAATAGCTGGTTATATGACACTTAATGATTTTTTGGAATATGTAAAGACACGAAAGGCTCTCGATACGGAAGAGATACATCACTTTATGGACGAAATGAGTAATGAGGCGAGACGTGTTACATTTAAATTGAATACTTCCTATTATGCTCCGGACGAGGTGAGGGCGTTGCTCTCCGAACTTTTCGGAAAGCCCGTGCCGCCCTCGCTTCGCGTGTTCCCGCCGTTCTATACGGATTTCGGAAAGAATATTGAAATCGGTGATAACGTATTTATCAATGCCTGCTGCCATTTTCAAGACCATGGCGGGGTTACGTTGGGAGACGGCTGCCAGATAGGGCATAATGTGGTTTTTGCAACCCTCGACCACGGGCTTGCGCCCGAAGACCGTCATACCACATATCCTGCGCCTATCGTGCTTGGCAGGAATGTGTGGGTAGGTTCAAATTCCACTATTCTGCAAGGCGTGACGATTGGTGACAATGCGGTGGTGGCAGCCGGCGCGGTGGTGACGAAAGATGTTCCGGCGGATGCAATCGTAGGGGGAGTGCCTGCGAAAATTATGAAATATATCTGCTAAATCCTATCCGCCCGCTATTCCGTATGGACGGGACTGTGTGAAAGGCGGGAGAGGTGGTATAAACTGTTTACGGATGAAAACACACTGTGCGTCCGGCGTAAACGCATGATACGTTGAGGCGAAACGCATAGTGTGTTTCGCTTAAACGGACTGTCTGTTTCCGAACGGTGAAAGGAGAAGAATTCTATTGAATGAATTTTTTTCTTTATCAATCACGGTAAGCCATGTGGCGGTTGCCGTGAATTACCGGGGGAGATTTGTATAAAGAAAAAGCCCTGAAACTTATTGAGTTTCAGGGCTTTATTTCTAATTCTGCGGTGCGTACGGGACTCGAACCCGTGACCCCATGCGTGACAGGCATGTATTCTAACCAACTGAACTAACGCACCAGAATTTCATTTTATCATTGCTATCTCTCTCGATTGCGGTTGCAAAGGTAGGTGTTTTTTTTGAACCTGCAATAGCTGCGATAAACTTTTTTTCGGGGCTTTTTGGTTGCATTTACTTTACATCCTCATATTGAGAATATTGTAAAAAAAGGAAGTATCGTGATTTAACAACTATTTAGAAAACCGTTTATAGAGCGTTTATGTAGCATTTAGCATCCGATTGAACCCTTGTTTCTGAAGAAAACGAAACATTTTACGCCGACTTTTAAACTTCCTGCTCGAAAAGTTCGTTATTTTGCAATAAATCGTTATTTTTGCGAACTCAAAACAAGAATGTTGTAATTAGAAAACGATAAAAAAGAGATTTTAGGATGATGAAAACAGCCAAACTGTTACTTCACTGTCCCGACAAACCGGGCATCCTGGCGGAAGTAACGGACTTTATAACGGTGAACAAGGGTAATATTATCTATCTGGATCAGTATGTAGACCACGTAGAGAATATCTTTTTCATGCGTATCGAGTGGGAATTGGAAAATTTCCTGGTTCCTCAAGAGAAAATAGAAGATTATTTTGAAACGTTGTATGCGCAGAAGTACGGAATGAATTTCCGTCTTTACTTCTCGGATGCCAAACCTCGTATGGCTATCTTCGTGTCGAAGATGTCGCACTGCCTCTTCGACCTGCTGGCACGCTATACGGCAGGTGAGTGGAATGTGGAGATACCTCTTATAATAAGCAATCATCCCGACTTGCAGCATGTGGCGGAACGTTTCGGCATACCTTTCCACCTGTTCCCTATCACAAAGGAAACGAAAGAAGAGCAGGAGAAGAAAGAAATGGAACTGCTGGCCAAGCATAAAGTGAACTTCATCGTGCTGGCGCGCTATATGCAGGTAATTTCCGAGAAGATGATAGACGCTTATCCCAACCGAATCATCAATATCCACCACTCTTTCCTTCCGGCGTTTGTAGGAGCGAAACCCTATCATGCGGCATTTGAGCGTGGTGTGAAGATTATCGGCGCTACCAGCCACTACGTTACCACGGAGCTGGATGCAGGCCCTATCATCGAGCAGGATGTGGTGCGCATCACGCATAAGGACACCGTGCAGGACTTGGTGAACAAGGGTAAGGATTTGGAAAAGATTGTCCTTTCACGCGCCGTTCAGAAGCATATCGAGCGCAAGGTGCTGGCGTATAAGAATAAGACCGTAATATTTAATTAGTGGCTGATGAAGGTTGCAGTTATCAAATACAATGCAGGTAACATCCGTTCGGTGGACTATGCCTTGAGGCGTTTGGGCGTTGAGGCGGAGATTACGGCGGATGAAGCGGTGTTACGCGCTGCGGATAAAGTTATCTTCCCCGGAGTGGGTGAGGCGGAGACAACCATGAACTTCCTGAATGCCGGCGGCATGGGCAAGCTGATAAAAGAGCTGCGTCAGCCGGTATTGGGTATCTGCCTGGGCATGCAGTTGATGTGCCGCCATTCGGAGGAAGGAGATGTGGATTGCCTCGGTATTTTTGATGCCGACGTGAAACGTTTCGTTTCGCAAAAGCATGAGGATAAGGTTCCCCACATGGGCTGGAATACGATTTCGCAGACCGACAGCGACCTCTTCAGGGGCTTTACGAAAGAAGAATTCGTCTATTTCGTACACAGCTTTTATGTTCCGGTCAACGATTGTACGGCTGCCGTAACGGACTACATACTTCCGTTCAGCGCCGCTTTGCATAAGGATAACTTCTATGCCACCCAGTTTCATCCCGAAAAGAGTGGAAGTGTAGGCGAACGTATCCTGCAGAATTTTCTGGACTTATAGGCGGAAGATGCCGCTATTTGATAACTCGTAATTTGCAGTTAATTGACATGATAGAATTAATTCCCGCTATTGACATCATCGACGGAAAGTGCGTACGCCTCTCCCAGGGTGATTATGACAGCAAGAAAGTGTATAACGAGAATCCCGTGGAAGTAGCCAGGGAGCTTGAAGCGCATGGCATCCGCCGCCTTCATGTGGTAGACCTCGACGGAGCCGCTTCCCACCATGTGGTGAATTACTGCACGCTGGAGCGGATCGCTTCCCGCACTTCCTTGATTATAGACTTCGGTGGCGGGGTGAAAAGCGATGAAGATTTGGTCATTGCGTTTGAGAGCGGTGCGCAGATGGTGACGGGCGGTAGCATTGCCGTAAAGAATCCCGAACGTTTCTGTCACTGGCTGCAAACGTACGGTTCGGAGAAAATCATCCTCGGAGCTGATGTGAAAGACCATAAGATTGCCGTCAACGGTTGGAAAGACGAGAGCCCTTGCGAGTTGTTTCCTTTTCTGAAAGACTATGTGGAGAAAGGTATCCGCAAGGTTATCTGTACCGACATCAACTGCGACGGTATGCTGCAAGGCCCTTCCACGGCTTTGTATAAGGAGATACTGGAAGCGCATCCCGGCCTCTGCCTCATTGCCAGCGGCGGAGTGAGCTGCGCCGATGATATCCGCCGGCTGGAAGCGGCGGGTGTACCTGCCGTTATTTTCGGTAAGGCGTTGTACGAAGGGCGTATAACTTTCAAGGAATTGGAAGCATTTATGATGTAAGTCATAAATCCGAAATCATAAACAGAAAGAAGAGTGTTAGCAAAAAGAATCATTCCCTGCCTCGACATCAAAGACGGGCAGACCGTAAAAGGAACCAATTTCGTGAATCTGCGCCATGCAGGCGATCCGGTCGAGTTGGCGCGTGCTTATAGCGAGCAGGGTGCCGACGAGTTGGTTTTTCTGGATATAACCGCCAGCTTCGAGGGACGCAAGACGTTCGCCGAACTGGTGAAGCGTATTGCCGCCAACATCAGCATACCTTTTACCGTGGGTGGCGGTATCCATGAGCTGAACGACGTAGACCGGCTGCTGAATGCAGGTGCGGACAAGATTTCCGTCAATTCTTCGGCTATCCGCCGTCCCGAACTGATTGACGAGATAGCCAAGCATTTCGGTTCGCAGGTGTGTGTGCTGGCCGTTGATGCCAAGCAGACGGAAAAAGGCTGGTGGTGCTACCTTAACGGCGGACGTGTGGAGACCGGCAAAGAACTCTTTGCCTGGACGAAAGAAGCGCAGGAACGCGGCGCGGGCGAGGTGCTTTTTACCAGTATGAACCACGACGGCGTAAAGACCGGATATGCCAACGAAGCCCTTGCCACCCTTGCCGACAGGCTTTCCATACCCGTTATCGCATCGGGCGGAGCAGGCGCGAAAGAGCATTTCCGTGATGTCTTTCTGGAAGGAAAAGCAGATGCCGCCTTGGCTGCCAGCGTTTTTCATTTCGGAGAAATCAAAATTCCCGATTTAAAATCGTATCTTTGCGCCCAAGGAGTCGCGATGAGAAGATGATAAGGAGTTATAAGTTATGAGTTATAAGTTATTCGTTGCCGTACGAAGCGCGAATGAAAACGACTCATAACAATAACTCACAACAAAATAACTCATAACTTATAACTCATAACTTAAAAAGATGTTGGACTTTGATAAAATGAACGGACTTGTTCCGGCAATTATACAGGATGCTGATACGGCCAAGGTGCTGATGTTGGGTTTTATGAACCGGGAAGCATACGACAAGACGGTAGAAACCGGTAAGGTAACATTCTTTAGCCGCACCAAGAACCGTCTTTGGACGAAAGGCGAGGAGAGCGGCAACTTCCTGAACGTGGTTTCCATGAAAGAGGACTGCGACAAGGATACTTTGCTGATTCAGGTACATCCTGTCGGTCCGGTTTGCCATACGGGTACGGACACTTGCTGGGGCGAGAAGAACGAACAGCCCGTTATGTTCCTGAAACTTCTTCAGGACTTCATCGACAAGCGTCACGCCGAAATGCCGGAAGGCTCTTACACAACCAGCCTGTTCCGGTCGGGTGTCAATAAAATGGCGCAGAAAGTAGGTGAAGAAGCGGTTGAGACCGTCATTGAAGCGTGCAACGGCACCGACGAGCGTCTGATATACGAAGGAGCCGATTTGCTGTACCACCTCATCGTATTGCTGACCTCTAAGGGGTATCGCATAGAAGATTTGGCACGTGAGCTGGAAGAACGCCACGGTGCGGGCTGGAAGAAACACTAAGTTATTATGGACGAAGCGCTGATACGATATAAAGACGTGGAGATACACCAGCAGGAGCTGTGCGTATTGAACGATGTAAACCTGGAGCTGCATAAAGGGGAGTTTGTCTACCTCATCGGTAAAGTAGGTTCGGGCAAGACGAGTTTGCTCAAAACCTTTTACGGCGAACTGGATGTTGCAGCGGGCGATGCCGAGGTGCTGGGATATGATATGCTGCATATCAAGCGCAAGCATATTCCGCAGTTGCGTCGTAAATTGGGTATCGTATTTCAGGATTTCCAGTTGCTCACCGACCGTACGGTGTACGACAATCTTGAGTTTGTGCTCCGTGCCACCGGGTGGAAGAATAAGGGAGAGATAAAAGACCGTATCAACGAAGTGCTGCAGTTGGTGGGCATGAGCAATAAAGGCTATAAATATCCCAATGAATTGTCTGGGGGCGAGCAGCAGCGTATCGTGATAGCCCGTGCCGTACTCAACTCTCCGGAAATCATCCTTGCCGACGAGCCTACGGGAAATCTGGATGTGGAGACGGGCTTTGCCATAACCCAGCTTTTGCACAGCATCAGCGCGGCGGGTTCGCTGGTTATTATGACTACGCACAACATGCAGTTGCTTTGGGAATATCCGGGACGCGTATACCGTTGTGCTGACCATTTGATAACGGATGTGACGGAACAGTATTCCGTCGCGTCGTCAACAGAAGAAAAATAAACAAGATTATATAACATTTTAATACAGGAACGAAAATGAAAGTTTTAAAGTTTGGAGGTACTTCAGTAGGTTCGGCTCAGCGAATGAAGGAAGTGGCCAAATTGATTACCGATGGTGAACGTAAGATTGTGGTTCTCTCTGCCATGTCGGGTACCACAAACACATTGGTTGAGATTTCGGACTATCTGTACAAGAAGAATCCGGAAGGTGCTAACGAGATTATCAACAGGCTGGAAACGAAATACCGCCAGCACATTGATGAGCTCTATGCCACTCCCGAATATAAACAGAAAGGTCTGGAACTTATCAAATCTCATTTCGACTATATCCGTTCTTACACCAAAGACCTCTTTACGCTGTTCGAGGAGAAAGTAGTGCTGGCGCAGGGCGAATTGATTTCTACCGCCATGATGAACTACTATCTGCAGGAATGCGGCGTGAAGTCGGTTCTGCTTCCGGCTTTAGAATACATGCGTACGGACAAGAACGCGGAGCCCGACCCTGTTTATATCAAAGATAAACTCCAGGTTCAACTCGAACTGCATCCCGATGCGGAAATCTACATCACACAAGGTTTCATCTGCCGCAACGCCTATGGCGAGGTAGACAACCTGCAACGCGGCGGCAGCGATTATACCGCTTCCCTGATAGGCGCTGCCGTCAATGCTTCCGAAATCCAGATTTGGACGGACATCGACGGTATGCACAACAACGACCCGCGTATTGTAGACAAGACTTCTCCGGTGCGTCACCTTCATTTTGAAGAAGCGGCCGAGCTGGCATACTTCGGCGCAAAAATCCTGCACCCCACCTGTATTCAGCCCGCCAAGTACGCCAACATCCCCGTGCGTCTGCTCAATACAATGGACCCGACGGCTCCGGGTACACTCATCTCCAACGATACGGAGAAGGGAAAAATCAAGGCGGTAGCCGCTAAGGACAATATCACGGCCATCAAAATCAAGTCCAGCCGTATGTTGCTTGCTCACGGTTTCTTGCGTAAAGTGTTTGAAATCTTTGAAAGCTACCAGACTTCTATCGACATGATTTGTACGTCCGAGGTAGGCGTATCCGTCTCTATCGACAATACCAAGCATCTCAACGAGATTCTGGACGATTTGAAGAAATACGGTACGGTGACGGTAGACAAGGATATGTGTATCATCTGCGTGGTAGGCGACCTCGAATGGGAGAACGTCGGCTTTGAAGCCAAGGCGCTCGATGCCATGCGCGACATACCGGTGCGTATGATTTCTTTCGGCGGCAGCAACTATAACATTTCTTTCCTTATCCGCGAATGTGATAAGAAACAGGCTTTGCAGTCGCTCAGCGATGCGCTGTTCAATGAGTAACAAAAGAAAACAATAGATATGAGCGCTTTTACCTTCTTGATAAAAGCGCTCTTTTTAACTGAACGAAGATATAACCCATAATAATTATATGAAAGGAACATTTCCTATTGACAAATTCCGCGAACTGCGTACCCCGTTTTATTATTACGACACGAAGGTGCTGCGTGATACCCTTGCCTGTATCCGTACCGAAGCATCGAGATACGAGAACTATTCGGTGCATTATGCGGTAAAGGCCAACGCCAATCCTAAAGTCCTTACCATTATCCGTGAAAGCGGGTTGGGAGCCGACTGTGTGAGCGGCGGTGAAATCCGTGCGGCCATCAAGGCCGGCTTCCCTGCCGATAAGATAGTGTTTGCAGGTGTAGGCAAAGCAGACTGGGAGATAAACCTCGGATTGGATTATGATATCTTCTGCTTCAACGTAGAATCCGTTCCGGAGCTGGAAATCATCAATGAGCTGGCCGCTGCGAAAGGCAAGACAGCCAATGTCGCTTTCCGCATCAATCCCAACGTAGGCGCGCATACGCATGCCAACATCACCACCGGATTGGCTGAAAACAAATTCGGCATCAGCATAGAAGATATGGATCATGTGATAGACGTGGCGCAGGAGATGCAGAACGTCAAGTTCATCGGGCTGCACTTCCACATCGGTTCGCAGATACTGGATATGGGCGATTTTGTGGCTTTGTGCAACCGTGTCAACGAGCTGTTGGATAAGCTCGAAGCCCGCCGGATACGTATCGGGCACGTCAACGTGGGCGGTGGTCTCGGCATTGACTACGGGCATCCCGACCGTCAGCCTGTACCCGACTTCAAAAGTTATTTTGAAACCTACGATAACTGCCTGAAACTCCGTCCTTATCAGACGCTTCACTTTGAATTGGGACGTTCGGTAGTGGGGCAGTGCGGTTCGCTCATCTCAAAGGTGCTGTATGTGAAACAAGGTACTAACAAGCAGTTTGCCATTCTCGATGCGGGTATGACGGATTTGATTCGTCCCGCACTCTACCAGGCGTTTCACAAGATAGAGAACGTCACTTCCGATGCTCCGCAGCAAACCTACGATGTGGTGGGACCTATCTGCGAATCATCCGATGTCTTTGGCAAGGCTGTCGACTTGAACGGTGTGAAGCGTGGCGACCTTATAGCCCTTCGCTCTGCCGGAGCTTACGGTGAAATTATGGCTTCGGGGTATAACTGCCGCGAGTTGCCGCAAGGTTATACGTCGGACGAGCTGGTATAGGCGCAGTACGAGATATAAAGATTTATTAAGCACAGGAACATTCTCTATGTTTCTGTGCTTGTTTTTTATAGCTACTTGATTTTTTTATTGTATTTTTACGGCACTAACATCTGATATAAACTCCATTATGAAACACAAGTCGATTTTCTTTTCAATCAGTCTGGTATTTAGCTCATTTTGTCTTTCGGCGCAGGAATTGCCGAAAGAGGTAGTCTGGCAAGAGGTAGAGGGAGTTAATGTACCGGTTCCGCCTCAAACGCACCCCCGTTTGTACGTTCGCTCATCTGATTTGCCCGCATTGAAGGAGCGGATGAAAACTCCTCAGGCGCAACAGACGCTTTCTCTCATGAAGGAGCTGAGTAAAGACCGTACTCCGGCCGAAGAGGCTGCCGTTACGAATCGCGGTTTCCGCTATTATTACGAGATGCGCGGCGTTACGTCGCGGGTGCAGTTGCAGGCTCTCGACTATCTGCTGGAAGGCGACAAGCGTCTGGCCCGCCGTGCCATTACAGCCATGCTCGATACGTTGCAACGCGCTTCTTTCGGCACTCGCTCCGACTTGTCGCGGGCCAGCGGAGCTATGCTGATAACGGGTGCCATGGTATATGACTGGTGTTACGACCAAATGAAGAGTTCCGAGAAACAAGCTTACATCAAAGAGTTTATCCGTCTGGCGAAGAGTATGGAATGCGGTTATCCGCCACGCAATAACCAGCCCATAGCGGGGCATCCGTCGGAGTGGATGATTATGCGTGATATGCTGTCGGCAGGTATTGCCATTTATGACGAGTATCCCGATATGTACAATCACGTCATTACCATGCTCTATCGTGATTATATCCCGGCACGCAATTATTTCTATGCGGGGCAGAACTACCATCAGGGCACGAATTACGTGCATGTCCGTTTTGCCTGCGACCTCTTTCCCTTGTGGATTTTAGATAAGATGGGAGCCGGCGGCATTTACAGCTCTTCGGCAAGATTTGTGCTCTACGATATTATTTACCGTAGGCGTCCCGACGGAGTGTTGATGCCTGCGGGTGATGATTATCCGCAGAACCGTCCCGCATTGCTTACCATGCCGACACCCATGTTTTTGGCTTCCAGCTATTATAAAGATGAATATCTGGCTTATGAGTTCGAGCGTAATCCCCATTTGAATAAGTCGGGCAACGAGTCAATGAACCACTGTCTGATATACGAACTGTTGTGGCGTGACTACGACCTGAAAGGAAAATCTCCCGACGACCTTCCTTTGACACGTTATTCCGGTACTCCCTACGGCTGGATGATTGCCCGTACGGGCTGGGACGCCAACAGTGTGATTGCCGAAATGAAAATCAACGAGCAGTTTGTGGGCAATCATCAGCACATGGACGGCGGCAGTTTCCAGATTTACCATAAAGGCCCTTTGGCTATCGATGCCGGCGCTTATAGCGGTAGTTCGGGCGGTTACAACAGCCCCAACAACAAGAATTACTTCAAACGTACCATCGCTCATAATTCGTTGCTGGTGTACGACCCTGACGAAAAGTTCGGCTGTTGGAACTATGGCGGTGGCGGAAAGACCAGATTCGCATCCAATGACGGCGGGCAGCGTATGTGTGGTGAAGGTTGGAAAACTTGCAATTCGCTCGACAGCCTTTTGTCCGAGGAGTATACGGTGGGTAAAGTGTTGGCTCACGGATTTGGCCCTGATGCGCAAGCTCCCGATTATTCTTATTTGAAAGGCGATATTACCCAGGCCTATACCCGGAAAGTGAAAGAGGCCAAACGCTCTTTCGTATTTCTCAACCTGAAGTCCGAAACAGTGCCTGCCGCACTTATTGTGTATGACAAAGTATCGGCTTCCAATCCCGATTTCCGGAAATACTGGCTGCTGCATAGTATCGAAGAGCCTGCGCTTGAAGGCAACACTTTCACTGTTCGGCGTACCAAGGACGGTGATAGCGGTATGCTGCATAATACTGTTCTTTTACCCCAAGCGGATAATATCCGTATTGATAAGGTTGGCGGCCCCGGCAAGGAAAACTGGGTGTTCGGTACTAACTATCCCAACGATGCCGTAGCCCCTTATCTTGACAATGCCAATGAGCGTGGAGCTTGGCGGGTAGAAGTTTCACCCGCTGCCCCTGCCGTTACCGATAACTTCCTGAATGTGATACAGGTTACCGATAACCGATGCAATCAGTTGAACGAAGTACTGCGTATTGAGAATGACCGGATAGTAGGCGCTCAGTTAGCCGATCGTGTCGTTACGTTTGCCAAGAGTAGCGAACCGTTGCAGAAGGACTTCACGCTGACAGTTAACGGTACAGGTACATATAAATTCGTCATCACCGACCTTAAAGCAGGTAATTGGCAGGTAAAGAAGAACGGCCGCGTCTTTATTCCGTTGGCCGAGGTACGGGCTTCCGACGGGGTGCTTGCTTTTGAGGGGACGGCCGGTAGCTATGAATTTTGTAGGTGACGTAAATAAACGGTAGAATATATCATTTTGGTGTTGTAAGTTTTGTTGGCTGTAAAATATTCAAGCGTAATTGAAAACTCTTAATTTTAAAGAGGAGCTTCAATTACGCTTGAAGCAATAAATAGTTGTTATTTACTTATTATAGAATCTAAAAACAGCTTATATATGAAGATTGAAGATATTATAAATCAAATAAATTTTAGAAGTAACCCAAAGTCGGCTTTATACTTTGAGCTATTTATTCAGAATTTACTTAAGTTACATTTGGAAAAACAAGGTAAGCAGTTTATTAGTGATTACGTTATTGATGGCAATCGGTTAGATGGTTATTCTACAAATGGTATAGGAAATTATGAGGGACCTGTGGCATTTGAAATTAAATATACTCATAGATATAATCCAATGATAATGAGATATACAGTCAGGCAACTGACAGGTATATTAGATTCTGAAAAAATAAAGCATATGATATTAATTTATCCTGCTGATTCTGATAAAATGAGATACTTTCTCAGAAATGAAAATCCGAATTTGATTTTATGGGGAATTACGGAAATAAATGGATTGATTGATGCGAATAAAGAAGAAGCTGAATATATTGCTAATAGCTTATTTAAGTTAGAAATCAAGAAGGAACTCAACAGAAGGGATAATGATTGGAAGAAATCACGAGAAGAACTGTTGACATCCGTAAAAAAGGCATATAAAAAAGGAAATATCTCGCTGTTATTGGGTGCAGGTGTATCATGTAGTGCAGGGCTTCCTAACTGGAAGACTTTGTTAAACTCTCTATACACTAATTTTGTTAATAAGATTTTTAATGACGATACTGTAGATGATGATACTATTAAAGCTATCACGAATAAATTTATAGAAATAAACAATAATTCGACATTGGCTATTGCTCGTTATCTAAAAGCAGGATTGTCGCAAAAAGACGATGATATAATGTTTATATCTGCTGTAAAGGATGCTTTATATAGTTCGCAAAGAACTTCATCTCCATTAATAGAGTCCATTACGAATTTGTGTATTCCTAAAAGAAGTGGGGCTAAAGTAAAATCTATAATTACTTATAATTTTGATGATTTAATAGAAGAATCTCTCAGCAAAGTAAAACTTGAATATAAGACGATATATAGAGATGAAGAACAGCATGATTCTGATGAATTGCCAATATATCATGTACATGGTTTTATTCCTGGTAGAGAGAGTTTTGATAGAGAAGCTTCTTTGGTCTTTTCAGAAGAAGCGTACCATAAGGTTTATTCTGAGCCATATCATTGGTCTAATCTTGTTCAATTAGCGACATTGCGTGAGAATAATTGCTTAATGATTGGATTATCATTAAGTGATCCTAATCTACGGCGTTTGCTGGAAATTGCAGCCCAAAAGCAATCGAAGAATTGTAGGCATTACGCTTTTATTCAAAGATTGAGTAATGATAGTTTGATAGACGATTCAAGCTGTGTGAAGATAAATGAGGCATCAGTAAATAAAATATTGCAAACACATCATATCATTCAGGAAAAAATGATGGAAAGTTTAGGAACAAGAGTTATATGGTTTGAGGATTATAGTGAAATTCCTGTCTTATTAGATGAGATACGAAAATAGGTATCTTTGTTGTGCAAATAATGATCACCTTGAATATCCATAATAAAATATATACATCAGCAATATGAAACAATATGAAGCTGTCATAGAAACTTTAGATAAGTTGGGTGGAGTCGCAACTTTAGGCGAATTGAACAGAGAAGTTTTTAAAATAACCGACTGTGAATGGAAAACAAAAACACCATTTGCCAGTATCCGCCGCATTGTGCAAAAAACTAAAGGTATTTACAAAATAAAGCCCGGACTATATGGACTTGAGAAATACAGAAAACAGATAGAAGATAGGGGGATTATAGTTGAAACCGAGAAGAATAAAGATTCGAACGATGTCATAATGTTCAACCATACTTACTATCAAGGTATTTTATTAATAATAGGTAAATACCATAACATGCAGACTTTCGTACCCAAACAAGATAAAAACAAGAAATTCTACGATGGGCGTAAGCTACATGAACTTTCTACTCTTTCGGAACAGCCGCCTTATTCCTATCCTCAAATGACAAAGCGCAGTGCCACTATTGATACGATATGGTTCAACGGACGTAATATGCCTCATTCATTTTTTGAGATAGAACATTCTACTGACATCCAGAATTCTTTACTGAAGTTCAACGACTTGCAAGATTTCTATGTAAGAATGGCTATTGTCGCTGATATAAAACGTAAGCCTGAATTTGAAGCTAAGATGCAGTTTCATGCATTCGATCATTTACGGTTGAACAAACGCGTGGCGTTTTTAAGTTATGATGCGCTTATTAAGCAGTATGAAATGGAACAGGAAAAACAATCATTTGAATTTATCCTTTAGAACTTGTAACTACTTATACTGTTATGTCTATATACTTAGTCAGAGTGAGGCTATTCAGCAATACTGCTTTTGAATGGATTTTTGAAAAAGTCAACAAAAGATTATAGTAAGCAAATTAAGATTGCTAAACAAATATTGGAGAATTTTGAATTATGAGAAAGTTAGATGAAAATAAGTTAGCAAAATTGCATACGGCAGGTGAGTTGTTAGATAGGAAATATGGAGAAATAGGGACGGAATTCCGAACCTCTTTTCATGAAAAATCAATTGCATGGTATTATGGCGAGATATTGCGTGATCATCGTAAGGAGTTAAAGATAACTCAGCAGGAGTTGGCAGAGAAAGTTGGTACGGCACGAAGTTATATTGCCCGTGTGGAAAAAGGAGAAACTGATATTCAAATTTCAAGTTTTTTCCGTATAGTCCGTGTTTTGGGTATTGAATTTACTCCTTTTTATAGGTTAATGCATTTCTCCTAACTAAGATATGGTTAAGATACAGCTAATTGACTAATTGATGCACTTCGGTTAATGTAGGCAATCTCCATTTGCCCACTGTATTTGTAACTTTCCTACATGGGGCATTAGCTTCAGTCCATGCAATAGTGGGAGTTGGTTGAATGAAGTACAACGTATTGAGAATGACCGGATAGTAAGTGCTCAGTTAGCCGATCGTGTCGTTACTTTTGCCAAAAGTGGCGAACCGTTATAGAAAAATTTCATCCTTACAGGTAACGGCTATGAATTTTGTAGGAAATGTAAATAATATTTTGTAGAAATCTTGCCTGATTCAACTTTGATAATAACGAGCTATCTTAGAATAGAACTGATTTATTACATGGTTATAATTCGCTAAATGTATATCTATAATCGAAGTTTTGAGTATCTTTGTACATTGGAAAAATATATCAATATGGATTTTGATAAATATATACAACAACAATCTTTGGAACTACAAGATACTGAAGATCTTGAAAGCAAGCAGGAATTAGAGGCTCTTCAACAAGAATATTCTGTTGAAGACGAGGCTGAAAAAGAGCATAGTGATGAAAAAATTATAATGGAGGACCCGTTTAATCCTCAAGATATTGATATAAAGACCAAAACAATGTCACTTGATAATATAATCAAGCGTCTGAGGGAAAATGAAATTGATATGGCTCCTGACTTTCAGCGGCAAGGAAATCTATGGCCGATAGAGAAACAAAGCCAATTAATTGAATCCGTTCTTATTAAACTGCCTTTGCCGGCTTTTTATTTTGATGGGTCAAATGATAATAAATGGTTGGTTGTAGATGGGTTGCAAAGGTTAAGTGCTATTAAGAATTTTGTTGTTGATAAATCAATGGCGCTATATGGCTTAGAATTCTTAAAAAAATTAGATGGTTTTAAATTTGATGATTTGCCAAGAGCATACCAACGTCAAATTGAGGAGGCTGAAATTATGGCCTATATCATTAATCCTGGTACTCCGGAAGATGTTAAATTTAATATTTTTAAACGAATTAATACGGGTGGACTTGTACTTGCTGCTCAAGAGATTCGCCATGCTTTGAATCAAGGTACTCCGGCTAAATTTGTTGCAGAATTAGCAAATTTGCAAGAGTTCAAAAGGGCCACAGGTTGGGTTATTGCAACAGATAGAATGCTTGATAGAGAATTTGTTACACGTTTCATTACTTTTTATATAAATTCACCTGCTGATTATAAACCAGATTTGGATACTTTCATGTCTAGATCCATGGGACAATTGAAATATAAAACGGAGAGAGAATTACTTGCGATAAAGAATAATTTTATTGAAGCAATGAAATTGTCTTCTGCTATTTTTTCTCGTTGGGCTTTTCGGAAAGTTTATAATATAACAGCGAGACGTAAGCCTATCAATAAAGCTCTGTTTGAGGTTTGGAGTGTTGAATTGGCAAAATTATCAGATGAAGAAAGAAAACTTGCATTAAAACGTAAGAAGGCAATATTTAATGGCTTTGTCAAATTGATGAACGAAGATGTTTTTTTTGGTAATGCTATAACATCTGCTACAGGGGATAAAAGCCGAGTTAGATATAGATTTTCAAAAATTGAAGAATTATTAAAACAGCAATTAATATGATTAAATCAATTCATATTCAGAATTTTAAGTCTTTGAAGAATATCTTAATGATTCCAGCTTCTTTAAACCTTTTAATGGGATTAAATGGAATGGGAAAGTCTTCATTTATTCAAAGCCTGTTACTGCTTCGGCAAAATAAAAAGTCTGGATTAGCTAAGTTCGCACTGAACGGTTCATTGACGGAAATAGGTAGGGGGCGTGATGCTTTGTATCAAGATGCAAATAAAGAAATAATAGGTTTTTATTTTGATATGGAGGCTAATGGAGAATTGCAATCATTCCCTTGTACCTTAACCTATCAGGCTGAAAATAATGTTTTGGATAATAACTCTGAATGGCCTATAGGATGTTTGGAGCGCTATTCTTTGTTCAATAATGATTTTCAATATTTGGAAGCAGAACGAACAGGACCTCAGACCGATTATCCTATGTCATATGCAGATGTTGTAGAGAAACATCAGTTAGGAGTAAAAGGAGAATTTACAATTCATTATCTCAATGCTTTCGGTACGAGTTTGAAAGTACCTAAGACTCTATGCCACAAAAAAGCAAAATCCGATACTTTATTTCATCAAACTGCGGCTTGGTTGGGTGAAATTAGTCCTGATGTAAAATTTGATATTCAAGAAATACCTGGAACGGATAAGGTAATTCTCAATTATCAATTTGTAAATCAAGACTCGTTGAGTAAAAAATTTAGGCCTAAAAACGTAGGCTTTGGAATTTCGTATGTATTACCCGTTATTGTGGCGCTATTGAATTTTAAAAAGGATAAAATAGTGATATTAGAGAATCCGGAAGCTCATATACATCCAAGAGGACAAGCTGAAATGGGACGGCTGATTGCATTAGCTGCTGCTGCGGGTATGCAGTTGTTCGTTGAAACTCATAGTGATCATATTGTGAATGGAATTCGAGTTGCGGTTAAAGAGAAATTGATTGATTCAAAAGATGTCAATATCTCTTATTTCTCTCGACAAACAACAGAGACAGAACAATTTTGTAGAATACAAAATATACAGGTAGATAGAACAGGAGAATTGAGCGATTATCCGACAGATTTTATGGATGAATGGAACAACCAACTACTGAAATTAATTTAGTTTATGGAACTAATTTTTAATGAACAATCAATTATTCCCTGTGCAAGTGATTTGTCTACTGCTTGTTCGGCTGTGATACAATTTATTAAAACATATAAAGAGGCGGAGAAACACGAGTTTAAACGTATTCGCTACGAAAAATCATTTGATAGAATTGGGATCGCTCCAAATTTTACACTTAATGATTTCTGTTGCAATCCTAAATTCAAAACATTAGGTGGATTGTTATTGGGATTAGCTAGACATCCATTTATTGAAAATAACTCTCCGGAAGAGTCTCGATTTGTTAATAATGACTTTTATATAAAACGGGGAGATTTGGAAATTCAAGTTGAGGGATTGGGGATTACTTATTTGTATAAGAGTATCGGAATATCATTTTGTTTCAATCCTTTTTGGAAACAAATAAAGCATCGGTTATATGTTAGAGGTTCAGAAGCAGGAGAATACGATGTGGTAGCAATTTCTCATCCTGATCATTGTAATGAGGCTGACTTTATTGAACACAAGGAATTATGGAAGTCAATAGAGTTAGTAGAATCACAAATTGATCCTGTAAATAAACCTATTGTTCTAAGGGATGACCATGGTAAAGACAAGTTATTGATTTTCGCACATAAATTATGTCATTCCCCATATGTTGTTGAAATAGTTAATTCCATTCCATATAATCCTCATGAGAAGCAGTTTATTCGCAAAGTGAAAGAGAATGGTCTAATTGAAATTGTTTTAACTAATACAGATAAAGGATTAGGATTAGTTCTGCAATCTACAGGGCGCAACATGCAAGAAACAATTGAAATAGCAAAGATTTTAGAAGAGCAATATTCCTAGTTTGAGATTTATGGTAATAAAAATATTGCAGAAAAGTAGAGAATATAGATATTGCTCTTTTGGATAGTAGGGAGCAATGTCTGTACAAGAAGATGTTGCTTACGGTTATGATTTACCTTTTTGACGAATGTTTGTAAGTTGTGCTGCTATACCTATATATTACGGACACAGCGTATCGCATAATTATTTTGTGGAAAAGTATTCCAATCAACATAGCCTATTTCTCCTTGTTGATAAGCAGGATTTAGAATTATAAATACCGTACCGGGAGTAGACCAGAAAAGTCCTCGTAATCCGCTTTCTGTATGTAGAGAGCCATATTGTGGAACGTAGCCGCTATAAGGAAGAAACAGGGTATTACCGAATTTATAACCTGTGATTCCATTTAGAGTAGCATCAACTATATATTGGGAACTGACTAGTTGATGCACCTCGGTTAATGTAGGCAATCTCCATTTGCCCGCTGCATTGATAACTTTCCTACATGGGTCATTAGCTTCAGTCCATGGAGTAGTGGGAGTTGTAATATCCGGATATGGGTTAAGGGTATTACATATAAAGAAAGCGCCGCTTTCTGCTCGAGCTTCATATTTTTCTGTGCTACTGTAAAAAAGATACTGGTTGCTACTTTTGTATAAGTTTCCATTAGCCCATAATGCTCCCCCTATAATATACCCTTCTGTCGTAGTGAGCGACACATTACTATAATATGTATTATTGGCGGCCATTGTAAGCCCCGATAGCGTAACGCTTTTATTAGTAAACGCTTTCCCGCCAATCGTAAGATTCAGTTTCACCGTTACGCTGGCGGAAGTTTGCGGTAATAGGTAGATATAGCCGCTATATGCACTCATTGCGTTGGGGTTGTCCCAAGTGAGATTTATGCTACCGGTCGTTGCCTGTATGGTGAATGTGCCATTTGTAAAAGTATAGGTCGCGTTATGCTTAGGCAATGTCACTGTACCCGCACATGCCGTAATCGTTCCCATTCTTCCAGCCTGAGCTATCGCTTGCACCCTGTATCGTGCGCAATGATGCTTGAATACAATACCGCTCAACGTATATCTACTTCCTATATTATTGATAACGACACCGGGCTTTACATACGTCATAAAGTTTTGCCCGTTTGTGGCGGGGACACTTGCGGAGCCATTGGTAAAGGCGGCTATCGCATTGGAATTCCCGTACGAATAGAAGATGAATGTGTAAGTTCCTGCCGGGACAACCAGGCTTTTGACGGTTTGTACGGTACTTCCCGATAACTTGTAATCCCCGTATCCCGCGTAGTTCGATGTGGAAATCCCCGCAGCGGTTGCCGACTTGTAGGCTACCACCCGAAAAACGATGTTATCATCCATATTCGCCCAGCGGGTAGTCGCTTCTCCCTCGGCCGTTCCCGTCGCACCGTTGTCGTGCAGTGTACTAATCTCCATATCCAAACCGTCTTTTCCCTTTACCTCGATAGCCTTTTCCCTTCCGCTTCGTGTACCGGTAATTTCTTCCGTACTCCAGCCGTTCGTCTGTGGCGCTTCCACTTCAATCAGTATGCCGTCGGAACAAACGTTTTCCGTTTCTTCCTCTTTTCCGCATCCCGCTGCCAGCAGGATAGCCACTATGTAGAATATGCCTCTTATTTTCCGTCCCATATTGTCCTAAGATAAAATAATCCTCTCAAGGTAAAGTAATCGTTCCCGAACCGGCAACCGTCTGTCTGCCCCATGCTTCAGCCGATACGCTCGTGGCTATCACTAACGTCTTGTCTCCCGTAAGCGCTGCCGCTTCCGTGGTATACCCCGCATTGCTCACGGCTTTAATATTCACTATATAGCGGCAATTCCTTTTTATCGGTATATAATTTCCCCCGGCGGTAAGGTCTACCCTGTAATAGTTCGTGCTTCCCGCATAAGTTCCGCCCACGACAAGACATACATTATTATCCTTGTTGCTCCCTTGCGGCGTTTCCGCTACATAGATAGTCCGTATCAAAGATTTACCGTCCGTACAGGTATAAGTCAGCGTGCCGTTTGTTCCGGCATCCGGGGGGATGGATACGTTTGCGACCACATTACCGGTGATGGTTCCCCCGTTCACGGGAGCGGCATAGCCTTTGTCCCTGGTACGGTACACGCTGACGCTTTTCAAGGTGAACCCGTTTACTCCCGCTGCCGTTTCTCCGCTGAGCGCACAACCCACATCTATACGAGCCAGCGCACGGAGCAGCGTGATTGTTCCCAGAGATGTGGCAGAGGAGATTACCTGTGCCGCCGCCGTCTCTCCCCACATGGGGAAACGCGTGTAGTTCGTCGTGCCCGTTGCGTTCCATTTTCCGCCGGCACCGAACGTAATCATTTTCAGCGCATCGTTTTTAGAAGTGTTCTCCGGTATGACGGGCAGTTTCTTTCCCGCATTGGCTATGACGACGAGCCGATACTTCTCTCCGGCGCGGCTCTGCTTCAAGGTTACCGTATACTTTCCGCCTTGCAGCAGCACTTGCGGCGCTTCGTAACTGAAAGTTTCCGTTGTACCGGCGGCTTTGAATACCAGCACTTTCAGTTGGGCGATGTCTATCGCATTCTCTTCAACGGACGTAATGGCGCGGGTGGCGGCATCCCGTTCCGTTTCCGGCAGTGAAAGGCGGAGCGTGAGCATCACTTCATCATCATCGGCTGGCATGTCGGGCTGTCCGGTGTCGCAAGCCGATAAGGCAATGATAGCGGCCATAGCGGTTACGATATATAATGTAGCGGTTTTGCTTCTATGTCTCAATACCCCTTTCATACTCTTGTCTCTTTACATTTCCGTCTCCTGTTCCACTTCTCCCCAGGGCAGCACTGTCACAAACGTCCTCACTTCGGCATATCTGAAATCTATTTCAATGTCCGTCTGCTTTCCGGCTGCCGCGCATAAGGGTTGCTGTTGCTCGTCGTGTGTAACGGTGCATAGCTTCTCCTGTCCCCTGTATATCTCCACTTCTATACATTCTCCCTTTTCCGTAGGAAAGATGCGGAAGGGCGGGGCGTAGGCATCCCCTTGTCCGTCCGTGAGGGTCAGTGGCTTGTAGCCCGAATCCTCTCCGGTCACTTTTCCCATGAAGTTCATTTCGCTGCCCGTTCCCTTCACGATAAAGGTATAGCCTTCGCCTTTGTCGGCATACCGTTCGGTCAGATAGCACGCGCGTATGCTCAGCCCTGCCGCCAGTCTTTCCATGACCAGCGTGATGTTTTCTTCCCGTATGCCTCTTGTTGCGGTGTTGCTCAACTCCTTACGGCAGTAAAAGAGGTCGGTAACGGGCAGATGATTTCCCTCGGCATACTGTTTCAGCTTCAGCCGCGCTTCCTCAATCGGAGTGCCCGGTTTGATTTCGGCGGTTATCAGCGTATCTTCCTTGACGTTTCCCCATGCCACCAGCGTGAGCCTGTCATCCTTGTAGTGCCCGAAGAGGTAATCCGACGATACTCCCGCAGGAATCATGCGCACAAATCCGTTCTCGCCGAACAGATACACTTCCGACTTTTCCAGCACCTCGCTTTCGGTGAGGTCGTTGCCTTCGGCATCCACTACCCGTACGTTTACTTCATACTGCATGCAGGCGCTTGTATCTTCCCGCACGCATGATGCGTACAGGAAGATAAGTCCGGCATACAGTGCCGTAAGTATGGATGGGTGAAGATGCTTCATGGCTGTATTGTACTCTCGGCTGCTTATTCAAATGTTACGTCTTGGGTAATGTTCAACGCCCAGTCGGCGACGCTCACCGTCAGCTCCAGTGAAGTAGGGGTTATCTCTCCGTCGGGGTCTTCGGTTCCTATGCTCTTAATCGTGGCTTTTACGGCATAGGTGGTGTTGCGGGCGATGGTGGAAGTCCCTGTACCCGAAGTCCCGGTAATAGTTGTTCCCGTCTGTTTTTTGTTGATGACGACGGGGTAGTAAATGGTAGTTCCCGTGTCACTCGCGTTTTTCTTGAAAGTACCTTCCAGTACCAATGCCGTACGGGTAGTCTCTTCGTTGGGGAAGATATAGAACCAATAGTCGGTTTTATGTTCCGTTTTTACGTTGACGGCCGGGGTTACCGCTGTTGCCAGATAGGCCGCCGTTCCGGTGGAGCCGTTGTGGTTGCCGGTCAGATAGGCGGGCGTTCCCATTTTCGTTTGGCTGTAATCTCCTGTGGCGGGTACCGCTTCTTTCACGGCGTTCCGTACAAAGACATTCTTCAGCTCATAAGACGCTGCGGAGTATTGCCCGTTGGGGTCGAAAGCGGTTTTGATGCTGCTCACCGATACCCTTGCCACAAGACGGCTCAACGCTGCCGTCATACCTTTGTTTTCACCTGCGCCGAGCGTGAAAGTCGCGCTTTTGCTGCTGTTCTTCACATCCCCGCTCATGGGCAGGCAGTCTTTGGTTTGGGCGTCGGATAGGGCGATGGTTTTCTTCAGAAAGTCGGTCTTGTTCAGCACACCCGCAAAATAGTCGTTCGTGGGAGCATTGGCTACCACCATACCCGTGCAGTCTTTGGCCGGCGTACAGTTGATGGTTGTGGCGGCGGTTGTGTTTTGGGTCACGGTTTGGATGGCGTTCACCGATCCGTCACTGTTGAAGATGGCGACGGTGAAACGTTTCACGGTGTTTTCCTCGGCCTGCGCGGGCAATGCGCCGCCTGTCGCTTTGGTGTTTGTTCCGTTTCCAGTCAGATGCAGTTCCAGTTGCGCTATGTTCTCCTGCGGCCGGGGTTCTGTCATTCCGTTGTCGTCACCGCCGCATCCGGCGAGCGCAAAAGTGGTGGCTGCCAGGGCCGTCCATAAGTAATTGTTCGTTTTCATATATGCCTGTTTTAATGATTAATATTCGGTTTCTCTTCTCAGGGTTTTCAATGCTTCGTTCGCTTGCTCTATTCCGGCTGCCGCCGCCATGGTAAGATACACTTCCGCCTTGTCGCGGTTTCCTTCCTGCAGGCAGAGTATGCCCATGTTGTTGTATGCCATGGGCAGGGTGGCGAATCTTTCCAGATAGCGGCGGGCCTTGGCTGTTTCGCCTTTGGTGAGGGCTACCGCCGCGGCGTTGATGTTCGCTTCGGGGCTGTCGGGAAACAGGCGGGCTGCCAGGTCGAGCACATCGTTGTACTCCCTGGACCCTTGCGGATAGCTGCTTGCCACTGTAAAGAACTCGTTCAGGTGCAGCGCTTTCCGTTCGCCCGTACGGAACAGCCTCAGGCTTTCCGCCGCATCCGGCGGCCTGCGGGTGTACTCTATTTTGTAGTCCACTCTCATTACTTCGGGGAATATCCTTTCCGCCAGATATTTGTAAGGCTTACCGTCGGCAAGGTTCATCAGCATGCGTTCGCGCCCCTTGTCTATGTCTACATTGTTTATCAGGTCGAGGGCGGCTTCACGGAACATCATGTCGCTTTGCTTTATCAGTGCGGCGATGGAATCCCAATCCTCGGAAATCCAACGGACTTCCAGCGGAGTGCTTGCCGCCAGGCGGTTTTCGCGCAGATACCCTTTCAGGCTCAGCGCACGTACCGGCGCGTTCATCTCGTTCTTTTTCAGATTTCCTATGGGAGCCCCATAACCGGTTATTTCCACTTTGGAAAGCTCCGTTCCGCTTTCCCGTCGGATGTCCTGCAAGGCATTGCGCAGGCGATGGTATATCTCGAAATCATGCTTCTCTTCGGACAGGCCGCCCAACGGTTTCTCGCCTTTCTCCCGGCTGTCCCGGCCGAAGTAGGGGATGGAGCCTGTTATCGTGCAGAGCGTATCCTTGTCCGGTGCGGGTTCGATGAAATTCACCCAAGACAGGTATTTTCTGTCCGTACCCGTGTCCCAGGCGGAAGCGCGTGCTTTGGGCAGGCTCAGTTTGTCGGCTATCTTGTCTTCATAGACGTTTCCTTGCTTCCCGTGGCAGGCGCACTCCTGCGACCGTATCAGGAGCAAGGCGTTCTTCATCCACTCCTGATAGGGCACTGCCACCCGGTAGTGGAACGAACGCGACACCTTGGCGTCATTTCTTATTACTACCGCAGGTATGGGGGCGGGATGCTTGCTGTCGGCAAATTTCTGTTCCCGTCGGTATACTTTCTGCTTCTCCGTGCCGTTAATCAGGACTGCGGGCAGGTCTTGTTCGTTTTCCCCGCTGATGAGTACGGGTGTCAGAGTCAGCGATTCGTCCGAGGGCATTTTCAGCCCCTCGAAGTCAACGGACAATTCTATGTTCAGATGTCCGTCCGCAAGCGAGAACCGTTGTCCGGTAACGAACATTTCCCCCCGGTAGAATTCCTGTGCGCAGCCGGTGTTGCAACAGAGCGTCAGCGTTGCCAGAGCCAGAGGAATACGGATTAAGTTTTTCATACTTTCAATTTGCTATGTAATTATTCTTGTTACTATTTTATCATATACACCAGCGATACGGCCGCTTTTGTGGGAGCTATGAAGCTCTTGCGCCCGCTTCCCGTCTTTTCTCCGCAGTGCAGGCAGCGGTAACGTTCGTATGCGGTGTGCAGAAATCCTATGCCGAGGCTTGTTTCCAGTCCCCAGTGCGGAGAGAGGATAAAGTGGTAGCCGTACGAGAAGCCCGCACCCATGACGTTTCCTTCGTATCTGTCGGAGCGCACTCCCTTGAAGAGCCCCAAAGGCAGTTTCATTTTTCCCGCATTGTACACTCCGTACATCAGGTTCACCCCGAAGAAATGCCCGCCATAGGGCTGGCACATCCAATAACGCAGTTCCGGCTGTACAAACCAGTGCTTCCAGCGTTTGTTCTCTCCTGCCGGGAAAGGGTTGTAATGAAATCCGGTTTCCAGCGTAAACCGTTCGGACAGCCTTACTTCCACGCCGAGATTGGGAGAGGAGAGCATGCCTGTAAGCAAATCGCTTTTCACGGCAATGTTTTGCCCTTCCGTCTTGCAGGCGGGAAGCAATAACAGCACTGCCAGGAGCACCGAGGCCGATATGTAGCTTTTCTTTCTCAACTGTTTTCTCTCCGGCTATAAGTCCGACATGTTTGTTGCTTGCGGGTATGTCCCGCTCACCGGGTGTACTACTCCGGGGTTCTGCGCAGTCGTTCCGTATTGAATGTAGGATTTTTTATAAGATTGTATTTCCATCGGATTATTGTCACCTTTTGGAATGATAAGTCCGGCGGCGGTGAGTTGCGGCAGTAGGGAGCGCCTCGCTTCTTCGGCAGGTATATGCTGTTCCGGACAGCTATCATAGCTGCCTGTATGGATGTGGTTAAGCTGCGCGATGGCGGCCTGTGTTCGGGGTGTTACCATGTACTGTTTTGTTTGTTTGATTGTTGATATTTGTCCGTTACTTTGTAGGTAACGGAGAAGGGTTTTGCGGCTCCTCACAGAAGCGTCTGTCGCATGTATGGCCGGGTTGTATAATCAGCGGGGTTATATAACAGGTGTTTCCCGCTTTCCGTCCGGAAAGGCGGTAAGAGGATTTATTGCCGTATGGTTCGGGGTTGTTTTGTTTCTGTTTGTTCGCAAGTAGGGCTTTTGTGCCGTTTGTGATAAGATTTTATCTTTTTTGTTTTGTTTTTCAAGTTTTATGGTTACTTTTGCAGTGAAGATACTCTCCGTTACCTACAAAGTAATTCCTTTGTAATATCCTGTATTATAGATATATATCGAAAATCCAAATCTCCCGGCATTAGCACGTCGTGCATCTTTTTACGTAAGCGATTATTTTCTTATTGGTTTTATCCAGCACTTCGTTTTCAAATGGTTTCAGATAGGTTTCCGTCACCTTTATCGATGAATGTCCCAGCGCGTTGCTGATGATTCCCACAGCGACTTTCGTGTGAAAAGCCGTTGTCGCCCATGTATGGCGCGCGGTGTAGGACGATAATTTTCCGCTTAGTCCGAGGGCGGATGCCAGCAGCTTCAGTTTCCGGTTGAAGTTTCTTAATACCCGTTGGTAATGTTGATATTCGTTACGGCTTCCCAATGGAGAATACCGGTTTTCGTCCCATAGGATATTGAGCAGATAGGGGGAGTTTGTACGGTGGTCGGCGCATTGCCGGAGAAGTTCGGCGGCTTCGGCGGTGACCTGCACGCTCACCTGTCGTCCGGTTTTCTGCCGGCGGTAGGAAATCACTCCGTTCCTGAAGTCGCATTTGCGTAGCCGGGCAAGGTCGGCAAAAGGCATTCCCCGTAACAGGAAAAGCAGGGCGAACCATATTTGCGTTTCCCTCAGCTCCTGCTGCAAGGACGATGAAATGGTAAGCGCATGCCCCATATCGGCAGGCGGCAGGGCGCGCTTCACGTCGGTGCGGGTTCCGGTATATACGCGGGCAAACAGTCCGGGCACATAGTTGGCCATTCCCGCCGCCAATGCCCGGTTGTAAAGGGCACGCAGCATCCGCAGGTACGTGGATAAGGTGTTCAGTTTGAGCATCCGCTCCTGTAAATGCCTTTCAAACTCTTGTATCGTGGCGGCCACGAACACTTTTTTCATCCGTATCTCTTCTTGCGGATGCCTGGTTTTCCAGTAACGTTGGAAAGCGCGCAAAGCGCTGCGATACACATGAGCGGTTCCGAACCGCTCCCTGTCTTCCAGTTCTTGTACGACCGAAAGCGTAAAGGATGTTAAATCTTTCATAATGCGTTGTTTTTATATATTTACACTCCTTGCGTGCGCAATTAACGCGCGCAATATAATATACTCGTTTTCCTGAAAATAAATTACGCGTAAAAAAACAGCCTGTTCACAGGTAATCAATTGGTAATGTTATGTTTGGCTTTTTTGTATACCTTTGCAGCCGTTTTTTAAAAAAATAAACATAATATGAAACACCCTGATTATGACTGGATGCTGTTCGGATGTCATCCGATATCCGACATCGCTATGGCTTATTGTCCTTGTGAACACGCCACTTCGTCCACACGCGCTTTCCGCAGACTGTTGAGACTTTATCCGAAACTTTACGCCGAACTTTGCAAGAACGGCTACACGGAACATTTCACCATCCTGACCCCTCTGCATATAGCTGCCGTGATTCGCGAATTGGGAATGCCGTGCGAAGCGTTCTTCGAAAAGCAGAAACGCGCTTCCAGAGAAAACCCCTGATATATTTTAATATATCAATTCTTTCCTTTATTTCTTATGTGTCCGGAAAATGTCCGGCCGGCTGTCCGCCAAAGATAATAAGCCTTTGGCGGACAGCCCGTATGAATGAGCGCCGGAGCGTCCGGAAAGATGTTCATACCGAAAACGACCTGAAATAGCTATTTTCCACCGAAACCTGCTATTATTTACCGAAGCTTACCGGAAGTGCATACCGGGCTTGCAGAGCCGGGAATTGTCCTCTACCTTTGCGGAGTAATTTAAAACGATAAAATGTTAGAATCCACCAAACAGGGGTATCTCATGGTTCCCCGACAACTAATCCATGAGATTATATGCGAGTGTCCGGAAGCTGCCGGAGAGCAGGAAGCCTTTCTGCGTGTGTTGCTCTATGCCAATTACAAGGAGAGCGTTTATCGCCGCAACGGGGCAGAGTATGTGTGCGCACGTGGCGAAAGTCTGTTCAGCTATATGCAGTGGACCGAAATTTTCGGTTGGAGACGTAGCCGTACCATGCGTTTCTTCAAAAAAATGTTCGATTGCAAACGGCTGGTGCATCTGGACGACGGACATTCCACCCATATCCGCATCCCCGATTATGACGCCTGGATACCCCGCGCGCCGAAAAAGGAAGCGGCGTCCGCCACACCGCCCGACAACGGTTTCAATGATTTCTGGGAGCAGTACCACGAGATTACCCGCAAGGACAAAGTGAATCCCGCCAAAGCGCGCAAAAGCTGGAACAAGCTCTCCGCCAACGAACGTACCGCCGCCGTAGAAAACATCGAAAACTATTACGGCCATCTCAACAGCACCTTGTTCTGTCTGCAAGCCGTGAACTACCTCTCCAACAAGGCTTTCTTGAATGAATACGAATATTAGCGGCCGGCGGCCGACGATGACAACCGTAATGCAATGAGTGAAATACTGAACCCGCAGGATGCGGAACTTGAAGAAGTTATACTTGGCGCCTGCCTCATAGAGCGTGAGGCCATGCCGATGGTGGCCGACCGGCTACGTCCGGAAATGTTCTACTTTGAGAAGAATGCGCTGATTTATGCCGCCTTGCAGGCGATGTACCGGGATGGCAGGCAGATAGATATCATCACCGTGAAGAACGAGCTTGGCGCCCGCGGCAAGCTGGATGCCGCGGGCGGGCCGTATGAACTGGTCCGTATCAGCGGCAGGGTGGTGTCGTCGGTGCATTTGGAGTATCATGTGCGGATTTTGCATGAGAAGCACTTGCGGCGTGAAATGATACTCGGCTTCCATAAATTGCTGGCCCTTGCCGCCGATGAAACCACGGATATTGCCGACACGCTGGTGGATGCCCACAACCTGCTGGACCGTTTTGAGGGAGAATGCGGCACTATCGACCATTTGCGCGATATGGATACCTTGATGGATGATACGCTGCAACAAGTGGATGCCCGTCAGGCTTCCGGCATAAACGGCATCACAGGTATCCCCACCGGTCTGGCCGACCTCGACCGCCTGACTTCGGGCTGGCAGCGGGGCGACTTGAATGTCATTGCCGCCCGTCCCGCCGTAGGCAAGACGGCCTTCGCCCTGCATCTGGCGCGTGCGGCCGCCATCGCAGGACATCATGTGGCGGTGTACAGCCTCGAAATGCAGGGTGAGCGCCTGGGCGACCGCTGGCTGGTGGCCGCCTCACCGGATGTCAATGCCCGCCACCTGCGCGGCGGACAACTCACCGCCGATGAGGTGGAGCAGGTGAGGAGAGCCGCTACGGGCTTGCGTGTACTGCCTATCCACGTGGACGACCATCCGGTGACGAGTATGGACAGGGTGCGCTCTTCGGCGCGTATGCTGCAAAGCAAAGGCAAGTGTGACATGATTATTCTGGATTATCTGCAACTCTGCGACATGAAGTCCGACCAGAAGAACCGCAACCGCGAACAAGAAGTGGCGCAGACCACCCGCAAGGCGAAACTCATGGCAAAAGAACTGAATGTGCCCGTTCTGCTCCTGAGCCAGTTGAACCGGGGAAGCGACGGACGGCCTTTCAGCCGTCCTATCTTGAGCGACCTGCGCGAAAGCGGGGCTATCGAGCAGGACGCGGACATGGTGATGCTGCTTTACCGCCCTGCGCTGTCAGGCATCAAGACAGAACCGGTAAGCAAGTATCCTACGGAGTGTTTGGGAGTGGTGATGGTGGCGAAGCACCGCAACGGTGAGACAGGGGATGTGTACTTTGCGCATAACCCCAGCATGACGAAACTTGGCGAATATGTTCCGCCTACGGAATGGCTGATGAGAAACGCGAAATAACAATCCGATTATAATGTATTCATTACTTATATAGGAGAATATAAAAAAACAGACGGTGCAAACAGGGTAAACGCATGGTCTGCAACGGTGAAACAGACGGTCTGTACGGAGCAAACAGACCGTCTGTTTTTTTATCTGATTTTCAGAGAAAAAAGTGAACGAATTATAGAAAATAAATGGCTGGATACTTGACTTCGCCTCGTAGATTTCGTATCTTTGTTATGTGCTTAAAGAAAGGGAAAATCATTGATTAAGGCGCCTGTTTACTCTTCCTTTTTACATGGAATTTTGATATGTATTTTTTTTAACCTAAACTTTATTTTTTATGGATGTACTTGTAGAGCGCTTTCTGCGCCGGAAGGATGTGACGAATCCTGATTCTCAGAAACTGTATTATCTTCGTCAGAAACCCAAAACCTGCGGCACGGTGGATATCGATGTCCTTGCCGCCAGTATTCAGAAAAATTGCGCCATGACGAAAGGCGATGTGAAGCACGTAATCGAAGCCCTTGTGGAAGAAATTCAGACAAATCTTGCCAACGGCGACAAGGTGAAACTGAATCAGCTCGGTACGCTTCACATGACGTTCCGCTGTCCGGGTGTGGAGAAGTCGGAAGATTGTACGGTCAGGAATATTTCCAAAGTGAATATCCGCTTCGTGCCCGACAAGGGTCTCAAGCTGGTGAATGGCAGTACGGCCGTCACCCGTAGTCCGGCCAATGTGGCTTTCTCGCTGGATAAACCTGCTGACGGCAGCTCGGGCGGCGGTAATGGCGGCGGCAACAGCGGCGAAGAGGAGAACCCTCTCGGATAGCCTTTCCGTCCTGATTTCCCGACTGAACAATAACTTTATGTATTCATCTTTTAAATCCTAAACTCTTATGTCAACAAAATCAACCTGGTGGGACAAGCTCCTTAAAATCGTAATCGCAGTGGCATCAGCCGTTCTCGGCGCATTGGGCGCGCACGCAATGCCCATGTAGCCAAATCATAACTCATAATTTATAACTCATAACTCAAAATGAGATTCATCAACCTCATCGTTGTCCACTGTTCCGCCACCCGTTGCGACCGCAGCTATACGGAACACGACCTGACAACAGACCACCTGCGCCGGGGCTTCTCCGGCGCAGGTTATCATTTTTACATCCGTAAGAACGGTGATATAAAGACGCTCCGGCCTCTGGAACGTCCCGGCGCGCATGCCAGAGGCTGCAACGCTCACAGCGTCGGCATCTGCTACGAGGGCGGGCTGAACGAGCGGGGACGGCCTGCCGATACCCGTACCGATTTCCAGAAACACTCACTGAGGGTACTCGTTATGTTATTGCTGCGCGATTATCCCGGCAGCCGCCTTTGCGGGCATCGCGACCTCAGTCCCGACCTGAACGGCAACGGCGAGATAGAACCTGAAGAATGGATAAAAGTGTGTCCTTGCTTTGATGCTGCATCCATTCTGCAAGAGCCGTCGCCCCCCAATCCGGCTTCATTGTAATCCGATTGTTGCATTTGAAAAGTTATGTTACGCTTTTTTTACTAAATAATGTTATTGGGGTGAACAATATTCGTGTGTTCTTGTTACATTTGTAATCATTTCAATTTACTTAATAAATACAATTATGATAACAGAAAAATTACAGAATGCAATTAACGAGCAGATTACGGCTGAGATGTGGTCATCCAACCTTTATTTGGCAATGTCTTTCTATATGGATAAGGAAGGTTATTGCGGTATGGCTTCCTGGTTGAAAAAGCAGGCGCACGAAGAGCACGAACATGCTTGCGAACTGGCATCGTACATCATCAAGCGCGGCGGTAAGGCTAAATTGGATAAGATTGACGTTGTTCCCAACGATTTCGGTACTCCGCTGGAAGTATTCGAACAGGTTTACGAACACGAATGCCGCGTATCAAAGATGATTGACGCCCTCGTTGACGTAGCTGCCGCTGAAAAAGATAAAGCTTCTCAAGACTTCTTGTGGGGATTCGTTCGCGAACAGGTGGAAGAAGAAGCTACTGCCGCAGGTATCGTAGATATGGTAAAGAAAGCCGGTGCTGCCGGAGTGTTCTTTGTCGATGCGAAACTGGGCGAAAGAAGATAAGTATACTGATTATCCCTAATGGGATTTTTTTGGAAGATACGCAGAAAATATAGAGTTTTTTGCGTATCTTTGTTTTTAGAGATAATCAGATACTCTGCTTTGCAGTATTAAAGAATATGAACTTTGAACAATTAAATTTCACGATGTTTTGCGTGGGCAATGTAGCGGATGCATTGAAAATGAGCGCAGGAAACGTGTATCGGCTGTTGAGAGACTCCGGTATTTTAATGGAGTATATTGTGCCGGGGTATGACGTGCTGCATACATTCGGTAAAGATTATCTGGTGGAAGATATTGTATCGTATATGAAAGAGAAAGGAGTTTTGCAATGATATTGTATCATGCTTCGCCGTATATTATAGAGAGACCGGATGTGAGCTATTCGCGTGACTTTCTGGATTTTGGGAAGGGCTTCTATCTTACTGCAATACGTGAGCAGGCTGAAAAATATGCGATGCGTTTTCTCCGCAGAGGGCAAAAAGCTTATATTAATGAGTATGTATTAGATGAAGATTTGTCTGAATACAATGTTATGACATTCGACAGATATGACGAAGCCTGGTTGGAGTATGTAGGTGCATGTCGTAAAGGTAACGGTGGGGTGATATATGACATTGTATCCGGTGGTATAGCGGATGATAAAGTTTTCAACACGATTGATTTGTATTTTGCCGGTGAGATGAGTAAAGAAGATGCTTTAGGAAGACTGGCTTTTGAATATCCCAATCATCAAATCTGTATACTGAATCAGAATGTAATTCTACATCATCTGAAATTTAAGAAAGCTACTGAAATAACAATTGAAGCAAGCAAAAATGATAGCAAATAAAACTATTCTACAAATGAAATACGCCCGCATTGTCAGGTTGTTTGCAGAACGGGTACATTTGTCTTATGAAGATGCCTTGGGCTTTTTTTATGATTCGGAAACCTATGGTTTAATAAATGACGGAGTGGCTGATATGCACTGTCTGAGTGATGAATATCTGGCAGAAGAATTAGTACTTGAATATAATAAAAAAGCGATAGAGTAATCTGTTTTTTACCATTTTACCACTCTATCGCTTTTTTTATATTATTTCAGTACTCCCAATTCCTTTCCTACCTTTATAAACGCTTCGATGCATTTATCCAGATGCTCCTTATTGTGTCCGGCGGAGATTTGTACGCGGATGCGTGCCTGGTCTTTCGGTACAACGGGATAGTAGAAACCGGTTACATAGATACCTTCTTCCTGCATGCGTGCCGCATAAATCTGAGACAGTTTGGCGTCATACAGCATTACGGCGCAAATGGCGCTTTGGGTAGGCTTGATGTCGAAACCGGCGGCAGTCATCTTGTCGCGGAAGTAATTTACGTTCTCTACCAACTTGTCGTGCAGGGCGTTGCTCTCTTTCAGCATCTTGAACACTTCGAGGCTCGCGCCGATGATGCCCGGAGCCAGGGAGTTGGAGAACAGGTACGGGCGGCTGCGCTGACGCAATAAGTCGATAATTTCTTTGCGGCCTGTGGTGAAACCACCCAAAGCGCCGCCGAAGGCTTTGCCTAACGTACCGGTGTAGATGTCCACACGTCCGTACGTGCCATACAGCTCGCTCACGCCATGACCCGTAGCGCCTACCACGCCGGCGGAGTGAGATTCGTCCACCATTACCAGCGCGTCGTATTTTTCGGCAAGGTCGCATATCTTGTCCATGGGAGCCACGTTGCCGTCCATGGAGAACACACCGTCCGTCACGATGATGCGGAAACGTTGCGCCTGGGCCTCTTGCAGGCATTTTTCAAGCTCCGCCATGTCGGCATTGGCATAGCGGTAACGCTTGGCTTTGCACAGGCGCACGCCGTCGATAATGGAAGCGTGGTTCAAGGAGTCGGAGATGATGGCGTCCTCTTCGGTGAAGAGAGGCTCGAACACACCGCCGTTGGCGTCAAAGCAGGCGGCGTACAGAATGGTGTCTTCCGTCTTGAAGTAATCGGAAATGGCGGCTTCCAGTTCTTTGTGAATGTCCTGCGTTCCGCAGATGAAACGTACGGACGACATGCCGTAACCGCGGCGTTCCATTATGTTTCGGGCGGCGGCTATCAGGCGGGGATGATTGGATAATCCCAGGTAATTGTTGGCGCAGAAGTTCAGTACTTCCTTGCCTTTCACGGTGATAGCGGCTTGTTGCGCACTCTCAATCAGGCGTTCCTCTTTGTAGAGTCCGGCTTCTTTTATTTCAGCAAGAGTTTTGCTGAGATGGTCTTTCATTTTACCATACATAGCGTTCTATTTTAATAAGTGATACATCGTTATTTGAAGCTCTACAAAGGACATCATTTTTATTGGAATAAACAATATCTTTTTGATAGAAAAATGAAAAAAAAGTGCGTATATTTGCGCCTCGGTAATGAAAGAATACCTTATAAATAAGTTGTATGAAAAATATTTTGGTAATCGGAGCCACAGGACAGATTGGCTCGGAGTTGACATTAGAGTTGCGCAAGCGCTATGGTGATGACCATGTTGTAGCCGGATATATTCCGAGCGCTATGCCGCAGGGTGAATTAAAAGCCTCGGGTCCCTCGGCCATAGCCGATGTGACAGACCGCCAGTCCATTGAAGTTGTGGCGCGACAATTCAAGATCGATACAATTTATAATCTGGCAGCCTTGCTGTCGGTAGTTGCCGAAAGCCGCCCGGCCATGGCATGGAAAATAGGTATAGACGGGTTGTGGAACGTGCTGGAAGTGGCGCGTGAGTATGGTTGCGCCGTATTTACGCCGAGCTCCATCGGTTCGTTCGGAGAAAACACTCCCCACGTAAAGACGCCGCAAGACACTATTCAGCGCCCGCGCACCATGTACGGCGTAACAAAAGTGACGACAGAATTGTTAAGCGATTATTATTATACGAAATACGGGGTGGATACCCGTGCGGTACGCTTCCCCGGCATCATCTCCAACGTGACGCCCCCGGGTGGCGGTACGACGGACTATGCGGTAGACATCTTCTACTCGGCCGTGAAAGGCGAGAAGTTCGTATGTCCCGTAAAGGCGGGTACATTTATGGACATGATGTATATGCCCGATGCCATCAATGCGGCTATCTCGCTGATGGAAGCCGCTCCGGCGCGCCTGAAACACCGGAATGCGTTCAACATCGCTTCCATGAGCTTCGACCCGGAAATGATTTACGCCGCTATCAAGAAGCATGTGCCCGACTTTGAAATGACCTACGAGGTAGACCCTTTGAAGCAGGCCATCGCCGACAGTTGGCCCGACTCTCTGGACGACTCCTGCGCCCGCGAGGAATGGGACTGGATGCCGCAATTTGACCTGGAGTCCATGACTGTGGATATGCTTGAAAAATTAAGAGCGAAATTAAATAAATGACCGTAGAGGGTCAGTAAAGAATGAAACGATTACTAACGGGATTTTTTATACTCGTCTTTCTGTTCTCATGCGGGAACAGGAAGACGCAAATGGATCCCTTTGCTACCATTACCGAAATGGTGGATTCGGCCGGTCATAAGGCCGATACGCTGCAACAGGCGGAAGTGAAGGAAGAACCCAAACCGTTGGAAGCGGACGAACTGTTTGATGATTTTATCTTCAACTATGCCTCGGACGAAGCTTTGCAGCGGGAGAGGACGGTGTTTCCTTTGCCTTATTACAACCGGGATACCCCTTCAAAAATAGAAGAGCGTTTCTGGAAGCACGACTACCTGTTTACGAAGCAGAACTATTACACGTTGCTTTTCGACCGTGAGAGCGACATGGATATGGTGGGCGACACCGCATTGAAATCCGTACAGGTGGAATGGATTTACCTGAAAACGCGCATGGTGAAGAAATATTACTTTGAACGCAAGGAAGGCATGTGGATGCTTGAAGCCATAAATCTGCGCCATATCGAGGAAGGTGAAGGTGAGAATTTTGTGGATTTCTATACCCGTTTTGTGACGGACAGCCTGTACCAGAGCAAGCATATCGCCGACCCGTTGCAGTTTGTCACCATCGACCCCGACGATGAGTTTGCCATATTGGAGACCACCCTCGATGTGAACCAGTGGTATGCTTTCCGTCCGCCGCTGCCCGTAGACAAGTTGTCCAACATCAACTACGGACAGAAGAACGAGGACAATTCGAATACGAAAATTCTGAAAGTGAACGGTATCGGCAACGGATATTCCAACGTTTTCTATTTCTGGAGACGGGGCGGCGAGTGGAAAATGTATAAATACGAAGATACGAGCATTTGAGATTTATGAGAATACCCAATACATTCGGATTCGATGTGAAAGCCGCCGTGTATGCGGAATATCACTCGGTAGAGGAACTGGAGAAATGGATAGCCGAAGGGCGCGTCACTTCTCCTTTTTTGCATATAGGATGCGGCAGTAACCTGTTGTTTGTGAAAGATTATGACGGCATGGTGCTGCACTCGCGCATCGGCGGAGTGGAAGTGACCGCGGAAGATGATGAGCGGGTGCGTGTGCGTGTGGGCGCAGGCGTGATATGGGACGATTTCGCGGCTTACTGCGTAGAGCGGGGCTGGTATGGCGCGGAGAACCTGTCGCTGATACCCGGTGAGGTGGGTGCGGGCGCCGTACAGAATATCGGCGCTTACGGCGTAGAGGTGAAAGACATCATCGCGTCTGTGGAGACGATAAACATTCGCGGCGAGAAGCGTGTTTACCAAAAAGACGAATGTGAGTACGCTTACCGGAAAAGCCTTTTCAAAAAGCCTGAAATGAAGTCGGTCTTTGTGACTTACGTGAATTTCGTACTGAGTAAGAAGGAGCGTTACACGCTGGATTACGGTACGATTCGTCAGGAACTTGCCAAGTATCCGTCGGTGAATTTAGCTGTTTTGCGCCGTGTGATTATAGCTATCCGCGAAAGCAAGCTGCCCGACCCGAAAGTGCTGGGTAATGCCGGAAGTTTCTTTATGAACCCCATCGTGCCCCGTGCGCAATTTGAAGCGTTGCTGGACAGATTTCCCGCCATGCCCCATTACGAGGTGGACGCCGAGCGGGTGAAGATTCCCGCCGGGTGGATGATAGACCGGTGCGGCTGGAAAGGCAAGGCTTTAGGACCTGCCGCCGTACACGACAAGCAGGCTCTGGTGCTTGTGAATCTGGGCGGTGCGACCGGAAAAGACGTGGTTGCCCTGTCGGATGCCGTCAGAGCTTCTGTAAAGGAGAAGTTCGGGGTGGAGATTCATCCGGAAGTAAACTTTATAGAGTGATTAACCGCCATTTACTTATTACTGTTATGAAACTGACCATATTAGGAAGCGGAACATCTACCGGAGTGCCGGAAATAGGTTGCACGTGCCCTGTCTGCACCTCTGCCGATTTGCGGGATAACCGCTTGCGCACGTCGGCTCTGCTGCATACGGACGACGCGACGATATTGATAGACTGCGGCCCCGACTTCAGGACGCAGATGTTGCGCGCTGCCGTTTACGAGCGGATAGACGGCGTACTGATAACCCACGAGCATTACGACCATGTGGGCGGATTGGACGATTTGCGCCCTTTCTGCCGTTTTTCGGAGATACCTATTTATTCGGATGCTTACACAGCCGCCCATCTGCGGGTGCGGATGCCTTACTGCTTTGTGGATAAGAAGTATCCGGGCGTGCCGCGCATCTATTTGCGGGAAGTGGAAGCGGGCAAGCCTTTCTCTGTACGGGGAACGGAAATACTGCCGGTGGCCGTGATGCACGGGCGTTTACCCATTCTGGGCTACCGTATCGGCGGACGCCTGGGATATGTAACGGATATGCTTACGATGCCGGACGCCTCGTATGAACAATTGCAGGGGCTGGACGTTTTGGTAATAAACGCTTTGCGGCCGCAACCGCATCTTACGCATCAGAGCATATCGGAAGCGTTGGCGGCTGCGGAACGTATTGGCGCGAAGGAAACTTATTTCATCCACATGAGCCATCACGCAGGACTGCATGCCGAAATAGACAGCCAACTGCCGCCCCATGTGCATTTTGCTTATGACGGGATGAAAATAGATTTCTAAACTTTTTAAAACATTTGTTTTGTTTTATTAGTAGAAATGTTTATTTTTGCCAACAGTTGATGAATAAATGCCATGAAGCTTCGAGTACTTATACGAATAGCCGTTATTGTGTCCATAGTGCTGCTATGTACGGGCTTCGGCGCATACTCGTTCCTGCGCATGAACGCGGTGGAAAACCGGCAGGATTTTAATCTCTTTACCTTGGTTCCGCAAGATGCTACGGCTGTACTTGAGACAGACCGCGTGGCGGATTTGATGGAAGACATCAACGGGTTGCATTGCAGCAAGGATGACCACTTCCTATATGTTTCGGAGCTTTTCGCCTACTTGAAAAAGTATCTCAATACGCTGGTAGGCGACACTCCGCACGGGTTGAGCAGGCAGATGAACAAGATGCTTATCAGTTTTCACGAGCCGGATACTCCTTTGAATCAGGTGTTGTATTGCAGCTTGGGCTCGGGAGATTACGAATTGGTGGAATCTTTTGTGCGTAAGTACTGCTCCAGTACTTTCCCCTCTAAATACTTCGATTATAACGGCGAGGAAATACGTATCTATCCCATGGCGGACGGACGTTTCCTTGCGGTCTATTTCACGCCGGATTTTCTGGCGGTCAGCTTTCAGAAGCGTTTGATAGAGCAGGTCATCGATGCCCGCCGTTCCAGGCAATCGCTGATGGATATGCCTTCTTTCCGTACCATGTATGCCGGCAAACGCAATAATGTGGCGGCAACGGTGTACGTGCGCATGAAAGAGGTGGGCATGGGAAAGGATACGGACGGCATCCGTTCGCAGACACGCTTGGGAAGCTGGGCGGAGTTCGATATGAAGTTCAATGAGGAAGCCGTGTATTGTTCCGGTATCAGTCACGGTTCGGATACTACCCGGACGTTTATCAACGCGCTTCGCAGGCAGATGCCGATAAAGGGGTTTTCGGGAGAGCGGCTTCCGGCCTCTACTTTCTTCTACGACCAGTGGGCCATTTCGGATTTGGAAGCCATGTTCGGCTTTACTTCGCGGCAGGAATATGCCAAAGCTACTTATTCCGATTATATCAAGAAGCGGGATGAAGAGTGGATGGATTTTATGAAAGAGCATGCGGGAGAGAGCATCATGTCCTGCCTGTTCCAATCCAAAGACACAACCGACCGTCGTCCTTGCGCCGTAATGAGTGTTGCCGTGAAAGATGAAGCGCAGGCGGAACGTTATCTGCAACATCTGCTATATGTTACTCCGAAAGAAGAGGACGCCCCGGCAGTGCCGCGGACCTCTCCCGGTTACAGGCAATATCCGCAGGCGAGGAAATACCGGCAGTACATGTTGCCCCGGAATACTATGCTGACGCAACTGACCGGCATTACGGAATCCGCGCTTCACACCTACGCCTGTTTTTATAAGGGAGCCTTGTTGCTGGCGCCCGATGCGCAGAGTCTTTCCGCCTATATAGACGCCGTCGAGAATAAGGATGTGCTGGGCGGAACTTCGGTGTATGAAGAAGGGGTAGGCAGTCTTTCCCCGTATTATAACTTTGCCATGATGGTGGATATGGAAGAGATGATGCTCCAGCCGGAAACTTATGTGCGCCTGATACCGAACTTCTTCTTCCGTCAGGCTAAGTTCTTCCGTCACTTCGTAATCGGCATACAGTTTACTTGTACGGACGGAATAGTGTACCCGAACCTCGTCTTACTGTATAAAGGGGAAATTGAGGAAATTGAGAATTGAGAATTAAAAATTGAGAAATAGGGAGAATAGTCGGTTCTTCCGATAAAAAAAGACCATGTATATGCCCGCAGGTACATACATGGTCTTTCTTATTTCTCAATTTTTAATTCTCAATTCTTAATTTAGAAAGGTAAATCGTCTTTAGCGTCTCCGGACAAGAATTCCGGCGCTGCGGAAGGAGCCGGCGGCGGAACCGGCGCGCCCGGTGCAGGTGCGGCTGCGCTGACGCGTTCTACTTTCCATGCGCGGATACTGTTGAACCAGCGGTCTTGCCACTGACGTGCATCGACATCGAAAGAAACCGTCAGCTCTTCACCCATCTGGATGTTGAACTGTTCTATTTTATCTGCTCCGAATACGTCGAAACACATCTTACGGGGATATTGCCCGTGGTCTTCGATTACGTATTCTTGTGCCTTCCACTCGTTACCTGTTTTGGAAACTCCGCCTCTGGGCTGGAGTATAGCGATAATTTTTCCTGTAAATTCCATTGTTCTCTTTTTAAATGATGCGGCGAAGTTACAATTTTTTAGGAATATGCGACGAATAAACGGCTGTTTTTTCTTACTATTTCTTTGTCGTAGGGAATTCTTTTTTTAACTTTGTCCGTTAGTTAACAAGTTAGCTGAAATTAAAACTTAAATATACAGAATATATGAAATTTATCGTTTCGAGTACTGCGCTCTCCAGCCATTTGCAGGCTATCAGCCGCGTGATTAATTCGAAGAATGCGCTGCCTATTTTGGATTGTTTCCTCTTTGAACTACAAGACGGAACCTTGTCTGTAACCGTTTCCGACAGTGAAACAACGATGGTTACTACAGTCGAAGTGAACGAAAGTGATACCGACGGACGTTTTGCCGTAACCGCCAAAACTCTGTTGGATGCTTTGAAGGAAATTCCCGAACAACCGCTGACATTTGACATCAACACAAATTCTTTGGAGATTACAGTACAGTATCAAAACGGTAAATACAGCCTGATGGGACAGAACGCGGACGAATTCCCGCAATCGGCCATGCTGGGTGACAACGCTGTACGTGTGGAAATGGATGCGCAGGTATTGCTGGGCGGTATCAACCGCGCGGTATTTGCAACCGCCGATGACGAGCTTCGTCCCGTGATGAACGGTATCTATTTCGATATTACCACCGAAGACATCACCATGGTGGCTTCCGACGGCCATAAGCTGGTACGCTGCAAGACGCTGGCCGCCAAAGGCAATGAACGCGCCGCTTTCATCCTGCCCAAGAAACCCGCCAACCTGATGAAGAACCTGTTGCCCAAAGAACAGGGTATGGTAACCATTGAGTTTGATGAACGTAACGCTGTGGTTACGCTGGAAAGTTATCGCATGGTATGCCGTCTGATTGAAGGACGCTATCCGAACTATAACTCTGTAATTCCGCAGAACAACCCGTATAAGGTAACGGTAGACCGCCAGCAACTGATAGGCGCGTTGCGCCGCGTGTCCATCTTCTCGTCACAGGCCAGCAGCCTTATCAAGCTGCGCATGCAGGAAAACCGGATTGTGATTTCGGCGCAGGACATCGACTTCTCCACTTCGGCGGAAGAGACACAGACTTGCCAGTATACGGGCAATCCGATGAGCATCGGCTTCAAATCTACTTTCCTCATAGATATCCTGAATAATATTTCAGCGGATGAAGTGGTTATCGAATTGGCCGATCCTTCACGCGCCGGCGTTATCGTTCCGGTAGAGCAGGAAGAAAACGAAGACCTGCTGATGCTGCTGATGCCGATGATGCTGAATGACTAATGAGATAGTAACCTGTCATTTTTTGTTTAGGCACGGATTACGCGGATTTCACGGTTCAGGTTTATAGAAAAACCGTGTCAGTCCGTGTAATCCGTGCCTAAAAGATAAATAAATACGAAACTTCATGAAACTGAATCTTAAAAATCCGATTGTCTTTTTTGATTTGGAGACCACCGGTACAAACATTAACTCAGACCGAATAGTAGAAATCTGTTATCTCAAAGTATATCCCAACGGGAACGAGGAAACCAAAACCATGCGTATCAATCCCGAAATGCATATTCCGGCGGAAGCTTCCGCCGTTCATGGCATTTATGATGAAGATGTAGCGGACTGTCCCACGTTTAAGGAAGTGGCGCGCGGCATCGCCAATGATATTGAAGGCTGCGACCTTGCCGGTTTCAATTCCAACCGTTTTGATATTCCCGTTCTGGCGGAAGAATTCCTGCGTGCGGATGTGGATATCGACATGAGCCGCCGCAAGTTTGTGGATGTGCAGGTTATCTTCCATAAAATGGAACAGCGCACGCTGTCCGCCGCCTATAAGTTCTATTGCGGCAAGAATCTGGAAGACGCCCATACGGCGGAAGCGGACACTCGCGCTACCTATGAGGTGCTGATGTCGCAACTGGACCGCTATCCGGACTTGCAGAACGATGTGACTTTCCTGTCGGATTATTCCAGTTTCAACAAGAATGTGGACTTTGCGGGACGCATGGTTTACGATGATAAAGGTGTGGAAGTGTTTAATTTCGGTAAGTACAAAGGCATGTCGGTAGCCGATGTGCTGAAGCGTGATCCGGGATATTACAGCTGGATACTGAACAGTGATTTTACACTGAATACCAAAGCCATGCTGACTAAAATCCGCCTGCGTGAGATTACTCAGAAGTGATATTTGTAATTAGTATTTTGATTTCATGGCAAATCCACTGAAAGGAAAGAAAATAGTACTCGGCATTACAGGCAGTATTGCCGCTTATAAAGCCTGCCATATCATCCGCGGACTTATAAAACAGGGTGCGGAAGTGCAGGTCGTTATAACCCCTGCGGGAAAAGAATTCATAACTCCCATTACTTTATCCGCCCTCACCGGGAAGCCTGTCATCAGTGAGTTTTTTGCGCAACGTGACGGGACATGGAACAGTCACGTGGATTTGGGTTTATGGGCGGATGCCATGCTGATAGCTCCGGCCACGGCTTCCACTATCGGCAAAATGGCGAATGGCGTTGCCGACAATATGCTGATAACCACTTATCTGTCTGCGAAAGCTCCTGTGTTTGTGGCTCCGGCGATGGATTTGGATATGTATGCTCATCCGTCCACCCAAAAGAACCTGGAGACGCTGCGCTCGTATGGCAATCATATCATAGAACCGGGCACGGGCGAGCTGGCGAGCCATTTGGTGGGCAAAGGAAGAATGGAAGAACCGGACGTTATCATCCGTCATTTGGAAGAGTTCTTCGCAGCCAAAGACGGTGACCTGGCCGGAAAGAAAATTATGATAACTACCGGACCTACGTATGAAAAAATAGACCCGGTGCGTTTCATCGGCAATTATTCGTCGGGTAAGATGGGCTTTGCGCTTGCCGATGAATGTGCGGCAAGAGGAGCGGCTGTGATTCTGGTTTCGGGACCTGTGCAGCTCCGTACGCATTATCCTATGCATCAACATTTCAATGTCGAGTCTGCCGGACAGATGTTCGAGGCGGCCACTTCTTTGTTTTACAATGCGGATGCCGTTATTATGGCCGCCGCCGTAGCCGACTATACGCCGGAGCAGGTGGCCGATAAGAAGATTAAGCGGGAAAAGACCGGGGATATGTCGTTGGATTTGAAGCCTACGCAGGATATTGCCGCCCGTTTGGGAGAGATGAAGAAGCAATATCCCGGCAAAGTGCTGGTAGGGTTTGCCCTCGAAACCAATGACGAACGACAGAATGCGGAAGATAAGCTGAACCGTAAGAATCTGGACTTTATCGTGCTCAATTCGTTGAATGACAAAGGCGCCGGATTCCGTTACGATACCAATAAAATCAGTATTATCGACCGGAATGGTAAAAAGGATTATCCGTTGAAGTCCAAAGCCGAGGTGGCTGCGGACATTATCGACCATCTGGTGGAAGTGATGAAACATTAATGCTATTTTCGATTATCAACTCTCAATTCTCAATTTTATAAAATGTTGCGTTCTCTATACATACAGAATTATGCGCTTATCGAGAAACTTGATATAGACTTCGGTAGCGGTTTCTCGGTGATTACCGGTGAGACAGGTGCCGGGAAGTCCATTATACTGGGAGCTATCGGCCTGTTGCTGGGGCAGCGCGCCGATGTGAAGTCTATCAGGCGAGGCGCCGCGAAATGTGTGATTGAAGCCCGTTTTGAGATTGCGGGCTACGGCATGCAGCCTTTCTTTGAGGAAAACGAACTGGAATACGAAGATGAGTGCATTCTGCGCCGTGAGGTCTATGCTTCGGGCAAGAGCCGCGCATTCATCAATGATACGCCGGCTTCATTGGTACAGATGAAAGAGCTTGGTGAGCAATTGATTGACGTGCACTCGCAGCATCAGAACTTATTGCTGAACAAAGAGGGTTTCCAGCTGAATGTGCTGGATATATTGGCGCATGATGAAGAAGAACTGGCCGCCTATCAGTCCCTTCATCGGGAATGGAAGCAGGCGCAGCGGGATTTAGAGAACCTTATCGCCCTTGCCGGGCAGAATAAGGCTGATGAAGACTATATCCGTTTTCAGTTGGAGCAGTTGGAAGACGCTCACCTGACTGCCGGAGAGCAGGAAGAACTGGAGCGGGAAGCCGATACGCTGAGCCATGCGGAAGAGATAAAAGCCGGACTGTTCCGTGCCGGTCAGGTGATGAACTCCGATGAAGGCGGTCTGCTCTCCGCGTTGAAAGAGTGTTTGAACACAATGTCGGGGCTGCAGAAAGTATATCCTTCGGCCGGGGAACTTGCCGAGCGTCTGGAAAGCAGCTATATCGAATTGAAAGATATTTCCCAGGAGATTTCAGGAAAGGAAGAAGAGGTTGAATTTAATCCAGCCCGGCTGGAAGAAGTGAACGACCGTTTGAACCTGGTTTATACTCTCCAGCAGAAACATCGAGTCTCTACGGTGGACGAACTGCTGGCTTTGGCGGATGATTATGCAGCGAAACTCTCCAACATCACTTCATCGGATGAACAGATTGAAGAACTGAAGTCCCGTAGCGAAGCCTTATATAATAAGGTGAAAAAGCAGGCCGCGGTACTGACCGAATTGCGTACTGCCGCAGCCCGCGAGGTCGAGAAACAAATGGCAGCCCGTTTGATACCGTTAGGAATGCCTAATGTTCGTTTCCGGGTAGAGATAGGTACGCGTAAGGAGCCGGGTGCGCATGGCGCGGATACGGTGGGTTTCCTTTTCTCCGCCAATAAGAACGGGGCGTTGCAGAATATATCTTCGGTAGCTTCGGGCGGTGAGATTGCCCGTGTCATGCTGTCTGTCAAGGCGATGATAGCCGGAGCGGTGAAGCTGCCCACTATCGTATTCGATGAAATAGATACCGGAGTTTCCGGTGAGATAGCCGACCGTATGGCGGACATTATGCAGGAAATGGGGGATAGCGACCGCCAGGTTATCAGCATTACCCACCTGCCGCAGATTGCCGCCCGCGGACGTGCCCATTATAAGGTGTACAAGCAGGATAATGAGACGGAAACCAACAGCCATATCCGCCGCCTGACGGACGAAGAACGGGTAGAGGAGATAGCGCATATGTTGAGTGGCGCCACCTTGACGGAAGCTGCGCTGAACAATGCAAAGGCGTTGTTGGGCATCGTCTGACGGGTGCCGTAATTCTGCGCTTGTAAAGTAGAGGTTTACCGCCGTAGCGTAAAGCTCCGGCAGACTGAAGTAAGACAAAAAACAATTAAGATACAATGACAGATAAAAGTGAAATGATTTTCGGCGTTCGCGCCGTAATAGAAGCTATTCAGGCAGGTAAGGACATCGACAAGATATTGGTGAAGAAAGATATTCAGAGCGACTTGTCCAAAGAGTTGTTTGCCGCTTTGAAGGGAACTTTGATTCCCGTGCAACGTGTGCCGGTGGAACGTATCAACCGTTTTACACGCAAGAACCATCAGGGTGTGATAGCGTTTGTTTCCGCCGTGACCTACCAGAAAACGGAAGACCTTGTGCCGTTTCTGTTTGAAGAGGGAAAGAACCCGTTGTTTGTCATGCTGGACGGCATAACGGATGTGCGTAATTTCGGAGCGATAGCCCGTACTTGCGAGTGCGCGGCGGTAGATGCCGTTATTATCCCCGCCAAGAACAGCGTGACGGTGAATGCCGATGCGGTGAAGACTTCGGCGGGAGCGTTGCATACCTTGCCCGTATGCCGCGAGCAGAACTTGAAAGATACCTTGCAGTACCTTAAAAACAGTGGCTTCCGTATTGTGGCTGCCACGGAAAAAGGTGATTACGACTACACAAAAGCCGATTATACCGGCCCTATGTGTATCATCATGGGCGCTGAGGATAAAGGCGTCTCTTACGACAACCTTGCATTATGCGACGAATGGGTAAAGATTCCGATGCTGGGTACGATTGAATCTCTTAACGTATCTGTTGCGGCGGGTATTCTGATTTATGAAGCTGTGAAACAAAGAACCAACTAAATATGAAAAAGAAGATTTTCCTGCTTTTCACTCTGTGCCTTCTGGCTCAGTGGAGTGTAGCGCAAGCCCCCAAATGGGTGGAGAAAGCTAAACGTGCCGTATTCTCGGTGGTCACTTATGGTGAGAATGACAAGATTCTGAATACCGGAAACGGGTTCTTCGTGACGGAAGACGGCGTTGCCTTGTCCGATTACTCTCTGTTCAAGGGAGCGCAACGGGCGGTAGTGATGAACTCGGAAGGCGTACAGATGCCGGTAGTTTCTATTTTGGGCGCAAATGATATGTACGATGTCATTAAGTTTCGTGTAGGCATATCAACCAAGAAAGTTCCTGCATTGAACCCGGCAACCACGGCTCCGGCAGTGGGCGCCAATGTATATATCCTGCCTTATTCCACGCAAAAAGACCGTTCTTATACCGCCGGACAAGTGAAAGCGGCGGATAAGTTCTCCGAAAAGTATTATTACTATACGCTCAACCTGCGTCTGAAAGATAAGATGGTGAGTTGTCCCGTAATGACCGAGGAAGGACAGGTCTTTGCCCTTGCGCAGAAATCATCCGGCGCCGACACCGCAACAATCTGTTATGCGGTAGATGCTAAATTTGCCATAGACCAGAATGTTTCGGCGTTCTCTTTCAGCGATATGACTTTAAAGAATATCGGCATCAAGAAGGCATTGCCCGATACGGAAGAACAGGCGTTGGTGTTCCTCTTCATGGCTTCTTCACAGGTTACCCCGGAGAAGTACGCCGAACTGCTGGATGACTTCGTCGCCGAATATCCGAATAGCGCGGACGGTTATTTGCGTCGTGCTACCAACCGGTTGTATCAGTCAAAAGATGACGCCTCGATGGATAAGGTGGTGGCCGATATGGATAAGGCCCTGAGCGTAACTCAGAAGAAGGACGATGTATATTACAATCGTGCCAAGCTGATATACAATTATATGTTGGGCAATCCGGAGAAAGCTTACAAGGACTGGTCGTACGACAAGGCTGCGGATGAAATAAGAAAGGCGATTGCCGTTCAGGAACTTCCGGTGTACGTACAGACCGAAGGAGATATTTTGTTTGCGAAACAAGATTATCCGGCTGCTTTGGCTTGCTATGAAAAGGTGAATCAGTCCAATCTGGCGTCGGCGGCCACTTTCTTCAGCGCAGCCAAGACCAAAGAACTGATGAAAGCGCCTGCGGAAGAAGTAGTAGCGCTTATGGATAGTTGTATGGCACGCTTCAGCGAGCCGTATACGGAAGAAGCCGCCCCTTATCTGTTGGAACGCGCCCAAGCCCGTATGAATGCGAATCAGGCGCGTGCCGCGATGCTCGACTATGACGCGTATTACAAGACGGTAAACGGCAAGGTGAATGATGTATTCTATTACTATCGTGAGCAGGCCGCCTTGAAAGCCAAGCAGTTCCAGCGTGCGCTGAATGATATGGAAAAGGCTATCGAATTAAGTCCGAAAGATTTAACTTACCGTGCGGAACTTGCCGTTGTCAATATTCGTGTGGGACGTAATGAGGAAGCGCTGAAGGTGCTGCAGGCCGCTTTGGAAATCGACCCTAAATATGCGGAAGCCTATCGTCTGATGGGAATCGCGCAGTTGCAGATGAAGAAAAATCAGGAAGCGTGCCAAAGTTTTGCCAAAGCGAAGGAATTGGGAGACCCGAATGTGGATGAACTGATTAAAAAGCATTGCAAATAAGTGATATGCTAACGATAAAGGCTCCGCTTTCACAAGCAGAGCCTTTGTTTGGGAAACTTCCCCATGCTAAAATAAAAGTTAAGTCTAGGTATTAACAGGTTATGAGTGAAATTTCTTTCGTATATTCGTATAGTAAATGCACGGCTTTTAGGAATACTGCATGGACTTATTGATTTTTTTTGAGAATATTGTAAAGAAAGATACGATATACTTGATAATGAACAGATAAAAAGAATAAGAAAATTATGAAGAAAGTAATTTGCAGCCAAAAGGCTCCGGGCGCAATAGGCCCATACAGTCAAGCTATTGAAGCGAACGGAATGGTGTTTGTATCAGGTCAGTTACCCATCGACGCTGCTACCGGAGTGATGGCAGAGGGCGCAGAGGCTCAGGCACGCCAATCGCTGGAGAATGTAAAGCACATTCTGGAAGAAGCAGGATTGAGCATGGCGAATATTGTAAAGACTACCGTTTTTCTGGCGGATATGTCTTTGTTTGCCGATATGAACAAGGTGTACGCCACTTACTTTGACGGAGATTTCCCCGCCCGTTCGGCAGTTGCCGTAAAGGCGCTTCCGAAAGACGCTTTAGTGGAGATTGAGTGCATCGCGGTTCGCTAACAAGTCCGCTACAATAAAGCTGCTGCCACCTACGAAGATAAAGTCTTCCGGGTGGCTTTTTTCTTGCGCTGCGGTCACAGCGGCAGGGACATCCGGATAGCAGCTTCCCCGCAGACCGGCTTGTGCGGCGAGCGCGCGCAGCTCTTCTTCGGGCAGGGCGCGCTTTACGCAGGCCTTGGTGAAATAGTAGGCGGCGTCTTTGGGAAGCAGGGCGAGTACGCCGCTGATATCCTTGTCATTTACCATACCTATTACAATATGTAGCTGGCGGCAGGTCTGCTGCTTCAATTGTTCTACAATGTAGCTGATGCCGCCTACGTTGTGTCCGGTGTCGCATATCAGGGTGGGGGTGTCCTGCAGCTTTTGCCAGCGTCCCATTAATCCCGTCAGTTCGCAGACATGGGCGAAACCGCTGCGTATGCTTTGTTCGTCTATCCGGTAACCGGCTTCTTGCAGCAGCGGTAAGGCGGTGAGAATGGTACGCGTGTTCTTTATCTGATAGAGCCCTTGCAATTCTGTTTTCATCCCGGGATAATCTTGTATCGTCGTATCTTCCGCGAATATGACCGGAGCTTTTTCTTCTTCCGCTTTTTGCAGGAACACAGGTTTGGTTTCGGGAGTGGTTTCTCCGATGACGACGGGGATGCCTGCCTTGATGATACCTGCCTTTTCTCCGGCTATCTTTGCCAGCGTGTCGCCTAAAAACTGGGTGTGGTCGAAACTTATGTTGGTGATAAGGCACAAATCCGGATGAATGATGTTTGTGCAGTCCAGCCTGCCGCCCAGCCCGACTTCAATGACGGCTGCATCCACTTTTTCATCGGCAAAATAACGGAAAGCCATGGCGGTGGTCAGCTCGAAGAAAGAAGGGTGCAGAGGCTCGAAAAAGTCACGCTCTTTTTCTACGAAACGTACTACATACTCTTCCGGTATAGGCTGTCCGTTTATACGGATACGTTCGCGGAAGTCCACCAAGTGGGGGGAAGTGTAAAGTCCCACACGATACCCGGCTTCCTGCAATATGGCGGCCAGCGTGTGCGAACAGGAGCCTTTGCCGTTGGTTCCCGCCACATGGATGGTGCGGAACGAGCGGTGGGGATGTCCGAAATGTTCGTCCAGTATACGTGTGTTTTCCAGCCCTTCTTTGTATGCCGAGCCACCCACTTGCTGGAACATGGGTACGCTGTTATATAAGTAAGTTAAAGTGTTCTGATAGTCCATCTTTTATAAAAATTAACGGGAAAGCAATCCTTTCTCCCTATTAAAGTGTTATCTTTAGGAACGGCAAAGATAAGGCAATTTTATTTAAGTGCGTATGCTTGCTTTATTTTATATGTCGGTATGAGGTATAAACAATTTAAATCTAAAGAGTATGGGAGCTAAGAAAAACTTTGTGATTGATACTAATGTTATCCTTCACGATTATAACTGTTTGAAGAACTTTCAAGAGAACGACATTTATCTTCCCATTGTAGTGCTTGAAGAACTCGATAAATTCAAGAAAGGCAACGAGCAGATAAATTTCAATGCCCGTGAGTTTGTCCGGGAACTCGACTTGATTACCGACGATAACCTCTTTACCAAAGGCGCTCCGCTGGGAGAGGGGCTGGGACGTTTGTTCGTAGTGGCCGGTTCGGTAGATTCGTCCCGCGTGCGTGATTCTTTCCCTGAACGCATTCCCGATCATCAGATACTGTCTGTCGTTGACTGGCTGACGGAGAAAAAGCCGAAAATGAAATCTATTCTTGTCACCAAAGACGTCAACCTTCGTATGAAAGCGCGCTCCATCGGACTGCTGTGCGAGGATTATATCAATGACAAGGTAATCAATGTGGATATATTTGAAAAATCGAATGAAGTGTTCGAGGGGGTCGACCCTACTTTGATAGACCGTATCTATTCATCCAAAGAGGGGCTGGATATCAGTGAGTTCGACTTTAAGGATGTCATCCATCCCAATGAATGCTTTGTACTGAAAAGCGACCGTAGCAGTGTGCTTGCCCGCTATAATCCTTTTACGCATTCTGTCTGCCGTGTAAACAAGACGAAGAATTACGGTATAGAACCGCGCAACGCCGAGCAGAGCTTTGCTTTTGAAGTGCTGAACGATCCGAATATCAAGTTGGTAGCCCTTACGGGTAAGGCCGGAACCGGTAAGACGCTGTTGGCGCTGGCTGCCGCTTTGGGCAAGCTGACGGATTATAAGCAAATCCTGTTGGCGCGTCCTATCGTCGCCTTATCCAATAAAGACCTTGGTTTCCTGCCGGGTGACGCCAATGAAAAGGTCGCTCCGTATATGCAGCCTTTGTTTGATAATTTGAATGTAATCAAGCATCAGTTTGCATCTAATTCGAGCGAAGTGAAAAGGTTGGAAGATATGCAGAAAAGCGACCAACTGGTTATTGAAGCCCTGGCCTTTATCCGTGGACGCAGCTTGAGCGAGACTTATTGTATCATTGACGAGGCGCAGAACCTTACTCCTCATGAAATCAAAACCATCATAACACGTGCCGGAGAGGGGACGAAGATGGTATTCACGGGTGACATCCAACAGATTGACCAACCGTATCTGGACAGCCAGTCCAACGGACTTGTCTATATGATAGACCGCATGAGAGATCAGAACCTGTTTGCCCATATCAATTTAGTGAAAGGAGAGCGTAGCCAGCTGAGCGAGTTAGCAAGTAACTTGATGTAACATTTTATCATTTTCTTCTTCGCTTTGATAAAAATTAGTGTATCTTTGCGGTGCCTAAAACAAAAACTGTCAAACGTGATGAAGCGAAACTTTTTTCATCGGTACCTTTCAGCAAAGGTATTGCCGATATGGACTGTTCTATTGATTGATGTGCTTATTATTGTCGTATCCAGTCTGTTGGCTTATGCGCTGCGATATGATTTCCGGAGTCTGTTCTCGGAATCTTCGTCCATAGACATAACGATTGTGTGGACGGTAATCGTCAATGTGATATTCTTTAGAGTGTTTCGTACGTACTCTAACGTGCTTCGCTTTTCATCGTTTGTAGATATAATGCGCATATTCGTATCGCTGACGGTTTCCTACGCATTGTTGCTGATAACGAGTGTGCTGGCAAAAAGCTGCATGGACATTAATGTAGCGCCTGCTACGGTATTGTTCATGTCTTATATCATCAGTTTTGCCATGATGGCGTGTTCCCGTATTGTTGTAAAGATATTCTTCGAAGCGTTGAACTTTGACGGTTCGCACAGCGCTAATGTGTTTATTTACGGAGCCAAAGAGGCCGGAGTGAATATTGCAAAAGCGCTGCGCGTTAATTTGCGTAACCATTACCGTTTGCGCGGTTTCATTGCCGATGAGCCGGAACTTATTAATAAGGTGATGATGGGGGTAAAGGTATATCCCAACGACAACGCCCTGATTGATAATCTGGACGACCGTGACGTGCATACCATTATCGTTTCTCCCGCCAAGATGGAAGCGCTCAAGCGCTCCGACATGGCAGACCGTTTATTGGCGCACAACATCAAACTGATGACGGCTCCGCCGCTGAGTGAATGGAATGGGCAGTTCCTGGACCGTACCCAACTGAAAGAAATCCAGATTGAGGACTTGTTGCAGCGCAATCCGATTGAGATTGATATTCATAAGGTTGCTTCCCATCTGGAAGGCAAGCGGGTGATGATTACCGGTGCCGCCGGTTCTATCGGTAGTGAAATCATGCGTCAGGTGGCTTCTTTCAATCCTTATAAACTGATTCTTGTAGACCAGGCGGAAACTCCGTTGCATGATATTCGTTTGGAACTGCAGGACCGTTGGCGGGACATTGATGCCGAAACCATCATCGCCGATATTTCCAATGCAACTCGCATGGAAGAAATATTCAGGCAGTATAAGCCGCAGTATATTTTTCATGCAGCGGCATACAAGCACGTACCGATGATGGAAGATAATGTATCCGAATCTATTCAGGTAAATGTTTACGGTACATGTACTGTCGCTGATTTGGCGGTGAAATACGGTGCGGAGAAGTTTGTGATGATTTCTACGGACAAGGCGGTGAATCCTACCAATGTAATGGGATGTTCCAAACGTATCTGTGAGATTTACGTTCAGTCGCTGGCGAAGAAATTACAGGCGGAAGGCGGACGTTTCACGCAGTTTATCACTACCCGTTTCGGCAATGTTTTGGGGTCGAACGGTTCGGTCATTCCCCGTTTTCGCGATCAGATACAGCGTGGCGGGCCTGTAACGGTGACTCATCCGGAAATTATACGTTACTTTATGACCATTCCGGAAGCTTGCCGTTTGGTACTCGAAGCCGGTAGTATGGGGCATGGGGGAGAGATTTATATCTTCGATATGGGTAAACCGGTGCGGATTGTAGACCTTGCTAAGCGTATGATCAGTCTTTCCGGACGTACTGATGTCAAGATAGAATTTACAGGGTTACGCCATGGCGAGAAGTTGTATGAGGAACTGCTTAATGTCCGGGAGCTGACAAAACCGACCTATCACGAAAAGATTATGATTGCCACTGTACGCGAGTATGATTATGATGAAGTGCGGGAACGTATTCAGAAATTGATTGAGGTCAGCTATACTTATGACCAGATGAAGATTGTGGCGGCCATGAAAGATATTGTTCCTGAGTTTGTCAGCAAGAATTCCTGCTTTGAGGTTCTGGATAAGAAAGAGTAGGACCGGTGAACTCTGAAACAGACAACGATTATGATATAAAAGAACGGATGATGCGTTTATCATAAACGCATCATCCGTTTTAGTATGTATCACACTTACTTGCGTGAGGAGAAATATTTCAGGAATTGGGTACGTTCGAATGTATTTACGCCATTCAAGTCGCTTACATTCAGCATGCCTTTGAACTGGTTGATATTCTCCATTCCTTTACGGTCCATCCATAAATTCAGGAAACGAACATATTCGTCAATGATGGCATAGGAATTCTGATACAGCACACTGCATATCTCTACCGCCGAAGCACCTGCCAGAATAGCTTTTACTACTCCTTCAGGAGCGTGTATGCCGCCGGATGCCGCATAGTCCAGTTTACCGACAGCCGCAGAAGCGATACCTATCCAACGTAAAGATTTAGATAAATCGGCATCTGTGCTGAATACGCTTCCGGCGCTTTGAGCCATCTTTTCAATATCGATATCCGGCTGGTAGAAGCGGTTGAACATGACTACTGCGGCCGCACCGTTAGCATAAAGCTGGTCGATGAGAGCAATAGGGTTGGTAAGATTGTCTCCCAATTTCATGATGACAGGAATATCGACCGTTTTCTTGATGTGGCTCAAGATATCGATATGGCGCTGTTCAAAGGAACCGTAAGCATATTGCATATCAGTTTGCAAAGCAAGGATATTAATTTCCAAAGCATCTGCTCCGGCTTCTTCTATTTTCTTGGCAAACTCAATCCAGTCTGCATCCTGGTAACAGTTGATACTGGCAATGATAGGAATATCGCAGACTTTCTTGCTCTCTTTGATTAAATTCAAATATTCACCCAATTTGTGTTCGCGTATATATCCCACCAGGTAATCGCTTCCTTCCGGATATATATTGGGATCTCCAAGCCAGTCGGCTTCCATCATGATTTGCTCCTCGAAAAGAGACTTGAGTACAATAGCTCCTGCCCCGGCTTCATAAAGCTTCTGGTTCTTAGCAGCGCTGTCGGTAAGTCCGGAACTGCTGATAATGATCGGGTTTCTAAGTTTTAACCCTGCAAAAGTAGTTTCTAATGTTGCCATGATAATAGTTATTAGTGATTAATATATTCTTTCTCCAAATATTTTACTTCCTACACGTACCAAAGTACTGCCGGCGGCAATTGCCTCGTGATAATCGTGTGACATCCCCATAGACAACTCCCGAAACCACTCTGCATTGGAAAACCATGTGGTCTTAACTTCTTGGAAGAAGCTATTTAATGAACAAAACTCAGCTTTGATTTGTTCGACATTATCGGTATTTGTCGCCATGCCCATCAGTCCGCATATCCGGATGTTCTTAAGCTCTTTCCACTCATCGCCCGTAAGCATTTCCCGACATTCGTCGAAACTGAAACCAAATTTAGTTTCTTCTTGTGCAATGTGCAGTTGGAGCAGGCAGTTTACCATTCGTCCTGCCTTGGCTGCTTGCTTGTTGATTTCGGTGAGAAGTTTGTAGGAGTCAACTCCGTGAATCAATGTTACATAAGGTACGATATATTTGATTTTATTTGTTTGCAGATGTCCGATGAAATGCCATTCTATGTCTTTGGGCAGGCTTTCATATTTGGCTGTCATTTCTTGCACCTTACTTTCTCCGAACACACGTTGCCCTGCGTTATAGGCTTCTTCTATGGCTTCGTTAGGGTGAAATTTGGAAACAGCTACCAGTCGCACCCCTTCAGGCAGTTCGCTCAGTACTTGTTTTATATTTTCTGCAATCATCAGTTCTCTTGTTTTATGATTTATAAGCTATAAATCATGAGTACCCAATAATAACTCATAACTTATAACTCATAACTTAAATTACACTTCCGGCTTATCATTCGGCTCTGCACTGTACGGATATACATCCATGATGGCGGTTTCTGCTACCGATGCAATTTGATAGTCGGCCATTGTACCTTTCATACCCTCATCCAGTTTCTTTACTGCGTCGCGCAGGTCGGCGGCTTGTACCAGTACCTGAGTAGATGTTTTCTTCTCCGCACCGCTTTTTTCATCCAATGTGATGAAAACCAGTTTGCATTTGAACCAACGGTCGGCAGCATCTTCTTCGCAAGGGAAGAGTTCACTGTAATTCGCCCGTTTAATATCCGATACGGTAAACTCACCGGAAATAAACGGCGTCATCTCTTCAATGATGCGCGCTTCCGCTTCCGTAAAGCTGAGTGCGTCTACCAGATAAGGTTCGGTAACTTTCTTGTTCATTCCGTTTTCCATTGTTTTCTCGTAACGGATTTTGCACTCAAACCAAGTATGCATTGCCATAATTTTCTGATTTTTAGTTAGTGTTTTTAATTAATAAATTAATTGCTTTCTTCTTTCTGTCATTCTGCGACTTATTGAAGAATCTCTTTCCCGTTTATATTGGAAAGGGTGTACAAAGATAAACGAAAAAGAGGAAAAATGTTCGATGTATGTGAAAGAAGATTATGTTAATGCAAAACTTTTTATCTATTAAATATTTTGTAGTTCCATACGGAGTGTTTATCTTTGCCCTTGCAAAACGAGCTAATCGTGGACGAAAATTCTATTCTTGAGATGAGAAATGTAGTGGATGCTACATTCGGCGGAGCCGTAAAAGAAACTCTGCTATAATGAAATCATAAAACGCTTATTACTAAACTATTAATAATTTATTATTAGCATTTGTTAACTACGTCGGATCATAAGCATTGGCATGCTGTTTATGTTCGTCACAATACCGAATTTAAGGTAGAAACGTGGCTACGTGAGCAAGGAGTAGAAGTCTATTTGCCTGTGCAGGATGTATTTCGGGAATATGCCGGAAAGCGTGTGAAAGTGACAAAGCCGGTAATTACCGGTATGGTGTTTGTCTGCCTTTCCCGTTCCGAACTCCCTGTAGTAGAACAAGCACCCAACGTTCATCATTTCTTTAGTAAACGTGGCACTAATGCCCCTCTTGTCATTCCCGACCAACAAATGGCGGACTTCCGCTTCATGGTCGACCTCTCCGATACTTCTATTTTAATGGTTAATGAGCCGATTGCTCCGGGAACTATGGTTACTGTGGCAAAAGGAAGTATGCAGGGGGTACGAGGCGAAATGGTGAAATATGAAAGTAAATATTACATGGCTGTAAGATTGCAGGAGTTGGGATGTGCGTTGGTTAGTGTACCGGTGAGCTATGTACGGCGCGGGTGATAAGAATATTGTATGTTTACGTTGGCACATCGTATGAAGTATGGATAATGATTTAATAATGTTAAGATAAAAAACTATAATGAGTTTAAAGGGAGTATAAAGCTAACTTTAAATTTTGGAGATGTTAACTTTATAGATATTGGAAAATTAACTTTAACTTTATGTTAAAGTTAATTTAATCCTTAACAATAAATTAATATGATATACGGTACTTCTGACTAAACAGATACCCTTGTCCAATTTATTTTTTAAGAATATTTATTAAGCTAGTGAGATTTCCATTCAAAGCCGATGTCTCAATTATTGTCTTGTACAGTAAATAGAACTCTTCTCAAATAATATGTAGAAGAAATATCTGATGGGCAGAATTCTTGCTAAAATAAATTAGTGGTTAGTGTTATAAGAAACAAATGCTCAATTATTCTGCATAATATTTTTATTTGATTGACGATTCAATTATTGAAAGGCTCATACAGTCTTTGGTAGATGAAAGGAAGGAATTCCCAGTTCTTCGGTAGTAAGGAGGCAAAGGTATATCGGCCGTGACTATATAATTATCTTGATCTGCAAAACACAAGATGTATCTGCATTGGAATACTTCAAACAACTGTTGGTGAAATTGTTAAAAGTTTCAGGGAGTATGAGGACTTATTGCCATTGAAGCAAGTAGTAATAAATACTAAAAAACAGTTCAACTTTTGATTTAACTTATAGTAAAACCACCTTGTGGCAATTTTACTTAGATGATACATCCAAATTGGTTGTTAACTTATTTTTTGATTTCTAATCTATATATTATATGCTTAATAACAAATCCGTCTTAATAACTGGAGGAACTGGTTCCTTCGGTAAAAAGTTTGTGGAAACCATTCTTCGTGATTATCCGCAAGTAAAGAAAATCATAATATTTTCTCGTGATGAACTGAAGCAATTTGAACTGAAGCAGAAATATCCGGAGAATAAGTATCCTCAAATGCGTTATTTTATTGGTGATGTTCGTGACCTTGAACGTCTGACTCGTGCTTGTGAAGGTGTAGATGTGATTATTCATGCTGCTGCTATCAAGCAAGTCGATACAGCAGAGTACAATCCCGAGGAGTGTATCAAAACTAATGTGCATGGAGCACAGAACGTTATAAAAGCAGCTTTGGCAACAGGTGTTCATCATGTAGTTGCCCTTTCTACAGATAAAGCCTGTGCTCCCATTAACCTTTATGGTGCAACCAAGCTGACATCTGATAAGTTGTTTACAGCAGCTAATAATATCAGTGGTTCCAAGGATATCAGATTCTCTGTAGTCCGCTATGGTAATGTGATGGGGTCTCGCGGTTCCGTAATCCCTTTCTTTATTAATAAGCGTGATAGTGGAGCAAAAGAACTCCCTATTACTGATATGCGAATGACTCGTTTTAATATTTCACTTGAAGCTGGTGTTGCTTTGGTGATGTATGCTATCGGGCATCATTTGGGAGGTGAAATTTTTATTCCCAAAATCCCATCCTATCATATTAAAGATGTGGCAACCGCTATTGCTCCCAATCTACGGCAGGTGGAAGTAGGAATACGCCCAGGAGAGAAACTACACGAGGAGATGATTACTGTAACTGATGCGCTTGATACTATTGACTTGGGTAAATATTATGTGATTCTTCCTTCTGTATCAGATAAGCATAATAAGGAAGAATATATTCAGCATCATAGTGCGGTGCCTGTTTCTGAGGGGTTCCATTATAGTAGTGATAATAATACAGAATGGGAAACTGTTGAGTCTATGCGCGAAAATATACGCAAATATGTAGATCCGAATTTTGAAGTGAAATGAGAGTTGTAGCTATAATTCAAGCACGTTGCGGTTCGACCCGTTTCCCTAATAAAGTATTTGCTGATTTGTGCGGTAAACCTTTCATTTGGCATGTAGTCAATCGTTTGAAGTTTGTACATTTACTTGACCATATAGTGTTGGCAACGACAGATAGGCCATCGGATGACAAGTTGTATTACTGGGCTAAAGAAAATGGAGTAGATGTCTATCGTGGAAGCGAAAGTAATGTTTTAAATCGTTATTATGAGGCTGCCAATTATGCGAAGGCGGATATAATTGTGAGAATAACAGCTGATGATCCCTTTAAAGAACCAGGATTGATTGATAAGGCAATAAATACACTACAAGAAGGTGGATATGACTTTGTTTGTAACAATTGTCCTCCTTCTTATCCAGAAGGGTTAGATATAGAAGTTTTCACTAAAGCTGCTTTGGATAAAGAAGAGGAGCTTTCTACAAGTAATTTTGAAAGAGAACATGTGACTCAGTATATTTATCATCATCCAGAAAAGTTTAAAATGTTTAACATTTCTAATATTGGTGAGAATTTATCTTATTTACGTTGGACGGTTGATACGAAGAAAGATTTTCAGATGGTAGCCCGTATATATTCATTCTTGTATAAGAATGATTCAGAGATATTTTACATGAATGATATTCTTCTGCTACTTAAAGGACATCCCGAAATAGAAATGATGAATTCGGATGTAACTCGAAGTGAAATGTATAAATCAATATAAATTATGGAAAGAATCAGTCAATTGGAACGTGATTATGTGAATCAGGTTTTGGATAGTGCTTTTACAACTTCTTTGAATTCTGTTTTTAATAACAGATTGGAGACCGCTTTCGCAAAGAAGTTTAATCAGGCTTATGCCATTGGGCATTGTAACGGTACTGCTACTTTGCACACAGCAGTGGCTGCTTTAGGTCTCAAACCTGGTGATGAAGTGGTTGTACCTGCTTTAACTATGACTAGTACCTCATTAGGAGTGTTGCACAACGGTTCGATACCAGTTTTTGCAGACAGTGATTTAGATACTTTTGAGATTTCTGCCGAAAGTATAGAAAAGGTTATTACTCCCCAGACTAAGGCAATCATGACGGTTTCACTTTTTGGTTTGGCACCTGATTATGACAAGATTCTGGATATCTGTAAACGCCATAATTTATATCTCATTGAAGATAATGCAGAATGTTACCTTGGAAAGTATAAAGGTAAATATGTTGGTGAATTTGGCGACTTTTCCAGTTTTAGCTTTCAAGCAAGTAAACATCTGACTGCAGGTGAAGGTGGTATGCTTCTTTGTAATAAAGAGGAGCTAGCAGACAACGCTCGTCGTTTTAATTGTTTGGGCTATGCCGGTGTCAATGCTAGACAAGGAAAAATAACCAGGAATGATATTCAAGATCCTCAGTATAGTCGGCATATTTCATTGGGATTCAATTATCGTATGTCGGAGTTACAGGCAGCATGTGCACTAGGACAGTTAGAACGTGTGGATGAATTGGTTAGTAATCGTATTGAAGTAGCAAAAATCTTTGATGAAGTTATTAAAGATCAGAGTTTGTTGAAAAGGCAAGCAGAGCCCGAAGGATATGTTAATTCATACTGGTCATATAGTATGGTGTTGAATACTGATTGTCCAGAAAAAGATTGGTATGCTTTTCGTAACCTCTTTCAGTTAAATGGCGGTGATGGTTATTATGCTGCTTGGAAGCTCTCGTATAATGAACCTTTGTTTCAAAACCAGATCCAACATATGCCTGGAGTTTGGCAGAAATATGATGCTAACCTTTGTCCAAATGCAGAATATTTACAGAAACGTATGATACAACTGAAGACGAATTATTGGAATTTGGATGAAGCTAGGCAACAGGCGGAAATTCTTCATAAAACGATTGAACAATTTATAAAGTGATATATTATGGGTTTTTTTAGCAAAGAAATAAAGATTGGTGATAAAATAATAGGCAATGCTTATCCTACCTATTTTATAGCAGAAATAGGTGCGAATTTTGATGGTAGTATTGATAAAGCAAAGCGTTTAATTGATGCAGCTAAAAATGCAGGTGCTGATTGTGCAAAATTTCAAACATTTTCGACTCCTCAAATAGTATCTGAGGGAGGTTTTTCTCATATGCAATTGAAAGGAGTTCATGGTTCTTGGGGACGTACGGTCAGTGAAGTGTTTAAGGATGCAGAGTTTCCTGTAGCATGGCATAAAGAGATTTCAGATTATTGTAAGGCTATAGGCATTGACTTTTCTACCTCTCCTTATTTTAAGGAAGCAGTTGATTTATGTGTTGATTTGGATGTCCCTTTTATCAAGATTGGTTCAGGCGATATCACTTGGCTTGAAATGTTGGATTATATTGCTCGTAAGGGGAAGCCTGTAATGTTGGCTACGGGGGATGCTACTATGTCTGAGATAGATGAGGCTGTCCGTACCATAGAGGCTGCAGGAAATAAAGACATGATACTGATGCAATGCATTACCAATTATCCTTCTAAAATAGATAGTGCTAATGTCAATGTTCTGAAAACCTATCAGTCAGCTTTTGATGTATTGACAGGTTATTCAGATCATGCACCCGGACATGTGGTTGCTTTGGCGTCTGTTGTTATCGGCGGTCGTGTCATTGAAAAGCATTTTACTTTGGATAAGACTGATAAGGGGCCGGATCATCCACACTCGATGGAACCTCAAGAGTTTAAATTTATGGTTGATTCTATTCGCGAAGTTGAGCGTGCCATGGGAAGCACACGTAAAGAAGTTGTAGCTGAAGAAGGAGAAACTGTTTACGTACAACGTCGTTGTCTGTATGCTAAAAATGATATGAAAAAAGGCCATTTTATAACAGAGAATGATATAGATGTACTTCGTCCAGCGTTAGGGATTCCGCCCAAATTTAAGTCTATAGTTATAGGAAAAGAATGTAAGGAAGATATAGCTAAAGGACAACCTTTATTTTGGAAAAATTTTTAGTGATGACAGAACGGGAAAAAGCAATTGCTTTTATTGATAATGACATTATAAAACCTTCTGATGCTATAATTTTGTTAGAAGGGGATGGATTGAATCGTTATCCTAAGGCTGTAGAGTTATATAATTCTAATATTGCTTCCAATATAGTTTTTAGTGGGGGTATTACTGATTATACATACGGGAGCTTTCCATTTTCTGAAGTTTTACCATATATGCTGGAGGCTGGAATACCAGCTCAGGTTATATTTCATGAGGATAAATCATTAAATACTCGTGAACAAGCTATAGAAGTTATAAAATTATCAGTTGAAAAGAATTGGAAACGCTTGGTGTTGGTAGCAAGTCATGAGCATCAATATCGTGCATACTTAACTTTCTTAAAGGAGATATTGGATACAAGTAGTGATATTATACTATATAATGCCCCCGTTCGTAATCTTGGATGGTTTAAGGACTTGGGGTGGGGGATGCGTTACGAGCGTTTGGAGCAAGAGTTTGTACGTATAGAAAAATATTTTCAATTAGGACATTTAGCAACATATAAAGAAGCAATAGAATACCAACAATGGAAAGAGTTACAATAGAAAAAGCTAAGCGTTTATTTGGAAATAATTTTGTGGGTTTAGAAGAATTAAGACCTCTATTTGAAAAGATGAGGCTTTCTTATGTATCTGTTCAGGTACCTATAATTCAATATTCATATGATGAACTCCTGAAATATTCAAAAGATTATGTTTTAATATTAGGTATACCAGAATTGAATAATACACCTTTATCAATTCAAACTTTCCGGAATATTTTTGGTGTAGAGCCTAATTTGTCAACGCCATGTTTTTACAATCAAGACTGGTATTTAAATGAGGATTTTATTAATAAGACGTTGGAGTTACGTTGGTATTTATTGAAGAAAGATGTGCTGGAAGGATCTCGTGCTATACAACCAAATGAGTTGTTAAATAGTAATGTGGCTTTTCCTGATGCTATTTTGTGTGTATATACTTTCTGGGCATATTATTATGCACAACATGTGATGCTATGGTATTATGATTTTATTTGGTGTAATGATACAGATCATAACGGTGATAGGATATATGTTGGTAAATATCATGATATTGATGGCATAAATAAAGATGGATTTAGTATTCATCGGCATTTAGCATTGAGAAATTGCTATGGTGCTATAGAAACTTTATAAAAGATTTACGTGAAAAATGTTCAGATTGTATTATTTAATATGAGTCTTATTGAATTAAGTATAAGAAAAGTAAAAGGAAGATTGTTAACAAATACTACAATGAGAAATGGAATAATATTCTCTTTCTTTTCTTTTTTGAATAGTGGAGTCAGTTTTTTGATTCTACTCATTTTAGCTAATTTTCTTTCACCTAATGAGTACGGTGAGTTGAATTTATTTAATTCTCTTCTTTCTATTTTGCTTGTTTTGATTTCTTTGAGTTCAGACGGACTTATTTCTATCGACTTTTTTCAAAAAGATATTATAGGTTTAAGAAAAACAATAAATGCAGTTTTACTTTTATCAATAGGTTCATTTATTGTATTAACATTTATTTTAATTATTTTTTCGTGCATTTTATCTATTGCCATTGGTATTTCTACTTATTATCAATGGTTGGCATTACTAGTCTGTTTTTTACAAAATGTAGCTGCTGTCAATTTGAATATATGGCGATTGGAAGAAAAGCCTTTTTCTTATGGTATATTTAGTTTACTAATTGTAATTTTCAACCTCTTTTTTACGTTGTTTTTTGTTGCTTCAATGGACTGGGGATGGGCCGGAAGAGTTTATGCTCAAATATTAGTAGGTGGAATTTTTTTTATCATAAGTTTCTTTTTATTAATTAGAGGAGGGTATTTAAAGTTTATTTTACCAACAAAAAATGATTTTAAGTCTGCTTTACATTTTGGTATACCTTTAATACCTCATAGTATGTCTTTTTGGTTGAAACAAGGATTAGACAAATATGTGATTAATTTTTATCATGCATCTGCTGCAGTAGGTGTGTTTAGCTTTTCTATGAATTTCTCAAGTATTTTGCAAATTGTTGGAACGGCATTTAATGCAACTAATTCTGTTTTTATTTTCAAACAATTATCTAAGGATAAACAACAAGCAATACCACTTCTGCGTAAACAGACTAAAATGATGATTATCATATTTGGTTTGATAACTTTATTATTGCTAATAGGATGTTCTATCTTCTTGCCAATTTTTTTCCCAAATTATTCAAATGCTGTATATTATTTATTTCCTTTATGTGGAGCTTCTTTCTTTTCATGTATATATTTGTTGTTTGTTAATTTCTTGTTTTTCTATAAAAAGACTAAGGTTTTGATGATTATAACATTCTCTATTTCATTAATTCATTGTGCTTTATCTTTATTTTTAACTAAATATTCTATTGAATATACGGCTTATATATCATTATTTACAAGTTTTCTCACTGCATTATTGGTTTATTTATATAGTCGTAAATATTGTAAACTCTTTTAGTTGATATTAATGAAAAATCTAGTAATACTTAGTCAAGCGCCCTTAACTCCACAAATTAAACGTAATAATTATGTGGATGAATATTTATCTGTTGGATATGATGTACAATTTTGGGATATGTCGCAGTTAATACATCCAGGGATGAAATATAATGATGAATTGTGTGAGCCATATTTAAGAAATATTTCTTTATTATTTGAATTTGAGCAATTATTGTCTGGTGTTGATTCTCTTAAAACTATTTTTGTATTAGATTTTGATGCATCTTGGCATACCCGTAATATTTTTAAAATATTGACTAAATATCATTGTTATATGATTCGGGTTGATATGTATGCAAATACTAGTTTACAGTTAACATTGAAACAAAAACTATCTCAACTTTTTTCAAACCGTTTTAGTAGTATTTTGATTACACGTTTGGGAATATATTTGTATAAAATATATGCTTGGTTTTATAATATTTCAGATTGTCAACGTTATTATTCGTCATCAGCCATTGTAAATCGAACAGATAAAATAAATCATCCTGATTATGAGGACTTTTGTTTTAGTAAGTCTCGTCGTATAATTGAGGGCAACTATATACTTTTTGTTGATACTAATTTTGGATTTCATCCGGATGATATCTATCTTTTTAAATATAGTAAAATTCCAACAACAGAGAAATTTCAAGCGTCGTTGGATGATTTTTTTACGTATTTGGAGAAAAAATATAGGATGCCTGTTATTATTGCTGCTCATCCAAAATCAAATTATGTAAATGGAGAATTTGGTAATAGACGTATAATTAAGTATCAAACGAAAGATTTAATTATATATGCGGATAAAGTAATATTGCAGTTATGTAATACTATATCGTGGGTAACATTAGCCGATAAACCACTTATTTTTGTAACTACAGATGATTATGACGTTTTAGCTTTGCAAAGAAAAAGATTAAGATTTCTTGCTTCCTTATTAGGAAAGAAGGTCTATAATATTGAACATTGTGACTTTTCTGATATAATATTTACAACTGTGGAAAAAGAAATTCGTTTACATTATATCTATACATACTTAACTGATAAAGACATTGAGAAGAGAAAAAATATCGATATTTTAAAGGATTCATACGAAACTGTATCATTAGCTATTCACAAATGAAATTTACTCCTGTAGATTATCGAAGACAAAAATTAAGTGTAAAGAAACTCTTTCTTTTTCTTTTATACTTTGATCTTTTTCTGACTTTACTTCCAATGTGGTCTGCTTCACCCTTGTATCTTTTCTTATCACCAACTGCATTGATTTCTATTTGGCATTTAGGATCATTGGTAAACTTAATTGTATGCGGTTTTATAATACTAATAATTCAGCGATTTATTTATAATAAGATAGTAGTTTGCTGTATATTATTGGTTTATATGGCATTTCTCTCTTCTATTACAATTAATGGATTTAAATCAGGAGGATTTGCGCTTATAGGTATACCTATTTCTTTTTTTATAATGTTTGATACGATAAAGCAGTATAAATTCGGTGTAAAGCATCTCAATATATTATTTTATAGTTTACTGCTATGGAGTTTGCTTCCGTTATTATTATTGTGCCTCCCAGCTCTTCGAATGTCTTTTTTTATGACTGTGGAAGGTGGATATGCGACATTTAGTGGTTTGGCATTACATCGTAATTTTTATGGTATTCTTTTATGTGTGTTATTATTGTTGTTGTACTATAAGAAAATGCCACTTATTATTAAATTAATATTATTCATATTATTATCGGTTTGCCTAGTATTATCTGCTTGTAGGACAGCGTTTGTCGCTCTTATAGTAATGACTTGTTTTTTGATATATTATAATAAAACGATAAAAGGAGGGTATAAAATATTCTTTTTTATTCTTGTTGTTCTATTGGGAGGTGTTTTTTATTGGATTCTAACTAATCCGGATTATGCATTACGTGATATTGATGACGATCATGCAAGAGAAGATTTGCTCTATGGATTTATGAAACTAATTAAAGAGCATCCTTTATTGGGATATGGTGAAGAAGTAAAACATTATTCTAATATTTATCCGGGTGGAGCCATTGCACATAATTTTATTCTGCAAACAACTGCTAATTATGGAATTTTTGTAACAGTATTTTTTATTATTTTATTATTGGCTGTCTATTATTACTCTCAACCTTTTTCTAAAGCCATTCTTGCTTTTTTAGTTATTTGGGGAATAACCCAACCGTATTTTGGTTTTAGTGTTTTTTCTCCGCATGTTATTATACCCTTGTTTATTGGTAACTTATTAGATAATAATATAACCACATCTTTAAGTCGATTTTAGCTTATGAGAATCTTTTATTGTATTCATTCACTTTATAATTCAGGGGGAATGGAAAGAATTATAGTGGAAAAGGCTAACTTCTTAGCTAAAAAGGGGATTGAGGTCTCCATATTGACAACAGAGCAGCAAGATAAGCCAATCTTCTATCAATTAGAGGATAATATAAAGCATATCGATTTGGGAATAAATTATTCTGAATATAATTCTTTGTTCCTTAAGATTATAACATTGTACTTTAAAGAGTATAAACATAAGAAATCTTTGAAAAAAATAATTGCGAGATATAGACCGGATGTTGTGATCTCGACTTTTGAAAATGAAGCTTCCTTTTTAACTGAGTTAAAAGATCAAAGTAAGAAAATATTAGAATTTCATTTTTCAAAAGGATATCGACTTGCTAAGAAAAGGAAAGGATTACTTTTCTTGGTAGATTGGTATCGGACACGATGTGAGGTTAAAATAGCAAAGAAGTTTGAGCATTTTATTGTTTTGACTGAAGAAGATAAATTATCTTGGCATCAACTTTCTAATGTAAGTGTTATTCCGAATTTTATACATTTAACACCTGAATCTTCAAGCTTTAGTAGGAAAGAACTTTTGTCCATTGGTCGTCTTTCATATCAAAAAGGATTTGATAGATTGATTAAGGCTTTTAAAATAGTACATGAAACTTATCCGGAGTGGAAACTTATTATCTATGGGGATGGAGAAGAGAAAGATAAGTTATTGGGATTAATAGAAGAGTATAATCTGGTTTCATTTGTCGTTATCCATCGTCCTGTTAAGAATGTAGAAGAAATATATTGCAATAGTTCTTGTTTTGTTTTAACATCACGATATGAAGGTTTGCCAATGGTTTTGTTAGAAGCGATGTCTTACGGACTACCTATTATTTCTTATGATTGTAAATGCGGTCCTAAAGATCTGATCAATAATGGCTTAAATGGATTCTTGGTTCCTGAGGGTAATATAGAAGAATTGGCTAATACTATTATGAAATTAATTTCAAATAGAGATACGATGATTGAAATGGGGAGGAATGCAAAAGTTGAGTCTCAACAGTATGAAAGGGAGGTTATTATGCAGAAATGGATTGATTTGTTTGAGAAGTAATTTAAAAGTTGAATTTACTAATATTTTGAATACTTATGCGTATTGCTTTCATTCTATCTGCTTTAATAAATAGAGGACCTGAAGTTGTTGTTTCTGAATTAGTATCTCAGTTACAAGAGATGGGGCATACTTGTTATATTTATTATTTTGATGGGAAAGAACCGGAATTGTATTTTTCTTGTCAAGTTGAGAGGATTTCCTTTTATCAATCTATACCTTTTTCAAATTATGATATAATTCATTCTCATGGGTTGCGTCCTGATATGTATGTCTTTCTACATAAACCTCTAATTAGATGTAAGACAAAATTCGTATCTACAATTCATGCTTATATATTAGATGATTTTATTTATAATTTTGGACGATTAAAAGGTGGATTTTTCGCTTATATCTGGCTGTATTTGCTAACATCTCGGATTGATAAGATTGTTACTTTAAGTAATAATGCTATAAAATATTATTCTCATTGGATATCTCCTGAAAAATTGACTTTTATATATAATGGTCGCAGTATAAATATCAGTGACAAAATAAATACAGAACTTCAAGCACAAATTAGAGAATTTAAAGGAGAGTTTAGGTTATTAGGGATAAATTGTAAATTAACTCGACGTAAAGGAGTGGATTTACTTATAGAGGCTCTGCCAATGCTTGATAACTATAAATTACTGATTATAGGAGATGGTCTTGTCAGAAAAGAATTGGAAAATCAGGCTTTAAGATTAAAAGTAGATGATCGCTGTTTGTTTCTGGGGTATCAAGAAAAGGCGTATCGTTTTGTTCCTTTTTATGATATTTATGCTTCTCCAAGCCGTAGTGAGGGTTTTGGCTTAGCAATAATGGAAGCTGCAATATATTCTCGTAAAGTTCTGTGTTCGGATATTCCTATCTTTAGAGAACTTTTTACGGAGACTGAAGTCTGCTTTTTTGATTTACAGAACATAAATTCATTAGTTCAGGCTGTAAAACAATTAGAAAAAAATAATTCTTTTGGCTTAAATCTCAATAAGAAATGGCTTTCTTCATTTTCTCCAGAGAGGATGGCTAGTAATTATTTGGATTTATATGAATCACTATAATTAAAATCCTATTATTTTATGAATGTTTTGGTTACAGGAGGAGCCGGTTTTATCGGTTCTAATCTTTGTGAGCATTTATTGCTTCAAGGGTATCAAGTCGTTTGTTTGGATAATTTTGCAACAGGGAAAATTGAGAATTTGTTACCATTGTTAAATGCTTATCCTAGCACTTTCAAGTTAATAGTTGGTGATATCCGGAATTTAGATGATTGCAAAAAGGCGGTTGAAAATATAGATTATGTACTACATGAAGCTGCTTTGGGGTCTGTCCCTCGTTCAATAAAAGATCCTATTACTACTAATGAGGTAAATATTAGTGGCTTTTTAAATATGTTACTTGCTTCACGCGATGCTGGGGTAAAACGATTTATATACGCAGCGAGCTCTTCTACCTATGGAGATAGTAAATCGTTGCCTAAAATGGAGGATGTGATAGGCAGACCATTATCTCCCTATGCAATTACTAAATATGTAGATGAATTATATGCTGATGTATTTGCAAGGACTTATGGGATAGAGACTATCGGTTTGAGGTATTTCAATGTCTTTGGTCGTCGGCAAGACCCGTTTGGAGCTTATGCTGCTGTAATTCCTTTGTTTGTGAAAAAGTTAATTTCTTATGAATCTCCAATTATTAATGGTGATGGTGAGTATAGTCGTGATTTTACCTATATTGACAATGTTATTCAAATGAATATGCTTGCAATGGCAACAACAAAAAAAGAGGCTGTTAATCAAGTATATAATACAGCCTATGGTGAACGTACGACATTAAACCAATTGATAGGGTATTTGAAAGAGTTTCTGAGTGAATTTGATCCAATAATAGCTAATGTGAAAATTCTACATGGACCTAATAGACAAGGAGATATTCCTCACTCTTTGGCTTGTATTGAAAAAGCGAAACGGCTCTTGAATTATGAACCGCAGTATAGTATGCGTGATGGACTTAAAGAGGCTGTTAAGTGGTATTGGAATAACCTTTGATTGAGATTCTCTTGATTTTATAACTGATATTTAATCATTAATAATTTATGAATACAATAAAAATTGCCGTAATCGGTCTCGGTTATGTAGGACTTCCTTTGGCTCGTCTGTTTTCTACTAAATATCCGACAGTTGGTTTTGATATGAACAAAGCACGTGTTGATGCTCTTATGGCAGGGCACGATTCTACACTCGAAGTTTCTGATGATTTGTTACAGTCTGCGATAGCTAATGGTTTTAAATGTACCTCTGATGTGGAAGATATTCGTAATTGTAATTTTTACATAATAGCAGTACCTACGCCTGTAGATAAAAATCACAATCCAGATTTAACTCCTCTCTATGGTGCAAGTACTACTGTTGGAAAAGTTATTTCTAAAGGTGATATTGTAGTATATGAGTCTACTGTATACCCAGGGGTGACGGAGGATGAGTGTATACCTGTTGTGGAGAAGATTTCCGGTCTAAAATATAATATAGATTTTTTTGCTGGATACTCTCCTGAACGTATTAATCCTGGTGATAAATTTCATACTGTTGAGAAAATAAAGAAAGTGACTTCTGGTTCTACTTCTGAGATAGGAAAAATTGTTAATCAGGTCTATGCTTCTGTAATAACGGCTGGTACTCATTTGGCGCCTACTATTAAAGTTGCTGAAGCTGCCAAGGTTATAGAAAATTCTCAGCGTGATATCAATATTGCTTTTGTGAACGAATTATCTAAAATATTTACTCTTATGGGTATTGATACACAAGATGTATTGGAAGCTGCAAGCACCAAATGGAATTTCTTACCTTTTAAGCCAGGTTTAGTAGGTGGCCATTGTATTGGTGTTGATCCTTATTATTTGGCTCAATGTGCGCAGAGTTATGGCTATAATCCGGAAATAATTCTAGCAGGGCGTCGTATGAATGATGGTATGGGTGAGTATGTAGCTAATCAGGTAATAAAGTTGATGCTCAAAAAAGGTATTCAAGTATTATATTCGAATATTTTGATTTTAGGTTTTACGTTCAAAGAAAATTGTCCGGATGTTCGTAATACGAAAGTCATAGATATTTATAATGCATTGAAGGAGTATAATTTGAATATAACGATTTTCGATCCTTGGGCAGATAAAGAGAGTGTTAGTAAAGAATATGGCATAAAAGTTTGCAACATTTTACCTGTAGAAAAATATGATGCTATTATTTTAGCTGTGGCTCATGAAACATTTATGTCCCTAAAAATGGAGAGACTATTTAGTAGTGAAACAGTGTTGTATGATGTTAAGGGACTGTTAGATAGGAAACTGGTAGATGGTAGATTATAGTTATAGCTATTATGCGTCAGAATAGGAATCAGTATTCTTTATTTGAAAGGAATTGTGCTAATTTTTTTTCACGTTTTCCTCAAGTGAAACGTTTTATAAAGCTCGGGTATCAAAGATTAAACTACTGGTGTTATCGTGAAACCCAAGTCGTCGTTTCAGATTACTTTATACATACCATTTGTGATGGTGACAAAGAAACTTTTTTTGGGTATTATGATAAATCTCCGATTAATAAGTCGAATACGCATATAATATTTCAATCTACAATTTTGGATACCTCAAAGTTGCCGTCTCCTAAATATCCAGTTCAAGTAATATTATATGAATTGTCTACACATAAAATTGTTGCTCGTTTTGATAGTTGTACTTATAATTGGCAGCAAGGGACTAAGCTACAGTGGATAGATAATTTTAATTTTATTTATAATTCAATAGATGAAGCCAGTCATTATTGCTCTTATATTGTAAATATTGAAACCTTACACGTGAGGAAAATAAAGGCTCCTATTTATGAATTAGACGGTTTGGGAAATGCTTATTCTTTAAATTTTGATAGATTAGCGGTAATGAGACCGGATTATGGATATTTTAATCATTTGCCTTATAAATTATCTGAAAGTTTACATGATGATGGGATTTTTAGGGTAGATTTGAAAACAGGTGATATTAAATTACTGTTAAGCATAGAAAGAATATTATCTTGTTGCCCATTGTTGGATTCTCCTGCCAATGCTACTATTATACATAAAGTTAATCATATAATGTCTTCACCTTCAGGAGAGATGTTTATGTTTCTACATCGTTATTTTATAAGTGGGATAAAATTTGATAGATTAATTGTATGCGACAAGAATGCTGAAAGATTGAAACTTCTGGCAGCGGATGGAATGGTTAGTCACTGTTGTTGGGAAAATAATGAAAATATTATAGCTTATTTAAGGCAACATCAAATAGGTGATAAATATTATCGAATTAATGTTGTGACAGGAAAGATGTATGTGGTTGGTGATGACATAATTTCAGCTTTTGGTGATGGACATCCTTCTGTTTTTGGCGATAATATGATATTTGATACTTACCCGGATAAGGCAAGAATGCAAACATTGCTCTCTTATAATTTGAAGAGAAAACATTTAACAATGCTTGGACGCTTTTTTACACCTCTGAAATATCATGATCAAACGAGATGTGACTTACATCCTAAGTGGAGTTATGATGGAAAAAAAATATTTTTTGATTCGGTTTATTTAGGTAAAAGAATCTTATGTTATATTAATGTGTAGAAGATGGTTAGCGTAATTATTGTAGTTAGAAATGCAGAGAAAAATATCATAGCTTGTATTGATTCAATTTTTTGTCAGTTTAAAGAAGGAGAACTGTGGGAATTGATAATAGTTGATGGGCTAAGTACTGATAAGACCAAGGAAATAATAATTGATTATCTTAACCAGAGAAATATAGAGTATCGAATAGAGAATAATCCGCAAAAAACTTTGGCAAGTGGTTGGAATAAGGCTATCCAATTGGCGAAAGGTGAATATATTGTTAGACCTGATGCGCATGCTGAACTATTAGAAGGATATATAAGGACTGGAGTTGAATATTTAAGGGAAAATGATGAAATAGCTGCCGTTGGTGGAACATTGATTACAAAAGCTAATTCTGTTATAGGACGAATGATTGCAATAGTACTGTCAAACCCAATGGGGGTTGGGCGTTCTTTGTTTCGTATAGGTGTGACTAAAGACACTTATACGAGTACTGCTGTTTATGCTGTATATCGTAAGAGTATATTTAATATTGTTGGTGGCTTTAATGAAAAACTGAATAGAAATCAAGATATTGAACTACATCAAAGAATAGTTAAAGCTGGATATAAATTTTTGACTTCCGCACGTATGAAAGCTATATATCATAGTAGGACTACATTTTATAAGTTTTTACAGCAAGGGTTTTGGAATGGCTATTGGATTATCAAAAGTAATTCTTTTCACATTAATCATTTGATTCCACTTATTTTTGTTTTATCTCTAATTATGTCGTATTTAATAGCTCCATTTTTGTTTTATGCAATTTTATTGTTCCATTTAGTTTTAGGATTTATTGCTTTTATATGGAAATCTAAGGTATACAGTCCATTAGAATTAATAATTTTAGAAAGTCTTGCGATTTCATTGCATCTGATGTATGGGGTAGGCTCTCTGTATGGTCTTATAAGATTGCCTTTCTAAATAATAGTTACTATAAATTCTTGCAACCTTTTAAATTAAAGTAGTTTTTAATCATGAAAATACCATTTTCTCCCCCTTACATTGATGACACTGTCATCAATGAAGTGGTTGATTCCTTACGCTCCGGTTGGATAACCACCGGACCTAAAGTAAAAGCGTTGGAAGAAGAAATAAAGTCTTTTTCCGGTGCAAAAGAAGTGCTTTGTGTAAACTCCTGGACTTCGGGAGCCATTATGATGCTTCGTTGGCTGGGAGTGAAAGCCGGGGATGAAGTTATCGTTCCGGCTTATACATATAGCGCTACGGCGTTGGCGGTGCTGCATGCAGGCGCTAAACCCGTTATGGTGGACTCCGGTGCGGATTTCAACATTTCGGTAGATGCCATTCGTAGAGCCGTTACTCCGCGAACGAAAGCTATTATCCCTGTAGATATTGCAGGTTTTCCATGTGATTACGATTGTATCATGAGGCTAGTAAACACATCTGAAATACAGAAAATGTTCAAAGCGGAAAGTCCGGTACAAGAAAAGTTGGGGCGTATCCTTGTAATGAATGATGCGGCCCATTCACTGGGAGCGCAATACAGTAAGAATCAGCGTACCGGTTGTGAAACGGATGTTGCCATTTTCTCTCTTCACGCAGTAAAGAACGTGACAACAGCCGAAGGTGGTGCCATTTGTTTGAATCTGCCCATGCCCTTTGACAATGCCGGGTTGTACAAAGAACTTCGTATGATGAGTTTGAACTGCCAGACTAAAGACGCTTTCTCCAAATCTAAAGCGGGTGGTTGGCGTTATGACATTGTTGGCTTAGGGATGAAAATTAATATGGCGGATGTAAATGCTGCCATCGGTCTCGCACAGATACGGGAATACCCTAAACTGCTCGAAGAGAGAAAAAGAGTATTCAATACTTACACCCAAGCTTTTGAAAACTGTAATTGGGCTATTGTGCCCCCTTCGATAGAGGGCGATAAAGAAAGTTCCTACCACATCTACGCCCTACGTATCAAGGATTTTACAGAAGAACAGCGCGATCGGATGATTGATGAAATAGCCAAAAGTGAAGTGGCTGTAAATGTTCACTTTATCCCGATGCCAATGTTATCATTCTTCAATTCTTTGGGGTATGATATAAAGGATTATCCTCAAGCTTACGAGAACTTTAAGGGAGAAATATCTTTGCCTATATATCCGCAATTGGATGAAGAAAAGTTGGCTTTTATTATTGATACCGTAAAAGCGGCATATCGCAAGGTGGCAGGTGATAAAGCTGTAGAGTGATACCATTGTAAGTCTATGATTCGTTTCTTCGATATTTTCTTCTCCTTTCTGGGCATACTTCTATTATCTCCGGTCTTTCTTCTTCTTTATATATCCATTTGTTTGGAAAGTAGAGGCGGTGGATTTTACCGTCAATTGCGTGTAGGGCGTTATGGTAAGGACTTCTATGTTTATAAGTTCCGTTCGATGCGTGTAGGAGCCGATAAACAGGGATTGATTACTGTAGGTGGACGTGATCCGAGAATAACCCGTATCGGTTATTTTATACGGAAGTATAAATTGGATGAGTTGCCCCAATTATTTAATGTTCTGAAAGGAGATATGAGTTTGGTAGGGCCGCGTCCTGAAGTACGCAAATATGTTGACCTCTATACAGAGGAACAGCGTAAAGTTCTGTCTGTACGACCGGGCATAACAGATTACGCCTCGATAGAATATGTTGATGAAAATACGATATTGGGGCAAGCGGATGATGCGGATAAGGCCTATGTGGAATTGATTATGCCTGATAAAATCAGGTATAATATGAAGTATATCAATAATCGTTCTCTGAAAGAATACTTCAAAATCATCTTTTTGACATTTTGGAGTATCGTACGTTGATAGAAATCGTTTATGAGGAAGGAGTACATCCTACATATTATTGGAATTTGAAAGAGAACTTCCGGTTGCCGAATACAGCCGGGAGTTTTTTTACCCTATCCTTCATTTTTGGAATCCTTTTGTAAAGGATATGCGTGGAGGCGTTGGCATTTTTATTGGAATAGCCGTTCTTTGGTGACGTTAAACCAATAAAAAAACAACAAAATTTATGGCAGTAGTAGCTTATTTAAGAGTAAGTACAGAAAGACAATTTTTGGAAAACCAACGAGAGGAGATTATACGTTTCGCAGAGAGAAACGGTATGAGTATTGACAAGTGGTACACAGAGACTGTTAGCGGCAGCGTCAGTAGTAAAGAGCGTAAATTATCGGGAGTGCTGGACAGGATGCGTCCCGGCGATTCTTTAATTGTAACGGAGATATCACGGCTAAGCCGCACATTACTTGAGATTATGACTATTCTTAATTCGTGCATCAAAAAAGGAGTTATATTGTATAGTACTAAAGAAGGATACGTCTTTCAGAACGATATCAACAGTAAGGCTCTGGGATTTGCATTCGGCTTAATGGCTGAAATAGAACGTAATCTGATTTCGATGCGTACCAAAGAAGCATTGGCCCGTAGAAAGCAGGAAGGAAAGCGGTTAGGGCGCCAAAAGGGGTATATGCCCAAGATGAGAATACTTGCGGAGAATAAAAGGGAATTATTTAAAGAACAGGCGAACGGAACATCCTGTTCTGAACTCGCCCGACGAATGGGAGTGTCCAGAACAACCATGTTCCGTTTTCTGCATCATAAAAGATAAGCCGGAGACCTCCAACCGGAATGTGTTATGATTCACTGCGGATTATACCGATTATTACAGACTGACTTAAAGCTGTTGAGGCTTGCTCAGGGATATCTCATCTGTACAAATCAGTGTAATCTGCGGCGAATTATGCGCTCTGAGAACTCCGTTTGTGCAGATTCTTTAGCTCGAAGGACAGCATGATACGGAAGAATCCTATAATAAGGAATGCAAACGAAATCATATAAACTGCATAGATAGCTCCGACCGCCGGCTGCCACAGAATAATAAGCGAGCATATAACGGCGAGGATGCCCAATGCGATGTACCAACCCCAGTCTTTCGTTCCATACCTTTTTAAGTCCATGGCGTAACCTACCGATGAGAATCCCCGGAACATCAACCAGAAGGCGATAATAAACGGAATAACTTCCATACTTAACAGAGGATAGGCTATCAGATAGAATCCTAAAATCATATCAATGATACCTCCCGCCAGATACCAGCCCCAACTGGACACTCTTCGACGGTTACTTACCGCAAAGGAGATTTCCAGCAAACCGCTGACCAGCATGGAAACACTGAATAAAATACTTAATGCCGCATATCCGTCAAGAGGGGAGAACATTAAACTCAAAGCTACCACAACATACAGGATTCCGAGAATAAGTGAAATCCACCAGTTCTTCACTTCCTGTTTCAGTTCATCAAAAATTGTTTTCATGTGAATCTTAATTTAAAAATGATTATTATAAGTTCGTTGGGAAAGTAACAATCTACGGATTGAAAAGTTTCCATTGAACATTTTCTGTATTCGGTTTGTTACTATATCATATAAATTGATAAAACTATGGCTACAACAAAATTTAAAGGACAACCGGTGAAAGTAATCGGTGAGTTTATAAAAGTGGGGACAGTTGCCCCTGATTTCGAATTGGTAAAAACGGATTTGTCTTCTTTCTCATTGAAAGAACTGAATGGCAAGAATGTAATTCTTAATATTTTCCCGAGTTTGGATACCGGTGTATGTGCTACTTCCGTACGTAAATTCAATAAATTGGCCGCCGGGTTGCCGGATACGGTGGTACTGGCTATTTCCAAAGACCTGCCTTTTGCACATGCTCGTTTCTGTACAACGGAAGGCATAGAGAATGTTATTCCCTTGTCCGATTTCCGTTTCTCGGATTTTGATGAAAACTATGGCGTGCGTATGGCAGACGGTCCGTTGAGCGGTTTGCTGGCTCGTGCGGTAATTGTTGTCGGTAAGGATGGAAAGATTGCCTATACAGAGTTGGTTCCGGAAATTACGCAGGAGCCGGATTATGATAAAGCGATTGAGACAGTTAAGAAATAAGCCTTTTAGACTTAGCTATATAATGAAAAACGGTGGATGAAGACTATCTTTATCCACCGTTTTTCCATTTATTATTTTTTCTGTTTCGCTCCTTTGTAAATCAGGAAACCTACAATCAATACCGTAACTGCTATAATGACGTAACCGATTTCATGACTATACTTCGTGGCCAGTATATAGACATCATTCGTAGTTTTAATGTCCGTGAACCGGTATATGAAATAACCGAGCAGAGCCAGTATCGCATTCCATATTCCGGCACCGAGCGTCGTGTAAAGCAGGAATGGCCCTAACTTCATGCCTGCCAGTCCGGCCGGAATACTGATAAGCTGCCGTACCGCGGGGATGAGGCGTCCGAAGAATGTGGATGCAGCGCCATGTTTTCTGAAATACTCTTCGGCATGGTGTACTTTCTCTTCATCAATCAGGCACATGTGTCCCAAACGGCTGTTGGCAAATTTATAGACGATAGGGCGACCCAGCCAACGTGCAAGATAATAATTTATGAGTGCGCCGAGATCTGCGCCGATGGTTGCGAAAAGAACAACAAGGAAGATGTTCATACTATCATCGGTCATTGCTTTCCACGCGGCCGGTGGTACGATGACTTCCGAAGGGAACGGGATAAATGAACTTTCAATGGTCATAAAGATTGTGACCACCCAATAATTCAAATTCTCTAATACCCATTTAATGAGCTCTGCTGATGATTCCATATTCTATACTTGTGATTAATGGTTTGTTTACATTCTTATTGTAGTGCATTCAGGATGTTCTTCATCGCTTGTGCCAACTCCTCTTTATCTTCACTTTCCAGCATTTCTTCTATTTTCTTCAAGTCTTCCAGTTGGAACGGACGTTTGCAAAGCTGGTTGTACTTCTGGAAGTTCTCTTTGTCTTTAAGCAGCAGATAAAGAGATGCCAGCTTTTCGTTGATATTTTCAAAATCGGGTTCCAACTCCTTGACATGTTCGAAGGCCATCCGGGCATGGTTCAGTTGGCCGAGTTCCATGCTGTATATCCCAATCTCATTCCACGTATCGGCATACGGTGCACGCTCTAAAGCCAAAGCCCACTTTTTTACGGCCTTGTCAAAGTCACCGTCTTCCATATACATGCGTCCTTCAATCAGATACGAGTCCACATCTTCCGGGTCTATTTCATGGGATTTCTTGAAATACTGGCCGGCTTTACGTTTCTTTCCTAATTTATAGAGGCAATTCCCTGCGTGAGCATACAAAGAAGGCAGTATCGTTGAATCGGTATCCTTGCTTTGTATGGCAGATTCAAGATGCCGGTATCCCTCTTCCCAATGCCCTTTGGATATTTCATTAAGCCCGATGAACATTTGGAGAAAATCAGGGTTGATAGCCTTATATTTCTCGGCCAAAGTATAGTTCTCCAATGCACTTTCTTCATTGCCCAATTGGTAGAAAGCATGCCCTTTCATGATATAGGCTTCGGCAAATTCTTCATCTGCCACGATTGCGTAATCACAGGCTTCAATGGCTTTGTCAAACAACTGCTGTTCGAAATAGCAACGCGCCAAGCCGAACCAGTAAGGAGCCGAATAAGGATTTTTATCTATCAGCTTATTATATAACGTTTCGGCTTTCTGATTCAAACCTTGCGCATGGAAGCAATCGGCTGTTACGGCCAGATATGCTTCGTCCTCGGCGTATCTTTCAGAGCCTCCGGCCAGCCATGGTAAAGCCTTAACGGGATACCCCATATCGATATACATATAGGATACATCGACAATATTGGCTAACTCCTCTTTGTCCTCTATGGTGTCGAGAAGCTGTTCCGCTTCATCTATTTTACCTTCACCCAAGAGAATATTCGCCTTAAGTACCTTCACTTCCGAAGAGTAATCCTCGGATATTCGCTCTATTACCAGTTTGGCTTGCTCTCTGTTCTGGGCATCCATGAAGAGATAGGCCTGTTCCACCAGTAGAGGGGTACTGTCGGGGTGTAAGCTTAAACCGTACTCTACGACTTCGGTAGCTTGTTCGCTTTTCCCGTGCATGGCATACCAGTCGGCAAGGTCGGCTAAATCGTCTGCGTCCAGATAGATAGGCTTATTTTCAGCTTTCGCGGCTTCATATTGTTCTGCAAGTTCTTGCAATTCCTTGTCTCTTCCGGACAACAGGTTCTTTTTACTCATTAATTATTTCTACTCCTTATATTATTTATTGATTTTACCCCAAGTATCTTTCAGGCCTACGGTACGGTTGAATACCATTTTCTCCGGCGTAGAGTCACGGTCTACGTTGAAGTAACCGATACGCTGGAACTGCAGGTAGGAGAGGGGCTTCATGCCGGCAGCGTATTTTTCGATATAGCAGCATGGCAATACATTCAGAGAGTCCGGATTTATCATTTCCTTCATGGCTGTCAGCGCGTCGCAATTCTTTTCTTCACGAATGGCGGCCAGTTCGTCGCGCGGATTCTCTACTTTCCATAAACGGTCGTAAAGGCGGACTTCGGCTTGCAGGCAGTGTGCGCAACTCACCCAGTGAATCGTGCCTTTTACCTTACGGCTGGCTCCGGGCATACCGCTTTTGCTGTCGGGATCGTATTCACAATATACTTCTGTGATTTCTCCCGCATCGTTCTTCTTGCAACCGGTACACTTCACGATGTACGCGCTTTTCAAGCGAACTTCTTGTCCGGGTGTCATGCGGAAGTACTTTTTGGGAGCATCTTCCATAAAGTCGTCGCGTTCTATCCACAGTTCGCGGCTGAATTCGATGTTGTGACTGCCTTCTTCCGGACGTTCCGGGTTATTGACGGCTTCCATTTCCTCAACCTGTCCTTCTGGGTAATTGGTGATGATAAGCTTCACCGGATTCAATACGGCGGATATGCGGGTAGCGCGGGCATTCAAATCTTCGCGTACGGCGCTTTCCAGCAACGCGAACTCATTGAGAGCGTCATAAGTGGTATAACCGATTTTATCGATGAATTTATGAATGGACTCGGGTGAATAGCCGCGACGGCGGAAACCGCAGATGGTCGGCATACGGGGATCGTCCCAACCGTTGACGAGACCTTCTTTTACCAAAGTCAGCAGGTTGCGTTTGCTCATCAGCGTATAGCTCAGGTTGAGCTTGTTGAATTCGTACTGGTGAGGACGGTGGTCGTTCAAATCCTTACCTTCTTTCACCCAATCTACGAACAAGTCGTACAACGGACGGTGAGGAACAAACTCCAGTGTACACAGAGAGTGGGTTACACCTTCAAAGTAGTCGCTTTGTCCGTGAGCGAAATCATACATCGGGTAAGCTTTCCATGCAGTACCCGTACGGTGGTGCGGATGCTTCACGACGCGATAGATAATCGGGTCGCGGAAGTGCATGTTGGGGCTTGCCATGTCAATCTTGGCACGGAGCACCATGGCGCCTTCTTCAATCTCTCCGGTGTTCATTTTTTGGAACAGGTCGAGAGTCTCTTCAATGGGGCGGTTACGGTACGGGCTTTCTACTCCGGGTTGGGTAGGAGTACCTTTTTGAGCGGCGATCTGTTCGGATGTCTGCTCGTCGATATACGCTTTGCCCTCTTTGATGAGGCGGATGGCGAAGTCCCATAGCTGTTGAAAATAGTCGGAAGCATAGTATTCGTTGCCCCACCGGTAGCCCAGCCATTGAATATCTTCCTTGATAGCCTCTACGTACTCCACGTCTTCTTTGGTGGGGTTGGTATCATCGAAACGCAAGTTGCAGACACCGCCATGTGCGGCGGCAATACCAAAATCCAGGCAAATGGCTTTGGCATGTCCGATGTGAAGATAACCGTTGGGTTCCGGCGGAAAACGTGTCTGTACTTTTCCGTCGTTTTTACCTTCTTTCAAGTCGTTCTCTACTATTTGTTCAATGAAGTTCAGGCTCTTCTTTTCGCTTGTTTCTTCGCTTTTTATTTCTGCCATAATGCTATTATTATTCGTATAGTGGCGCAAAGATAGCGCAAAATAATGAAGAATGAAGAATGAAGAATGAAGAATTTCTCGCTCCTCATTCTTCGTTTTTCATTCTGCATTATTCATTTTTCATTCTTCGTTTATAGGAATGTATCCGCTCTTTTTAATGATTTCTTGGCCGGCGGGTGACAATACGAACTGTAACAGCGGGTCTACAAGGCCGGCACTTTTCTTATTGTAATAATAATATAGCGGGCGTACGATGGGATAAGTTTTGTTGATGGCGTTTTCCAGGGTGGGAGCGGCAAAGTGCTTGTCGTCGTAAGATACGGCAAGGGTCTTGATGCGGGGCGATACATAGGCAAGACCCACATAGCCGATGGCTCCGCGCGTTTGGCTGACGGATTGTATGATGGCTCCGGTGGCGGGCATGGAAAGGCTGCTACTCATGTAATTCTTATTTTTCAGTACGCTTTCTTTAAAGAATTCGTATGTGCCGGAAGAGGTCTCACGCGAGTAGACCACTATTTTGCGGTCGTCTCCGCCTACTTGCTTCCAATTGGTGATTTTACCGCGGAAGATATCTTCCAACTGTCGGCGGGTGAGCTGCTTTACGGGATTGGACGGGTGTACGACAACGGCCAGCGCATCATAGGCTACCGGTATTTCTTCCAGTTCCTCTCCGGCTGCTTTCGCTTTCATCTTCTCGCTGAATTTGATGCCTCTGGAAGCCATTGCGATGTCGGTCGTTTCATCCAGCAAGGCGGAAATGCCTACCCCGCTTCCGCCTCCGGTGACGGTGACGCGGGCATTGGGATTCAAGGTCATAAAGCGTTCGGCGGTTTGCTGTGCGATGGGCAGAACGGTGTCGCTGCCTTTGATGCGCTGCGCCTGAATGTCGGTAGCGGCAAATGCCAATGCGAAGATGGTCAGAAATAAATGCTTCATCATATTCTAATGTTTTTGGGACGATACTTAAACAACAATAGTGTATGGAGGTATGTTCCCGCTGTTTTTATTTCGCTGCAAATTAAAACAACGCATGTTACAAAGTTGTTACATACGGCGGGTCTGTGTTTATTGTAACAAATTTGTAATATGTTTGAAACATTTCTTTCAAACGATAGTCACACTGCCTTAATATCTACCCCGTTTCTTTGCGCACAGAAAAAAGTAGGCAATATGAAAAAAGTTTTTGAGAAAATTATAGAGGGCATATTGGCTTGTAGCGGCTTTGTAACAAGTCTTACTATTGTGCTTATCGTCTTATTCCTCTTTTCCGAAGCGGTGGGGCTGTTCCATAGCCGGGTAATCGAAGAGGGGTATGTCTTGGCGTTAAAAAAGGACAATAAGGTAAGTGAACTTACTCCGGTACAGATAAAGGATGTTTTCGATGAAGAGATAACAAATTGGCGGGAAGTCGGTGGGGAGAATCTCCCTATCCGGCTTTTTCGTTTGGAAGATGTTACACGGTATTATACGGAAGAACAGTTGGGAGCATCTTACGAAAATGCAGGCGCATGCATCACGGACTTGGTGGAACGCACGCCGGGCATCGTGGCTTTTGTGCCGAGGCAGTTCATTGTCCGTCCCGACTCCGTTCATTTGCTGCGGGACAACACCATTTCGCTGAAAGACGTCTTTGCGGGAGCCGAGTGGTTTCCTACGGCTACACCTGCTCCTCAGTTCGGCTTCTTACCGTTGATAACGGGTACGTTGTGGGTAAGCCTTTTCGCCATTCTCATAGCCTTGCCGTTCGGACTGGCGGTGGCCGTTTATATGTCCGAGGTGGCTGACCATAAGATACGGAATCTGATGAAGCCGGTGATAGAACTGCTGAGCGGTATTCCTTCCGTTGTTTACGGTTTCTTCGGGTTGATTGTGATAGTGCCTTTGCTGCAAAGAGTGTTCGATTTGCCTGTCGGCGAGAGCGGACTGGCAGGAAGTATCGTGCTCGCCATCATGGCGTTGCCTACCATTATCACGGTGACGGAGGATGCCATGCGCAACTGTCCGCGGGCCATGCGCGAAGCCAGTCTGGCGCTTGGCGCTTCACAGTGGCAGACCATATATAAGGTGGTGATACCTTATTCCATATCAGGCATTACGTCCGGGGTTGTTCTGGGTATCGGCCGTGCTGTCGGCGAAACGATGGCGGTACTGATGGTGACGGGAAACGCTGCCGTAATTCCCCATAGCATTTTGGAACCTTTGCGCACGATTCCCGCCACAATTGCCGCCGAACTGGGCGAAGCGCCGGCGGGTGGCGCGCATTACGAGGCATTGTTCCTCTTGGGAGTCGTATTGTTTTTTATCAGCTTGTTGATAAACTTCACGGTAGAAGCTGTATCTTCGGGCAAAAGAAAGTAAAAGGATATGATCAGTAGAAAACATCTTTCGCAAAACATCGCGTTCGGACTGTTCCGTTTGCTTAGTCTGAGTGTGGTAGGCATCCTCTTTGCCATTCTCGGTTTTATCATATACAAAGGTATAGGAGTCATCGACTGGGAGTTCTTGACGGGCGCCCCGACAGACGGCATGACATCCGGCGGTATTCTGCCTGCCATCGTCGGTACTTTTTGCCTGATGACAGGTAGCGCGTTGTTCGCTTTCCCGGTGGGGGTGATGAGCGGCATCTATATGAACGAATATGCGCCTAAGGGCTGGATTGTGCGTTTCATCCGTATGATGACGAACAACCTGAGCGGCATACCTTCCATCGTGTTCGGACTTTTCGGCATGGCATTGTTTGTCAACTATATGGACTTTGGCGACAGCATCCTGGCGGGTTCGCTTACCTTGGGACTGTTGAGCCTGCCTTTGGTGATTCGCACTACCGAAGAGGCTTTGAAGGCGATACCTGACAGCCTGCGTGAGGGCAGTCGCGCTTTGGGAGCCACCAAGCTGCAAACAATCTGGCATGTGATTCTGCCGATGGGAATGCCCAACATCATCACCGGCCTGATTCTTGCTCTGGGGCGTGTATCCGGAGAGACGGCACCTATTCTCTTTACGTGCGCAGCCTATTTCCTGCCGCAATTGCCCGGCAGTATTTTCGACCAGTGCATGGCGTTGCCCTATCATCTGTACGTCATCTCCACCAGCGGTACGGATATGGAAGCCCAGTTGCCTATTGCCTATGGAACGGCTTTGGTCTTGATACTGATAATCCTTCTGGTAAATCTGCTGGCCAATGCTCTGCGGAAATATTTCGAGAAGAAAATCAAAATGAACTAAATCAATAAAATCATGAACGGCATGATGAATAAAATAGAAACGCGTGATGTAAATTTCTGGTATGGCGACTTCCATGCCTTGAAAGGTATCAGCATGGATATCGCGGAGAAGTCGGTTGTGGCTTTCATCGGACCTTCCGGTTGCGGTAAGTCCACTTTTCTCCGCTTGCTGAACCGTATGAACGATTTGATACCCGACACCCGCCTGACCGGTGAGATTCTTATCGACGGTCAGGACATATATAAGAAAGGTGTGCAGGTGGACGAACTTCGCAAAAATGTAGGTATGGTATTCCAGCGTCCCAATCCCTTTCCGAAAAGCATTTTTGAGAATGTGGCCTACGGATTGCGTGTAAACGGCGTTACCGACAATGCTTTTATCCGCCGGCGGGTAGAGGAGACCCTGAAAGGGGCGGCACTATGGGATGAGGTGAAAGACAAGCTCAAGGTATCTGCCTACGCCCTTTCCGGCGGACAGCAGCAGCGCCTTTGCATAGCCCGTGCCATGGCGGTATCTCCGTCCGTCCTGTTGATGGATGAGCCGGCGTCTGCCCTCGACCCCATTTCCACGGCTAAGGTAGAGGAGCTTATACACGAATTGAAGAAGCAATACACCATTGTAATCGTTACCCATAATATGCAGCAGGCTGCCCGCGTAAGCGATAGTACGGCTTTCTTTTATATGGGTGAGATGGTGGAGTTCGGCGATACCAAAAAGATTTTCACTAATCCCGATAAGGTAGAGACGCAGAACTATATAACGGGACGCTTCGGGTAACGGACTGTTCCGTGCTTTGGCAGGCACGGTACCATGCCGTGGTACAAGCAGTTTCACGCCTTGGTACGAGCGGTACCACGCTTTGGTACGGGAAGTTTCATGCGTTGGTACGGATGGTACCGCCCTTTGGTACGAACAGTGTCATGCGTTGAAACAAGTGATATGATTATGGAATTGATAATTTTGAAATAGAAGAAACATTATGGTAAAGTTTATCGAATCAGAGCTCGTCTTGCTGAAAAAAGAAATAGACGAAATGTGGACTTTAGTGTATAACCAGCTTGACCGCGCAGGAGAAGCCGTACTGACTTTAGACCGCGAACTGGCACAGCAGGTATTGGTGCGCGAACGTCGTGTCAACGCCTTTGAACTCAAAATAGACAGTGATATAGAAGATATTATAGCCCTCTATAATCCTGTCGCCATCGACTTGCGCTTTGTACTTGCCATGCTCAAAATCAATACGAACCTGGAACGTTTGGGCGACTTTGCCGAGGGGATAGCCCGCTTTGCCATAAACTGCAAGGAACCTGTTTTGGACAACGAGCTGGTAAAAGGGCTGCGCTTGGAAGAGATGATAAACCAGGTGTTGTCTATGCTGGAGCTTGCCAAAAAAGCTCTCCAGGAAGAGAGTCAGGAGATGGCGACCGCGGTGTTTGCCAAAGATAATCTGCTGGACGAAATCAACGCGAACGCCACTGCCGTGCTTTCCGACTATATCAGCAAGCACCCCGAAAGTGCGCTCTCCTGTCTGAATCTGGTCAGTGTGTTCCGTAAACTGGAACGTTCCGGTGACCACATTACGAATATCGCCGAGGAAATCGTGTTCTTTATCGACGCCAAAGTGTTAAAACATAGCGGACGTACAGACGAACACTATCCGAATGATAAGAAATAGATAACTTTTTAGGATATTTTTAGTGTTTAATGGAAAATAACCCTATATTTGTCCATTGAAAACGATTGCAGATGTAGAAAAGTGCTTTGAAATGATAATAAAATCAAAAGAATCAAGGAAAAGATGTTATAAGACATGTTTTTTAATTTGGTTGGTATCCTGAAAAGCGGCTATATTTGCAACGTTATCCTGAAAACAATCTTTTTACCTTAAAAAAAAACTAATACCTATTGAAAACTGAAAAAGGAGGCTTTGTGAAAAGCTTCCTTTTTTTCATTTCTATATGAGACCCTTTTTGTATCTTTGCCGCATCCATGATAAGGATAGTATCTAACTTAAAAATGTATAGGCTTATGTTTTCCGGAATAGTAGAAGAATGCGCCACGCTGGTGGCTATGGTGAAAGACCAAGAAAATGTACACTTTACTTTCAAGTGTTCGTTCGTGAATGAATTAAAAATAGACCAGAGTGTATCCCATAATGGCGTATGCCTTACGGTGGTCAGCATGACGGATGATACCTATACGGTGACGGCGATGAAGGAAACTTTAGACCGTTCCAATCTCGGCTTGTTAAGTGTAGGCGATGAGGTGAATGTAGAACGCAGCATGATGATGAACGGCCGCCTGGACGGACATATTGTACAGGGACACGTAGACCAGACGGCAACTTGCGTGGATATAAAGGATGCCGAGGGCAGTTATTACTTTACGTTCCGGTATGAGTTTGATAAGGAAATGGCAAAGCGCGGTTATATCACCGTAGATAAGGGTTCCGTTACCGTAAATGGCGTCAGCCTGACTGTATGCAATCCTACGGATAACACGTTCCAGGTAGCCATTATTCCTTATACTTTCGAACATACCAATTTCCATACTTTCAAGGTGGGTAGCGTAGTGAATCTCGAGTTCGATATTATCGGTAAGTATATCAGTAGAATGATACAATATAAATAGAATTATAAGTTATGAGTTATAAGTTATAATTCGCGGGTGCTTTCTTTTTATAAGCACAGGCATTTACCACTCATGACTCATAACTTATAGCTTATAACTCATAACTCATTATGAATGATTTCTTGCAATTGGTCGCTTCACGCCAAAGCGACCGGGCTTATGATATGTCCCGTGCGGTAGAGCCGGAGAAGTTGGAACGTATTTTGGAAGCGGCCCGGCTGTCGCCTTCGGCTTGCAATGCCCAGCCGTGGCGTTTTGTGGTAATCACAGACCCGGAGCTGTCGGTAAAAGTGGGTAAGGCTACTGCCGGGTTGGGGATGAATAAGTTTGCCAAAGACGCTCCGATACATATTCTGGTTGTGGAAGAATCGATGAATATCACTTCTTTCTTGGGCGCTAAGATTAAGGACAAGTATTTCCCCCTGATAGATATCGGTATTGCTACCGCCCATATCACGCTGGCTGCCGAGAGCGAGGGGCTGGGTTCGTGTATCTTGGGCTGGTTCGATGAAAAGGAGATTAAGAAGCTTACGGGCATTCCCGCCAATAAGCGTCTGTTGCTTGACATAACGATAGGTTATCCGGCGAAAGATAAACGGAAGAAATCAAGAAAATCCAAAGATAAGGTTGTTTCGTACAACCATTATTAATGGCATCGCTATAAGTCTTTCAGCAACACTTTACTTGCGCTTTTGTAGTACTCTTCCCGTGCTTTCATCAGTGTTTCCCACTGCCCGTGGAATTCTTTATCCTTATCTATCTTGAAGTCCTCGGAACCGTGGGTGTCCAGTTTGTCCAGCAGGAAAGCGACGTTTAGCTTGTTGATGTCCATAGAGGGCTGGTAAGCGATGTCCTGGCTTTTGGTATCGGTCACTACTTCGTGCAGCAGATTGATTTCCTGTAACTCATACAGGGTCTGGTTGGTCAGGCGTATGGGAATCTGGCACTCCTCGGATATGTCTTCGGCAGTGTAGGGCGGTTCATTCTTTTCGAAACGCTTGGCTACAAGAGACATGATGAGGATGGAGATAAAATCGCGGTAACGGCGGCTGATATTGCGCGCGTCCTTATCGAAACTAAAGTTCCGTATGTTCTGTCCGGCATACGTCAGTTCCGCTCCGAAGAGGCAGATGGTCCAGGATATTTGCAACCACAGCAGAAACATGGGGAGCGCCGCAAAGCTGCCGTAAATAGCATTGTAGCGGGATACCCACAACTGGCTGCTGATATAAAGGAACTGAAAGGCCTGATGTGCCGTACCTGCCAAAATTCCCGAAATCAGCGCGTGTTTGAATTTCACTTTTGTATTAGGCATGAAGACGTACAGTGCCGTAAACATGAACCATGTCAAAACGAAAGGTATGAGGCGGACTAAGAACTTACCGATGGGGGCGAGCAGGGTGAAGTCAGCCACATTCTTCAGCATGGTACTCATGAATATGGAAAGACCGCCGGAAACTACCAGCAGAATCGGTATCAGCAGAAGCATGGAGAAGTAGTCCGTGATTTTGCGGTACATGCTCCTCGCTTTCTTTACCTGCCAGATGCGGTTGAAAGTAATCTCCATATTGTTAATCAGGTTGAGCACCGTCCACAATAACATGATTAAACCCACCCCGATGAATATGCCGCTCTTGGTTTGCGACAAATAGGAATTGACGAATTGGAAAATAACCTCCGTCGTTTCCGACGGACCGCCGAAACCTTTGACGATTTGGCTCTCCATCAGATTGTCGAAACCGAACCCGCGTGCGATGGCAAACACAATAGCCAAAATGGGTACGATAGCCAGCAAGGTACTGTATGTCAGCGCGGACGCCTTGTTCACAAGCCTGTCTTTGGTGAAGCGGTTGATGCAGAGATAAATGGTTTTGATGATATTATATAAGGAAAAAGTCGTTTTGGTGACTTCATCTTCCGTAATACGCCAGATGTCGTATGTCAGGAACTTCCAAAGGGTGGCGATACGCTTGTTCATGCTAAAGTGAAAATTGAGAATTGAGAATTGAAAAATGACAGTAGGCCGAAAGGCCTGTATTTCCCAATTCTCAACTTTTAATTTTTAATTTAAAAAAGCAGTCGGTCTGTAAGCCGGGTTCTGTTCTTCTGTTCCGGAAGAGGTCGTTTTCGGAATTCTTCATTCCTCATTCTTCCTTCTTCATTCAAGAAGTGTCTGTCATTTATCTGAGCCGTATGTTGCCATACCGGCTTTAGCGGTCTACCCTCCGACATGGAGCGAGCAGCTCTCATAGCGTCGGTTTACATGACCTTACAACTCCCAAGACGTACAGCCCTTGTGTCACCACAAGGCCGGTAGGCTCTTACCCCACCTTCTCACCCTTACCATACTCAGGAAGAGCATGGCGGTTATTTTCTTCTACGTTACTCTACCCTCGCGGACAGCTTTCTGTTAGGAAGTAGGATGCTCTGTGTTGCCCGGACTTTCCTCATACGCACAGGGCGCAAGCGACAAACCGACCAACTGCTTTGTTCCGCAAAGATAGGAATTTTTTGGTGATTGGCGGTCAGTGATTGGCGATTTGTTTGTTATCGGCCTTTTATTTGCGTAAATTCTTAAAAACGCTGAAAATATGTATCTCTTTCGGAATAAATTGTTAGCTTTGCTAACATTAATAACTCCCAAATGCATATAGCCCATGAAAAAGTTTGCCTCATTCTTAGCAGTATTTCTCTTGATAACTCTTTGCGCAGCCGCTTCGGAATCCGGCGACCGTGATATACCGGCAGAGGTAGCGCAACTCACCGATAGTTTGAAAAAACAGTTCGCACCGGATAAGCGTGTGGCGTTGTTGGAAATAGATTATTCTTTTTCCGGTAAAAATGTGATGTTGCGCGGTGTTACTACCTCGGCGGAGGCAAAGACTGTTTTGCTGAAAGAACTGGCAAAAAAAGGATATACCGTAATGGATTGTCTCAAAGTGCTTCCCGATGGGAAGGATTTGGAAGGCAAAACGTACGGCATTATCAATGTCTCTGTGGCAAACCTGCGCGTATCCCCGGATTTCTCATCGGAAATGATGACGCAGGGCTTGATGGGAATGCCCGTGCGTGTGTTGCAGCGCGACGGCTGGATACGTATTCAAACTCCCGACGATTATATCGCCTGGGTGCACCGCGTAGGTGTACATCCCGTGACAAAAGAAGAAATGGCTGCATGGAACAGCGCGGAAAAGATTGTAGTGACGGCTCATTACGGTTTTGTATATTCCGAACCGGACCAGACCTCACAGACGATTTCGGACGTTGCGGCAGGTAACCGTTTGAAATGGGAAGGGAGCAAAGGAGCCTTCTACAAAGTGACCTATCCCGACGGCCGTCAGGGTTACATCTCCAAATCCATAGCCATGCCTGAGAAGAAATGGCGTTCCGGCTTGAAGCAGGATGCGGCCGATATTATTCGTACGGCGCACACGATGATGGGAATACCTTATCTTTGGGCGGGAACTTCATCGAAAGGTGTGGATTGCAGCGGTTTCATGCGTACCATACTTTTCATGCACGACATCATTATTCCACGTGATGCTTCCCAGCAGGCTTATGTGGGCGAGCATATAGACATTGCATCCGATTTCTCCAACCTGCAGCCGGGTGATTTGATATTCTTCGGCCGCAAAGCAACCCCGGAACGTAAAGAACGTGTCGTGCATGTGGGTATGTATATCGGCGGCAAGCGTTTTATTCATTCACAGGGTGATGTGCATATCAGCAGCTTCGACCCGGCGGACGAATTGTTTGATGAGTACAATCTCGGACGGTTGCTGTTTGCTACGCGCGTGTTACCTTATATAAATAAGGAAGCGGGATTAAATACGACGGAAACTAACGAATACTATAAATGACATGCAAAACAGAAGAGACTTTTTAAAGACCGCCGCCTTTGCCGCATTAGGCTCGGGCATGGCTATCAATAGCGTATTGGCAGGTGAAGGTGCAATGCCCGCTTTGTTCAATATCAATAAGAAGAGTGGCATTACGCCTAAAATGAAGCTGCGTTTCTTTCCGTATGAATTGAAGTTGCGCCATGTGTTTACGGTGGCTACTTATTCGCGCACCACTACTCCCGATGTGCAGGTCGAAATAGAGTATGACGGCATCGTCGGCTATGGCGAAGCGTCCATGCCGCCCTATCTGCAACACGAATTGGGTACGATGGATAGCGTGCTGGCTTTTCTGAAGAAAGTACAGGGTGTTATCGGACAGTTTTCCGATCCTTTCCGGCTGGAGGATATTCTAAGCTATATAGACAGTCTCTCTGCCGGCGATGCGGCGGCTAAAACCGCGGTGGATATCGCTTTGCATGATTTGGTGGGTAAATTGTTGCAGGCTCCCTGGTATAAAATCTGGGGATTGGATAAGGAGAAAGCACCTTCCACCACATTTACCATCGGTATCGATACGCCCGATGTGGTACGTGAAAAGACAAAAGAGTGCGCCGAGCAGTTCAATATTCTGAAAGTGAAGCTGGGACGTGATAACGATAAGGAGATGATTGAGACCATCCGTTCGGTGACGGCTCTTCCCATCGCCGTTGACGCCAATCAGGGCTGGAAAGACAAATATTATGCGCTTGATATGATTCACTGGCTGAAAGAGAAAGGCATTGTGATGATAGAGCAGCCCATGCCTAAAGAACAATTGGATGATATCGCGTGGGTAACCGGACAAAGCCCGTTGCCGATATTCGCGGACGAGTCCATTCAACGTTTGAAGGATATAGTAGGGCTGAAAGACGCCTTTACCGGTATCAATATCAAACTGATGAAGTGTACAGGTATGCGTGAGGCATGGAAAATGGTGACGCTGGCGCGTGCTTTGGGCATGAAAGTCATGGTGGGTTGTATGACCGAAACTTCGTGCGCCATTTCCGCGGCCTCGCAATTCTCTCCGGCGGTGGACTTTGCCGATTTGGACGGCAGTTTGTTGATAGCCAACGACCGCTTCAAGGGTATGGAAGTTGTGAAGGGAAAGATTACGCTGCCGGATTTGCCGGGTATCGGAGTCGTGAAACTTTAAATGCATGATAAATCCTAAATTATAAATCTCTCCATGAGGAAATTAGTATATACCGTATTCCTGTTTGTTCTTGCTTCCGCTTGCGGCACGAAGCCTGAAAGCAAACCATATAGTTGGGACGATGATTTACACCAACGCCTGCTTACGGATTTCTGTTTGACGGAAGCCCAGGTGAAAGACTATATCGAAAAGTATATTCCTGATGTGACGGACGAACAAATGCGCCGGTGGGAAGCGTCCAATGCTTTGGAGTGCATGACCTTGGATGATGAAAAACGCTATTTCCGTAATGCCGGGCCTAATCTGTTTCGTGTGGATTCGGCCTGTTATGATATAAAAACAGCCAAAGAAGGTACTGCATTGAGCGGGAGCGAACAGGTGAACAAGGAGAACCTTCCGGAAATCATTGCCGCCGTGAAGAAGGACAAGAAAGCGATAGTCGCTCCTAAACGGATGCGCGTCACTTATACGCTGACGGTAGACACCAATGCTGTTCCTGCGGGAAAGATGATTCGCTGCTGGCTGCCTTATCCCCGTAAAGACCAGTCCCGGCAGACGGACGTGAAATTTATTTCTGCCAGCGAGCCGGAGTATGTCTTTTCTCCGCAAGACTGCCGGCACAGTACGCTCTATATGGAGAAGCGCGCGGTGAAAGGTGAGCCTACCGTATTCTCCGAGACGTTTGAATATACGTCTTGCGGAGAATGGCATAATCTGCGTGCGGAAGATGTCCAGCCCTATGATACGGCTACCACTCTTTATAAGGAATATACCGCCGAGCGGGAGAAGCATATCATTTTCTCTCCGCGTCTGCGTGAGCTGGCTGCCAAATTGACAGCAGGCGAAAACAATCCTTATTTAAAGGCGAAGCGTATTTTCCGCTGGGTCAACGATAACTTCCCCTGGGCGTCCGCCCGCGAATATTCCACGATTGAGAATATTCCGGAATATGTATTGGACAACCGTCACGGCGACTGCGGTCAGGTCAGCCTTTTATTCATTACCTTATGCCGCATCAGCGGTATTCCTGCGCATTTCCAGAGCGGTTTCATGATGCATCCCCGTGCTTGGAACCTGCACGATTGGGCGGAAGTGTATTTTGAGGGTGTAGGGTGGGTGCCTGTCGACCAATCGTTCGGAATACCGGCTTTCGCCCGTAATGCCGATGAAGGGTATTTCTTCATGGGCGGCATCGATTCCTGGCGTATGATTGTGAATACCGATTACGGTATGCCGTTGGTACCCGAAAAGAAATATCCGCGTAGCGAAACGGTGGACTTCCAGCGCGGTGAGGTAGAGTGGGAAGGCGGAAACCTTTATTTTCCGCAGTGGAGCTACCATATGGACATTGATTACCTTAATTATTAGGATATAGCATACAACTTTAAAACAGACCGTACGTTTGAGGTAAACGCACGGTCTGTTTGCCCTCAACGCATCATCTGTTACAGGCAAACGGACGGTGCGTTTTTATTTCGTCTATCTGTCAGTCTTTTAACAGACAGTAATCGTACACAAATGCTAATTTGGCAGTCGTTGCCGTTAACCGCTGTTAAGCCCTAAATATTCACTGTTAAAAGAGAACAAAAAAGAGTGACAAGCGGAATAACTGAACGATTTTTGTCGTTATTTTAACGTCAGAATGTTAAATGAGATTTGAATATTAACAATTAAAGAGACTAGAAAGTAATATGAAACAGACAACAAAAAACATCCTTGGAGTAGCAGCCATTGTAATTCTTAGTTCAGGAGTAGCTGGTGTTACCACCTATAAGATGCTGAATAAGGAAAAGCCTGCTACATTTGGCGAGTTGTTCCAACAGAACCCTAATAACCTGCGGTTGGCCGCTTACAACGCAACGGATGCGCAGCCTGTTGATTTGACACAAGCGGCGGAGAATTCGGTTCACGCCGTAGTACATATACGCGCCAAGCAATTGAGTAAAACTCAAACGGTGCAGGGTATGCCGGATATTTTTGACTTTTTCTTCGGTGACGGCCGCGGACAGCAGCGTCAGATACAAACCCAGCCGCGCGTAGGTTTCGGTTCCGGTGTGATTATTTCTAAGGACGGTTACATCGTAACCAACAATCACGTGGTTGAAGGCGCTGATGAAATTACCGTAAAACTGAATGACGACCGTGAGCTGAAAGGCCGCATCATCGGCACCGACCCCAGCACCGACCTTGCGCTGATTAAGATTGAGGGAGATGATTTCCCTACGGTGCCGGTAGGTAATTCCGACGAGCTGAAAGTCGGCGAATGGGTGTTGGCGGTAGGTAATCCGTTCAACCTGAACTCTACCGTTACGGCCGGTATCGTCAGCGCAAAGGCTCGTGCCATCGGCGCTACCGCATCCAACGGACAGGCTGCGAATATCCAGTCTTTCATCCAGACGGATGCCGCTATCAACCAGGGTAACAGTGGTGGTGCGCTGGTCAATGCAAGAGGCGAGCTGGTCGGTATCAACGCCATGCTGTATTCACCGACAGGTGCATACTCCGGTTACGGTTTTGCAATCCCTACCAGTATCATGACGAAAGTTGTAGCGGACTTAAAACAGTTCGGTACGGTGCAACGCGCTTTGCTGGGCATTACCGGTACTACGCTGGGTACAGACCTGCAAATGGACGAAAGACTGGCTGAGGAGATGAAAAAGAAAGCCGATGAACTCGGTGTGAAAGAAGGTGTCCTGATTGCCGAAGTCGTAGAGGGTGGTTCTGCCGCCGGCGTATTGAAGTCGGATGACGTTATCATCGGTATCGACGGTAAGAAAGTGCATAAATTCACTGATTTGCAGGAAGCTTTGGCCAAGCATCGTCCGGGCGACAAGGTGAAGGTAAAAGTAATCCGTGATAAGAAAGAGAAAGAATTTGAGTTGACTCTGAAAAACTCTCAGGGCAATACGAAAGTTGTGAAAGACGCCGGAATGGAACTTCTGGGTGCAGCCTTCAAGCCTGTATCTTCCGAACTGAAGCGACAGCTTAATCTGGGTTATGGCTTGGAAGTAACCGGAGTATCCAACGGTAAGATGGCCGATGCCGGTATCCGTAAGGGCTTCATTATCCTGAAAGCGAACAACGTGCAGATGAAGTCGGTGGAAGATTTGGAGAAAGTGCTGAAAGCGGCTACTCAATCTCCCGATCAGGTACTGTTCATCACCGGTATGTTCCCGTCGGGCAAGCGTGCAAGCTACGCTGTGGATTTAACTCAAGAGTGACAAAAGCAGGCAGATAGGTAAGAAGATTGTAATAATAGCAAAGAAAGACGAAAAAGAGGGTGTCGGCAAATACTTGTCGACATCCTTTTTGTTGTATAAGTAAGATATAAATAAGGTAAAAAAGTTCGGGCAAGTTTGTTTGTAATAAATAATTTGTCGTAACTTTGCAACCCAAATCTGTATTATAAGAATGAGACAATTAAAAATTACCAAAAGTATCACTAACAGAGAGAGCGCTTCTCTTGACAAGTATTTGCAGGAAATCG
>ERZ824598.31-NODE-31-length-203707-cov-8.144816_pt1 | contig 203707 bp, 196 predicted proteins | sample MGYA00519934_ERZ824598 | MGnify/ENA primary metagenome ERZ824598 (study PRJEB31778, sample SAMEA3449177) | human gut metagenome | biome: human gut; feature: human-associated habitat; material: faeces | place: United Kingdom | collected 2010/2012 ... | reverse complement strand
TCGGTGATCCGATTGACGGAGGTCCGTCCATCGAAGGTCAGGAAGTGGAAATCGGCGGTCCGTCCGTGAACCCGGTGCGTCGTAAGCAACCTTCCGAACTGATTGCAACCGGTATCGCAGGTATCGACCTGAACAATACCTTGGTGTCCGGACAGAAAATCCCGTTTTTCGCAGACCCGGACCAGCCCTTCAATCAGGTGATGGCCAATGTAGCCTTGCGTGCGGAAACCGACAAGATTATCCTCGGTGGTATGGGTATGACGAATGACGATTACCTGTACTTCAAAAACGTATTCTCCAATGCAGGCGCACTCGACCGTATCGTCAGCTTCATGAATACGACTGAAAATCCGCCTGTGGAACGTCTGCTGATTCCGGATATGGCATTGACTGCGGCCGAATATTTTGCGGTAAACAATAATGAAAAAGTATTGGTATTGCTTACGGATATGACTTCTTATGCCGATGCGTTGGCTATCGTGTCCAACCGTATGGACCAGATTCCGTCCAAAGACTCTATGCCCGGTTCGCTTTACTCGGATTTGGCGAAGATTTACGAGAAAGCGGTACAGTTCCCCAGCGGCGGTTCCATCACGATTATTGCCGTAACTACCTTATCCGGTGGTGATATTACGCACGCTGTGCCCGATAATACGGGTTATATCACTGAGGGGCAGTTGTTCCTTCGCCGTGACAGTGACATCGGTAAGGTTATCGTTGACCCGTTCCGTTCATTGTCCCGTTTGAAACAGCTCGTTACAGGTAAGAAGACCCGTAAAGACCATCCGCAGGTGATGAATGCCGCCGTACGTCTGTATGCTGATGCCGCCAATGCCAAGACAAAACTTGAAAACGGTTTCGACCTGACGAACTACGACGAACGTACTCTTGCCTTTGCCAAGGACTACTCCAACCAGTTGCTGGCCATTGATGTCAACCTCGATACCACAGAAATGCTCGACGTAGCCTGGAGCTTGTTCGGTAAGTATTTCCGTCCGGAAGAAGTGAACATCAAGAAAGAACTCGTGGATGAATTCTGGCCTAAAGCGGAAAACTAATCACTTAATCATTAATCATTAATCACTAACGAAGTGGCTATTAAGTTTCAATATAATAAAACGTCGCTCCAGCAGTTGGAAAAGCAACTGAAAGTACGTGTGCGTACGCTTCCTATCATTAAGAACAAGGAGAGCGCCCTGCGTATGGAAGTGAAGCGCTGCAAAGCCGATGCTGCCGCGCTGGATGCGAGGTTGGAAAAGGAAATCCAAGCTTATGAAGCCATGTTCGCCCTTTGGAATGAGTTTGATGCCTCATTGATAAAGGTTAACGACGTTCGTCTTGGCGTGAAGAAGATTGCCGGTGTAAGAGTGCCGTTACTCGAAAACGTAGATTTCGAGATACGTCCTTACAGTTTGTTCAATGCGCCCAAATGGTATGCAGACGGGTTGCATTTGCTCAAAGAACTGGCACATACGGCTATTGAACGGGAATTTACCGTCGCCAAGCTGAACTTATTGGAACATGCGCGTAAGAAGACCACCCAAAAGGTGAATCTTTTTGAGAAAGTACAGATTCCGGGCTATCAGGATGCGCTGCGCAAAATCAAACGATTTATGGAAGACGAGGAGAACCTCTCCAAGTCGTCGCAGAAAATCATGAAGTCCCACCAAGAGAAAAGGAAGGAGACAGAAGCATGATTACAAAAATGAAGAAGCTCACGTTCCTTGTATATCATAAGGAGTACGAAGCATTCCTGAACGGCGTGCGCGACCTCGGTGTAGTGCATGTGGCTGAAAAGCAGCAAGGCGTTGCCGACAATACGGAGTTGCAGGATAGCATTCGCTTGTCCGGCCGTTTGCAGGCTGCGGAAAAACTGTTGCAAGCGTTGAAGCCCGTCAAATCGGCGGTAGCTGAAACACCTGCTTCGGCTGCCCGCGGTTTGGAAGTGCTGAACGAGGTGGACGAGCTGCAAGCTGAAAAGAATAAATTGCAACAGCAATTGCAAGCTTACCAGAAAGAAAAAGTTGCGCTGGAACCTTGGGGCAATTTTGAACCTGCAAGTCTGTCGCGTCTGCGCGATGCCGGACTGACGGTAGGCTTTTACAGTTGCTCGGAAGGCAATTATGACGAAACATGGGAAGATACCTATAATGCGATGGTTATCAGCCGTCTGTCCTCTCGCGTCTATTTTGTTACCGTAACCAAGAATGCGGCAGAAATAGATTTGGATGCAGAACAGGCAAAGTTGCCGCCTTATTCATTGGAGCGCGTACAGATTCTTTGTGACGAGACGGAACATGCTTTGGCAGATAACGAGGAGAAACTGAAAGCGCTTGCCGAAAAAGAAATCCCGTCGTTGCGTGCAGCCTTGAAAGAGGTGAACACCGACATGGAATTCTCCAAAGTAATGCTGAATACGGAGGCTACGGCAGGAGAGAAACTGATGTTGCTGCAAGGCTGGGCGCCCGCTTCCAAGACAGAAGATATTTCGGCATGGCTCGATGCGCAGCATGTGTACTATGAGGTTACATCTCCCGTACCGGGCGATAACGTGCCTATCCAGCTGAATAACAAAGGTTTCTTCGCCTGGTTCGAGCCGATATGCAAGCTCTATATGTTGCCCAAGTATAACGAACTGGACTTGACGCCGTTCTTCGCACCTTTCTTTATGCTGTTCTTCGGCTTGTGTTTGGGAGACTCCGGTTACGGATTGTTCCTGTTTCTCGGAGCAACCCTGTATCGTCTGCTGGCTAAGAATATCAGTGCAACAATGAAACCCATTCTCTCATTGATACAGGTATTGGCCGCATCCACATTCTTCTGCGGATTGCTGACTGGTACGTTCTTCGGAGCGAATATCTACGATATCAACCTGCCTTTCTTCCAAAAGATGAAAGAAACCTTGTTTATGGACAATAACGATATGTTCCAATTGTCATTGATACTCGGTGCGGTACAGATTCTGTTCGGTATGGTACTGAAAGCTGTAAACCAGAGCATTCAGTTCGGGTTCAAGTATGCCGTGGCTACGATTGGCTGGATTATATTATTGGTTTCCTGCGGAGTAGGAGCGCTGTTGCCGGAAGTTATGCCGTTGGGCGGTACAGTACATTTGTGTATCCTCGGGGTGTCGGCAGCCATGATATTCCTCTACAACAGTCCGGGAAAGAACATATTCCTCAATATCGGACTCGGATTCTGGGATTCCTACAATATGGCTACGGGCTTGCTCGGTGATGTACTGTCGTATGTACGCCTGTTTGCCCTCGGACTTTCGGGCGGTATCCTTGCAGGTGTGTTCAACAGCCTCGCAGTAGGTATGAGCCCCGATAATATCATTGCGGGACCGATTGTGATGGTGCTGATATTCGTTATCGGCCATGCTATCAATATCTTTATGAACGTGCTTGGCGCAATGGTTCATCCCATGCGTCTGACCTTTGTGGAATTCTTTAAGAACTCCGGATACGAAGGCGGCGGTAAGGAATACAAGCCGTTTAAGAATTGAGATTTAAGAATTAAAAATTAAAAAATGGAAAATAAGGTTGCCTGTAAACGGGGCGGCCTTCATTAAGAGAAACAAATAAAAATATAAACAATAAAAAACGAATAAGATTATGGAAATGAATTTATTGATTGCCTATATTGGCATTGCAGTGATGGTTGGTTTGTCAGGTATCGGTAGCGCCTACGGTGTGACAATTGCCGGTAATGCAGCTATCGGCGCATTGAAGAAGAATGACGGTGCGTTCGGTAACTTCCTGGTATTGACAGCGCTTCCCGGTACTCAGGGTTTGTATGGTTTTGCCGGTTACTTTATGTTCCAGACTATTTTCGGCCTTCTCACTCCGGATATGACAGCCATTCAGGCTGCCGCTATTTTGGGTGCGGGTATTGCTTTGGGATTGGTAGCGTTGTTCTCCGCTATCCGTCAGGGACAGGTTTGCGCCAACGGTATCGCCGCTATCGGCCAGGGACACGACGTATTCAGCAATACGCTGATTCTTGCCGTATTCCCCGAACTTTACGCTATCGTAGCTCTGGCTGCGACTTTCTTGATTGGTAGCGCACTGACTGCATAAGGAATATTTTAAAGACAGGAAGCCCCGGAACATCCATGCGAAGTTCCGGGGCTTTTTTGTAACTTCTTCCGTTTTTTCCCTACATTTCGTTGTGACTTGCATTTTTTTTCTTTTCGGTGGCAATCCTCTCGTTTCCCCGTATTGGCGGGCTTTTGTCGTTAACTATAACATTTATGCAAACGATTGTTTATATACATTTAATCAGTTTTTTCGATTAAAAGGCTATTTTTCAAAGAATAATGTGTACTTTTGCAGCCGTAATTATGATAAAGAGATTATAACATATATGGTTAAAGAACTACTTACCCCCGATTACATCTTCGAAGCGAGCTGGGAAGTATGTAATAAAGTAGGCGGTATCTATACAGTTTTGTCTACCAGAGCGAACACTTTGCAGACAAAATTCCGTGATAGAGTATTTTTTGTTGGTCCGGACTTCTGGCAAGGAAAAGAGAATCCCTTATTTATCGAGTCCGATAACCTTTGTGCCGCATGGAAGAAATATGCTATTGAAAAAGATAACCTTTCTGTTCGCGTAGGTCGCTGGAACATTCCGGGTGAGCCTATCGTCATATTGGTTGACTTCCAACCTTTCTTTGCGCAAAAGAATGAAATTTATGCGGAAATGTGGGAACACTATCAAGTGGATTCACTGCACGCATACGGTGACTACGATGAAGCCTCGATGTTTGCCTACGCCACAGGAAAGGTTGTGGAGAGCTTTTATCGGTATAACCTGACGGAAACGGACAAGGTTGTATTCCAGGCGCATGAGTGGATGACGGGTATGGCTGCGCTTTATTTGCAGACCGCCGTTCCTGAAATTGCTACGATATTTACCACACACGCCACCTCGATAGGCCGTTCTATCGCAGGCAACAACAAACCGCTATACGATTATCTTTTCGCTTACAACGGCGATCAGATGGCGCAGGAACTGAATATGGAATCCAAGCATTCCATCGAAAAGCAGGCCGCCCATTACGTGGATTGCTTCACTACCGTAAGTGAAATCACCAATAACGAGTGTAAAGAACTGCTTGACAAGCCTGCCGACGTAGTCCTTATGAACGGTTTCGAAGACGATTTCGTTCCGAAAGGCTCTACCTTTACCGGTAAGCGCAAGCGTGCACGTTCTACCATGCTGCGTGTGGCAAACTGCCTGTTGGGACAGGAGTTTGATGATGATACGCTTATTGTCGGAACCAGCGGCCGTTACGAGTTCAAGAACAAAGGTATCGATGTATTCCTGGAATCATTGAACCGCCTGAACCGCGATAAGAACCTGAAAAAGAAAGTGCTGGCTTTCGTCAACGTGCCCAGTTGGGTGGGCGACCCCCGCGAAGACTTGCAGCAGCGTCTGAAAAAGAAAGACGAGCACTATACCACTCCTTTGGAAGTACCTTTCATCACACATTGGCTGCACAACATGACGCACGACCAGGTGTTGGATATGCTGAAATACCTCGGTATGGGCAATCGTCCTGAGGATAAGGTAAAAGTAATCTTCGTTCCCTGCTATCAGGATGGTAAAGACGGTATCCTCAACAAGCACTACTACGATTTGTTGTTAGGAGAAGACCTCAGCGTTTATCCTTCTTATTATGAACCTTGGGGATATACCCCGTTGGAGAGCGTGGCTTTCCACGTGCCGACCATTACGACAGACCTTGCCGGATTCGGACTTTGGGTGAACAGCCTCAAGAACCAGCATGGCATTAACGATGGAGTAGAGGTGCTTCACCGTTCGGACTATAACTATTCCGAAGTGGCGGACGGTATTAAGGACACCATAGCCTTGTTCTCTACAAAGACCGATGCGGAAATTAAAGAAATCCGTAAGCGTGCCGCCCAAGTGGCGGAGCAGGCTTTATGGAAGCATTTCATACAATATTATTATGAAGCCTACGACCTTGCTTTGCGCAATGCGATGAAACGTCAGCTGGCTTAACCGAAAAAGAATTTATTATATTAATCAATCAAGTAATCATACAATGAAGATTAAAGTTAGTAATGTAAACACTCCAAACTGGAAAGATGTGAACGTTAAATCTCACATCCCTGCTGAATTGGAGAAATTATCCGAACTTGCACGTAACATTTGGTGGTCATGGAATTATGAGGCTACCGAATTGTTTAAAGACCTTGACCCTGCTCTCTGGAAAGAAGTCGGACAGAATCCTGTCCTGCTGTTAGAACGTATGAGCTATGCCAAGCTTGAGGCACTTGCTAAAGATAAGGTTATCTTGCGCAGAATGGAAGACGTATATTCCAAATTCCGCAATTACATGGATGTAAAACCTGATAGCAATCGTCCTTCTGTTGCATATTTCAGTATGGAGTACGGTTTGAATCATGTGCTTAAGATATATTCCGGTGGTCTGGGTGTACTTGCCGGTGACTATTTGAAAGAAGCTTCCGACAGCAACGTAGACCTGTGCGCCGTTGGTTTCCTGTACCGTTATGGCTATTTCACTCAGACATTGGCTATGGACGGACAGCAGATTGCCAACTACGAAGCCCAGAACTTCGGTCAGTTGCCCATCGACCGCGTGTTGGATGAAAACGGCAACCAAGTTGTTGTAGACGTTCCTTATCTGGATTATTACGTACACGCTTGCCTCTGGAGAGTCAACGTAGGTCGTGTTTCACTCTATCTGCTTGATACGGATAATGAAATGAACAGCGAGTTCGACCGTTCCATCACTCACCAGCTTTATGGCGGTGACTGGGAGAACCGTCTGAAACAGGAAATTCTGCTTGGTATCGGCGGTATTCTTACTTTGAAGAAACTGGGCATCAAGAAAGACGTATATCATTGCAACGAAGGACACGCGGCGCTGATTAACGTACAGCGTATCTGCGACTACGTGGCCGAAGGTCTGACTTACGACCAGGCTATCGAGTTGGTACGCGCTTCTTCTTTGTACACCGTACACACCCCGGTTCCTGCCGGTCACGACTACTTCGACGAAGGCCTCTTCGGCAAGTACATGGGCGGTTATCCTTCAAGAATGGGTATCACTTGGGACGACCTTATGGACCTCGGCCGTAACAATCCGGGCGACAAGGGCGAACGCTTCTGTATGTCAGTCTTCGCTTGCAACACTTCTCAGGAAGTGAACGGTGTAAGCTGGTTGCACGGAAAAGTTTCCCAAGAAATGTTTGCCCCCATCTGGAAAGGTTACTTCCCGGAAGAAATGCACGTTGGTTACGTTACAAACGGCGTACACTTCCCCACATGGAGCGCGACGGAGTGGAAACAGCTTTATGCGGCGCACTTCGACGAGAACTTCTGGTACGACCAGTCCAATCCTAAGATTTGGGAAGCTATCTATAATGTAGCCGACGAAGAGATATGGAAGACGCGCATGGCCATGAAGAATAAACTGATTGACTACGTTCGCAAGGAATACCGCAAGACATGGTTGAACAATCAGGGCGACCCTTCACGCGTTGTATCTCTGTTGGACAAGATTAACCCGAATGCGCTGTTGATTGGTTTCGGACGTCGTTTCGCTACTTACAAGCGTGCGCACTTGCTGTTCACCGACTTGGACCGTCTGTCTAAGATTGTGAACAACCCCGATTATCCGGTACAGTTCCTGTTTACAGGTAAGGCTCACCCGCACGACGGTGCAGGTCAGGGATTGATTAAGAGAATCATCGAAATCTCCCGCCGTCCCGAGTTCCTGGGTAAGATTATCTTCCTCGAAAACTACGATATGCAGTTGGCACGCCGCCTCGTATCGGGTGTGGATATCTGGTTGAACACTCCGACACGTCCGCTCGAAGCATCCGGTACTTCCGGTGAAAAGGCGTTGATGAACGGTGTTGTAAACTTCTCCGTACTCGACGGATGGTGGTTGGAAGGCTACCGTGAAGGTGCAGGTTGGGCGTTGACGGAAAAACGTACTTACCAGAACCAGGAATACCAAGACCAATTGGATGCCGCTACCATTTACAGCATCCTCGAACAGGAAATCCTGCCGTTGTACTATGCACGCAACAAGAAGGGATATTCTGAAGGCTGGATTAGAACCATCAAGAATTCTATCGCGCAGATTGCGCCTCATTACACAATGAAGCGTCAGCTGGACGACTATTATAGCAAGTTCTATACAAAAGAAGCGAAACGCTTTAAAGCGTTGGCTGCCAACAACTATGCCAAAGCCAAGGAACTCGCTGCATGGAAGGAAGAGGTTGTCGCCAAGTGGGACAGCATCGAAGTAGTATCTTGCGAAAAGACGGAAGAACTGGTTAAGGGTTCCATCGAAAGCGGTAAGGAATACACGATTACTTACGTTATCGACGAGAAAGGCCTGAACGATGCCATCGGTCTGGAATTGGTGACTACTTATACCGCTCAGGACGGTAAGCAACACGTTTACTCGGTAGAGCCGTTCAATGTAGTGAAGAAAGAGGGCGACCTCTACACATTCCAGGTGACACATAAGTTGGAGAACGCAGGCAGCTTCAAGGTAGCTTACCGTATGTTCCCGAAGAATGCGGAACTGCCTCACCGTCAGGACTTCTGCTATGTTCGCTGGTTCATTTGAGATGAGATAACAAAACAGATGGTGCGTTTCATGCAAACGCACCATCTGTCAGCACTAAACGCATCATCCGTTTGATGCAGACAGACCATCCGTTTCGGGTAAGCGGATGGTCTGTTTTTTTATATGCCTAAATATGCTTCTTAAGCTCTGCCGTCCAGTTGTCGATGCGTTCGGCGGTTTTATCGCTCTCGTTTACCTCGTCGAGGGCAAGTCCTACAAAGGCGCCGTTTACTACGGCGATAGAGGAAGAGAAGGAGTATCCGTCCGTGCCGACCTTATTTCCGATGAAGCTGCACCCGCTGTCTTTTAAATCTTCGTACAGGATACCCATTCCGTCGCAGAAGGTGTCACAATAGGATTCGGAGTCGCCGCAGCCGAACAGAGCGATACTCTTGAAAGACAAATCGGCCGACTTCAATACTTTTATGCCGTCGTACCAATCATCCTGCAATTCGCCGTCACCCCAGGTAGATGTACCTAAAATCAGCAAATCGTACTCTTTCACCAAATCGGCGCTCAACTTGTCCGCGCTGTGCACATCGGATGCGGCCACTCCCATTTTATCGGCTATCTGATTAGCCAAGTCTTCGCATGTTCCGGTACTGGAACCATAAAAAATACCTGTTTTCTTCATTCTGACTAAAGTATTAATTTGTTCGCTGCAAAGTAAAGGCTTTACGGGCTTTGGTGAAATACCTATTTATAGGGCTTTTCTGCCGGTGCGACTCCCTATTTCCGGTTAACTCGCAGTGTCGTTACGGATGTTAAATCTACCTATAAATAGGGAGATTGGGATGCTTTTTGATGAAAAGTAGGTATTGTTAATTTTCTCAAAACGCGGGAACTTTGCGCAACAATATAAAAGGGGTAAGCTATATGGTTAAGTTCGCGCATTCCGCTTCGCCACATCCGCGTTCCGCATCTGCCGGCAAGTGGGTGGTATGGGTGGCTTTGATGATGTTGTTGGCAGGGGTGGCTATTCTGGTATTTTCTTTTTTCTCGCATGATGCCGCCAATCCGGCCTGCCGTTGCATACTTTGCGAGTTCAATCACGTGCCGCAGGACGGTGAGTTGGTGTACAACCGTTATTTGCCGGTCATCAGTATGGTGTGGGTGGCATTTATGATATTATTGGTGTATATGATGCGCCGTTATATGAACAAGCGGTGATGAATGCGTGTTCTTAGTAGAAACAGAAAGGAGATTATCAGAGATGAAAAAGATTGTTTTACTCCGCCACGGCGAGAGTGCATGGAATAAAGAGAACCGTTTTACGGGATGGACGGATGTAGACCTGACGGAAAAGGGCGTTGCCGAGGCGCTGAAGGCGGGTGAACTGCTGGCGGAGAAAGGCTTCCGCTTCCAAAAGGCGTATACGTCTTACTTGAAACGCGCCGTAAAGACATTGAATTGTGTGCTTGACCGCCTTAATCAGGATTGGATTCCGGTAGAGAAGTCATGGCGGCTGAACGAAAAGCATTACGGTCAGTTGCAAGGGCTGAACAAAGCCGAGACCGCCGCCAAGTATGGAGACGAGCAGGTATTGGTGTGGCGTCGCAGTTACGACATCGCCCCTCACGCGCTGGCGGAAGACGACCCGCGCAACCCGCGTTTTGAAGAACGTTACCGGGAAGTGCCCGACGGAGAGCTGCCGCGTACCGAATCGCTGAAAGATACGATTGACCGTATCATGCCGTATTGGAAATGCGTCATTTTCCCAAGCCTGAAGACGGCCGATGAACTGTTGGTCGTGGCTCATGGCAATAGCCTGCGTGGCATTATCAAGCATCTGAAGCATCTGTCGGATGAAGAGATTGTGCATCTGAATCTGCCTACGGCCGTACCGTATGTGTTTGAGTTTGATGACGAACTGAACCTGACGAACGATTACTTCCTGGGCGACCCCGAAGAAATCAGGAAACTGATGGAAGCCGTGGCAAATCAAGGCAGGAAAAAATGATAAGGTAGGATGAAAAATCCGTCTTGCAGGATGAAAATATTCGTCTCACGAGACTGAAAAATTCATCCCGTGAGATGATTTATTTCATATCACGGGATGATTTTTTTTATCCCATAGGACGGATTACGGGCGATGCAGGTTCGTTTATTTTCCTACTTCCTGGAAAAGGATGATGCTCAGGAATACCCCGATGATGATGCAAATCAGAATCAGAAACCAATTCATGAGGCGCGCGCCCGGTTTCGTTTCTTTATGCAGGTTTTGGGCTACATAGTTCTTGAAGAACAGATAGATGGCGGGTACGGTGGCGCTTGCCAGCAGCAGGTCTTCGGGTATCTTGTACACATACACTTTGGAAAAGGCTATGAGCGCCCAATGGCAGAGGAAAAGGATGACGAGCAGATTGACTTTGCGCGAGAATGCCAGCAGCAGTCCGATGGTAAAGGCGGCTACCGAGCAGGGCATCACCGTTGTCGTCATCATCGGGAACTCCATGCCGCGCGCCCACGAAAGGAGAGGGTAGAGGAAGGGCATCGCATAAAGTACTCCCACCAGTACACGATATTTGGGATTGCGCTCGAACGGGGTGTAACCGGTAAATAAATCCCATAGCCAAATCAGGGCGATTACTCCCCAAAAGATGGCGAGTACATGGTGATAACTGCGTGTGTCACAGTACATCAGATAGTACACCGACGCTATCCAGCCGTTGAGGAATACCATATATATTTTCATGGAGCGTTTTACCCGGACGGTGGGTTTGCGGTATAGCAGTGCGGTCAGCAGGACGCCTGCTACGGTAATGATAATCTGCGCCCACCAGGTGTTTTCGTTATATTGCGCGATAGTGTTCCAAAATATTTCCATATCAATCAGCTTTTGTTTTTGGGAGTATGATGAAAGTCCGGTCTGTTGTTTTTCCCTTCTCTAAAAATGTGTGCAAAGGTATGGGTTTCCGATGAGATATGAAATTCTTTTCTATATTTTGCCTATCTTTGCACTCCTCTTTAAGGATAGGTAAAAAACAGGATAGTAGTTAGTAGAATTTTTGATGGATAATACAATGGTTGAGCAAGAAATTATTTTGCGCAGGAAGCTTGATTTATTGCTTCGCACAGGGAAAATATTAGTGGAGAGTGCTGCCGATACCAATCGCATTGTGCGTAATATGCAGCGGGTTGCGGCTTATTTGGGACTACCCGAGGAGAATCTTCACATTGACGTGACTTATACAATGCTGGTGGTGAACCTGAGTGACGAATCACATTCTTATTCCAAATTTCAGAAGTGCGAGAAGCACGGCATCAACATGACGGCCATTTCCGAAATCAGCAAGCTTTCCTGGCGTGCCATCGAAGAGGATTATTCGCTCGATCGCTACGAGGAAGAATTGGAGAAGATAAAAGGAAAGAAGCGGAACTATACTCCCTATCTCGTCGCCATCGGAGCGGGGTTTGCCTGCGGCGGTTTCTGTAAGCTGTTCGGCGGCGACTGGATCGCTTTCTTATTCGCCTCTATCGCCGCTTTTGCCGGTTTTCGTGTTCGCGCGCGTTGCGTGGAGTTCGGCATCAATCTATATATGAGTATCGCCATCGCGGCATTGGTGTCCACCTGCCTTGCTTATATCACTACTTTTACAGGGCTGTCGGGAACTCCGTATCATCCGTTGCTGGCTTGCGCGCTGTTCATCGTGCCGGGAGTGCCTATTATAAACTTTGTGGACGACATGATTGACAATTACATACAGGTGGGAATCGTGCGTGCCGTCAATACGGTGCTGATGGTGTGTGCCATGGCTTTCGGCATTGTGATAGCCATGCGCCTGCTGGCTATGGAAGATGTGGTGATTGACAAGAAGTTCAGCGAACTGAGCATGGTTCCGCACGATCCTTATTATATATACGCCATTGCGGCGGCCATATCCGCGATGGGTTTCTCCATGATATTCAATATCCAGCGCCGTCTGTTGTGGGTGGTTGCCGTCGGGGGAATCCTTGCCGTATGTACGCGTAACTTTGTCAACTTCGAGTTGGGGCTCGGTCCTGTCATCGGTTCCTTTACGGGAGCTATGGTGGTGAGCCTGGTGGCGGTGAAAGCCGTCCACTGGTTTCATGTGCCCAATCACGTGCTGACCATTCCCTCTGTCATTCCGATGATTCCGGGGGTGCTGATGTATCGTGCGCTGGTTGCCCTCATCAATATGCACGGAGTGGTAGGTGAGGTGACGGTGGCTGTGTCCAACGGTATCAATGCTTCGCTGATTATTCTCTGCATCGCGTTAGGGGTGGCTGTGCCCAATATATTCGCCCGCCGCTATATCGCCAAAGACCGTCAGCGCTTCTTGAAAGAAGAGTTGCAGAAACGCAGGGAGAGGGGAAAATTCCTTGAGTGGTAAGAGTAGGTATGTTTGATATAAAAGGGGCTGTCTCAATCGCTGAGGCAGCCCTTTTCCGTTTGTGTCTTTTCCCTTATGCGGCAGAAACAGGATGCTGCGAAAGAACGGGTGCGTTTACCGCAACCATTCGTTTAGCAGCTTCATCACTTCTTCTTTCTCCTTTTCGGGCAGTGTGGAGATGCGTGCCAGGTGGCTGCCGCCCGGCTGAATGAATACGTGAATATTCTTTTTCCCTTTGAGCCAGGTAACTCCGGCAGCCGTCCAGGGATCGTTTTCACCGTAGATGAATATCATTTTCGGGTCGTTCTTTTGCAAGAATCCCTTAATCTTCTTACTGAGTGTCTTGTCAAAAGGCATATCTTTCAGTTCTTCGGGAAGCATCAGGCGATGCAGGTAGCCTTTGCCGGACTTGATGGAGAGATACTTTTTGAAAGGACGGGTGTCGTAGCCGTAATAGCCCAATTCGCGTGCGGCCTGTACGAAGAAAGAGGCGTTGGTACTGTCGGTTGTGAAATAGGACGGGTCGCTGATGGCCAGCAGATGGGCTATGAGTTCTGCGTCGGTGGCTGTGGGTAGCGGGATGCTGCCGACGGGAGTACCCCATTGCCAGAGCGCGAATGAATATTCCAGTACCGAATAGTCGTATATCTCTTCGATAGGAGCACGGAACTTATACTCCTGTTCGGTGCAGTATTTCTCGAAAAGGGGGAGTAAGGCCGCTTTGCGTTTCAGGATTTCCAGCTGGAAGTCGGTAATTCTTTTACGGTCTTCATCCGTAGACACTTTTTTGAGGAACGGTTCGTGACGGCCGTCCTCTGTTCCGTAGCAGAGGGGAGCCACGTAAGGAACGGATACATCCACATCGTCCGGATAGAATGTGCGGTAGAGCAGGGCGGTCTGTCCGCCTTTGCTGATACCGGTAGCAATCCATTTTCCGGGATATATGTTTTTGAATGCGGTTGTTACCGCGTGCAAATCATCGGCGGAACTTTCGGCTGTAAGGTATCGCCAGTCTTTGGGTTCGGGAGTGGATTCCAGGAAATAGCGGTATTCCACAAATACCATATTGGCATTGAGGAGCCTGGAAAGTTCCTCGCGATATTGGGGCTTGAGCGCGTAGGCGGCTCCATACCCTTCGGTTATAATGACCGTGGGACGATCGAAGCCCGCGTGCGCCACGATAACCCGCTGGCGGAAACTTCCTTTCTCGGGATGCCGGTGGTCGAGCGGCTGGGTGAAATAGGTTACATACTTCTCCGAAAACTCGGTCGATTCCAACGGTTGGGTTTCCGTTATGGCGGAAATCTCACTTAGTTTCTGCTGTAAGCCGGTCTGTGCGGATAAGGATACCGATGCCAGCAAGAATGTAAACAGCAGCAATGCTGTATGGCGTATACGCAGGTCTTTCATAATGTGTTTATTTGTAATTGGGGACAAAGATAATCTGTTTTCTTCTTCAGGCTGCTGTTTGCCGGATAAAAAAGGGGAAAGAACTACCATCACGGCACTCCTTTCCCCTGCAAACTTAAAACAACCAACAAAAGAAATAGATAATTTCCGGTTTCAGAGTTTGTATGTCTGAAATAGCTCTTTATCTTATAAATAACAGTTCCCTGTATTTCGGTAATGTCCACATCTGGTTGTCAACGATGAGTTCCAACTTGTCGATGTGATAGCGGATTTCTTCCATCATCGGTACGATGTTGTCGTGATAAGCGATGGCTTTGTCGCGTTCACATTCAATCTTGTTGGCAACCTTGCGGGCTTCTATCATGGCATCTACATGTTCCTTGATGAAGGTGGTACGGTCGGCAATCTCTTCGATGAGTTCCAAATTCTTGGCAGACAGTTTTGCAGCTTTCTCTGCCGGGAAGAGGTCTTTCATTTTGTAGACATTGTCTATCAAATCCGTCTGATATTGAGTGGCTACGGGAATGATGTGATTCATCGCCAAGTCACCGAGCACGCGGGCTTCAATCTGAATTTTCTTGGTATAGGTCTCCCACTTCACTTCGTTGCGGGCTTCCAGTTCCTTTTGCGTCATTACGCCTACAGACTCGAACATACGGATGCTTTCGGGCTTCAGATAGTTGTCGAAGATGAGGGGTACACTGGTTTCGCAGTCCAGACCGCGTTTTTTGGCCTCGGCTTTCCATTCGTCGCTGTAGCCGTTACCGTCGAAGTGAATGGGCTTGCATATCCTGATGTATTTGCGGATAACGTCGAGGATAGCCGAAATCTTCGGTTCACCCTTCCCGATAAGTTTGTCTACATCCTTCTTGAATTCTACCAGTTGCTCGGCAAGAGCGGAGTTCAGGGCAATCATGGCGCTGGCACAGTTGGCTTCCGAACCTACGGCACGAAACTCGAAGCGGTTGCCCGTAAAGGCAAACGGGCTGGTACGGTTACGGTCGGTGTTGTCTATCATTAGCTCGGGTATCTGTGGAATGTCCAGCTTCATGCCCTGTTTGCCGCTGAGGCTGATGAGGTTATCCTTAGTGCTTTCCTCAATATGTTCCAGAACCTGGCTCAACTGCTTGCCGAGGAAGCTGGATATGATTGCAGGAGGCGCTTCATTCGCTCCCAGTCGGTGGGCGTTTGTGGCGCTGGAGATGCTGGCTTTCAGTAATCCGTTATGTTTGTAGACTGCCATTAAGGTATTTACTACGAAGGTGATGAAGCGTAGGTTGTCTTCGGGCAGTTTGCCGGGGGCATGGAGCAGGATGCCCGTGTCCGTACCCAACGACCAGTTGTTGTGCTTGCCGCTGCCGTTGACACCCTTGAATGGCTTTTCGTGCAACAGTACTCGGAAGCCGTGATTACGTGCCACCTTGCGCATCAGAGCCATGATGAGCATATTGTGGTCTACTGCAAGGTTGCATTCCTCGAAGATAGGAGCCAACTCGAATTGGTTGGGAGCTACCTCGTTGTGGCGGGTCTTGACGGGGATTCCGAGTTTCAACGCTTCGATTTCCAACTCCTTCATAAAGGCTGCCACACGCGGAGGGATGGCGCCGAAGTAGTGGTCTTCGAGTTGTTGGTTCTTGGCACTATCGTGTCCGGTCAGTGTGCGGCCGGTCATCAACAGGTCGGGGCGGGCGGCGTAAAGGCCTTCGTCAATCAGGAAGTACTCCTGTTCCCAGCCCAAGTACGCCACTACTTTCTTTACGTCCGGGTTGAAGTAGCGGCATACGTCTACCGCTGCCTTGTCCACTGCACGCAGTGCTTTGAGTAACGGCGCTTTGTAGTCAAGAGATTCACCCGTGTAGGCAATGAAGATGGTAGGAATGCAGAGCGTATCATCTACTATGAATGCGGGAGAAGAGGGGTCCCATGCTGAATATCCGCGTGCCTCGAACGTGTTGCGGATACCGCCGTTGGGGAAGCTGGATGCGTCCGGTTCCTGCTGCACAAGCAACTTGCCTGTGAATTCTTCCATCATGCCGCCCTTGCCGTCGTGTTCCACAAAAGCGTCGTGTTTTTCGGCAGTGCCTTCGGTGAGCGGATGAAACCAGTGCGTGTAGTGGGTGGCTCCCATCTCAAGCGCCCATTTCTTCATTCCCGCCGCCACTTCATCGGCAATACTGCGGTCCAGCGGCGCACCGTTGTCAATTACATCAATCAGTTTGGCATATACCTTGCTCGGCAGATACCTGAACATCTTTTCCTTGTTGAATACATACTTGGCGAAGTATTCCGACGGGCGTTCCGCCGGGACTGCCACTGCAACGGGTTTCTTCTTGAACGCCGTCTCTACTACTCTGAATCTCAATTTTGACATAATACCTTAGAGTTGTAATTGTTGGTTTATAAAAACTTATTGTTAGAGTGAAAAAACTTTTTCTTTCGTTGTTCCCGGGCAGGCGGTCAAGCCTGCCCGGGAGGGGAAATTTATGCGTTGTAAGCTGATTCGCCGTGTTCGTAGATGTCGAGTCCTTCTTCTTCAACTCGTGCAGGAACACGCAGACCGTGAATCTTGTCGAGGACTTTGAAGATGATGAATCCCATGCCGGCGGCCCATAAGCCCACTACCAAAGCACCGAACAACTGTGCACCGAGGAATCCCCAACCTGCACCGTAGAACAGACCTTCGCTGGTGGAAAACAAGCCTGTCAGGACTGTTCCCGTGAAACCACATACGCCGTGTACGGAAGATGCGCCTACGGGGTCGTCAATCTTCAGCACTCTGTCAATGAACTCTACGGAGTATATCATCAGTACGCCGCAGATGGCGCCGATGATGACCGCACCCAGTGGAGACACCATGTCACATCCTGCCGTAATACCTACCAATCCTGCCAAGATACCGTTCAACGTGAGTGATAGGGACGGTTTGCCGTACTTCAGCCAGCTGACAGCCAGAGCAAAGAAACCGCCTGCGCAAGCTGCCAAGTTGGTGTTGAGGAATACGAGCGAGATAGCTACCTGGTCTTCGGTTGTGGCTGCCGCCAACTGAGAGCCGGGATTGAAACCGAACCACCCGAACCAAAGGATGAATACACCCAGTGCCGCAATGGTGAGGTTGTGTCCGGGGATGGCTTTTGACCGGCCGTCTTTGCTGTACTTGCCGATGCGCGGACCGAGGATAGCTGCACCTACCAGTGCAATCCAACCGCCTACGGAGTGTACAATGGTGGAACCGGCAAAGTCGTGGAAGGTAGTTCCGAATGTTTCCGTCATGAAGGAACCGGCTTCACCGTTCATCAGCCATCCTCCGCCCCAAGTCCAGTGACCGGAAACGGGATAAATCAGTACGCTGATGAAGATTGTGTAAACCAGATACATGGAGAACTTTGTACGTTCTGCCATGGCTCCCGAAACGATTGTGGCGGAAGTAGCGCAGAATACAGTCTGGAATACGAGGAAACCCTCGGTGGGTAGTGAAGCGGGGTCGGGCAGGCCGTTACTGTCGAACAACAGGCTCATGAAGTGGGGAGTTCCGAAGAAGCCACCTAAACCGAACATGATGCCGAAACCTACCAGCCAGTAAAGGAGTGAACCGAACATGAAGTCTACGAAGTTCTTCATCAGTATGTTGGCGGTGTTCTTGGTACGGGTAAAACCGGCTTCCACCAATGCGAAGCCCGGTTGCATAAAGAACACCAGCATAGCTGCCAGCAACATCCAAACGGTGTTGACACCGGAAATTAACTGGGCGACGGTATCGGTTGCCGATGTTTCTTCGGCAGGTATTTCTGTGGCAGCTATCACTTCGGTAGTGACGACTGCCGCACTGTCCGCAGTTACGGCGGTTTGCGCATACATATCTGTTGCGAGGCAGCAAGCTATGAGTATAGCAAGGGCCATACACAGTTTTGTGAAACTGCGTTTCATATATTTGTCCATAATCTCTTTGATTTTTAGTTGTACTTGTATTTTGCTTGTCATCGAGCACGCCGCTCAATGAAATTCCTGTGGTTTGAGTGCTGCCGGTTATCTTTCCTGCTCGGCATTATAGAGGGCAATGTCACCCCGTTCTCCTGTGCGGATGCGGATAGCGTCTTCAATGGGGATGACGAAGATACGGCCGTCACCGATTTCTCCGGTTTGTGCGGCTTTGATGATAGCTTGTACTGTCTTTTCTGCGTTTTTGTCGCGTACTACGATAGAGATGAGGATTCGCTCGATGGAACTGGTGTCGTACAATACACCACGATAAATGCGGGCTTGTCTGGACTTTCCGATGCCTCTTACATCATAGTAAGAGAACCATTCGATATCCGCTTCGAGGAGTGCGTCTTTCACTTCCTCGAATTTGGTTTTGCGGATGATAGCTTCAATCTTTTTCATACCTTAAATTATTTACTGTTCTTAAAAACTTAATCCTACTACGAAGTATGCTCCTTCCGAACGTGGGTTCCAAGTGGCTTTGGCAAAGAGTGGCAGGGAGAATGAATTGGTTATTTTGATGTCCTTTGCAACCCCGAGACTGATGTCGCATACGGCAAATCCGCTTGCTCCGTAGAAACTCGTTTCCCATGGGGTGGCGCCTACTTCAGCTGTCCAGTCAAGTCCGCCCAATTTGAAGGGGGCAGCTACGGAGATATAGGATGAATAGGCTCTGTCGCCATTCTCCTTGACACCGTCGTCTCCGGCAAAGTTGGTGTACCAGTTTACTGCCACCGGACCGAAGTCGTAACCCAACTGTGCCTCGTATACGTGGGCCGTGTTGTGAGCATCGTAATGAAAATAGCCTGCGCCGGTATTGAACCAGTAGTCTGTAACCGATACGCTGAAACCGCCAGTAGAGTAGCCCAGTGTGAGGTCAAACTCTTTGGCATCTGTACTCTCAATCCCTACTGAGCCCCATGCTCCAAGCGAGAAGCCTTTATAGGCGACGGATGCGCTGGGCTGAAGGCTTACACCTCCCAAGTCTTGTCCGCGCCAGATGTAGCCACTTACGATGTCTGCACCTACGGATGCTTCCACTTTGTCCTGTGCTTTTGCCGTGAAAGGCATTACAGCTGATAGTAACGCTATTGCTATTACTCCTAATTTTACGTTTCTTGTTTTCATACCTTCTTACCTTTTTAGTTAGAAAAATTGCGGATGATCAGTCCGGCCTCTGTTTGTATAGTATTGCGCTTGAACTATATTAAATAGTAGTTTGCTTATATTATTTCAGCCAGTTGCGGATGCGTTTCATGGCTTCCACACAGTCTTCGTGTTTGCCGAAAGCGGTCAAACGGATGTATCCCTCACCACTTGGGCCGAAGCCTACGCCCGGAGTTCCCACTACATTGGCTTCGTACAACATCTGTTCGAAGAATCGCCAAGAGCCTATGCCGTTCGGGGTTTTCAGCCAGATGTATGGGGCATTCACACCGCCGTACACTTTCAGTCCGGCTGTTTCCAGTCCCTTTTTCATAGTGCGGGCGTTGTTCATATAGTAGTCAATCGTTTCTTTTATCTGCCGTCTGCCTTCCACAGTGTAGATGGCTTCGGCGGCACGCTGGGTAATGTAGCTTGTACCATTAAACTTGGTGCATTGGCGGCGGTTCCACAGTTTGTTGAGGGAGATACGTTCACCTTCCAGCGTAGCGGCGGTCAGTTCTTTCGGTACTACGGTGTAGCCGCAGCGTACGCCTGTAAATCCGGCTGTCTTTGAGAAACTGCGGAACTCGATGGCGCATTTTTTCGCCCCTTTTATTTCGTATATGGAGTGGGGCACATCGTCCTCTTGGATGAAAGCCTCGTAGGCGGCATCAAATAGGATAAGCGTGTCGTTGTCAAGGGCATAGTCCACCCACTTTTTCAGTTCGGGTTTGGTAAGGGTAGTACCCGTAGGATTATTGGGGTAACAGAGGTAGACGATGTCGATGCGTTTGTCCGGTATTTCGGGGATAAAGTTGTTTTCGGCCGTACAGGGCATATAGGTTACATTGCTCCATTTGCCGTCTTTTTCCAATATGCCGGCGCGTCCGCACATTACGTTGCTGTCAATGTAGACGGGGTAGATAGGGTCGGTTACTCCCACACTGTTGTCATGGCGGAGTATGTCGCCTATGTTTCCCGTATCGCTCTTGGCTCCGTCGTTGATGAAGATTTCCTGTGGGCTGAAATGAACGCCGCGTGTCGCGTAATCGTGTTTGATAACGGCATCAATCAGAAAGTCATAACCCTGTTCAGGACCATATCCGCGGAATGTCTTGGCATCAGCCATCTCATCCACTGCCTTGTGCATCGCTTCGATGCAAACTTGCGGCAGCGGACGGGTAACGTCTCCGATACCCAGACGGATGACTTCTTTTTTAGGGTGCGTTATCCTGAAAGTATTAATCTTCTTAGCTATGTCCGAAAATAAGTAACTTCCGGGCAGTTTCAAAAAATGTTCATTAACTAATGCCATATCTCTGTTGGTTTAATTATTTGATAATGATGAATTGATAATGAAGAATTGCCATGTGGCACAAAAGCGTATACTCATTCATAATTCTTCATCCGTCTCCATCTCTCCCTCGAACACCTTGGTTGCCTCTCCCGTCATAAAGACGTGCTTGGTGGCTATATCCCATTCAATGGTGAGTGTTCCTCCATCCATGACGATGATTGATTTTCTTCCGGCACGTCCTGTGAGGAAAGCGGCTACGGCTGTGGCACAGGCTCCTGTTCCACAGGCTTGGGTGACGCCCGAACCCCGTTCCCATACGCGCATCCTTATCTTTCCCTCTTCCAATACTTGGGCAAACTCCACATTGATGCGGTCGGGGAAGAGAGGGTGATTCTCCAGTTTGGGGCCGATAGAGGAGAGGTCTACCTTCGTAATGTCGTTCACGAAGATTACCAGATGCGGGTTTCCCATGGATACGGTAGTACCCGTATAGCGTATGCCGTCTATTTCGATGGGATGTTCTGTCATCGGCTTGTTCCCCTTGCCGTCATAGTTCACGGGTTCGCCAGACGGAATACCCATGTCAACGGTTACAGTGTCTACTTTATCGCCTGTCGCGTGTAGTTTTAGAATCTTGATGCCGGACAGGGTATCGAGTGTGATTTCTGTTTTGGAAGTCAGTTTGTAGTCATAAAGGTATTTGCCGATGCATCGGCTGGCATTGCCGCACATCTTGGCTTCCGAACCGTCCGCATTGAAAATGCGCATGCTGAAATCGGCTTTGTCGGAGCGCCCTATAAGTACCAGACCGTCACTGCCGATTCCCGTATGCGGTGCGCTCCATTTCTTCGAGAGTTTCTCCGGGTTCTCGATAGGATAGCGGGTAGTGTCTACATATATGTAGTCGTTTCCTGCGCCATGCATCTTGGTAAACTTTATGCTTCTTGTCATTTTGTACTTACTTAGTTGGTTGATTATATCCTTTTGTCTTATTTCACTGCAAATATACGACGTTTTGGATTATTTTTATCTATATTGATATCTGTTTTCTATTTATTTCTATTCCTGCTTTCATTCAGTGCAAATATATATGATTTCCCTTTCAATTTAAAAGTATATGATGCTATATTCGTAAAGATTGTAATATAATGCTCTCGTATTCTTGCGGGGGAATAATAAAAATGATTGTTTTATTCGCTTATTACTACCTTTTTGAAATATAAAAGCTGCTTCATTGTTTTCAGAATGAAGCAGCTTGTCTATAATAACTTTCTAAATGTATTGTAAGCTGATGCTTTTACTGTAATATTTCTTGCAGTTCTACGGGGACGTTGGTAGTGATGAAATCCACACCGTGGTCAATCAACCACTTCATGTCTTTGGCATCGTTTACGGTCCAAGCATTTACTTTCATGCCCAAGTCGTGGGACTCTTTAATCCATTCGGGATGTCTTTTGAATACGCTGAAGTGATAGTCGGGTCCGGCGCATCCCCATTCTTTCAGTTCTTTGGGAGAGAGGTCGCCTTCCAGATAATATACCGGAGTTCCTTTGGGGGTAAGACGGATAAATTCTTTGGTGGCGTGTCGCGAGAAAGCGATGTATTCCATGCGGTTCTCCAATCCCATGTCTTTCACCATCTTCACGATACTTTCTACGGCACGTGTTTCCTGTTCGGGTGTCTTGTGGGATTTCAGTTCCAGAATAAGGCGCGTTTTCAGTTGTCCGGCTTTTTCCAAGTATTGCCGCAGGGTGGGGAGTTGCTCTCCGTTGTCCAGTATGACGGCGGTACACTGTTGTGCGGTGGATTTCTGCATATTCACTCCCTTGAAAGTGCTGTCGTGGTTTACTACAAGTTGGTTGTCGGCGGTGAGCCATACATCGAACTCGGAACCGTAACAATTTATGGAGTCGGCTTTCACCAGTGCGGCAATGGAATTCTGTGCCGAACCGTCTGTTTTCCAGAAGCCGCGGTGAGCAATGACTTGGGTGGACTGTGCCTGTGTATAGCCACAAGCGGCAAGTAGCAGGGCGGAAGTGATAATAAGGCTTTTCAGTTTCATGGGCTTTAGAATTAATTATTTTCATCGTTCTTTCGCAAAGGTAGCATAAGCTTACGAATATGAAACAGAAAGTATATTAAAAATCCGTTGCATTTGCCGTGTGGTTACTTTTTTTAAGGTTCAGTCCTTGTAGGCTTCTTCGTGCACACCGGCAACGGCGCGTCCGCTAGGGTCGTTTTTCCCTTGGAATGAGACGTCCCATGCCAATGCTTCGGCGGTGGAACAGGCTACACTCGGTACGCTGGGTACACTGCGGGCGGCACTCTCGCTGGGGAAGTGCTCCTCGAAAATAGTGCGGTAGTAGTATTCCTCTTTGTTCATCGGTGTGTTTACGGGGAAGCGTTCGGAGGCTTTCCGCATCTGTTCATCACTGACGGCAGCGGCAGTGACAGCTTTCAGCGTATCAATCCAGCTGTAACCCACACCATCGGAAAATTGTTCTTTCTGACGCCATGCGACGCTTTCGGGCAGCATATCCGCAAAGGCTTCGCGAACCACTTTCTTTTCAATTTCCTTTCCGGGACACATCTTCGTGGCAGGATTCAGTCGCATGGCTACATCCAGAAATTCTTTGTCGAGAAACGGGACACGTCCTTCCACGCCCCAAGCGGCAAGACTCTTGTTGGCGCGCAGGCAATCGTAAAGGTACAGTTTGGAGAGTTTACGTACTGTTTCTTCATGGAAGGCTTGTGGTGTGGGCGCTTTGTGGAAGTAGAGGTAGCCGCCGAATACTTCGTCCGCACCTTCACCACTAAGTACCATCTTGATGCCCATGCTCTTGATGACACGCGCCAGCAAGTACATGGGCGTGGATGCGCGGACAGTGGTTACGTCGTAGGTTTCGATGAAGTAGATGACATCGCGAATGGCGTCCAGCCCTTCTTGAATGGTGTAGTTTATTTCATGGTGGATAGTGCCGATGTATTGCGCCACTTCACGTGCTTTGATGAGGTCGGGAGCGCCTTTCAAGCCTACTGCAAAAGAGTGGAGTTGAGGCCACCACGCATCTGCTTTGTTGTCCGTTTCAATACGTTTTCCGGCGTATTTCTTGGCGATGGCCGAGATTACGGAAGAGTCCAGCCCGCCGGACAACAACACGCCGTAAGGTACGTCCGACATCAGTTGGCGCTGTACGGCGGCTTCGAGGGCATCATGTACGGCAGAGACCTGAGTTTGGTAGGTTGTGGCATTGACGTCAGGGTAACCAGTATGATAGTTGTCTTTTACGTCAGGGTATTGCATCCAGTCGCGAGTGTACCAGCGGTGCATTTTACCCTCACGTCCCTGGTAATAGTGTCCGGGCAGGAAAGGCTCGTACTCGTCGCAGAAGCCTTCGAGAGCTTTCAGTTCGCTGCCGAAGTAGATGCGGCCTTCCTTGTCGCGGCCTATATATAAAGGTATCACTCCGATGGGGTCGCGGGCTATGAGGTAATCGTCCGTCTCTTCATCGTAGAGGGCAAAGGCGAAGATACCGTTCAGTTCTTCGAGGAAATTGATGCCTTTGTCTTTGTAGAGGGCGAGGATGACTTCGCAGTCCGAACCCGTCTGAAAGGTGTACTTTCCGGCGTAATGTGCACGGATATCGCGGTGGTTGTATATCTCACCGTTGACGGCAAGGATTTGCTTGCGGTCGGGCGAGTACAGAGGTTGCCCACCCGATTGAGGGTCGACGATAGAAAGCCGCTCGTGTGCAAGGATTGCGGAGCCGCCTACATAAATACCGCTCCAGTCCGGTCCGCGATGGCGGATTTTCTGTGCCATTTTTAAAGCTTTACTCCTGAGTTCCGGAGTCTGGGATTTTATGTTGAAAATACCTGCTATTCCACACATGGTTGTAGTTGTTTTAGAAGTTGATATCGGGATGATGTTAGTTGTATCGGGTGAGACTGGCAGTTTCGTCCGTTGGAACGGATTGTTTCAAGCGTTGAAACGAGTCGTTTCACACCGGGGGACAGAAAGTTTCATGCGTTGACACTCTTGGTATCCCTCTTTGAAACTTTTTTCGTTGCCGCAAAACTACCGGTTGAAGTATTGGTCAATCCGCCGGGCTACTTTGCGACCGTCAGCCAGTGCACGTACTACGAGACTTGCACCATTGGCGGCATCTCCCGCCACGAATACATTCTCTGCAAATGTCGGCTGTTCCGGTTTGAGGAAGCCCATAGCCAACAGCACCATATCGGCTTCAATGACTTCTTTCTTACCCGTAGGTTTCATGGTGGGGCGGCCACCGTCTTTTGCCGGAAGCCATTCCACTTCTTCCACTTCCACGCCGCAAACCTTTCCGTTCTTGCCGATGAATCTGTTGGATGCCAGTGACCAGCGGCGTGTGCATCCTTCTTCGTGACTGGAAGTGGTTTTCAGGACAACGGGCCATTGCGGCCAGGGCGTAGCGTCATTGTGGCCTACGGGTGGTTGTGGCATGATTTCTATTTGTGTCACGCTCGTAGCTCCTTGGCGGATGCTCGTGCCGATGCAGTCCGAGCCTGTGTCGCCACCGCCAATGACAAGCACCCGTTTGCCACGGGCATTGACAAGCTGCTCTTTCGGGAATGTCTCTCCGTCGAGGATACGGTTCTGTTGAGCCAGCATATCGAGGGCAAAGTAGATACCTTTCAGTTCACGGCCGGGGATGGTAAGGTCGCGGGCAGTGGGAGTGCCTGTGCAGACGGCGTAAGCATCGAAACCTGCGGGTAGCTTCTGCATATCGATGCAGACACCCATTTCAAACCGGATACCTTCGGCTTTCAGTACATCCATGCGACGGTCTATCACTTCTTTGGGTAGTTTGAAATTGGGAATACCGTAGCGAAGCAGTCCGCCCGGCATCGGTTTGGAATCGAATATCGTGACTTCGTAGCCACAGGCATTCAGTCGTGCGGCAACGCTCAGCCCGGCAGGTCCTGCACCGATGACAGCTATTTTCCAGCCATTGCGTTCGGGGCGGGCAGGCACGATATATCCTTCACGAAAAGCGGCTTCGGCAATGGCTGCCTCATTCTCGCGGATGGTTACGGGAGCATCGCAGGAGAGTTTCAGCACACATGACTTCTCACAAAGTGCGGGGCAGATACGTCCCGTAAATTCGGGGAAATCATTCGTCTCGTTCAGTACTTGATAGGCTTCGCGCCATTTTCCTTTGCAGAGTGCGTCTTGAAACTCCGGTTGCTTGTTGCCCAACGGACATGCCCAATGGCAAAAAGGTACACCGCACTCCATACAGCGTGAGGCTTGGAGCTTGCGGTCGTGACTGTTCAGCGTCTGTTCCACCTGGCTGAAATCTGTGATACGTTCGTGTATCGGACGGTAGCCCGCTTCTTGGCGGGGGATATTTAAGAATGCTTTTGAATCGCCCATGATTGATAAATTGAGAATTAAAAATTGAAAATTAAGAAATAATACTCAGAGAATCGAAAATTAAAAAGAACGTGGAATTTGTAAGTACGCACTATTCTGTATTTTTTAATTCTCAATTCTCAATTTTTAATTTAATAGTCTCTTTGCATATCCGCAATCTTCTGTTGCAGCTTCTTCATCTGTTCTTCTTGCAGCACTTTCTTGTACTCGATAGGGACTACTTGGATAAACTCGTCTACGTAGTGCGTCCAGTCATCGAGTAGGATACGCGCCAGTTTGGAACCGGTGTAGAGATAATGCTGGCGGATGAGTTCGTGCAACTCCTTGCGGTATGAGGTTTCTTCAATGAGGCTTAGTTCCACCATTTCCATGTTACAGAAGTAGTCGAAGTTTCCGTCTTTGTTCCAGACGTAGGCCACACCACCGGACATACCTGCGGCAAAGTTACGTCCCGTCTGTCCGAGCACTACTACACGTCCGCCGGTCATGTATTCGCAGCAATGGTCACCCACACCCTCTACAACGGCTATTGCACCGGAGTTGCGGACGGCAAAGCGTTCGCCTACGCGACCGTTGATATATACTTCGCCGCTGGTTGCACCATACAGAAGGGTGTTTCCGGCAATTGTGTTCTTCTCGGCCTCGAAGTTGCTGCGTACAGGGGGGAGTACGGCGATACGTCCGCCACTCAGCCCTTTGCCCAGATAGTCATTGGCCTCACCTTCCAGCTTGAAGTTGATACCCGGTACGAGGAATGCTCCGAAACTCTGTCCGGCCGAGCCTTTGAACTTGACGTTCAGTGTATGTTCGGGCAGGCCTTTTGCGCCGTACTTGGCGGCGATAGCGCCGGAGAGCATCGCACCGCAGGCGCGGTCGGTGTTGGCGATGGTATATTCGAGAGAAACTTCTTTCTGTTCGTCTACGGCATTGGCGGCGGCATTCAGCATTTCCACGTCTTTTACGCGGTCGATGCCGTGTTGCTGGTTTATGATGTGGCGGATGGCGGCTCCGTTGTCCACACGCGCCAGTACTTTGTCGAAGTTGATGAGTTGATGTTTCTTGATGCCGTCATCCGGTCTGCGGATGATGAGGTCGGTACGCCCGATGATATCATCCAGTTTTTCCACTCCAATCTCTGCCAGATACTCGCGTACTTCGCGGGCAAGGAAGGTAAAGTAGTTCACAAGGTATTCGCTACGGCCGATGAAACGTTTGCGCAGTTCCGGGTTCTGGGTGGCTACACCTACGGGACATGTGTTTTGGTTACACTTGCGCATCATCACGCATCCCAATACGATGAGGGCAGCGGTGGCGAAACCGTATTCTTCCGCACCGAGCATGGCCATGAGTACTACGTCGCGTCCGGTTTTCAGTTGTCCGTCCACTTGCAGCAGCACTTGTCCGCGCAGCCCGTTCAGTACCAGTGTCTGTTGCGTCTCACTCAGTCCGAGTTCGGGCGAGATGCCGGCATATCGGATGGAACTTGCGGGTGATGCGCCTGTACCGCCTTCGGCGCCGGAGATGACGATGAGGTCGGCTTTGGCTTTCGCCACACCTGCGGCGATAGTTCCCACACCGCTTTCGGCTACCAGCTTCACGCTGATTTTGGCTTTCGGATTGACGTTCTTCAAGTCGAAGATAAGCTGTGCCAGGTCTTCGATGGAATAGATGTCGTGATGGGGCGGGGGAGAAATCAATGAAATACCTGGAATGGAGTGGCGCGTGCGGGCAATCACTTGGTCTACTTTGAATCCCGGCAACTGGCCGCCTTCACCCGGCTTGGCGCCTTGTGCCACTTTTATCTGTATTTCGTCGGCATTCACCAGATATTCCGTAGTGACCCCGAAACGTCCGGATGCTACCTGTTTGATGGCACTGCGCATTTCAGTTCCGAAGCGTGCGGCATCTTCACCGCCTTCACCCGTATTGCTTCGCCCGTGCAGTTTATTCATGGCAACCGCCATTGCCTCATGCGCTTCCTGACTGATGGCTCCGAAAGACATGGCGCCCGTAACGAAACGTTTCAGAATGCTTTCCACCGGTTCCACCCTGTCTATGGAAATGGGGTTGTGACGGAAGTCGAGAAAGTCGCGCAGGAAGATAGGCTTTTCTTTCTCATCGACCAAGCGGGTAAACTCTTTGAATTTCTTGTAACTGCCCAGACGAGTAGCTATTTGCAGGGTACTGATAGTCTCCGGGTTCCAAGCGTGCTTTTCTCCGTCCTTACGGTATGCGTACAGTCCTTTGTTTGGCAATAGGGGAGCTTCACCACCATCATTCTTCATGCGCGTTTCTTCCTTTTTCATCGCTTCTCCTTCGTCGTGAAAAGTGATGGCGTCACGTGCCACCTCATCCAAACGGATGCCGCCGATAGCCGATTTTAATCCGCCGAAGTAAGCGTTGCTCAATTCTTCGCTCAGCCCGACAGCCTCGAATATCTTTGCGCCCCGGTAGGAGCGGATGGTGCTGATACCCATTTTGCTCATAATCTTGAACAGGCCTTTGCAAATGGCTTTGATGTAATTCTTCTCTGCGGTGGCATAGTCCAACTGTACCTCTTTCTTGGCAACGAGTTCGTTCAGTACGGCAAATGCCATATAGGGGTTCAGTGCGCTTGCACCGAACCCGAGGAGCAGTGCGGCGTGCATCACTTCGCGTATCTCGCCGCTTTCCACTACCAATGCGGTCTGTACGCGCTTTCCTACCGAAATGAGGTGGTGGTGCACTGCCGATACGGCAAGCAATGAGGGGATGGCGGCATGGACGGTATCTACGTTGCGGTCGGTCAGTACAATGTAGTTCACGCCTTCGGTGACGGACTCTTCGGCTTCCTTGCACAGGCGGTCAAGCGCTTCCTGCAGTCCTGCACGTCCTTTGGAGACTTCAAACAGTATCGGCAGCTTTACAGTCTTGAAGCCTTTATAGCGGATGTTGCAGAGAATATCCAATTGCGCATTCGTCAGGATGGGGTGGTTCAGCCGTACCATTTTGCAATGGCTTTCGTTGGGTGTCAGTATGTTCATGCCCACTGCGCCGATGTACTCGGTGAGAGACATTACCAACTCTTCGCGGATAGGGTCAATAGGCGGATTGGTGACTTGCGCAAACTGTTGGCGGAAGTAATTGTATAGTAGCTGCGGCTTGTCGGAAAGTACGGCAAGCGGGGTGTCGTTACCCATTGCGCTGACAGGCTCGGCGCCGTTGGATGCCATGGGTAGGATGATTTTCTCGACATCTTCTTTGGAGAAGCCGAACGTACGTAGCATACTGTTATAGTTGTCCACGTTGTGGGGCACTTTGCGCCCGCTTTTCAGTTCGTTCAGTTCGATGCGGTTGCTGGCGAGCCAAGTGCGGTAGGGCTTGGCTTCGGCAAGTTGCTTTTTCAGTTCGCCGTCGTAGTAAATCTCGCCTTTTTCGGTATCTATCAAAAGTATCTTGCCGGGTTGCAGACGACCTTTCTCTTTGATGTCGCCCGGTTCGAAATCCATTACGCCGACTTCACTTGCCACTACCATGATGTCGTTGTGCGTAATAAGGTAGCGTGCGGGACGCAGACCGTTGCGGTCCAACATACCACCCGCATAGCGTCCGTCGCTGAAGAGTAGTGCGGCAGGTCCGTCCCAAGGTTCCATGAGGATAGAGTGGTATTCGTAGAAGGCCTTGAGGTCTTCGCTGATGGGGTTCTTTTCGTTGAAGGATTCCGGTATGAGCATTGCCATGGCATGCGGTAGGCTGAGGCCGGACATGACAAGGAACTCCAGTACGTTGTCCAGCGAGGCGCTGTCGCTCATGTTCGGCTGGATGATGGGACGCAGTTCTTTGATGTCGCCAAGGGCGGGAGAGGACAGGACGCTTTCACGCGCTTCCATCCAGCCGCGGTTACCGCGTATGGTATTGATTTCACCGTTGTGCGCCAAGAGACGGAACGGCTGTGCCAGTCCCCACGTAGGGAAGGTGTTGGTGCTGAAACGGGAGTGCACCAGAGCCAGTCCGCTGGTGAAGTAGTTGTTTGTCAGGTCGGGGAAGTAGTTACGTAGCTGTAGGGAAGAGAGCATACCTTTATAGATGATGTTCTTCGTAGACAGCGACACGATATAGAAATCCTCTCGTGCGGCTATATCCGACCTGCGTACTTTGTTTTCTATTCTTTTCCTTATTATATAGAGACGGCGGTCGGCGGTTTCACTGTCCGTAAATCCGGTGATGAAGATTTGTTTGATGTCGGGTTCGTTGGCAAGTGCGGCCTCACCCAGTATTTCGGGGCAGGTAGGCACATTGCGCAGGTGCATCAGCGTCAATCCTTCTTTCTCTATTTCTTCAATGATGATACTCAGGATGGCTGCCCGGTCTTTCTCATCTTTCGGAAGAAAAAGCAGTCCTGTTCCGTATTTCCCTTTTTCGGGAACGGGGATGCCTTGCAGCAGGATGAATTCGTGCGGTATTTGCAGCATGATGCCGGCGCCGTCTCCGGTCTTGTTGTCGGCACCTTCCGCTCCGCGATGACGCATATTCTCCAATACTTTCAATGCGGATTCAACCAATTCATGTGATTTGCTGCCGTGAATGTTCACTAACATTCCCACACCGCAAGCGTCGTGTTCATTGGTGACATCGTACAGGCCCAACTGCATGGGCTGTCGTTGTGCGGGTTGTTTCTTTGTTTTGTTGTTAAAAAGCTCTTTGTTTTCCATTTTTGGTTTACTCTAATTTATGTAATACCTATTTATTATATCAAAATGTTTGGCAAATATAAATATTTAGTTTCAAATTGATAACAATATTCCTCGATTTGTGCCTTGTTAAATACTTACACCGGGGGATGAAGTTATAATCTGATAGAAAATACCCTTTGTTTTCTTCTAATCTTAAATCAGATTTCGTCTGTTTGCTTTAAGATTATAAATTCGACCTTTTGCTTTTAAAATATTATTTTCCTTGTCTTTTTGATAATAAAATAACTTTTTTCTACTCTTTTGATAAATAAATAGTGAAAAGGTTAACTTTATGTTCTAAAGAATATATATCTTTGCAGCGCAAATCAAATACTGATATATTATGTGTGGAATAGTAGGCTATATAGGTCAAAGAAAAGCCTACCCCATTCTTATCAAAGGTTTGAAGCGGTTGGAGTACCGCGGATACGATAGTGCAGGGGTAGCATTAATCAGTGATGACCGACAACTGAACGTGTACAAGACGAAAGGAAAGGTTTCGGATTTAGAAACTTTCGTTACTCAAAAAGATATTTCCGGTAGTATAGGTATTGCACATACCCGCTGGGCTACACATGGAGAACCTTGTTCCGTTAATGCTCATCCTCATTATTCCTCTTCCGAAAGATTCGCTCTTATTCACAACGGTATCATTGAAAATTACGCCGCCCTTAAAGACAAACTCCAAGCCAAAGGCTATACTTTTAAAAGTAGTACCGACACCGAGGTACTGATACAACTCATAGAATACATTCAGGTTATAAACCGCATCGATTTACTGACTGCCGTGCAACTGGCTTTGCAGGAGGTTATCGGTGCATATGCCATTGCCGTGCTCGACAGGGAGAATCCTGATGAGATTATTGCTGCGCGCAAAAGCAGTCCGTTGGTGGTGGGTATCGGGCAGGATGAATTCTTCTTGGCATCCGATGCCACTCCGATTGTGGAATATACGGACAAGGTGGTCTATCTGGAAGATGAGGAGATAGCCGTTATTCGTTACGGGGAGAAACTGAAAGTGGTGAATCTCAAGAATGTGGAGTGCCCGCACGAGGTAAAGACGGTGGCGCTCAATCTCGGTCAGTTGGAGAAGGGCGGTTATCCGCATTTCATGTTGAAGGAGATTTTTGAGCAACCCGATTGTATTCACGACTGTATGCGCGGACGCATTAATCTGGAGGGTACTAACGTGGTGCTTTCCGCCATTATAGATTATAAGGAACGTCTGCTTGCTGCCAAACGTTTTGTAATTGTGGCTTGTGGCACGTCGTGGCACGCTGCGCTTATAGGCAAACATCTGATAGAGAGTTTCTGCCGCATTCCGGTGGAAGTGGAGTATGCTTCGGAATTTCGTTACCGAGACCCGGTGATTGACAGTAGTGATGTGGTGATTGCCATTTCGCAAAGCGGGGAGACAGCCGATACGCTGGCTGCCATAGAACTTGCCAAAAGCCGTGGTGCATTTATATATGGCATCTGTAATGCTATCGGTTCGAGTATTCCGCGCGCTACGAATACGGGGTCTTACATTCATGTAGGGCCGGAAATAGGTGTGGCGTCCACCAAAGCCTTTACAGGTCAGGTAACTGTGCTCACCATGTTGGCATTGACTCTTGCACGGGAGAAGCGTACGATTGATGAAACGCAATACCTCGCCATAGTGAGGGAACTCGGACAGATTCCCGGAAAGATGAAAGAGGTGCTGAAGCTGAACGACCGTATAGCGGAGCTTTCCAAAATCTTCACTTACGCACACAATTTTATCTATCTGGGACGCGGCTACAGTTATCCCGTAGCGTTGGAAGGCGCTTTGAAGCTGAAAGAAATCTCGTACATCCATGCGGAAGGCTATCCGGCCGCCGAAATGAAGCATGGGCCTATTGCTTTGATAGATGCGGAAATGCCAGTGGTGGTTATTGCCACACAGAACGGATTGTACGAAAAAGTACTGAGCAATATACAGGAAATTAAAGCGCGCAAAGGCAGGGTGATAGCGATTGTTACCAAGGGAGATACGGTTATCGGTAAAATCGCTGACATTTGTATCGAACTTCCCGAAACAATGGAATGTCTTGACCCGTTAATAACTACGGTTCCCTTGCAACTGCTCGCTTATCACATAGCCGTATGTAAAGGCATGGATGTAGACCGACCGCGTAATCTTGCCAAGTCGGTAACGGTGGAATGACCGGAAGCGGATGATGTGTATGGGTAAAACAGAGAATGCGTTTGCCCTTGATAGATGATATGTTTTCAGAATATAAATAACGCGTTTTTAAAAGAAGTAATTACTCATTAGTAAATATATAAATGGAACAACTGAAGCATGAATGTGGCGTTGCCATGATACGCCTGCTGAAACCGCTGGAGTATTACGAAGAAAAGTACGGTACATGGATGTACGGGCTGAACAAGCTTTACCTTCTCATGGAGAAACAGCACAACCGGGGGCAGGAAGGAGCCGGACTGGCTTGCGTGAAACTGGAAGCGAACCCCGGCGAGGAATATATGTTCCGCGAACGGGCGCTCGGTTCGGGAGCTATTACCGAGATATTCGATACGGTGCAGAGCAACTTTAAAGACCTGACGAAAGAACAATTGCACGACGCCAGTTATGCAAAGCGTGTGCTTCCTTTTGTGGGAGAAGTGTATATGGGACATCTGCGTTATTCCACCACGGGGAAGTCGGGCATCTCGTACGTGCATCCGTTTCTCAGGAGAAACAACTGGCGTGCCAAGAACCTTGCCCTGTGCGGCAACTTCAACATGACGAACGTGGATGAAATCTTTGCACGCATCACCGCTATCGGCCAGCATCCTCGCAAGTATGCCGATACGTATATCATGCTGGAACAGGTGGGGCACCGGCTCGACCGCGAAGTGGAACGCCTCTTCAACCTTGCCGAAGCCGAAGGGCTGACGGGTATGGGCGTCACGCATTATATCGAAGACCATATAGACCTTGCCAACGTGTTGCGCACCTCGAGCAAAGAGTGGGACGGAGGCTATGTGATGTGCGGGCTTACCGGGAGCGGTGAGACATTCGCCGTCCGGGACCCCTGGGGCATCCGCCCTGCATTCTGGTATCAGGATGATGAAATAGCCGTGCTCGCCAGCGAACGTCCTGTGATACAGACCGCGCTCAACGTTTCCGCTGACAGCATCAAGGAGCTGCAACCGGGACAAGCCGTCCTTATCAACAAAGCCGGTAAGCTCCGTACGGTGCAAATCAATAAGCCGCGTGAGGTGAAACCTTGTTCCTTCGAGCGTATCTATTTCAGTCGCGGCAGTGACGTGGACATCTATAAGGAACGTAAACTATTGGGTGAGAAGTTGGTGCCTAACATCCTGAAAGCCATTGATAAGGATATAGACCATACCGTCTTTTCCTTCATACCGAATACGGCGGAAGTGGCCTTCTACGGAATGTTGCAGGGACTGGACGACTACCTCAACGAGGAGAAAGTCCGGCAGATTGCCGCTTTGGGACATAATCCCAGCCACGATGAGTTGGAGCGTATCCTGTCCCGTCGCATACGAAGCGAAAAGGTAGCCGTCAAAGACATCAAGCTGCGTACTTTCATCGCCGAGGGCAACAGCCGTAATGACCTTGCCGCTCATGTGTACGACATCACTTACGGCAGCCTCGTGCCCGGCGTGGACAATCTGGTTATCATAGACGACAGCATTGTGCGCGGCACTACCTTGAAACAAAGCATAATCGGCATCCTCGACCGCCTCAATCCGAAGAAGATTGTAATCGTAAGTTCCTCGCCGCAAGTGCGCTACCCCGACTATTACGGTATTGACATGGCGAAGATGAGCGAATTCATTGCTTTCAAAGCCGCCATCGAGCTGCTGAAAGAGCGTGAGATGCGCGATGTCATCGAATCCGCCTACCGCAAATCCAAGGAGCAAGCGGGGCTGCCCAAGGAGCAGATGGTGAACTACGTAAAGGAAATCTATGCTCCCTTTACCGATGAAGAGATTTCCGCCAAGATGGTGGAACTCCTGACCCCGAAAGGCACGAAGGCCAAAGTGCAGATTGTATATCAGCCTCTTGAAGGCCTGCATGAAGCCTGTCCGCGGCACCGGGGCGACTGGTACTTCAGCGGTGACTATCCCACGCCGGGCGGTGTGAAGTTGCTGAACGCGGCATTTATTAATTACATAGAACAAGTATATCAATTCTGAATATGAGAAATGTAACTTTAATCCTTGACGACGGGAGCCGCTTCTGCGGTAAGTCGTTTGGCTATGAAAAGCCGGTAGCGGGAGAGGTGGTTTTCAACACGGCCATGTCGGGTTATCCCGAAAGCCTGACCGACCCTTCGTACGCCGGCCAGTTGATGACGCTCACTTATCCGTTGGCGGGCAACTACGGTGTACCGCCTTTCACCATCGAGCCAAACGGGCTGCCTACATTCATGGAGAGTGAACACATCCATGCCGAAGCCGTTATCGTAAGTGACTATTCCGAAAATTACAGCCATTGGAATGCCGTGGAAAGCCTCGGCGACTGGCTGAAGCGTGAGCAAGTACCGGGCATTACAGGCATCGATACCCGCGAATTGACTAAAGTACTGCGCGAGCACGGCGTGATGATGGGGAGAATAGAGTTTAATGAAGAATCGGAGGAGGGAAATGAAGAATTAAGAATGAAGAATGAAGAATCGGGGCGGAAGGATGAAGAATTGCCGGCAGCGGTGTACGAGGGTGTGAACTACGTGGACCGCGTGAGCTGCAAGGAAATCATCCATTACCTGCCCGACGGCACTTCCACCCGTAGCGCAGCCCATTCTTCATTCTTCATTCCTCATTCTTCATTCAAAAAGGTTGTTCTTGTGGACTGCGGTGTCAAGACCAACATTATCCGTTGTCTGCTGAAACGGAATGCGGAGGTCATTCGCGTTCCTTGGAATTACGATTTCAACGGGCTGGAGTTCGATGGCCTGTTCATCTCCAATGGACCCGGCGATCCCGACACCTGTGATGCTGCCGTACAGAATATCCGCAAGGCGATGCAGAACGAAAAGCTGCCTATCTTCGGTATCTGTATGGGCAACCAATTGCTCTCCAAAGCCGGAGGAGCCAAGATATACAAGCTGAAATACGGACATCGCAGTCATAATCAGCCGGTGCGCATGGTGGGTACGGAACGCTGCTTCATCACCTCGCAGAATCATGGCTATGCGGTGGACAACAATACGTTGGGCGAAGACTGGGAACCGCTTTTCATCAATATGAATGACGGCTCCAACGAGGGTATTCGCCATAAGCGCAATCCCTGGTTCTCCGCGCAGTTTCATCCCGAAGCTGCCAGCGGACCGACGGATACGGAGTTCCTGTTCGATGAGTTCGTGAAGTTGCTATAAGGGTTTGACAGGTATCGAAATGTGGTTTGATATACGTTAAAACTTCGTTTGATGTACATCAAAAAAGATTCGGATGCCTGTGAAAACCGATTGTTGGTATAATCAAATTTAGACAAATGAAAGAAAACAATATAAAGAAAGTCCTGTTGCTTGGCTCCGGCGCACTGAAAATCGGTGAGGCGGGAGAGTTTGACTATTCCGGCTCGCAGGCGCTCAAGGCATTGAAAGAAGAAGGTATCCATACCGTACTTATCAACCCGAACATCGCTACGGTGCAGACCTCTGAAGGTGTGGCCGACCAGATTTACTTCCTGCCCGTTACCCCTTATTTCGTGGAGAAAGTTATCGAGAAAGAACGCCCCGACGGCGTTATGCTCGCTTTTGGCGGACAGACGGCGTTGAACTGCGGCGTGGAGCTTTACAAGAAGGGTGTTTTTGAGCAATACGGTGTAAAGGTGCTCGGTACTCCCGTGCAGGCTGTCATAGATACGGAAGACCGTGAGATATTCGTCCGGAAGCTGGATGAAATCAATGTAAAGACCATTCAGAGCGAGGCTGTGGAGAATGCCGAAGATGCCCGTCGCGCCGCTGCGGAACTGGGTTATCCGGTGATAGTGCGTGCAGCCTATGCGCTGGGCGGACTGGGGTCGGGCTTCTGCGACAATGAGGAAGAATTGAATGTGCTGGTGGAAAAGGCTTTCTCCTTCTCTCCGCAAGTATTGGTGGAGAAATCCTTGCGCGGCTGGAAAGAAGTGGAGTATGAGGTGGTACGCGACCGTTTCGACAACTGCATAACGGTCTGCAATATGGAGAACTTCGACCCGCTGGGCATCCACACAGGGGAATCTATCGTGATTGCTCCGTCGCAGACATTAAGCAATACGGATTATCACAAACTGCGTGAACTGGCTATCCGCATCATCCGCCATATCGGTATTGTGGGCGAGTGCAATGTACAGTATGCCTACGACCCGGAAAGCGAAGACTATCGTGTAATAGAGGTAAATGCCCGCTTGAGCCGTTCGTCTGCACTTGCCTCTAAGGCAACGGGTTATCCGCTCGCTTTCGTAGCCGCCAAACTCGGATTGGGCTACGGGCTTTTCGACCTGAAGAATTCCGTTACCAAGACTACCAGCGCATTCTTTGAGCCGGCGCTGGACTATGTGGTTTGTAAGATTCCCCGTTGGGATTTGGGCAAGTTTCATGGCGTAGATAAGGAACTGGGTTCAAGCATGAAGTCTGTCGGCGAGGTCATGGCTATCGGACGTACTTTTGAAGAAGCTATTCAGAAGGGGTTGCGCATGATAGGACAGGGGATGCATGGCTTTGTGGAGAACAAGGAGCTGGTTATCCCCGATATCGATAAAGCGCTCCGCGAGCCTACGGACAAGCGTATCTTTGTCATCTCCAAGGCTTTTCGTGCCGGATATACCGTAGAACAGGTGCATGGATTGACAAAAATAGACCGCTGGTTCTTGGAGAAACTGATGAATATAATGAACACCAGCAAGGAACTGCACGAGTATTCGGAAGCTGTCTGCCATTCAACAGCCGCCTGTCATTCGGAGCGCAGCGGCGACTCTCTGCCCCTTGCGCTTTCAAAGGAGCAGTTTCTTCACTCCGTCCGGAATGACAAAACAGCGCGGGAGCTGTTACGCAAGGCCAAGATACAGGGCTTCTCCGATTTGCAGATAGCCCGCGCTCTCGGTTTGGAACGCTATATGGATAGCGAGGACGGCATACTTGCCATACGTGCGTTGCGCAAGAGCATGGGTATTCTGCCCGTAGTGAAACAAATAGATACCCTTGCCGCCGAATATCCCGCGCAGACCAACTATCTGTATTTGACGTATAGCGGCATTGCCAATGATGTGCATTACCTGGGCGACCGTAAGTCTATCGTTGTACTCGGTTCGGGCGCGTATCGCATCGGCTCCTCGGTAGAGTTCGACTGGTGCGGTGTACAGGCATTGAACACTATCCGCAAGGAGGGCTATCGCAGCGTGATGATTAATTACAATCCCGAAACCGTATCCACGGACTACGATATGTGCGACCGCCTCTATTTCGACGAACTCACCTTCGAGCGTGTCATGGACATCCTCGAGCTGGAAAATCCGCATGGGGTAATCGTTTCTACGGGCGGCCAGATACCGAACAACCTTGCCATGCGTCTTGATGCGCAGAATGTGCCCATCCTCGGCACAAGCGCCAAGAGCATTGACAACGCCGAAGACCGGGACAAGTTCTCCGCCATGCTGGACCGTATCGGTGTAGACCAGCCCGAATGGCGGGCGCTTACTTCACTGGAAGACATCAACGCTTTTGTCGATAAGGTGGGATTCCCGGTGTTGGTTCGTCCCAGTTACGTGCTATCCGGTGCGGCAATGAACGTTTGCTCCAATCAGGAAGAGCTGGAACGCTTCTTGCAGTTGGCGGCAAACGTATCGAAGAAGCATCCGGTAGTCGTGAGCCAGTTCATAGAGCATGCCAAGGAAGTGGAAATGGATGCCGTAGCGCAGAATGGGGAAATCATCGCGTATGCTATCAGCGAGCATATAGAGTTTGCCGGCGTACATTCCGGCGATGCCACTATCCAGTTTCCGCCGCAGAAGCTTTATGTGGAGACGGTACGTCGCATCAAGCGTATCAGTCGGGAGATTGCCCGGGAACTGAATATCTCCGGTCCGTTCAATATTCAGTATCTCGCCAAGGACAACGACATCAAGGTGATTGAATGTAACCTGCGTGCCAGCCGTTCGTTCCCGTTCGTAAGCAAGGTACTTAAAATCAACTTTATCGAACTGGCTACGAAAGTGATGCTCGGCATTCCTGTACAGAAGCCGGACAAGAACCTCTTCGACCTCGATTACGTAGGAATCAAGGCCTCTCAGTTCTCCTTCAACCGCCTGCAAAAGGCAGACCCTGTACTGGGTGTGGATATGGCGTCTACGGGCGAAGTGGGGTGTATAGGCAGTGACACTTCCTGTGCCATTCTCAAGGCGATGCTCTCTGTCGGTTATCGTATTCCGCAAAAGAACATCCTGCTCTCTACCGGTACTCCGAAACAGAAGGTGGATATGCTTTCCGCAGCTCGTATGCTTCAGAAGAAAGGATATAAACTGTTTGCCACCGGTGGTTCAAGCAAGTTTCTTACGGAGAATGGTGTGGAGAATACCCGCGTCTATTGGCCGAGCGAACCCGATATGCAGCCGCAGGCACTCGAAATGCTGCACAAGAAAGAAATTGATATGGTGGTGAATATTCCAAAGAACCTCACCGCGGGCGAGTTGGACAACGGCTACAAGATACGCCGTGCCGCTATCGACCTCAATATTCCGCTGATTACGAACGCACGTCTGGCAAGCGCCTTTATCAATGCCTTCTGTACGATGACACCGGATGATTTGGCTATCAAGTCTTGGGAGGAGTATAAATAACAGTCCATTACTGTTTGTTTCTTTTCAGGTACGGATTTCACGGAAAGAGGATAAGTAAATCCGTGTAATCCGTGTCTGAAAGAAATCATCCGGTGCATTTTGGCTTCTTGTTTTTATAATAATCGTTATTTCAGCAGCGTACCCGTCGCCTTTAAATAAGCGACATAGTTCAAGTACAGCCGGAAATGTGTATCTACTTTGGTTTCGTACGCTTGCTGCCACATGGCTTGCGCTTCCAGATGGTCGGACAGTGTTTCCAGTCCCACATCATATTGGCTGCGGCTCACTCTCATATTCTCTTCCGCCTGTTGCAGGGAACGTTCGGCGATGGAGCTTTCCAGCCGGGCTTCATCGAGGTTGTTGGCGGCTTGTGTAAGTTCCAGTAACATCTGTTCGTTCATATTCTCCTGTTCAAGGCGGGTTTGTTCCAGTTTGGCTTTGGCCGCACGTACTTTGCCGGTACGTTCGCCGAAATGGAAAAGAGGTACGCTTACGTTCAGGAGAACGGAGAAACTGCCCTTATCAAACAAATTCTGATTGTTCACTTCCAGGCCGTGAATATAGTCGTATGAACCTTTTACACCGATTTGGGGCAGTAACTCGCTGCGGTTTAACTTAACCTGTTGCTTGGCAATGGCTACTTGCTGATTCAGTATGGCATATTCGGGACGGGCGGAGATATCCGATATCTGCAGTTGGATGTCCTGTTCCACTTCGGGAAAACTGTCGGAAGTCCGTATGTCCGTGCCCAAAGGCTTGCCGATGTAATGGCAGAGATTCATGGTTGCCAGACGGAGCGCATTGCCGGCCTTGCGGATATTAAGTTCGCTCTCATTCAGTTTTACCTGCACTTTCAGCACATCGTTCCGGGGCTTCAGACCATGCTTATGGGCGCTCTCAACATTCTTCATCAATTCTATAAGCACGGCGTTGTACTTCTCGGCCACTTTCTTCATCTCTTTGGCTTTGATGACCTGCGCATAGGCTTGGTCTGTTTTCACGATAACCTCCGAGGCTGTCAGCGTTTCGTTCATCCGCGCCATTTCTTTGCCCAATAAAGACAGTTTGTAGGCCGCACGAATTTTGCCGCCCATATACAGCGGCTGTTCTATTTGTACACCGCCCATATATACCATGCCTATCTTATAGTTCAGGTCTACTCCGGGGAAATAGGCGAAACCGTTGTTGGGCAGAAACTGTCCTGCGGCATCGGGCAGGAAAGTGGGCAGATTGCCGCCGGCTATGCCGAAGCTGCCGTCCGCCGTACTGTAAATACCCGTTCCGCTGAGGGTGAAGTTGGGGAAGAAATTACCTTTGTAACTCTTTGCGGTGTAGCGCGCGCTTTCCGTTTGCTTGGCGGAGGCCGCCATCTCTTTATTGTATTTCAACGCCATTTCCCTGCATTGCTCCAAGGTAAGCGTCTCCTGTGCGGAGATACCGGCAGAGAACAGCAGAGAGGTGAGGATGATTATTTTCTTTTTCATCATTGTTCGTTTTTTATATGAAAGAATAATGCATACAGGATGGGGATGAAGAGGAGCGTTATCAGCGTTCCGAATGTAAGGCCGCCCATAATGGAAGCCGCCAGCGAACCGAACATGGCATCGGGCAGCAGCGGTATCATGCCTAAAATGGTAGTCAGCGCCGCCATTGTCACAGGACGGAGACGGCTTTGGGCGCTGTCCACCAATGCCGTAATCGGTTCTATCCCCTGATTCAGTTGAAGAGTGATTTCATCCATTAGCACGATGCCGTTCTTGATGAGCATACCTATCAGTCCCAGTGTGCCCACAATTGCTACGAAGTTGAACGTTTTACCCGTAAGCAACATCACCGCCACCACTCCCACAAGAATCATGGGGAGACAACAGAAGATGATAATCGGTTTGCGGTAGTCCTTGAACAGCATAATCAGGATGGCAATCATCAGTATGATAGCCAGCGGGAAGTTCTTGAACAAATATTTCATGGACTGGTCGCTTGCATTCTTTTCTCCTTGCCAATGCAGGGTGTAGCCGTCGGGCAATTCTATCTGCTCTATCTTTTGTGCAATGGTTTGCCGCGCTTTTTCCGTTTCTATGCCGGGAGCGGGCGAGCATTGCACACGCTGGCTGCGCTGTCCGTTGTAGCGTGGCACTACGGGATCTTCCCAACGGATGTCTATGCTCTTGCTGATTTGTTTCAGCGGAGTACTGCCCATGAGGCTTTCCACCAGCTCTTCTTTACTCAGGGTACCGGCTTTCAGCTTGACCATGGTTTCTTCATTCAGCAGTCCGTTCAGAGAGGGAAGGGCGGAGAATACCTGTGTGTTGCCCAAGTCTTCTATCGGCCGCCCTTGCTCGTCCAGACATTTCATATAGATATTGTCGCGGTGTATGCCTTCGTAGAAAGAGCCGATAGGTATGCCGCCGTTCACGGAAAGGAGAGACATGCTTACGTCGTTACGGCTGAGGCCTGATGCCCGGGCTGCCGCCTGATCGTATTCAATGGAAAGTACAGGTATCTGCGGTTCCCAGTCGGTGGTGATGAGACATACTTCCGGGGTATTCTCCATAATGCTCCGTACACTGTCCGCCAACTGATGCAGCACGGCGGGATCAGGCCCCATGAATTGAGCTTCGATGGGGTACTTCTTGAACATCAGGTTGTAGCGTTTCAGTTTCACATAGGCATCGGGATAATGCCGTGTCAGGTAGTCCTGTATTTCATCCATATTGTCTACCAGGGCGTCCGGTGAGGTGAAGTCGATAATCAGCTCGCCGTAAGACAGCGACGGATTGGCGATGCTGCGCACCAGATTGTAACGCCCCGGTGTGCCGCCTATGGAAGCGGTGACGTGGGTAATCTCCTTGCGTGTTTTCAGATAGGCTTCTATTTCCCTTAAATCTCTTGCCACACGGGTGGAGTTATTGCCCTCGGGCAATTTGTATTCCATATATAACTGGTCGTACACCATATCCGGGAAGAACCCCTGACGCATATATCCGTAGCCGAATATGGAAAGCCCTAACAGAGCCGCCATTGCCAGTACAAAGCTCCAACGGTGTGCCAGTCCGAAATATAGGGCGGTGCGCAACAAGGCATAGGTACGCCCTTTGTATTCACGTTTTCCGGTAGCGCTGACTTCTACTGTGGGGTGCAGCCTGCGATTGGCCATTAGGGGTACGTGCACCAATGCCAGTACCCAGCTTAGCAGCAGGGAGACAGCCAGCACAATGAAAAGGTCGCGGGTGTACACTCCGGCGGTGTCCGGTGACATGAAGATGGGAAGAAAGGCGATGATGGCTATCAGGGTGGCTCCCAGCAGAGGCATCGCTGTCTGGCGGCCGATGGCGGTCATGGCTTCCATACGGCTCTTCCCGGCTTTCAGGTCTACCAATATGCCGTCCACGATGACGATGGCGTTATCCACCAGCATACCCATGGCCAACACGAAGGCGGCCAGCGATACGCGCTGCATGGTTCCGCCCGCCGTTTGCAGGAACAGGAAGGAGCCGAATACGGTGACAACCAGACTGATTCCGATAATGACTCCGCTCTTGAATCCCATAGCCAGCATCAGAATGACTACAACGATAATGACGGATTCAATCAGGTTGATTACGAAAGTCCCCAAAGAAGCTCCTACACGCTCCGGCTGATAGAACACTTTGTGGCACTCTACACCGGCGGGCAGGCGGTTTTCTTTCAGCTGCGCCAGTTTCTTCTCTACGGCGGCGCCGACTTTTACAATATCCGATCCGCTGGCGGCCGCGACAAGAATGCCTTGCGCCCGTTCGCTGTCGAAGAACAGTTCGTTGCGGGTAGGTTCTTCGTATCCTTTTTCGATACGGGCAATGTCGCGCATACGGAGTTGGTCGTCGTCATGTCCCTGAATCAGCATATTGCCTATGTCTTCTACCGTCTTGAATTTATCGCTGACAGTGACGCGGATGCGGTTGTCTCCGTTGTCGTAATAACCGCTGTATGTAGTCTTGTTCTGTCCGTTCAGGGTAGTGAGAACTTCGGCAGGTTTCACGCCGAGGTTTGCCATGCGGTCTTGCAACAGGGAGATGTTGATACATTCGGGACGTTTGCCGTACAGCTCCACTCGGTCTACGTCTTCCATGTCACTGATTTCCCGCTTGATGAGTTCGGCATAGTCAGACAGTTCACGGTCGGACAGTCCGTCGCCTGTCAGTGCATAGAACATTCCGTACACATTGCCGAAATCATCTTTGACGATAGGGGTACCCGCTCCGTCGGGAAGCAGGGCGCAAGCGTCGTGTACCTTGCGGCGCAACATGTCCCAGCATTGCTCCACCTCTTCATCCCGGGTGGTAGTGGTCAGTTCTACCTGTATCAGCGAAAGGTCGTTGTAAGAGTAGCTTTCCACATTGTCTATGTTTCCCATGCTGCGGATGCTCTTTTCCAGCACATCCGTCACTTCCAATTCCACTTGGTGGGCGGATGCTCCCGGATATGTGGTCACCACCATGGCAAGTTTCACTTTAATTTCCGGGTCTTCTAGTTTACTCATCTGGTAGCAGGAGAGAATTCCGCCGATAAGCAGCACCGTCACCAGAAAATAGATAAGGTTACGGTTCTTAAATGCCCATTTACTTATATCCATATAACTGATATTTTAGATGTAAATCAATGTTACAACAGTCCGCCGATATTTGTCTTACTGGCAGCGGGCAGAGGTTTTACGGTTTCTCCGTTCTGTATGTGGTGTATTCCGGCGGACACGACCAGTTCTCCGGGTTTCAGTTCATCGGATGTGATGATGCAGCGTCCGTCACTCATCAGGCGCACTATGGTTACTTCGCGGCGGCTCACCTTATTGTCGGACGGGGTGTATACAAATACACCGGCCTTGCCGTCTTTCTGCAGAATGGCATTGCAGGGTACGGACATACTGTGGGTATCGTCATTATCGCAACGGATGGTAACCATTGTATTCATGCCGGGCGAAGGAACGGGTTGTTTGTCCGCAACCAGTTGCAGGCGCATGGTGTACAGTTGGTTTGCATTGGCTTTGGGAGTGACGCTGATAAGCTTCAACGGGTAACTCCGGTCCGGATAAATGTCGAATGTGCAGTGATATTGGTTGAATTGCTCACGCCGGATATATTCGGCTGCAGGCAGATTTATCTCTACTTCCGGTGCACCGCCACTAATCATGGACAGGACAGGCATGCCGGCGCCTATTGTCTCGTGCGCTTCGAACAGACGTTTTTGTATATAGCCGTTGAAGGGAGCGTAAAGGCGGGTGTAACCCAGCTGGTCTTTGTGGTGCTGATATTTGGCGGTGATTTGTTTCAGTCCGTACACAGCCTTGTCGTTGGCGCTGGGAGTAGTCCCGTTCTCTTTGTACAGGGCCATTACGCGTTCCGCTTCCGCTTTTATCTGTTTGTATTCGGCTTCTGTGGCGTCCAGTTGTACTTGGTAGTCCGTCGGGTCCAGTTCGGCAAGCAACTGTCCCACTTGTACACGGGCGCCGTCTTTTACATATATCTTCCGGATAGTTCCGCTTACCCTGAATGCGAGGCTGATGTCCTGTGCCGCTTTTACCTTTCCGGGATATTGCAGATAGGTCTGTCCGTTGGCGGAAGTAACCGTATCTATTTTTACAGTCTGGTATTCTCTTGCATCTTTCGTGCTACTGTTGCAGGATGCAAGTAAGCATGTGGTAATGCTCGCTAAAACCCAATAAATTCGTTTCATAATTTACAGTATATTAGTTTTGTGACAAAACTACTCAGTAACCGCTATATAGAAAAGGTTTATAAGGTTTATAAACTGTTCTGTTTATGACATCCTGATAAGGAAAAACAGACCATTTCCGGTTTATTATGTTTTCTGGTATTCGGCAGGCGTCATTCCCGTCATTCTCTTGAAGAATTTCGAGAAGAAAGACGGATTGGGAAAGTTCAATTCATCCGATATTTGGAAGATTAGCAGGTCGCTGTGCTTCAGCAGCACTTTTGCTTCGAGAACAACGGATTGGTTGATCCATTGCATTACCGTCTGTCCGCTTGCCTCACGTATAATGGTGCTCAGATAATGAGGGGTCAGGCATAGCTTGTCGGCATAGAAGTCGACGGAACGTTCTTGCTTGCTATGTTCGTTTACAAGGGCTATGAAACGGCGGAATATTTCTTCCCGGCGCGAAAGGCGCAGGGGAGTGGTTGTGCGCGTTTGCTCGTAAGTATACTTAAGATTGTAAAGCAGGGAAATGATGAAGTGCTGTACGGTTTCACGACGGTAGGGCGAGGAATGGAGTATATTCCACAGCAGGGTAAAAAACATCTCCGCCTGTGTCCATTCTTCCTCATTAAGTGACAGTACGATACCGTTTCTCGTGTAAGTTTCCGACAGGATAGAACCGGGCAGGGCGGGTAGAAAATTACAGGCGGGCACTATGACTTGAAAATCGTAGTCGGGACTGATTTCAAGTAATTCTATCAGGGAGTTGTCGGGGATTATAATAATTTGATGAGCGGATACTTCGTATTCGATAAGGTTGATGGAGATTCGTCCTGTTCCTTGCAGAATACGGATGATTCGTCCTTCTTTGGCACGGTAGGGCTGTCCGGTATGGAACAACTTGCTTCCCATTTGTATGAAACTGATAACCATACCCAAATCATCGTTTATAAAGCGATATTCCAGGTGGTTGATGATGTCCAGCTTATAACGGATATCATCGAATGCAACGCTTATAGGTCTGTTCTTTTCCATGTTTATAAATAGTAAGTAATTCAGTGGTAAAGATAATAAAGTATTCATATCGTTTGCCTTTTTCTACAAAAAGCCGTACTATTGGAACATCTTTGCCAACAAATAGGTTGTAAGCATACTAAGTTATGCGTCTATCTTTGCATTGTGCTAAATAAATAAGAAACAGATATGGATATGAAACAAGTAATTCTCTCTTTAACCTTTCTTCTTACGGCTACGTTGGCTCACGCCCAGCTTACTTTGGATGAGTGCCAACGTCAGGCGCAGGTTAATTATCCGTTGGTACGCCGGTACGGACTGATAGAAAAGGCACGTGAGTATGACCTTTCCAATGCCGGAAAGGGATATCTGCCCCGGTTCTCTTTGTCGGGCAAGGCTACGTATCAAAGTGATATAACGCAACTTCCCGTCGAAATACCGGGTATCAATGTAAAGACCGCTCCCAAAGACCAGTACCAGGTGATGCTTGAATTGCAGCAAACCATTTGGGACGGTGGGGATATCCGTAACAGGAAACGTCTGACACGTGCGGCATCGGATGTGGACATGGAAAAGCAGAATGTGGATATGTACGCGTTGAACGACCGCGTCAACCAGTTGTTTTTCGGTATCCTGTTGCTGGACGAACAGCTGAAGCAGAGCCAACTTTTGCAGGATGATTTGGGAAGAACGCACAAGCAAGTATCAAACTATATAATAAACGGTATAGCCACTCAAAGCGATTTGGATGCCGTCAGTGTGGAACAACTGAATGCCAAACAACGCCGCATCGAGCTGGAAACATCGCGTCAGGCATACCTAAACATGCTTTCCGCTTTTATGGGACAGGAAATCCCTTCCGGAACTACTTTGCGGAAGCCCGTACTGGAAGATACGGGTAGTATGGCAAACGGAATGAATAACCGTCCCGAACTTCGCCTTTTTGAGGCTCAGGGAGAACAGCTCAGAGTACAGGAATCTACGCTGAATGCAAGGGTAATGCCACGTTTCGGGCTTTTTGTACAGGGCGCTTATGGCAATCCGGGTTTGAATATGCTGAAAGATGAATTTGATGCATATTATGTGGCAGGTATACGTATGTCATGGAACTTCGGCAGTCTGTATACTCTAAAGAATGACCGCCGCAGGATAGACAACAGTCGCCGGCAGATAGAAACCGGCAGAGACGTGTTTCTCTTCAATACCCGTTTGCAGGCTACGCAGCAGGATGCGGGTGTATGGTCCATGCGCAGGCAAATGGCGAATGACGATGAAATCATCCGTTTACGTGAGAATATCCGCCGTGCAGCCGAAGCCAAAGTAGAGAACGGGACGCTGACCGTCACCGATATGCTCCGTGAGATAACCAATGAAAATCTGGCGCGCCGTACCAAGGCATTGCATGAAGTGCAGCTGTTGATGAATATCTGGCAGTTGAAATATACTTTAAATAATTGAGACTTTAGAATTGACAGTAACAATAAAATCCTATAATATGAAATCATTTAAATTATTGCCGGTATTGTTCCTTCTTGGCGCTTGCAGTAGCGGCACGCCCGAATATGACGCTACGGGAACTTTTGAAGCTACCGAGGTTATAGTCTCTGCCGAAGCGTCCGGAAAGATACTCGGTTTGGATGTGGAAGAAGGTACGACCTTGAAAGCCGGGCAGGAAGTCGGCATCATCGACACGGTTCAGCTCTATCTGAAAAAACTTCAGCTGGAAGCCAGCGCCAAGTCTGTGGAAGGGCAACGCCCCGATATTCTGAAACAGGTGGCGGCAACCAAAGAACAAATTCTTCAGGCGCAACGCGAGCGTGACCGTGTGGCCAATCTGCTTCGTGTAGGTGCGGCTAATCAGAAGCAATTGGATGACGCCGAATCGCTACTTAAAGTACTCCGCAAACAACTTACCGCTCAAAACTCCACGCTGCGGAACAGCGACCAAAGCCTGACGTGGCAGAGCTCGTCGGTAGGTATCCAGGTCGCGCAGATGGAAGACCAGTTGAAGAAGTGCCATATCATTTCCCCGTTGACAGGAACTGTTCTTGCCAAATATGCAGAAGCGGGAGAACTGGCGGCACCGGGCACTCCGTTATTCAAGATTGCTGATATGGAACAGATTTATCTGCGCGTCTATATCACTTCCGAACAATTGTCCGAAGTGCAGCTGGGGCAGAAGGTGACAGTCTATTCCGATTATGGTAAAGATGTAAGGAAAGAATATCCTGGAATTGTCATTTGGATTTCGGACAGTTCCGAGTTTACTCCCAAGACGATTCTTACGAAAGATGAGCGTGCCAATTTGGTATATGCCATTAAAGTGGCTGTGAGAAATGACGGTATGTTGAAAATCGGAATGTATGGAGGAGTGGATTTTAACGACTGATAATGTATAGTTAGTATTTTGTAATTCATCATTCAACAACGTCATGAACTTTGCAGTAACTGTCGATAACGTCTTTAAGCGTTACGGCCGGGTGGAGGCCTTGCAAGGCGTCTCTCTCTCCGTCCGTCCGGGTGAACTTTTCGGAATCATCGGGCCTGACGGTGCGGGGAAAACGTCACTGTTCCGTATTCTTACCACTTTGTTGCTTGCCGATGAGGGTAAGGCTACGGTATGTGGATTGGATACGGTGAAAGATTATAAGGCTATCCGCCAACGGGTAGGGTATATGCCCGGACGTTTCTCTCTCTATCAAGACCTGACGGTAGAAGAAAACCTGAGTTTCTTCGCTACGGTTTTTCATACTACCATTGAGGAGAATTATGATTTGGTGCGTGATATCTACCGACAGATAGAACCTTTTCGTACACGTCGTGCCGGGGCCTTGTCCGGTGGTATGAAGCAGAAGCTTGCCCTTAGTTGCGCGCTTATCCATAAGCCGGATATTCTTTTTCTGGATGAGCCTACCACGGGGGTAGACCCTGTTTCTCGCAAAGAATTTTGGGAAATGCTCCGCCGTCTCAAAGAACAGGGTATCACCATCATAGCCTCTACTCCGATTATCGACGAGGCACGCCAATGCGACCGTATTGCCTTTATCAATGAAGGCCGGATACATGGTATTGATACTCCCGGCCGTATTCTGAAACAATTTGCGGACATACTTTGTCCTTCGGGACTGTTACACGAGAAAGCGGATAACCGTGAGAATCATGTAATCGAAGTGGACGGACTGACCAAACGTTTCGGTACGTTTACGGCTGTCGACCATATTTCCTTCAAAGTACGCCAAGGTGAAATCTTCGGCTTTCTGGGTGCCAATGGAGCCGGTAAGACTACCGCTATGCGTATGCTCACAGGTTTAAGCTATCCTACGGACGGCAAAGCTTGTGTCGCAGGCTTTGATGTTGCCACCCAATCCGAAGCCGTGAAAAAGAACATCGGTTATATGAGTCAGAAGTTTTCCTTGTATGAAGATCTCAAAGTATGGGAAAATATCCGCCTTTTTGCCGGTATCTATGGAGTGCCCGAAACCGAGATTGCCTCGAGAACAGATGAACTGCTTCTACGTCTGGGACTGGAACAAGAGCGTGATACGCTCGTTAAGAATCTGCCGCTGGGGTGGAAACAGAAGCTCGCTTTTTCGGTCTCCATTTTTCATCATCCCAAGATTGTTTTTCTGGATGAACCTACGGGCGGTGTCGATCCTGCCACCCGCCGCCAGTTTTGGGAGTTGATTTATCAGGCTGCCGATCAGGGTATCACTGTTTTTGTCACAACCCATTTTATGGATGAGGCGGAGTATTGCGACCGTATTTCTATCATGGTGGACGGTGTAATCCGTGCGCTTGATACTCCCGACAGACTGAAACAACAGTTTGGAGCGGCTACCATGGACGATGTTTTTCAACAGTTGGCCCGTGAGGCTGTAAGAGCGGCCGATTGATACAGATATAAAATTCAAAACTGATTGTGATATAACCATGAAACAATTCATAGCTTTTGTCCGAAAAGAATTCTTTCACATCTTCCGCGACCGGCGTACGATGCTGATTCTGATGGGTATGCCCATTGTGCAGATTATCCTTTTCGGCTTTGCCATCACTACGGAGGTAAAGAATGTGCGTGTTGCCGTTCTCGACCCTTCCAATGATGTCGTAACCCGGCGCATTATCGACCGTGTGGATGCCAGTGAGTATTTCACTGTTATCCGCCGTCTGCATTCCCCCGAAGAAGTAGACCGTTTTTCCAGGAGCGGGGATATTGATATGGCAATAGTCTTTAGCGAACGTTTCTCGGACAATCTCTACACCGGTGAGGCCGGAGTACAGATTATTTCCGATGCCACCGACCCCAATATGGCTACCATGCAGGCCGGATATGCCACAAATATTATCTCTATGACGGGACAGGAGATGCTTCCGCCCGGAGTACGCGCCTCTGCCATTGTGCCCCAGGTCAAGCTGCTTTACAATCCGCAAATGAAGAGTGCCTATAATTTTGTTCCCGGTGTTATGGGCCTTATCCTGATGCTGATTTGTGCAATGATGACTTCTATCTCCATAGTACGCGAAAAGGAAACGGGAACTATGGAAGTGCTACTGGTTTCTCCCGTAAAACCGCTGTTTATCATCCTTGCCAAAGCAGTGCCATACTTCGTTTTGTCATTTGTCAATCTGATAACGATTCTGTTGCTCTCTGTCTATGTTCTTCATGTGCCGGTTGCGGGCAGCCTGTTTTGGCTGATTGTAGTGTCATTGCTTTTTATTTTCGTATCATTGGCTTTGGGACTGCTCATTTCTACCGTAACCCGTACGCAGGTAGCTGCTATGCTGGTGTCCGGATTAATGCTGATGATGCCTACCATGCTGCTTTCGGGAATGATATTTCCTATCGAGAGCATGCCTGTTATTTTACAAGGTATTTCTACTGTGATTCCTGCGCGTTGGTATATTCAGGCGGTACGTAAATTGATGATAGAGGGGGTGGATATATCACTGGTGCTGACCGAAATCAGTATACTGACCATTATGGCGGTATTTCTGATAACCGTTAGCTTCAAGAAATTCAAGAACCGGTTGGAATGATGCCGTTTCAATTGTATTAAGTATATAAGATGTGTCATGACCGTAGAGTATAAACAGTAGTATCCTTATGATTAAATATCTGATAGAAAAAGAATTCAAGCAGCTGTTTCGCAACTCATTCTTGCCAAAGCTGATTTTCATATTCCCATGTATGATTATGATATTGATGCCTTGGGCTGCCAACTTGGAGATAAAGAATATCAATCTGAATATTGTGGATAATGACCATAGTGTTGTGTCACGCCGTTTGGTAGATAAGATCGGCGCTTCCACCTATTTTCGTCTGACAGCGCTTCCCGATACTTATGATGAGGCTTTGCTGGGTGTTGAAAAAGGTACGGCAGATGTCATTTTGGAGATTCCCCATGATTTTGAAAAAGATTGGATAAACGGTAAAGCGCCTCGTTTACTTGTCGCAGCCAATGCTGTAAACGGAACAAAAGGAAGTTTGGGCGGCTCTTATCTGTCTTCTATCATCAGTGATTATGCCCGTGAATTAAGGTCGGAAACACCTGTTAGAACATTAGCGGGAAAACCGCTTCCCCGTATCGGCATCTCTACCTTGAATCTCTATAACCCCACTCTGAACTATAAGCTTTTCATGATTCCTGCACTTATGGTTATGTTACTGACATTGATTTGCGGTTTTCTTCCCGCCCTCAATGTAGTGGGAGAGAAAGAAGCGGGGACTATTGAACAAATCAATGTGACACCGGTCAATAAATTCACGTTTATCGCTGCTAAGTTGATACCTTATTGGTTGATAGGATTTGTGGTGCTTACCATTTGTTTTGTCCTTGCCTGGTTGCTTTATGGAATTTTGCCTGCCGGACATTTTCTCACAATCTACGGTTTCGCACTGATATTTCTTCCGGTGGTTTCCGGTTTTGGCCTGGTTATATCCAATCATTCGTCAACGTTGCAGCAAGCCATGTTTGTCATGTGGTTTTTTATGCTCGTACTTATTTTAATGAGCGGTCTTTTTACTCCTATTCATAGTATGCCCGAATGGGCGCAATGGATTACCCGTATCAATCCGTTAAGGTATTTTGTAGAAGTAATGCGTACGATATACCTTCGCGGCGGTGGTTTCGCCGAGTTGCTTCCTCAACTGGGGGCTCTGCTTGCTTTTGCCGCAGTAGCCAATATCTGGGCGGTAAAAAGTTACAGAAAAAGCAATTGAAAAGGGGATACCGCCTTATTATTCCTATCACCTTTTTTATTACCTTTACACGCGAATTAATAAATATCTTATACCAAAATGGACACACAAAACTCTTACCTCGCTTCAAAGCCGCATTATGAAATTCTTGACGGGCTTCGTGGCGTAGCCTCTGTAATGGTTGTCGCTTTCCATCTGTTGGAAGCACATTCCGGCGGCAGTCATTTGGAGCAACTTATCAATCACGGTTATTGGGCGGTGGATTTTTTCTTTATGCTTTCCGGTTTTGTTATCGGTTATGCTTATGACGACCGTTGGAATCGGATGAGTGTCGGTACTTTCTTCAAGCGGCGTATAATTCGTTTGCATCCTATGGTTATAGTGGGAAGCATTATAGGTGCGGTATTCTTCTATTTTCAGGAGTCACCATGTTTTCCGGCTATTCAGAACACATCAGTCGGAACCATGTTATTGGTGATGCTGTTGGGATGTACTTTGCTTCCGCTTCCTCTGAAGTGGGACATTCGCGGTTGGACGGAAATGCATCCGTTGAACGGACCGGCCTGGTCGCTCTATTACGAATACATAGGTAATATTCTTTATGCGCTGTTCATCCGCAAGTTCAATAAAACAGCTTTGTCCGTTTTGGTTTTGGTGGCGGGATGTTTTACGGTGCACCGTTGCCTAACTGCACCTATGGGAGATATTGTCGGTGGCTGGGCATTGAACTGGGAGCAGCAATATGTAGGGCTTGTCCGGCTGATGTATCCTTTCTTTGGCGGATTGCTGTTATCCCGTTTAGGATGGCTGGTTCATATTAAAAAGCGGGCGTTCTGGTGGTGCAGTCTGATGATTGTGATAGTTATGGCTTTCCCCCGTTTGGGCGGTGAAAATCACTTCTGGATGAACGGGCTTTATGAAGCTTGCTGTATTCTTTTTATTTTTCCTGTGATTGTTTCTATGGGAGCGGGTGGCAAAGTGACCGGTAAACGCTCTACCGCTATATGCAAATTCCTGGGAGATATTTCGTATCCGGTATACATAACACATTTCCCGTTGGTATATACTTATACGGCTTGGGTATGCAACCATAATGCAACTATCGTAGAGAGTATTCCTTATATGATATTGACCTTTATCAGTGCTTTCATTCTTGCCTATGCCTGCTTGAAACTCTATGATGAGCCTGTGCGCAAATGGCTGACAGACCGTTTTCTGAAAGGAAAAAAGAAATAGTCAAAATACTGATCCGATACATGAATGCCCCGATGCAAAGATTTGCACCGGGGCATTCTCTAATTACCGATTACTTTATTTTACGTCAATGAATTTTTTAGTTTTTTCCTTTTCCTGCTCGGTGAATTTCGGCAGATTGATATTCAACACACCGTTTTCCACTTGAGCGGAAATCTTCTCTTTGTCGACGTCGTCCGGAAGGATCATTGTCTGTTGGAATTTGGAGTATGAGAACTCGCGACGCAGATAGCGACCTTCTTTCTTTTCATCTTTATTGCTCTCTTCCTTGTTTTCCGTTTTCTTCTCCATGCTGATGACCAGATTGTTTTCTTCATCGATATGTACGTTGAAGTCTTCTTTTGTCATTCCGGGAGCGGCCAACTCTACTTTGTATTCTTTTTCCGTTTCAAAAACGTTGATGGCTGGAGCGGTTGCATTGGCTTTTACCATCCAATCGTTATCAAAGAAATCGTTAAAGATACTTGGTAACCAATTCTGAGTTCTTCTTACAGGCATCATAATCATAGTCTCCTATCTTTTAAAAGTTATACATTCGGTTTATTCCGAACTTCGGTTCTCAACGCTTTTCAATGTCCGTCTTTCGGCTTTCATTATTTACGTCTTGAACCGTCGTTCACCTACTATATTGCAAACCTCATGCCAGCAAGCTTATACTGACTTTATTGACTAATTGTCATTGAATGGCTGACTATTTTACTTGTATAATGCCAATGTTGCTATCTTTTTATTTAAAATTGATTGATTTTTATACTAATTTAAAACGCATCCGCCAACGCTTGCTTTCTTCATCCCAGTCGTGGCTGATAATTTTGAAAGTTCCTATCTCGGAAGTATTGGCAACATGTGTACCGATACAAAGGCATTCGTCATAATCACCGACTTTTACTATACGTACGGTTTCCGAAGCATCTTCCGGTAACCGTTCCAAATCGAACCTGCCCTTAGCTTCTTCCTGAGTGATGAATTCGGTAGTGACGGGCAGGTGCCGTGCTATCACTTCATTAACCGCTTCTTCCAGGCTCTTTATTTGCTCTTCCGTAGGGCAGGCGTTCAATCGATAATCCAATTTGCTTTTCTTACGCTCTATATGAGCGGAAACAGAGCGGCCGCAACCGAATAATCTAATCATTGTCTGATTAACGATATGTTCGGTGGTGTGCATGGGCGGGTATTCCTGTTTGTTGTGCTCGTTGAGTTGAATTTGTTGTTCCATAAGCTCTTCTTTCAAAATGCTATATACATGTATATCCGCATACTCTCCCGAAGCCAACAATTCTCCGGCACGTTCCGTTCCTTCCAGACGGAAACCAAGCCGGACGGGAATGCCGTTACTTGCGGTATTGCCTGTGGCGCAACGGATTTGTATGCGTTTTATATCTTTGGCTTCGACCGCCCATTGGCACAGGCGGCGAACACAGGCGGTCATAATTCCTTGATGTTGATATTCGGGCAATAACCAATAGCCGATTTCCGTACGATGATTGGCGAAGTCGGAGAAATGGAAACCTACCAGTCCGCAAATTTCATTTTGTTTATTCCAGATGCCGAATATCGGTTCGTAGCTGTCGGCAGGGACGGAGAGAACTCCTTTCAAAAAACTTTCCTCATCGGCCGCGGATTTCAGGTTGTCGACAAACGGCAGCCAAGTGCGCATATAGTCGCGATGGGTATCAATGGCATGATATATGGCGGTGGCGTCCTCTATCGTCACCTCACGCAATGAAATGTCCGGACGAATTTCGAAGGATATATTTAAATGATTGAAAGGCGTTGTTTCTTTCCGTGCATTTTGTATTCTATCTTTGATTTTGCCCCAGGCGCGTGTATCGAACAGGCAGCTTTCGCGCATGGTGTGATACATTTCCTTGAATCGGGACATAGGTATGGTAAAGCTTAGTAAATCCGCCTCAAAATAAGGACGGACAGACGGATCGAAGAATCCTATAAACGTTCTTTTGCCTTGTTTCCGATTTTCAAGAACCGTTTGCGTCACAACAGAGCAACAGCCGGAACCGAATGGTGCAGAAACCATGTCGAACGCGTTACTGTCGAAAAACGCCCACGTGGTCAATCCGGCTAATACGTCGGGAGTTGCAAGGAACAGTATGCCTTCCGCTTTGTCGAAAGATGCCAGATTATCGATTCGTGTAAAGTGCAGCCAGGCTTTTTCGGCTTTAGGCACTTGTATCTCCTGTATGAAGTCGACAACCATTTCAGGCGTTTTCTTGTACTTCTCTTTCAAGGAAACGAAGCCGGGTACATGCTCCGGCATATCTGTAAATCCTGTGTAAAACTTGCCGCCACCGCAGCCTATTGTTTCCGCGTTGAGGCTGATTGTCTTTCCGCTCCTGACCTGCGCCATGCTTTTAAAGAAGCATCCGCTTACTTTCTCTGTCGGAGCTTCCGGCCGGTCGGAGTACCAGAAAGCGATGGGAAGTTCGGTTTGCTGTCCGAATGCTTCCCGGTAATTGTTGATAAATGTATCTATATCCATTTCCTTCTATTTTTCCGTAAAGATAATTAATATTCCGGGATTTTCATTTCCGGCATATGAAAATGCAATGACGCGAAGGGAAAACAGGGGTGCTGAAATGTACGGGCATAAAAAAAGGAGTACCGCTGTACTCCAACCTTTGTTAACCTTAAATCTAATACTATGAAAAACACATTGCAAAGATACGGACAATTGGGAAATCTGCAAATTATCCAAGAAAAAAAGCATGTTTTATAACACTTCTTATAAAATCATACTTCTTGCTATATGTTTTTTAAGGATTTCAGCCTTTGGCTTCCTGATACATGAAGCGTTTGATGCTCTTTTTGGCTGTCTTTTCAAATTCCTCAAAGTGTATTTTCACTTTAGTAATCTGGCAATATGCCGGCAGCAGTTGGTTCAACTCATTCCGGTTGGCTTCCATTGCTTTCTCTATATCGGCTTGCTGCAAGCCATGGGCAAAGGCGTCGTCAAAGTCGGGATATATCAGGGCTACGAGTTTGTCGTGTTGCAATACAATCAATGACTCTGAAACGTATGGCATATTGTTCAGTTTGCTTTCTATCTCTTCGGGATAAATGTTCTGTCCGCTGGAAGTGAGAAGCATATTCTTACTGCGTCCGCGTACGGTGACATAGCCGTCGGCATCCATCGTGGCAAGGTCGCCTGTGTGCAGCCAGCCGTTGACGTCTATTATTTGAGAAGTGGCTTCTGCATTCTTGTAATAGCCCAGCATAAGGTTGGTTCCCCGGCAGATAATTTCGCCCGCTACGTGCTGAGGGTCGGGAGAGTCTATCTTTACTTCCATACGGGTGGTGGCTTTTCCGCAAGAAGCGAGCTTCAGGGTTTCCCAACGGCTGGAGCAGATGATAGGACCACATTCCGTCATACCGTAGGCAATGGTATAGGGGAATCCTATCTGTTTGAGGAAACGTTCCACATCGGCATTGAAAGGCGCGCCACCGATAATGATTTCATCGAAGTTACCGCCGAAAACATCCATTGCTTTCTTGCGCATATCGGCCTTTATCTTGTCATTGACAATAGGCATCCGCAGCAATAGTTTACCGATTTTGTTGTCTATAAGAGGCAGGATATTTTTCTTGATAATCTTCTCTACGATGAGCGGTACACAGGATATGACGCGCGGCTTGATTTCGGAGAATGACTGTGCGATAATCTTTGGCGACGGCATACGGGTAAGAAAGTAGAGGTGCGCGCCTGCCGAGAAGCCGTAAAGGAAATCGTATACCATACCGAAAACGTGTCCCAAAGGGAGCATGGATACGATATGGTCGCCGGGACGTACGGACAACATCTCGTGGCAGTAGGCTATGTTGGACCATAAACTGCGGTAGGGCAGCATTACGCCTTTGGAATAGCCTGTGGTGCCGGATGTATAATTGATGACCGCCAACTCTTCGGGCGACTGTTCCTTGCGGTAGCAGATATGTTCGGGACGGAAGTTCTTGGGATAACGTGAGCCGTAGATGGCGTTTCGATGCTCGAACGCTTCCATGAGCCGTTCATCCCGGCAGACGACCGGAGTGAAATCCGTCAGCAGGACGACTCCCATAAGCAGCGGCATGGCTTCTTCGTTCAAGTTCTCCCAAGCCTGGTCGCCGACAAAAAGGAGCTTGGCTTCGGAGTGGTTGACGATATTGTGTATATTGTCTGCCTTGAACTCGTGAAGAATAGGAACAATTACGGCACCATAAGTCACTGTTGCCAGAAAACAGACCGCCCAATGAGCGCTGTTACGACCACATACGGCTATTTTATCACCGGGCTGAATACCGGCGCTTTCCAATACGATATGAAATTTTGCAATTTTACGGGCAACACCTTTATATTGTAGAGTTATTCCTTTGTAGTCTGTCAGGGCATTTCTGTCCCAGTTTTGTACGATGCTTTGTTCGATATAGTCAATGAACCGTTGTTCTTGTTCCATGCGTATATTTGCACACTTTAGTTAAAACTGCGCAAATATAGGGCTTATAGTGATGCAAAGCAAATGCTTTGAAGTTTTTTTCATGGGAGAACACTCTCCCTTATTTCCTATTCTTTGGTCTTTTCAGAAATAAGCAGCAGCTTGTCTCCCACATGAAGTTTCAGACTGCCGTTGGGTATCAGGTATTCGTTGCCGCGCTTCACTATCATCACAAGAGTTCCCTGAGGCAGGTTCATATCTTTGAGCGTATCACCTTTCGTATCGAGTATCTCTTGGGTGACGGTAACATCGCGCAAGTCGGAATCGATATCTTCGGGCAGTTCTACTCCGAAGTCATTACCCGTCTTTTCCATCGGGGTGGAAAGTCCCAGCATACACGCTACTTTTGAAACGGTAGTACCTTGAATGACGAGGGACAGAATCGTGATGAAGAACACGATATTGAAGATTACATCCGCACCGGGCACACCCGCTACCACCGGATAAGTGGCGAAGATAATGGGAACCGCACCGCGCAGTCCCACCCACGAAACGAAGAACTTGGATTTCAGATTGATGCGTTTCCCGAATGGAAGCAGGCAGAGGAATACACTGAGAGGACGTCCTATCACAATCATAAATACGCCGATGAGCAATGCCACGCAAGCCACCCCGAGCATTTCGTGCGGGTTGACCAGCAGGCCGAGACAAAGGAACATGATTATTTGGAAAAGCCATGTCAATCCGTCCATAAACGTGTAAATCTCCTTGCGGTACATGATTTTGTTGTTTCCTACCATCATGCCGGCAATGTAGACGGCCAGATAGCCGTTGCCCTTCATCAGGTCGGTGATGGAGAATGTGAAGAACACGAACGACAGCAGCAGAATGGGATAAAGCGACTGGTTGTCTATATTCAGCTTGTTCAGCATAAGGATGGCCAGTTTTCCCAACAGATAACCTGCGGCGGCACCCACAATGAACTGTATCACAAAGGAGAGGGCTATCTGTGAAACACCCATTCCCGAAGACTGGATAAACTGAATCAGCACGATAGTCAGCATATAAGCCATCGGGTCGTTACTACCGCTTTCCAACTCCAGCATAGGACGCAGGTTGTGTTTCAAATTCATCTTTTGCGAGCGCAGGATGGCGAACACCGACGCCGAGTCCGTGGACGACATGGTAGAAGCGAGCAACAGGGATGTGATGAGCGGCAGATGAATATTGGTCCAGCTCATGCCCGACAGCCACCATATGAATAATCCGGTAAACAATGCCGTCAGCAGTACGCCGAAAGTGGACAATACGATACCGGGAGAGAGAATGGGCTTGATTTCGGTGAACTTGGTGTCCATACCGCCCGAAAACAGGATGATACTTAAAGCTACCATACCGATGAACTGCGCCTCTTTGGCATTGTGGAACTGCAATCCGAGCCCGTCGCTTCCGAAGAGCATACCTACCACAAGAAAAAGCAACAAAGCGGGAACTCCGAAGCGATAGCCTGTCTTGCCTACGATGATACTGACGAAAAGTAAAATAGAACCTACGAGTAGAATGTTTTCGGCTGTAAATAACATAAGTATTGTGTTATAAAGTTGATTATAGAATGTTTTATGTACCTTGGTGTACAAAGATATTTATTATTGGTAACAAATACAAGACTTAATTGGTTCAATTAAATTTCAATACAAAAGTAGTCTCTTTCCCGGGTATCAGAGATATGTTTCCGCCGGATAAGCGCATGATTTGGCGGGAGATGCTCAACCCGATGCCGCTTCCGTTTTCTTTGGTTGTGAAGAAAGGGATGAAGATATGTTCAGCAATGTCCGGGGGGATGGCAGGGCCGTTGTTGGATATTTCAATCAGCACGGCTTCGGCTTCGTTGCAATAGGCGCGTATGTCGATGTGCTTTTCGTCCGCTGCGGAAGGAGACATTTCAAAGGCCTGTATGGCGTTCTTCAGTAAATTGATGATAACTTGCGAAATGAGGTTCTCATCCGCATAGAGTATCAAATCATCGGGGACGATGGAAATATGGAAACAGGCCGGAGTATCGGGATATTGATGCCGCGCCAGTTCCACCATACGGCTGATGAAGCCTTTGAGATAGAATAAAGACGGTTCGGGAGTAGGGATACGCGTAAATCTGCGGTAGGATTCTACGAAAGCGAGCAGTCCCTTGCCTGTGGAGCTGATGGTTTGCAGACCGTTGCGTATCTCTTCTTTTGATATTTTCGCTTCGGTCAGTTCCAGTAGCGTGTCGCTCAGGGAAGTGATGGGGGTTACGGCGTTCATAATCTCGTGGGTCAGTACGCGTGTAAGGCGTATCCAGGAGTCTATCTCTTTTTCGTCCAACTCGTTGTTGATGTCGTTCAGGGCGAGGATGCGCAGGTGCTCCCGGCGGACGGTGATATCGCTGACGCGGATGGAAAGGTTCACGGTGCCGCGTTCGTTGCTGAATGCCGCCTGGAACTTGTCGCCGGCACGGCAGGCGGTGAGCATATCCATCAGGTGATTGTCCACACGTGACAGTTGGCGGACGTGGGTAAATACTTCCAGCCCGAGCAGATGCAGGGCTTCGTTGTTCTTTTGATAGATGGCTCCGTTGTCGTTCAGTACGACGATGCCGGTATTTACGCAGTCGAGGATAAGCTCGTAGTATTTCTCTTGTTGGGCGGTTTCGCTTTTTACATTATATAAGATGCGGGCTACACGGTTCAGGGAACGGTTCATGAGGCGGCTGTCTTCGGTTCCGTCCGTTTCGGAGAAGTGGATGGCGGTGTCGTTGTTTTCAATGGCATCGAGCATGAAGAGGACTTTACGGGTATGGCGGCGGTACAACCGTTGCTGCCAGCGTACTGTCAAAGGAAGAAGCACGGTGAAGCATACAGCCCAGAACAGAGGGGTGTCAAGACCATGCGATTCCGGAGACTTCAGAAAAAACAACGTCCACATTATTCCGGCGGCCACAGCTGTGAGCAGACTGATAACAGTCCGGAAAATATAATATTGATTTATATCCTTGTATTTCTTAAAGTCCATACTTTTTCATTTTATTGTAAAGCGTCTGCCGGGTAATGCCCAGTTGAGAGGCTACGGCCGAAAGATTGCCGCCGCACTTGTCCAGCGTCCGGCGTATCATTTGCTTTTCCATGTCTTCGAGGGTGGATACGGGCATTTCCGGTGTTTCGTTTCTGCGTTGCAACTGGAATAATCCGGCGGATAGGAATGTGCCGTCGCAGATGATAACGGCTTTTTCGATGGCGTGCTCCAATTCGCGGATATTGCCGAACCAGGGATGCAGCATCAGCTTCTCGCGCGCCGCATTGTCCAGACGTAAAGGCGATTTTCCGTATTGTTTGCAGAAGCGGGTTATGAAACGTTCTGCCAGCGGAATTATATCTTCCGGCCTTTCCCGCAGCGCAGGGATCTCAAGATGGATGGTGTTGATGCGGTAGAGCAGGTCTTCACGGAATTCTCCTTTGTCCGCCATTTCGGACAGGTTGCGGTTGGTGGCGCAAATAAGGCGGATGTCTATGGGGACAGGCGTATTGCTGCCCACCCGTACGATGCTGCGACGCTGAATGGCTGTCAGCAGTTTGGCTTGCAGATGATAGGGGAGATTGCCGATTTCATCAAGAAAGAGCGTGCTGTGGTCGGCGACTTCGAACTTTCCGGGGTGGTCGGCATGGGCATCGGTGAAAGAGCCTTTCATGTGTCCGAAAAGCTCGCTTTCAAAAAGGCTTTCGGTGATGGCGCCCATATCCACGCTTATCATTTCCTTGCGGCGGCGTGTGGAAAGGGCGTGTATTTCGCGGGCAAGCATCTCTTTGCCCGTACCGTTTTCACCGGTGATAAGGATATTGGCGTCGGTGACCGCCACTTTTTCTACCAGCATGCGAAGTTGCTGCATGACGGGACTTTCTCCCCAATACATGGAAGAAGCGGCGGTGGCGGATTCAGCCGTTGCTTTCTTTTTCTTTTCGGATGCAGAGGTGTTCTGTGCGGCGTTCAGCAGAGTCTCTACCAACTTTCCGTTATCCCAGGGCTTAACGATAAAGTCTGTTGCACCTTCCTTTATCCCGCGCACGGCAAGGTCTATGTCGGCATAAGCGGTGAACAGTACTACGGGGAGTTCCGGATATTGCTTCTTTATTTCGCGCAGCCAGTAAAGACCTTCGTTTCCGGTGTTGATGCCGGACGTGAAATTCATGTCGAGCAGCACTACCTGCCATGTATCTTCGTGTAAAGTGCAGGGAAGGGTAACCGGTGAAGAAAGGGTGGTTATTTTATCAAAATAAGGTCTCAACAGCAGTTGCAAGGCGGTGAGTACGCCGCGATTATCATCAACGATAAGAATGTTTCCGGATTTCTTCATGGCAGCACAGTGTCTTTTTATATTTGTGAGGACAAATATATTCTATTTTCCCGAGAAAGAGGGAAAGAAAAATAATAAATTGGGAATACCGGAGCATATCATGCCTTGGTATGCGATGTACCACGGTAAGGTACGTGTCGTACCCTCGTGTGGTACAAGCTGTACCACGGTGAGGTACACCGTGTACCCCCGTAGGATACATGTCGTACCACGGCAGGGTACGGACGGTAAGCTTACAGCAATTGTAACTTCAATCCGAAAGACAAACTCAGGTAATCCCTTGGTTTCAGATATTTGTTGGTGAAGGCGCTTACGATGTATAAGTCGCAGGTACTGAGCTCGTAGAAGAACGTAATGGCCTTTGCCGTAAATCTGCGGCGAGGGTCGATATCGTAAGTGATGCGTTGCCCCAAGAAAGCATGGATGCGCACTTTGGACGAGAACCCGTAGTAACCTTTCGGATAACGCTCCGGTTCGTTTACCCAAAACTCGTCACCGAATACGGTATTGAAGTACATACCGCAGGTCAGAGGCTCGACCGCGAACCGGCTTTCTTTGATTTGCAGGCTCCAGGGGATATAGTTTTGCTTCAAGGTAAATGTCAGCTTGGTGCAATCGGACTGATATTTGGGCAGGACACCCAGGAAAATATCCGTTTCCCATTGGTTACGCTTTCCGTAATCCCAGCCTGTACCCAGCGAGAGCAGTCCCATGTTGCCGGCAAACTGTATTTTGGTGTGTGTCGGAATCAGTGCTTCCCACCGTTTGCGATAGCGGTGTACACGCCGGTCGTAGCGGCTGTGGCGCACACGGCCGGTAACGATGGTGTCCGGTTTGCGTTGTAAATAAACCGTATCGTATTTTACGATAATCACCGTATCTCTTTCTTGTGCGGAAAGCGAGCCGCACCACAGCAACAACAGGCAGATAACGGCGAGTGCCGGGTGATTAGAAATAGACCACTTCGCGTTCATATCCGTCGGGTGTTATGGTGAATACATAGTAATTGCGGTTCTTCATACAGTCGCTCATGTAGTACATGATGCCGTCCTCAAAGAGGTTTTCCTCGAAAACGTGGTGCTCGTGGGCGGCGGTACAGAATTGTATGCCGGGAAATTCGGTTACGTAACGGTGAAAGACACGCGCCACATTATTATTGAACTGGTCGGCATAGGGACGGACGTGCATGGATACTACGGTTTTGTCGAATTCATCCTTGCGGTCGGTGAGTTCTTTTTCAAGGAACGTGAAGTCGGGAATGGGGCGGGAGTAGTCGAACTCCATGGCGTTGGTGTTCAGGCATACGAATTTTATCCGTCCGGCAATGAACGAGAAGTTCGGGTCGCCGAATACGGCACGGTATGTTTCTTCTCCTGTGCCGAGGCAGTCGTGATTGCCAATCAGGGTGACATAGGGAACGTGGAGCTTGTTCATAATGTCGCGCTGCCAAAGAAATTCGTCCGTAACGCCGAAGTCGCTCATGTCGCCGCCGTGGATAACGAAGTCGATGTCATCGCGCTTGTTCATCTCTCCTACGAAATCCAGTGTTTCGTCATACCAGCGCTGCGAGTCGCCCATGGTTACGAATTTAATCGTTGTCTTGTCTTTGCATTTCTGTTCTATCTCGGCAATATTATGGGCGTTTACATCGGTTTCACCGTTGATGCGTACATCATACGGGTGATAGTCTATCATCTCACAACCGCTCATAAACAGGCAGAGGAATGATAGGAGTAAGGGGGGATATGGCTTTATCATATTTATTTGCTTTATTATATTTTACTTTATTATTAAGCGCGTATCTATATTGTAATTGTATAAGTGTATATCTATGAAAGTTGAATTATGTTTAAATGTATGTTTATGAAAAACGGAATTATGTCTAAGTATATGTCTATGGAAACTGAGGGCAAAGGTAAAGTTTTCATTCGATAGAAAAGTTGTCCTATTTTCCGTTTTTCTGTCCTGTAAATAATAATTTGGTTTATCTTTTCTATTCCGTGAATGTCATTGACTAATCTGTATATACTATTATATGAGGCTATAAATGTTATTGTCTAATCTGTACATGCTCTTGTTTAAGGCTGTAAATGTCATCGCCTAATCTATAAATACTATCGTATAAGGCTGAAAGCCTCTTATCTTCAAGCCCGGGGTAACACCCCGGGACTATGTGTATATGATTAACATTGCGCCCTGTAAGGGCAAGATTCTTGTATGCAACTCTCTTGCCCTTACAGGGCGTAGGCGGATAGGAAGACCTTATTATTCCCGGGGCGTTGCCCCGGGCTGTATGCTTCAAGCCTTTCAGGCTTTAGACTGTAAGTGTTATTGTCTAATCTTCACATGCTCTTGTCTAAGGCTGAAAGCCTTTTATCTTAAAGCCTGGGATAACACCCCGGGACTATGTATATATGGTTAACATTGCGCCCTGTAAGGGCAAAATTCTTGTATGCGCTCTCTTGCCCTTACAGGGCGTAGACGAATAGGGAGACCTTATTATTCCCGGGGTGTTGCCCCGGGCTGTACGCTTCAAGCCTTTCAGGCTTTAAACTGACAAACTTTAAAATACTGATTATATAATTATTAATCAGATATTTAATCAGGTATTTAGGTAGGTGTTAAGTATGTATCAGGCGGATGTCAGGTAAACATTAGGTGGGCTGTGTCTAATTATTGGACGGACTGTGTCTAATTCTTAGACACTTGTGTATGGACTGTTTGTTTGTGAATAGCTGATAATCAGTATTATAATTGTTTTGGCACGCTTTCTGCATTATTATAAGTAGGAAAAACATAACAATATAAACATAACAATAAGTAAGTGTTGAATTTTAATTTATATCAAGAGTATCTGTCATTCAGATAGTATAAGCTAACGATTCAATATGTACTTATTCACTTATCAATGTAGTATGAAACAAATAAATATAGTATGAAACAAATCTATTATGTCATTCAAACCTTGCTTCGGGGACGTGGCTCGAACATCATCAAGATAATCTCTTTGGGATTAAGCCTGACGATGAGTATTCTGCTATTCTCCCGCGTGGCATACGAACAGAGTTTTGACACCTGCTACAAAGACTACGACAATCTTTATCAAATCTGGTCTGTATTTACCGTTAAGGGTGAGAAGTATCCGCCGCAAGAGCAGAACTGCGGTCCTGTGGCAGGCGCCATACTGGAGAACTTTCCGGAACAGGTAGAAGCTGCCACCAGCACTTGTCATTGGATGAATGCTCCGCTGTACAATGAGAACGCTCGTTTTGACGAAAAGAAAACGGTGGCGGATTCACTTTTCTTTAAGACGATGGGTATCGAAGTGCTGAGCGGCAATCCGGTGCAAGACCTTCAACAGCCCGATGTGATTTTCCTAAGCGACCGTTTTGCCAGGAAGATATTCGGTGGAGAAAATCCGGTGGGAAAGACTGTCAACTACAATCATGAGAAAGACTTTATGGTGAAAGGTACCTATAAGGCATTGCCGGAAAACGCTACCGTCAATCCGGAAGCCGTCATCTCTATGCCTACCTTGTGGAATGGCGGTGGCGGTAACTACTCATGGCGGGGCGGGGACAGCTACCCCGAGTACATCCGTTTCCGTCCCGGTGCGGACAAGTCGGTGGTGAATGCGCGCATAGACGCTATGATAGAGAAGTATCGTCCGGAAGAGGACAAAAAGAAATATGGCTATACAGCGTTTGTAAAACCTATCCGTGACACCTACCGAAATTATGAAAGTGTGGAGCGAATGCGTAATATCATGACCGTTCTCGGTCTTGCCATTCTTTTCATTGCGGCGCTGAACTATGTATTGATTTCCATTTCCTCACTGACGTATCGTGCCAAAGCGGTAGGCGTGCATAAATGCAACGGTGCAAGCGGCGGTAAGATATTCGGCATGTTCCTTTTGGAGACAGGCATTATCATTGTGGCGGCGTTGCTTTTAATGACTTTGGTGCTGCTGAATTTCCGGGAGTTCTTTGAAGATACCGCTGCGGCCAAACTTTCTTTGTTGCTTGCTCCGGAGCGTATCTGGGTTCCGTTGACGGTAGTCGGCATACTGTTTATAGTGGGCGGAGTATTGCCGGGACGTTTGTTTGCCCGTATTCCCGTATCTCAAGTGTTCCGCCGTTATACCGAGGGAAAGAAAGGGTGGAAGCGTCCGTTGCTTTTCATCCAGTTTGCAGGGGTGGCGTTCATTTGCGGACTGATGTGCGTAGTGATGGTGCAGTATCAATACGTGCTGAACAAGGATATGGGGTATAATCCGCAGCGAATGGCGCTTGCCAATGCCTATTGGAACAAGGATAAAGAGTGTGATGCCGCTTTCCAATTCTTTAAGGGACTTCCTTATGTAGAGGCTGTGACCAGTGCCAATAATACGCCAATCAGCGGATATAGCGGTTCTATGATTCGTGATGCATCGGGCAATGCGCTTTTTTCCACGCGTGCTTGTTACTATATGCGTGAGGACTATCCGGCTATGATGGGTATGGTGTTCAAGGCCGGGCGTATGGCCCGTACGGAAGATGAAATAATAATAAATGAAACATTCGCGGACATGATGCATTGGGGAGACGATGCCGTGGGGCGTACTGTTGACGTTGACAATACCGCGCAGATGAAAGTCGCAGGCGTACTGAAAGACTTTCAGATAGAAGACTTCACGGCTGCTAAGATGCCTTTCATCGCCCGTCATAATAAAGATTTCTCGGGAACGATACATGTCCGTCTGAAAGAACCTTTTGCACAGAATCTGCGGCAACTGAACAAGGATGTGGCCGATGCCTTCAGTAATCAGACCATCGACTTCGTAAGCTATGAAAAGAAGATTACCGATGCCTACAACAGCGTCCGTGTATTTCGCAATGCCACGTTGATGGCGGCCATAACGATGTTTTTCGTTATGCTGATGGGTCTGATAGGATATACCACCGATGAAGTACGCCGTCGTGGCAAGGAGATTGCCATCCGTAAGGTAAACGGTGCGGAAGCATCTTCTATCCTGGAACTGCTTTCCAAAGATGTGCTTGTCGTGGCGTTGCCTGCGGTTGTTCTCGGAAGCTTGGCATCGTGGTACATCAACGGTGTTTGGATGGAACAGTTTGTCGAGCAGATTCCCCTCAGTTGGATTGTCTATCTGTTGGTGATAATCGCCAATCTGGTGATAATCTTAGGTTGCGTCCTCTGGAAGTCATGGCGGATAGCCAATGAGAATCCTGTAAACAGTATTAAGAGTGAATAAAAAAGATAATATATAGAAAAATAGAACATTATGATTGAGATTAATAACATCAGCAAAGTATTCCGTACCTCGGAAGTAGAGACAGTAGCATTGAACCATGTAGACCTCGAAGTAAAAGAGGGTGAGTTTGTAGCCATCATGGGCCCGTCCGGTTGCGGGAAGTCTACCTTATTAAATATACTCGGTCTGTTGGATAATCCTACGGACGGCAGTTATAAGTTGCTCGGGCAGGAAGTGGCGGACTTGAAAGAGAAAGAGCGTACCCGTGTGCGCAAAGGCAAACTGGGATTCGTGTTCCAGAGTTTCAACCTGATAGACGAGCTTAACGTTTACGAGAATGTGGAGCTTCCTCTTACCTATTTGGGAGTGAAAGCCGGTGAACGCAAACGCATGGTGGATGATATTCTGAAACGGATGAATATCAGCCATCGAGCCAAGCACTTTCCACAACAGCTTTCCGGTGGTCAGCAGCAGCGTGTAGCCATTGCCCGTGCTGTGGTAACGAACCCGAAACTGATTCTTGCCGATGAGCCTACCGGTAATCTGGACTCCAAAAACGGAGCGGAAGTGATGAGTCTGCTGACGGAGTTGAACAAGGAAGGCACTACCATTATCATGGTGACACACTCCCAACATGATGCCTCATTTGCGCATCGTACGGTGCATCTGTTCGACGGTAGCGTAGTGGCGAGCGTAAATACGGATATGGGGAAGTAAGCCATGAGACAATTGTATTATACGATACAAACGTTGCTGCGCGGACGGGGTAGCAATGTGGTAAAGACGGTATCTCTTACACTGGGCTTATTTGTAGGTATTCTGCTGTTCTCACAGATTGCTTATGAGTTTAGTTATGAGAACTTCTATCAAGACCCGGAACGGTTGGTGATGCTTCGGATGCGCAATACCAAAGACGGAATCCCGGAGAAAGGGTACAATTACGGTACTTATCGTCCTGCGGCTGCCGACTTGTGGGAGGCAATGCCCGAGCAGGTGGAATGTGCCAGTCTGACTTCCAACTTCTTTCAGGCCACTTTCTACAAAGATGGCAAGAAACTGGAAGATACGCCTATGTTGTGTGTAGATACGCTCTATTTCCGTACCACCGGTCTGGAAGTGCTGAAAGGTAATCCCAATGACCTTGCCCTGATGCAGAATGCTTTTATCTCACAAAGTATGGCACGTCGCATCTTCGGTGATGAGGATCCCATAGGCAAGGAGCTTTCCGTAGAGAAGATGTTCAATGTCACCATTCGGGGTGTTTATCGGGAAGTGCCACGCAATACGAACTTTCCCCACGAAATTCTGCTTTCCGACGCCGTATTGGATTGGGGATATGGGGCAGGCACATGGGGAACGAACAACATCTATCATATTCTTTTCCGGCTGAAACAGCCAAGTGATGTGGATGTCATGAACCGACGTGTGCAAAAGGCAGTGGAGCAATACACCGACCCTCATTTGGGAGAATCCGTAGTGACGGAGTATAGCGTGATACCGATACGTGAGATTCACCGGAGCCAGCCCGATGCGCAACGCAAGTTGCTCATTATGGGGGTGCTGGGCTTTTCTATCTTCTTTGTGTCGGTTATGAACTATGTGCTGGCGGCAATTGCCTCTATGAGCCGGCGGGCTAAAATAGTGGGCGTGCATAAGTGCAGCGGAGCCGGTGAGGGGCATATACTGGGCTTGTTTTTGTGGGAGACGGGAATATTGGTACTCGTGTCCACGGTAGTGTGCCTGCTGCTGATGTATTTTTGGGGAGAACGCATCGAAGGGATGTTGGGCGCACGGTTGGCGGACTTGTTTACATGGAGCAACCTCTACGTGCCTCTACTGACGGTATTGCTGCTCTTTGTAGTGGCGGGAGTATTACCGGGGCGCATGTATGCGCGCATTCCCGTGACACAGGTGTTTCGCCGCTATACGGAGGGCAAACGTTCGTGGAAGCGCGGACTGCTCTTTGTGCAGTTCATGGGAGTGGCTTTTATTTTAGGGGTGTTGCTCACTACGGTATGGCAATACCGGGAAGTGGTGAGCCGTCATGTCGGCTTTCAAACCGAACGGCTGGCGGTAGGCTCTGTCAATGGAGCGATAGAGGAGAATGAGGGAATATCCGATGCCATTAGACGCCAACCTTACGTGGAAGCGGTGGCATGCAGCAGCAAAATGCTGTTGCAGCATTACAGTACGAACCGTCTGACCGATGCGCAAGGCAATTTTCTGTGTCCGCTACACTTCATGCTTATAGATAAGGACTTTCCGAAAGTAACAGGATTGAAGCTATTGGAAGGTGCGTTTCCGCAGCATGTCGGCGAAGCCGTGGTGGGCAAGGAAACGGTACGGACTATGAAATGGCAGAATAACGTGATAGGACGGAAGCTGCCGATAAAACCTTCATGGGCAGGATTGCAGGAGTCCCCTACGATTGTGGGCGTGGTGGATGATGTGCGGAATATGGGTTTCTTCAACGAGCAGACTTGTACGGCCTTCATTATGAACGACCGCGACCGCACTTTCAATGTACGCCTGAAAGAACCGGAGGAAGAGAATTTAAGAAAGCTGAACGCCTTTGTAAAGGAAGCTTATCCGAACAAAATGTTGGAATTCTCCACTTATCAAGAGATACGTGAATGGCAGAATGAAAGTGTGTCCCGCTTTCGCAACATTGTGACGGTGACTTCGGGATGTATATTGCTTATTGTCCTGATGGGACTGATAGGTTATGTCAGCGACGAGACACAGCGTCGCAGCAAGGAAATAGCCATTCGTAAGGTGAATGGAGCCGAGGCTTCTTCCATATTGCGTTTGCTTTCTGCTGGTATCTTGAAAGTGGCTGTGGGAGCAGTACTGATAGGTATTGCTTTCTCATGGTACGTTTCCGGCATTTGGATGGAACAATTTCCGGATGGGACGCTGCTTTCTCCCGGCTGGTTCATCGGGGTGGGAGTGGCGTTGTTGGTACTAATTGTGTTGGTTGTGGTAGTTAAGGCATGGCGGATTGCCAATGAGAATCCGGTCAACAGTATCAAGAGCGAATAAAAGAAAAGTATTTGTGGTTTTTTAAGAAGGAAGTTGGGGAGACGGTAGTCTCTTCAACTTCTTTACGTATATCCACAGCGCAATGACAGCCGTAACGAATGCAAAGAAATCCGATACGGGCATACATGTCCAGATACCGTCCAGTCCCATATAACGGGGGAGGATAATCAGTCCCGGCAGTAAATATAACAGCTGTCGGGTGAGAGACAGGAATATGCTGATTTTAGCTTTTCCGATGCTTTGGAAGAAGTTACCGATAACGATTTGAGCACCTACCAGCGGGAACATGGCTATGCCGATACGCACTCCTCTGGAAGCCATATCAATCAGCTGCTCGTCACTCGTAAAGATGGCCGATACGGCATGAGGAAACAGTTCGCAGATGATAAAGCCCGTACTGGTGATACATACGCCCGTAATGATGCTCAGACGCAGTGTCGCCTTTACACGGTCGTGTTTCTGCGCTCCGAAGTTGTAGCCCACGATAGGCTGCATGCCCATCGTCAGTCCCAATACAATCATTACGTAGAGCACCAGCAGCCGGTTCATGATGCCGTAAGCGCCGATAGCCATATCGCCGCCATAACGTTGCAGGCTGTTGTTCACGATGATAACGATGACGCATGCCGTTACATTCATCAGGAACGGAGACATCCCTATGGAGAAAATGCTGCTGATAATACGTTTTTTCATCTTCCAGAAGCCCGGGTGCAAGCGTACGATACTTGTCTTTTGCAGGAAGTGGCTTACCACCCATATCATGCCGATAAATTGCGAAATGACCGTTGCCGTTGCCGCTCCGCGGATACCCCAGTCGAAGTGGAAGATGAAGATAGGGGCGAGAATAATGTTGCACACCACCGTAACCATCGAGGTCAGCATCGCTTTCTTGGGATAACCCGTGGCACGCATGATGTTGTTCAGCCCTATCATCGTATATGTCACAGGCGTACCCAGCAGAATTACCTGCATGAAGTTCCGCGCATAAGGCAGCGTTTCGTTGCTGGCGCCGAAAAAGCGCAGGATTTCGTCCAAGAAGATAAAAGAGATACCGCCGAACAAGAATGAGTTAACGAGGCAGAGCGTCAGGGTATGGTTCAGCACTTCTGTGGCTCCGTCCACATCTTTCTGTCCCAGACGTATGGATGATATGGTGGAGCCGCCTGCCGAGACTACCGTACAAAAAGCAACCACCAAATTCATCAACGGAAAAGTTATGGCAAGTCCGGCAATACCCATGGCACCTACGCCATGACCGATAAAAATGCTGTCGATGATGTTGTACAGTGAAGTTATTGTCATACCGATAATGGCAGGGATGGAATACTGTACAAGAAGCTTGCCGATTCGTTCGGTTCCTAAGATATGCGGATCGTTCATTTGATATACGTCAATTAAGCTTTTGCAAAGATAAGAAATATTTGCTCAGTTCGATGATTATTCAGACCTTTGCACCTGAATATTATATTTGTTTTAAACATGGATACAATAAAAACAACAGCCGTCCTTTTCGATTTCGACGGAGTGGTGATGGATACCGAAACGCAGTATTCTATCTTTTGGCATAAAGTCGGTATCGATTATCTGGGTATGGACGATTTGGAGAGCCGCATAAAAGGCCAGACAATGACCTACATTTGCGATACCTTTTTCGCCGGGAAAACAAAGGAACAACAGGAAATCACAGCCGCCCTCAATCATTTTGAACAGGATATGGCCTATGACTACATCCCCGGCGTGCTTGATTTTATCGCCGACCTGCGTCGTAACCATGTGAAAATGGCGGTTGTCACCAGTTCCAACGACCGGAAAATGGCTGCCGTCTATCGTGCCCGTCCTGAGGTGGAGACCATGTTCGACAGAATTCTTACCGCCGAAATGTTTGCCCACTCAAAACCGGCTCCCGACTGTTTTCTGCTCGGGATGGAAGTATTCGGCACAACTCCCGCCACTACCTACGTATTCGAGGATTCCTTTAACGGACTGAAAGCGGGTGTGGCATCCGAAGCCACCGTTATAGGGTTGGCAACAACAAACTCCCGTGAGGCTATCGCTCCGTTATGTCATTGTGTATTAGATGATTTTACGGGCTTTACTTACGATAAAATGCTTCAAGTGCACAAGTAATGGGAAAAAGCGCTAACTTTGCGCCGCTAAAAAATCATTAAACACATAATTATCATGGCTGGATATATTTCAGACGACACTCGTAAAGTAACTACGCATCGCCTCGTTGAGATGAAACAAAGAGGTGAAAAAATATCAATGTTGACTTCCTATGACTATACCATGGCGCAGATTGTGGACGGCGCAGGTATGGACGTTATTCTGGTAGGCGACTCCGCTTCCAATGTAATGGCGGGTAACGTGACCACACTTCCGATAACCCTCGACCAGATGATTTATCATGCCAAGTCCGTTGTCCGTGGCGTAAAGCGCGCAATGGTAGTGGTGGATATGCCGTTCGGTTCCTATCAGGGAAATGAAATGGAAGGCCTTGCCTCTGCCATCCGTATTATGAAGGAGAGCCATGCGGACGCTCTGAAGCTGGAAGGCGGGGAAGAAATCATCGGGACGGTAAAACGTATTCTCAGTGCCGGTATTCCTATCATGGGACACCTCGGACTGATGCCGCAATCCATCAATAAATACGGAACATATACGGTGCGTGCCAAAGACGATTCGGAAGCGGAAAAGCTGATACGCGACGCCCATCTGCTGGAAGAAGCCGGATGCTTCGCCATTGTATTGGAAAAGATTCCCGCCGCATTGGCGGAACGTGTGGCAAGCGAACTGACCATTCCTATCATCGGTATCGGTGCCGGTGGCGGTGTAGACGGTCAGGTACTGGTTGTGCAGGATATGCTGGGCATGAACAACGGTTTCCGTCCCCGTTTCCTGCGTCGCTATGCCGACCTTCATACTGTAATGACGGACGCTATCAGTCATTACATCTCCGATGTGAAGAACTTAGACTTCCCGAATGAGAAAGAACAGTACTAACGGGCTCATGACGCTCAACTTCTGGCGGATGTGCGCGGCCAACCTGTTACTGTTTGTATCCGTCTATATGCTCTTTCCCGTACTTTCGTTCGTAATGCCGGAGCGACTGGGCATATCCTTCCCTCAGGCAGGGAGCATGTTTCTGGTATTTGCGGCGGCAATGTTTGCGGTAGGCCCGTTTCATGCTTATCTGTGCGATGAATACAAGCGGAAGAACGTATTGCTTTATTCCACCCTTGCCATGCTGGCGGCGACGGCGGGCTATGCCTTTGCAGACAGCTATATCAAACTGTTGCTGCTTGCGTTGGTGCAGGGGGGCTGCTTCGGACTGGCAACGACAGCGGGCATTACGGTAGCCATCGACATCACCACATCGGCGAGGCGCAGCGCGGGCAATATGGTATATGCATGGTCTGCACGCTTGGGCATGCTGATAGGAGCGGGAATAGGTATCTTGCTGTACGACCTTTACGGCTTCCGTACAGTCGTTTACCTGGCTATTGCAGTGGGAGTTCTCAGCATGTATTTCACATCAAGGGTATATGTCGCTTTCCGTGCGCCTATCGGGATGAAGCTATGCAGTTTAGACCGCTTCCTGCTACCGCGTGCATGGGTGCCTGCACTGAATATGCTGCTGATTGCTTTTGTGCCGGGTGTATTGCTGCCTTTATTATATGTAGGAGATTACATCGCATTCTTGACATTGGGTGTATTGGTGCTTCTTACGATACCGTTTACAAGGATGTTTGTGAAACTGTCGCATCATTGCCAAAGAGGAACGGGCAATACGACTTGTTATCTGGCTATGGAAACAGGACTTTTGGCGGGTCTGGCAACAGCTTGCCGGTTGTCGGATGCGTACTTGCTCTATCATGCAGCCGGTGTAGCCGCCCTGCTTGCATTGTTCTTCTTCGTCCTGCTGACGTATCCCTACTATAAAAGAAAAAAGGTGAGGTGATTGATTTCACCATTTACTTATTTTATAATCCACTAAAGTAGGGTATAAAGATAATCAATCCTATAATTGCCGCCGCAACAGCGCATACCAGCACTGCTCCGGCGGCAATGTCTTTTACCTGTCCCGCAATGGGATGCCGCTCGGGAGATACTAAATCGACCAGTTTCTCAATGGCGGTATTAAACAGCTCGGCGGCAATCACTATACTGATACACAGAATTATCACTGTCCATTCGGTATGTGTAATCCCCAAAACAAATCCTGCAATGATTACGATCACTGTGGCAATCAAATGAAAACTCAGGTTCTGCTCTTTGCCTACACAACTCAGGATACCCTGCCAGGCATAACCGAAACTGCGGAGCTGTTTTTTGAAATCGTATTGCATAATTGGTAAATTGAGAATTGAGAATTAAAAATTGAAAAATAAAGGCCGTGACGTCGGACTTGGGGAACATAGGGTTTAACTTGGGGGTAAAGTTGAACTTTAGAAACGCAGTGTTGAACTTTAGAATTACGCTGTCAGTTTCGTGACACTTGCTTTACTCCCTTTATTGTCCTCAGCTTTTTGATAAGCGCTTCCAGTCGTCCGGTATCGCCTACCATGACGGTAAGCGTACCTGAGAATAATCCGTCGTGAGAATCGATGCCGATGCTTCGCAACGTAATTCCGGTCTCTTTGGAGATGATGGAAGTGATATTGGTTACGATACCTATGTCGTCATGGCCTACCACACGTAGCGTAATGGGATATTGCGTACCTTGTGACTTACCCGCCCAACGCGCCTTGACGATACGGTATCCGAAACGTTCGCGTAAGTCGCTGGCATTCGGACAGTCGCAACGATGTATCTTGATGCCGCCGCTTACGGTGACAAAACCGAATACCTCGTCTCCGTAGATAGGATTGCAACAGCGTGCCAGCTTGAAGTCCAGGCCTTTCAGGTTCTGGTCGATGACGAGCACATCCTCTTTGGCGGTTGTTTCTTCGGGCAGGGTGGCGGCTTGCAGGTTATAGCCCTCGGCGCTACGGTACACGATGTCATCATGCGTATCATTCTCCCGCTTTTGCAGTTCGAGGTACTTGTCTATGATGTCGTTGACGTCGAGCGTTTCGTCGGCAATGCTCTGATAAAAATCCGTTACCACTTTGAAGCCGAGACGCTTGATGAGGCGCATCATCGTACCCTCGTCATATTCTATCTTCCGGTTTTTGAATTTACGTTCCAGCGTTTCTTTGGCAAATGCGTGCTGGCGGGCAGCCATTTCTTTGAGCGCCTGCCGTATCTTGGTGCGTGCTTTGGAAGTAGTGACGATGTTCAGCCAGCCTTGCTTGGGCGTCTGGGTATTGGAAGTCATGATTTCCACCTGATCGCCACTGTTCAATATCTGCTTGAGCTGTGCATTCCTGCCGTTTACTTTCGCTCCGATACATTTACAGCCCAGTTTGCTGTGGATGTGGAATGCGAAGTCGAGTACGGTGGAACCTTTACCCAGTTTGAACAAATCCCCTTTGGGGGTAAAGACGAATACCTCGTCTTCGTATAAGTCCAGCTTGAACTGATCCATGGTCTCCAATCCGCTGCTGTCGGAGTTTTCCAACGCTTCACGCACGGAAGTCAGCCATTCGTCCAAGCCGCTTTCGCCTTTGATTCCTTTATATCGCCAGTGGGCGGCAAGACCCCGTTCAGCTATTTCGTCCATGCGTTCGGTACGAATCTGCACTTCCACCCACTTGCCCTCGGGACCCATCACGGTGATGTGCAGCGATTCGTATCCGTTGCTTTTAGGCACGGACAGCCAGTCGCGCAGACGCTTCGGGTTGGGCTGGTACATATCCGTTACGATGGAATATGCCTGCCAACATTCCAGTTTCTCTTTTTCTACCTTAGAATCCAGAATCACACGGATTGCGAACAAGTCGTACACGCCCTCGAAAGGACACTTCTGCTTTTTCATCTTCTGGTAGATGGAGTGAATGGACTTGGTGCGTCCCTTGATGTGGAAGTGCAGTCCCGCATCTTCCAGCTTTTTCTGTACCGGAGCGATGAAAGCGGCTATATACTTGTCGCGTGAAGCTTTGGTTGCGTTCAGCTTCTCCTTGATGTGATAGTAAACGTCTTTCTCCGTATATTTCAGTGAAAGGTCTTCCAGTTCCGATTTCAGTTTGTACAAACCCAGCTTGTGGGCGAGAGGAGCATATAGATAAGCGGCTTCATTGGCCACCTGTTTGCGCGCTTCGTCATGCTCACAATCCTTTATCTGACGCATGATGTTCACGCGGTCGGCAATCATAATGAGGATAACGCGCATGTCTTCCGCAAAGGACAGCAGCAGGTTACGGAAGTTTTCCGACTCGATAGTGGGGCTTTTGGAGTAAAGCTCGTTTACCCGTATCAATCCTCGTATGATGCCCGCTACATCTTCGCCGTAGTTCCGTTCCACTTCTTCGGAAGTACAAGTGCCGCAGCGTACGGAGTCGTGAAGCATCAGTCCCAGAATGGAGGCGCGCTTCATGCCTATTTCTTCCGCTACGATAACGGCGGTCTGCATATCCTTGATAACCGGATTCAGGCCGAAGATGTCCCGTTGTATGCGGTTATTCCGTATAGAGTTTACAAGATGTGTTTTCAGCTTTTTGCAATCGCCTTTGTGGAGTGTTTCCCCTGAAAGTTGCAATAATTTTCGGTAGAGTACGAAGAGCAAACGCTTCTCTCCGGTAGTGAAAAATTCATCTGTTTCCATAATCGTCCGTATTTTCTGCTGTAAAGGTAGTTTTTTTCTTCTTTTTCTTGATGGCACTTCCGCTTTTTTTGTATTTTTGGGCATCAATTAATAAATTTAGATATTATGATAACACTCCAAGACAAAGAACTGCTTGCCAAGAAAGGCATATCAGAAGAGCAGATTGCCGAACAACTGGCCTGTTTCGAAAAAGGATTTCCATATTTAAAGTTATCTGCCGCCGCTTCCGTAGAGCAAGGTATACTGGCTCCGGACGCCGATGAGCAGAAAAAATATCTGAATGCGTGGGAAACATACACTCAGACAGACAAGACGGTTGTGAAGTTTGTTCCGGCATCGGGCGCGGCAAGCCGTATGTTTAAGAATTTATTTGAATTCCTCGGAGCGGAATACGATGCTCCCCAGTCAAGTTTTGAGAAAACATTCTTCGAGAAAATCGAGAAGTTTGCTTTTTACGATGACTTGAATGCCGCATGCCAAAAAACAGCCGGTAAAGATATTCCCGCGTTGCTGGCCGCCGGAAATTACAAAGCTGTGGTTGCCGCATTGCTCGAATCGGCGGGCTTGAATTACGGTGCGCTTCCGAAAGGACTGTTGAAGTTCCATAAGTACGAAGATGGCAGCCGTACCCCGTTGGAAGAGCATCTGGTGGAAGGTGCGCTCTATGCGGCCAACAAGAACGGCAAGGTGAATGTGCATTTCACCGTATCTCCCGAACATCGTGCGCTATTCAAGGCTTTGGTGGACGAGAAAGCGGCCGCCTATGCCAAGAAATACGGTGTGGATTACAATATCAGCTTCTCCGAGCAGAAGCCGAGCACCGATACCATTGCCGCCGATATGGAAAACAAACCTTTCCGCGATAACGGCAAGCTCCTGTTCCGTCCGGGCGGCCACGGCGCATTGATTGAAAACCTGAACGACCTCGATGCCGATGTAATCTTCATCAAGAACATCGATAACGTAGTGCCCGATAAGCTGAAGGGCGATACCGTATTATATAAGAAACTGATTGCGGGCGTACTCATCACGTTGCAGCAGCAGGCATTCGCTTACCTGCAACTGCTGGACAGCGGCAAATATACGCACGAACAGATTCTCGACATCCTGCAGTTTGTACAGAAGAAGCTGTTCTGCAAGAATCCGGAAACGAAGAACCTGGAAGATGCCGAACTGGTGATTTACCTGAAAGAAAAGCTGAACCGCCCGATGCGTGTTTGCGGTATGGTGAAGAACGTAGGCGAGCCGGGTGGCGGCCCGTTCCTTGCATATAACAGTGACGGTACGATTTCCCTGCAAATCCTCGAAAGCTCACAGATTGACATGAACGATCCGGAGAAGAAAGATATGTTTGAAAAGGGTACGCACTTCAATCCGGTAGATTTGGTTTGCGCCGTACGCGATTATAAAGGTCACAAATTTGACTTGGTGAAGTATGTGGATAAGGCAACAGGCTTTATTTCCTATAAGTCGAAGAACGGTAAAGACTTGAAAGCCCTGGAACTTCCCGGACTTTGGAACGGTGCGATGAGCGATTGGAACACGGTCTTTGTAGAAGTACCCCTGACTACATTCAATCCGGTTAAGACGGTGAACGACTTGTTGAGAGAGCAACATCAATAACAGCATCTGCATTTGGTTAATTTCATAGCCTCTGTGAAGTTAACCAAGTGGGTAGTAATATGTTAATATCATAATTACGGGAAGTTAACTCGATACGGTGAATGAAGTTAACTTCCCGTATTTCTTTTTATATCGTTTTTTCTCCCTATCTTTGCGATAATTCTATAATAACTGATACTGAAATGAAAAAGATTTTACTGTTAGGTTCCGGTGAGCTGGGTAAGGAATTCGTGATTTCCGCTCAGCGCAAGGGGCAATACATCATTGCCTGCGACTCTTATGCCGGAGCACCCGCCATGCAAGTGGCAGACGAATGCGAAGTGTTCAGTATGCTGGACGGTGACGCATTGGAACGTGTAGTACGCAAACACCGGCCGGATATTATTGTACCGGAAATTGAGGCTATCCGTACGGAACGCTTGTACGATTTTGAGAAAGAAGGTATTCAGGTTGTGCCCAGCGCGCGCGCAGTAAACTTTACCATGAACCGTAAAGCCATCCGCGACCTCGCCGCCAAGGAACTGGGACTGAAGACCGCCAAATATTTCTATGCCACTTCTTTGGACGAACTGAAAGCCGCTGCCGAAAAAATCGGTTTCCCCTGTGTGGTAAAACCGTTGATGTCTTCTTCCGGTAAGGGACAATCGCTCGTGAAGAGCGCCGACGAACTGGAGCATGCCTGGGAATACGGTTGCAATGGTAGCCGTGGAGATATAAAGGAGCTTATCATCGAAGAGTTCATTAAGTTCGACAGTGAGATAACCTTGCTGACAGTTACCCAAAAGAATGGTCCCACTCTGTTCTGTCCGCCTATCGGCCACGTACAAAAGGGTGGTGACTATCGCGAGAGTTTCCAGCCTGCCCATATCGATCCCGCTCATTTAAAGGAAGCGCAGGATATGGCAGAGAAAGTAACCCGTGCCCTGACAGGCGCCGGTTTGTGGGGAGTGGAATTCTTCCTGAGCCATGAGAACGGTGTTTACTTCTCCGAACTCTCTCCGCGTCCGCACGATACGGGTATGGTGACACTGGCAGGAACGCAAAATCTGAATGAATTCGAATTGCATTGCCGTGCCGTACTTGGCCTGCCTATTCCGGGTATCAAGCAGGAGCGGATCGGTGCAAGTGCCGTTATCCTGTCGTCCATTGCCAGTCAGGAGCGTCCTAACTATCGCGGTATGGAAGAGGTGGCCAAAGAAGAAGATACTTACTTGCGCATCTTCGGCAAACCGACTACCCGTGTCAATCGCCGTATGGGCGTTGTATTATGCTATGCGCCGCTGGGCAGCGACCTTGATACGCTGCGCGATAAAGCCAAACGAATAGCCGAGAAAGTAGAAGTGTACTAAGCCTGAGTTAAGTACATTTAAATATAAAGTGTGAAGTATAACGGTGCCCCAACCGCATGGTTATACTTCATACTTAAATAACGTTTAATCAAACAATCCCGGGTAAATCTCTCCACCCAGTTCGCTCACATTCAGTTGTTGCTGTAACTTTCCGTCCGACGAATAGAACAGTTGGAATTCTTCATTGGAATTGTAAACTTCCACTTCGATAACAATTATTGTAGGATGTTTGGGGAAAGTGATTATTCTCACATCTTTTAATCTCATGGAAGACATAATGCTTTCCATAAACGCTTCGGCAACGGGAGCGGGAACTTTCTCCAGCGACTCCACGTCATTCTCCGTCATTACCCATTGGGCATTTTCATCGAACCACACATCTATCTCCCGATTGTCCATAACGAACTCCGCCACATAACATCCCGCCATCTGTTCCCATTCCACATTAACGGCTTGCGGGTACATCTTCTCAAAGGCAGCCTGTATTTTCGCGGGAAGCTCTTTGGCAAAGGCGGAAGCAGAAACAAGCAGTAGCATACTTGCTACGAAACAAAATCTAAATCTTTTCATCTTAAAATACAAAACATTAAGTATAAAATATGAGGTATAACAATGCCCCGTCCGCATGGTTCATACCTGATACCTCATATTTTATACTTTATGTTTCGTATTTCAAACATTCAGCCTTCCCTTGTAGGAAAATGCTTTCTTCCCGAAATCAATATCCGGCAATACGGCATCAGCGGCAAACAGCCCGTAAACGGATGACCCCGAGCCACTCATTGACGCATAGACGGCACCCTGCCTGTACATCTCTTCCTTTATTTCTCCGATAGCGGGAAATTGAGGAAACACGCTCTCTTCAAAGTCATTCATCATATACTCTCTCCATTCTTTAACGGGCAACTGTATCGTCTCCTTTAGTGACCGCTGCGGACGGCGCGGCTTTATTTGCGAAAAGGCGTCCCGTGTGGAAACGAATATGTCCGGCTTTACCAACCAAAGCTGATACCCCTTCAACGACAAAGAAACAGGTGAGAATATATTCCCGATACCTTCCGCGTAAGTGGGGGCGTTCCGGATAAAGAAAGCGCAATCCGCACCCAGACGGGCCGCGTGTTCTTCCAGTTTGTCAAGACTCAAACCGAGATTGAATTTCTCATTCAGCAGTTTCAGCATAAAGGCGGCGTCAGCCGAACCGCCCCCCAATCCGGCTCCCGAGGGAATACGCTTGAACAGATGAATATCTACCGGCGGCAGGTCGAACAACTCATCCAGCAGTTTATAAGCCTTTACTACCAGATTGTTTTCCGCTTCTCCCGCTATTTCTATACCTGCCTGATGCAGGCAATATTTTCCGTCACCGTCATGCAACGGGTTTATTTCCAGCGCATCTTCAATAGGAATAGGGTAGAAAATGGTTTCCAGATTATGGTAACCGTCCGGGCGTTTCTCTGTAATGTTCAGCCCCAAGTTTATTTTAGCGTTCGGAAAAGTAAGCATTGTTAAACCGAGAATTAAGAATTGAAAATTAAAAAACAAAAAACGGGCTGCCAAAGCGGCTCCGGACACAAAGTTAATGAATTCTGTTTATAGTAGATTGAAAACTTAACAACGATTTATTGATTGCTATCAATAAAATCATTTATCTTTGCTTTCCCTTTTGAAAGGCCGACTATTATTTCTTAATTTTTAATTTTCAATTTTTAATTCAAAAAGTGGCAGAACAAAGACGAACTACACGTACTCCGAAATCAAAAGCACCCCAGCCCGTCAACGACTACGGGCGTATCCAGCCGCAGGCGCCGGAGCTGGAAGAGGCTGTGCTCGGTGCATTGATGATTGAGAAAGACGCTTATTCATTGGTGAGTGAAATTCTCCGTCCGGAATCTTTTTACGAGCATCGGCATCAGCTGATATATTCCGCTATTACGGACTTGGCGGTCAATCAGAAACCGGTGGATATCCTTACGGTCAAAGAGCAGCTGGCCAAACGCGGAGATTTGGAAGAGGTAGGCGGTCCGTTCTATATAACCCAGCTCAGCAGTAAGGTAGCCTCTTCTGCGCACATCGAATATCACGCCCGTATTATCGCCCAAAAGGCGTTGGCGCGCGAGCTGATAACATTCACCAGCAATATCCAGTCCAAAGCGTTCGACGAGACGCTCGATGTGGACGACCTGATGCAGGAAGCCGAAGGCAAACTGTTCGAGATTTCCCAGCAGAACATGAAGAAGGACTATACGCAAATCAATCCGGTCATTGCCGAAGCGTACGACCTTATTCAGAAAGCCGCCGCCCGTACCGACGGTTTGAGCGGCCTCGAGAGCGGATTTACGAAGCTGGACAAGATGACTTCCGGTTGGCAGAACTCCGACCTTATCATTATAGCCGCCCGTCCTGCCATGGGTAAAACGGCGTTCGTGCTTTCCATGGCAAAGAACATCGCCGTGAATTTCCGCAACCCTGTCGCCCTGTTCTCCCTTGAAATGAGTAACGTGCAGTTGGTGAACCGTCTTATCTCCAATGTGTGCGAAATTCCGAGTGAGAAGATTAAGAGCGGACAGCTTGCCGACTACGAATGGCAACAGCTGGACTATAAATTGCGTGACTTGCTGGATGCGCCGCTGTATGTGGACGATACTCCTTCTCTTTCCGTATTCGAGCTTCGTACCAAAGCCCGTCGTCTGGTTCGCGAGCATGGGGTAAGGGTTATTATCATCGACTACCTTCAGTTGATGAATGCCAGCGGTATGTCGTTCGGCAGCCGTCAGGAAGAGGTGAGTACGATTTCCCGCTCGCTGAAAGGATTGGCCAAGGAGTTGAATATCCCTATCATCGCCCTGTCGCAGTTGAACCGTGGTGTGGAGAATCGTGAAGGAGAAGAGGGCAAGCGCCCGCAGTTGAGCGACCTTCGTGAATCCGGAGCCATCGAGCAGGATGCCGATATGGTATGTTTCATCCATCGTCCCGAATATTACAAGATTTATACTTCCGCCGACGGTAGCGACTTACGTGGTATGGCGGAGATTATCATAGCCAAGCACCGTAACGGTGCCGTGGGTGATGTGCGCCTGCGCTTTATCGGCCAGTACACCCGCTTCCAGAATCCGGAGGACGATATGGTGATTCCGCCGCCTACCGAAGGTGGCGGGGGAGCTACGTTCGGTTCGCGTATGAACGCGCCCATCGGCAGTCCTTCTACGCCACCGCCACCGTCTGCCGCCGACTATATGCCTCAAACGGACAATCCGTTTGGCGGGGTGGGGTCGGACGGGCCGTTGCCGTTCTAACAAAAAAACGAATCAAGGATGTACCGGTTATCGAGATAGAGGTACATCCTTGATTTGTTTTTTAGCCCTGTGATAGGGTTATCCCGCCTTGTTACTGTCCGTCCTTTTTCATCCTCAACACCCTGATCCCCGTAAATTTCTTATTGTTTTTCAGCATCTGTGCCAACGGCCTCTGCGTAATAACCACCATTTTCCGGGTAGAAGAAGCGTGAAGCAGCTTCAACACTCCTCTCTCATAATAGGCAAGCCCCAGATGAACAACATCCAATCCCGGAATATTGGTGGTGATGGCTATGATATCTCCATTCTTTATCCAACCGAAACCATTGTCGGGCAGCTTGTTCTTGGGGATATAATGAAAGACTTGTCCGGACAGGGACTTTTCTATTTCTTCCATCTTACCGATGTTGGCGGGAGATGACTCCAAGTGCTTGTACGCTTTGGCATGTGTAGACATGAAATCGAGGGACAGCCTTACCGTATCAGGACTGTTGGCTGCGGCCACATCTTCCATGAAGCCATGCCTGACACCGTTATTAACCCAATCGGCAATGTAATGCAGGCGGGACGTGTAACCGTCAATTTTACCGTCACGGTAACGGATGTTTTGCAGGTTTCGCGCATAGTCGGCCTTATCTATCGCCCCGTCCTTGACGGGGGACAGTGACAGAGCCAGCACATACTCCACAAAAGTGGTGCAATCCACTTCGTCGAAGTTGACTACGAGTTTCTCCTCGTCGTTCACTTCCAGCGTATGCGCCACATAGGGAGTTTTGAGGAAGCTCAATCCGTATTTCAGCATGGCATTGTCCGCTTCCTGTGCAGAGACGGACGATGCGATTGCCAAAGTACAGCATATACCGAGTAAAGTGGAAGGCATACCGGATAAAACACGGATTCTGCCGGATAAGGCTTTCATTGTCAAACGGTTTAGTATTTATATATCAAACTCTTGAAATCCGTTTTCTTGTCGAACGGAACAATCGTAAAACCATAATCGATGGCATTCCACTTACCGCAGTATATCAGGTAAGGTTCATGAGCCAAAGCTCCCCAACTGTTGTCGCCGCCTACGCCCATCATGCGGTAATCCAAGAAGAAATCTACCGAATGTTCCGGTTGCGGATCGGTGAGGTGACGGTGATTGGTCTTTTCGGTACGGGGAGAGCCGTTTTCGAGAGAGTCGCCGCTATCCAGGCTTTCCAGCGGATAGTTGGACACGTTCATTTCAAAAGTGCGGTCGGCTACAAACAGCAAGCCTTCTTGCGCCTTGTCGGTGAGGGTGCACCAATAGATGTCCGTGCGGTGGTTGTTTTCCTGCGGGCGGACATAAGGCTCGTACATGTCTTTGATGCCCGACGTGTATTCGCCGATGAACTGTGAAGTGCGGCGGTCGCGGTAATTCTCTTCCGGACCCCGGCCGTAGTAGGTCAGCGAGGTGATGCGGGCGGGCAGTTGCATGCGCAGCCCCACACGCGGTATCATCGGTGTCTGGGCATTCTCCGCGACGAAGCGGTTGTCCACCTTGATGACGCCGTTGCCGTACACCTTATACGTTATATCCCAGCGGGCATTGGTCTGCGGGAAGCGGTAGGTTACTTTTACCGCCGTAGTGTCTTTGTCACGCGCTACGTTGAAGCTCTCGGCTTTCGGCTCCTGATAGCTGGCCTCTTTCCACGCTTTCAAACGTACGGGAAGCTTGGCTCCGTAATCATTGTCGGTAGGGGCGCGCCAGAAGAAGGGGCGGGGACCTTGTCCGTTGTGAATGAATTCCTGCTTCTTGTATTGGTAAGATACTAACAGACCGCTTTGCTTGTCGAATGTGGCTTTGAAGTCTGCACCGGAGAAAATGACTTGCCGGCCATTGTCTTCCGAACCGGCGAATGCCTGCTTCGGGGCGTTTTCCTTGTGGAAAGTATATACATAGGTTTGTTCGCGCGCGATGACCGTACCTGCCGGAAGGAACGGTTCGGGTGTACGGATGGCGGCATAGAACTCTATGCGTACGTCTCCGGTGGAGTTATTGACGACGGGAATGCCATTCAGGAACGGACTGGTAACGGTCTGTCCCGGTTCGGCTTTGATGTCCTCGATACGTCCTTTGTAAATCTCCTTGCCATGATGGCGGACGATATAATAAAAGTCGAATTTGTCGAGATTGGTAAAGGAGAAGTCGTTCCGTATCTTTACGACAAAGGCTACACGGTCGAAGTCGAAGAACTTGATGTTCTGATACACCTTTCTCATTTCCTCGGTCTGCGGCTTGACGCTGCGGTCGGGATATACCACACCGTTGATGCAGAAGTTGCCGTCGGACGGAGTACCGTACTCACCGTAATCGCCCCCGTACGTCCAGTATTTGCGGCCGCCAGCGGTCTTGGCGGCAAGTCCCTGGTCTACCCAATCCCAGACGCAACCGCCTTGCAGGATGGGATACTTCTCGATGATGTTCCAGTAATCCTGGAAGTTACCCAGGCTGTTCCCCATGGCATGGGCGTATTCGCAGAGAATGAGCGGGCGGGTCATTTCGGGGTCTTGCGCGTATTTCTCAATATGGGCGGGGCGGTGGTACATGGGGCAGAAGATGTCCGTATTCCATTCCGTCAGGGCGCGTTCGTATTGTACGGGGCGGCTGTCAAGCGCTTTCAGCGTGTTATAGGTGACGTAGAAGTTCAGACCGTTTCCCGCTTCGTTGCCCAATGACCAGATGATGATGCTCGGATGATTCTTGTCCCGCTCATACATATTCAGCGTGCGGTCTACATGGGCGTTCATAAACAGCGGATTGTTTCCCAGCGTGCCGCCTACGCTCAGATTGTAGCCCATTCCGTGGCTCTCGATATTGGCTTCGTCTATGACGTAGAAGCCATACCGGTCGCACAGCTCATAGAAACGTTCCTGTTGCGGGTAGTGGCAGGTGCGGATGGTGTTTATGTTGTACTGCTTCCAAAGCTCGAAGTCTTTCAGCATGAGCTCTTCGGGAACGTAATGCCCGGTGTATTCATTATGCTCGTGATAGTTGACGCCTTTCACGAGGATAGGTCTGCCGTTTACCATCAGTTGCTTGTCCTTTATCTCTACGGTACGGAAACCGACTTTGCAGCTGGTGGCCTCGATAACGTCGCCGTTGATATGCTTCAGGCTGATAACGAGCGTGTAGAGGTCGGGCGTCTCGGCTGTCCATTGCAACGGTGCTTCGATTGTCTTGGGGGTGAACTCCACTTCCGTCTGACCGTGACCCACACGGGTCGAGGACTGGGCAATCTGCCTGTCTTTGCTGTCCAGCAAGCGATAGCCTACGACGAACGGGACTTCCTTGTCGGTTTTGTTGGCGAACTTCACTTTCAGTTTCAGGATTCCGTTGCGATAATCTCCGTCCAGAGGCGTTTCGGCCTTGAAGTCCGTCAGATGTATTTGCGGGCGGGCATACATGTAAATATCCCGTTCGATGCCGCTGATGCGCCAAAAGTCCTGACACTCCAGATAGTTGCCGTCGGAAAAGCGGTGTACCTGTATGGCTATCACGTTCTCGCCCCTGTGGGCAAAGGACGTAACGTTGAAGCGGGCAGGGGTCTTGGCGTCTTTGTTCATGCCGACAAACTTGCCGTTGAGGTAGTAGAACGCCGCTCCGCGCACTCCGTCGGCGCTCAGGAAGATTTCTTTGCTCTCCCAATCGGCGGGCAGGGTGAAGGTGCGGCGGTAGGTTCCCGTGGGATTCCATTCCTTGGGCACGTACGGCGGATTGGGCTTATCCCAGTAAGGAGCGTAGCCGGAAGAGCAGAATTCGTACGGGTGGTTGACGTAGATGGGAGTGCCGAAACCCTGCACTTCCCAGTTGCCGGGGACGTCGATGTCCGGCCAGCGGCTTACGTCTGTCCGGGCATCCATGAAGTCGGTGGGGCGGTCGGTGAAGTTCTCTACGTAGTTGAACTTCCACTTTCCGTTGAGGGAGATGCGGAATGTTCCGTTCTTGCGGTCGTTGATGACGGCGTCCGCCTCGTTCGTATAAGAGGTAAAGGTACTGCGGGGCGGTTCTTTGTTGATGTTTGTCAGTCGGGGATTGGTGATTTGCGCGTACCGGTCTTCCTGCGCCGCGAGGGCGAGAGGAAGAAGGGCGGCAGCCATCAGTAGTCTTTGTATTTTCATGATAATGGAGTTTTAAGGTTTGAACGGGTTGACGATGGTTGTAATCGTGTTGTTTTCGGAAGTGCTGTTATTCCGGAAAGGCAAGTCCTTCCCTCAACCATTTTTCCAACTCGCCGGTCCATTGGCGCTTGTACGTGAAGTTGTCACGGAAGCCCCAGCCGTGGCCGCCAGTAGGATAGACATGCAGCGTGGCGGGTACTTTTTGTTCGCGCAGGGCGAGGAAGTAACCGATGCCGTTGATGGGCAGTACGGTTGCGTCATCGGCGGACAGCATGATGAAGGCTTGCGGGGTTTGGGGAGATACCTGCCGTTCGAGCGAGTATTTCTGTTCCAGTTCGTCAGAAGGAGCCTCGCCGATGAGGTTCTTGCGTGAACCGCCGTGAGTGACGCCTTTCAGCATGGAGATAACGGGATAGAACAGAATCTGAAAGTCGGGACGAGTGGCGTCACTGCCGTACAGTGTGGCAAGAGAGGCTGCCAGATGTCCGCCTGCGGATGCTCCCATGATACCGATACGGTTAGGATTGAGCCCCCATTCTTTGGCATGCCCGCGTACGAGGCGGATGGCTTGCTCGGCGTCCGACAGGGGAACTTCGTTGTGCCCGTTCGGCATGCGGTACTTCAGCACCGCATACGTGATGCCTTGCGTTGTAAACCAGGCTGCCATGTCGTGCCCTTCGTGGTTCATGGCGAGACGGCCGTATCCGCCGCCGGGACACATGATGACGGCCATACCGTTGGGTTTGGCCGGACGGTAGACGGTAATGGACGGATTGACCACATTGGCGACGCGTCCGCCTTTCAAATCTTCCTGCGCACCGGTCAGCCCGTTGGTATTGGGCGCACCGTCAGGCCACAACAGCAGTTCGACGGGTTTCTGCGCGGACAGTGCCGTCGCTGCGAATAAAAGGGATAGGAATAGTATTTTTCTCATGATGTTGAACTTTAATTTATATCAAATGAATATGTATAACCTGACTGTACATATTCATTTGATGAATATCGTTTTATATTGTCCGAGCTTATTTCAGTATCCTCGCGGCTTATTTTGTTTTCATCGAAGCTTTGACGAGATAGAATATCAGGATGGCATAAGCGCCCAGCGCCAGCACTTCGGACCATGTGTTGTTGAGCCATGCGTCGTTCACCAGGTTTACGCCGCCGAAGCGCATTGCCGCACTTACCACGCCCATCAGCGCGCCGCCTGCAATGAAACCGGATGCCAGCAGCGTACCTTTCTCACCGCGTTCTGCGTTGAGGGCTGCATCTTTGCTGCGACCGGTTACGTACCAGTTTACGGCGCCGCCCACCACCAACGGAACGTTCAGTTCCAGCGGGATGAACATACCCAGCGCGAAAGCGAGAGCCGGTATCTTACAAGCGTTCAGCACGATAGCCAACACCGCACCGATGCCGTACAGCAACCACGGGGCGCCCACACCGTTCATCAACGGTTCGATAACCGCCGCCATTGCGTTGGCCTGCGGAGCTGCCAGTTGTCCGCTGGTAAATCCGTAAGTCTTGTTCAGGATAATCATCACACCGCCCACGGTAGCCGCCGAAACGATTGTTCCGAGGAACTTCCACGTTTCCTGCTTGACGGGGGTGCTTCCCAGCCAGTAACCGATTTTCAGGTCAGTGATGAAACCGCCCGCCATAGACAGCGCCGTACACACCACGCCGCCCATCACCAAAGCCGCCACCATTCCGCCGGGGCCTTTCAAGCCTACCGCCACCATTACTACCGATGCAAGGATAAGCGTCATGAGCGTCATGCCCGATACCGGATTCGTACCCACAATGGCAATGGCATTGGCCGCTACGGTGGTAAAGAGGAACGAGATGCCCGCAACGAGCAGGATAGCCACCACCGTGTGCAGCAGATTGCCCTGCATCACGTCGAAGTAGAAGAACAGCGTAACCAGTATCAGCGTGATGATGGAACCGATGGCGATAATCTTCATGGAAAGGTCGCGTTGCGTACGCTTCACGCCGGCTTCCGCATCGGCCTTGCCGCCCATCTCTTTGGCGGCCAGTCCCACGGCGCTCTTGATGATGCTCCATGACTTGATGATGCCGATGATGCCCGCCATTGCGATACCGCCGATACCGATGCTCTTGGCGTAGTATTTGAAGATTTCTTCGGGAGACATGGCGCCTACGGTGGCGGTAATCTCCGGGTTCCATTGATTGAGCACGCTGTCGCCCCAGATGAGGGACATGCCCGGAATGATAATCCACCACACGGCCAGCGAACCGGCGCAGATGATGGAAGCGTATTTCAGTCCGACGATATATCCCAGACCCAGTACGGCCGCTCCGGTATTCACCTTGAATACCAGCTTGGCTTTCTCCGCCAGCATTTCGCCGAAGCCGCATACGCGGGTGGTGAAATTCTCGTTCCACCATCCGAAGGTGGCCACGATGAAGTCGTAAAGACCGCCGATGATACCCGCCATCAGCAACGGTTTCGCCTGGCTGCCGCCTTTCTCGCCCGATACAAGCACCTGCGTCGTTGCGGTCGCTTCGGGGAAGGGGTATTTGCCGTGCATGTCGCTTACGAAATATTTACGGAACGGGATAAGGAAAAGAATACCCAGCACACCGCCCAGCAGCGAGCTGATGAATACTTGCGCGAACGTTACGGTGATTTCCTGCGGATAGCTTTCCTGCAGGATATACAGTGCGGGCAGGGTAAAGATGGCGCCTGCCACGATTACCCCGGAACTGGCTCCGATGGATTGGATGATGACGTTTTCGCCCAGCGCGTTCTTGCGTTTGGCTGCGCCGGACACGCCGACGGCGATGATGGCGATAGGGATGGCCGCCTCGAATACTTGTCCCACTTTCAGTCCCAGATAGGCTGCCGCCGCCGAAAACAGAACCGCCATGGCGATACCCCACAGTACCGACCAGAGGTTCACTTCGGGATATTTCCTGTCGGGGCTCATCAAGGGGTTGTAGACTTCTCCCGGCTTTAGCTCCCGGAACGCATTTTCCGGCACGCCGGTCAGTTTCTCTTCTTCTTGTTTCATGATAGTTGTTTTATTTTTATTGTTATGATTGCGATATGTCTTGATTATCCGCTTTGTAAATGTGTAATTTCCGTCCTGCGGGATGAAATAAACCGTCTCACGAGACGGATTTATTCGTCTTACGGGACGATATTTTTTGTCCTGCGGGATAAATATTTTCATCCCGCAAGACAAATTTGTTATAGACTTCAAAGAAAGCAAAAAAAAGGAGAATTGAAAAATTCTCCTTTATTCTGTATCATAAAAACGTTTATTTGGCGTCTTTGGCGGTCATGTCGCCCTCAACGAACAGACGTATCATTTCGGTCTTGGCGTTGGTGCGCAGCGTAATGGACTTCTTGAAGTGTCCGGGATATTTGCCTGTACCGTTGTAGGTAATCTTGATGGTTCCGGTCTTGCCGGGCATCACCGGCTCTTGCGTGTATTCGGGCACCGTGCATCCGCAAGATGCCACGGCCTGGTGGATTACCAGCGGAGCGTCTCCTACGTTGGTGAATGTAAACGTGCAGCTTACCACCGGATTGTTCTCGGAGAATGTTCCGAAGTTATGGGTGGTCTTGTCGAATTTGATGTCCGCCCCGCCTTGTGCGCAGGCATAACCGATGCTCATAACCAGCATCAACATATAAAAAGCAAGTTTCTTCATGTCTTTATCTTTTTTAATTACACAAGGTGCAAAGGTAAGCCATTTCCGCAAAAATCACTCGTACTCTGTGCGAAATTGTATTAAATCGGTATCAGAAACCATTGTGACGGATGATGAGCAGGGAGAAATAAGGGAAACGGAGCGTTTCGAGCTGCTGCCTGTCGCTGATGTATTTCTCTTGCGGAGTGCCTACGTTCTCAAAATAACGGTAGTCGTATTCGGGATGCAGGCGGATGCAGCGGTGTACCTCGCCTGCGCATTGCGACAGCTTCATGATGACGACTGTGCTCCCCGACTGTATCAGCCGCTCTATCTCTTCGGCGGTGGTGATGCCGGGAATTACGGTCAGCCTCTCTTCCTGGCTGGCGATGTGCAGTCCGCCCCGCGCTCCGGCGGCGATGAAGGCGGGGATGCCGGCAATCTGTTCCACGGGGATGCCGGCGGCTTGCAGTTTCTCATATATATAATGTATAGAGGAGTAGAAGCCTGCATCGCCCTCTGCCACGACGGCCACTTTCCTGCCTGCGTGATGCAGGGAAAGGGCTTCGGCGTACACTCGGTCGTAGGCGTTGAGGGCGTCCGTCCGCTGCTTGCTCATGGGCAGGGAGAAGCGGCGGATATGGCCGGCGGGTATGTCGAGCCGGAGCATGATGTCGGCGGCACGTGAGAGGGGACGGCCGTCGCGGGCGGGCGTTTCGGGACAGAAGATGCAGTCGGCGGCTTGCAGGGCTTTCAGTCCTTTCAGGGTAATCAGTTCGGCTTCTCCGGGGCCGAGGGATACGAAGGTGATGGGGAACATTCTGTTTTACTGTTAATCCGGTTAGAAATAAAAAGGAATTTCGGGATGCAAAAGTCGGGAAATAATCGGTAGTAAACAAGATATTATTTATCTTTGTTATTTCTATCAAATAATCTGCGAGTATGGATTACCAACTGAATACACGCTTGAACGGCAATATCGCGATGACATCCCGCTTCCACGAAAGCAAGCCGCTGCAACGTGACAAGACTTTGTATAAGTTTCTGTGGGTGCAGGGCGGTACGCTTACCGTCGAGGTAGACCACATCCCCATGAAGCTGGAAAAGGACGAGATTATTACGCTTACCCCGCTGCATCATCTGGATATCAAAGAGGTGGAAGGCGAGTATCTGGCTTTTGTGTTCAACAGTAACTTCTACTGCATCTACGGGCACGACGACGAGGTGTCCTGCAACGGATTCCTGTTCTACGGCTCGTCCCGGGTGATGCGGTTGAAGCTGTCGGAAGAGCAGTCGTCCAACCTGCGCGACATAGTCCGGATTTTCCGTCAGGAGTCCGCCGTTAATGATAATCTCCGGGAGGAGATGCTGCGGATTGTGCTGAAACGTTTCATCATCACGTGTACACGCATTGCCCGTACACGGTTCGGTGTGGGGCGGGAGAATGAACAGACGTTCGATGTTATCCGCCGGTTCTATGTGCTGGTAGACAGTAACTTCCGCGAGAAGAAGCAAGTACGGGACTATGCCGATATGCTTTGCCGTTCGCCTAAAACGCTGTCCAATCTGTTTGCGGCCTGCGGATTGCCTTCACCGCTTCGCGTCATCCACGAGCGGACAGAGGCGGAAGCCAAGCGGCTGTTGCTGTACACGCGCAAAAGCGCTAAGGAAATCGGCTCTATCCTGGGCTTTGAGGACGTGGCCGCCTTCAGCCGTTTCTTCAAGAAAATGACGGGCGGGAGCGTGTCGGACTACCGAAAACAGGCACAACGGGAAGAATTGCCAACTGTTACGGAATAATTGCCATTCCGCAACCGGCCGGAAACAGGGATATTTGCAAAAACATTTCACCGGAGCCGTAACGTCTCTTCAGTGAACCTAAAACAACAAAGATATGAAAACGAAATTGCAAAACCTGTTTCTTGCGGCGCTGACACTGGCCGCTTCTTCCCAAAAGCAGGGTGTTAACCTCATCCGTGTGGCTATTCTTGTGATATTTGTATGGATAGGCGGTTTGAAATTCTGGAACTACGAAGCCGAAGGAATCGTACCGTTCGTGGCAAACAGCCCGTTCATGAGTTTCTTCTACAACAAGCCTGCGCCGGAGTACAAGGAATACAAGCTGAAAGAGGGCGAGTTCAACGAAGCCAAGCACCGGTGGCACGCGGAGAACAATACCTACGGTTTCTCCCGCGGCCTCGGCATACTGATTATGACAATCGGTATCCTTACCTTCCTGGGGATATTCTCTCCCGGAATCGGACTGGCAGGAGCCGCGCTCGCCCTCATAATGACTGTCGGCACGCTTTCGTTCCTCGTCACCACCCCCGAGGTGTGGGTTCCCGATTTGGGAAGCGGAGAGCATGGCTTCCCCTTGCTGACCGGAGCCGGACGACTGGTCATTAAAGATACCGCCATCCTTGCCGGAGCCATCGTGGTGCTGGCGGACAGCGCGAAAAGAGTATTGAATCGATTAAAGAAATAAGAGTATGAAAAAGTATGATGCTATTATTATCGGCTTTGGAAAAGGCGGCAAGACACTCGCTGCCGAGCTGGCGAAACGGAACTTTACTGTTGCCATGATAGAACGTTCGGATAAGATGTACGGCGGTACGTGTATCAATATCGGATGTATTCCGACCAAGACGCTGGTACATTCGGCGGAGCTGGCGGATAAGAGCGCGTCCTGGGAACAGAAACAGGCGTACTACCGCCGTTCCGTGGCAAAGAAAGAGGAAGTGACCTCTTTCCTGCGTCAGAAGAACTACCGCAATCTGGCAGACCATCCCAATATAGCGGTATATACGGGTACGGGTTCTTTCATCGCCCCCGATGCGGTGGAGGTACGCATGGCGGAAGAAACGATCCGGCTTCAGGCGCCGCGGATATTTGTCAATACGGGAGCCGAAACCGTCATTCCGCCTATCGAGGGGATAAAGGACAATCCGAAGGTGTACACCAGCACTTCCATCATGGAACTGACGGAGCTGCCCAGGCGTCTCGTCATCGTGGGCGGCGGATATATCGGCTTAGAGTTCGCCTCAATGTACGCTTCTTTCGGTTCGCAGGTGACGGTGCTGGAAAGCTCTTCCGAACTGATAGCCCGCGAAGACCGTGACATTGCCGCCAGTGTGCAAGAGGTGCTGGAGAAGAAAGGCGTAACGTTCCGTCTGAATGCCCGTGTGCAGTCCGTGGACGGTACGGCGGTTGTCTGCCGGGATGCCGTGACGGGCGAGGTGCTGCGGCTGGATGCGGATGCTATTCTTCTGGCTACCGGACGCCGCCCCAATACCGCAGGATTGAACCTGTCTGCGGCTGGGGTGGAGGTGAACGAGCGGGGCGCTATCATCGTGAACGAGCATTTGCAGACCACCAATCCCAATATCCGCGCCATCGGCGATGTGAAAGGCGGTTTACAGTTCACCTACATCTCGCTGGACGATTATCGCATTCTCCGCGAGGATTTGTTTGGAGCGGGCGAGCGTAAGGTGTCCGACCGTGAGCCGGTGAGCTATTCGGTATTTATAGACCCGCCGCTTTCACGCATCGGCATGAACGAGGACGAAGCCCGCAAGAAAGGCTTGAACATCAAAGTAAACAAACTCCCCGTCGCCGCCATTCCCCGTGCCCGTACATTGGGCAATACGGACGGGCTGTTCAAGGTGGTGGTGGATGCCGATACCGATAAGATACTGGGCTGTACCCTGTTCGGAGCGGAGTCGGGCGAAGTCATCAATCTGGTGGCAATGGCCATGAAGACGGGGCAGGAATATACTTTCCTGCGCGATTTCATCTTCACGCATCCCAGCATGAGCGAGGCGTTGAACGATTTGATGAACTTGTAGACTCTTTTTCTTTGGCGATTTGTGCGGGGAGAGTTTGCGTATCTCCCCAAAATTGCCGAATATTGTGCTCTGAAATATAAAACCGAATAATCATGACCAGATTACCTCTCATGGGTATTGCATTCGCGTGTGCATTGTCTATGACTTCCTGCGGCGCGAAGTCCCGGCAAGCGTCCGGCGATTCCGGTTCCGCGGCTGTTGCGGTCTCCGTTACGGACACCGCTTCCGCAATTGTTCCCGTCTACGCCAAAGGCTATACGGTGAAATATCTGCCGGGAAATGTACGCTTGGTGGACATACGCGACCCTCAGAAAGAAGAGGGGAATACTTTCCGGTATGCCTTGGTTCCGAAGGGCGCTAAGCCTGCCGGTATCCCCGACGGCTATACCGTGATAGAAACTCCGGTGAAGCATGCCATCTGCATGACTTCCCTGCAACTGTCCAACTTCATCCGTTTGGATGCCTGCGACTACGTGGCGGGCATCACCAGTACCCGCCACCTGTTCAACAAGGAGATGAAAGAGCGTCTGAAATCGGGGAAGACATCCAAAATAGGGATTGAGGGGAACTTCGATAATGAGGTGATTATGAGCATAAACCCCGATGTCATCTTTATCTCTCCTTTCAAGCGGGGCGGATATGATGCCATGCGTGAGACAGGCATTCCGCTGGTTCCGCATTTGGGATATAAGGAGATGACTCCGCTGGGACAGGCGGAATGGATAAAGTTCATCGGCATGTTCATCGGCCGGGAAGCAGAGGCGAATGCCGGGTTTGCCGGGATAGAGAAACGGTATAACGAGCTGAAAGAGCTGGTGGCCGGTGTGAAAAGGCGTCCTGTGGTGTTCAGCGGTGAAATGCGTGGCGGCAACTGGTATGCGGTAGGCGGAAAGAGTTTCCTCGCCGAGCTGTTTCGTGATGCCGGGGCAGACTATTTCCTGAAAGACGACCCTCGTTCGGGGGGCGTGACACTGGATTTCGAGACGGTGTACAGTCAGGCGGAGAGCGCCGACTACTGGCGCATCGTCAACAGCTATGACGGAACATTCTCTTACGACGCCTTGAAGTCCTTAGACCCTCGCTATGCCGACTTTCGCGCTTTCCGTGAGCAAGGGGTAATCTACTGTAATATGCGTGAGAAACCCTTCTATGAGAGTATGCCCATGCAGCCCGAGGTAGTCTTGGAAGATTTGATTCATGCTTTTCATCCCGACCTGCTTCCCGATTACAAACCCACTTATTACGAGCGACTGAACCGATGAAAAGACCTGTGCTGCCGTTGATGCTCCTTATACTGGCATCCATCTTCCTGTTCTTTTTGCTGAACCTGTTGCTGGGCTCCGTCCATATCCCGTTTGGCAAGATATGGGAATTGCTGTGGGGGACGGGAGCGGCTTCCACCCCCGATATGATGAGCAATCAGGAAGTTATCTGGAGCAATATCCTTTGGAAAAGCCGTGTGCCGCAGGCTCTTACGGCGTTGGTGGCGGGAGCGGGGCTTTCGGTCAGCGGTTTGCAGATGCAGACGGTGTTCCGTAATCCGCTGGCAGGACCTTCGGTGCTGGGCATCAGTTCGGGAGCGAGCCTGGGAGTAGCCTGCGTGGTGCTGCTGTCCGGCGCTATGGGCGGTGTGGCGCTGAGCCGTCTGGGATATATGGGAGAGGTGGCGCTCTCCGTCGCCGCCATTATCGGGGCATTGTCCGTGATGGCGCTGATAGTCTACGTCTCCCAGAAGGTAAAGGGAAATGTGACGCTGCTGATTATCGGCGTGATGATAGGCTATGTGGCAAGCGCCATTATCGGCGTACTGAAATACTTCAGTGTGGAAGAGGATATCCGGGCATACGTCATCTGGGGGCTGGGCAGCTTTGCGCGCGTCTCCGGCGACCAGATGCTGCTGTTTGTCTGCATTATGGCGGTGTTGCTGCCCTTGTCGTTCCTGCTGATAAAGACCATGAACCTGTTGCTGCTGGGCGACGGCTATGCACGCAACTTGGGACTGAACATCAAGCGGGCGCGCCTGCTCGTCATATCCTGTTCCGGAGTGCTGGTGGCCATTGTCACCGCCTACTGCGGGCCTATTATGTTTATCGGACTGGCAGTGCCTCATTTGTGCCGCGCCATCTTCCATACGTCCGACCATCGCATCCTGATGCCCGCCACCTTGCTGGTAGGCGCCGCATTGGCGTTGGTGTGCAATCTGATTGCCCGTATGCCGGGATTCGAGGGGGCGTTGCCCGTCAATTCGGTAACTGCGCTGGTAGGCGCTCCGGTAGTTGCGTCCGTACTTTTCAGAAAGAGAAAAGGGGAGCTGAACGAATGAAAATGTCAGGTCTGTCAAAACGGGTGTATCAAGTATGTCAAACGGGCGTATCAAGTACGTCAAACGACCATATCAAGTATATCAAACTGTAATATCATATATATTGAAGAACGAGACTATACATATCGAGAATCTCTCTATCGGTTATCCCGGTAAGAGTGATGTGAAGGTAGTGGCGGACGGCATCTGCGCCGGCATCAACAGCGGTGAGCTGACCTGCCTGCTGGGTGCCAACGGAGTGGGTAAGTCCACATTGCTCCGTACCCTGTCCGCTTTCCAGCCCAAACTGGGTGGAGAGATACGTATCCAAGGAAAAGAGATTGAATCCTATACCGATAAGCAACTGTCGCGCGTTATCAGCGTAGTGCTGACGGAGAAATGCGACATCCGCAACATGTCCGTTACGGAGCTGATAGGACTGGGACGCAGCCCTTATACAGGCTTTTGGGGGACGCTTACCAAAGAGGACAGGCATATAGTGGAGCACTCCGTTTCCCTGGTCGGTATTTCTCACCTTGCGTATCGGATGGTGCATACGCTGAGCGACGGCGAGCGTCAGAAAGTCATGATAGCCAAAGCGCTTGCGCAGGAAACTCCTGTGATTTACCTGGACGAGCCTACCGCCTTTCTCGACTTTCCCAGCAAGGTGGAAATGATGCAACTGCTGCACCACCTCAGCCGGCAGACGGACAAGACCATTTTCCTCTCCACGCACGACCTCGAACTGGCTCTGCAAATAGCCGACAAAATCTGGCTCATGGACAAGGCGAACGGTGTCACCATCGGTACTCCCGAAGACCTGTCGCTGAACGGCAGCCTTAGCAGCTTTTTCGCCCGCAAGGGCATCGTGTTCGACTTGGAAACCGGATTGTTCCGTGTAGACAATGAATATACCTCTCAGATACGTCTGTCGGGTCATGGGCAGAGATACGCCATGGTGCGCAAAGCCTTGCAGCGCAACGGCGTCCTCGCCAACCGCAACGTAGAGTCGGACACCTGTATCGAGACAGGCGATTTGAAGGGAGACGGCACTTTTGTCCTGCATCGTCCCGGTGAAGAACCGGTGCGCCTTACCAGTATCGAGGATTTATTGGCGAAGCTCCATGAGCGCTCGCTTTGTAAATAGCAGTCATCCGGCCGTTATCGGAATTTATATCCTACGGTAAAGAATGAAGCGAAGTTTCGGGGCAGGTAGTTATGGAACTCTTCCGTATCTATTACCTGCCTCAGTTGCTGATTGACCTTTACCAGCCCCACCTGTGCCTCTGCACCGATGACGAGCCTGCGGTATTCCAAAGCGATTCCCACGACGATACCGCCGTCCAACCGCCTGTTTCCGGCATTCTTCTCCAGGACGCAACCAAACGTATCCATCTTGAACCGCCGGTTTCCGTCGGCGGAGCTGCCGCTGTAATAATACGGGATGCTGCCGGATGTCTTTCCGCCCACACCGCAGGCGATGTACGGGCCGACATTCAGCGAGGCGTGGTAATCCTTTCCCAACGGCAGCCTTGCGGCCACCCTGACGGGTATCTGCAAGTACAGCTCGTTCATCCCGGCGTTCCGCACGTAATCCATATCATCCCTGCCGCCTATGGATACAAATTCCAAAGCGGATCGCAGCGCCCAGGTCTTATTCAACGCGTATTCCGCGCCTATCCCCGCTTTGCAGGCTATTTGCGTATCACTGCCGGAGTGCTTTCCGTAAAGGCGGGAAGTTCCGATTCCCGCCTCTGCATAAAAGGAGATAGGTAACTGCGCCCGGACGGCCGATGTGGCGACCGCCATGCACATTATCATCAATGCCTTTTTCATACATATATCTTTCCGTCTTCGCCGATTAATAAAATCGTGAGCTCTCCGTCGGGCAACAGGGGAGCGCAGCACTGTCCGCAAAGCTCTATCAATAGCTTGGCGAATGTTTCCAGCTTTTCCGCGGGAATGATGTCCCATAACTCCCGCGCCAGATTCATCTTCCGGATAGCGGCCGATACGTCTTCGCCGCATTCCGCCCGGCGGGCTATGTCCTGAATGAAGTCCTTGTTCATCACAACCTTCTTGCTATGGGTATCGAGGTGGCCTTCCGCCAGTTTCACGGCTTTGCCTATCATTACTCCCAGCGTGACGCGGGGCAGTTTCAGCTCGTCGGCTATCTTCAGCGTCTCGCCGATGAAGTTTCCGTAATGTACAAAGGCCTGTACCGGCAACCCGGGATAGTAGGCCTTGATGTACCGTTCGCTCTTTGCCCCGGAACTGATAACCACACGCGGGCTGTCCGTGGCGCGCGCCACTTCCATCGACTTGCGGATAGAGCTTACGAACGCCTCGCTGGAGAACGGCTTCACGATACCCGACGTACCGATGATGGATAGTCCCCCCTCTATGCCCAGACGGGGATTGAAGGTACGCTTGGCTATTTCCTCGCCGCCGGGTACGGAGATGGTCACAACGATGGGATTGCTCATTTTAGGCACGCCGACATAGCTGAGGTACATCCTTACATTCTCCTCTATCATCTTGCGTGGCGTGGGATTAATGGCGGGCGCTCCCAATTCCAGTCCTAATCCCGGCATGGTGACGATACCTATCCCTTCTCCGCCGGCGATGATGATGTTATAATCGTCTTGCTGCTTTCCACTGTTCACCTCGTCCATATTGAACGGCAGGGCGATATTCACCTTAATCTGCATTCCGTTGGTAATGTCGGGGTCGTCTCCCGCGTCTTTTATGACGCAGGCTTCCGATTCCACCATCCAGTTGTCGTTGACGGAACTGGAACGGGGACGTTGCTTCTGAGGCTCTACGGGAACTCCTATCATCTCTCCATTGGGCAGGGTTACTATAAACTCCGGGGGACGGGGAGTTCCGTCGAGGTTGAATATATCCCATATGGCTGCTGCGGCCGCTGCGGCCGCGCATGTTCCCGTGGTGAACCCGCTGCGCAGGTCATAGAATCCGGGATGGTACAGCTCTACCATTCTTCGCAGACCGTGTCGCCCGTTTACGGGCAGGAGATTGGGTTGGAGCGGCGGACGCTTTATGATGAAGATGCGGATGCCCAGTTCCTGGGCTGCTTCCACCTTCTCGGAAAACCCGCCGGAAGCGCCGCTTTCTTTGATTACGATAGCATCGGGACGTATCTGCCGTATCAGCAGGCGTTCGTCTTCTCCGGCATGGTAGTAACGCAAATATTCTTCGGGGAATGCCTCGCTTCTCGCCAATTCGCGTGAACTCTCACGGTCGAGGATACGGAAATAGCAGCGGCAGCTTTCCTGCCAGAGCGCTTTCAGTTTGCCTATACTCTTTACTCCTGTCAGCGCCAGTAGTATGTAGACCTCTTCCTTCTTTATCTTTTGGACGGCGTCTTCAAAACTGTCGCACCATACGATACCGTCATGCTTCTCTATGCGGGGGTAAATGCGGTCGTAGAGGATGGCCGGAATCTGAAGCTTGTCGGATACGTCGTTGACGTTCCTGTGCAGTTCCTCGGCAAAAGGATGCGCGGCATCTATCAACAGTGAAATGTTCTCTTTACGGCAGAAAGATTCCATAGCGTCTTTATCCATGCCACCTTGCAGGCGGATGCCGTTATGCAGAGGAATGTCTTGTTCGTAACCCTTGGTTGAATAATAGAAGGGCTTTCCAGCTTCCTCAAGTGTTTGGACGGCTATGCGTCCTTCGGTTGTACCGCCTAATACTAATATCATTTTTTTATTTTCTAAATAAGTGTTTGAATTCGTGTGCATACAGTCGCGACAGTCCTTCGCGATTGCCGATAGCCTCGCCTACGACAATCATGGTTGTCAGGGTCAGGTTATTCTCTTTTACTATCCGTGCAAGGTCTTTCAGCTCTCCCCGGAAGATGCGTTCGTCCGGCCAGGTGAGGTGATAGCATACGGCTACGGGGGTTGTTTCCGGGTACTCTTGCAGAAGTTCCGCCTGTACCTGTTCTGCGATGCCTGCGCTGAGGAAGATGCACATGGTGCTTTGCGAGCGTGCCATGAGGTGCAGTTTCTCCCGTTCGGGCATAGGAGTCCGTCCTTCGCCGCGGGTCAGTATGATGCTCTGTACTTTCTCCGGAATGGTGAACTGCGACTTCAGAGCCGCCGCCGCTGCCTGGAAAGAAGATATGCCCGGCGTGATGTGATAGCTCATGCCGTATCGGTCGAAGTAGTTCATCTGTTCCTGTATCGCTCCGTAGATGCAGGGGTCGCCCGTATGCAGGCGCACGATGAACTTTCCTTTGTCGTAGAACTCTTTCATCAGCGCGAACTGTTCTTCCAAATCCATGGAAGCGGAGCTGCGCACCGTTGCGCCCGGTTTGGCGCAAAGCGTCAGCTCACGGGGCACGAGGCTGCCTGCATAGAGGATGAGGTCGGCCTTTTCCAGCATCTCCCGTCCCCGTACGGAGATAAGGTCGGGGTCACCGGGGCCTGCGCCTACAATCTCGATGTGTCCCCGGCGCAAGGCGCGGATATTTATAGCGGCGGCTACCGTATAGTTCCCGCCTTTACGTTTCGGCATTATCAGCTCACTGTTGCCGGAAGACAGCAACGCTGCCGCCTCGCTCACGCTGGGCGTACCCATGTGCTTCATCACGGTTTTGCTGGGGTGCGGCACGTCTGTCGCCGCCAGCTCTTCGGCCGTATAGAAACAGACGTCGTATTCCTTTTGGAGCGACTTCACCACCGGCTCGTCACGCTTGGCGTCAATCGTAGCGATGGATGCGATGGCCTGCCGGGGAATGCCGTATTCTTTCAGCCTGTCCAGAATCTCTTCCGTCACTTCCTTCACAGGCCCGGCCTGGCGGGCAAGTCCGATGCCGACGTGCACCATTCGCGGCACATAGCAGATAGACGGCGTCCCCTCTATGTAATGTACCTGCGGCGAGACGCACAGCACCAGTTGGAAGCGGGATACCTCGATGTCTTTCAGACGATAGAACACCTCTACATGAGGGGGAAGATGCGCTTCCAGCCAGTCGGTACCCTTGTCGCGGACTTCCAGCAGCAGTGCGGTGGGCTTTCCGCTTACGAAGAGGCGGATAGGCTCGTTCATGCACGCCTTCATCTTCTCCTCGCGAGTTTGGGCGAGCTCCGCCAGCCGCAGGGCGGAAGCATCCACATTGAGTATCGGGAACCAGCCGAAACGTCCGGGCAGTTTGTCCAACGCCCACAGTCCGGTAAGGTCGCTTTGAGTGGTTATCACGGGCTCGGCTCCCAATGCGCCGGCTATCGCTGCGGTCAGTTCGTTGGCTCCGCCGATATGTCCGGACAGGACGGAGATGGCGTATCTGCCCGTACTGTCCACGCAGATTACGGCGGGGTCGGTGTACTTGTTCTTCACGCAGGGGGCGATGGAGCGTACGCAGATGCCCATGGCTCCGATAAAGATAAATGTGTCGTAACGGTTGAAGTTCTCGGCAGTGAAGCTGCCGGTCGATTCGATGTGCGTACATCCGTCTTCATGGCGCGGGGTGAAAATCTCCGCTTCGGGAAACTCCTTGAGCAACAGCCGCGCAGAAGCCAGTCCCGCTTCCGAGACGAGCATGATGGCCGTCTTCATGCGGGGAGCGTCCGCTTTCATAACAGGTATGTCTGTTTTCATAATGGATATATCTTGTCTTATTGTTTTATGAAAGCGTCGCTTTCATAATTTCGATGGGGTTATAATCATTCAGCGCGATGCGGACGGACGGATGCGGTATCAGGCCGGCGGCTTCGGCTCCTTTCGTGAACGCGTTTTTACTGTCTGCCGATACGGAGTTGAAGACGATACATCCGCCGGGCTGTAAGTTTTCCTTTATCTTCGCCAGCATTTCCGGCAGACGTCCGCCGTGTCCGCCTATAAAGACGGCGTCGGGGCGGGGGAGAGCATCGGTCGCCGTTTGCAGGAAATCGCCTGTGATTGCCGTGATGCCCGGCGTACCGAAGCGGCGGCTGTTGATATTCATCAGTTCTTCGCCCTCGGCGCGTACCTCGAAGGAAACGACCGTGAGGTGGGGAAATTGCAGCCGGGCTTCGATGGATACCGACCCGGTGCAGAAACCGACATCCCAGAATACGCGACGCCGGTTCAGCTCCAGCGCCTGTAAGGTAAGCAGGCGGACGGGCGCTTTGGTTATCATGCGGGCGCGTCCGTTCAAGTGCGCGAACCGTTCGTCGGGAATGCCGAAAGGACGGGCTTCTAAGGAAGCGGTGGCGCAAAGCAACAGGTTGTTGGGATGCTCGAAACCGCCTTGCGCCGCTTCCCGCAGCGTCATGTGGCGGATACGTTCTTTTTCGGGGTTGCCGAGATGCTCGCCTACATACATGGTGTAACGGTCATACCCGTATTCCAGCATGCGGGACGCGATAGCGGCGGGCGTATGTTCCCGGTCGGTAAGGATACCTATCTTGGGAGCGCGCTCTATCAGGGCACGGTCGAACTCATGCCAGGGACGTCCCGTCAGCGAAACGGTGCGCATATCGTCATAAGGCATTACGAGGCGGTGCGCCAATGTCTGGAGAGAGTTGAAAGAGGGGTAGAGCTTAATTTCGGCATCCGGCAATTTCCGTTTCACCGTATTGGCAAAGCCGAAAAACAGCGGGTCGCCCGAAGCGAAGACCACGATTTGCCTGTGGCCGGCATCCGTTTGTCCGCATCCGTCACCGCCGAACACTCTCTCATATCGCGCGAATACATTCTCCAACGGTACGGTAATGGAAATCCATTCCGCATCATCCGGTAGCAAGTTCCCGACAATCTCTTTATGCCGTACTCCCCCCGAAAAGACCTTCCCGCGCCGTATGTGTTCCAATACTTCCGGCGGAAAGAAAGGCGTCCGGTTATCGTCCGTTCCTATAATGATAAATTTCCGTTGCATAACCAATCGCTCACCACTAATCGTTAATCCTTAACCGTTGTTTCACACGTCCCGTCCCGGTCGCAGCTGCTCCGCGTCATTGTAGCACAAAATGGCGTTTACCAATGTCGCGGCAAGGTTGCTTCCGCCTTTGCGCCCTTCCACGATTATCTTCGGGATGGCGGTGAAAGGCTTTATCATGTGCTTGGACTCCTGTACGTGCACAAAGCCCACCGGAGCGGCGATAATCCCTGCCGGATGCGCTTTCCCTTTGCGTATAAGGTCGCAGAGTTCCATTAAGGCTGTCGGAGCGTTGCCGAATACAAAGAGGGCGTCGGGATGGTCTTCGACGGCAAGGCGTGTGCCGGCCTGTGTGCGGGTGATTCCTTTCTCCGTTGCCATCGCTGCGGTGCGAGGGTCTCCGAGGTAGCATTTCACCTCTACGCCCAAACGCTCCAAAGCCCCTTTGCGAATACCGCTGGCGGCCATTGTCACATCTGTGACGATAGTCCGTATACGCTTTCCGGTGATGCCTTGATATAATGTTTCCACTGCTTTGTCGTCTGTGCGCAGCAGCTTTTCCATTTCAAAGTCCGCGGTGGTATGGATGGCGTGCAGCAACGCCCATTTATGGTCGAGGGGGATGTTTCCGTTCTTGAGCTCTTTCTCGATGGTGCGGAAACTCCGTATCATAATATCCTGTCCTTTGTTGGTCGGGAGTTGCCGAGGGTGGGTTTCCGCTTCTTCCCGGTAATATCCCCGCGGAGTAATCATCGCTCCGTTCCATTCGTACGACTGCGAATTGCCTATCAGTACAACGGTAAACATATCCGTCTCTTCGGGGTCGAACGCTTCCAGCGTCGTTATGTGCACTTCCTGTTCGGGACGTCCCGCCTGGCGCACATATCCTACGGGCGTCTGCGGTGAGCGCCCTTCCTGCAGGAACAGCTCTTTCAGCCGGTAAAGTTGCCAGTAGCGGCCATCGCTTTTGGGATTGTAGACGGCTGTCACGAAATCGGCTGCGGCAGCGGCAATGATGCGTTTCTCGATGCGTTCCCACGGTGTCATCAGGTCTGAGAGGGAGATAACGCAGAAGTCATGTCCCACAGGAGCTCCCAGCAGGGAAGCCGCTTTCTGAAACGCGCTGATACCCGGCAGGGAAACAATCTCTACGTCGCTGTTCCGTTCCCGCTTCATCTCATGCACAAGGGGCGTCATACCGTAAATCCCGGCATCGCCCGAACTGATGACGCACACCGTTTTTCCCTGTTCCGCCAGTTCAAAAGCCTGTTCGGCGCGGACGCGTTCCCGCTTCATCCCCGTATCGATACATTCCGTACCGGGACGTAAGTGTGGAGTGACAAAACGGAAGTAGTATTTATATCCCACTACTGCATCGGCTTCCTGCAAAGCGGTAATTACGGCGGGTGTTATGTCTTGCTCATTGCCCGGACCGATGCCGGCAACGATTATTTTGGATTGTTTCATTTGCTATCTGGCTTATCGCTTCTGTCTTGCAGAGCATGGTAAGCGTTGCGCTTACAGTCTACAAAGATACATTCTATTTATCACATTAAGGCATGAAAATGCAACTTTCTCACTCGTTTTTTTCTCCTGCCGCATAGGCCGCTTTCTTTTCCATGATGCCCTGCATGCGGTGCTTCAGCCCGAAACGGATATGGTCTGCGAATATCTCCTGTATCTCAGGTATTTGCCCCAAACCTTCCATACGCACATGAACGGTATAGCCTTCTTTCTCAAGCATCTCCCGCCATTCTCCGGCAATATCGTTCTTGGCGTGGTCGCCGGCTACAAACATAAAAGGGACGAGCGTCACGCTCTTTGCCTGGGCCGCTTTCAGTTGCGCCAGCATGGTTTCAAAGGTGGGATAGCCTTCGATGGTCCCCACATGGAAGTTGCCGAATCCGGCCGCTTTCAGCATATAGTCCATTTGACTGTACGCAGCGGTACCGGGCGTATAAGTGCCGTGTCCCACCAATACGAAGTGCTCTTGGGACTTTTTCTTGGCGCCCTGCCGTACCGAAGCATCGAGGCGTCGTCCCAGAATACCGGCTACTTTTTCCGCGTCTTCCACCGAATAGAGCAGGGGAGTGCCTACGCGTATCTCCTTGAAGAAAGGCAGCACGCTTTCCACATCACGGCGGAGCGACTCCATTTCCACGCCGTCGATGATATTGGTGCTTTGCACGATAATGTGCGTATAGCCCTCTCCACGCAGTTGGAGCAGCGCGTCCAGCGGGGTGGCTTTGTCGACGCCGCGCGCCTTGAGGCGGCGTATGATGATGCGCGAAGTGTAGGCTTCGCGAAATTCCAGGTTGGGAAAAGCCTTGCGCGCCTGGGCATTGACGGCGTCAATCGTCTGCGCGCGCGTATCGTCGTGCGTCGTGCCGAAGTGCACCATAAGCAACGCGGCCTTTTCGCCGGGTTTCATACTTGCGAGCATATCGCTCGACACGAAGTTTCCCCCTTCGTGCGCGGCGCAGAAGAGAGAAACGGCAAGGAGCAGGGAGAGAAGAGAGGTTTTCATAAACGAAAGTGATTGCTGTTTTATAAAAATGGTTACTGTTTTATTTCTTGAATCGTACCGACAGGCTCACATACACCGAGCGTCCCGGGTTGAGCGTGGAGAAGTTGTTGTTCCAGGGGCGGTCGTCTGTCTTGTCGAAGATGTTTTCGATGCCTATGCCCGGTTCCAGAATCACGGATTGCAGGTTGAAGGTATGGCGGGTGTTCAAATCCCATTGCTGGAATTTGGGAGCGTAACCGTACGTTTGCGAGTAGCGTTCGCCTTGCAGGTGTCCGTGCACGTTTACGTTCAGGCGGTAGAAGCTCCAGGCGTGTTCCCACTGGCCGTTGATGTTCCCCATGTGCCTGACGCTTTTGTCTATGGGCGACACTTCGTAGCTGCCGTCGGCTTGCAACTGCTTGGCTTCGGTGTCCATGTACGTGTATCCGCCGCCTGCCCTGAAGCCCGCGCCCAGGTTCAGGCTGGCGTTCAGGCTGATGCCTTTGGTCTTGGCTTTGTCCACGTTGTCGCGCTGGCGTATCTCGTCGAAGGTGGCGTGCTTGTCGTCCAGTCCCATGTCGTGTATTTCCTGGTCGGAGAGGGTGCGGTAGTTTATCATGTCGCGGATGTCGTTGATGAACCCGGTGACGGACACGGAGAGCCGGCGGTAGTTGTACTCCGCATTCAGCGAGTAGAAGTTGTTCTTTTCCGGTTTCAAACCGACGTTGCCCGTGGTGTAGCGGTTGCTGGTCTTGGACTCGTCGGTGGCGTAGAGTTGCGACAGGGTAGGCGTACGGAAGCCTGCCGCATAGGCGGCGCGCAGGTTCAGTCCGCCGAGCTTGTACATCAGCGATACGTTGGGAGTGGCATAATTCTTGAAGTTCTCGTTGTAGATGTAGCGTATGCCCAGTACGGCTTGCAGGTTCAGGGGCAGTTTTATTTCATCCTGCGCATAGAAAGCGAGGGTGTACATGTGGCGGGAGTCGATGTTGTCCGATTCGCTCTCAAGCCCCTCGTTTACGTATTCCACTCCGGCGGACAGCTTGTTGCGGCTGCCCAGGCGGAAGATACCTTTGATGTTTCCGTTGTAGTAGCGCACTTGCTTGCGGGTTACTTGGTCGCCCGGCAGATAGCTGCCCGATTTCTTGAAGTACATATAGTCTGACGAGAAATTGTCCGAGTAGAATTCCGCGTCGATGTAGGCCGAACGGTTTATCATGTACTTCATGCCGGCGCCATAGGTATAGGTCTCGTGTCTCAGGTTGTAGGTATAGGCGTCTTTCTGCACGAACTGGCCTTTGCTTTTGGCATAGTAGGTGGCATCCTGCGGACGGCGGGTTTTGTTATCATAATAAGTACCGCGCGCGTAGAACGACAGTTTATCTGTGGCATTGAACACGAAACGCTGGTTTACGGTGTTGGAGTAGAAACCTACGGAAGTAGGACGTCCGGTTTCGTAGCCGTTCTCGTCGATGTTGTTGTTCTGCCAGCTTCCTGCCTGACGGCGCTGGTAGGAAGTGTAAGAGGAGAACTTGCCCGCATTGACATCGGCATTGACGCTTTCCGTCAGGCGTCCTTCGCCGGAGTAGTGGGTGTAGCTGGATACGTTTACGGTGTTCCGGGCATCGTCCGTGATGATGTTGATAACGCCGCCTATGGCATCGCTTCCGTACAGGGCGGATGCTGCGCCGTTCAGTATCTCGATGCGCTTGATGTTGGCCACGTTGATGCGCGTGTAGCGGTCTTCGCCTGCCAGACGCTTGCCGTTTTCCAGTATCAGTATGTAGTCCTCGTTGATGCCGTTCAGGCTCATGGTAGTGCCCATGCCGTTGGTGTAGGAAGATATGTTGGGCGTCAGTTTCACCAGCGCTTCTTCCAGCGTGGATACGTTGGCGCCGCCTATTTCTTTGGCCGTGATTACGGAGACGGGAACGGGGCTGTCCGTCATGCGGCGGTGCGTACCGGTTCCGGTCACTACCACCTGGCTGAGGTTGCTGTAACTCTCTTCCAGCTTTACGAGGATGTCGGTCTCCTGTCCGTCCGTAGTGTATTTCCCGGGGGTGAAGCCGATGTAGGAGAAGCGCAGCGTGTGCTGTCCGCCGGTCAGGTTGTCGATGGTAAATTCTCCTCTTCCGTTGGTGGTGCATCCCGTCAGACTGTTGTCTACGCGGATATTTACCCCTACGAGGGGCTCGTTGGTGCCGGCACTCACCACTTTTCCGCTCAATGCGGTCTGGGCATGGAGCAGGGGTGTCAGGCAGCACAGCATGGCTGCCAATAAACATTTGGTTCTCATTTATTGAAAAATGTAAGATTAATACTTGTCTTCCTGACCCCGGGAAGGCGTTGACTGTGTAATCGCCAAGGCAGGTTTCCTGACTCAGCCCTGCGGAAAACCACACCTTCCCGTCCCCCGGACTGCGATGCGCCCGAACCGGCGCTTGCTATCGGCAGCCGTCTGTAAGACAGTGGCATCGTTTTGAAGAATGTTTTCCGTATGCTCCGTTGCCGCGGTAAGCGGACGGGGCAAAGTGGCTTTACAGTAGCGGGCACTGTTCCGGCTTCGCACCGGATTCCCTTTTATACAACTCGTTGGAACAACGGGTGTATCACCTAAGCGGTGACAAAGATAGGGGTTTATTTTTAATTGATGAAGGAAAGGGCGGGATAATGCAATCGGTCTTACGGGATGATTCGCTTTGTCTTGCGGGATGAATGTTTTCATCTCGTGAGACGGTTGGTTTGGTCTCATGGGATGAATATTTTTAGCTTGTAAGACGGATGAGAAAGGGGGGCTGTCGGTTATTTTTACTTGATGGGCTCTTGGTGGAAGGTTCATTTTGGGGGTCACTTCCTTATTGACCCTATTTTACCGCCTATTTAATGCTTATTTTTCTGGTTTACAATTTGTTACGCAAAATGAAATACCTGATTAATATGAATAGTTATTGTAAATAAGAATCCTGTTTTGTTAAATAAAAAGGAAAGGGGTTACTTGGTTTATATGCCCATTGGGAACAGATGATTTTGCGGGCTTACGGATAACCGGTAAATAAGAGGTGTTGCAAATGAAAGAGAGATGTGCTTATCTTATTTGTGGAAAAATGTTGTCATTTAGCGTTTTGATAATTTGCTTTATGCCGGCCAAAAAGGGTCAATAAGGAAGTGACCCCAAAAATGAACCTGAAGATGTTTGAGTATCCTTTAGTTGTTTGATTTAATGGTTTGATTATTAATACAATAAGCGGGTATCTCTCCCGAAATGAGAAATACCCGCTTTTTCTCTCTGCCTCTGCCTTTTTTCTCCTTTTCTTCCTTATTGAATTAAGAAAATATTTGTCGTTTTCCGGCAGTGGGACAAAGATGTTCTTTCTTAGCCGGACATCTGTCGGTAAAAGGAAGAACGTTATGCTTCCGGTTGATATCCTTCACCGTTTTCCCAAGCGTCGGCATCCCATTGCTCTTTCAGGTGGTTCACCCAGATTGCACGGATTTCGGGATAGCTGCCCAAAGCTTTGATACCGCAACCGTCTTTGATACCGTGGTCGGCATCAGCCTGGCCTACGGGGTGGGCTTCAAACGCTCTGTCTACCTTGAAACCTGCTTTTTCCAGACGTTCGCGCCAACTGTATTCGTTGGTGTTGAGTTCCACTTCGTCCGAGCCTTTGTTTTCGGCTATCGCTTCGATACCCCAAAGGTCGTTGTGGGCGTGGTCGCCGGCGATGGACATGAAAGGAGCGAGGTAAACGGTTACGTCTGCGGGTTGCAGGTTATTGTCTTTGCAATACTTCATCACTTGTGAGTAGATGCAGCCGGGATAGCTGCTTATCATTTGGTCGGGAGAAGCTACCGGTATGCGGTCTGCGGCTTTCTCTTCCTCTTCTTTCGGCCAGAAAAGCATTTCGCCGTAGTCTACGGTACCTACGAAGATATTCTTGTTCGCGGCGAGGGCTTGCAAGGCGGTTTGGGTTTCGGAGTACTTGATGTTGGCATTGTAGTTCACATCGGGGTTACCGTGTCCCATCAGGAGAACGATGTTCTTCTTGTCGGCCAGTTTGTCCTTGTAATGAGTGTAAAGAACCCGTGCCACTTCTTCCGTATCGTCATCGGTAGAGAGCAGGTTGGCGCCTTTCAATACGTCGATGTGCGGGTACCAGTCAATCATAAAGTTTTTCTTGATATCGGTATTCATCAGCGAGAGGTATTCCTCACCGGGGATAACGTGAAGCGACTGTACGGCTACGCGTGCATATCCCGCATCGCCGATAGCTTTCAGCCATTGGTCCAGTTTGTAGCGCGCCTCGCCGGTAGAAGCCTCTGCACGGCCGATACAGGTACGTGAGGTGAACGACATGTAGATGTCTGTTTGAGGGAACTGCTTCTGGAAATCGGCGATGATGTCGTTGTATACATCCAACGACTCGTTATAAGTGCTTCCGAACGTACAGAGCAGGATAGCGGTATCATGCTTCTTGGTTTCGGCTACTACCCTGGTTGCGGGATTTACGGTACTTTCCGCATCGTCGTCGTCACTGCAGGAAGTGAATCCCGCGCAAGTTGCGGCCGCTACGAGAGCCGCCATCAGATAAAACTTGAAACTTTTCATACTTTGTTTGTAAATTGATTAATAAAAAAGATATTTTGTTATTGGGAATTCAGGAGTTAATGAAGCGGACTTCCTTACTTATTCTTGAACTTTATGAGCGCCGATGCGTAGAAATTCCTTCCCGGCGTGCTGGTAGCCCGGTTGCGTCCGAAAGGAGTGCGGTCTACGTAGTCGAAGAGGTTGTCCACGCCTATGTTCATCGTCAGCGTCCAGAACCGCATTTTCATCAGGGTATGGGCGGTGTTGACGCGCCATGTCTGGAAGCCGTCGGCGTTGTTGTCGTTGACGTAGTGGCGGGTTGACTGGTATCGGCCGTACACTCCCAAGCCGAGGCGGTAACGGTTCCACGTGTGCTGCCAGGTGGCGTTGAGCGTGGCGTTATGGTTGGATGTGGCGTCGATGTAGAGATACTTCATGTAGTTGTCGCCCTTATCGGCGGCATACTGCGCTTTCGGATCGGCATAGCTGTACCCGCCGCCCAGCATGATGTCTTTTACGGGGCGGTAGTTGAAGGTGAAGTCCATTCCGTAGATGCGGGCTTTCGTGAGGTTGGTGTATCTCTTGCTTTTCTCTATCTCGAGGAGTTTCTCTTCGGGGGTGACTTTTATCTCTACCAGCTCTATCATGTTGCGGATGAAGTTGGCGTAACCTGTCAGGCTCGCCTGGAACTTGCTCCCCACGTATTCCACGCTGACGGAAGCGTATTGTGAGGTTTGCGCCTTGAGGCCGGTATTGCCATGATAGGCGGTGAGAGAGCCGCCGCCGATGCTGCCTGTGTATTCGTAGTAGAGCTCTTTGATGGTAGGCGCTTTGAAGCCCATGGCGTAGGAAGCGCGCAGGTTGAAGTCGCCGGCCTTGTAGAGCGCGGATACTTTGGGGCTGAGGTTCAGTCCGGTTTCCTTGTGCTGCGTGCCGCGCACGCCGGCGGTCAGTATAAAGCTGTCCGTGGCAGTCCATTCTTCCTGCGCGTAGGCGGCGAGCGTATAGACGGAAGCGAGGTCGCCCGCTATGTGGTGGGGCGATTCCAGGCGGTTGTACTGGTACTCTATACCGGTATTGAGGATGTGCCGGTCGCCGAAGTAGAAGATGCCTTTCACCTGCGCCAGCACTTGTTGCTGTATGCTCTGCTTGATGCGCTGGCCGGGGTAGTAGGTGATGCGGTCGCCGTCTTTGAAGTAGTCGGTGATGTCTTTCAGCTTATAGTCGTAGAAGTAACCGTAGCGGCCGTATGAGAGGTCGGCGGTGAGGTAGTTGCGCCCGTTCAGCTTGTACCTGCTTCCGGCGGCAAAGGTGTAGTTGCGGTAGTAGAAGTCGTTGGGCAGGTACTTCCACGGGCCGTGCGTACGCATCACCCAGCGTTCGTAGTACGTTCCTTCGGCGGTGAGGTTCAGTCTCTTGTTTACCTGCCACTCCAGATTCTCGGAGAGGGTGTAGTTGCTGGAACGGTTGACGGTAAGCATGGTAGAGCCGGACTTCAGTTGGTTCTGGTCCCATTGCATGTCCGTATTGCGCCAGCCGTCGGTATGGCGGAAGTTGATGCCGGTCACCGATTTCAGTTTGCCGTAGCTGAAGCCGAAACTGGTGCTCTGCCGTACGTCGCCATGCTCGCCCACACGGGTGGTATTGGTGAGTTCCATCTTCTCCCTGCTCTGCTTGGTGATGATATTGATGACTCCGGCGATGGCATCGCTGCCGTAGAGCGAAGAGGCGGCGCCTTTCACAATCTCGATGCGCTCTATGTTGGCGGGATTCAGTTGGTTGAGGTCGTTCTGTCCGCCGATGTCCCCGTTCATGCGTTTGCCGTTTATCATGATGAGGATATAGTCGTTGTTCAGTCCGTTGAGCTGGATGTGGCTGCCCATATCGCCGTCATGGAAGGTGAGGGAAGGGCTGAGACCGCTGAGAAGGTCGTCGATGCTGCGCGCCTGGTATTGCTCCAATGCTTTTCCTGTGAGCACTTCTGTCTGCACGGGGGCGTCTTTCAGGTAGTGTTCGGTTCCCGTACCTGTTACCACTACTTCGTTGAGCAGTAACGAGAGTTCTTTCTCATCTTTGTTTTTAAGGATACTTTGCGCCGTGGCTGATTGCATCACACCGCACAGCAGTACCGCTTCAAGCCAATACTTGTGCTTCATCGTCTACCGATTTTTACGTTGAATAAAACAAAACGGCACGTCGCTTCTGTGTGCGAAAAGGATAATGGCCCGAAAGAGTAAAATAGGAATCCTATCGTATCAGTATGGGGGACATCGCTTCTAATCCTGGAAGCTCAGTGCTCAAGTTACGGAAACAGGTAGGTATTCTGGCTCTCCTCTGCTTGTATTGCCTTCCCATCGCATTGCTGCGACAGTGGCTTTTGCGGATACAAGCGTCTTTTACTGAGGATTACAGCTGCAGGTACAGCTCCGGTTTTGCACCGGATTCCCTTACATCGGCAGGCGGATATGCCTTCCCGATTGCCAATTCCGGGAGCAAAGATAAAGACTTTTATACATTATTTTGTCTTTTATTCCTAATTATTTTAGTTTTTCTTTATCTTTGCCCCCCGAATCGGTTCCGGACGGACGTATCTGCCGTTCGGATTAAAAGGGAACCGGGTGTAAATCCCGGACAGTCCCGCTGCTGTGAAGCTCCGTCAAACGAAGTCTTGATAAGAACCTTTGCCACTGATATGCGTTTATATATCGGGAAGGCATCAAGATAAGGAGTCAGTCAGAAGACCTGCCATTCATTAAAGTCTGTCTTTTCTCGTGGGATAGGAAAGCAGTACGAAGCCCAAGTTAACGTTTAACTATAAAAAAAGAGATGCCTATGCAAAAGGTATGTCCGCGTTGTGGTGCAACATTCGAGTGCATGCACAATGATATATTACAGTGCCATTGCGCGTCCGTCCGGCTGAGCCCGGAGCAACACGCTTATTTGAAAGAAACCTATCCGGATTGCTTGTGTCATGCTTGTCTGACGCAATTGGCGGCCGGAAATATTCCTTATATAAATAAATCAAGAGAAAATGATAAAGAAAGTATTGATAGCGAACAGAGGTGAGATTGCCCTGCGCGTGATGCGCTCCTGCAAGGAAATGGGAATACTGACCGTGGCTATATTTTCCGAAGCCGACCGTACTTCGCATCATGTAGCGTACGCCGACGAAGCCTATCCGATAGGAGCGGCCGCGGCCAAAGAGAGTTATCTGAACATAGAGAAAGTAATCGGAGTGGCGAAGCATTGCGGTGCGGATGCCATTCATCCGGGCTACGGCTTCTTGTCGGAGAATTCGGAGTTTGCCCGCCGTTGCAAGGAAGAAGGCATTATCTTCATCGGCCCTTCGGCGGAAACCATGGAAGCCATGGGCGACAAGATAGCCGCCCGCAAGCGGATGATTGCGGCCGGCGTACCCGTAGTGCCGGGTACGGAACAGCCTTTGCAAAGCGCCGAAGAGGCCGTACGCATCTGTAACGAAATCGGTTATCCGGTGATGCTGAAAGCGTCTATGGGCGGTGGCGGCAAAGGCATGCGCCTTATTCACAAGGAAGAAGAAGTGGTGGAAGCGTATAATACGGCGCGTTCGGAGTCGATGTCCTCATTCGGTGACGACACGGTGTATCTGGAGAAGTTTGTGGAAGAACCGCATCACATAGAGTTCCAGATTTTGGGTGATAACCACGGCAATGTGATTCATCTGTTCGACCGCGAGTGTTCGGTGCAACGCCGCAACCAGAAGATTGTGGAAGAAAGCCCGTCGCCGTTCCTGACGCCAGAGCTGCGCAAGGAGATGGGAGAGAAGGCGGTTGCCGCCGCCAAGGCCGTAAACTATTCGGGTGCGGGTACCATCGAATTTCTGGTGGACAAGAACAGGAACTTCTACTTCCTCGAAATGAATACGCGTTTGCAGGTGGAGCATCCCATCACGGAAGAAGTGGTGGGCGTGGACTTGGTGAAAGAGCAGATTTTTGTAGCCGACAACCAGCCGCTGCATCTCCGCCAGGAAGACATCTTCCAGCGCGGCCATGCCATAGAGTGCCGTATCTGCGCCGAAGATACGGAGAACAACTTCATGCCTTCGCCGGGTATCATCAGGCAACTGACCGAACCGAACGGTATCGGCGTGCGCATTGACAGTAACGTGTACGAGGGATACGAAATCCCCGTCTACTACGACCCGATGATAGGCAAGCTCATCGTATGGGCCACCACCCGCCAATACGCCATCGAGCGTATGCGCCGTGTGCTGTACGAGTATAAGATAACCGGACTGAAAACCAACCTTGCCTATCTGAAACGTATCATGCACGTGCCCGATTTTGTGAAGGGCGAGTACAACACGCTGTTCATCGAGAAGAACGCGCGCATGCTGGTACGCTCCAACGGCAGCAACGAAGAGATAGAGAACGTCGCCATGATTGCGGCTTATATGGATTATCTGGTGAACCTGGAAGAGAACGCTTCGACACAGTTGCCCGACGGCCGTCCTATCAGCCGCTGGCGCGAGTTCGGATTGCAGAAGGGTGTGCTGAGAATTTAAAGGAGATTGTTTATGGAAATACATATCGGAGACCGTGTGGCGGACGTTACGCTGGTCAGTAAAGAGGGAAATAAGGTACAGCTCACCATCGACGGGAAGCCGTACGAAGTGGATATCGTAATGGCGGAAAACGGAAGCTGCTCCATTCTGCACGACGGGAACTCGTTCAACGCGGGACTGGTGCGTGGAGAAGGCGGAAAGAGCTATGACGTGAGTATGTTCTACCGTTCGTATCATGTGGATATCGTGGATACGCAAGCCAAGTATCTGCACATGAAGAAAGGGGCGGACGAGAAACAGGGCGACAAGATTATCGCCCCGATGCCGGGTAAGGTAGTGAGCATTCCCGTGAAGGCGGGCGACCGCCTGGCGGCCGGAGACATTGCCGTAGTGCTGGAAGCCATGAAGATGCAGAGCAATTACAAGGTTAATGCGGACTGCGTCGTGAAAAACATATTGGTGAACGAAGGCGAGCCGGTAAACGCGAATCAGGTATTGGTAGAATTGGAACTTATTAAAGAAGAATAATCATGAATAGAGAAGAAATATACGCGCGTTTTGAGGAACTGGATAAACGCGCCTCGCTGGGTGGCGGAGTAGACAAGATAGAGAAGCAACACGCCTCCGGGCGCATGACGGCGCGCGAACGCATCGACATGCTGCTGGACAAGGGCACTTTCAATGAATTGGATAAGTTCGTTACCCACCGTTGCACGAACTTCGGCATGGAGAAGAAACAGATAGCGGGCGACGGCATGGTGACCGGTTACGGAAAGATTGACGGACGTCAGGTGTTTGTATACGCCTACGACTTTACGGCGCATGGCGGCTCGCTGAGCGAGACGAATGCGGCCAAGATTGTAAAAGTGCAGCAGTTGGCATTGAAAAACGGCGCTCCCGTCATCGCCCTGAACGATTCCGGCGGCGCACGCATACAAGAGGGCGTGAACAGCCTGGCGGGATATGCTTCCATCTTCTATCAGAATACGATAGCTTCGGGAGTAATCCCGCAGATTTCGGCTATCCTGGGCCCTTGTGCGGGTGGCGCATGCTATTCGCCGGCACTGACGGACTTTATCTTCATGGTGAAGGAGCAGAGCCATATGTTCATCACGGGTCCGGACGTGGTAAAGACCGTTACGCACGAGGAAGTGGACAAGGAAGAACTGGGCGGCGCCTATACGCATAGCAGCAAGAGCGGTGTCACCCACTTTATGTGCAATACGGAAGAGGAGACGCTGATGAGCATCCGTGAACTGCTGAGTTTCCTGCCGTCCAACAATATGGAAGACGCTCCGTTCGCAGCTTGTACGGATGATATTCATCGCCAGACGGAAGCGTTACAGACCATCATACCGGAAGACCCGAATATGCCTTATGACATCAAGGACATTATCGAACCGGTACTGGATAACCAGTATTTCTTTGAGGTGATGCCCCACTTCGCCAAGAACGTGGTGGTGGGCTTCGGACGGCTGAACGGACGTTCGGTGGGTGTTGTAGCCAACCAGCCGGCTTATCTGGCAGGCGTGCTCGACATCGACGCTTCGGACAAGGCGGCACGCTTTATACGTTTCTGCGACTGTTTCAATATTCCGCTGATAACGTTTGAGGACGTTCCGGGATTCTTGCCCGGTACGGTACAGGAGCACAACGGCATCATCCGTCATGGAGCCAAGATTGTCTATGCCTATGCAGAGGCTACCGTGCCCAAGATAACGCTGATAACCCGCAAGGCTTATGGCGGCGCGTACATCGTAATGTCCAGCAAGCCTACCGGCTCTGACGTGAATCTTGCCTATCCGCAGGCCGAGATTGCCGTAATGGGCGCGGAAGGAGCCGTGAATATCTTGTACAGAAAGTCCTCTCCCGAAGAGAAGGAAGAGATTATCAAGGAATACGAGGAGAAGTTCTCCAATCCTTACCGTGCTGCCGAACGAGGTTTCATCGATGAGATAATCATGCCCCGCAACACCCGCTATAAGCTGGTACAGGCATTGGAAATGGCTCATAACAAGAACCAGAGCAATCCGCCGAAGAAACACGGCAATATGCCTTTATAAATAGTTATTTTTAATGTGTGAAAACTTGTATCCCCGGAGAAGTGATTTCTGTGGGGGTACTTTTTTTACTTGATTACCGATTACCCTGTTATTATACGTTGAAACTATGGAATTATTAAGAAATCTCTTTGAGGGATACCCCAATCTGTGGGGTGGCGGGGTGGCGCACTCCGTACTTATTTTGTCGCTTGTCATCGCGTTCGGCATTATGCTTGGCAAGATAAAGGTTGCCGGAATATCGCTGGGCGTTACCTGGATATTGTTCGTAGGTATCGTATTCGGTCATTTCGACCTGAATCTGGATGAACACTTACTCCACTTCCTGAAAGAGTTCGGATTGATTCTGTTTGTTTATTCTATCGGTCTGCAGGTGGGGCCCGGCTTTTTCTCCGCCTTTAAGAAAGGGGGATTTACGCTGAATGTGCTGGCGGTACTGGTTGTGTTTATCAGTGTCCTGATTACGGTGGCGCTTCATTTCATAACGGGAATACCTATTACTACAATGGTCGGCATCTTGTCGGGAGCGGTGACCAACACTCCGGGACTGGGCGCTGCGCAGCAGGCCAACAGCGATTTGAACGGGATTGACGCGCCGGAGATAGCATTGGGCTATGCGGTGGCGTATCCTTTGGGTGTTATCGGATGTATTCTGGCTTTGCTGGCGTTGAAATATCTGCTCCATATCAATACCCGGAAAGAAGAGGCGGAAGCCGAACAGGGGCTGGGACATCTGCAGGAGCTGACCGTACGCCCCGTTTCCGTGGAGATACGAAACGAGGCGGTGGACGGCAAGACGATAAAGGAGATAAAACCGTTGTTGAACCGTGCGTTTGTCATCTCGCGTATCCGTCACCGTGATTCGGAAAACGAGGTGGAATTGGTGAATGCCGATACGGTATTGCATCTGCAAGACCAAATTCTGTTCATCTCCAACCCGAAAGATATGGAAGCCATCATCGCCTTTTTCGGCAGGCAGATCAGCGCGGAGTGGGAGCAGGACAAGAAACTGATTTCCCGCCGTATCTTGATTACCAAGCCGGAACTGAATGGGAAATCGCTGGCGCAGCTGAAAATCCGTAATAACTTCGGTGCAAGCATCACCCGTATCAACCGTTCGGGAGTGGATTTGGTGGCAACTCCTCACCTGCAGTTGCAAATGGGCGACCGGGTAACGATTGTGGGTAGCGAACTGGCTGTAAGCCATACGGAAAAGGTACTGGGCAACTCCTTGAAACGTTTGAACCATCCGAACCTGATTCCCATCTTCCTGGGCATAGCGTTGGGATGTATTTTGGGAAGTCTGCCTTTCATGTTTCCGGGCATTCCGCAACCGGTCAAGCTGGGGCTTGCAGGCGGTCCGCTGATTGTATCCATACTTATCAGCCGTTTCGGCCCCCAGTATAAACTGATAACGTATACCACCATGAGCGCCAATCTGATGATACGTGAAATAGGTATCTCCCTCTTCCTTGCATGTGTGGGATTGGGAGCGGGTAAAGGCTTCGTAGATACCATTATCCACGAGGGCGGCTATGTGTGGATAGCATACGGCGCGATTATAACGATAGTTCCGTTGCTGGTGGGCGGACTGATAGGACGCTATGCCTGGAAACTGAACTACTATACACTGATAGGCGTACTTTCAGGAACGAATACCAATCCGCCGGCACTGGCTTATTCATCGGAACTGACTTCGTGCGATGCGCCCGCCGTGGGATATGCTACGGTTTATCCGCTGGCTATGTTCCTACGGGTGCTGACCGCACAACTTCTGATATTGGCATTGGCTTAAAAAGAAGAGGACGCTTGCCGGTCTGACGAATAGTACGCTTCGGCTTTAGCCAGTGTTTCCGGTTTGCCGATGTCGAACCAACAGCGGTCTTGAAGCGGATAGCCCTGTATGCGGGCTGTTTCGCAGACAGACAGGTAGAAGGGGATAATGGAGAACTTTTCTTTCCATTGTCCCCTTTCCATATAGCGGAAAAGGGAAGGGGATATGACGTGAATACCGCCGAAAGCCATTTCCTTGTATCGGCCTTCCCGGAAAGAGAACCCCTCGGGCTTGGTTTCGCCTGTGGATTTATTAATCCAGCCATGCAGACGGTTGGCGTCATCCAGTAACAGGTAACGGGATGTCTGCCGCCGGCTGACGAGCAGTGTAGCTTCCGCATCGCTCTCCCGGTGATGCCTGTAAAACTCTGCGAGACTTATATCGGAAAGGATGTCGGCGTTGTGTACTAAGAACGGCTCGTCGCCGTCCAGAAAAGGACGGGCTTTCTTTATCCCGCCACCGGTATCGAGCAGCATATCCCGCTCGTCACTGATGTGGATAGTGACGCCGAAATTGTTATTGGCGCGGAGAAACCCGATAATCTGTTCTCCGAAGTGGTGGATGTTGACCGTAATGTCATTGAATCCGGCCTCTTTCAGTCGTAGAATCACCCGTTCTAACATCGGTTTTCCGGCTACGGAGACGAGCGCTTTCGGGGTGTGGTCTGTCAGCGGACGAAGGCGGGTACCCAGTCCGGCAGCGAATATCATTGCTTTCACTGTTTACTTTTTTGCGCTAAAGCTTTGTTCTATGTTCTGTTCTCTATGCATCAGGTTCACTTGCACGCCGAATTTCTTGTTCAGGTGCTCGGCAAGATGCTGTGCCGAATATACGGAGCGGTGCTGACCGCCTGTACAGCCGAAACATACGGACAGGCTGGTGAAACCGCGTTCCATATACCGTTTTACGGATGCATCCACCAGGGCGTATACGTGCTCGAGGAAGACGGCGATTTCTCCGTCCTCTTCAAGAAAGCGGATAACGGGTTCGTCGAGGCCGGTGAAGGGCTTGTAACGTTCGTATTTACCGGGGTTGTTCACGGCGCGACAGTCGAATACGAAGCCGCCGCCATTGCCGGAAGAATCTTCGGGGATGCCTTTTTTATAGGCAAAGCTGGTGACTTTTACCACCAGACGGCGTTTTTGCAGGTCGTCGGTGAATTGTTTCAGCTCGGTCAGTTCGTGCAGCACTTTGCAGAGATACGGATATTCGGGGTAAGGCTCTTGCAACAGCTGGCGCAGGTTTTCAATGGCGAAAGGCACGCTTTGGATGAAGTGGGGCTTCTTCTCGAAGTAACCGCGGAAACCGTAGGCGCCTAACACCTGCATGGTGCGGAACAGTACGAAATGACGGAGCTGGGCATAGAAGTAGTTCTCATCCACCGGCTGGTATTTGCGCAAGGCTTCGATGTACTCTTTCAGGAGCTCTTGGCGCAGACTGTCGGGATAATTGGCTTTGGCTTGCCACAGGAACGAAGCCACGTCATAGTAGACAGGGCCTTTGCGTCCGCCCTGGAAGTCGATAAGCCAGGGTTCGCCGTCCTTAATCATTACGTTGCGGCTTTGGAAGTCGCGATACATGAAAGTGGCGGAACTGCTGCGAAGGAGTACGTCCGCCATCTTCTGGAAATCATCTTCCAGACGGTCTTCCTGGAAATCCATGCCGGTTGCCTTGAGGAAACAGTATTTAAAGTAGTTCAAGTCCCACAGGATGCTGCGGCTGTTGAACTCCGCCTGCGGATAGCAATAGGAGAAGTCCATGCCGTCGGCTCCGGCAAACTGTACGGCGGGCAGCAGGCGGATGGTTTTACGCAGCAATTGCTTCTCCTCTTCTCCGAATACGCTCGTCTTGCGCCCTTTCTCGATGGCATTGAACAGGAGAGTGTCTCCCAAATCTTCCTGAAGGTAGTACACGTCGTCTTCGGAACGGATAAATACTTGGGGTACGGGTAAGCCCTTTTGGCGGAAATGCTCTGCCATATAGAGAAAGGCACGGTTTTCCTCGACGGATTCGCCGCTGACGCCTATCAGTGTAGGCGTGCCTGTGAGGCGGAAATAACGGCGGTTGGAGCCGGAAGAGGGAAGTTCGTCGATGGCTTCGGGTTCGTGCCCGGTATGCGCGATGTAGAGTTTTTTAAGTTCTTCGGTTATCATAGCGGTTTTTTATATTTGGCAGCTAAGATAAGGTTTTTGTCGGAGATATTTTTACCTTTGCCGAATAAAATCCGTAAGTCAGTCTGTAACGGAGAGCCTGCTTATACTTTATACCTTATATTTAAATTCAAGCGACATGCGCCACATTCCTCAATTTCTCATAGCAGCCCCTACATCGGGTAGCGGAAAGACTACCGTAAGCCGCGGCCTGATGGCTCTGCTGACGCAAAAAGGGTTGGCGGTACAGCCTTTTAAATGCGGCCCGGATTATATCGATACCAAGTACCATACGGCTGTATGCGGACGCGCGTCCGTTAATCTGGACACGTTTATGGCTTCCGGTGAACATGTGCGCGAGCTTTATGCGCGCCGCGCCGCTTCTGCGGACGCCTGCATTGTGGAAGGGATGATGGGGATGTTCGACGGGTACGATCGCGACCGGGGGTCTTCGGCGGAGATAGCGCGGTTGTTGCAGCTTCCTGTCGTGCTGGTGGTGGATGCCAAGTCTGCCGCTTATTCGATGGCTCCTTTGCTGTCGGGATTCATTCATTTTCGTCCGGAGATACGGATTGCGGGGGTGATATTCAATCGTGTGGGGTCGCCCCGGCATTATGAAATGCTTCGGGAAGTGTGTGACGAGGTGGGCGTTGCCTGTTTGGGCTACCTTCCGAAGACGAAAGCGCTGGAGCAGGAATCGCGTTATTTGGGGCTTGATTTCAGCCGATCCGAAGGTACGGATGCCATCGGTACTCTGACAGGGTTGCTGGAGCAATACGTGGATTGGAAACTATTGCTGGAAAAGACGGCGCTTCCGTTGCGGGAAATGAGGGGAAAGGGGCAGGATAGGGTCGGCGGTCGGAAACCGGGCGGTCTGCGTATATCGGTGGCGCGTAATGAGGAATCTTTCTCTTTCATTTATGAGGAACATTTGGAGATATTGCGCGAAATGGGGAGTGTCTCTTTCTTCGATCCTGAAAAGGATGTTCCCATATCGCGGGATATCGATTTGTTGTACTTGCCGGGCGGGTATCCTGAAAAGCATTCCGTGACGCTCGCCGGAGCCCGTCAGGTGAAAGAATCCGTTCGGGAGTATATAGAGTCCGGTGGCAGGACACTGGCGGAGTGTGGCGGACTGATTTACCTTTCGTATGCCATAGGTTATGACAAACGGGAACATGAGGGTGGCGGTTGCGGGTTCGACAGAATGGCGGGTGTATTTCCTTTTTATATCTCCAATGAGAGTGCATACCGGAAACTGACATTGGGGTATCGCAGCTTCGACTATAAGGGGCAGCGTTTGCGGGGACACGAGTTTCATTATACGCAGTTTGGAAAGCCGGGGACGGCTCCCGATGACAGCCGGAAAGAGCTGTATATGCCGCCTACCGTTGCGCAGGTGTATAACGCCAAAGGGCAGCCGGTGAGTACGCCCGTATTCCGTTATAAGAACACGATAGCGAGTTATACGCACCTTTATTGGGGAGAGACGGATATAATGAAGTTATTTGAATAAAAGATGAAAAAAGTATATACCCGTACGGGAGACAAGGGGACAACCGGAATTCATGGCGGAGCACGTGTCCCCAAAGATGATATTCGCATCGAGGCAAACGGTTGCCTGGACGAGCTGAATGCTGTGATAGGCATTGTGCGTTCCATGCTCTCTGCCGGGGATGACCGGCAGGAATTGCTGCACACTATTCAGAAGGAACTGATGGTAGTGATGAGCCATGTGGCTACTCCCGATGATGTATTGAATCCTAATCTTCTTTCTGCCGCCGGACTGACCGTACGCTGCGAACAGGAAATGGATGCCATGACTGCCGGGCTGACAGAGAACGGTTATTTCCTTCTGCCGGGCGGTACGCCCGTTTCGGCGCAACTGCATTTTGCCCGCACGGTGGCAAGGCGTGCCGAAAGACGCTTATGGACGCTTCACCGCCAATCTCCGCTGAATGAGGATATTTTGTGCTTCGTGAATCGCCTGTCGGATCTCTTCTTTGTCATGGCACGCACGGAGATGCAGCGACAGGACTGGCCGGAAGAGAAATGGCAGGAGTTTGCTTATAAGAGGAAGAGGCTATAACGGTTCCTTTATATCGATTAAGGTCTTGACTGTCTTTGTCTTTTCTTTGTTTTCGTACTCCTCGCTCTTTACCAAGCCGATGCCTTGGGCATACCATTCGGTGATATTGACCGTTTCGGAGAAAAAAAGGAGCATGTTCGCTTTCATGGTATAGGTCAGCTTTATGCAGTCGAATTCTCCGGCAGGCGTTTTGAGCCGTTCAAAGCCCTGGTATTCTCCGTTTAGGGTGGTTGTCATCTTGATTGGTCCGGCCTTGAAGGTGTATTTGCTTTTCTTCATCTTCTCGCCTTTCCTGACGCGGTTGTGCAGCACAATATAGATACATCCTTCGGAACTGAGCTTTTTCATGACTTCCTCTTCCTTTTCCTTGTTGTCCATGATGATTTTCATGTCATCGCTCATGGATGTTTCATCCATCATATACACAATGGTGTTGTCTTGGGTATAGGCTATCTTTTGTCGGGACATGAAGCCTTTCTTTTCTTCGTTGAGAGGAAGGACGGAATCCGCCAGCGTGATGTGCAGCGTATCATTTCCGGCTTCGGTCTGCTTGACGAAGGACAGGGACTGACGTGTGATGTTGTTCCGGCTGTTATGGGTTTCATAGTACAGGTGTTTGCCGGTGGTATTATAATACTGGGCGTTTGCGGCAAGGATATTTCCCAATGCTGCCGATAGGAAGATGAACAGGGCTTTTTTCATGGTATTATGTTTTGAATGGTGCCGGAAACAGTTTTATAGCAGCCGTAAATCGTACAGGCAGGCGCGTACTTCTTCTTTGCTGCCGATATGTTTTCCTTTATCGTCGGACAGCTTTACGCATTCGCGCCATTCCTGGTTGACGTTCATTTTGCATTGCGTCAGCTTCATCACGATGTTCGAGGGCTTGAAGCCGGTGTCGTTGGTCAGGTTGGTACCGATGCCGAAAGCGCAGCGAATTTTGCCGCGACAGTGTTCCTGTATGTCGAGGGCTTTGCCGAAGTCCAGGGCATTGCTGAATACGATTGTCTTGGTAGTGGAGTCTATGCCCAGTTCGCGATAGCGGGCAACCAGCTTGTCGGTAAACTCGAACTCATCTCCGGAGTCACAGCGCACACCGTCGAAGAGCTTTGCCTGCTTGCGGCTTAAATTGGTCAGGAACACACCGGATGTATAGGTGTCGGACAGGGCGATGCCCAAATCTCCGTCGTACACGTTTACCCAGTTCTCCAAAGCCATGTAGTTGGCGTGTTTGTAACCAAACTGCGCTCCATGAAACATAAACCATTCGTGCGGGTGCGTTCCCATTGTCTTCAGGCCGTATTTCATGGCGAAGTGGCAGTTGGATGTTCCTGTGCAATAATGGGCGGTCTGTTTCAGGCAGTCGATAACCTTGTCTTGTACATCGAATGAGAAACGTCTGCGTGTGCCGAACTCCGAGAAAGAAAGCCGGTGCTCGTTGGACAGCGTGACCTTTTCCGACAGTTTGCAGATAATGTCGTCCATATCCGCGACGTTGCCGAGAACCTGATTCTTGATTTCAGATACAATGGCAAGAAGGGGTACTTCGTAGAGGGTTGCTTTGTATAGATAATCGGTAATTTCGATGCTCAGATGGCGGTCTTTGTCCAGAGAGATATCAATCTTGTCCGGCCGGAAACGGAAAGAGGACAGCCATTCCCAGTAAACTCCGGGCAGGAAGCGGCAATGCTTCGTCATGTATTCCAGTTCTTCACGGGTCAGCGTCACTTCGGACAGCCTGGCAACCGCTTCTTTCAGTCGCCGCAGAAACTCGTCCGTATACGCTGTCTCGTCCCTGTCTTTGAAGCTGAAGGTTCCCAAAGCATAAGGAAACAACTTGATATAGGCGTATGACGTTGTAAACTTGTAGAGGTCTGTATCGAGGATGGTATGAATCATTGTATTGCTTTTTTAGTCACTGCATTTAAATTGGGGGTGAAGATAGTAACTTTTTCTTAATTTTCGGGTATCAATTTGTTAACAACAGCGTATTCCTATTAAACCATGTTATAAGTCGGGCTGCAGCCCCCGAATAATTTGGAGATTCCCGAAATGTCCGTATATTTGCAATGTGTTTTTCATAGTATTTAGATTTAAGGTTAACAAAAAGATTGGCTGTCTGGGATAGATAGCCTTTTTTTATGCCTTTATGTTACCTGTCTCGATGTTACTTCGTTTATAAACCCGCCTTGTTGTGTGCACCGCCCATGCGCCGTATACGATTACTTGTATCCATAGCGTCAGCATCTGAGGCCAGATGTCGGCAAGATTGGCACCCATTGAATTTAATTTTACGAAAGCGAGTACTGCGGGAGCCACAGGGAAGACGTAATGCGCCGCTTGCCAATACCAGGGCATCAACTCCAACGGATAGGAAACGCCGGAAAGGAAGATGTAGCCCACTGAAAAGAAGGCTATCATCAGCAGCGGGGCTTCGGAGTCGGTAAACCAGCGGGATACGGCAAGCGCAAAGAAACTTGTGGCAAGCAGGAAAGGAATCATCATAGTGGCAATGTCCCAACCGTTTCCTATGTTGGGTATGCTGAAAATATGCGGAAGAAGTCCCAACAGGAATATGGAGAACACAACATACAGCATGACATATACGAAAGTTCTTCCCGACACGATGCACAGAGCATTTCCCAAAGAACGGGCGTTCATGGGAAAGACCCCTTTTCGTCTCTTTTCCGCCTCTTCGCCTGTAAGCATGGCAATCACCATCAGCATCGTCTGGAAGATGATGACAATCATTACGGCAGGAATCAGATAAGAGCCATACCCTTCGGTGTAATTGTAAAGAGCTGTTCCCGATACGCTGACGGGAGCGGATGATGCAACGGCCAGCAACCCTTGCGGTGGCAGGAAAACAGCTCCGGCAGGTCGGTGGGCGTCGTTTACGGCAAGCATGACGCGTGAACTTGCTTCTTGCAATCCCTTGAAGTTGAGAAATGCGTCGGTAGAGGCGTAAAGGGTGAATACGGACGTTTCGCCGCGTGCCACACGCGTTTCGAAGTCGGCAGGAATATAGAGTATGCCGGCAACTTCGCCTTTCTTCATCCATTCGCGGGCTTCGAGGATATTGGACGTTTGGGCATAGACCGATGTCTGCGGGGCGGCATCCAGCCAGCGCACATACTCCCGGCTGAGCGCGGAGTGGGAGAGGTCTGCTACGGCAACGGGGGCTTTACGCACCAGATTGGGAGCATACATATAGTTGTAGAGCAAGCCGTAGAGGAATATACCACCCGCCAATACCAACAGGATGGCGGGATTGGTGGAGATGGCTTTCCATTCGCGGCGGATTACATTATCTTCTTCACTGACATGAAGGGTTTCTTCGCTCTCTACCGTTCTCTTTATCCACCATTTCAATAAAGGCAGAATCAGTATCGCCAGCAGTAAGAATATCAGTAGTATGGCTACCGATTGCCAGAAATAAGCAAAGCCTGCATTGAAATAAATCATGGTTTGTGCCGCTTCGGTGAAATGGCGTACCGGAAACAGATAGGATGCGGCATGGACAGGCGCGTACATGGCCGTTACCGGAAAGGTGACCCCGGACAGGGTAGCTCCCAATGAACCTACCATTGAAACGACACTGATGATATAAGCTATTTTAGGGAAGATAGAGAATATCAGCACTGCCAATGCCTGCGTAGCCATGATAAACAGTATTGTTACGACGTTCATCAACCACAGGCTGCCGTGAAAGGGGATATGCAAAGGGCCGAACAGAACGTAGTTTGCCAGTATGCCTATGATTGAGAATATAAGGGTGTAGGGCAACAGCTTTCCTGCAACAGCAGTCAGGATGTCGGCATTTTGCGGATTGTCGGGGTCTTTTCCTGCGGGTATGGCAGCCCGAAGCCAGTCCCGGGTTGTACCGAACTTGAATTCGCTGCCTATGGCATAGACGGTTACAAGCAAAATCAGTATTTGGAACAGGACGAAGAAAAATGGCTGGCTCAGATAGATAGAGTAATCCATATCCGGGTTATAGAGCGGATGCGTACTGGCTTCTACCGGAAGAAGGAAGGTCTGCATTTGTTCTTGTCCCACTCCCAACGCTTCTGCCTGGACGATGATAGGGGATAGGGCTACGGGGGCAAGCGTGGTTTCAAAGGCAGCCATTAGTTCGCTTCCTACCGAAAGCAGGGCGTAGTGGTAGTAATAGGTCAGTGACGCATCCGTTCCGCTGACGGCTTTCTGCTCGAACCGGGGCGGGATGGACAGGTAGCCGTATATTTCTTTCCGCTGCAATGCCTGGCGTGCAGAGGCTTCATCGGTAAAATGCTCCGTAACGCTGAATGTAGGGGTTGCCGATATGCGGCGGGAGATGTTGCGTGAAGTGGCTGTGTTGTCCTGGTCTACAATGCCTATGGGGATGTTTTCCATTTGTCCGTTGCCGAAAATGGTGGCCATGAAGAACAGACAGAACAGGGGCAGGATAATGCACACGCCGAGGTAAAGACGGCGTGAGGTGATACGGTGATATTCGCGGAAGAAAGTATTATATAATAAATTCATAATAAGGGGCTTGTATGGTGATACGGACGACTACTGCTTTGCGTCGATTGCCAGCAGTACGGACATTCCCGGTCGCAATCCTTCTACCGTTTGTACAGGGCGTGCGTGTATTTCAAAGGTTTGCATATCGTAGCTGCCTGTTTGTTTAGTGGACTTCCAGGTGGCAAAACTGCCCAAAGGACTGATGTAATAGATGCGGAATTCGATACCTTTTCGGTCGAGGGCGGGAACGTCGGCCTTGAATGTACCGCCCATTTTGAATCGGGGCATCAGGTCTTCCCGGATATTCAGGACTACGTGTACATCATTCATCACAACCAAACTCATAATAGGGGTACCCGGAGCGACCAGTTCGCCGCGTTTGGGAAAGATAGTGGCTATCTGCCCGTCTTCGGGAGCGGTGAGTCTGGAGTCTACCAAGAGGGCGGAGACTTCATCGACAGTACTGCGGGCGGCATCTACAAGACTGCGGGCGGCGGCACGGTCTTCACTCTGCGCACCGTCTACTGCCATTTGATACTGTTGGTAGGCGGCGCGTTCGGCAGCTTGAGCGGCTTTGTACATGGCCTCTACTTCATCCTTGCGCTGCGAGGTGACGACACTGTCCTTGTAGAGGGTGAGGATACGCTGATAGGTGGTTTGGGCAAGAGTGAGGTCGCTTTGCGTTTTGTTCCATAGCTGCCGGGCTGTGGCGACAATCTGCCGTCGTGTACCGGCGTCAATCTTTTTGTTCTGTTCTTGGGCCACCTGTTCCAGCGCATTGACTTGGCGGTACTTGGCTTCGATGACGGGGCTGTTGATGACAACGAGCGTGTCACCGGCTTTTACCCATTTGCCTTCCTCTACAAGAAAGGAGTCGATGCGTCCCGGAAGCTTTCCGCTGATACGTATCTCTGTGGCCTCTATCTGCCCTTGCAGCACCATGGGCTGCCGGCTCATAAGTAACATTCCAATGGCCGACACTGCTACGGTAACGGCTAATATGACGATGAATGTAATGCTGATGGTTTTATTGTTGATATTCATTTTTATTACAATTATAAAGTATAACATAGGATTGCCCAAGGAATTAAAACTCCCATTGCGCAGCCTGTTTCTCAATTTTTAATTCTCAATTCTTAATTTATCAAACTGTTCCGGTATGCCGCATAGCGCCAGAAGGTTCATCAGCGCCACGTCATACTCGTAATAGGCGGCCAAACGGGCGACACGTACGGTAGCCAGCATCGTTTCGGCATCTATTACTTCGGTACTCGTAGCCATGCCTTCGGTGAACGATTTCTTGCGGATACGCACCAGCTCTTCACTCAGTTCGATAGTGGTATTCAGTGCACGTACATTGTCCTGGGATTTCTGCATCTGCGTGTAGAGCTTGTCGATACCCACGCTTAAATCGTCTTTGGCTTTTTCTTGTCCTATGGCAAGGGTTTGTTGGGCTATCTTGGATTGGCGTATCCGTTTCTCCCGTGCCAAGCCGTCAAAAAGATTCCAGGTGAATCCTACTCCTATCATGGTGCGGGGGACGAGGTTGCTTTGGATGCCGTGGGCGTACAATGTCTGCTTGCCGAATACGGCGATGTCGGGCAGGTATCCGCTTTGGTCGATACGGAGCTGTTGCTTGGCGATGTGCGACTGTAACTGCAATTGGTTGACGGTGTAGTTCTCGGTTCGCATGGTTTGCAGGAACTCTTCCTTGGCGGGTAGGACGGCATTTATGAAGAGTGGGGAAGTAGGCTGTATGTCGCAGGTGTCGTCCATATTGAGCAATGTGCGCAATGCGTTTTGCAAAACAGCGACTTCTTTTTGCGAGGCTTCCAACGAGCGTTGCGCTTCGTCCATGTTTACTTGCGCAAAGAGCCGTCCGGCTTTGTCTATCATTCCGGCGGATTCCAGTTTCAGTGCATTCTCGTAATGGCGTTGCAGGCTGCGGTAGGTATCTTGGCGCACGCGCGCCACTTCTTGTGCCAGACGCAGTCCGAAATAACTCTCCGCTAAAAGGGTACGTTGGGTGGCGTCGGTTTGCTCACGGTTTTCGCGTGCCATGTCAATCATCGTGTTTCCTATTTTACCGGCACGGATACGTTTTCCACCGGAGAAGACAATCCATTCGGCTGTCAGCCCTACGGTGGTGAGGTTGCGCGGAGCAAGCGGAAAGACGAGTGTGTGGCTGCCTATCTGGTCGAGGATGCTGCTGATGAACTGGTCGTCGGGGACGATGTTATGCACGAAGTCTTTGGCGGGGTCTGTAAATTGCGAAAGAGGTTGTTTGACTTCTATCTTTTCGGACAGATGTACGAATGTTCCCGCACCTTGCAGACTGGGATACCAAAGGGCATTCAGCTTGTCACGCTCTGCGCGTGCGGCTTCAATGCCTTTGTCGGCTATCTTCAGGCTGCGGTTTCCCTGCTGCATTTGCCGCAGGGCATCATCGAAACTCAGGGAAAGGGTTTGTGCCGTTACGGAAAGACCCGTTCCCAGAAGGATAATGAGTAAGATTTGTTTCATATGTCAAGTTTATCGTTTAGGTTTAGAATGATAAACTTGAAACACTCTTTCTTTTCTATTGTTCAATCTACCGACCTTTTTGCTACCTTTGCGCTCGGAAATACAGAAATATATGAAGATACTTCACCCTATTATGTTTGCCGGCACGGGCAGTGATGTGGGCAAGAGCATTATTGCGGCTGCTTTCTGCCGTATTTTCAAACAGGACGGTTACCGGCCTGCGCCTTATAAGGCGCAGAATATGGCGTTAAACTCGTATGCCACTCCCGAAGGGTTGGAGATTGGCCGCGCGCAGGCTGTGCAGGCTGAAGCTGCGGGTGTGCCTTGCCATACGGACATGAATCCGCTGCTGTTGAAGCCACAGTCCGACCATACCTCGCAGGTGGTTCTGAACGGCCGTCCCATCGGCAATCGCAACGCGTATGATTATTTCCGCAAGGAAGGGCGTGAAGAGTTGCGTAAAGAGGTGCGTGCCGCTTATGACAGGCTGGCACGGAGATATAATCCTGTGGTACTGGAAGGTGCGGGGAGTATCTCCGAAATCAATTTGCGTGACTCCGATTTGGTAAATCTTCCTATGGCCTTGTATGCCGGGGCGGATGTGATTCTGGTAGCGGATATTGACCGGGGCGGGGTGTTTGCCAGTGTCTACGGTTCGGTAATGTTGCTTCGCCCGAATGAACGTGAACGGATAAAGGGGATTCTTATCAATAAATTCCGTGGAGACATACGCCTGTTTGAATCGGGCGTTAAGATGATTGAAGAACTATGCGGTATTCCCGTTGTGGGTGTAGTGCCTTATTATAAGGATATTTATATAGAAGAGGAAGATTCGGTGGCTCTTGCCGCAAAGTCGATGCAGGCGGAACGGGGAAAGGTGAACATTGCCGTTGTGCTTTTGCGCCATCTCAGCAATTTTACGGATTTCAACGCGTTGGAACGTGACCCGCGCGTACATCTTTTCTATACCAATAATACGGATGAATTGGAAAAAGCGGATATCATCATTCTGCCCGGTAGCAAAAGCACGCTTTCCGACCTTTATGAACTTCGCCGTAACGGGGTGGCGCAGGCTGTTGTCCGCGCCCATCGTGAGGGGACTGCCGTACTGGGTATTTGCGGCGGTTATCAGCTTATGGGGCAGGAAGTGCTCGACCCCGATCATGTGGAAGGAGATATTGACCGCTTGCCCGGTTTGGGGCTTCTGCCTGTGAGTACCCGTATGACGGGGGAGAAGGTGACGAGACAAGTGAATTTCCAACTGCTTGAAAGCTGCCGTACCGCTGTTTCGCACGGTAACTCTCGTCTCCCGACTCCCAACTTTCAACCTTCAACTCCCAACTTTCAATTAAAGGGCTACGAGATTCACATGGGTAGCACCGTTCCCGTAGAGGGTGCGCCTGCGTCTCCGCTGAACTTACTAGAAAATGGACAGTGGGACGGGTATTTGGCCGACCGCACCTGCATGGGAACTTATATCCACGGTATTCTTGATAATCCGGAATTTATCGACTTCCTGCTCGAACCGTTTGCCGATAAATTATCGGAGAAGACAGGGGCATTCGATTATCAACAGTTTAAGGAAGAACAATATGACAAGCTTGCCGAACATGTGCGCCGCCACGTTGATATGCCGCTTATCTATCAGATATTGACCGAGAACCCAATATAATAACAGAGATATGATTGAAGGACACGGAGATGATTCCTACAAATATAACCGCCCGGTAACGGCTAATTTCAGTTCCAACGTTTACAGCAAGGTAGACCTTTCTCTTTTGAAAGCGCACCTGTGCGAGCGGATTGGGGGTATTGGCAACTACCCCGAACCGGAACCCTACACGCTTGAAGCCCGGATAGCCCGGCTGTATCATCTGCCTGCCGATGCCGTCTGTGTGACAAACGGCGCGACTGAAGCCATCTATCTCATAGCACAGACTTTCCGGGGTACGAATACGGCTATTCTGCAACCTACTTTCAGCGAGTATGCGGATGCCTGCCGTATGCACGGACATCGGGTTACTTCATTATATCAGCTACCCCAGGCACAAGACGGGTATCTCTTACCGGACGATGTGCGGATGTTTTGGCTGTGCAATCCCAATAATCCGACAGGAACAGTGGTTGATAAGGAATATATGCGCGAACTGATTGAACATAATCCGCAGGTTTGTTTTATTATAGACCAGTCTTATGAGTTCTTTACTTTGTGTCCGCTCTTTTCTCCGGAAGAGGCGGTGGAATATTCCAATGTCCTGCTGCTGCATTCCATGACGAAAAGATATGCTGTTCCCGGTTTGCGGCTTGGCTATGTGACAGGCAATTCCGGTTTGCTGGTACGTTTACGGACTAACCGTATGCCTTGGTCGGTCAATCAGCTTGCCATTGAAGCGGGACTGTTTTTGTTGGAACATGATGTTCCCAATCCGTTGGATGTAGCGGCTTATTTGGAAGAAACGGCGCGTCTGTCCGCTGCGATTCAAGCCATTGGCGGACTGGAAGTATGGGCTACGCAAACGCATTTTATGTTGGTACAGCTTCGTATGGGCAAGGCATCCGCCCTGAAAGATTATCTTGCCGGAGAACATGGTATCCTCATTCGGGACGCTTCCAACTTTACAGGGCTGAACGAGCAGTTTTTCCGTATAGCCACGCAAACTCCGGAAGAGAATGACAGGCTGGTGGCTGCGATTGCAAAATTTATGAGTTCGGATTTATAATGTATGAATGAAGGGAATATGCTTATGGAAGATATAATCATCATGTTAGGTATTGCTTTTAATCTGAACCTTCCGTTGCTTACGGCATGGTTGCTCGACCACTGGCTGGGTGATCCGGTTTGGTTGCCGCATCCTGTGGTGGCTTTCGGTAAGGCCATTTCTTTCTGTGAGCATCGCTTGAACAACGGGAATGCCCGTTTTCTGAAAGGAGCTGCCATGTCACTGGCACTTGTGGCGGGCGTTTATTTCCTTACACTGTTTCTGCTGCGTCGGGTGGCGCATTATTCACCCGGACTGCTTTTGGCTTTGCAGGTGCTGCTTATTTTCTATTGTCTTGCCGGTACTACGCTGGTGCGTGAGGTTCGTGAGGTGTTTAGGGCCGTAGACCGTTCTTTGGAAGAAGGCAGGCGGCAGGTGGCGCGCATTGTAGGACGTGATACTTCCGGGCTTTCAGCGCAGGAAGTACGTACGGCGGCATTGGAGACATTGGCGGAGAATCTGAGCGACGGGGTTATCGCTCCGTTATTTTGGTACATTATATTAGGTGTTCCGGGAATGATTGCTTATAAGATGATAAATACACTCGACTCCATGATAGGATACAGGAATGAGCGATACAGCCGGTTCGGATGTTTTGCGGCGCGTCTGGATGATGTTGCCAACTATATTCCCGCACGCTTGACGGCTTTTCTTATGGTGGCGGCTTCCGGCAGGTTCTCATTGCTGCTCTTTGTCGGTAAGTACGGCAATCAGCACGCCAGTCCCAACTCCGGTTACCCTGAAGCTGCTCTTGCCGGAATCTTGAATTGCCGTTTTGGCGGACCTCACAACTATTTTGGAGAAGAGGTGTGGAAACCTTATATCGGGGAGTATGAACGTCCCCTGACAACGGAAGATATGCAGATTGCCATACGTATCAACCGTTGTGCAGAATGGATGATGATAATGGTTGTCGTCGCTACGGCTACTTGCTTGTCTCTTATAGGACAGTTCTGATTCTTAATGGTTCATCCGGTGCTTATACTTCAATTCTGATGATACCTCCGTAAGGTGTCAGCGCATTGAATGCTTCTTCGGCTTTGATAAGTCCGGCATATATCTGTGCGCAAATCAGTACTCCGCCATGCGCAAAGATTGCCACCCGTTGGTATGGTTTTGTTTTCAGTTCATCCAGAAAACTGCTGACACGCTGGTATTGCATGGCAAACGATTCTCCACCGGTAGCTACAACATTCAAGTAATCGGCATACCATTCCTGCAGGCGCGGGTCGTCGTTACGGTCGAAAGGCTTCATTTCCCAGTCTCCGAAGTTAATCTCCATAATCCGCCTGTCACGTTCCGCATCCGGATAACCGCAGTAAGAGGCAAGGCGTACACAGCGTGTGAGCGGACTGGTGTATACATGGTCGAAAGGTAAATACACCTTCAGATTTTCTTTGGTAACAGCCGCTTCCTGTTCAAAAGACGGTTTCAGAGGAACATCTGTCTGGCCGTAGCATACGCCGGGCGGAACATCGACAGAAGTGTGTCGGATAAGTACTATTTCCATAATTTCAATATTTTGTTTTTAAGTCAGGTGCTTATGTTCAATCAGCTTAGGGATTGTTCAAGTCTTATGATTATCCTTTGAAGCCTGCTCTTTACAGATGCTCTATCACAAGGCTGCCTATATAAAAGGATAATTCACAAAGCAAAAAAGCTGCTCCGCAACAATCGCCTGTATATCCTTGCAGGCGATGTTTCATCAGTCGATAGAGTAATATAAAGGTCAACAGCGGAAATAAAGTGGCCGGCCATAGCTTTATGGGTAGGAATGCTATTAATGGCAGTAATCCGCAAATGAATGCAGTGAGAAGCTCATGCCAACTCATGCGATTGTATATCACTTGGGCTTTGCTGTCTTCCTCTTTACGGGCGTATGGCAGATAGTTGATGAGCTGGGATGCGCAGAATTTTGACCAGCAATCACCGCATAATACAAGCATGCAGAGAAGATGCAGGGGAAGGATGGATAGCTGTGACAGCAGTAAGAAGTAGATTATCAAACCGATAACGCCGTAACTGCCGATATGCGAGTCTTTCATGATGGCCAGCGTACGCTCACGGGTAGTACCGCCGCCAAAACCATCGAGAAAATCGGCCAATCCGTCTTCGTGCAGACAACCTGTGACGAGCAAGCGTACAATGATAGCTGTAATCCAGGCAATGGATATAGGCAATATCTGTCCGGTAATCCATAATGTACCCGCCATGATACCGCCGGTCAGCCAGCCGGTCAGCGACCAGTAGGGCACTACGTGCTTGAAACATTCGGCGGGCACTTCTTTTATTTTCCAAAAAGGAAGTCGCGTGAAGAAGATAAATGCAGCCAGTATATTCATAATATGTAATTATCAATTTGCGGATTTCGATTCAAAAGGGATAACGGTTGCAGAAGCCTTAAAAGTACTTGGTGATAGAGGCATGGGCAAAGTTATCCATTTCATTAATCATGCGGACAGCCGAGTCTACAATGGGGTATGCACAGATTGCCCCCGTTCCTTCTCCAAGTCTTAATCCTAAGTGTAATAACGGGTTGACATTTAATGACTCGAGTAAGAGTTTATGTCCGGATTCATCCCCGCAATGTCCGAAGATAGCATAATCCAGTACTTCGGGATACAGCTTGCCGGCGGCAAGAATGCAGTTTGTCATGATGAATCCGTCTATCAGAATAATCATCTTCAGTTCGGCGGCTTGCAACATGGCGCCTACTGCCATAACCATTTCCAACCCGCCAAAATAGCGGATGATGTCGCGTGGCGAGCCGTCTCCTTTATAATTGTCCAGCGATTGTTTCAGCACTTCGTACTTGTGGCGAATACCTGCGTTGTCCAGACCGCTTCCCGCACCTACACATTCTTGCAGCGGGATGCCTGTAAGACAAGTCATCCACAGGGAAGAAGAGGATGTGTTGCCTATCCCCATTTCTCCGAAACTGAGTATATTGCTACCTTCTTCGTGGCAACGGCGCACTACTTCAGCGCCCCGCTCAAGGCAAAGTTCCATTTCTTCCTCGGTCATTGCAGCTTCATGCAGATAGTTGCGCGTACCTTTACGTACTTTCATATCGATGATACCTTTCTCGTAAGGTAAGTCATAATCCACTCCGGCATCCACAATCTTTAGCGTAAATCCATGCTGACGGCACAGGAAGTTGACGCCTGCGCCTCCGTGAAGGAAATTGCTGATTTGCTGCCAGGTAATTTCTTTAGGCGAGAGGCTGACACCTTCCTCTACAATGCCATGGTCGGCGGCAAAGATGATATTTTGCGGATGTTGCAGGGTGGGAGTTAGGGTTTGCTGGATGAGCCCGATTTGCAGCGCAAGGCTTTCCAAAGTACCTAAAGCACCTTTCGGCTTGGTGAGATTATTGATTTTATCAATCAATGCCGGACGGATGGTTTCGTCCGGACGGGAGATATGAAATGTTTTCATTATATTCTTCAATTCTTAATTCTCAATTCTTGATTTTGACCGGGATGCCGGATACCATTAGGATTACCTCATCCGCCCGCGAGGCTATGTATTGGTTCATCCAGCCCTGCATATCCGTAAACTTCCGTTGTATCTCGTTCTCGGATGTACCCCCCATGCCTATCTCGTTCGTGACGAAAATAAATGTGGCATCCTGTGCGGTAAAACGATTGAACTCTTCTTTGGCGGCCGCGAGAGCTTGGTCTGTATCTGCGTTCAGGTCGAAGAAGAAGTTGGTGCACCACAGCGTTATGCAATCTATCAGAACGATACGTCCGGATAAAGAATGGCGGCTCAGCTCCTTTTCTTCTTCTATATTCGTCCATTCAGTTCCTCGTCTTTCTTGATGATGTATCACTCGTTTGCGAAACTCTTCATCCCATATACGTGCCGTGGCGAGGTAAACAGGGTTGGGAGCGAGGCTGAGCGCCAGTTTTTCCGCATAAGTACTTTTGCCCGAACGGGCTCCGCCGGTGATAAGTATGATTCGTTTCATTGATTTGCTTGAAGTTTACGGGAAGCAAATGTACATGATTTATGTGGCAGTGACAAGAACAGAGCATTTTTTTAGCAATTTCATTTTTTCTTTTTTAAAAGATTTCATTACCTTTGCCAACGTTTTCAGTACAAAGGAAAGCAAACTCTGCGGAAGTAGCTCAGTTGGTAGAGCATCAGCTTCCCAAGCTGAGGGTCGCGGGTTCGAGTCCCGTTTTCCGCTCCGCTGAAAATCAGGCAGTTACAAACAAAGTGACTGCCTGATTTCTTTATATATGCCATACAACATGTACGTTTTTGGGGGCTATTAGGGGGTATTATCCTATCTTTGTGTGCAAATTTTGTGCAAATTTTCAGGTTGAGTCGAATTTGTAATCGTCTGATAATCGGACTGTATCAATTTTGGGCACTTAATACGATGATGAATAAAGCAGAAAATGCAAATTTGCATAACCGATGAGACTTGATGATTATTCAAATAGATATAAACTGTTGATTTTTAGGTGTTTATTAAGTAAAAATTTGCACAAAATTTGCATACAAACTAAAATTTATATTCTATATGGCAACAGTTAAATTCTTCCTTGACAAAAGAAGGCAAAAAAATGATGGTACTTATCCTATAAAGTTGAATGTGTCCCATAACAAACGAATGGTGATAGCCACGCAGTTAAGCGCATTGGAAACAGAATGGAACGGGAACGAATATTCCGCACGTGCACGGAATTACAAGCCGAGAAATATAGTCGCTCGTGAAATAATCAATAAGGCGGAAATGGTAATATTTACTTTAGAGCAACAAGGAAAGTTGAAATCAACTACAGACAAAACGTTGAAGAAGTTGATAGAGGACGCTATAAGTAGCAAGGTTGAAAATCAAAAAACGTTTCTCTATTATCTTGATGAATTCGTTTCCAAGAAAACCAATCAGGGGACTAAGTCTATATATGCAACCACAAGAAACAAGATTGAGGAATACGATAGTCATTGTACTTTTGAGAGCATGGATAAATCATGGCTGGAAAACTTTGAAGCGTGGATGGCAAAGACGATGAAGGTTAATGCCTACGCTATTCATTTACGGAACATACGTAGTGTATTCAACTACGCCATTGATGAGGAGTACACAACATTGTATCCATTCAGAAGATTTTCAATAAAGAAAGAGGAAACCCGGAAACGTAGTCTTACAGCAGAGCAACTTAGGTTATTGAGAGATTATCCATGTGAGGAATACCAGATTAGATATAGGGATATGTTCATGCTCATGTTTTACCTTATAGGGGTAAATGCAGCCGATTTGTTCAACGCAAAACATTCCGCATTGGTAAATGGCCGTTTTGAATATAAAAGGGCTAAGACGGGGAAATTATACAGTATAAAAGTGGAACCGGAAGCGCAGGCTATAATCGAGAAATACAAAGGGAAGGATTATCTTCTTAATATAATGGACGAATACGGAAATTACAAGGATTTCCTGCATCGTATGGGAATAGGGTTAAAACAGATTGGAGAGACAGAGAGGAAAGGATTGGGCGGGAAAAAGAGCAGAAATCCCCTATTCCCTGATTTGTCCTCATACTGGAGCCGCCATACTTGGGCTACAATAGCGGCGGAACTTGATATTCCAAAGGAAGTAATAGCCCATGCACTTGGGCATAGCTGGGCGAACAGTACTACGACCGACATCTATATCCGATTCGATATGCGGAAGGTGGACGAAGCCAATCGTAAGGTTATTGATTATGTGAATATCACTAATAATTTATAAATGTAAAAAAGTAGGATTATTGGTAATGATTTATTATCTTTGCAAAAGCATGTCAAGTGGCATGCTTCCCATACTAACGAAAAGACATGAAAGGACTTACAATCAAACAAGAGAATTTTTGCAACTACTACATCGAAAGCGGTAATACTTCCGATGCCTATCGTCGTGCCTATTCGTGCGAGAAGATGAAAGATAAACAAGTGTGGGAAGAATCTTGTAAGTTGTTGTCCAACCCAAAGGTAGCCCAAAGGGTCAAAGAGTTGCAGGAAGAACAAAAAAACAAGTCAGACATAACCAAAGAACGCATTTTGCAAGAATTGTCCGGTATAGCTTTCTCATCCATTGCCAGCATGCACAATACATGGATAGAGCGTAAAGAATTTGATGAACTCTCTGACAAAGAGAAATCAGCCATAAAAAGCATTTCAACCAAAATATTGAAAAAGAATGTCGGAACAAGTGATAACCCGGAGATTGTAGATGTTGAATATGTGAAGATAGAACTTTATGATAAGATAAAGGCTATTGAGCGTATATGTAAGATGCTCGGATTTGATGAACCCACCGAAATAGAGATGAATACCAGCAAACCTATAAGTGTCGAGGAAGCAAAGAAACTGATAGAAAAGCTATGATGGACGGTGTACGGTATCTACAAGCATTTTGTATGTCGGGCGTTCTCAATTACACAAAATTTTTCTTTAAAAGTAAAACAGGGCGCAAATTTGTGGTAAGCAGGCATCACAAACGTATATGCAATGCGCTGGATGATGTCATTTCCGGAAAAATCCGAAAGCTGATAATCAATATTGCACCACGTTATGGGAAGACGGAACTGGCTGTAAAAAACTTCATATCTTACGGGCTGGCGCTCAACCCTTCTTCCAAATTCATCCACCTTTCATACTCTGACGATTTAGCCCATGATAATTCAGAAGAGATAAGGGACATCGTTAAATCGGAAGAGTATCAGCGGCTATTTCCGTATGTTCAGATAAAGCGAGGTACGGATAGTAAGAAGAAATGGAATACCACTGCTGGCGGTGGTGTATATGCCGTATCAACAGGCGGGCAGATAACGGGGTTTGGCGCCGGAGAGGTAGACGATATAGATGATAAGGAAATAGGGGCGGAAATAGACAGCATATCAAAAGGAACAAAATTTGCCGGTGCTATTGTGATAGACGATCCAATCAAACCGGAAGACGCTCTATCTGATGTAAAGAGAGAGAAAATCAACCAGCGGTTTGAAACAACCATACGTAACCGTGTAAACAGCAGGAACACACCTATTATTATCATCATGCAACGGCTGCATGAAAACGACTTGTGCGGTTATCTTATGAAGACAGAACCCGGCGAATGGACTGTCCTCTCACTGCCTGCCATAGAGAATGAAGCGAATGGGAAGGAAGTGCCTCTATGGGATTTCAAGCATACGCTAAATGAATTGCACCACCTTAATAAAATAAACCCTTTTACCTTTGAGACGCAATACATGCAAAATCCCACCCCGATGGTGGGACTTATGTATGGCGTATTCAAAACTTATAAGGAAATACCATACACCAACCGGGCTATCCGGAAGAACTACACCGATACTGCTGATACAGGCATAGACAAGCTATGTTCCATAGATTACATAGATACAGAAATCGGCAACTTCATTTTAAATGTTCTATATACGGATGCTCCTATGGAAGTTACGGAGCCGAAAGTTGCAACCATGCTTGCTAAGGACGGAATAACCGTGGCTAATATCGAAAGCAATAACGGCGGGCGTGGCTTTGCCCGAAACGTGGAGAAGCAATCACGTATCATCGGAAATGATGAAACAGAAATAAAATGGTTCCACCAATCCGGAAATAAAGAGGTGAGAATTTTCACCCGCTCTGCCGAAGTGATGAACCTCACATACATGCCTGAAGGCTGGGAAACTCTTTTCCCGGAATTTCATGCGGAGATAAAGTCTTTCAGGAAGTTCGGGAAGAATGCACATGATGACGGTGCGGATGCTCTTACCGGAACTGTTGAAAAGCGTGGGGAATTTGAATATGACAGTTATGATGACGGTGCGGCGGTTCTCTCCGGTATTCCGATTGTAGAAATACATCCACTGCTTAATGGAAGATTCGTCCATGCTAAAGCGTACATAGTGGATGGGGCGGTATATGTGGACGACGCATACATAGGAGAGCCGCTTCCTATCGAAGCGGTTAAGACATTTGTATCAGGTGCAGATGTGAACATTGAGGTTTCGCAGGCGATGCTTCATTATGTACGCGATTATAGAGCAGAAATAGGAGATGTCTGGGCAAGACAGGAGAATGCAGGGAAAATAGCTTATATTGAAGCCTTTCGAGGATTAGTCCGAGGATTTAAATTTAAGAGAGACAATAAGATGTCATTGTTTATGCGTAATCTAATGGATTACGATGGCAAGGACGTATATGAAGCAATGTATGTATTGTGCTGTATAGCGGATAGGATAAAAAGAAAATTAAAAAAGTAATCGAAAAAAGATTGTTTGTTATTTGGAATTAGTCTAAATAATATATATATTTGCACCCGTAGGGTCACTACAAGCGTGTGAAGTTGCACGCAACCGTATAAATGGACTAAAACACTAAATATATGGGAGTGGCCGCATTCATTTGCTGTCACTCCTGCTTTGTATATGGGCATATTTACTAAAATTTGGAAGCCGAAAAATAGAAAATCTATTCCGATGTATGACAGTGTAAATCGGGTAGAAAAGGATGCAGCAGGAAACTACTGGTTTTTATCTGATTTATTTGGTACTCGTTCCAGATGGAAAGTATATTATGACATGACTAATAATTCAGATAAAGCTGAGGCGCTTATTTCTTGCACTCCTTTTTTTACTGTAGTTGATAAAATCGGTTCCATGATGTCCCGTGGTGTTCCTTACGTTGTTGATAAAGACGGGAATGAAAAAAGAACTTATGCTGATATACGAAATATTCTCCACAATCCCAATCCGTTGCAAACATTTTCTTCGTTTGTAAAGCAGGCTGAGATATGCCTTAAAGTTTTCGGATATTGTCCTATTGTTCTTGTGAGGGCCACAGGAAAAAGCGTTCCCAAAGCGATGTGGATAGTTCCCCCTGAAATATTCCATATAGAGGGAACGGGTAAAGTGTTTCGTCAGTATGAATTGAGGGACATTGTATCGAGTGCATATATTGACTGCAACGGACGGCGGATGGAATTGGAAGATTATGAATACATAATAGTATATGACAGCAATATCCTTGTTGAGAGCGGCAGGAGTGCAGATGTTAAATTCGAGTCAGTTTCAGACAGTTTGTCTCAGCCTATATCCAACTGGATAGCTTCCATGTCGGCAAGCTATACATTACTTGTAAACGGCGGCCCCAAAGGCGTACTCTATAACGACTACACAGACCAAATGGGTAATGTTGCTCTTTCTTCAGAAGATGAAAAGGAGATAAAAGACAGTTTTAAACGCGATTACGGCTTGGTGAACAAGGAATACCCCATTTTGGTGACACGTTATAAATTAGGATGGCTTCCCCTTGATTTTGATGCCGATAAATTAAAGCTTCATGAAGAGGATAAAAGATGTACGGATAAGATTGCCAATGCAATGGGAATAAATGCCAACCTGTTCACGGATGCCAAATATGATAATCTTGAAAGCGCTGGAAAAAAGGCTTATCAAGATGTGATTATTCCAGATAGCCGAAAGATAGCAGAATGTCTTTCAAAAGCTATATGCCCAGAGGGTGTTTTTATTAAGATTGATTTTGCAGACGTTGAATGTCTTCAAACTAACAAAGAAGCAGAAGCGAATACATTGGTTAAAGTGGCCGATGCCATGCAAAGGTTATTGGACAAGTCTTTGATAACGCATGATGAAGCCCGTGTAGAAATCGCAAGATATATAGACATTGATCCGGATAATCCCAAGGGAGATTTTGACAACAATACAGCAAGCAGCGTATCTTCTGAGAACAACATCAATAACAGCAAAGAGAATGGAAACAAAGATGAATAAATACAAAGATAAAATGGGGATGCAATATAAATTATTCTCCATTAACTCAAAAGATGTCCAATATAGCCCCGGAAGCCGGACGATAAGCGGATATGCGGCGGTGTTCGGTAACCGGGACAAGGCGGGCGATGTCCTTCTGAAAGGTTGTTTTGCAAAAAGCATCCAGGAACGTGGGCCGCAGAGCGGTGCGAATGACAAGATACTGCTGTTGTGGATGCATGACATGAGCGAGCCTATCGGTGCCATTACAGAACTGAGGGAAGACGATAAGGGTCTCTACTTCGAGGCGCGGATAGATGAGATTGACCTTGGAGACCGTGCCATAAAACAGCTGGAATCCGGGACACTCAACCAGTTCTCGATAGGGTTCAGTTATGTGTGGGAAAAATGCGGTTACAATGAGACCGGAGATGACTTCCTTGTTGGCGAAGTGAAACTTTATGAGGTTTCCATCGTGTCGATAGGTTGCAATGGGGAAACCGAGTATCTGGGGTTGAAGTCAATTGAAGACTATGAAAATTCTTATAAGGATTTAAACAGTGAAATTTCCTCGTTATGCAAAAATATGAGTATGTCTAAGCAACTGCGTTTGCAAAAAATTATAGCCAAAGCAATGTCACTTGCATCTTTTAGGCCGGACAGTGTTATACCAGTTCCACCCAAAGAGAAGGAAGCCGGCAGTAATGGCAAAACGGAAGAAAAATCATTATGTAATTTATTAAAACTAAAATCGGTATGAAATTAGGATTTTTAGAACTTATGGACACATCCGGTCTGTCTGAAGAAAACAAAAAGTTTTTTGAATCTTTGGACGAAAAAATGGGAGAAGCTTTTGAAAAACAAGTGAAAGGCTATCTTTCGGATGAAGTTAAACTGGAAGATTTGCGCAAATCCATAAAGGATGCCGCTGATTCCATAAAAGACATCAAGGAAAAGGATTTTGCCGGCATTGACAAAAAGACTTTTGAGGAGAAGGTTAATGAACTGGAGAATGCCATTTTACGTGTAAAGGCTTCTACTGAAGTGGGTAAAAACGGAGAGGTAAAGATTAAATCCGTTTATGAGCAGCTACACGAACAGCTCAAGGAGTATATTACCGCAGACAAGAAAGGTATTATGTCCCTCGATTTGAAATCGGCTTGCCAGGCGGCTCCCGGCAATAAGTTGGGATTAAATCTTGTGTTGGAAAAGAAAGATGCCGCGACTATTACTTTCGGGTCTCTTGCTCCGCATTACGGGATTGAGGTTGACCCAAATTTATCAGTCAATCCGAGAGCGCAGACTGTCATTCGGAAATATGCAAATGTATCGAGCACCAACAATCGGACTTTGGTTTATGCGGAATACACAAGCAAGGATGGGGATGCTGCATGGGTTCCTGAGGGTGGATTAAAGCCCCTTATGGATGCGACATTGACGGAAAAAACGGTGACGGCCGCCAAAGTTGCAATTGCCGCCAAGTTTACAGAAGAAACCTTGTCTGACTTCCCAAGTTTCGTCAATGAAGTTGAAACGGAAATGATAAACAAACTTGGTATAAAAGAAGAACAGGGTATTTTGTCAGGCAATGGTTCCAGTGGGGAAATAAAAGGAGTTGCTTCAGATATGCCGGCATTTTCTCTTTCCACTTTCTACATTGAAAGACCGAACATGTTTGATGCTCTTGTGGCAGCTTATTCGCAAATTGTATCTACCAGCGAAATGGCATATCGTCCCAACCTTGTATTGATGAACCCATTGGATTATGCGGCTATGCAGTTAGCTAAGGATGCTAATGGGCAGTATCTGCGCCCGTTCCGTTATGGAGATGAGCTTATTCAAGGATTACGTGTCGAAACGACTACGGCGATAGAACAAGGTGATTTTATCATGGGAGATTTCTCATATTTGAATATTCGCGACTTGTGGGCATTGTCTATTACTATGGGATGGGAAAATGACGATTTCCGCAAAAATATTGTTACTGTAATCGCAGAGAATAGATTAATGTGTTATATCAAATCGCAGTATAAAACAGCGTTTGTAAAGGACACATTTGCTACTGTAATAGAAGGTATCACTCAAGGAGTAGGAGGATAAAAAATGGCAAAAGAATATAGAATTAATTTGACGAAACGCTATAAAGTAACATTTATCAAAGATGGTGTGAAATATAAGTCCGGTGATGAAGTGTCAGTCGGTATGGCGCTTGCAAGCAAATTTTATGCGGAAGGTAAAATTGAAGCGACAAACGAACTGATTAACGACGCCAAAATGTTGGGTTGCGAGGAGCTGTTTACCAAACGTAAATCTGCAAGAAAAGATACGGTATGATAATTGACTACAAATCTTTCACTGGGTTGCTGAGTGTCGGGATAAATCCTGACACTGGCGCTCCCTCTATAACAAGAGATGCGGAGTTGGATAAAATAGAATCATATATTTCTGTATATGAACAGGAATATCTAATTCTTATACTTGGTGAGGATATGTGCAAGGCGTTTACCGATTATCTTAATTCAAAAGACGATAGCGTTGATAATAAATGGGATAGACTGTTTGCTCTTTTATCAGAAAAATACAGCCCTATTGCTTGCTATATATTTTTCAAGTATATAGCGGACGGAAATTACAGTGTTACAAATGTAGGAACGGTAACCTCTGCTGATGGAGATACTGTTTCTCCACAAGTTTTGCAAATTAGGGCATGGAATGATATGGTAAATATGAACAAACGTGTTTATCAACTTTTACAAGGCAAGGAATATGCCGGTATATGTTTCAACCCATGTATGCTGCGTAAAATAAATTGTATGGGGATATGAAATCAGTAAATGATATATTTGCGGACATTGTAAAAAAGGTATCAAAAAGATACGGAAGCAATGTGTCGTTTTTATTCGGAGACTGGGCTTACATAAGCAATCAACTAACTTTATGGGGCAAAAGTCCTAAGACAAGCAAATTGAAGTTTCCTATAATATGTCTTTACTCTCCATTTACGGAAGATAGAAGTTCTGCCCAAACAGAGGTTGGATTGGAGTTTATTATCATGGTGAACACTTTGAAAGAATATTCAAACGAAGACCGGCAAAAGACTTCCTTTGAACAGGTCTTGCGACCTATATATCGCCTTTTCTTGGACGAAATCAAGAAAGATATAAATATTGTTTGTCATTACGATAATGTGGTTCCACACTCCTATATTGAAAATTACCGATATGGCAGGGTTGGTGTTATAGGTGAAGACGGCAAACCTTTCAGCGATTTTATTGATGCTATTGAAATGAAGAATGTAAATTTAACCATTAAAGAAGTAAAATGTTATGGCAACAGATTATAGAAAATGTCCGGGTGTTGCAACTTTTAATACAGGTAGCTCCGTATGCGTGCTTGACCCCGGTAAAATAAAAGCTATCATATTGACTATTCACGGTCATAAGATACCTACAGAGAAAACAGCAGAAGCTTTTGAAAAGGCTTGTCATGCAGACCGCCCCGGAAGAATATTCCCTATTAAAACAATTGTGGAATATGCTCCTTCCGGTGGAGAAGCGCAAACTTCTGCTACAGGATACGGCCCTACAAAAGTCACAGGCTATTCTGCAAAAAATGATGTATGGACTTTGCAGGATTACGATGCCAGTTTGAAAGCAAATATAATGGCTGCAAAGAATGTGGCATTTGATGCTTATTTTGTTGACGAAAACAATGTTGTTTACGGAGTGAATGACGGCACCGAAGATTTGGCAGGTATTCCCTTGTCAGGCGTTTATCCTGGTGGACAAGATTGGGATTCCTCCGGTACAGAGGCCAATCTGACTATTGCAACCATGTTCAAGGATTACGAGAAATATGTCAAAAATGCGGATGTGAGAGCCTATGATTTTGATGTTGTTGATGCATTGAAAGGATTGGTTTATGTCGATTTGGTATCAACGGAATCAAATAAGTATAAATTGATTGAGCACTTCGGGAAGCTGGACATTACGGAGTACTACGGTGAGTTGCTGGCGAAAAATGCAGAAACCGCATTGAACGGTGCAACAAGTGCGTCTTATGCTGACGGAGTTATTACTACTGTTGGAGAAGGTTCTATTACTCTTGCATCTCCCTCTGTATTGCAAGAATCCGGAATTACAGGTATCGAGGCTTGGGTATGATAGTAGAAGGTGTAACGTTCAATGAAGACAGGGTAAAGAAAATGAAGAAGAGGGACTTCATAGATGCCCATAAGAACGTATTTTTTCTTGACCGCCCGCCCGAAGAAAGGGAGAAGACCCTTTCGTCCATCTATGACGATATAACATCCTCTAATGCACTCAAGCAAAAGAAGGATGATTATATATTGTAACTGTGTTGTGTATTCAATTAGGGGCGTTTATTCGCCCCTAAATTATATCTGTTATGGCGAATATTATTGAAGCAGAAGAAAATATCAGGCGTTTTGTTACAGGGTTCGAGCCGATGATACGAGATGTTATGGTAAAAAATAAAGAGGAAGTTTCGCAATACATCGTAGAGCAATTATGGTCTGGTATTAATGGCAATGATAAGCCATTACGCCCCACTTACCTCAATGACCCGTATTTCAACACCAAAGAAGCAGGACATTGGTACAAGAATGCCAAAGGCTATGCAGCTTTCAAGCAAAGGGTAGCCCCGCTTATGTATTCTTCATTAATAAATGCTCCGGTAAGTTCTAAGGGAACCCCAAATCTTGTGATAACAGGAGATTTTCACAATTCTATTACAGCTGTACCAACAGATAAGGGATTAAGGATTGAAAGTGTAGGAATAAGTTTTAGCAATGATATAGAAAAGAAATACGGTCAGGCAATTTACAAGGTCGGTTCTTATGCGAGAAAGGCATTCATGGAAAGGCATATAAAGCAAGGTATTGCGGATTATTTTAGAAAATTCGGTTTATAATGGGATGTGCGTGTGAAAACAAAAAGAGAATGGCAGATATAGCTAAGATGCGTTCTCTTGCAAGAAAAGCCGCAAAGATGGAGGGGAAAGTATATATCCTTTATGAGAAAGACGGGGTTTTCAATTTTTGCCCGAGAGGCGAAATGTTCAACGGGAAACTGATTGAATATGTTTGGTTCTGATATTAAAAATAGAACATTATTTTTTGTATAACCCCCGTAATTTTTCTCTCTTTAAATTGAAAAATATTAAAAACAGAACAAAAAATAGAACTTGTCCCTTTCTTATCCCGCCAGCCGTATTGCTGGCGGGGCATCGTAACGTGAACGTTGGTCGAAACCTCAACGTGCGTCTATGCTTGTTTATGTGGCAATATTATTCCTAACAGTTATCAAATCGCTATTTTCGTTTCTTTTATTCTGCCGAACATCTTGTAAATTTCCACTAACCAATAGATACAGTCCGGCTTTATTTCTTCCTCTATGCACCCGATTGTATGAATGGCATCTATTATTTTATTCTGCCATTCCTCACCACCGTCAAAATCTAAAGTAGGCTTCATAGCCTCGTACAACAGCATTGCTTTTTCCTCGGTTGATAATTCTTTCTTTTCCATGATGAATATTTGTTTAGTCTTAAATTATAGTATATAATGTAGGCTGTACGTCATTACTCCGTACCTCTTGCCGCAATCTATTATGTTATTGAATTATTTATAAGTAAAGCTTATGGTGCATTGCCCTACTGATTTCCCTTTACTGAACAAGTTAATGGAAATACCTTTGCCCATAAGGGGTGATTACAGCCTTTCTGTTGATGAATACCATTCCTTTTGCGGGTTGGGTTTTCTCTGCAACTTTCATCACTCCTAAAGACATTGACCTTTGGGTCGGCAGATTGTAACGTGCGCCTTTGCTCAACAGATACCCGCTCCACCGGAGCCATTCATACAAAGCGTTCTGCCCCTTTTTGAATAGCCCGTTTTGCTTCAATATATTTGCCATCTCGCCAATGGATATACAGTCCTCGGATTGCATGATGCAGTCCGCAAAGTCGGCTTTGGGCTGGAGTTTGGTAATTTTTGCGTCTTTCTGCTCGATTTGTTTCTGCTGTTCCTCAATTCGCTTGGCTTGGTCAGCGGCAAGTTGTAATGCTTCACTGAAAGACTGGGGTACTTTCGGCTTGCCTAATTCCAATGTTTCCAGCCTATCAATAATCTTTTCACGCAAAACAGCATCATATCCCGAAGCGAGAACAAGACAGCCTTTAGGGGTGAGATTAAAAAGAGGTCTTTTCTCACCTTTCTTGTCGGTGTATTCAACCGCCACAAAATTGTGGACGTTCACTCCTTGTTTAAGCAAGTTCCTGATGTCTCGTAAGATAGCATCATGCCTTTTGCCCGTAACCTCTGCAATTTCAAGAGAGGTCATTCCTTTTAAATTTGGAATTAGTTCATTCGTTGTGTCAAGCATATTATAACGAATTATGATAAAAAGAAACCCTCCGTAGGTGTGCTTGACACAACATACGCAGGGCATAGAAGTCGCAGATTGTTTCCTTTCTGCCACCTTAGAGGGTTTCCCAATATCTTGTACAAAATTTATTCGCTTTATTTTGCCCAAGAGTTATTATGTTGTATCAAGCACTGCAAAGGAAAGCATTTATTTCGATATGGCAAAGAAAAAAGATGGAAAAGTTAGTAAAGTATAAAAGAACTTGCATAAAAAAGAAAGTAGCCAAAGGTAACTGGCTACCAATGGCTACTTTTTGATACTTTATTTTTTACCATAGTGATACCTCATAGAGAGCACATAAACCGTGATTATTTCATCATTAACTGAATAGATAATGCGATGTTCCGAATTTATACGCCGAGACCATTTGCCGGACAAATCATATTTCAGAGATTCCGGTTTGCCTATTCCGGTATAAGGGTGTTTGGCTATATCTTCAAGCAGTGACAATATTTTATTTATTATAGCCCTATTACCGCTTCGTACAAAATATTGGTATTCTTCTTTTGCTTGTGCGGAAAGTGTTATTTTATACATGCAATCCGGTTTAAAAAGTCCGACATGCTTTCTCCCTCGTGTTGAGAAACGCAATTTCCATTCTTAATATCTTCTTCCCCTTTTCTGATAGCTTCCATCGTTGCCGGAGATTTCATTATATATTCAGTTTCTTTAATAGAGTTATATTCATCTAAAGATATGACAACAACGCTTTCATTGCCGGCACGGTGCACCAGCAATGGCTCACTGTCATTTATCACACCATCGAGATAGTGTTTAAGGTTGTTTCTTAGTTCTGAATAGTTGGCTGTTCTCATAATTTACTTGTTTTTATTGTTTTGCACAAAAATAGGTACTTATTTTTGTACTTACAAGAAATGGTGAATATATGAATTTAATTTAGACTAATTCTAAATAATTTTATATCTTTGCGTTATCATGTGATGTTGCATGACACCCAATATTAGGACTTATGGCAAACGAATATGTAATTACCGATGTAGTCGACAAAAAAGCCGTACAACAATTAAAGGAACTCCGTCTTGAATTTGATAGTACAAAAGGGTCTTATGTGGAGCTTGCTAAGGAGTTGGCGCAAGGAGTAAAAACTAATCCCAAAACATTTGATGAGCTTTCCCAAAAAGCACGTAATTATACCTCGCTGTTGGAGAAATTGAATAAGACGCAGGAAAATATGGCATCTATTCAGGCGAAACAACTTACCGTGCTACGTCAAGTATCCCAGCAACTAAATTCAATGTCATCTTTGCAAAAGTTAAATCTTTTGTTCGAACAGTTCGCCAAAAATATCAAGAATGCAAGTGATATGCTTGCCGGATTATCTTCCGCATCCAACCAGGTGTCTTCGGCGCAGGATAATGCGGCTAAAAGCACCCAAACAGCAAGTAATATAATGAGCCAGGCATCCACTCAATTGCAGGCGGCAAATATGAGCTATACCGCTATTATTGATACGGTACAAGCGTATGATGGCGAAGTTACTAAGTTAACGGCTGATACCATAGCCAATAAAGAGGCTATGAAAAAGATTGATGCAGATATTAAAGCTCTTGGAAAATCTTATAAAGACGGGGAAATTACTTTGTCTGAATATATAAGGCAGTCTTCGCTATTAAAACAGAGGCACACGGAACTGATGGCGCAAAATCAACAATATTCAGCTTTGATAAAAAATCATTCCACGGCAATTATTTCAGCTTCCGGCAGCTATTATGAAATGAATGCCGCCATGCTCGAATTGCAGAAGCGATATAAGGCCTTAAGTGAAGCTGACCGGGAAAGTAATATCGGAAAGAATTTAATAACTCAGGCCAACGCTTTAAACGATAAGTTAAAGGAAATTGACGCCAAATTTGGCAATTATCAGAGGAACGTGGGGAATTATGCATCTTTGTGGAACGGATTGAACGTACAGACACATCAATTATTACGAGAGCTACCATCTTTAACAATGAGTTTCAATCAGTTTTTCCTTGCTATTTCCAATAACTTACCCATGTTTGCGGATGAGCTTAAAAGAGCAAGTGAAGAGTTTAAGTCCTTGAAAGCGCAGGGTAAAGAAGCTGTTCCAGTTTGGAAACAGCTATTGGGGAGCTTGTTTTCTTGGCAGTCTGCGTTGGTAATAGGCATCACACTTCTGTCTGCATACGGGAATGAGGTTATTGGCTGGGTCGCAAGTTTGTTCAAGGGCAAAAAGGCGCTTGAAGAAACAACAAGCGCCTATAAACAATTGGAAGATGCTCGGAGAAAGGGAATTTCTGATAGCGTTAAGGAAAGAACAGAGCTGGATTTGTTATACAAAGCAGCGCAAGACACATCTCGGTCTATGGAAGAAAGAAATGAAGCGGTATCCGAATTGCAAAAAAAATACCCTTCTTATTTTGAGAATATGTCAAAGGAGTATATTTTGTTGGGAAAAGCAAATGATGAGTATATAAAACTTTCTAAATCTATAATAGCAACAGCAACCGCAAAAGCCAAGATGACAGAAATGGAAAATCTTTCTACAAAAGCATTGGATTTATCAATGAAAGCAGCGGGTAAACTAATGGAAATACAAAATGCAGAAGCCGAAACAGACTATGTAGACCCTTTTTCAGGGGAAATTATAAAATCTGCTGATAGAGTGTCCCATTTAAGAAAGGAATATGAAGGATTAACTAAAGAGTTGCGTGATGTATATTCTGCCCAAATAGCTATATCAAGAAGTATAAAAATTACAGATTATACAGGGGGGGATGATAAAGCTTATGAAGAGCAAAAAAGAAAAGCGGAAGAATACGCTGAATACATCAAGAGGATAACAGAGGACTTATCCAAATCCCGGATAGAATTGATTGCTGACGGTAGAGAAAGGGAGATAGCTGAAATCAACAAGGAGTATGAAGGCAAAATAAAAGAGATAAAAGGCAATTCCGAAAAAGAGACAGAACTTCGGAAAAACCTTGAAATACTTAAAAACAAGGCTATTGCGGAAGTAAACAACAAGTACGATAAGGAACTCCTTGAAATAGAAAAGACAAATCTTGAAAATCGATTAGCTTCCATTGGGGAAAACTCGAATGAAGAATTAGACAAAAGGCTTAATCTCCAAATACAACTCAATAATATGATGCGTGATGCGGAAATAAAGGATGCTGAAAAGAATGGAGAGGATGTTGTGGCGATACGCATGAAGTACATGCAACGGGAAAATTCTCTCATAATGAGAAATCTTCAAGAAAGGATTGGGTTGATTGAGGCAAGTACAGATAGGATTGTAGACAGGCAAGAGACGTCTTCATTAGAAGAAGCTAATATTGTAAAGAAGCAGTATGCGGAAGGCGAAATAAGTAAAGAGGATTACGAAAAGAAATTATATGATATTGGAGTTAAGTATTCTAAGGCACGTTTGCAGGCTCTTATAAAAGAAGTTGAATCAGAGATGTCATTACTTGACCCTGCTGATGAAAAATATCAGGATTTAGAAGATAGGTTAGCCAATCTGCAAGCGCAAATAGACGGAATAAGCTACGATGATGCAAATAAGAAGCGAGAGGAGTGGGCTGATAAATTCAAGGAAGGTTTATCAGAAATGAATAGCGCCGCAAGAGATTCTCTTGGTGAAACAGCTGGGATTTTTGAAGGGCTTTCCGATATAATTGCGGATGTTGCAGAAAACGGGAAATTAAGTTTTGAAGCTCTTTTAAAAAGTGTAGGGAAAATTGTTGACGGAATAACTTCGTTAATGACAGATATATACGATGCGAGAATTGAAAATATTGAAAAAGAACAGGACGCCAATGATGAAGCATACGATAAAGAGATAGAGCGCATAGAAGCTCTTGAAGAGAACGGGGCTATCTCCAAGGAAGAAGCAGAGCTTCGCAAGCGTGCAGCCGAGGATAAGACAGCTGCTAAAAATGAGGAACTTGAAAAGAAAAAGGCCGCATTACAAGAAAAACAAGCAAGATGGGATAAAGCCAATTCTATTGTTCAGGCGGGAATAGCTACAGCCTTAGCTATAACAAAGGCTTTGCCTAATTTAGTCCTTGCTGCTTTAGTTGGTGCTATGGGAGCCGCACAAGTTGCCATTATAGCCGCCCAGCCTATCCCCAAATACGCCAAAGGAACAAAAGACCACCCCGGCGGCTTGGCTATTGTCGGTGACGGTGGCAAGAAAGAGGGGATTGTTACTGATAACGGGCTTTTTATCACTCCTGATAAGCCGACTTTGGTAGACCTTCCGGCGCATGCACAGGTAATCCCTGATTTGTCATATATCTATGACCGCAGAGGGCTTACATCTGATTACGGATTATTGGAGCAACGACTAAAAAATATGAGAGAAGAAGGAATTGTAGTCAATGTAAGCAATGATTACAGCCGACTTGAAAAGAAGATGGAAAGCAATACCAAACAATTGCAAAGCATCGGAAGAATGATGAAAAAAGCCAATCAACGTGCGGATTATAATTGGATTTCAAATAGAGTATAAGATATGATATATAATGATTTGGATAAAATATGCCTTTCCCGTTTTATAGACATATTCTTGGGAGACATTGATAAAGTGGTGCAAGGTGGTAAATATAGTACTAAAGAGAAGATTTTAGCCGCCGAGAAACTGTGTAACGAATATCTGTCAATAGTCGGCGGAAAATCTACAATTTTCTTGATAAGCCGGAGAAACGAAATTCTTAAAATTCAAATTCGATTAAACTGCCTTGCTGTATGCGAAGGGCTGATTTTATCAGGTGATTGGAGTGATGTTGTAGATGTTATGTCTACTTTAGGCTATAAGTTCAAAGAGGACGAACACGACAAGATAAGAAACCGGATAAGCAGCGTTTCCGCCTCTGATAAATATCGCCTTGTAAAATTAGCTGAAACATCTTCCGATATGGGGAAAACAAAAATGGATAGGGAATACTTTACCAAAGAACGTGTTTCGTTGATGTCTTATGTAAAAATGCACATTGACGAGAGTACGTTTTCTGCTAAAGAATATGCCTATATGGTTAGGCGTATGTGTGATGATATAGATGCTATGATACGTTCAACTTCAAAAAAGAAATAAGTATGTATTACAGATGTGAGTTATTGGTAAACGGAATGGCGTATGATGCTACGAATGAACTTGTAAATTGGGCTGATGTGGAAATGTCGTTCAAAAGAGGAGACTATGACGGGGTAGTCCGCAGTTTTTCCACAAAATTTGAGTTTGCTAACGGGGCTTTTTCATTGTTGCTGAAAGAATATCTGGAGCAGTATTTAAATTCTTCCGCCACAATAGTGTTCTATATACGTAATAACTCATGGCTTCTCAACGAAAAGTTCAGATGTGCGCTTGACTTCTCTACATTCACATATAGCAATACAACGTGCGAAATAAATGCCGTTGATAACAGCCTCGCAAGCTTGATTAAGTCCAAGAAAGGTACGCAGTATGAATATCCGGTTAGTGAATTGAAAGATAGTACCCCTCTTTACTATGATAGGTTGGAAATGACAAGCCATATAGAATGGCTTATACCCAGCCAAAGCGACAGTAGTGATATTGTCTATGATTTTACGGCAAGTAACGGGAAAGATTTTTATATGGTTCCGCTTTATATAAAAGGAAATCCGGAAATTGCCGTTAAAAACATAATAGAAGTTGATGATGTGGAATATGAGAAGATAACAGAAAAAGAGAATGAACTCAGTGTAAAAAATAAATTTCCTTATTTCTTTGATAATATATCCGCAAGGCCGCTGACTGTTTCCGTTAAGTGTAAATTTGATATAGCGCATCGATTGTTCGTATCAGAATTGGTATTACATAAAATAGATAAAAGCGGAAATCACACAAATGTATACAATCTCTCTCTTCCTGATAGAAACCCGACTGTACATACTGTTGATATAGACAAGACGGTTACATTGGAACCGGGAGAAAAATTATCCTTATTTTTCCATGCGGTAAAAACGACTACCGGCGGGAATGTAACCGTGACCTTATCCAACATGACTATTCCAATGACGATAGAATTTATTGCAAGGGATAAGCCGATAGATGTGGATGTAATTAAGCCTGTTACTTTATTAAACAGATTGCTTCGGTCTATAAACAACGATAAGGAGGGTGTCATAGGAGAAATAGCTGTGCCCGATAATCCCAATTTATATATCGGTATAAACAACGCATTGATTGTTCCGGCAGAAAGTATAAGAGGGTTGGAAAAAGCAAAGGTATATACCTCATACACGAAATTTGCAAATTGGATGAGTGCCGTTTTCGGGTTTGTGCCTGTAATCGGTGAGAACAAGGTTACATTTGTGCCTCGTGATACCCTATTTCAAGACAGGGAAGTTAAAGATTTAGGGGATGCTGTTACAGACTTTTCATATAATGTAGATTCATCAATGGTTTATTCAAGGGTAAAAGTCGGATATGACAAGCAGGATTATGATAGCGTAAATGGGCGTGATGAGTTTCATTTTACAAATGAATACACTACGGGAGTTACACTGACTGATAATGTTTTTGAGATGATAAGCCCTTACCGTGCAGATGCATACGGATTTGAGTTCCTTGCTGCAAAACAGGGAGAAAAGACTACCGATAGCGACAGTGATAACGACGTGTTCTTTGTAGGAGCTTTACTTAGCGATTCAAAGTACAAGCTTATTCGGTGGAACGTTTCAGGGGTTATATCGCCTTCCACTATGTTTAACGTTATGTATGCGCCTTTCTATATGATTGATGCCAATAAAGGTTTTTTAGCTGCATTTGCCCAGACACTCAATTTCGCTTCATCTGACGGGAATAGCGATGTCTCGTTCAATGGGGAGAGCGTGAAAGACGATTTTGTATTAGGCAGCAGATTATTCTCGGTGGGTGAATTGTCCGTTGAAACTGGCGATTTGGAAACTCCTTCCGACTTATCCGGCTATATTCGGGTAGAGAAGAACGGGCATATTTATAAAGGTTATGTAAAAAGTGCAAGCTATAACTACGGCAGACCGGAAGCGGTAAAATATATTTTGATAGTAAAGGATGTGAATTGATTATTTTTAAAATAATTATTTGGAATTAGTCTAAATAGTGTGTATATTTGCGCAAGATGTGTGAAGTTACACGTCACTGTAAAAAGGACGAAAAGACATGGTAAAAGTTGGTGATGTTTGCCCTCTTTTTTTCTCACCTATAAAATATGAGTTTGGGCTTGATATGGACTATATTCAGAAGTTTCATTCTTCTGACAAAATCCATATACAAGTGTTTACTAATGCTTCAGAGGAAGTGTCTGTAATTCTAAATAATAACATAACTAAAAAATCCACACCTATACCCCTTTTAATATACAATCATAATGATAATAATGTAGTGCATTATGCCATTCTCCAAAATTTGGAAGATGGTGAATATACAGTTACAATTAATGAGGATACATCGGAACCTTTTATGGTAGAATCTTCTGACATTCTATTAAGGGAAACAACTCTTATTCGTTATTCTCACAAGAATAATAATTCTGGTCTTGATAATATATTTTGGATAAACGATATTCAACAAATATTCAATTTTCGTTTGGAAGCGGGAATTAAGCCATCTGATTATTCTGCACAAGTGGATAATGAGCAATACCGTAATCAAAAACAAGAGATAGAAGAATTATACGCAATACCCTATGATGTGTATAAACTTACAATAGGAGATTCAAAAGGCGTACCTTATTGGTTTTCAAGACATATCAACCGTATTCTATGTCTTTCAATGGTGGAAATTAATGGCACAAAGTACGTTCGTTCGGGTAACTCAACTCCCGACGATGAAAAAGAAACAGTAAATGTAGACAGTCAGCTATTCATATACAAAGTATCTATTGAGCCGAAAAACAACGATATAGCGGGTATCGGCGGCTCTCCTGAAGCTGGCTCTTCCGCCTCTTTCCCTGCATTTCTGATAGACCATGCCAAAGATGGGGAAATGTTACAATTCAGTGCGGAGAAAGCCGCATTTACTAATGTTGATAAAGTTGAAGTATGAAAAAGCGGGTTAGTAAAATATTGTGGTTTGGTGACGCACTTGATGAAAACCATCAGGCGATACCCCCTGCTTTATCTCCGAGTGACGAAGAGCATCTGCAAGGGTTAAATCTTGGGGAAATATATATCTGTGTTGCAGATGCCGACCCTGCATTGTTTATCAGAACTTCTGCCGACCGGATTGTCTACTTTAAGGCTCTTGATATAGAGGCTCTATCAAAGTTCTTTATAAGAAAGGACAGGCCAGACGAAGCAGGATTTTTAATAAAGTTCTTAGGTGGATTGTTCTCAGACTACATCCAGTCCATGAACTTTTCTTCCGGTGCACTCGGCGAAGGCTTTGTTATCAAAGTAGACAGCAAGACGGGCAAATCCTATATCGAGGTGGACGAACTCTTTGTGCGTATCAAAGCGATGTTCTCCGAGTTGGAGATAAAGAAGCTTTCCTATGCAGGCGGAAACTACATGTTCACCGCTGCCGGAATGAAATGCGGCAAAGTTGAGGAACACGAGGATTTTTGGCGTTGCTATTTGTTGGTTGACGATGGTGAAACGGCTATTGAAAACCCGTTCAATGAAGGCGACCAGGTACGGTTTCAAGACTTCAATATCAAGCCGGGTGTCTACGAGAATGTATCCAACCGTTACTATTGGCGCCTATGCGTAGGTGTCGGCGAGGATTATATAGACCTTAGCAAAACGGACTGTGACGCCAACAGTGACACACCGCAAGAAGGCGACAGTCTTGTACAGCTCGGTAACCGCACAGACAAGAAGCGTCAGAACGCAATCACCTTGTCTGTGTATGGCGATGATGCGCCAAGTATTCATCAATACGCCGGAATAGATTCCTATTCAATGGCGGGCAAGGAAGTGACGGTTATCAGTCCGCAAGGTAACAAGTTCATGGGTGACTTTATTTTGAAGACCGGCATAAATATTATGACCCAGTTCAAGATATTGGAAGACCTTATTTATTCGGAAATCTCCAAAGTGCTTGACGAAATACAGGCAGAGGATAACTACCTGTACAACTCGGCATTCGCATCCAATACGAACGGTTGGGAAGCGAAGAACGACATTCACTTTTTCACTGTAAACGGAAAATTCTTATTGGTGAATGGAAAGTTCTACTCCCGTAAGGATGCTATGGTTGCCATTATCAGGGACGAAGATAGAAACGTGCTTCGCATACTTTCTTCCGGCATAAAACAATCCAATGCTGATTTAGCCAATAAGCCGACTTATGAGGAAGGAGAAGAACCGAGAAAGTTCTTTATCTCCTTTAAATACAAGGTGATTACAGCAGGAACTCTTACGATAGGCTTTCCCGGTCAGAGCCTGCATTTCACCGAACAGCTCGAACCGGGTGAAGAATATACAATAAAGGAGTATTCCGGCACATGGGACGGAACGGGCGATTTTGAGTTGAAGTTTACGGGGGATATATACATACACTCGTTGGCTCTTGCCGAAAACGCATTCGAGGATTTATATACAAAATTGAGTTCCGAAATAAAGCAGACAGCGGAAAGTATCAGGTTGGAAGTAAAAGAACTCTCGGAAAGCAACAATCAAAGGTTCTCACAGATTGAGCAGCGGGCTGATAGCATTGAATTGTCTGTTACAAAAATAGAGGAAGATGTAACGCAGTTGGGGCTGGACATCAATGGGGTTACCGATGAACTTAAATTATATGTCAAAAAAGACGGATTAGGTTCAGAAATCAATGTGGCACTTGATAATATTTCCGTGGTTTCCAAAAACATATACTTTACCGGAGATATATCCGCCAACGGGAATGTGTCTATTCAGGCAGACGGGACAATAAAAGCTATTGGTGGAGAGTTTAGCGGGGAGTTGAAAGGGGCTACCGGAGAATTTAACGGAAAAGTGTCTATTGCAAATAATAAAATTTTATTAGACAGCGATGGAAGCGGACATCTTGCTAATGGGAATATTAATTGGAATAAAGATGGAAATTTAAATATATCAGGCTCTTTTAGTACTAATAATTCCGGTGGGAATAGGCGCATATTTATAGGGGACGATTACAATGAAAGTATTGGTAGTAATGAGGGGGTAATAAAAATGTATAATGACAGAAGCGAGACTGTATTCACCCTCAGCTCATCTACAAGTAACCATGCCATGATTTCTATGTTTGGAGACGACTCTTTTAAAAATGTGTTTATCCAGCCCGGAAGCATATATGTAGGTAGTCCGACCCAATCCGATGGCTACTCATATGAAACGGAAGTAACTGGGAAAGGAATAAGATTGTACAGAAGTGGAGTTCTAATGAAAGAATTTAAAATTTAAATTAAATCGTTATGAAAAAGATAAACTTTGAAAAGATGCTTGTAGCAATGGACGTAGCGCGTAAGCATTGCATAAACAGAGATTATAGAGAAGATTTTGCGAACGCAATATGGCAGAGCAACTTCGGTATCGCCGCCTTTGTGCTTGCAGAGAAAATATACAAGTCAGAGGGAGAAACGGAATATGACGAGAAAGAGGTGAAGATTATACAGCAGGTAGCTAACCGACTCCCGCCTTTCTTCATTGACGCGCTCAATCGTGCTATCAACAATCAACCGGAAGAAGTAACCGATAAACAGGAATAATTATGGCTTGGACAGAACAGGATTATCAAGAAATAGTTGCCCGTCTTATGGCTGAATCCATAGGGGTTAATGAAGTGCCGGATGCGGGAAGCACGGATGACATATCATCTCTTCCGGCCTATCAACCGGCAAACGGAACAGAAGTGCCTACCGTAGTAAAAGCATCTCTTGAATTGTTGGTTGCTCCTGCTTTGGATGCTGCCGATAAGGCAAACGAAGCCGCCGATAAAGCAGAAAGTAATGCCACCGCAGCACAGACAGCCGCAAATACCGCTAATGAGAAAGCAGAACTGGCGGCACAAGCTGCGTCCGATGTCAACGCAGCTAAAGAAGGAGCAGAAACGGCTGCTCAATCCGCAAATACCGCTGCATCTAATGCCAACGACACCGCGGAACATCCTACCTATATCGGACAAGACCACTATGTCTACAAATGGAACAAGACCGCCCAAGCATACGACAAGACAGACATCTACACCAAAGGCGATGCTTTCTCTATCAAGAAGGTATATGCTTCAGTTGCTAACATGGAAGCTGATAAGAACAATCCGGATATTACAGAAGGTGATTTTGTATTGGTGAATACGGGTGATGTTGAAGACCCCGACAATGCAAAATTGTATGTCAAGGCTGATGGTGACTTTGAGTTCCTTGTCGATATGTCCGGCGCTATCGGCTTCACGGGTAAGACACCTCAATTCTCAATGGGGACGGTTACTACGCTTGAAGCAGGGGCATCCGCTACAGCCACGGTGTCAAGTGACGGAACGGATGAAGGCGGAAACCCGAAATACAAGCTGAATTTCGCCATTCCGCGCGGTAATCCCGGTGCTCCTTTCCGTGTAGCCGGTGAATACACTACCTTGGAAGCCTTGAAATCCGCTGTTCCCGATGGTTCGGCAGTTGACGGGTTCATGGCTGTAGGTACTGAAGCTCCTTACGATTACTACGCATGGGTGAACGGTGACTGGGCTAATCAAGGGAAGATAGCGGGCGGCGGTTCGGGGAACGTGGTAGTTATTCCTGCTGCTGCGATGAGCCTAAGCGACCAAGCAACATCCGATGAGATATTTAATGCTTTTGGTGGGAAAGACGCTTTCATGGATATATGTCAGAGCATCGTCAATAAAGATACTGTATGTGTTGTAGCAGACATCCCCGAAGAATCAGGGATGAAACTTGTATATATTCCAGTAATGGCGGTGGCTACCTATACGGATGCTAATAATGCTAATTTTATGATGGCAATTATTACAGAAACGACTTTCCAATTAATTGTAACAGTCACGGATGGAATTGCTACCCAATCGTCTCAGGTTTTAAATCATATTTACGAAGCCCCCTCTGACGGTAACGTCTACGGTCGTAAAAATAAAGATTGGGTGAAAGTTCCCGAAAACTCAAATGTCATTATCCTGCCGAAAGAAATACTTGACTTGACAGGTAGTTCCTCCTCAGAGGAGATATTAGCTGCATTTGGCGGTATAGATAAATACAAGGATTTGCTTGAAAAATTGAGCACAAATAATTGCTTGGTACAGATTGGAGAACCGTCATTAGGCTCATTAAGACATATCTATACTCTTGTAGAATATGCTGTCAATTTCGCTTCAAACAAACAATCGGGAACGTTATCTTTAAATATCTACAACGAAGAGCAGCAGTTAAGAAGACTTCATTTCTATTTGGAGAACAACGGCACTACAGCCCGTTGTGGCGAGGCAAGCACTTTCCAGCTCGTCAGGGACACCGACGTCCTCACCAAGACCAACACTTCATCATTCACCCCTACGCAGCCTTATCATCCGGCGACGAAGAAGTATGTGGATGATAGTATAAAAGAAAGCCTTTACTATGTAAATAATGACAAATTCCTTAGCTATTTCATAACACCTGCATATCGTATTGATAGTGATGCCGAAGATTCTATTATTATGTGCTTTAATACTATTGATAATTTTAAAGCATTTGTAGACAAAGCGATAGATGCTGGGGTTACTCTTGTTTTTATAAATAATAATCTTAATGAAAAGATATACATTAGAGATTACCACGTTTATAGAAGCAACAATAACAACCGTGAATTATCTTTCATATTTAATTATTCCAATAATGGGGAAAGTTTTCAATTTATTACAACAAGAGTATTTATTTCTTATAATGCAAGTTACGGGTATAAGTTTGTAGTCAAGAACTTAATTTCTTCCGACAACCTCACCACCATAACCAAGAAAACCGCCGCCGAATACGAGGCTATTGGCTCTAAGGATGCCAATACAGCATATTGTGTAACCGATTAAAACAACAATTATGAGTAACGAAAATAGTAATCTTAGAGTTGGTTCGGCGGGAGCTGGGCTGTTGGTGGGAGACAAGCTGCCGGGAAAGAGTTTGATTGGAGTAAGCTCTATGCCAATCTTAGCTATGTATGGCCTAATGGTGGAACTACTGGTAGTTTTCCTGTTATTATTGCTAATCTTAGTAGCGACCCTGTTCTTCTACAACGTGATGGAGAAACAGAAGAAGTTGCTCCTGGTAAAATTGATTGGTATACTATCGGTTGTCAAGGTCAAGCTATTTCTGAAATTTCTTTATTTAACGAAGATGCTAACGGCAATGGTTCCAGCAAACGAGTTGTTCAATTTTATTCCACAATGTATGCAGAGGGTGAGAGTATTAATTACGGTTATGCTCATAATCAAATTATGGATAAGAATGAACTAATTAATGATTTTACAAGCGAAGTGTATAAGCAATTTGCTTGGATTGTTTTTATTTTTGATAATTAAATAGATATGATTGCAATTAAAAGTGATAAAATAACAAGTAATATTATAGAATTATTAGAGACAGCATTTAAAACTAATTCACAATGAAAACAATCTTTTTAGACAACTGGTTTGCGAAATTTATCCTCTTTGGCAGCTATCATACAATCATGTTCTTCGGCTTCATCCTTACGAGGCTGAAAGAGTTGTCCGAAACAACCATACGCCACGAACGAATACATCAGAAACAGTTCTTCGAGTGTATGGAGATAGCGGCTATCCCGTCCGTATTGCTGGCATTCCATGTCAGTGCGTGGTGGTTGTTACTTATCCCGCTATTCTACTACATTCTTTATTTGGCAGAATGGTTTGTAAGCTTCGTGTATCACTTGTTCACAGACAACAAGATTGGGGATGGAGAGGTCAATAAAAACGCTTACCGTGCGAGCGCATTTGAAATGGAAGCCAAACTCAACCAGGACAATCCGAACTACTTGAAAGAACGCAAATGGGGTGCATGGTTCAGATACTACGGCAAGATATGAAAATCCCGTCCTACTCTCACGAGCAAAACGGAATGACAGTAGTTCGCTTATTTGATAAGAGACACAAAGATAGGAATAATTGACAAATAACGATAAGATGAAGAATAACATTATTACCCAAAGCATACCGGGTGGTTTCTCGGTAATAGCAAGCAGTTTTATTGCGCAGTCATTGGAACACATGATACCGTGGCTGATAGTAACATTTTCAGTCGTTGTGTGTGACCTTGCGTTCGGGATAAGGAAAAGTCTGTTGATGGGTGAAGAAGTACGCTTTTCCGGTGCTGTGCGCCGTACTATGGGTAAAATGGTGACATACTTTGCTTTTGTTTGTATGGTGGTGATGATAAACATTGCTTCCGGCAATAAATGGAATATTGATGTGTATTCATGCTTGTTTGTCTGCTTCATAGAGTTCTGCTCTATCATAAGCAATATCTTGAAGCCAAAGGGATATAATTTCAACTTACTGAAAGCGTTGGGATTGTTCGGAAAGAAAGTGCTCGATGTCGAGAAAGAAGATATGAATGAAATAATAACTAAAGATAAGGAGTAACAAAATGAAAAAGAAACTGATTATCGCAGCGATTGTTATCGCTATCATCGTGGGAGTTATGCTTTACATGCACTACACACCGTTTTGGGTGAACTTGACTACTGTCGTATCATTCGGTGTCGGTGTTGTTGCCGGATGGGTGGCTCATGTGGTTTATGACAAATATTTTAGAAAGGAGAAATAACATGAGATACTTTACAATTGCAGAACTGGTTAAAAGCGAAACGGCTGACAAGAAAGCCATAGACAACAGATTGCCGAAAGAACTGCTTCCCAATGCACAAGCGTTGGTTGACAATGTCCTCGACCCGTTAAGAGAGGCTTACGGCAAACCTATCACAGTGACAAGCGGATACCGTTGCCCTGCTCTTAATAAAGCAGTAGGCGGCTCTAAAACGAGCGACCACATGAACGGGTGTGCTGCTGATATTGTCGGTACTCCGAATACCCCGAAAGAGAACAAAAGACTGTTCAATCTTATACAAGAATTGAAGCTTCCCTTCGACCAGGTAATTGATGAGAAAAATTTCTCATGGGTACACGTCAGTCACCGAAGGGAAGGCAACAGGAACCAAGTATTGAAACTCTAAAAAGTAAACATCATGGCAGCAGAAATTTTATCATTTGAAAAGAACGAAAGCGAGAATGCGTATTACGCAACATTTGTCAGCGATGGCAATCCCGTTACTATACAGATAAAGAATAAGGGCGGATATGTAACCGCTTTCGCAGGGATTGATGATTTGGAGCCAGTTCCGCTTTATCCCAACGCATCCCAATATAACGGTGCGTCCAATACGATTTTCCGTATCGTAGGGATAGCAAATGGCATAAACATCACAATCAAGAGCGCTACCGAAGTATTGGAAGCCAAAATGATTAAAGAGGGATAGCCTATGAACCCAATCACTATCCCCAACATCACTATCCCCGTAATCGGCTTGCCTGCTATCGGCATCCCGTCTGTCGGTTTCCCCTCTGCTTCGGGCGGTGGTCTTGCATGGCCGGCAGGTTTAAAAGAATCTATCAAGGCTATCTACGACCCGAAGAAGCAGGGGTTGACTAACTATGATGTGATTGAAGCATACACGGAAGACTTTAAGAAATGGAATAATTCTCCGGAAAAATATACAGGCTCTCTAACTTCTAATTCATTAGCCCTTACAAATGTATCACAAAAAACCGCACTTATATATTCTCCTATAAAGCCCTATGATTTTAAGGTTTTAATTAGAGGATTGCAAGAAGGGCAGCACGTTAAGTTTGGGTTTGATTATGGAGAACACATTTTAGAAGCCGATAAGGATGGTGTATATACACTTGAATGGAAAGAAGGTTTAATAAGCTATGGCATATATACCAATTTCGTAGGTGAATGTAATATCACCATCACCCAGCTTCCTACTTCTATTCTAAAAGACCTTAGCGGCAACGGCACCATGCCTATCTGTACGGCGGTAAGGGGAAGCTGAATAGCGGAATGGGAGTGTATAAATTTGACTTTCTTTCTGACTTACTTATTAATTCAGCATATTTACCATATACAGAAAGACAATATGATAGTATTTGTTCATTAGCAGGACATCCAAATGGTTGGTTATTTCAGTATAAGAGTCTGACAGATATTCCTACTTTTAAAATAGAAGTTAAAGGAATAGTTAATGATAAGTTTCATTATCGTTGGTATGATGAAAATGGGAAGAGGTGTAGATTTTGTTATAGACAAAGATGGTATCTATGAATTTCCAATGAGTTATAGTGTAGAAACTAATACTGGCGTTGGTATTGTCTGTAATAATATTTGCCAAGATAATGTTTGCTTTACCCAAATCCCTGACTACCCCAACCAGCTCTGCTACGACGGCAAGATGTACGCCGTCTGCTACGGTTTCCCTATATTGGAAGATTACACGGTGATGGCGGATAGGACGTGGTTTGATAATGAGGGTAATCGAGTTTTTATTACTAAAGGTAATATCTGGCCTAATTGTGCATTTAATTTTGAGAAGGTTAATGCTTCGTTATCTAGTGAGACATTTTCATACTCACAAAGTACCAATATTGATGATTTAATAGGTAAGAGTGGTATAACTTACCAGACAAAGCAATCTTATAACGGGAAAGTTATTGGTGTAGGCACTTCATCAGATGGCGATATATTGCTTATAGGTGGACAGTTGAAAGGAGAGTATATCGGTTGCCACGGCAAAATCATCATCGCCGACCGTAGCTTTACCGAAGATGAAATTACTTGGTTAAAGGATAATTGGAAAAAGATATGAGAAAGTTACCGTGGCTATTAGTTGTATTGCTGGCAATCGCTTGTGTGGTGGCTTGGTTTCGCCCGCACGAGCCTTTGCCGGCAGAAATCCGTACCGAGACGAAGATACAGACGGTTGTCAAACTTGATACGGTTCTTGTCTCTAAACCGATGGCTGTGTTTTGGCAGATATTGCCGAATGATACTATACGGATAGGTGATACCCTGCTCCATCGCAAACGGGTTGTGTATGAAGATAGCTTGTATCGTGCGGTGGTGAGCGGATATGTAGACCCGCGGCTGGATAGTATGACTGTATATCCGAGAACGGTTTATCAGACGGTGACGAATGACATCTATCATCCGGTTTCCATCAAACCGAAGAAGAAGCGTTGGGGATTAGGGTTGCAAGCCGGGTATGGTTATCCAGGCGGTTTTTATGTTGGCGGTGGAGTGAGTTATGATTTGTGGCAGTGGTAATTTTAGCAATATCATAGAGGTAAACTTATTGGATTAAGCAACAATAATTCATCAAAATCCCACAAAATACACATTCTTATAAAAATTATATATAGAAAATACACATTTACGAGAAAATTATATATGTATCGAGTATGGTAAGAAAGAAATTAACGATGTAGAAGTCGGCTTAAGCTGGCGCTCTTTCGGGGGCTTAGAGTATAAAGAAAGCCCCACCCACACAGATTCAAGCGCCAACAAGAATCATTATATAAACGTAGCACGTAGATTGTGGATGGGGCAAATGCCTTAATTTAAACATTCTACGTGCTTACTTTATTTATATGAATCTTGTTGGCACGACAAAAATAATAATAAAAACTGAATCTTATGTGTAAATCCGGGAATAATAGAAGAATTTCTTCCATTTTGCGCGATAACTTGGTACACGACATCTATCGTGAAGAGATAGAAAAACTTGGTGTTGCAGGTCGCTATGTGTCAAAAGAATATCTATATAACAAAGTAAGGGAATGGACAGGCCTAAGCACAAGAAGCATATCTTTCATCATCAACCATACAAAGAAGCAGATAATATGAAGGGATAGCGTTATGCTCCGTTATCCCTTCACTTATATCCACGTGCTGTTGGCGCTCGTCCTTTGTTGCAAAATTATTATATTTATTTGGTATAAAAAACATATATCAGATAAAAAAAATAAAATATGCCAAAATACCGGAAGATTTCTTCACGACAAAGTGAAACAAAGTTCCCACGCAAGTGAAGCATAGAATTTTATAAGGAGTACCATTTAGATACTTTTGTGATGCGGTTGATTTTGACCGTAATACAAAATATAAATCTCTATGGAAAGAACGTATGTCTTCAATCAAGACGGGAACAACGGAAATGGTGGCGGAAGCAAATTCGACATTATGGCTATGCTACCCAACCTGATGGGAAGCAAGGGTGTAGACCCCGGACTTCTCGCTTTACTGAACCAGGGACGTAACAACCAAGACATGTGGGGTGGAAGCGGAATGTGGTTCATCTGGATTATCCTTTTGTGGTTCTGTTGGGGCGGTAACGGCTTCGGTAACCGCTTTGGCAATGGCGGCGGTCTGCCTGCCGAGCTTAACGGTGATGTGGGTCGTGAATACCTGATGTCAGCCATTCAGGGTAACGGTAACGCCATCAATCAGCTTGCTTCTTCTTTGAACTGCTCTACCCAGCAGTTGCAAAGCGCCTTGTGTAACATTCAAGGACTTATCGCCAATGTGGGCAATCAGGTGGGCATGTCCTCGCAGCAAATCATCAACGCATTCCAGTCCGGCAATCAGGCTGTTCTCACACAGATTGCAGATTGTTGCTGCAGGACTCAGAACGCCATCACGACGATGGGCTACGAGAACCAGCTTGCCATGTGCAACCAGACCAACACTTTGGTCAACACGGCCAACCAGAACACGCTGTCATTGCGTGACGGTGCAACGGCCAATACGCAGGCTATCATTGCCAAGCTGGATGCCATGCAGAACCAGGCATTGCAGGACAAGATTGCCGCTCTCACGGCAGAGAAAGCCACTCTGACTGCCGAAATCTCTCAACGTAACCAGAACACCACTATTCTGAATGCGGTAGGGCAACAGATTGCTCCTCTGGCAGCAGGCTTGCATGCATTGCAGAGCGACGTTGACGGTATCAAATGTAAGTTGCCCAACACTGTTCCCGTGCAATACCCGAACATTGTCGGCGTAAACCTTGACACATACCGTGCAGCCGCTTTCGGCGCCTATGCCGGCGATGCCGCATACGGTCGCGGCGGTTACGGATGCGGATGCAACAACTACTGGGGTTAATTCCGGTAAGAAAGGAGGTAATTATGTGGCCTAACTTTTTTACAGGATTTCCCTTCCCATTTCCTTCACTGGGCAGGGTGAACTACAATACCCTTCCTACGGTAGCCGTAACGGTCGGCACGGAGAACGTGACTTTGGAACTTCCTAATCATGCGTTCCGTAACAGGGACTATGTAGGTGGTTTCTATGTAAGTCTCCGTCAGGTAATACCTGCCGGCACGACCGCTACGCTCCCGATACTGATAGGGACTAATGGGGACACGAGACCGTTGCTGGCTTACAACAATGAGCCGGTGACTGTCGGCAACCTTGCCGGGATGGGTATCTACGAAATCCACTACAACAAGTACACCAATGAGCTGTACCTTGTAAATGGCGGGTATCGTCCGACAACCACACCGGCGCCGACAGCAGAGACAACCGCTCAAAAGAGCAAGTAGTTAACATGGGGGTTTTGTGGTTGTTACAAAAATTGCAATAGCCACACCCCTTTAAAATCAACCAATCATGTTTCAGAACTTACGAGTAAACAGTACATTATATCTTCTTCACAGAGGTGCAAATCCGAGTTTGGAATGTGGGCAGGTCGTTAACGTAAGCCCTATAAAGACCATATATAAGACTGTTCCAAACATGCCTTATCCACAGCCGGTCCAAGTTATTGATTTTGTCGTGAATATAAACGGACAGAATGTTAATTTGCAAGAGATACCGGCTAATGCCAATATTGCCGATGATGTTAAAACAGGGATGCTGATTACAGGGTCAAGAGACGAGATGAATACCGAGGTCCTTACCATGAAGCAGAAAAGTGAGGACGTTTTAAAAAGTGTGGAATATCATCAGAACTTTCTTAAGGTATGTGACCAGATGCTTGCCATGCTTAATCCAGAATTTGCAGCCAAGCAACAGCAGGAGCAGGAAATATCCGCATTGAAGGGGCAAATGTCCAATATGGATAAGAACATGCAGGAAATGAGCAGAAATATGGCTGACCTCATTGCACAGAATCAGAAGTTAATGGAACAGCTCGGAGTGGCTGAAACATCTAAAACAAAGAAATAATATGGGAATGTGGGAAATATTGGAAGAAGGACGCGGAGAATATGACCGTGACTTCGGTATGAGAGGCGGTAATCCTATGGAAGAAGCCTATAGAGAGGGTTGTCGTCATGGTTACGAGAAAGCCATGCGTGAGATGCAGGGCGGTGAAATGGGCTATCGTAACAGCGGTGGTTCACGCGGTGGAAGCTATAGCGGCGGCTCGGATATGGGCGAACGCCGTATGCCGGGTTACTTCCCGGAATATCCGGTTTACAGCGAACGCCGCGGTTCACAGCCTTACGGTGATGATATGGGCGAACGCAGACGCAGACGCGCCAACGGAGAGTTCATGTAATGGAGAGGGGATTATTCCCCTCTTTTGCCAATCACTTAAAATCAGAAAAATATGAAACAAAGATTAGATACATACGACAGAATACCACCTGCAATGGCTGACTATCTCAGCCAGTACGGATGGCATTTCAGCAAAAAAATGTGCTTATGGGCTGTTTCCCGCATGAAGATGGAAAACAAATCTACGGGTAAAGAAGAAAATCTGGAGCCAATCAGCAAAGAGCAGGTAGAGGAGCTTCTGAAAAAGTACAGTGTAAACCTGGAGAAAGATGCAGGGTACGACAGCGTTTACGTGGCAAACATGGCGAAGTCGGATTACTACAAAAGTTCTATCACTGACGAAGCCCATCTCGCATTGTTCATTAAGGATTACATAGATGATGTGGACGCTTACAATGGAATGCCTTTCACACGGTTCTATGCCGACTGTATAGGTTCAGGCAATCCTATCATGTGGGAAGAGATGATGTAATCTATGATAGTGCAGGAGTTTTACATACCGGACTATGATTGGGAAGTGAGGGTATATTACGCAGTGGACTGCTATTATACCGACCGTATCATCGCCGACCTTCAACGAGTAGGATGCAGAGGTGCGGACTTGATGAACGCTTACAGCAACATGAGAGCCTGCAATCTGAACACCGGCATCACCTACTCTAATATCCGAAACAGGCAAACCGTAATGGTTATAGCCCTTACTTCTTCGCCAGAAGAGTTTCAGAACTCTTTCGACCATGAAAAGGGGCATCTATGCCGGCATATCTCACGTGCATTTGGCATCGACCCGTACGGGGAAGAGGCACAGTATCTTAGTGGGTATGTGGGGCAGAAGATGTTTCCGGTAGCAAAGAAATTTTTGTGTGAACATTGCAGACGTAGCTTATGTGGGAAATAGTACAAGCCATCTTATCAGGCAAATCACGGGAAGAAGTATATAGCATGCTTTCTCCCGAACAGAAGGAGACGCTGAATAGTCTCGCCGCAGCAAACGGCATAAATCGTAAACAACGTAGAAAACTTGAACGTGATGCGAAAAAGGGATTACATAGACGAACTGCTTGAATTGGCGGACAATGTCCTTTACATGGACTATTGCCGCCTTTTCCAGGTTATCCAATGGAACGTTTAGAACGCCTTGAACGATTCATCCATTGGGTAATACCGCTTGCTGTTTTGGCAAGGGTTATATCGTTGTGTCTGTAAGCTTGCTATCTGCATTTCACTTTTGTAAGTCCATACTTAGCCAACCTTAGATATATCGTCCTTACACTTACATTCAGCATTTCTGCCATTCTGCGGGGCGGTATCTTTTCTTCCTTGTATAGCTTGGTAATGTTCTCTTCTGAAAGCGGGTCTACAAACGTTTTCTTCGGCTCTGCTATCCCCATCCGTTTACGTGCCTTCGCTGCATATGCTTCATTTTGCTTGTCCTTTGTGACGTAAATAATAGTAGTTTTGTTAAGGCGTAAAGGAAACAATTGCCTCTCCACTTCCTTGTGTTGTTCGGCAAGGCTTTCCGCATTCCCGTTGACAGTAGTGTCAATCTTCTTGTATTTGTCCGGGATACGGGAATGTCTGTCTCTGATTATTCTGTCTGCTTTTCTCATTGGTTCAATATTTTAATAGCGCGTTCAACATCATCTTTCGACAATCCCAATAGGGTATCAGTCTTTACAAAGTGTTCAGCTTGCTCAAGAAGCATATCGCTATCATCATCCAGTATCACGTAATTAAAATCAACCCCAATATCTTTATAGTTCCAATTTTTTCCATTTTCAGAGTGGATATGAGTGTCAATCCATTGTTTTATCTCAACTCCACGAGGAATAGCAAGGTGAACACCTTGCATAACGTAAGCATACGCCCTTATAGTTACTCCTATAATTCTGTTGGCGTATGGAAATGGGAAAGGAACTAAATGCCTCACAGTTGTCAACTCTTCTTTTGTATCTTCTATCGTGTTTCTTCTCCACGATGATGATACTACAATCTTGGCGTCCGTAGCATCTATAATCTTTCCAAGTAAATCACACGCATCTTTGTCAAGTGCATAATGCGATTTTTCCGTGGAAATTACTCCGTCTATATCAAGAAATATAATTTTCATGTTCAATGTATTATACTAAATTTATGATACCACTTGTCCGCATGGCTGAACCATCCAATCATGAACGGTTTGCCGAAGAGGGTTACTTTGTATAGTTTACTCATGTGTTAATTTGACTATTAAAATCGTTAATAAAATCACTTGTTATTTCAATACAAACTATATTTGCAACGCATTTGATTTGGAAGCTAACACCTCCAATCCGGCGAACTGTCATTCGCCATCCTCTTGTCCGTTCTCCGTGAGAAAAGACATTAAGCCCATTGTCCTGCAAGCTTTGGGCTTTTTTTCTGTTACGCTTGACAGGGCGTATCAGGTAATAAGCTTGCTTATTTTGCAGGTAGGCAAGCAAAACGGAAAGGAGGTGTTAGCGTGAAAAATCAAATGCAAGATGAAAGCGGCAAGACGCGTATTTTCTGTCGGTATATCATAAGGAATGGTAGACGGATTTACCCAAAACATTCCAAATACTTTTCTTTCTTGGTGACAGTATCTACATCATATACCACTCCATATAAATTACCATAAGACGTTATGATAGCCTTTCCCTCTTCGATACTTTTATGACTTCCCTTGCCGTCATAATTATGTGCATCTAAAGTTGTATCACCAGAATTAAGGATTTCATATCCCAACTCTTCCAGTTTCTTTCTAAGTTCCTTTGTATTTTTGCGTATAAAACACGGTGTTGTAAATCCCATAATTACTTCTCCTTTTCTATCTTTACTCCATTACGATAAATACTCCCAGTGTTTTCGGACGTTTCACGAGAAAATCTAACAGTTGCCTTGCCACGATTGACAAACTTGTCACAATTTATTATAGCACATAACGCATCATTACCACGTATTTCGTGGCAAATTGCTATCAATGAGCATCCGTCACAATGGGCATTTCTCATAACTATACCCTCATGTAGCACCCCGTCTATTATTATTCCGTTCTTTACTTCCATGATTACAACGTTAAGATTATATTGGTTTTTATATGCTCTATGGGGGGAACAGCTAACGCAGATTTCTCCTTTTCTCTGCATATATAAAACATGTTGCTGACTTTTAAACCCGTTTCTGTTTCAAGCTTTTCCAAAATATGAGCTATCTCCATTTCGGCTTTCGCTTTCTTGATTTTTGCTTCTTCTATATCCATGCTTACTCCTTTTCAATATATCCGTTTTCAATACACCAGCACAGCATCTCATAGGCTGCATCAATAAGTTTTTCTGAACTAAAACTTGCACATTCATGTTCTGCATTTATACGAGCATATTTAATCTTCCATTCATTCTTTCGCCTATCCATAACTTCTAATGTAAGCCAATAAACCTCGTCAATTATTGGGGGAAGTTTGTCGAGAATGTCCTGCAAAGTGTAAGCAGGGGATACATACTCTTCACTAAATAGGTTTTCACTCCAAACCGATAATTCCCAATCTGAAATAGGCATTTTACCAAGCATTTGTTTGTACCACAAGAGCATACTTGTATTTCTTAATTCAAGCCCAAGCTCCTGCAAATGCTTCATCTGTTCGATTGATAATACTTGTTTTGATTTCATAACTTAATCCTCCGTTTCTGTGATTATTTTCTCCTATGTGTTTTTGGATTTTTATTCTTCTTTCTGCGCTTCAAAATCGCTTTCTCGTAACACCTATCGCATTTTCCATTATGTTTTGAAAACAAGGGCATTTTGGGATTGTCTGCATAAATCATAGGCGATAAAGCAAGTTCGGGAAGTTTAATAATGGTATATGTAGTAAGTGTTAAATCATCATCATTATTCATATTTCAGTCTCCTTTCTCCTTAATCCGTTCCAGTACATCCTTATATCATATTTGTAATTTAATTTTTATTCTTTTAATTTGTTTTGTAATTATTGAAGCTACATTTGACCTTGTTGTGTTAAATTCATGTGCTATTTCGGTTGGAGTATATCCTTGTAAATAATATCGTAAATATGTCTTTGCCCTATTCCCCTCAACTAAGGATATTATATCTATTTTTTCTCCGTAGTATTGGTGGCATTCGCATCTCCATTTGCATAAATCTATGGGTTCGATATATCTGACATGTTTATTATGCTCAATAAAATCCAGTGCTCTATGCTTTGCCGTCTTTAACCATTTGTTGTTTGCATGTTTGGCTTGAAGAGAGTTATTGCAGTAAGTCTCTATATAAGCGTTTGCAGCAATATCTTCAGCGTCTTCCCTACTTATTTTATATCCATAAAGGTATAATAATATGTCAGATACTTTTGTAAAGCGTTCTGGAAAGGATTGCAACTCCATATCTTTAATTTCGTGGTTTTCCAACACCCTTTCGTCGATAAGGTTTGAAATAGAACAATTAAAAGGATTTCTATCTATGTGTTTAGGCTCTACCTCGCTCCATTCCTTTCTAACAAATGCGTTGTACATCACAAGGGAAAGCTTACGAGATATTTCCTTTTTATGCCCAATAGACAGTCTTACAATTGGATATTTTCCGTTTTTTGATTGTTCTATTTTTTTTTCATTTATAGAAAAACGTTTTGAAACATGACGTGTAAAAAACAATCGGCAAGAAGAAGTAATAAAATATCTGTTATACTCATTAACCATCGCAATAGGTACTTCTGCAATGGTTGATTTTGTAAAATCTTTAATATACTCTTTTGCAGAATCAAGTGTTGGAACAAACACACATGATTTGTTGTTTATTTTTCCCAAAAAAATCATATATCAATCTCTTTCTTTTTATTTAGCGTTGTCAATGATAGATGCCATGCTCTTCCCACCCTTCTTGTTTGCAGTTTATAGGTAAATGAAGCCCCGTATAAACGAGATAACGGTATAATGTAGTTTTTGATACTTTCAATCTTTTAGATATAACTGTTTTTTCTGTTCCTTTAGCCAATTCTTTTACTATATAATCATGTTTGTTGGCACATTTGGGATTAAGTCTACAACGAAAGCCACGACAATGTCCGAGCATTGCCCCTTCTGCTTTTTTTCTCGCTAACGCCTCTTTTGTACGTTGACTGATAAGATTGCGTTCAATCTCAGCTGACAATCCGAAAGCAAAGGCAAGGACTTTACTTTGTATATCTTCCCCAAGTCTATAGTTATCTTTAATTGTCCATACCTTACATTCTTTTGTCATACAGATATTCAAGATTTCCATAATCATAAAAAGATTGCGTCCAAGACGTGAAAGCTCACTACAGATGATAATATCATCTTTGCGTACTTTACGCAGTAAACGTCCAAGCTGTCGTTTTGTGTAATTTTTCGTTCCACTGATAGTTTCTTCTATCCAATCGTCAATCACCAAATTACTACGTTCGCAGAAGTTGTTTATCTCAAAACGTTGGTTCTCTACAGTCTGCTTGTCACTGCTTACCCTAATATATCCGTAAATCATAATTTTTCATCATAAACTGCAACTTTTAATCCGCCTCTCACTAATTTTTCAAGATTTTTACCTAAATCTTGCATGTGAAATCTAATGACTGATATATCTTCATCATTAACTATTCTTGTTAAAGCATTGATGTGTAAAATCCCTGAAGCACGTTTGGCATCTTCTCTATACAGTTCGTAGTAATTATCTATTCGTAATAGAATGATTTTATCGGGGTATATATTTTTCAAATTATCGAATAGTTTTATCATTTCGTTTCTCCTTTCTCTTTCATTCGTTGTAACACATCTTTGTTGGCTTCGAGGATTTGGTCGAAAGAGGGGATAGGCATCCACATGTCACAAACGTAATTACCGTAATCTTCAAATTCAAAATCCGGCAATGTTACAACACGAGGTTGTCCACTTGGTGTAGGTATAATAAACCCACTTACAATGGCTCCATTTGACACCATTCTGCAAAGAACAAGCTTGCTGTCTTCCGGCAACCGTTCTTCAACGCTTACCCATGGCGATTGCTTTGCCTGCCAGTCTGCACCTTTTATAAAATATTTTTTCGCCAATGCTGGCAATCCTCCCCAATCTGGCATCTTATTGTAAGCCATGCTTTGGGCAGCTTCTTCTAATGTCTGTTTCATAAATCATTGCTTTTTATTAGGTATTAAATCATCCAAATACGCCCATTCTTCAATGGCATCTTTGGAACACTCATAATCATCGCACTCTTCATCGTCCCAGCACTGCTCTGTTACATTCCAATAGCGGACACCGTAACCAGTTCCAGTGCTTATTTTTCCATAGACAAGGCACGGTATCTGTGGATAATGTTCATTTTTGTATTCACCATGAGCTTGTGGCACTTCATCTTTGGTCTTATGCCACACGCTATTGATGCGCCATTCAGAGCCGTTTTCAAAACCAAGAGCAATCATTTCCTTAATATCGGAAACACCACTCGGAACTCCGCTTCTTCCGAATGAATCAATTACTGATTCTGCAAATCCTTTTGCTGCTTCTTTTACTGTTTGTTTCATATTCTTCTCGATTAAATTATTACCATGACATCACGCTTCCTGGCGAATATGGAATCCGTCATATAGTACATGATGGTTTTCTCTTCGGCATCTCTCAACAATTCATGTTTAAGAATCTTATAGTAGGAGTTGGTATGCGCTGCATAGACCATGATTTCTCTTACCCGTTTCAAATCGTCTAAAAAGGATTGAGGGTTATGTTCCTTTATTTTCTTTATATTCATAATTGACCGTCCTTCTTTACAATTCTACCATCGTCTAACAACGTGTATAGTTTACCCTTATATGCCAGAGCGAAACACCATTGGCGGGCATACTTCAAATACTGATGCAATTTGTATCTGTGCTGGTATTTCTGCATCTTTTTTCTTATTCTTTTCTTCATGTTACGTCATTAATGTGAATTTCTCCTTTCAAAACTCGCTCTACCTGCCTGTCTATTATTCCTTGGAATTCTATTTGGCAAATAAGAGAACAATCAGGCATGATTTCTTCTGGTATTTCTCCACGGTTAGGAGAAAGCTCATCAAGAAATATTTTTCCCGATTTGTCTTTCAGACACGTTGCACCCACTTCTCGTTCAATTACTGCCATTCGGTTGAATACCTCCGGGAAGTCTTTCCGTATCTTATTCCAATAACCCATACCACCTTTCACACAACCGATACAGTTGTTGTTATTGTAACCCATCTTGTACATGGCAGGGATTTCAATGCCAGCTTTCCATAGCATACCCATTGCATCCTTTTTGGTTATCTGTCTTTCAATAAGCGGGAATAACGGCTTTGTATCCGGATATTGTTGCTTTAGGCGAATGGCACGGTTAATCTCTTTCGGGTCAAAATCAAATCCCCAGACTTGACCGTCCCAATTTCCCAACTCTTTTTCCAGCTTGTAACGAACTTGTTTCTTTAGTTCAAATGTACAAGCTGCGCCAGTAGGACCATTAATAAATCTTTTCTTAGCCAACACATCCTCTACGTTGAGATACTTATCGCTTCTGATAGTATGTATCGGGCGATTATACCATCTTCCACAATCAGATAGAAACCGGGTGTTATCAGGATGCCCGGAACCTGTTTCGATATAGTAAATCTGCACATCATCATACAGACTTAGTGCTATCTTACAAGCTACTGCGGATGTTACACCGCAAGAAAACCATGCTATTATCATATAGATTATTTTTAATTCGATTTCTTCCTTCCATTCCGTTTCCGATTGTCTTCCAAAACACACATTTTGCACCATGATGTTTTGATGTGATGGATGTTCATACTATTTTATTGCTTCATAAAACACATCCATATTGTCTTGCTCTGTCTTCCGGTAGTGTGTCCGAAAAGAGGTTTGAACGGAATAATAGATAAAACTTCCGCAGCTTTTATCTCACTCTCGTTCCATTTGAAAATGAGTGTTCCGTTAGGCTTTAAGACGCGCATACACTCAGTAAATCCGTCATGTATGAGTGTCTGCCAGTCTTTTGGCAGTTTACCATACTTCTTTGCCATCCATGAGGTTTCACCAAGTGTTTTCAGATGCGGTGGGTCAAATACTACCATGTAGAAGGAATTATCTTCAAATGGAAAATTGGTAAAGTCGGCCACAATATCCGGTTTCACTTCTATGGTTCTTACCCTATCTCTGTCCTTTGCCGTAACTGTTTCGGAACGTTTATCCACGAACAAAACGTTTGGATTTTGCTTGTCGAACCAAAACATCCGGCTACCACAACAAGCATCTAATATGAGTTTTTCAGTTTCCATTGTCGTACTTTCAAAACCACTCCTCGTCCTTTCCGACCTCTACCGAAAGCCAGTCCATGAGGAGAGTTATAAGGTTATAAATCAGTTTCATTTCACTAAACTTTTATCGCATTGGCAATATTATCGGCATCCGACAGTTTTCTTACCAGCACATCAAATGCGGATGTGCATCGTTCTGTGTTCATATTGACCGTTTTCCCGATTTTCAAACTGTCGGAAGCAAGGTTCATCATCCTTGCCACATTGGAAAGTTTCAAATATTCCAACGTAAACCCGTTGAACCGTGCATCTTTCTTCCGAAGTTCTTTAATCCTTTCGTCGAACTGAATACAGGAGTAATCGCACAATGTCCTTGCAAGTTCAAATCTTGCAATCTCTGCGGAATGAGATACGCCGTTATCGTCAAGAACCTGCTTGAACTGCCAGTACAACATATCCACGTGCTTGTTCACTTCTTCCGTGTACTTGTCGTTGCAGTCGGCGAAGAACTCGCTCCGGTCTGAACCGATAACGCTGTTTACAGTACGCTCATATTCCTTTCTTGCCTTGTCGGCATCATTCAAATGCCGTTTGAATGCCTGTCTGTAATAAGGCGTTCTCTTCATCGCATGCAGGCTCTCGATAACCTGCCCGCAACAGATGTCGTTCGTGAAGAGAATGTTGTAAGTGCAGAGTACCACAAGGCTCTCATACTTGCTGATTATCTTGGTTGCTGTATCGGTAGTCATTGCTTTGCGTATTCTGCCTTATCCATACTCTTGTTTCTGCTCTCTTTGGCAAGCTCGTCAATCATGCGCTGAAACTTCTTTGCCACTAACGGGCAGCGTATGCGCATCGCATTATCACGCTGCTGCTCCAATTGTTCGATTTTCTTTTCAAGTTCTGTGCCCATAATCATTTTTTCTTAAAATTCTCACATATCCTTCCGTACCTGTCACATGCGCATACCCTATGACCTTTAGCCTTACAGAGGCATGAGTTTCCGATAAAGTCTTTGGCGTATGAGCATTGGTAGCAGTGGACGGGGGAGAGGGGTTCTTTTTTCTTTGCCATCTATCTTCGGCTTTTACCTTCAATTTTAACCACATTGAACATCTCCTTAACCCGGTCGGCAATATAATCCCCATACCGCCCGGAAAACTCCGTGTTCGGGTCAAGATTGGTAGTCATGTGGGTGTAGAAACAATATCTCTGCTCATAGCGCAGTTGCAAAACGGTCTGAATGGCATTGATGCCCGTACCAAAGTGCTTGGCATCCATTGGCTCCCTACCTACTTCGTCAATGGCAAGATTGTGCATACATGACCTGTCTGTGTATTGGTTTAACCCGGCAATTCCCTTCTCGGCAAACTGTAAGGCAATCTCGGCAGCGCTGGTAAATTGAAAGGTCAATCCGGCATCCGCACCACCAATACAATAGCGGGCAATTTTCGCCGCATAATTCTGTAACCCTTTCAGTAAAGTGGATTTGCCTACCCCGATAGAACCGTGTAATAACAGTCCCTTATCTAAATCAAGTATTCCAGGCATTCCCCATATCCATTGATAAAGAGCTTTCAACAGTTGGCGGTTGCTGTCATCAATTGTAAAGGTCGGTGAAATGGATTTCATAGAAATTACAAGTTGGTTGCGCCAGTACATATCAGCCTGTTCCTTGCTCCATTGTTTCTGATTAGCTTTGTTTGCCGAAGACAATTGATTTGATACCGGCGGAGCTTTTGTCTGGTTCAGTATCAGGTTTCCGATTCTTTCCATAATTTTTTAGTTCAAATAATCCGGAATAGTTGTTTGCAATTGATTGCTCAACAATACATCTTGCTTTTTGGGGGCTGTTGTCACTTAACTCTAATAGATGATTATAGCACATTTTTAGAGACTTAGCAGATTTATAGTTTTCCCTTCGTTCGCGCTTATATTCAAGCCATTCCCTAAATGCATCTTTAAAATCCTCATCAACAAAAGACAAATCAACTTCCTTGTTTTTGGGAATCGCTTTCTTATCTCCGTTAGGAGATTCTTTCTCTATATCATTTTCATTATCATTTTCATTAGGCTTGTTTTGGGTTGTTTGGGTTGAATTTAACCCACTGGGTTGTTTGGGTTGTTTCGATTTTGCGTTGCTATTCCCAATCGGAGCACCACCTTTACGCCCGTTGTTCCGGTTTCTCTCGACAATGCCATGATATTTAGTTTCATCTATCTCAAATTGGTTGATAAAGAAACCAAATGCCATTTCAATGTCCTCCTCTACCGTAACCTCCTCGCCAAGTTGGTACTTGAAAATCGCACGGAATAATCGTCCAAGCTGCTTGTCTGATAATCTTGATATAGGTTTGTAGAAAGACTTATATAGTATAAAGCTATCTTTTGCCATTGTCATACATATTTCAAATAATCGTTTACAACTTTTATAAACTCATCAAGTGACCGGACAACGACATATTTAGCACCAATACTTTCAAACTCCTTCTGATATTCTTTCTGATGTTCAGATTGCCTGCCAGTCTTTATTTTCAATTCTATTCCACAAAATGGATAGAACTTGTTGGGGATAAGGAGAATTAAATCGGGGAATCCGGCACGTACTCCCATTTGCTTGAACTTTGCGGCTTCAATGGCGTTGCGCTTTCCTCCGTTGGGAACACAAGCAAGCCGTTTCTTCCATTTAGGATATTTCAAGTCCCAATATTTAATTATAGATTTTTGGAGATTATCTTCTAAATGTCTCATATATACTTTATTTTAAGTTCCACATCCACCGGTTTGTCTCTCATCGTGGAGAAAGCATCAAGTATCCTTTCTTTAGTCAACTGGATAGGTCGGGTTATTATCTCACTTCTTATACGCTCTAACGGTATCTTCTTCCCATCATAGGTAACAAGAACCGCAGAGGTTATTACGTAAGGCTTCATGTCTTGTAGGATTTATTTACCTGCCTTGCAATCTTCTTGTTCAACTTACTTAGACGCTCTGCCTGTTTGCTGTCACCACCGATATTGTGGATGTCGCGTTTACGGTCTATCACAAGCTTATGAATGATTGCAAGTTCGGATTTGGTTATTGTAAGTTTCATGATAAATTATGTTAGTGGACGTTGACGGGCTCGAACCGCCGGTCTCCTCAAATGAGGTGTGTTAGCCATTACGTCAACGACAGGGGCTTGTTTTTCTTCTTAGCCTTAGTGCTTTTTATGTAGTATGGCATTGTTTCAACAATTTATTTATCTCTCTTATTTCTATCTTCTTCCGACGAATAGATACGGTTAAATCATGAACTTTTTTATCGTTGCTTACTATAGCAAGTCTTTCTCTATAAACCTCTATCTTATCAAATATAGAATCTCTTAGATTTTGCAATTCTTCTTTTGACAGACCTATTATTTTATCTTTAAAAGTATCTGCGTATGTCTTCATAATTTTCCTAATTAAAAGCCCCGAAGCGTATTCTCCGGGGCACAACCATTATTTACTAACCCTTGCCATTTATGTGTGGCTCACATTTATGAGGTGGTAGCAGGACTTGCACCTGCATGATAGGAGTTTTTCTTGGACTTTCACCAAGTAGTTTATTCATTGACATTGCGGTCTATTCGGCATTGCCCGTTATTAACTCAGTGGTTTGAATTTCTTTTTACGGCTAACCGTAACACATTGACTTACCAACCTATCTATAAGAGCTTCACTTTAGCGTCTCTCGTTGTTCCGCCATACCACCATTTTCGCCCGCCATATCTTCACAGACCGGGCAGGCAGGTTAACAAAATGCTCCCAGATAGGCGGTCAAGCCACACTGGGATAGTTAACTGTTAGCTGATTTCACTTAACCCGAACCTTTCACGGGACTTCTGCGTGAGCAGAGGGCTTTCGGTTAATTATATCAAGTCTAAAATCTTTGTCTTTGCAATAGCATCCAACTTCATGTCTTGAAGCCCTTGCTTCATGTATTCCGCCGCCTTTCTGTTGGCATCGTCCATGTCTTTTGCTGCTATTAGAACATAATATTTGTTCTCTTTTTCTTTCCCGTTGTCGTCTACGAAAATCTCAACAAGAGTGACCTTATAAAAGAACTCATCTTCCTGCTTCTCATTGACAATCTCACGTATCTTGCTTCGGCTGATAGCGAAAACATCACAATCGCCATTGTACAGTTCATTGCCTTTCAATTCCACATGACCGAAAAGCTCATCATCGGTTATGTAATGTTCGGCGACTTCCTTTTCATCGCCTTTCTCGTTAACTTTGTTTACTTTAAGCTTAAATTCGTACAGCATGATATTATATGTTTATAGGTTACACATCAGAACGGAAGGTCGTCACCAACATTTTGCATTGGTGGAAAATCGCTTTGTTGTGGCGCGTCGCTCTCTGTTATGGCAGGTCTTGAGGACGAACTTTCAGACCGACCTCCCAAAACAATGTCATAAGCAAGTATGTCTGTTATATACCGCTTGATTCCGTCTTTCTCATATTCCCGGTAACTGATAGTGCCGAACACTGTTACCTTATCCCCTTTGTGGATATACTTTTCTGCAATATCGGCAATGCCACGCCATGCGACAATATTATGCCAGCTCGTTTTCTCTGGCACATCTGTTCCGTCCTGCTTTTTATAACCTCCCGTAGAAGTTGCAACGCTGAATGTGGAAACCTTTACGCCGTTATCAAGCGTCCTTGTTTCGGGGTCTTTGCCTACGTTACCTATAATAAGGCACTGATTGACACTTTTACTCATTATTTTCTCCTCCAAATATCTTTTTATCGGTTATAAGTTCTCTGTTTTCTTCCAAGAACCGGATAAACTCCTCACAATGATTAGTAAGAATGGGAATATCACGTTCAGGATTGAAAACGTATGTTTCTGTATAGGTATCTATCACATAACCGCCTTTGTTGAACTCTACAATGTTGTACTCAAATGTCCGCACATCCGAACCGTTCTTCATCAAAGCGTATGGATAAACTAAATGTTGGTGGTGGTCTTTGAACTTCCCTACAGTATAGCTTCCAGTTGTTTTGATATCGTGGACGCTGGCCGGCATCAGCTCGTCAATTACCCCATAAACCAAAACATTGCCGTATGCGGTTGGAAGAATCGCTTCTACTCTTTGTTGGGTTAATGCTCCTTTGAAGTAACCGGAAAACTCTCGGCAAAGTGAGATTGGGAAAGTAAAAACACGATTATTATAGGTAGCTTTCAAACCTATAACCTCGTTGGTCTGAACCTCATCGTAATACAAAGGTCTACCTGTTTCGTCACAAGCTCCTTCGCGTATTACCTTATATACCTTTTCAACCTGCACAGTTTCGGATTTCCGATTTTCAACCATACAGTCAATAACCTCATTAAAGGCTGTTCCCTTGTCTGCCGCTTCGCTGTCGAATGGCTTGCGATTGATACGGTCTATCAGTTCTTGAAACTGCTTCTGCCGAAACTCTTCTTCCGTACATGGTGGATTCTCACTCCACCCATAATAACGCTCATATATGACATCGCTATTAAGGTAATTGAAGTAAGAATCCAACAATGTTGCATATATACGATAGTTAGGCTGCATCTGAATAAGTTTTAGTTTTCTTGTCAAATACCAGTCCCAAAGCCTTTACCTTTGCAGCAAACAGGCTTCTCGCCATCATCAAAGAACTACCTACATGTTCAAACTCATTAATATGGGCGATAAATTCATTGGCAGAATTTGCATCGGTAATAAACTCAATGTTTTCTTTAATCTCTTCAATCACCTTGTTATATTTGTCACTTTCTGCTTTTTTTTGAGCCAGCATTGCAAGATAAGGATTAATCACTTGTGTGGTGATAAAATCATTCTTTGCTGTCGGATTACCGTTGGCATCCAAATTTGTGGGAACTTCCATCACACTTGGCAGGTTACAGGTGTTCTTCCCGTCATTTCTGTTGGTCGGGTCAAAAGTGATTGTACACTTAACTCTGCCATTCTCGTTCTTGGCTTCCATGTAGCCCAATAAGTCAAGTTCGGTAACAATTGAGTTGTAGGATTTCTCGCGCAAAGCCGGAATGAATACTGTATCGTCACCTTCTTTCCGTGTATCACGGTGGGCAACGAAGATGATGTTTTTGTTCAAATTGGATAAATTACGTACAAATCCGCTAAACTCTTGGTTAATGCCACCCCAATCTCTTATCTGTGGTTGCCTTGTGCCGCATTTGTAAGAAATGATATAATCCATCATCTTGCCGATGGTGTCTATTACTATTGTCTGATAACTGGATAAATCTTCTTGCAGAACCTGCTGGACGTCCGTCCACGATGTTATCTGTACAATATCAACTCCATCCAAGTGGGACATGTTCACACGCTTCACACCGTTATCGAAGTCCAGTAATAAAGGTTTGGGGGCACTCAAAGCGGTTGTTGTTTTTCTCATACCCGCTTGACCGTACACCATCATTTTGATGGTAGTCGGTATTACCAATTCGTTTGCTTTTTTAATAAGTGGCATAATATATAATTTTAAATTCAACAATACCTTGGTAAGCCTTGACTAAGGCAGAGGTTTCTTCTTTCTTCTTCCAAACTCTCATCTGTATATTCGCATGAAATACGAGAGGCGTATCGTTTCAGCCTCTTATTAAAGGATTTTCTATCTTCGTTCAAGATGTTTTCCTCTTTATTCTTTGAAGACTGTTTCACTTTATTTTCCATGCATAATTATTTTTAAACCGCCCGCACAAGGTTAAAGGGAAACGGTGCGCACTTCGCTTCTCTCACGGCTTTTAGTACGGTAATAGCTCTGACCTTTTCTGCGGCTGAATTTGGTTAAGTAAAATAGTACATCTTGCTGTTCCCAACTCCCAACTTCTTCACTCTGATAGTTGTAATGAACGGAAAGTCTTTTTTGGAAATCTTGCTTAAGGCTTCTTTAATAGGAATGGAGTTTGTAAAGAACTTGCATTCCGTACCTTCATGCTTTATCTTTACTACATACCTGTCTGAACCATGCTGTGTTTTTACAGAAGGAGACAAGGGCAGACGACCTTTGTATGCTTATCCTATCTGGATGTCTTTCCAAATGTCAATAAATTGTTTTGCCGAATATTCCGCAAGTTCGCGTGTTTTATAACAAAGGCGAGACCCGCCACCCGCATACGCATACGCATTACCGTAATACGAAAAGTCGAAAGTGAAAGAGAACGGAGACATAAAGAAATAGGGATAATACAAGGTTACGCCTCCGTTGGTTTATTATACTTACTGTATTTCGATAGAATATACTCTCTTTCTTCATCACTCAAGGAATATGCTTTAGTCATGAACTTTATAGCCATATCTTCGTTATTGTCAGACAACGGATAGTAATCGGTTGTAAACTTGTAAACAAGTCTTTCCAGGCGTTCATATTTGTTATGAATCTCACGAACACGTCCTGTTATCTCTTGTATCAATTCTGCCGATTCGGAAAGCTGATTTTCATATTCTTTTTTGTCTTTCTCCGCCTGTTCTTTCATTATCTTGTTCTGTGCGGCGAAACTTGAAATCTTAGCGTATAGTTCATTGGAATAAGCCCAGCCTGAAAGAATATCAAAGTCAGATTCCCCGTTAAACTTGTACCGATAACTCTTTTTAAGGTACTTGTAATCACTTCCAATTTTATTCCAATCGTAATCAACCTTTCGTAATGACTTTGCATTTTTCAGTGTTTCCGCAACCTTGGTCGCTTCTTCAAGGTCGGTAAACACAAAACCATCCAAAAGCGGAATTGAGAAATACTGTATGTCGGCAGGTTCAATCTCGAACAATTCGGGAACTTTCGGCTTATCCAAAAGTTTGATACCTTCCTCCATCATGCGGAGTTTTATCATTTTCTGTACATCTTCCTCCGTTAACGCAAGAATTTCTTGCTCGGTCATTTCTGTAATCTGTTTCATTTTAATCTGTTTTAGATGAAAATTTGCTCCCCTGAGCGTTCCGATGGTTGCCTTACTACTCTCAAGCATCTATTGAGAGCCACGGGATAATTACATATTACTTCAATTTTCTGATTATATCACCGCCATAAGAATATTGAGTTAACTCTATAAACTCATGTACGGTGTAAGTATCATTGTCAATGTCTATTCCCTTATTGGCACAGAATGACAGCCTTCCTTGCTTGCACGAACCGGTCAGCACATGATGCCAATGGAACAATTCTTTAGCCGATACCTTTTTAGTAAAGTCCTGAAAATGCTTTTTAAAAGCTTCCAACCTTTCCTCCTCAGTTGAATCGTCATACAATTTTTCTTGAAGCGACGCAAAGGCCTCGTGCAATGTTTCTCCATGAGCGAATTTCCCATTCCTTTTTGCAACAAATGTCTCGGTCAATGTAAAGTCATCGTTCAGTATATATCCTTTAGCTACATTGTCATGAACATGCTTGATAATTGTAGGAATATCATCAATGATATATACTTTGTCACCATTGAATGTTTTAATTCCATCGCCATAGCCAGAGCCATCGCCATAGCCATAGCCAGAGCCAGAGCCATCGCCATAGCCATCGCCAGAGCCATCGCCAGAGCCATCGCCATAGCCATAGCCAGAGCCAGAGCCAGAGCCATCGCCATAGCCATCGCCATAGCCAGAGCCATCGCCATAGCCAGAGCCAGAGCCAGAGCCAGAGTATATACTAAGAAACTTTCTTATCTGTTCTTCCATACGGCTACCTCCTCAATGGATTTTATCGCTTCATCTGTACAAGGAATTATTTCTATAACTCCCAAAATAGAGATTATCGGTACAACTAATGTAAATTTACAATCATTAGGTCTTTTCGTTCCCTCAACAGCTAATTGGCTGATAGATGCAGCCCCATGCCAACACCACAATCTTCGGCAGTCTGTCAATGTAACCTCACTACCATTTTTTTCTTTCAATACTCCGTAAAATACGCCCGCTCTGTCTGCTCTAATAATTACTTTTTTCCCAATCATAATTCTATATATTTAAAGATTAATAAATATTGGCTCCCCTCAACGCAACAATACGTGTTTGGCTTTTCAGCGTGCCCGAATTTGACGGGAAGGGAGTATCTCTATTTCTTTATCACTACTGCCATCGTACTTATAGATGTCCCACTTTCCTTGAATTCTCCTGCACCGATTTCAAAAACTTCTCCATGTACCTCTTCCAACCAGTTACGGAAATCAACACATTTCTTTTCCGAAGCGATTTTCCAGTGCGGTCCGGTAATGGCTGCGAGCGTTCCGCCTGCCGCCAAACGCTCATGCATAATCCTCACATGCTCTATATCCTGGTTATTTGAGAAAGGCGGGTTGGCGATAATCTTGGTATAGCTTCCTACGCTATCTTTCGTGAAATCTTCATCAAGTATTATCACATTATCCAACGAATGCAAAAACTCTCTATTTTCCGGCATCAATTCATAGCATTCTACTGTTACGGAAGGACAAGCCCTATGAATGGCTTTAATGAGAGCACCACGGCCGGCACTCGGCTCCAGTACCGTATCATTCTCATGTATTCCGCCGGCAAGCATGACCAGCCAGTCCGCCACTTCAGCCGGCGTTTCAAAGAACTGGTATTCCTGCTGAAGATTGCATCGCTTGCCCTCTTTCAGTATAGAAAACACCCTTTCCGGATTGAACGGGAATGTAAAACCCTGTATCTTCCCACTTTGCCATGAGCCACCAGCTTCTTCAATCCACTTCTTGGCCTCGGCATAAGACTTTTTATTGAACTGCACCGCCGGAAGCTTGAGTACATTACCCTCAAGTGTACAATGCTTCAGTATATCTTCCACCTCCCATTTCTTACCTTCATCAGCCTGTTTTTTCTTTTCGTCTGTTGGAGCATCCGGCGCTAACAGTGAAGATATTTTTTGAACAACCGTATTGCTCGCATCCATGAAGGCATTGACGCAGGATAGCGCTTCCATGAGAAATTTTGTATCAACATGTCCGGTGGCATCATAGATGTCTATCCCTTCAGTCATGGATGACAACTCATTGAGTTGCGCTACACTACCATGTAACGCTTTGATTAAAATCTCTTTTTTGTTCATCATAGCTTTTTTGTAAGTAAATTCTTGTTGTGTCTACACTACCATGACCGAGAAGGTCGGCTAGTTGAATGACATCCTTATTTTTTTTCAGGTACATTTTAGCGAAAAAATGCCGGAAGGCGTGCGCGTGCATCTTCCTTGAGTCAATACCGCAATGTTTTCCCCATGCTTTCAGGTTTTGGGAAAATCCCCGTTGGGTTAACGGGCCGAATTTCCCGACAGCGAGAAGTCCTGTTTTACCGTTTTCTTTCATGTATGCCATTGCTTCCTGTCTCAACTGTTTTTGGAAAAAGAAGCGACGGTATTTATTACCTTTGCCGCGAAGCGTAACCTCACCCGCCGCTATGTCTTCCCACGTGAATTGTTGGAATTCTGATAGACGTGCGCCCGTTGTACCCAGTACCTTGATAAAAAAGTAGTAATCCTTGTTGGATTTCGTTTTCAGAAAATCCAGTAGGCGGTTGTACTCCTCTTCTGTCGGGACGTTGTTTACATCGAGCTTGCGCTTCATCTTAGGCCTTTTAAGTTCTATCGGTTTCTTTAACCATTTAGAGAACTTTTCTAAAGCGGTGATACGCAAACGGATAGTTTGCGGGGATAGTGATTTCTCTTCCAAAGTCCGTATAAACCTCTTGCAATTCTCCATATTTATGTCATTGGCATATTCGAAGTATTGCTTCAAGGATGTATAATAAATATCCACTGTATGCGAAGAGTAATCATTGCTATCGGTAAGCCATACTATAAAATCATTCAACAGTTTCCTGTTCTTTTCTGAAATGGTATCAAGCCTTTCCAATGTCTTTATTTTCTTTTCCCGACGGTTATACCCGATTTTAAGGTGGGATAATAAATCACAAATGGCTTCACTCATCAATGGATAACGTGCCCCAATATTGGCATTTTTACGCTTATAAGCCAGATAACCACGGCGATTGATTTCTTCGGCACTTTCAAGAAAATCCGTTACATATTTGATATATTTGCCGATGGTATCATAAGTTCTACTTGTTGTATACAAGTAGGAAATATAATTAGTTAAGATATTTTGTCTATTACTATCCATACTCATTTGATTAAATCACACCAACTGTTATCGCTTTCAAAAAAACATTGAAACCCTTTTGTCGTGTGGTTATTACGCAGCTTTCTACATACCCTGCCTACCAAAGATGGGCTAACGCCTAACGCGCTGCCTGCTGCTTGAATGGAAGGGAATACGCCATACAGACGTCCGTTTTTTATCAAAACCACGCTCTTTTTATTCATTCCGGCTCCGGTCTTATGCCATGCCCCACGGCCTTTGGCAAGGCCGGCAAGACTTCTCTTTTGTGACCGTTTGGAACGGTAAACCATTGATTTCCCCTTGTTGTGAGGAGTACAACCTTTTAAAAATCTTCCGGTAACAAGGTTCCTGTTATGACGTTCCGGAGAAATATGCAATTCATTCATATTTAATAATTTTTCATTGGTGCCAACGGGGAAATCCGATTTCCTGCATCTCGCATACCGTTGGCTGTATATAATAAGCGTGTACGGGCGCCTTTCATTACCACCGCATACTTTATACCGATTTAAGACTGTATCGGACGCTTATGTCGTCTTTATAACCTTTGTCTCTTGCGATACGGGTGCCCAAACCGCATACTCTCTACCGTAGGACATTTCGGTGCGAAGAGACAATCACGATAACCAAGCCTATACGGAGTCCCCGCGTTTCCGCTATCCGTAATTCCTTGATTAATATTAGAATAAGAATACAGTTTCAATAAAGACTTATATTCTTAATATCTACATCAATAAACCAATGAACGATTTATGAGCAAAGCTCAAATATTATACAATGCTCCCTCTGCACGGCTCGAACGTGCAACCTTCGCTAACTGCTTGTTACTTTATGGATTAATCATAACGACGCTCTGCCTGTTGAGCTAAGAGGGAAAGATACTGTTATACAACGCGGTTTCTTTCTATGAACCTTTCAATGCTTTTCAAGTCGTACCAAATGGTACGGTTATTATATTTAGAAAATGATATTTCGGCATTGTTCCTTAGTTTTTCCAACAAGTCCATGCTGCACCCCAAATACGCCATTGCTTCTTTAGTGGATAGCCATGTTTTTTGTACAGGCTCTACCTTGCCTACAGATTTTGTCCTTCCCATAACCTACCAACTTAGACTATCGTAATATTCTTTGTTATTTAAATAAGTCTTTACGATTTGAGTATCGCTACAACCTTCTCCGAGAGAATCTACAATAACATTGTAAGCCGTTTCCGTCATGTTGTATATGACTTCCTGATTATAATCGGACTTACCGACAATTCCGAGAAGGGATAAGAAGCCGATAAATCCTATGGTAAATACGGTAATCTGTTTTGAGATTTTATTTGCATTCATAATCATTCCCCCTTGCTTTATTTACCACACTTTTACTGCCACATTCTCCGGTAGGCTTTCATTCTGCCAATCTTTGTACGAATTGGTGATATATACCTTGTTATACAATGCCGCCACCTTCAATATTCCATCTCTCTGTATGGCGTGTGTCACGCATAGCGAAATACTTTTGGGCTTGTGATTGCGTATTAGCGGCGCAATGCCGCAGAACGTTCCACCGCCATCGCATAGGTCGTCTATCACCAATACATTTTTTCCATTGATGTCATGACCTCTAAGATTTAATTCAAATCCCGATAGTTTTCCGGTATTTAAATTGCGTTTCTTATTACAGAATATGAATGGTTTACGAATATCACAAATGTATCTATTCTTTGCGCCTTCGTCAGGATAGCACACAATATCTGTGTCAGGAATACTATTGGCAGATAATTTACCCCAATTAGCGCATTCGATAATTTTATAGTTATGAGGTTCGATTACAAAAAAATCAGCGTCATACATATTTAGCATATCCATCACAATGCGTAGTGTGAAAGGCTCGTTGAAATTCATAACTCTATCCATACGTGCGCCCATTAAGTACCAAATCTTCACAATGGGTTTCATCCCGTGTCGGTTGCAGATGTCAAGCACCTGCATCAGAAGGAACAGCCATTCTGCACTTGTTATACGCACGTTCACTTCTACGCTCTGTTTATGACTCATTTCACTTAGTAATTTTATGTGAGCCTGTTCATCAGGGAAATGGATAATCTCGTAATCAATATTCCCATTCTCCTTATTGCATAAGTCAATCTTATTCATATTTTCTAAGGTTGTTTCGTATTTCTTCAAATGTTGAGAACTTCTTCATTTCTCCATTCTCAAATACAGTTTCAAGTAATCCTTCATTTTCTTCTTCAACACTCACTTGGTCATGTGCTACATACATTCCCTTTCCTTCCTTATCCACTCGGATAAGTCCTTTCAGTGAGTTCTTCGTGCCGTCATCCGTCTTGGGATGTTTGAAAATCTCTTTTCCCTCACCGTTAATCTGGCACCAAGTCGCTTTCATAGCAAAGCCAAGATTGTCACGTGTCTTGTATTGGTAGGTATAGCTGCCTATTCCAAGCACAAGATTGCTTGCACAGATTCCTTTCGCTTCCAGCCTGCGGTAAATCTCCTTTTGACGTTCCATCGTGATGCTGTCGCCGTATATCATCCCTATATGGCTGTCGAGCATCTTATACCCCTTGTCGGTAAATGTATGTCCAAATAGTTCTATCAGGCACTCGTATGCACCCTTAATCTCATATTCAGGAAGGATTCTGCCAATTGGTTCACAACCGAAATCGCTGTAATATTCCCTCACTTCTTCTGCCGTATATCCTGCGATAATCTTCACGGGGTCGCCGCTGTCGGGGCGTATAACCAGTCTGCCGTCTCTTGCCATAATGGCGTCTTTCAACTTCGGAAGGTATTCCGTAATGACTTTCCAAAAATCCCAAGTATCGGACACAATGGAAGCGAACCCGTTCGGGTAAGTCTCTGTGATAAGTCTTTCAAATGTCCTGAACTCATCTTCCATGCCACCTGCGCACATAACGCTATGTTCTGTTGCCGGAATCGTGGCGGCTATCAGGTAATCTTTCGCATTTACGTTGTAATATTTTTCTACTGCTGCAATGGCAGGTATGGTTTCGCTTCCACAGAAACTTGTCAAATGCCCCATTCCGCTCAATATTGACGCTTCTACACCACCCATGCCGCGCATCGAAAAGTCGTGGCAGAGGAAGTCAATGCCATCAAATCCAGTCTTTTCCGCATGGTTTTTCAGTTCTTTCTTATAAAGGTGCGCGATAGTCGCGCTCGTCATGGGTAGCCACAGTTCGCAACTCATTATCGTTTCAAGAAAGTTAGTCACCCAAAAGAAATCGGGATGCGTGTTTACGATGGTAAGCATCGGGCAGCCAATCGGGCAAATTTCACCTTCAGGCAACGCTTTCACCCTTACTGGGAGATAACCCAAGTCATGCAAAGCGGCTATATGTTCCGTGCCAACACCGTTTCCTGTGCCCAAAAATGTATCTACACGATGCTTGAAACTCTCCACAGCCACTTCTTTTTTAATGTCGAAGAAGTTTTTGCCAAATTCTTCAACGAAAATCTTTATCAGCATGTACTGAATACCAAACACTACTGCGCCTTTCGCTTGTGGCAAGTAATGGTTGCTTCTCGGTGTCCAGTTGCTATACACATATTCCGTACCTTTCGGATATTGTCTGCGATGGTCTAATTTGTAGCCATCTGTTAATAATGAGCTATTCATAATTTTATATTTATTTACTATTGCAGTAATCGAAATTTTACTTCACAACTTCTTGTAACCTTATATTCCTCCTTAGCTTAATCTTGTTACTATACTTCCGTCAATATTTTTTTTCGCAGAGCACGAAAACAAGAACCCTTCTTTTTTCAGCCGATAGCATGCGTTGAAAACACTCGTAGGACGAAAATCTTTCTCTTTGATAGTCAGTTCTTCGCCTACTTTCATTGAGCGCAATGTATCGGAAAGTTCCCGACCTTTAATTCTTTTAACTATAATTCTCTCCATTTGTAAACTAAATAAAATACCTTTGTTTATTTCTTTAATTTTTCACTCGTGATTTATGGTTTGATTTAAATCACAGTGCAAATATATAGGTTTTCCTATAATTATAATAAGAAAAACTATTAAATATTATAGGATTTCCTCTATTTAGTTTAATTCTAAATAATGAAATTATGGAAACAACTATTAATCAAAGAATTAAAATGATTGTAGATGAGAGTGGAAAGGCTGTAAATTCTTATGCTTCAATGATTGGTGTATCTCAACCAACATTAAAAGCTTGTGTGGATGGAAATAATGCCCCAAGATTTGACACGTTGCAAAAAATACTTATAGCAAATCCTATGATTTCTGCCGAATGGCTTATGCGTGGAGAAGGTCGCATGTTAAAAGAGGAAAGAGCGGATAATGTAAATCTCCCTAATTCTAACTTTTCAATATTTACAATTCGAGAGATAGGGGATAAGACTACATTTGAACGGAGCGTAGCTATAAATATGAATCAAGTTAGAGCTATTGAAGACCATGCTACAACATGTCGTATTATTATGGTAGATGGAAAAGAGTATGAGATTTTATGTGACTTTTCTGATTTTATAAAACGATAAACATACTATGTGCAGAAACATGGCTAAACAAACAAAAGAATATGTATCTGAAATTACTCCTGAAATAAAAGACAAAATCATAAGCAGGATGATTTCATTCGATACAGATAAAGATATGAAGGTTTGCATCGAGTATAAAAAAGTAGAAGATTTAAACATTAGCAAGCAGCAATTTGAGGGAATAATCAATCAATTGCTTCGGATGAGATTAATAGAAAGACCAAATAAAAATGGATATGGAGATGTGTTTAATATAACCGTTGATTTATATGATTTACATAGATTCGGTGGGTTTGTTATGCACGAAACCATTTTGTTGCAGAAAATGGAGATAATGATTGCGACGCTCAATTCTATTTTGAAAGAAACGAAAGAGGAAGATGTTAGACAAAGAATTAAACAATGTTTAGAAACAATAGAGTTAACAATAAAGGTTTGCTCTATCTTGTCTCCTTTAATGTAAACATGTAATTTGATATAGACATTATGGGAATAGCAAAACTAAAAATAGGGAATATGAATTTAAGGAATATTCTTTCGATATGGATAGCGAAGAAATTAAACTATAATAAAAAGAATAATGATATGGGGAAATTTGAACGTATTATAATATATAGTATATTGGGTATTTCTCTTGTGTTTTCAATATTTGCTTTATGCCGAGCTTATCCAAGAGAAAGTTTAGGTTTTGATTATATGGGAGTAATTGTTGGACTTTTGGCTCTATTGGTTGGCTTCTTAGTTGCATGGCAAATCTATAAAACGATTGATGTTGATAAGAAAATAGCTATGATGTCGAATAGTAGCCGGGATGCCATTGCCGAGGATATGTTTTATAGAGGATACAGTAACGGGATAAGTGGTAATGGGAATGCTTTCTTTCCGACGGTGAGGACTTGTGTGGCAGCTTTAAATCTAAACTTCACAGAGGAAAAAGCGGCATATTTCTTAGAAATTATAGAATCTTATTTATGGGGTTTGGGGAATGATATTAGAACAATTGATAGTATAGAATCAGAAATTGATAAAATAAAATTTAAATCGAAATCTATTGATAAGTGCTATAAAATATTAGCCCAAAAAAAGAAAGAAGCGAAAGAATATGAGAAAAAGCAAGAGGAAAAACGTGCAAACAAGAATACGTGTCAGTAAATTTATCTCCAAATTAGAAAACAATAAAAATCATATAATCAATTAAACACATTATGAAGAAAATCTTATTTTTTATGGCAATATTTTTGTTACTTGTAGGGTGCTCAAAGGACGATGATACAGATGAAACTAAATATTGTTGGAATTTTCAGATACGGGTTATGACGACCATATACAATGGTTCTGAAAAAACATCTTCCGTCATTACAAATGAGACAATCTGTGATTTAACAGAAGCGGAAGCAAATGAAATGAAGGAGAAAATATATAATGTTAGCGAGGGAAGCAAAGGCGGGTATCGTGTAAAGATCGTTACAGAAGCCATTGGTTTATCAAAGAAGAGGAATAATTCAAACGGAAATTCTCAATACGATAGGGGAGACTGGAGTTGAAAGTTTGAGCTATTCACCTGTCATTAAATTTCCAAATAAACAGTAATACTTGCCCGATTTCTATAATCTGTTGCCATAGAGGAAAGAAATCGCCTGACGGATAAGGCTGAGATTATCCAATGTTTAACATTATAATTAACGCTTATGGCAAGAATTACTGTAAGGGTCAAAACCACCACCCGGATTAAAATCCGGCGGACTGTAATTAAGGTTCGCAGAGGTTAAGACCCGAAGGGGTAGCAGGCAATTGCTGCCCCTTTATTTATCAACTAAGAATTAATAAGGTTGATTATGCCTTGTCTGCCAATTCCGGTAATCTTTCTATGGTAGATAATATGACCGTTGTCGGCAACCTCTTGCTTTATATCAAACCAACCAAGAGTTGCGTATTTAGTGTATGGAACCCATGTCTGATTAACTTTATACTGTACACCAAGTTCTTTTAAACGGTTGTTGAGTTCAATTGCCGATTTAAGCCCCAACTCTTTAGCTACTTCCGTGCATGTATAGGTCTTATTAACATGAGTAAGCACAGCTACTTGCTTTTCCGCTTCGATGCGTGCCGACCGTTCTTCTTTTAACTTAGTGAGAAGTTCAATACCGAAATCCGGATTATTCAGTATTTGGTCTATAACATTGTCAGTGGCGTATATGCCGTGTTTGCGGATTGAAGGAAGGATTTCACCGCATACCCAGTCTTGAAAAGGTTCTGCTTGCGGCTTGTCTGAACGCATGATAACTTTGTACAAGCTCTTTTCGTTAACGAAATTCATTTGCTGTTCTCTTCCAAGCGAATCAGTGACCCCAATCCGAATGGGGGCATCTGATAATCTTGATTGCACTGCATCTACTCGCAACCCTAAAGATTTGCAAACATCTGCAAGGCAAAATAAAGGTTTTTCACTTGTTCCGGCTACTCTAACTTCACCGAAAGCCTCATTCTTAAAAATTTGAATGCTGTCCATAATAAAGTCTTTTCGTTCGAGGATGTACCGTATTTCTTTATACGGAGATAAAAAGGCGAAAGCCATGCAGGGGGTTGTGACCTACACAGCTTTCTATATCTTAATCCTCTGATTAATTCTAATTTCCATAAGAACAACCCAATGCACTGCAAATATAGCAATAATTCTCAAAAAGTAATGTTTAAGAGTTATGTTTTTCCTATTAAAATATAGGTGCAAATGTGCCCCTCTTATGAACAATGAATAATTGATATTCAAGAAACCCGCCAGCCGTATTGCTGACGGGGCATCATAACGTGATTTCGCTGGTCGAACCTCAACGTGCATCTATGCTTGTTTACGTGGCAATATTATTCCTAATCTCTTCTTCATTTCAGCTATCGAATTATCCAAAGAAGCAATCATTATTTCATAATCTTTGTGTGATGCAGCTACGTTATCTACTATCACATTACCAAGTTCTTCAATCGAGGCGCAAATATTGCCTACAAGTTGTCTGTTTTCTTCCATGATATAATATATTAAATTAGTCACCTACGTAATGAGAACCGAAGCGTCCTTTATTGTTATTGGTATAGTAAGCGGATGTCGGGATTGATAAATCATCATGAGCGCTGCGTCTTGCGGGTTCGGCTAAAGAAACTTTCATCGCTTCTTTTTCTGCGTTTTTCGTGTCCTCATCAGACGCACGCTTCTTTTCGTTAACCCAGGCAAGTTTAAGGCAGTCCGCCCAATTCTTTACTCCATGAGTAAGGGAATACAGTTTCATGTACTTCTTAATCTGATGGGCTTCTTTCATTATCTTGCTTAAGTTGTAGCGTTTCATATCTTATAGCTTTTTGTTTAACTTTGATGATGCAAATGTATAGTATATAATTTACATATACAATATGATTAGCAAACAATATGCTATTCATTAACGTTAATTAGTAAAGTGGATAATTTACATTTTTCTTTGTGGTGTATATTTGCATTATAATTAAATACACAATTATGGAACATAGAATTAAAGAACTCATAAAAGAGAAGGGATATACCCAACAAGAATTTGCAGATTTGTTAGGTATGTCAAGAGTTGGACTTGTACAAATAGTAAATGGTAAACCATCATATCCAACCCTTGAAAAGATAGCCACCGCCCTAAACGTCCCCATGTGGCAACTCTTCGCATCCCCGGAAGAAATAGCCAGACAGGCAAAGAACGACTTATGTCCGCATTGCGGGATGCCAATATCTATTAAAACAACAATAGAGAAGGTATAAAATTTATTTATAACCAGTCTAAATTACAAATAAATCTGTCTCACATTTTGGTTACATCCTTATTTCTGCTTTACTTTGCAGTAGTATCATTGTATCAAAGAGTATGGGAAGTGTTATAGAAAACAAGAAAGTTAAAGTTACTACAAAAAATCGCCAAGTAAAAACTAAAGGCGATAGATTAGGATGGACTTTAAGAAGCGAAGTAAAACATGTTCCTTTACGTGAAATCGCTGGTAGAGGAAGAATTGTTAGTGAAACATGCTGTTTTATTTCGACCAATACAAAAATGATTATGTAAATGTTCGATAGAATCCAACCATTTGAATTAAAATATATACAGAAAGCGTCTCCTAAAGAGGGGGACGCTTTTGATTTTTCATTGATATATAAATTTTATACTGATAGGACAAAGGAGTATCAAAGGTTAAAATATATAATCCGAGCAGAAGCTTATGAAGATGTTTTTGCAATAAAATTCTATGCTGCAAGAGATAGGAAATTAGATAATAAATATAATAGAATTGTTAAGGCTCACGATTATAGGGGCGCAATGAGAATATTCGTTACTTGCGCATCAATTATTCCCATAATTATAGAGAAATACCCTAATTTCTCTTTTGCTGTAAATGGAGCGGAAAGTATGGATATAGAAAGCGACAAGGTGGAAAGCAGGGCAAACAATCAAAGGTTCAGAATATATAAAAATATAGCCTTGAACTTATTCGGAAGAAAAATGTTTGAACACATCGAATATAAAAACGTAAGTTCCTATATCCTTGTAAATAGAAATAGCTGCCAAGATGTTCAAGAGAAGGCGGAATGTATTAAAGAAATGTTTTTTAGCAGAGGATTTGAAGGGTAGGGCATTGTTGAATAAGGCTAAATATAGAACTTGTTGTGCAAATTGTATGCAAATAGTTTTTATATAGATAATAATTAATTGAATTACAAATAGTTAATTACTGATAAATTAAGTTTCCCAAGCTGAGGGTCGCGGGTTCGAGTCCCGTTTTCCGCTCTGTCTGAGAATTAGGCGGTTACTAATGAAGTAGCTGCCTTTTTTATTTGCTTATGTTAGTTAATACAACAAGCCATACGATGTTAACTTCGTAATGATTATAAACCGCAAAACGTTTTGTGATGCTTTCCCAAATCACTTTGTGAGCGTTTTGCACCTGTTAACACAAAACGAATTGCGATTTTTTATTCATTTTCCAACACTATTGAAAGGGCTCTCAAAGAGTATTTAAAAAGATCTCAAATCATATAAAGTTAGTATCTTTGTATATCTTCAGGAAACTATTATGTTCGTTTGTCATAACTTGAATAACGTTCCACTTGGGGAATTCTTCTTATATATCCCATTTGAATATTATCCAAACAGCGATTTAACGTTCGTATCATAGCCGGAAGTATATCGTATGCGTAGAAATCACGTGGACGCAAAGAATAGTCTATTCTAACTATCTCCTGTTCACAAATATCTCCAGTATCGTATCCGTCATTAGCCCAAAACCAAGTGGCGGCTGTTATAGGTTCGTTACGTTTATATGCCCACTTTATGGAAGATGCACCGCGTCCCCAGGGGAGCGGTGAGGGATGAAATATCAGTGTTCCATAAAGTGGTTCCTTCAATGCTTCAGATGGTACTTTTTCTGTCAAAAGTGGAGCTATTGCCAAATCACTCGCACCAGAACGCCATACACAATGCCTTTTTTTGCGTACACAGTCTTCAGCAGCCTTATAGGCAGGCGTATCTATATTACCTAATATTTTTACTATCATTTTCTCCTATATATTTAAATGCTTGTACCGCCCGAAAATGACCGCCATATCCGGTAACACATTTATCGGACTTTCCTTTTCTCTTCATAGACTTCGCAAACGAACTTATGCTCTTTGATTTATTATCTCCATATAGGTGCGCCGCAGTCTGAATCCATTTCTTTGAGTGCCGCAACGCGCTACATAGTTGCGGATGGGAAGTATGGAAAAATACAGGTAGTTGTTTCCCACAACGTCCCCTACCTTGCAAATGGTACTCGCAGACTGCTGCCAAGAACTTTGTTCCAACGCCTATTCCTTGCCACTCAGGCATAACCACCAGACGGGTAGAACGATATGCGCCCGCTGTAAACAATGGAGTAACGGCCAAATGGCAAACAGGTTCTCCATTAATAAATCCTACAAAATATTCGGCAGCTACAGGAAAGGGCAAATCTAAATAATAATGCTGCTTAAACAGCCTTGGGAATACAGTTCCCCGGACTTTATAAATTTGAAGTTCGAGTTTTGGACGTTGCCGAAGGCAGTCACGCTCGTAAAAGCGTGCCTCCGCAGTATCGTATACCCAATCAGGTTGTAACCATTCAATAATATCATAATGGCAGGACAAAAGAACAATTTTCCCGCTACCGCGTCTCCATGTTTTAGAGAAAGCTGCCGCTCCGACTTTAGCTATCTGTCTGTCAATTACGGATGTAAATTCATCTACAACAGCGTGTTTCGGACGTTCGCACGCCAAACGAGCTAAACCGGCGCGAAATTTCTCTCCATTACTTAGTACCTGGAAAGGCCGGAGCCATGCCGGGACATCACCAAGCCCTACGGCGGAAAGCATTCCTGTTACCGTGTTAAAATCCCCATCGGGAGCTATACAGTCTATAATAGGTTTGTCTTTATCCCACCCGGAATAAAGATCATAAATCGGCTCATTGAATATCATACTCCCAATACTGGTTTTTCCACTACCGGATGGCCCTACAATCAAACCTATCTGCCACTCTTTATCTTCAATGGGCAGTTCTACTACCTTTTCCCAGTCACAGCCTTTTTCCGCATTAAAAAGACTCTTCACCCTTGCAGCCCGGTAGCTGTCAAAATCGCTACAATGGTGTTGCACCTCTATCCTCATACATTTACTACCTTTAAAGTTAAACCTTCAGCTTTCAAGCGTTCATAAATAGCCCGCTGTTCTTTCTCATCTGCGCAAATGACAATAATACCATATTGCGGCTTATACGTATACTTTCCCATAACTAATATTTTAGAGTTTTTGGTAAAGGTAGTACGGACTGCACAACCGGGTATAATATCAAGGTTAGTTTATACTGCAGTCATTTTGCAGTCGCTTTGAAAACGCTTCACCAAAGCATAAACCTTACGCTCGCTCACCGAATATTTTTCAGACAATACGGCCACAGTATATGAGACTTTCTCCCCCTGCTCCAAAAGACGAGTATAGTCAGTGTATAGATCAATATAGTAAGCATCCTCCAAACGAATGCCTGCTGTTTGGAGTCTTTTCAACAGTTCCCGATTAAAGTTTAATATTTCAATCACTTTCATACAATAAAAAATTATATCTTTGCAATGCCAATCATTTATTAATAATGCGAAAAGCGGACCTGCGACAGAGGGTCTATGCCCCCGGTCGTGCGGGTTCGCTCGCATTGTTAATAAATGATTGGCGTCTATATTAACGGGCCGGGGGCTTTTTTTATTGTTCCCCCCAAAAACAGTCAGCAGTTCTATACAGCTACAAATATAAGAGAAAGTACTGAATTTTAATCCATCCTTTTTAAGTGTTCATTAAGTGTTTTAGGATTACATTTCAGCTTCCTGCAGATAGCTGCTTTACTATATCCATACTCAAGCATTGTTTTTATAAGAGGTTCTTTTCCTGTCAGTTTATAATGCGAATTATGCCCACCTCTATTACGACCTAATTTTTGCCCCTCAGCCACGCGTCGGGCAAGACCTTCTTTCGTCCTCTGTGAAATCAAATCACGTTCTATCTGTGCGGATAGTCCGAAAGCGAATGCGAGAATTTGTGACTGAATATTATTACCCAGTTCATATTTTTCTTTCACTGTTAGTACCGTTATGTTTTTTTGCATAAGAGTGTTTAGAATAGACATGACTTCCATTAATCGACGCCCAAGACGACTGATTTCCGATGCAATAAGGGTGTCTCCTTTCTTTAATTTCTTAATAAGTGGACCGAGTTTTCGTTTTTTGGCAGACTTTGTGCCGGACACAGTTTCAGCTATCCATTTATCAATGTTCAATTCTCTAATACGAGCAAACTTCTCAATTTCGAAGCGTTGGTTTTCAACAGTTTGTTTGTCTGTTGATACTCTGATGTAAGCGTAAATCATTTTTGCTTGTAAAAGTAAGGATAGTATCTGTGTAAGCAAAACTTATATCAGATGCCCCTAAAATATGCAAGGTATGGCAGAAGATATAAAAATTGATGAAGTACAACAGGTTAAGGATGCTGCATATATAACAGTAGTATTAGCAGATGGGAGCCTTGGGAAAATAGCCAAAGCAGATTTGGTGGAACTAATAAGAATAAATATGGCTACAGCTACTAATGAGTATAAAGGTCTTATGGGCACCTCTGATTTAAAAAACCTTTCTGGGCTTATATCTGACAATAATAATATAAATGCTGATAATCTGCCTAATGGCTTTTATCGTTATCATCAAGAGAATTACAACGAATATAATTATCCTGCTGCGCATGGCTGTATTCTTACAATAATCACCGATTCGGTTGGATTTCAATTGTGTGCTGAAGCATGGCCGCAAAATTTTTATATCAGACAACTTTGGGACTTTTGGAGTGACTGGAAGAAAATATAAATTACCAATTGTATTGATTGAAAAGATTGCTCACGTCTTAATCATATTCTTTGCCCCTAAAATATACAAGGCATGGCAGAAGATATAAAAATGAGTGAGTTTAATGAAACGGAACTCGCAAAAATATTGGGTCTGGATTCTTCCGGCAATTCCAAAAAAGAGGAATTATCATCTATGATGGAAAGAGTTCTGTCACCTTATTTAATGTTGAAATACTGTGGAA